>Ga0326728_10000073_pt1 | contig 396359 bp, 324 predicted proteins | sample MB3enrmetagenome_FD_207602 | JGI IMG/M metagenome (GOLD analysis project Ga0326728, IMG submission 207602) | Lab enriched peat soil microbial communities from McLean, Ithaca, NY, United States - MB31MN | ecosystem: Environmental > Terrestrial > Soil > Wetlands > Peat | place: USA: New York...
CCTTGGGGTTCTCCTTCGCCAGCACCTTCGTGATCGCCGCCGTCAACGTCGTCTTGCCGTGATCAATGTGCCCAATCGTCCCCACGTTCATGTGCGGCTTCGAACGATCAAATTTTTCCTTGGCCATAGCTCAGTTCCTCGTTTGTGACAAGAAAGGAATCATGCTGCCTCGTCCACTCTCCGCCACGCTGCGCACTGCCGCCGGGGCCTGCTCCGGCTTGGTCCTTAAACCCGGCGCATCTTTACGGGCTGCCGCCGGGCAACTCGGGTACAACTGCCGAACTCTGGAGCCGATGAGCGGAATTGAACCGCTGACCCCGTCCTTACCAAGGACGTGCTCTACCAACTGAGCTACATCGGCGCCTCAAAACCAGTGACAAGTGAAGAGTGACGAGCCAAATACCTGCTATGGGTCTTCCGACTGCTCGTCACTCTCCACTCGTCACTGCTTTTCTGGAGCGGGAGACGGGAATCGAACCCGCGACCAACAGCTTGGAAGGCTGTGACTCTACCATTGAGTTACTCCCGCCCCCAACCGCAGTGACAAGCGAAAAGTGGCGAGTGACGAGCAAGCAGGCCCACCTTGGATTTTCTTCTCGTCACTTGTCACTCGTCACTTTTTTCTTGGTGGACAGGGGAGGGTTCGAACCTCCGTAGACCACAGGGGTCGGCAGATTTACAGTCTGCTGCTTTTGACCGCTCAGCCACCTGTCCGCTCTGATTCTCCCTGAAAGGTCCCGCTGCAGGCGCCTGCACAGGGTTCCGCTCTGCCCCAGAGTCGAGTTCATTTAAGCCAAGTGGGTCGAGAAAGCGGTTGGGCGCGGAGACACCTATCTTCCGCGCAATTCTGAGTGCTTCCAGATTCTGGTAAATCCGCTCCCGAGTTTTCCGTCTAGCGCCTGCCTACTAAATTCTTTTGCGGCTCCACTCGCTCAACCTGGATGGAGCTGGCGAAGGGATTTGAACCCCCGACCCTCTGATTACAAATCAGATGCTCTACCAGCTGAGCTACGCCAGCCGCTGCAAACTTATAATTATACCAACTGGCAGCCATATTGCAAGGGGAACCGCAAACTTTTTTCTCGCCTGCCCCGGAAGACCTGCCCCCACTTCCCCTGCCCAGATACCGACCGTCCGGCTCCGTCGGTTGCCACCCAACCTTCGCTGGTTTTCCGCCCCAAGAACCCCCCGCGCCAGTGAAACTCGAACTCCCGGCCCAAGACCCCCGGCAGGATCACGTCCACCCGGAAACGGTGTTCCCGGCTGCAGCGCGGGCAAGTTCACCTCAGGCACTCTATTCGGATCGCGGGTTAATCGTGTAAGTACTTCGTCGGGTTGACAGGGGTGTCGTTAACGATCACTTCATAGTGCAGGTGCGGGCCCGTCGTCTTGCCGGTCATTCCTACGGCGCCGATCACTTGTTCTCTTTTGACCTCCTGGCCCACCATGACAAAAATCTTGCTAAGGTGCCCATACTTCGTCGTCATCCCAAATCCGTGGTCGATCACAATCTCGTTGCCGTATCCAGATTCGGGTCCGGACTGCACAACGATGCCGTCCGCCGAGGCATCGACTCGGGTGCCAAAGGGAGCCGAGATATCCACCCCGGAGTGAAAAACCCCCTCTCCGCTGAAAGGATCCAGCCGTTGGCCAAAACCGGCTGTGACCTGCCCCCGAACGGGCCAAATGGAAGGTACGGTTTCGCGTCCCAACTCCGTGCTCGGGAAGATGCCCATGGCAACAGAGCTGTCCGCAGGGTTCAGGGCGCTACGCCTGATCAAATTGAATGCGTAAAGGGAGGCCCGATAGCTCGACTCCACTGTGGAGTTGCTCTGGGTTGCCAGGGCAAGCGCCGCCTCCGGGAAACGCAGGCGATGCTCTTGACCGAAGCCGTAGGTCAGGGCAACTTCCGCCGCCAAAGACTCCAGGGAGCCCAACTTGGCATTGGCCTGACTTACAACGTTCTCCAGGCTTCGGTTCTGGGTCTTCAGGGCTTCCCGTTCAGTTCTCAGGCTGTTGTAATTTGAGACCTTCAACAACATCCGGGCATAGCTGTTGGCCAGCGCCGTAATCGTCATGATTCCCACGACACTGAATGCCAGCACCAGATGCATCGCGTAAAATGGAAGGCGGATCCTGTGGAGCTTCCCATGGGCGCCAGGAAAAATGATAAACGTATAAAATTTCTTATCCATTTGTTAGGTCACTCTAAGAAGATTATTTCGAATCAAGAACTAACTCAACCTGCAAGAGGGGATGTGCGGGACAGGCTAACCCTCCTAATCGCTAAGGCTGCGGACGCATGGTATTGAAAATCCCATCCGTTGTCAAGTGAATATGTCACGAATGTTTCATGAATATGTCGCCTCCACCTCAGCCTTCGAGCCACTCAGCGGCTACTCGGCCCCATTCTTCGTCTGGCTGGACTAAAAATCGAATACCGCCTTGAGCCCGATTCTGTGCGAAAACCCTCATCGCACTATCGAATTTACTTAACAACTTCGATTCCGCAAGGACATCACCCTTAGGGCCTAAGCAGTTTAGGAGCCAACAGCGGCGCGGGGTGAGGGAGGCGACCAGGTCGGGCAGGTCAAATTCCTTCAGAATTCCATAGATGAACCACGGCATTCGTAGCTGATAATCTTCGCTCTCCACTATCGAACGGAGATCGGCGTTCGTCCGCCTCAGAAGAACTGACCGCAGCCGGTCATCGAGCGCGGCAGCCATGAGCGCCGCCAGCCCCTCGCTCGATTCCCCCACGATGTGGATGCGGGAGGCCTCGACGTCGGGCCTGCTTGTGAGGTAATCGACACAGCGGAGGACGTCCCATACCCTTTGGCCCGCCACCGGTTTGCCAAGCGCCAAGCTGGCCCAGGCGTACCGATCCTGGAGAGGCATACCGTCGTAAAACAGCGGCCCGGCGGAAGGTGGTCGCGGGAAAGTAACGCCCAGGCCTCTTGTGTCTATGCTACAGACCGCGTGGCCCTTCTGTACCAGGGCCTCCGTTTTGGCTAGTTCGAAAGCAACCTCGTCCTTGCCCCCCTCTAGGAGGCAAATTACGGTGGGAAAGCGTTGACCGCTCTGATTCGGGCGGATGAACCACCCTGGAATGCGGAGGGCGAATTCCGAGTGAAACTCGAAGTCCTCCATATAGACGTTTTTGCGAACAAAAGAAGCGAGAGTAATAGGCCTGAGTTCGCCGCGTTCCTCCGGCAGCGCCAGAAGCTTCCTGAGCTTGGCGCGAATCTCGTCCCTGACGGACCCCAGGTCAGGTGTCCCATCCCGGTAAGGGGTGGGAGGAATGAGGGCGCGGGCTCTGTCGGTATTCACCTGCCAGACAGACCGTCCACCGAGCGAGGTCAAAACCTGGCCGGTGGAAGTGCAGTTGAGTGTGCCGGGCGTGGAATCGTCGAAGTCGGCCTCACGCACCTCGGCAGCGTCGTTCCTCAGCCAGCGATTGAACCAGTTATAAGCCGCCTGCCGCGTAAGAGCATCAAAATCGTGCGGCAGCGGCGAGCTAAAGAGTTGGACACGTTCCTCGGCCCCCAGGATGCGATACGCGCTTCGCAGTTCGCTATAGATCTGCTCGGTGGCCTCCTGGTAAGTGGGCGAGTAAGTGGTGCCGACGTCATGCGGTGTGTAGGTAAGGAGGAGGGGTTTGGGGGCAAAGGCCATGAGCAGGTCGCCGCGGTCGAGACCCGCCGCCAGGCTGCCCACAAGATTCTGTTCCGGATCGGCGATAGCGCCGGGAGGCTCATAATGTGGCCCGGCGAGATTCTCGCTGTTCCCCTCTGTTTCCACAGCTACGCGGATACGGGGTTCGAGGCCGCACATATAAATCGTCATAGTGCCGCCGCCGGACTGGCCGGTGAAGCCGACCCGCTCCGGATCCACTTCCGGGCGAGTGAGCAGGTAGTCGATGGCGCGGACCGCGTCCCACGACCGGTACTGCGCCAGCGTCGCTCCCAAAAGCAAAAGCGGGTGGCCCGCCTGGAAGTGTTCGCCTGTGGGTCCAAGGCGCGACAGCCCGGTGTTTGGGTCGAGATACTGCTGCCTCTCGCCCTGACCGAAAGGGTCGAAAGCCAGAACCACGAACCCATTGCGAGCCAGCGTTTGGAAGACGTACTGATAATTGCGATGGGCTTTGCCGAGGGGCGCGTGACCCATGGAGGCGACGACCGCCGGAAAGGGGTTCTTTCCGCCCTTGGGAATGTAAAGGTTCGCCGTAACATAGACCTGCGGCTGGCTTTCGAAGATCACCTTTTCGATTCGATAGGTCGCCCGCTCAACCGTGCCCACCATCCGGGGGTTCAGCGGGGAGGTCTCCAAACGGCCGCCAATTGATTCCCAGACTTTGGCGCGGGTCATCTCGGCTCTCGCCCGGATCTGGGAGGGGGTCGCGAGCGCACCCAGCGCAGCCCGACGCCGGGCGCCCGCATCATTAATAGCTGCTCCGAGGTAAGCGGGCCAGTCGTTCCAGTAGTCCCGCCTGCCTGGAGGGTGTGAGGGCTCAGAGACAACGGAAGCGGTCTGACTCGAGGCAATGCCCTCGAGAGTGGGCAAGGAAAGGGCTGCGGCATTGGTCTGTAGGAACCTTCGGCGCGAAATCATAGGGAACCTCCGCGTGTTTGGGTGGGACGCGATTCTAAACCCGATTCCCCTGTTTTGCCAAACCGGAATCAGCAATTGGGGATTTTGGGGACGCCCGATTCTCCCGCCATCGGAGGGAGCTTTGGGCTAAGATGAGGAGCAGAGGGTTGGGCGGAAGCTTGCCTCCCGTACCACATGCGTGACAAACGTGCCTTCCAAAGCGAAAGTGAATTCATAACCTGGGTCGAGCGCCGGACCCGGAGGCGAACGCCCGGCGTCTATCTGGGCATTGGTGATGATGCTGCACTGGTGGAAGTAGCGCCTGGGCAAGAGCTGATCCTCACGACGGACATGTCGATCGAGGGCGTTCACTTCAAACCCCGCCTTCACCCGCCGCAGGCGGTTGGACACAGGGCGCTGGCTCGTTCCTTGAGCGACATTGCGGCGATGGGGGGAACGCCGCGTTATGCCCTGATTTCCCTGGCCTTGTCCAGGCATACGAGCCGGGCCTGGGTCGCGGGCTTTTTCAAGGGATTGCTGGCTCTGGCCAGGCGGTTTGGGGTGGCGGTAGTTGGAGGTGACACGGCTGTCGTCCAAGGCCCCACGGCAGTTGACGCCATCGTGGCGGGCCAAGTCCCGCGCGGGAAGGCTTTGCGTCGTTCCGGCGCCCGGCCGGGAGATCTGATTTTCGTCAGCGGACGACTTGGCCTCGCCGCGCTGGGCCTGCGCCTGTTGCAGTCCCACTCCGGCCGGCGGCACGCGGCGTCGGCCGCGATTCGGGCTCATCTTTTTCCGCAGCCCCAATGTGCTCTAGGTCAATTCCTCTCCAAGCACGGTTTGGCTTCGGCTCTCATGGACATAAGCGACGGCCTTTCGATCGATCTGAAGCGGCTTTGTGACGCAAGCGGCGTGGGCGCATGTCTGTTGTCTGACCGGATTCCGTTGCCTCCCCTTCCCGACGCGGCGGATTCACTCGCGATGGCGCTTCATGGCGGCGAAGACTACCAATTACTTTTCACCGTCCCACCGGCCAAGCGGCCCCAAATTCCTTCGCACTTCGGCAAAATCCCTCTGCATTGCATCGGAGAAATCCAAGCTACCCGGCGCCTTCACCTCCTCACCCCTGACGGCAAGTCGCACCCCCTCGAACCACGCGGCTACGACCACTTCGCGCGACGATAATGCGGAGGTAGGCCTCCCAAACCCCCACGAACAGCGTCTGGGCCAGCCTGCGGTTGTCGAAGCCGCTCGCATTGCCTGTTCGCCTGATTACGCCCAGCTGGCGGGAGCGGGTAGCCTGAAAACCACCACCCTAGCTGGAAACCACCACCGCACCGGCACTGCGCCATGCTGGCGTTCTGCCGGTATAGCCGGAACCGCATGAAATCGCGATATTTCGGACAATTCACTTTGGCAGGGCACTTGCCCTATCCAGGTTGCAGTTTGGGGATTGAGGATTCGAGGAGGAACGAAATGCGAAACCTAAAACTTCTGACCTTACTGGGCTTGTGCTTGTTGATCGCGCCGCATGCCTATGCGCAACGAATCGCGGTCGGGATAGGAGTGGGTCCGGTCTACGTGGGGACACCTCCGGTTTGCCCGTATGGCTACTACGGCTACTATCCCTACGCTTGCGCACCCTACGGCTACTACGGACCAAGCTGGTTCTCAGGCGGAGTCTTTATCGGCGCCGGGCCGTGGTTCCATCGCTTTTCCGCCGGTCCGCGCTTCTACGGGGGACGTGGCAGCTACGGACGCATGCCCGCCTTACCCGCGCACCCAGCGTTTCGGGGTGGGTCCAACCGTGGTAGCATTCGCGGCCACTTTAACGGTGAAGGCTTACATGGCTACGCGCGTGGAGGCAGTGGTGGATTCCATGGTGGTGGGCGCAGGTAACTCCATCATCAACTCGAACTCTCACGGCCGACGGCGTTCGCCGTCGGCCGTTTAGCATACATCGCGCCGCACTTCTTCAGTGCTTCGTAATCCTCTTTGGCCAAATGGCGTGGTCCTTCATTTCTTGATGCCATCGTGGAACTTCATGCTGGCGTGGCTGCCATTGCAGAAAGGCTTGTTGTCGGAGGCTCCGCACCGGCACAACGTTACTCGGTTGCGCACCTCATAGCGCTTGCCATTCGCGGACTCGATCGGAATGCCCCCTCGAACCCAGAGTGGCCCACTGCATCCCAGTACGGGATCTTCGACCACGCCAATCGAGGCCGGCAGAGGTTGCTCGATTTCCTTATGCGTTTTCTTGTCGTGAATGACCAAGCGGCCCGCCGGACAATGCATCGCCTCGCGGATCACCAGCTCACGAACCTCAGGCTCATCGGTCCTTTCGATGAGCGACCAAATCTTTCCGCCCGGATCGCAGAACCGGGCGAACGCGCATAGGTTTTCAGCATCGCTCAGAACCAAGGCGGGCCCATCAAGGGTTTCTGCCTGCCGGGCGTAGGGCACCCGGGTCGCGGTCTCTTGGCCATCGAACCCGGCCTTGGTATGCGAACCGTCACAGAAAGGTGCGTTCTTGGAATGGCCGCAACGGCACAGCGCGTAACCTGGCTTCGCGTCAAACGCTTTGCCTTCTTTCCATTCCCAGGACATTCCCTCGCTGTTTGGGGTGATGACCTGAAGCGTGAGAGGTACGTCTCCCGATACCAGATAAGGACCATCCCTGCTCACCACAATCTTTCTCTCTTGCGCCGAGTCCGTCATGTGCGTGCCTCCTTTAGTACGCTTTTTTGACAGTTGAGATGGTGGATTTCTATTTTGGCCCTTCTGGAAGTATACACCCATGCAAGTCGCTCGCCCTGACAATTTCTTGACGCCAGCGTGCCCCAACCCCGAATCCCGAATCCTGCCCCTGACAAATGAGACTCGGCGCCCGACGCCTGACTCACCTTTCTCTTCACTCGTCACTTGCCACTCGTCACTGTTCTTCTGACCTCGGGCTCTCTTTCAGGTCACTTATCACTGTTCTTACGATCTCGGACTTCGGACCTCGGACTCTCTTTCAGGTGCCCTAAGCAAGGTTCGCAGGATGTAGTTTCTATTTCCTGGTGAGCTTTACTCGCGCAAAAGGCGTTAGCTTGCCGCCGTCTTCGTTATCTATAAGCCAGCTCCAAGTGTCGGCGCCTTTGCTGTAGACGAACGTTGTGTGGACGCCGCTGTCCTTATCTTTGTCCCTGAACAAGAACGCGATTTCGTCATTGCCCCGTTTGCCTTGGGCAATAGGGGCCGAGAGACCACCGCCAGCGGTCGAGTCGAGCCACAGGCATCGGTATTCGTTCGACGATTCGTCCCATTCAATAAAGACGATCGCTTCATACGCGGGCTGGCCTTGGACGTTCTTCTCGCGCGATGTTTCGTGGAGTCGCAGGTATTCATGCCTCAGCACCCATGCGGACTCGATATCGTGCGTGGTCGCGTGTCCAGCAATGGTGCCCTGAAGGATCCAACTGCCGGTCAGACGATCGAGTAAAGGATCTTTGCGGGTTGGCTCCTGTGCTGAAGCTGAAGATGAAGTCATGAAAAGCAAAGCCAAGATTGCAAGAGTCGTCTTCATTGTGTGACCTCCTGGTATCGTGTTGTGGAAACATATTCGCATGCCTTGTGATAGGCGTTTATCGCCGGGGCCCCGCCCAAATCCGCAATCTCCAACTCCGCGCGCCGCCCGTCAATCTTAAATCTTGAATCTGCAATCTCCAAATCCGCGCGCCGCCCGCCAGTCTTGAATCTTAAATCTACAATCTCCAAATCCCCGCGCGCCCTGTCAGTCTTAAACCTAGAATCTGCAATTCCGCGCGCCGCACCCCGATCCCCGAGCCCCTAGTCCCTGTTCTTGAGACCCCGGACATCGGACTGTCTTTCTGGTCACTCGTCACTTGTGCTTTCATCGCGCGTCCGGCTTGCGGTTGCTGTACACTGAGGATTGAGAGGGCTGCATTAAGACTCCTGGCCACGCGAATCGACTCATGGAATTTGAATGGGATGCCCGGAAAGCAGCCTCAAACGTCGCGAAGCACGGCGTCGCGTTTCCCGAAGCCATGACGGTGTTCGGCGACCCACTGGAGATCGTGATTCCCGATCCACACCACTCCGCGGGAGAATTCCGGTTTGTCAGTATGGGTCTGTCGGCGACCCGGCGCCTGCTCGTGGTGGCATACCCTGAACGCGAAGGGCGAACCCGTATCATCAACGCCCGTGAAGCGACTCCCCGGGAGCGGAGACAGTATGAATCAACACGTTCACCAAAACGATGACGACGAAATTCGAGCCGAGTACGACTTCTCGCATGGCGTTCGTGGAAAGCATTATGAGGCTTACCGCGCCGGCACGAATGTGGTGTTTCTCGATCCCGATGTGGCCAAAGCGTTCGCCGATTCAGCCTCAGTCAATCAAGCTTTGCGCCTGCTCTTGCAGCTTGCCCGGACGAACATTCCTTTAGACATTCAGCCTGACAAGGCGGTGCAGCGGACGAGCCGTGCCCCGCGCCGTGCCAAGAAGCCCAAGCCCGCTCGCGCCGCCCGCCAGTCTTGAATCTTGAATCTGGAATCTCCAATTCCACCCGCCGCCAGTCTTAAACTTCGAATCTGCAATCTCCAAATCCACGCGCGGCCCCGTACTTGCAGTCCCCAACCCCGAGCCCCAGCCGCTAGTCCCTGTTCTTAGGACCTCGGACTGTCTTTCGCGCCGTGCCCCGTAACCGCACCCCGAGCTCCAGCCCTGCTCTTACGGGAAATCGCAGACCCTCTCGCGCCTTATTCATGCGCAAGGGGAGATCTAGGACAATTAGACGCTTTCCCATTACGATTTGTCCTACCGGTAGCCTCAACAGACATTAACTCTATTGACAGACCAAAGCTACAGTGCTAGCCTGCAAGCGTAATCCTGCGGCCGAACAGGGCTCGGCGACGATGATCAGTTTGGAAAGAAGGCGCCATCCAGGCCCGCGGCCGGTGGTCAACCGAAAGGGAACGCGCTATCGGGGCTTGGCATGAGCGCGTCCCGGTCAATTGATCAGCCGAGAATCACACGACTTTAATGGCCTCGAACGGCGAGAACGCGATGTTCATGGAAATAATCGAAGGTTCCAGCCTAACGCTCCCAGGTGCGATCATTCCGCGAAGGCGAAGAAGTATTCGCCAGATTGTATCACGGCCAGGTAGTACTGTGATTTGCGAGAGCAGGACACGCTCAAGTGCGGCATTCCCGCGCAAGCGGGAATCTACTGCGCAAGCCTTCGGAAATGCGTCGCTGACGGACTGGATTCCCTGGAATGGCCATCGCTCGCGAATGTGGTCATCGAGTCCGAAATAGGGGGGTCTACCCCTTAGAGATGTTAAAAATTAAGATTGATCCGACTATGTGTATGAAAACAAATGCCAGATGACAATATGTCATGCTATTTTGCAGGCCTTTTGCAAGATAATTCACGAATTGTGCGGTAATTCGACGCAAGATGACCGTATTTTCGCAAGAAAAGCAGGAATTTGCGGAGCACGAAGGCGAGAAAATAGAACATTAGCAAGCCTGCGCGGACCGGTTTGGAAGCTCTGCTGCTTCTCGCGCCTGCCACGCGGGCTGGTGGTTGCAGCCTGCCAAACGACCCCTCACCTGACCCGCTCCGGCTGGTGAGAGCGCCGGCAGCGGGCCATCCTCTCCCCTCGGAGAGGCCGAGGAACCGCGTTAGGGGGAGAGGGCTGGGGAATCGCGGTCAGGGAAGAGGGCTCTGGAATTCGAGAAACGGCGAACCAGTTGCGCAGCGCGGCGGACCCGCAAACCCCCCTGGCCGAGGTGGCTCAATGGTTCGATGGGTTCGCTCCACCGATGACCCGATGAACCGATGCGCCGATGAACCGATGGCCCTACGCCCCGATCTTTCCTACCGCCGTGACACACTTCCCCGCAACGGTTATCGGTGGGTTCGGCATGTGGGATGAGGATTTCTTTGAGCGCAGGAGATTAATCTCGATTCGACAACGAAAATCTTCTGCCGACGTGAGACAATTCCCCGGCGGCACGATGCATCGAGAGCCGCCTTGCCAAATCCCTGCGGAGTTTCAGCGATGAACCGTAAGCTCAAGATCGTGCTCATGTTCGCTCTCGCGGCCAGCCTTGCCGTTTATGTGCGGCAGGCGCCACGCGGCCAAGACGCGCCGGATCTCAGCGCGGTCTTCCACAAACTCGACGTCATGATTCCCATGCGTGACGGCGTGCGCCTGCACACGGAAATCTACATCCCCAACAACGCCGCGCAGCCGCTGCCGTTTATTTTCGAACGCACGCCCTACGGAGTGGTGGACGACGAGAAGGGAATCACCAGCATGTTCAGGAACTACGGCGAGCTGGTTTCGGAAGGTTACATCTTCGTCTTCCAGGATATTCGCGGGCGATACAAATCCGAAGGCCAGTTCGTGATGCTGCGCCGGCCGCGCGACCCACGCGACCCCCAAGCCATCGACGAGGGCACCGACACCTACGACACCATCGACTGGCTGCTCAAGAACGTTCCGAGCCACAACGGACGCGTGGGCGTGCTGGGAATTTCCTACGGCGGCTGGCTGACGGCCATGGCCATGATCGAGCCGCACCCCGCGCTCAGGGCCGTCTCCGAACAGGCGTCGCCGGCCGACATGTACTTGGGTGATGATTTCCACCACAACGGGGCCTTCCGCCTGAGTTACGGGTTCGAGTACGCCGCCATGATGGAAACGGGCAAGACCAGCTTCCATTTCCAGTTCGACCGTTACGACACCTTTGAGTGGTACCGCGCGCTGGGACTGCTCGGGAATGTCAACGAGCAATACCTGCACGGCCGCGTGCCCTCCTGGAATGATTTCGTCGACCATCCCAACTACGACGAATTCTGGCAAAAGCAGGCCGTGCCGCCCTACCTCAAGCGGGTGACCGTCCCTAACCTGAACGTCGCCGGTTGGTGGGATCAGGAGGATTTCTACGGACCGCAGAAGATTTACGAGACGTTGGAGAAGCAGGATTCCCGGCACTGGAACTATTTCGTGGCCGGGCCATGGAATCACGGCGGCTGGGCGCACGGCGCCGGAAGTTCCCTGGGCAGAATCCAGTTCGACAGCGAAACCAGCAAGTATTTTCGCGAGAAAATCCAGGCCGCATGGTTTGCTTATTGGCTGAAGGATAAAGGCCAACTGCCCTTCACGGAAGCCATGACTTTCCAGACCGGAAGCAACCAGTGGCAAACTTATGAGGAGTGGCCGCCGCGGCGGAACATCCAGTCGCGCCGACTTTACTTTCAGGCCGGCGGCCGGCTTTCTTTCGATGCGCCCAAGGAAGCGACTGCAGAGGCCTTCGACCACTACCTCTCGGACCCCTCGCATCCTGTGCCCTACCGGCATCGGCCGATCGAGCCCACCTATCCCGGAGGCGGCTGGCCTACTTGGCTGGTGGAAGACCAGCGCTTCGTGGAGGAGCGCCCGGATGTGTTGAGCTGGGAAACCGCCCCGCTGGGAAGCGACCTGACCGTGACGGGCGATATCGTGGCGCACCTGTTCGCTTCCACCACCGGTACGGATAGCGATTGGGTGGTCAAGCTCATCGATGTCTATCCGGAGGAATACCCGGCCGACTCCACCATGGGCGGCTACGAATTGATGATCGCCGACGAGGTCTTCCGCGGCCGCTTCCGTCAGAGCTTCGAAAAGCCGGAGCCCATTGCGCCGCACCAGGTGGCAGAGTACGTGATCGACCTGCACACGAACGACCATTGCTTCCTGCGCGCGCACCGGATTATGGTCCAGGTGCAAAGCACTTGGTTCCCCTTGATCGACCGCAACCCCCAGAGATTCGTGCCCAACATCTTCCGGGCCACGGAAGCCGACTACCAGGCGGCGACGCAGCAGGTGTACCGCTCGCGGGAATTCCCTTCGGCGATCGAGTTGCCCGTCAAGGTGCAGTGAGGGCGAGGAAGGCTGGAGGAGGCTGCGGCAGGAAGGCTGGGGGAGGAAGCCCGGGGCATGAAAGGGAAAGGTCAATCGGCGGCGCTTGGCGAGATGCGGGATGGCGCCCCCACCCGCACCCCTGCAATGGGAACGCTGCCCGGCCTTACAACGATTCTCCCGCGTTGGGGAGGGCGCTTTCCGCCCGCCCTGGCGCTTTGTGCCGCTCGAGATTGAGCAGGGCGCTGAGCAGCACCTCGAGCGAGTCCAGCAGGCGCGCGTCGGCCGTCTGAATCAGGTAGTTGGCCATGCGTAGCAACTGCAACTGGCGCGGGGTGTATTGCCCCATACGAGGATCCGCGGGCCTACCTCGGCTCGAGCGCAGCAGGTCGCCGATGCAAGTTCCCGACGTGCTAATAACACACCGCGGCGTCCCGAGCTTGGCGGGGCCTTCTTGAAAAATGTCGCTCATGGGAACGCCCAGGGCTGCCGCAATCTTGCGCAAGGTGCGCGGGCGCGGCTCCAGGCGGCGGTTCTCAATGCGCGAAAGATAGGAACCGGCCAGTCCGGTGCGCTCGCTCAGAACCCGTTGGGTCATACCCATCTGGTCACGGAGCTGAATAATTCGAGTTCCAATACTCATGGAGGGTTCTCCCTTTGACCAACAAGCCCTAATCTTAACACAAATGTAATAATAGTGCTCAACAGACTCCAACTCCCTTGACACTGCTGTAAAGTAGAGTAACCTGAAATAGGGAGCAAGCAGCAAGCGGAGTGGTTTGCAGATTGCAGTGAAGTTGAGCCGGAATCCTGCTGGTCTCCGGCCGCCTATGCCAGGCGGGTGACAGCACGGCTCACCAGAGAAGGCCACGTGCAGTGGCCAAGCCGATGCTCCAGGGTGTAAGTGCAGCAGGCAAGGGGTCGAATCAGGCGCGCCGTGTTAGGCCAGCGAGGGCAGTGCCAGACCCCAAGAGAGCCTAGCCCCTGGCGGCAGGATTCCTTATTCTGAGTTTTGGTAGGAGGAGAGAGCGCGGCACGTGAGACGCCGACACTACTAACAAGCCCACCGACCCGTCCGGGATTTGTAATAAGCAACCCCACAATCCTTCCTGATAAGCCCTGAGCCGGACGGGTCTTTCCTTTTCCGCATGCCCTGCCAACGTTCATTGAATCAAATGGTTTCCCTGGCGGACCTCGACGAGGTAGACTTCCTTCAGGTGTCCTGTGGATTCCTCCCAGATCCAATTCGCGGCGGATCGGATGCTAGGGCGGTTGGCCAAGATGCTACGCCTGCTGGGTTACGACACATGGTATGCATCCGACAGTAGCCCCGCCGAGCTGCTCGAAGTCGCCCGGCAAGACGAACGCCTGGTCCTGACACGCGGCGAGCTCCAGAAGCGCTTCCCCGGCATCGAGCGCGTGTACAGCCTGAAGAGCGAGCACCCCCCGGAGCAGTTGCGGGAACTGGTCGAGCATCTTGGCCTGGACACACGCTCTGCCCTCTGGACGCGCTGCACGCTGTGCAATTCTCGTATTGCCGGAGTGGAAAAACACGCCATCGAACCCAATGTTGCCCCCAAAATCTTCCGAGTTTATGAGGAGTTCTTTCGCTGCACAGGCTGCGGACACATCTACTGGCGCGGCTCGCACGTCGAGCGCATCCTCAAGAACCTGGAGTCGGTGCTGGGCCAGTCTGCGAGCTGATCCTCAGAACTCCGCGCTGCTCCCTGGGCCGGCTCGCCTCGCGTCTCGAAAGGGTGGTTCACATGGCCGCCACGATGAGGAATTCGGGTTGCGCGGCATGAGGTAGACGCGATATGTTGCGGCGCGACCTGGAAGCGACACATCGGCAAAGCTGCAGGAGGATGGTGCATGCGGGTTTTGGTGACGGGTGGGGCGGGCTACATCGGAAGTCACACTGCCAAGGCTTTGGCGAGGGCCGGCCACGAACCCGTGGTTATGGACAACCTCAGCTTCGGCCATCGGTGGGCGGTGAAATGGGGACCTTTCTTCGAACAGGATCTGGCCGACACGGAGCCATTGCTGCGCGTAATCAGGGACCAGCGCGTCGAAGCCGTTATGCATTTTGCGGCGAGCCTGCTGGTGGGCGAATCGGTCCGGGAGCCCAGGAAATACTTCTGGAATAATGCGGTCAACACTCTGCGTCTGCTGGACGCCATGCTGGAGGCGGGAGTGAAACGGATCGTGTTTTCCTCCTCGGCGGCCATTTACGGCGAGCCCCAGAAGGTTCCCATTCCAGAGGAACACTCCGCCCAGCCTGTGAACCCGTACGGCGAAACCAAGCTGATGATGGAACGAGCCCTCAAGTGGTATGGAGATGCCTACGATCTGGGATGGATCGCCTTGCGATATTTCAACGCCGCCGGAGCGGACCCCGGGGGCGAGCTGGGCGAATGCCACGACCCTGAAGCACACCTCATACCGCTCATCATCCAGGCCGCGCTCGGCCGGCGCCCCTATGTTGAGATTTACGGCACCGATTACCCTACGCCGGATGGCACCGCCATCCGGGACTACATCCACGTCACTGACTTGGCCCAGGCCCACGTGCTGGCACTGGAGTATCTCTTGCGCGGAGGCCCCAGCCGAGCACTGAACCTGGGCACCGGCAGTGGACACTCCGTGCGCGAGGTCATCGACGAGGTGCGAAGAATCTCATCCCAGCCTGTGCCGGTTCGCGAAGGACCAAGGCGCGCCGGTGACTCGGCCGTGCTGATCGCCGATGCCAGCCAGGCGGGCAAGACTCTTGGCTGGGTACCACGAAATCCTGGATTGGAACCGATTGTGCAGAGTGCCTGGAATTGGCACGCGGCCGGCAAGTGCGAGAATTAAACTGCCTCAACCGACCGGGCAGACAGGGACTCCGCCTGGCGCAGGCACGGGCGCGGCTCCGTTGCCGGCCCTTAGCTGGCTGCTGAAGAAGCCTCGTGCCAATGTCATCCAGAATCCTTCGCTGCCATTCTGCGTGAAACGAAGGGCTCGGCATGACAGATGCCGTTTTTCCGAAGCCCGTTAGAGATACCCCAATTCCCTCCCCAAAGCGCGGAGTTGGTCCGCGTCAATTGGGAGTTCGGTTTGCGCGGCATCGTAACCCCGTTCCAAGGTCCGACGCAGGGCAAGCGCGGCAATCTCTGCGAGTTGTTGGTCGCCCAGATATTTCCCGTCTTTCTCACGCAGCTCTGTCAGGGCTGCGCAGGAGATTGCCACCGTGGCGCGCTGTCCTTCGACCAGAAACACGCAATCAATCGTGTCGCTGTGCCGAGTCGCGATGGCGGGAAATAAATGCACAAAGCGGACCTGGATAGGCTCCCCTAGTCCCCGCGAACAGACTTGAAATGGCGTAATCATGTAGCTCATATGGATAAGTCCTTGGGGGCTCAGGCCTGGGAGGAATCTCGAGCCCGAAGCAGCCATTATATACAGAGCAATAGAATTCTGAGCGACATGAATTGTAGTGGCGCTCGGCCTGTCCCGATGCTTTGTGCCGGGGATGAGCGCCGGCTTCTCCATGAAAAAGAACCCACATTCACAGACCGCCCCGGAATGCACGAGATCTCATGTCGCTCTGCATGATTCAGCTTCCTCAAGCAGACAGCCTGGCGCGGGCCCAATCAAATCATTAACGCTTCCTCATCCCAGTTTTCCCTGGCCTCCGCACCGGTCTGCGCAGACCGTCCTGGCATGAGGATTGCATACAAATCGACTCAAGTTTTCTCGCCCGTGGCCGATTACAGAGACAGTGGCATCATAGCCCGCCAGTGCCGCGAATTGACCCGCCCAATTGCGGCGCTGAGCCCTTGGCGGCAAGTTTGAATACCCTTCGCCCCGACGAACACCCTTGCCGCCAAGGCTCCCTTCCCAGCGCCCGCCAGTCGAGGGTATAGATGTCATGGGTTCTGACGGCGAAACGGGTCTTGCAATCGCCCCCAGGCAGGAGTAGAGTCTGCTCAGCAGGGTTCTTCGGGAGAATACGCTGAAAGGAGAAAGACATGTTCTGCAACCGTCTTGCACGGGCATTCGCCGTAGCAACGTGCCTTTCTGCTGCAGCAGGCATTCTGGTAGCAGCGAACGCGCAGAACCTAGGCAACGAACCAAACCTCACTGGGGAGCAGAAGAAAGACTTCCTGCTGCACGCCAATGTCGTGGACAGCCATCAGCTCGGAGTAGGCAGTACTCACCCCTGGCGGTTGACGCTGAGTGACGGCACGCTGACCCACGATGCCGCGTTTCAGGCAGTCGACGAACGCAAGAACGTCATGGAGTTCGCCAACGGCCGCACCGAATTTAACTTCCGCGACTCCTACCACTTCAACATTGCAGGCTATGAGCTGGCCAGGCTTATCGGCCTGGACAACATGGTTCCGGTGACGGTGGAACGGAGATGGCAGGGTAAGAGTGGCGCGCTGAGCTGGTGGGTCCCTTGGAAGTGGATGGAGTCCATGCGGATCAAGGAGAACCTTGATCCGCCCGATGCAGAGGCCTGGAACAAACAGATGTACAAGGTGCGAGTGTTTGACCAGCTCATCTATGATACTGACCCCAACCTTACGAACGTCTTGATCACGGAAGATTGGAAGATCTGGAGAATTGACTTCACCCGCGCCTTCCGGCTGTACCACGACCTGCGGAACTCCGAGAATCTGGTGCAATGCGACCGGCAGTTGCTGGAGAAGTTGCGTCAGTTGAACTCCGACGAGGTTCTGGACAAGACGAAGCCGCACCTCACCCAGTCGCAGGTCAAGGCGTTGATGGCACGGCGGGACAAGATCGTGCAGTATTTCGAAAAGCTTGCCGCGGAGAAAGGGGAGGGCGCAGTACTTTACTAGCGCCATTCCAAACTAATAAGGCTATGCGTTAGCTTCTGTCTTGCACCGCATCGGCTCACCACCTGGCTTACGTGGAGCGGTCCGAAGAAGTCGGAATGGCACTAACGTTCTGGAAACCGCGCGTGTTCCGCCGGTGCCCATCCAGTAGCCAGCGGTCGCCCCGCTGGCGGTGCGGACAGGGCCATGTGATTAAAACTGGTTTCAAAACCCATTTCAGGTCGTGTAGAATGCGCAGGCTAGGGGGCCTGCCAAACGGTTGTAGAGTGCTGATCAGAGCAGGTATAAAGAGGGAGGATACGATGAAAAGGACAATAGTTCTGCTGTTCGCTCTTTGCGTTGTAGTAGGACTCGCCGCACCCGCCCTGTTGGCTCAAGAAAACCCGCAAAGTGCGGGGAAGAACGCTGCCGGAGCCAAGGAAGCCCGATGGCACGGCATTATTGTTCGAACCAGCAAGGATCAGTCCTACTTTGACGTGCATAGACAAAACGTTGACAAGCGCATCTACTTCGATAGTTCAACAAAGTGGACCAAGATGAACAAACCGGCTGACCAGAGCGAATTCAAAGAAGGCGCCGACGTCATTTGCCTGGGGCAGTACGATGAAAAAAAGGAGTTCCACGCCACCCGAATCGATTTGCGCATCAAATAGGGACTAGTAGATCCCCTAAACCCTAGTTCGCACAAGATGGCTGAACTTCGGTGGATTACGCCGCCGCGGGTGGGGTGTCCCAGCGCTATTTTCCTGCCAGGCGGGAGATGAAAAGGTCAATAAAGCGCCGGGCGTCCGATTCCACGGCGACGTGGACGTTGGGCTCAACCTTCTCGATGCCATCAATAGCGTAATGGTCGCCGCGCCGGACCTTGCGATCAGAGGAATTGTGCCGGCTCGCCACGGTTTCGCCGCGCGTGAACTCACCTTGCGTCTCGACTTCCACCCACATATCCCGCGTGGTAATCAAGCTGCGGTCGATTACCGCACCCACGGCCAGCGGGTCATGCATGGGGGTGCCATCGGCTCCGAGGCCGCTGGCGCGGTCCACCAAGAAATCCAGCACCCGCACGGCGAAGTCGTTCTCACGGCCCTCGGTGCGGGCCAGCCGGCTCCGATCGGCGCGCGTGAAAAGTGTCTTCTCCGTCACATTCAGCCCCACCATCGTCAAAGGCCAGCCGGCTTCAAACACGGCGCGCGCCGCCTCCGGGTCATTGTAAATATTGGCCTCCGCCGCTGCCGTGGCATTGCCTCCGGCGATCGAACCTCCCATCAGCACAACTTCCTTCACGAGCGCGACGATGGAGGGATCTTTCCGAAGGGCCAGCGCAATATTCGTTAGCGGGCCCACCGGCACGAGCGTGATTTCGTGAGGGTATTGGTGAATGAGATCAAGGATGAGATCGGGCGCGAAGCGCAGATCCGCCACGCAGGCGGGCGCCGGAAGTTCGACATTGCCCAGACCGTTCGCCCCGTGAAAGAACTCAGCCGTGACCAACTTCTGGACCAGAGGACGGGAAGCGCCCCGCGCCACTGGCACTTCGCATCGACCGGCCAACGAAACCAGCTTGAGCGCGTTTGCGACACCCTGCTCGACCACCACGTTCCCCGCCACCACCGTGAGGGCTTTCACGTCAAGTTCCGGCGAGTTCAGTGCGAGCAGTATCGCCATGGCATCATCGGCCCCGGGATCGGTGTCCAGAATGATCTTGCGGGCATCTGCCGCTGCGCTCATACCGGCAGCGCAAATGAGCCAGCAAGCCACGAACAAGGAATAACGCCCCAGCCTGTTCATAAATACCTCCTGGGTAGGTTCGACGGAAGGGAAGCTCCGGGAGCGACCAGATCAGGTTAGTCGTCGCAGACGCAGGCAAGTAATCTCCGGCGGACAGCCGACGCGGAGCGGCACAAGAACCTTGCCGATCCCGCGGCTGACATAGATCTGCGTCCCGTTCAGTCGGTTCCAGCCCTCCACGAAGCGCTCACCAAGCTTGGACCGGCCGTAAACCGATCCGACCACCGGCAGGCGAACCTGGCCGCCATGCGTGTGACCGGAAAGCACCAGATCGACATCACGTTCGGAGGCCGCGTGGATGCCCAGCGGGTTGTGGCAGAGCAGGATTTTGGTATCGCGCGCCGGCACCGAGTGAAGCGCTCGGTCCATATCGTCGGCCCGCCACCAAAGGTCATCGACACCCACTATCCACAGGGTGGCAGAGCGGGACCGCAGCGCGCAATGGGAATTGCGCAGTACCCGGATGCGCTGCGTGTGCAGCGCACGCGTGACCTCGCCGGGGTTAACTTGAAAATCGTGATTTCCCAGCACCGCGAAAACGCCCAGGCGCGCGCGCAGCTTTCCCAGAGCCTGCGCCAGCGGCCAGATGTAGTCGCGCGACAGCGTGACGTAGTCACCCGTCAGAGCCACCAGATCGGGCCGCAGACGGTTGCTGAGGTGTACGGCGCGCTGGATTTCCTCCCGGGGCGTAAAGAGGCTATGGTGCAAATCGGTGAGCTGGACGATCCTCAGGCCATCATGCGCCGGGCTAAGCCGCCGCAGCCAGATGTCGGTTTCGGTGATTTCCGGATCGGGAGTGAGAAGAGGCGGAACGGTCTGGGGCGCGGCGCCGCTCAAGGAGAGCGTGATCAAGCCCCCGCGCCGGAGAAACCGTCTGGATGGCGACCGCCTTGCCAAGCGAGACTCCTGAAGCCCTTTCGAAAGCGCCGGGAGAGGAAACTCCCTGGCTGGTTCCGTGTCATTTGCCAGGCACGGGCGTTCCCAGGCGGGTCATTCCCGCTTGCCCGGGCATGAACGCCGTTCCGAAAGGGATTCCATTCCAAATGGCGCCAGCACCACCTGGCTACTTTCCGCCCTGCGCCATGATTTCGGCGAATACTCCCAACATCTGTTCATGAATCAGGCCATTCGATGCAAACACATCGTCGCCGAGCAAATCGAAAGGCAGCCCCTGAATGTCGGACATGCGCCCCCCCGCCTCCGTGACCAGCAACGAGCCGGCCGCTTTGTCCCAGGGGTTGAGCTTGAGCTCCCAGAATCCGTCGAAATGGCCAGCCGCGACGGAACAGAGATCGAGCGCGGCGGAGCCACAACGCCGGATGCCATGCGAAAGCTCGGTGAAACGGAAGTAGAACTTGATATTCAAGTCATGGTTTGTCGCAAAGGGCGGGAAGCCCGTGGCCACCAAACACTCGCACAGTTTCTCCGTGCGAGAAACCTGCAGACGGCGGCCGTTCAGATAAGCGCCACCGCCGCGTTCGGCAGTGTAGAGATCGTTGCGCGTGGGATCGTAGACCACCCCCGCAATCACTTCGCCGCGACGTGCGAGCCCCAGCGTGACGCAGAACATCGGGAAGCCATGTGCGAAATTCGTCGTTCCATCCAGGGGATCAACATACCAGCAATACTCGGAGGGCGCCGAGTGGCCGCCGCCTTCTTCAGCAACGATGCTGTGCCCGGGAAAGTGGCGCCGCAACCGCTCCACAATCAAAGCTTCGGAACGGCGGTCCGCCGCCGTCACGAGGTCCGATCGACGCTTGTAACTGATCTCCACTGGCTCTGTGAATAGCTTCGCCAGGAGCGCGCCTGATTCGCGCGCGATCTCGACCGCCGTATTGAGATAGTCCGGCATAGTTTCCACGTCCCTAAGGATGTATGGTTCGAAACGCCCAGGCAGGTCCGTTCGGCACTTCCCGGGACGCCTGCCACTCCGCGGCTATTCGCGGGATTCCACCAGGATATGCGTCTGCCCTTCTCCTTCCGCCCACACCGCGCCGTCTGCGAAAAACTCCTTTTTCCAGATCGGCACGACTTGCTTAAGACGGTCGATGGCGTACTGGCAGGCGGCAAAGGCGGCGCGCCGATGCTCAGCAGTAACCACGATGGCAACACTAATTTCGCCGATCTCCAGGCGGCCCAGGCGGTGAATCATCCCGATCCGATCAATCGCGAATTTCTGCTTGGCCTCACGCCCGATCTCTTCCAGCTTGCGGACCGCCATCGGCTCGTAAGCCTCATATTCAAGATGCAGCGTGGCACGGCCCCGCGAATGGCTGCGCACGACGCCTTCGAAAACCACCACTGCCCCATCTCCCGAAGCCTGCAGTTGCTGCGCAAGCTCACAAACGGGAATAACTTCACGCGTGACGCGGAAGAAGTCTCCGGCGCCGCCGCTCACGGGAGGCAGAAACGCCACCTCGTCGCCGTCGCGCAAGGGCGTGGGGCGCTTGGCGATTTCCTGATTGACCGCCACCAGGAGCGAATCCGCGATGGACCCCAGGCGCGGGAAGCGGGTCTCCAAACGGCGCCAGAGACCGTCCAGGTTCTCCCCTTCGGGAAGTTCCACCTGCTCCTGCGCGAAGCCCGTCAGGTCCCGCGTGATGCCGAAAAATAGAACGTTGACCTTCATACTCTCTTCGAAACTCCGCGCCCCGTCAGCAGGTTCACCTCATCCCGTTCGCCCGAGCACGTGACGCAGGGCTGCTTCGAGCTGAGGAAAGCGAAACCGAAATCCTGTGGCCAGAAGGCGCGAGGGTTCCACGCGCGCGCTCGCCAGCAGCAGGTTGTCCGCCATTTCGCCAAACACTAAGCGGGCTGCAAACGCCGGCAGGGGAAGAATTGTGGGGCGCCCCAAAACGGAACCGAGAGTCTTGGTGAATTCCAGATTCGTCACCGGGTGAGGTGCAACTACATTGACCGGCCCGCGCAGGGCATCTGTGCCCAGGGCATGCCGAACCGCTCCCAGGACGTCATCGAGAGCCACCCAACTCAGGTGCTGGCGGCCAGTCCCTACGCGCCCGCCCACCCCCCATTTGAAAGGCAACAACATCGCGGGCAGGCCGCCGCCTGCTGCGCTGAGCACAAAGCCCATACGCAGATTCACCACGCGAATGCCGCGGCGCGCGGCGGATTCCGTCGCGACCTCCGAGGCCGTCGCAACTTGGGAGAGAAACAGCGAGCCCGCTTGGCTCTCCTCACTCAGTATCTCGTCGCCGCGATCTCCGTAGAAACCGCTGGCCGAAGCGGAGAGCACTACCCTGGGGGGATGCTGCAATTGCACCAGGGATTCGCACAGCAGGCGGGTGCCCTTTGCGCGACTCTCGATAATCCGGGCTTTCTTGCTGGCCGTCCATCGGCCCGCTACGGTTTCCCCGGCAAAGTGCACGACGGCGTCAAAACCCTCCAGTCTGTCCCTCGAGATGGTTCCCGCGCCGGGGTTCCACCAAATCTGGCCATCCCCCGCAGGGCCCAGGGACCTGAGCAGGCGTGCTACCTGGTGGCCATCCGCAGTGAGAAACGGGATCAGCGCTTGACCAATCAGTCCGCTGGAACCTGTCAATAGGATTCGCACACCGTCTCCCGCGACGCACCATGTTCAGACGACGGTTGGACCGCAGGTGTCAGACTCAGATTACCACTGCCACTTCACTCGTGCAATTTTGGATGCAGGTTCTCGCCTGTGCACTCACGGCGTGGGCGGCAGTTCTGAGCAGCCGAACGAGCTAGGTGAAAAATGCTGCGCTCGCAAGATTGGGTGGAAAACAACTGGGTGTACACTGTCAGGCGCCGGAAGGTGAAGAGAATGAGCGCGGCGGGCGGCACCTGCTACGAGGATTCATCCATGGACTTGATGCACATGAGGCGGACTACTGTGGGTTTCTTCCTCTTTTGTTTCCTGCTCCCACAACTCGCCGGGGCGCGCACCTTTTATGTCGATTGCTCAATCGGGTCAGATGACTCCGAGGGCTCGTCTGCGGCAGCGGCGTGGCGCACGCTCACCAAAGTCTCCGGGATGCGGTTCTCTGCGGGTGACTCAATTCTATTGGCACGCGGGACTCGCTGCCCCGGGCAACTGTGGCCGAAAGGTTCGGGCGAGGAAGATAGGCCAATCCACGTGGGCGCTTACGGCGTCGGGCCTCTGCCGGTCATTGACGCGGGCAACTTTGAGTCCGCCATCAAGCTCTTCGACCAGCATCACTGGGAGATCGAGAACCTCGAGACCGTAGGCGGAACTCCTTATGGCGTGTTCGTCAGCGGAACGCACGGCGATCTGCGGCACTTCGTGCTGCGGAACCTGGTCGTACACGACGTCACCGGAGAGGCGAAGACAAAGGTCTCCGGCTTGGTGACGATTACCGCGCCGGGACCGGCGTACCTGCAGGACATCCTTATCGACGGCGTTACGGCCTATAACACCGCGCAATGGGGTGGCATAGTTGTGAACGGTGACTGGCTCGCCGGCCGGGTTCGAAACGTCGTCATCCGTAACTCGATCGTGCATCATGTCTATGGCGACGGCATGGTCCTTTGGGCGGTGGAGGACGGCCTGATTGAGAAGAGCGCCGCCTGGCTCACCGGTCTCCAGCCGGTTGAGAACATCGGGACTCCCAACGGCATTTGGACCTGGATGTGCCGGCGTTGCACGGTCCGGCTCACGGAAGGCTTTTTCATTGATTCGCCTGGCGTGGATGGTGGGGTCTTCGACATCGATTGGGGCAACGACCACAATCTTGTCGAATACAACTATGGGCATGATGCGCAGGGCTACTGCGCCGCCATATTCGCAGCCGAAAAGCTAACCACCCAGGACAGCGTCATCCGTGGCAACCTGTGCATCGACAACGGCCGCAGCCCGAAACTGGCGCTCCGCCAAGGTGACATGTACATTTCGACGTGGGATGGCGGCCGGCTCGACGGCGTGCGCATCGAGAACAACACGTTCCACTGGAATCCGCCACTCGATGCGCCGGCCATTCAGATGGACCACGCTGACTTCGCCGGGGCAAACTCCAATATCCTCGCGGGGAACACGATCTGGACCGCAGTCTCCCATGCCCTGCATGTAAGCGATGCGATCCATTGCGAGCGCAATACCGTGGCGCGTGCCGGCGCACCGCCTGCTGCCGCGCCCTGCTCAGGTCCGCGCCGTTTCCGCTTGGTGCTGACGGGCGCAGACCGCGGCCAACTGGTGTTTCTCCAAACGGCCCTGGCGCAATATCCCTCTTGGCTCGAAGCAGAACTAGTCCTGCCGGGAGCGGCGGCGAACCTGGTGTACGATTGGAACCTCGGCAGCGTCCGCCTACTGCAGGGCTCCGGTGAACCTGGGCTGAAGCTTCTCTCCCCGGAAGGCCAAGTCATGGCTCAGTGGTCCGGGTTTGCGCCCCCAGCCGAACTGGGACTCGCGCTCCGCCGCGCTTTGGGGACACCGACGCCTTTCGCGGCGGGCGGGCTCCCATAACCATTGAAGGTACTAAAGAGCCTGCGAGTGGAGGGGGCTATAGCCTGGGTTGCTGTTGCGTGAGGCAATGCAAAGCCCCGAGGCCCCAAACCAGATCCACGGCGTGAATCCCCACCACCTGACGATCCGGTAAAAGTTCCGCGAGGGTTCCGAGCGCGATGCGGTCTTGTGGGCTGTTGAAGGTCGGGACCAGCACGGCGGCGTTCGAGATATAAAAATTGGCATAGCTTGCGGGTAGTCGCTGGCCATCGAGATAAAGCGGTTCCGGCATGGGCAGCGGCACGACCTCGAGCTTCGAGCCGTCCTCGAGCCGAAGGTCGCACGCCCGTTCCCAGTTTTCCTGAAGGAGTTGGCAGTTCGGGTCCGCAGGATTTCTTTCCTGGCACAGCACTACAGTGCGCGGCCCCACAAACCGGCACAGGTCATCCACGTGACCGTGCGTGTCGTCGCCGACAATTCCTTTTCCCAGCCACAGAATATTCCTCACGCCGAGATATTCCCGGAGTGCCGCTTCCACCTCCTGGCGCCCGAGGCCGGGATTGCGGACTTGCGTGGCCGGGTCAAGCAGGCATTCCTCGGTGGTGAGCAGGGTGCCTTGCCCGTTGACTTCGATGCTCCCGCCCTCCAGGACAAACGTGCGGCCATTCACCTTGGCCTCGAAGCGCCGCCGGTGCAGCGCGAGCGCCGCGCGTCGAGGAACTTGGCAGTCCCTGTGCCAGTTCGGATACTTCGCCCAGCCCGTGAACCCGAAGTCGACGACAGCCACTTCCGCGCGCGGCAGATCCTTCTTGATGAACATCGGTCCGAAGTCGCGCGTCCAGCCGCGATCCGTGGGAAAGCGGAAGAACTCCACGTGCTCGAGATCCATCCCGCTGCGTGAAAGGATGCGCCGGGCCCTTTTCTCATGCGCATCCGAATTCACCAGAATACGCACGATTTCGCCGGGTGCAATCTTCCGCACGATTTCACCGTACACCCAGGGGATAGGCGCAAATTTGCCCGGCCAGTCGCTGAGGTTGTGCGGCCATCCGAGCCATGTAGCTTCATGCGGTTCCCACTCGGCGGGCAGGCGGTAGCCGAGCCCTGCGGGGGTCTTACCTGCTTGCTGGGTGCTGGGTTCTAAGGACTGGAGAGGCGCCGAACCCGGATCCCCAGAACTCAGCACCGAGCCCCTGGAACCTAGTCTTTTCGCCACGGTTCCTCGTTCCGGAAACGGCTGGTGATGCCGGCGTAGGCGTCGATTCTCCGGTCTCGTAGAAAAGGCCAATTGCGCCGCACGTCTTCAATGCGAGCCAGATCGATTTCGGCCAGAAGGATCTCTTCCCGATCCGCCGAAGCCTCGGCCAGCATCACGCCAAACGGGTCTGAAATAAATGACGAGCCCCAGAAATCCAGGCCGGCGCCCGTGCCGTCGGGCTTTTCAAAACCCACGCGATTGACCGCTGCAACATACACGCCGTTCGCAATGGCGTGGCTGCGCTGGATGGTGCGCCAGGCATCGCGCTGCGCGCAGCCGAATTGTTCCTTCTCCGCCGGATGCCAGCCAATGGCCGTGGGGTAGAAGAGTATGCTGGGCCCTTCCAGGGTGGCGAGGCGCGCGCCCTCCGGGTACCACTGATCCCAGCAAATCAGCGTGGCAATCCGGCCCACGATCGTATCGAAGGCGCGGAAGCCCAGGTCGCCCGGCGTGAAGTAGAACTTCTCGTAATAAGCAGGGTCATCGGGAATATGCATTTTGCGGTAAAGGCCCACCACTTCGCCGGTCGCGTCAATCACCGCCGCACTATTGTGATAGACGCCGAGGGTGCGGCGCTCGAAGATTGGCGCCACAATAACCACGCCGTGGTCTTGGGCGGCTTTCCCCAACGCTTGCGTTGTGGGGCCTGGAACCGGTTCAGCGAGATCAAACCGCGCCGCGTCCTCGCGCTGGCAGAAGTATTGCGATCGGAAGAGTTCCGGCAAGCAGATGACTTCCGCGCCGCGTTGGGCTGCTTCCGCAACGCGAGCGGCAGCCTTCTGGAGGTTTTCCTCGGGGCTCGATCCGCACGACATCTGCACCAGGCCCGCGACGTAATTCAGCTTGGATGTCATCTGGATGAGACTACACAACTCCGGCCGCTTTGCCAAGATTCCTATGCGCGCGGCCACCCAGGCGCGCTTCCCTTACGGTGTGATCGAGATGACTTCTTCCTTGGCGACTGTAAAGGTTCCTCCTGGCAATTTCACGCGTGGGTCGCCGAAGCCGTGAAAAATCCGAATGCGTCGCGACCGCGCCAGCGGCTGCCCGTCTGCACTGCGCAGCGTGAACAGGGGCGGGTCAGCGTAGGCGAGACCGTTCCAACTTGCCGCGTGAAAGGCTAGGAAGGTGGGAGCCTCAATCAAAAACCCTCCGGGCGGCAATAGAATGTCTCCGCCCAGGGGTGAATGCGTGGAGTAGTTGACGCTGCCCGCGTTGACGACGACCACGGCTTGGCTATCTCCTTCCCCAAAGACGCTGCGCTGCACTTGGTAGTCCGGGGTCAGGAACTGGTGCTCGCTCATGGGCGTCTGGGCCGTCAGCTCATTTAAAGGTGAGAGAATCTCGTAAGTGTTCTTGACGAAGCGATCCATGGGGTGAAGACCTTCCGCCCAACCGTGATCGGCGCGGGTAAAAAGGGCGGAATCCTTGCGGGCGACCCTCGTCCCTTCTCCCAGAGCCGGTGACGGGGCGATCTCTTTCCAGTAGAGATGAGGCGGAATCTCGTGGTAGTTCAGCGTGCGGCCGATACTAAGGTGATAGAGCACGTAATCAGCCGACTTCGAAATATCGAATCCGTATTTCCCGTAGAGGGCGATGCAGTCGCGGTAAACCAGCTCAAACAGCGGGACGGAAACCCCGCCCGTTTCCTTGAGCAATTCCTTGTTGTGGAACCAGGTCCCGTCCACTCCAGTCAGGCCTTCAAAGAAATCGCTGTGGGGAATCGCCCATTCACGCCCGTCTTCACTTCCGAAAATGCCAAACACCTGGCGCGCGTAGTCGGAGATCGCCTGCTTCCATTTCATGTCGTCGGCGCGGGTCAAAGGGTGCGCCGGGTCGAAACATTCCTGCAGTCCTGCGGCGTAAGTCGTATCAATGAAGTAAGCATTAGCGTTTGTGATCTCCCTGACCGCTGCGAGGTTCTGGGGCCGCTTCGCCAATTCCAGGGCTTTGAGGGAGCAGGTCAGATAGGCCTGGCCGCCCCACCAATGCCCGCCTTTTACCAGGGACCCGTCTGGGTGCTTCATAATCAGGTCCTCATTCCAAGAGGGCGAGTCGCGATAAATATCCTGATAATTGTCGTGCAGACAGAAAACGTATCCCAGTTGCATAACGCGTCGCGCGCACTCGGCGAGCCCCGGGTTGCCGCCACACTCCGGGTTGGCGGGGAGGATGTCAGGGTGCTGGTTGTCATAGCCACGGTGCGTCCAGCCGCCCATGACGAAGAGGACTTTTTCCAGCTTCAAGTCGCTCTTGAGGTGCTCGGCAACCTGGGCGGCTTCGTCAAACGTCCAGTTCACCTTCATGACCTCTTGCTTAGTGCTGGTCAAGTCCATCTCGCGGTCCAGCAGCGCCCAAAGCTTGTAGTTGATCGCTCCAAACAACTTCGCACGCTCGGGATGGCCCTGCAACTTTTCGCTCCAGGTCTGAAGCCAAACCCGCTCCGCGGCCACCTGGCGATAAGCCTTGGCCAGCGTGACGTAATCTCCCCGCCCCAGGAAGCGCAGTTGAAATGATTTTGCCGATTTGCGGAGATCGAGCGACGTGGCCAGCACCTGGTTTCCCCGCGAATCACCTGTTGCCTGCAATTCACTCTTCAGTTCGAGTGCAACGTAAGGGTCATCCCAGGTGATCAGCGCGGCCGCACCGTTCTTCACCACTCCCCACATGGCCATGTGGCAGCCTTCGTAGTTGTAAGTGTCGAAGGTGTGAGTGAAATTCACTCCTCGGCGCGCCGGGACCAGCATACCCATGCGAGCGGGAACGACAACGTACCCGTGCTCGGCGTCTGTCGTCGCCAGGGCGCCGTCGAGCAAACGAATGCTTTCGAGTGGGACCTCGGGGCTTGCCGTGTAGGTGAACTCCAAACCCTTCCCTTGCACTACAGGGTGCACGCTGACCACAACCAGCGCTTGTGGTTTAGCCGGCAGCGGATGAAACGTGAACTTCAACCCTTTGCCTTCGCTTTCGACTTTGCCCCGGCTTAGGTCGAAGCGCTGCGACCGCCCGTCGAGCTTTACGGCTACCTCGCCGAATCTCGGGACACGAGGATTGGAGCGCCAAATGACGTCGCCTGCCTTGTCCACGATTTCGTAGCCAGCGGCCTCCGGGTTCACGCGAAACGACAGGTAGCGGGTCTCGATCGCCCTGGGACCGCTCGAGGCTTCTTCGGGGCGGAGCGCCCCTGAGGCAACTATCGCCAAACCTGCGCAAGCTAGCGCGGCGCTGATCAAGGCAAACTTCGAGAGGATTCTGGAGTGTGTCATGAGCTTAACCTCATTGGCTGCGAGGATTGGCGCGCCGGGAGGAGCCGGGTGTCAGCACATGCGCTCGGCTAGGCCCGAAGGGCCGGACGCGCCTAGCTCCACAAACGGTCCCAGGAGCGCTCCTTGTCCCACTCAGGCGTCGGTGCGAAATAGCTCGTCCCCGGCAGCAAGTGCCGTTTCACGACGTCTTCATTGAGGGTCACGCCCAGCCCGGGCGCCTCTGGCACTTGGATAAACCCATGATCGACGATCGGTTTCTTGACACCCTCGACGAGGTCACCCCACCACGGCACATCCAGGGAGTGGTTTTCGAGCGCCAGGAAGTTGAGCGTCGCGGCGGCGCAGTGCACGTTCGCCATGCAGCTCACCGGCGTCCCGGCGAAGTGCATGGCCATGGGGACACCGTACTCCCACGCCAGGTCGCCGATCTTGTGGGTCTCAAGAATTCCACCCGCAGTCGCAAGGTCGGGATGGATCTTATCCACGGCGTGATTCTCACACAGGACGCGGAAGTCCTCCTTGAGGTAGATATCCTCCCCCGTCAGAATCGGAGTGGGGCTCGCATCCGAGATCTGTTTAAGCAGATCGGTATACTCCCAGGGAATCACATCTTCCATCCAGGAGAGGTTGTATTTCTCGTAGGCCTTGCCGAGCCGGATGATTGACTTCACGCCGAGGTGGCCGAGGTGGTCCATGGAAAGTGGAATCTCCATGCCCACGGCGTCGCGCGCTGCGGCCACGTACTCCTCGAGCTTGGCGATGCCCTTGTCTGTAACCTCCATCGCGAGCAACGGGTGCGGGGTCATCGCCTTCTCCCACGGGGTCAGGTCGGAAAGCCCTGTAACCGTGCCGGGTTGGTCCGCGACCATATCGATTCCCAAGTCCATTTTGAGCCACGTGAGGCCCCAACTCTCCTTGCGCTCTTTCAACCTCTGCGCGTAGATCTTGGGGTCTTTGGATTCGGTTGTGTCTGCGTAGACGCGGATCGTGTCACGGAATTTCCCACCGAGCATCACGTAGACCGGCACGTTGTAGACCTTGCCCGCGATGTCCCAAAGCGCCATCTCGATGGCGCAGACGCCGCCCCCCTGCCGTGCCGGCCCGCCAAATTGCTTGAGTTTGCGGAAGAGCCGATCCACCTGGAGGGGATTTTCGCTGAGAATCCGGCTCTTCAACGCGAGGGCGTACGTGGCGCTCGCGCCGTCGCGGACTTCGCCGAGTCCATAGACTCCCTGGTTGGTGTCGACGCGGACGATGGGGCAGGGGCTTGGTCCAGGTTTCACCACCGTCGCCACGCGCAGGTCCGTGATCTTCAGCGCGGAAGGGCTGGAGTTCGTGTTGACACCCTGGGGGTGAGCTTCCGCCGCCTCCCCAGTCAGGAGGCTGCTGGTCAGTGCGGCGGCGGATGTTTTCAAGGCACCGCGGCGGTCCATGACATACAGGTGCTCTTTGCTCATAGCAGTCATCTCACGGTAACGAAGATTTTCTGCGCTAGCGGAAATCTCGGAAGGGCCGATGGGCTACAGATCGACCCTTTCGGCACGCCGGCCGCCGAAGGCATGGATGGTCCTGGTGCCGGCTACCGGTTCACCACCATGCCAGAGCCCCTTCGGGATGAAGTATTCCTCTCCGGCGCTGACGGGAATGCGCCTGCCATCAATGAGCAGGGTGTAGCAACCCTGCACGACGATAAAGTACTCATCGTATTCGTGGACATGCGGCGCGGACACTGCGGTCGCACGGCAGGTCCAGAACGCCATCTGACTTCCATCGACTCCGTCAAAAACGTAGCCTTCTACGCCGGGCGTCGCTTGACTGCTCGTCGCGATGCGGTTTGCAGGGCGCTTCATGAAGTCCGGGAAATCGTCCATCCTCACTCCTTCGACGCGGGCATGAGTTAACGAGGGCTTCCGCGTTCTTCCTCGCCAGCAAGGCCTATTCACAGGAGCAGCTGAAAACTTCGGCCGGGTTGCACCGGCGACTGCGCTGCGTTCACTCTTCCTTCATGCGCAGCTTCGAACCCTTCTGCTCCAGCCACTTGTTGAACTCCTCAATCATCGGCTTGGTCCATTTGCGGTCGATCTCGCCCGGCGTGTACCTGCCTTCGCGCAGCATCTGATGCCCCCATTCATCAACGGCGTGCGTCATTTGGGCCTTGTCGATGACTTCTTGCGCGACCTGCGGTGGGATAAAGGTAATTCCTTCCACGTCGCTCACGGCCACGTCGCCGGGCATCACCGTGACCTGCCCAATGCGGATGGGCACATTGATGCCCATGAGCGTCACGTCACGCAGCGCAGAAGGATCAACGCCGCGGACGAAGACGTGCATGCCTTTGATTTCGGAGATGCCCGTCTCATCCCGCACCGAGCCATCCACCACCAGGCCGTTGTGGCTCTTAGCGAAGATGGCGGTGGAGAGATTGTCGCCGGCATAGGTGCCATCCTTGATCTTTCCGAAAAGGTCCACCACCAGGACGTCGCCGGGCGAAAGCATGTCAATGGGCCAGGAGTTCTGAGCTCCGACCCGTCCTTCTTCCTTGCCTTTGTCGTTGATCACCGCATTGACGTCGGGCCGCTGGGGCATGAACACGGCCGTGAACACGCGGCCCACCATCCTCCCTCCCGGATTGATCTCGTGCCAGCCGCCTTCGAACTGGTATTTGTAACCATGCGATTGCAGTACGCCCCAGGCCTCCTCTGCGTCCACGTCCTTCAAACCCTCCAGCACCGCATCCGGCGCCTTCGGGCGGCCGTCGGGAAATCGCTCTCCCTTCCACTCGCGCGTCAGCGCGATGCGCTGTTCATTCGAGAACATGCCCAATTGCGGTAAAGCCGTTCCTGTGAACCCAAAAATCAAGACTACTGCGAACGCAATTCGAATGGCTGCTTGCATTGGTTCTCTCCAGAGGTTGGTTTTGAGCACGATCATGACGACAACCTGGCCAAGCCTACCACAAATCGAAACCACAAGATTGCTGGAGTCTACTGGCAAGCAGAATTCAGGGCTGCGCTCGGGCGCCCGAACTCTGTTATTCTGCAAAGCCCCGGCGGGCTCGCCGACGGTCGCCTGTAAACCGGGAGGAGTCGCACACTACAACGAGGACATACCATGAAATCGCATACGGAGTATTTATGGTTCAACACCAAGAAGCATCGAGAGTTCGTCAACATAACTAACGAGGTTGAGAAGGCGCTGGCCAAATCCCAAATCCAGGAAGGACTGATTCTCGTCTCGGCCATGCACATCACGGCGGGCGTATACGTCAACGATGCGGAAGACGGCCTGATTGCCGATATCGAGGAGTGGCTCGAAAAGATGGCGCCCTTCCGCGCGGATTACCGCCATCACCACACGGGCGAGACCAATGGCGATTCTCACCTGAAGAACCTGCTGATCGGACACCAAGTGATCGTGCCGGTCACGAGCGGCAAGCTCGACCTCGGTCCCTGGCAGCAGGTCTATTATGCGGAGTTCGACGGTCAGCGGCGCAAGAAGGTTTTGATCAAGGCCATCGGCGAGTGAGAGGAAACAAGTTGAACGGCCAAAAGTCAAAATGGACAAACCCACATAAGGGCTATTAACCTGAATAAGCCCTTCGTAGCCCCGCTGAGGTCGGGCGAATGCGGTAAAAATGACCGATATCCACCCCTGTTAGAATCCGTTAAGCGGGAGGGGCGGTTGCCGACTATCCCGCGGAGGTCGGACTAAGTGGGTCAAAATAACCGAACCTCTGCTGGAATAGGTCAAGCGGGGTTGGCGGTAGTCGACTATCCCGCCGAGGTCACATTTTCCACATGGCGCCCATCATTGAAGTCCAAGACCTGACCAAGGAGTTCCGCACCTTCCGCCGCCGTGAAGGCGTCCTGGGGGCCTTGCAGAACCTTTTTGTGCGGGAATACGTGACGGTGCGCGCCGTCGACCACGTCAGCTTCGCGATTGAGCGCGGCGAGATGGTGGGCTACATCGGCGCCAACGGAGCGGGAAAGTCCACCACCATCAAAGTGCTGACTGGCATTCTAGTTCCCAGCAGCGGGCGGGTGGTTTCCAACGGCTTCGTCCCCTATCGCGAGCGGCGCCACTACACGAAGCACATTGGAGTGGTCTTCGGCCAGCGCACCCAACTCTGGTGGGACATCGCGGTCATCGAGTCCTTCAAGCTCCTCAAGGAAATCTACGAAATCCCGGAGCCCGATTATCGCCGCCGCCTGGATTTCTTCAGTGACATGCTCAACTTGCGCGAATACCTGCACACGCCGGTGCGCAAGCTAAGCCTGGGCGAGCGCATGCGCTGCGACCTGGCGGCTTCCCTGCTGCACAATCCTCCCTTGCTTTTTCTGGACGAGCCCACCATCGGCCTCGACGTCGTGGCCAAGGACCGCATCCGCGAATTCTTGAAAGAGGTCAATCGCACCGAGCGCACGACCGTGCTGTTGACGACGCACGACCTCTCCGACATTGAAGAGCTCTCGCAGCGCATCCTGATTATCGACAAAGGGCACATCCTGTTCGATGGTGACTTGGGGCAGATGAAGAAACGCCTGGCAAAGTACAATCAGGTGAAGTTCTTCCTGAAGGACCGCTCCCAGGTGCCGCACATGGCCCAGGTGGAAACCCCTGGCATCGACTGTGAACGCGTTGACGAACTGACGTATCTCATCCGCTTTGATCGCGAGCAGCATTCCACCGCCGAGGTGATTCGCCAGCTCGTGAACACGCTGGAGGTTCGCGACATCTTCGTGGAAGAGGAGCCGATCGAAGAGATCGTCAAGCGCATTTATCTGAGCGGCGAGGTGGCCTGATGGCCCCGCCCGTGGCCAACCCCGCGGGGAGGCGCTCGGGCCGTGTCTCAGAAGTTCGTTGATGAAGTCAGCCCGCGTAGCGGATGACATCCTGTGGCCCACGGCGAAAGAGAGTGTGTGAAAACCGGCCTTGGCGCGCTGTAGCGGCGATCTCTGATCGCCGAAGTTATTGATTCTAAATAACGGCGGTCAGAGACCGCCGCGACAAATCAAAGTTCTCACACAGACTCGAAAGCCGTGGTTACGTGAGCCCTCCCTTACACCGTCCCCTTCTCCGGCCCACGCGGGAGAGGGGTGCCGGGGAAGTAGTGCTTCCCGCCGGCGGGGTGAGCGCCGGTTTCCCCAGGACTCATGCCCTGGGCTACGATCTTCCGCCCCGATCGGGGCTGTGTGAAAACGTGATTTCGGGCGCTGTAGCGGCGATCTCCGATCGCCGAAGTTATTGATTCTAAATAACGGCGGTCATAGACCGCCGCTACAAGAAAAGGTTTTCACACAGACTCTATCGGGGCTGGTGGTATGGTCCGCAGACTAGACGGTCTGTCAAACGAACTTATGCGACACGACACCAGCGCGTCGAGGACTTTCTGGAAGGCGTTGCGCCTCTACTGGGAGTTCGGCCGCGTGGGCTTCGTGAACACCCTGGCTTACCGCTTGCGGTACTTTACGGGGATCATCACTTATTTCATTTACGTATCGGTGTATTACTTCATTTGGAAAGCCATCTACGAGCATAGTGCGTCCATTGAGGGGTTCAACTTCGCGTCTCTTTTGACCTATATCGGCGTGGGCTGGATCATCCGCTCGTTCTACTTCAATAACATCGACCAGGAACTTGCCTATCAGGTCACGGAAGGCCGTCTGGCGATGGACCTCATCAAGCCCGTCAATATCCAGTTGATGTATGTGGCGCGCGCCGCGGGGGAATCCATCTTCCGCCTGGGACTGCTCACGATCCCCACCGCCCTCGTGTTGTTCCTGGTTTACCCGCTGCAGCCACCTGCCGGCGTCTGGCACGGCGCAGCGTTCCTGGTCAGCGTAATCCTGAGCTTTTTCATCGTGGCAGCCATCAATTTCGCCGTAGGGACTTTTGCTTTGCGCCTGCAATCGATTCTCGGCCTGCTGCGCGCCAAATTCTTCCTGCTGGAACTTTTTTCCGGCCTCTTGCTGCCGATCTCCTTTTTCCCGGGGGTCTTTCAGAAAGTCTTCGCCGTGCTGCCCTTCGAATATATCAGTTACGTCCCCATGCTGATTTACCTGGGCAAGCTGAATGGTGGAGGCTTGGCGCGCGCCCTCGCCATACAGGTTTTCTGGGTTGCCGTCCTGCTGGCGCTCGGCGACGGCTTGTGGAGGTGGTCATCAAGAAAAGTTATTATCCAGGGCGGTTAGGGGGTAGCCACGGTCAGTGATTTTCTGACCGTGGGTTCTTTTGGCGGTAGTCGAACTACGGTAGTTTTGCCTTGGAAAGGGCCACGGTGGCGGGGTGCCCCATCCAGATTGACCACGTGCGATTGCCATTGGGGGTTCGCGCAAGAGAAAGGCCCACGGTCAGAAAATCACTGACCGTGGCTACCCACTTCCAAACACTGCGGCAGCAAATCGATCTGATCGTAGTTCGCTCGTATCTCGTGGCTCATGCGGATTTACTGAGCATTCCTCTTTCCACTCTCCGAGTTTTGAGACGGCCTCGAGGGGAGAGGGTGGACCGCCACCGGCGTTTTCATCAGCCGGGGCGGGAAGGGGGCCCCACGTTTTGCTTGTCGTGGGGGTGAGGGGTCACTTCTTGGTTGCGGCTCCGTCGCTCTGTGCTACCTGCTGGTGCCAATTAGGCGGGCCTATTGAAGGAGCAATGGATGATGCGAATTCAGGCTTCCTTTTGTTTGATTCTTGCTTTGGGGAACTACGCGTTTGCGCAGTGTCACGCACCTCGTTATCGCGAGGGCAGAGACTTTTCGAATCCCAAGCTGGGTGTCGGTTCGGTACATATCAGCATTCAGCCAAGAGACTTCACTCTCAAAAAGCTCGTTTGTTTGGCCCAGACGTTGAAAAGAAATCACCCGGAATGGAAGAGCGCAAGCGTTCTCATTTTTGGTTCAGATGATTCCGCGCGTTACTTCAACGCGGCGTGGAAGATAGATGGCCTCCCGCAGGATGAAAAGTGGGCCAGGCAATTGCATGCTGTTTATGAGCTTGACCAAAACGGACACGAAGAGCGTCTTCACATCCTTCCACTTGGATTTGACACTGATCCTTCTCTGATCACGACAATTGACCTCCTGCTTGGAGCGACATCCCGCTGTCGTCTAGAAGCAAGTGGCCGGTGCCTGATGGCATTGGATGGTCCCACTTATCCGAATGAAGCGCTGAGGGCGAAGGCATTGGGCAAAGTAACCCTGGTAGGTACAATTACCCACCAAGGCAGGATTACGTGCATTCAGGTGGAGGAAGCCGAGGTGAACCAAAGCAAAGAAGGAAAACTGTTGGTGGATGCGGCCAAGCAAAACCTCGCATCGTGGCAGCTTGAACCGGGCAAAGGCCAGAACTCGATACGCATTACGTACTCCTACATCATTGATCGTTTCTTGAATCAACTATCAAAGGGCGCAGACTTCGATTTGCCAAATCAGATCGTGATCCGGGGAAACCCTTCCGCGGTCCAAGGGAGACCTTGAACGACTGTCCTCCAACCAACAAGAGCCATCCCTGACCTAGCGGGCGGGCTGGCGCAGACCCCGGGTTTTTGGGGTCTGCGATCTCCCGAAGGGACCAGCTTGCGGCAAGGAATTCCCGAGAGTATATTCTCCGGCAGTCTGCCGTTTTACAAGCGCACTTACAGCCCGGGACAACTGCAATTCATTACCACCAGCAGTGCCCCAGGAGATTGGCCGTGGTCAAGTTGGAGGTTCTATTTCTTGCAGGATGCCTCCGCCCTCCGCATAGACCCATTGCCATGAGCCGCCTGATCCTGCAAGTCCCCTCCGGAAACCGCAGCCTCCCAAAACGAGGTCTGCGCCCGCCCGCGATTATAGGTGTCCCTGATGAGTGAAGATCGACAAACCGAAAAGGCCTGGCTCGCCTGGACGGAGGTCCTGCGTCGAGCTTTGTCTCTGGTCAAAGATGGAGAGCTCGCGGAAGCGGTCTCGCATATCGATGCGTTTCTTCCTCTGGAAGTGGATCCCGAAGTACGCAGCGACGCCTTGGGGTTTCGGGCCCATATCGAGGAGCTACTTGGCAACACTGAGGAGGCCAAAAGCGACCTGCTCGCAGCGCGTTTGCTCACGGGGCCGAATTACCAGAGGTACGTGCACGAGCTTTCCCTTGGGAGTCTATTCGAGCGTCAGAATTTGAACGAAGAGGCTCACTCGTGGTATCGCACGGCGCTCAACACGTGCTTGCTCGATAATGGAACCTCTGGGGGCACGGCTCTCAAGGGGATACTTCAATTGTGCCCGGCCACAAGTCTTCCTCTGGACGATATTGCCCTCTGCAGGAGAGTTATTGAGCACTCGTGGCGAGTCCTCCGGTTAACTGGCATGCCTGATCTTTCGGACTTGGAAGGGGCGGCATCTATCATCCTGCATGCGCAAGGCAGGCGGGTACCAAGGAGCCAGTAGCAGAGGTGTCCGTCAGCCGACAGATTCCTCTGCGGCACTTCTCTTTGGGGACCGGGAAAGGCACCACGTTCCCTACGTTTTCCAACCCATGAGAGGCAACCATGACCATCACTTTATGTCGAGCGCCACGCTAGAGAGCGGGAAGGGGGATCAGTGAGGGAATGCGACCGCGGGAAGCTCGTCAAGGAAACCGAATGGACGCGCGTGTACGAGGTGGGCGGCTGGATGTGCCACGAGTCGAAGTTCATGACAGACGGCCTCAAAGTATCTGCTGAATCCATCAAGGCGCGCTGGCCGACCTTCTCGTTCGAGGAGAAACTGGATTTTGCGAACGCATTTGGCGCAGGAGGTAAGGTTACAGCCGAGGACGAGCGAATCCTCGACTTCCTCATGGAGGCCGGGGACTTCCCCATTTGGATGGCGATTGCGGGCCGCCTCCGGCACCACCGCGACAAGGACCGAGTCTTGGCCTTCCTGCTGGAAAGGGTTAAGGCGGAGGACACGCCCAAGGGTAACTTCTTTCAGGCTCTCGGGTGGATGAACGACAAGAGAGCACTTCCCGCTCTTCGCGCCACGTTCGACGGCTATCGAAGGCGGCTTGGCGCAAGTCCGACATCAGGGGTGTCGCCCAATTACGATTACACAGACTACCTGGCGTGCTGTGTAGCTCTTTGGAAGATTTCGGGCTCATTAGAGTACAAGCAGGTTATAGACGAAGCTTTGAAATCTCAGGATGATGGTGTGCGCAATACCGCTGGGCTGCTTCTGCGCAATGCATGACACAAGGGGGAGCCGGCGGGCTGGCGCACCATGCTTGTCCAAATCACGCTCGCTGCGCTGTGCGGCAACCTGCGGCTCCGCCGCCCGCTGTGCGGAAAGGCTGCGCCTTTCCGTGGCGCGGGTGTCCTGACAAACTTCTTCTGCGCCGCCCGGAAGGCTCAGCCTTCCGGCCGGCGCAGAGGCGGGCTGGCGCAGACCTCTGATTTTGGAGGTCTGCGGTCTCCCGAAGGGACCAGCTTGCGGCAAGGAATTCCCGAGAGTATATTCTCCGGCGGGAAGCCGTTTTACAGGCGCACTTACAGCCCGGGACAACTGCAATTCATTACTACCAGCACCTATCGGCAGCACCCTCGGGGAAATCGCAGACCTCCCAAAACGACGTCTGCGCCAGCCAGCGCCGGAGGATTCCTGGCTGAGGGGTTGGCTGTTCCATGTATGGCCTGTGAGGACAGAATATGGCTAGGCGAACGAAGATGGCACAGGTAAAAAGCGGACTGCGCTTGGCGCTAGCTACGCTCATCTTCATCGGGGTAGCTTTTATGTTCGTAGCGGGGATGGGATTCGCCTTCTTTCCGAATGAACATTCCCGCATTCTTGGCTGGTTCTTGTTGATCATCTCTACGACAGTCATGGCGTTGGAAGTGAATCGGTGGATCAAAGTGCTGCCAGGCATTCTGGCGTACGCCGTCCTGAATGGGGTGATTGTGCTTTCGACCGGCCATGCACTGGGTAGCCGTTTTGTTCCCATGGCCGGGCTGCCCTCCCTGGTTGTGACACTCTTTTTTGCCGTCAGCGCGGCCCTTACGGTGAGATTTGCGAAGAACAGGTTGACACGGGTCGATCGCATAGCGGCGTTCGTGTATGTTTTCATTCTCGGCTGGCTTATGGGATATGAGTCCACCACGTACCCACCGACACGCGTTCGTCCCCTCGATTACCTGGGCATGGGTGCCGGAATTGGTTGCCTTCTCATCGCTTGGGCTTATGACCGTAACCACAACCGTCGCGCGCATGGCTCTGGGCGGCGAGTCACTCCAGGCACTCAGGGCGTAACGCAAGCGGGGAGCCGGTAGCGCAGAGTCTCTGCCTTTGAGACTCTGCGGTTCTTCCTGGATTCGAGCGTCGAGCCCGACCCCGTGTATTAACAAGAAATGAATATTTATCAAATGAAGAGCCGCAGAGTTTGAACTGTACAAACTCTGCGCTACCATCTTGCGGCAAGGAACACCCGAGCATATACTCTCCAGCAGGATGCCGTTTTACAGGCGCACTTACCTATGCCATCCCAAGAAGCAGGCGCTTTGGTTCGGAGCGCTGGGTGTCTGAGGCGGTCGCGCCATTCGGATTGGAAGACACCCTGCGCAACCCCGGGCGCCCTCGGATGTGCTAAAATAAGCGAGTGGAAAAGACCCTACACAAGTACACCAGCCATAAGGAAATGAAGTCGGAAGAGTACCGCTACTGGCAGAGTCGGCCCGTGCATGAGCGGATGAAGGCAGTTGCGGAAATCACCCTTGCGGCCTACGCGCTGAAAGGCATGAGCCCGGATGTACCAAGACTTCAAGGACCTCTTGTCCGCCTTCCACGCCCACAGCGTTAAATACCTTATCATCGGGGGCTATGCCGTCGCACTTCACGCCCAGCCCCGCGCCACCCAGGACCTGGACGTGTTCATCAAAGCGGACCCGGCCAACGCCCAAGCGGTCTATGCGGCGCTTGCCGGCTTTGGCGCTGCCGTGGAAGATATCCGGGTGGAGGACCTTGCCGACCGCAGCAGCTTCATTCGCTTTGGACGCGAGCCTCTCGCGGTTGATCTTCATTCCGACATACCAGGGGTTGATTTTGACGAGGCATGGCAGAGGCGCGTCGAGGCCGTCATCGACCCGCAGAGTGGCCTCAAGGCGTTCTTCATCTCCCGAGACGACTTGATTGCCTCAAAACTCGCATCGGGCCGAACCCGCGACCTTGCCGACGTTGAGGAACTTCGGGAAGCCGCCGACAGCCAGCCGCCAGAGGCCCGATAACAGCCTTCCGAACCGACACAGAGTGGGGACTTGCTGTGCAAGGTCCGCGGATTTTCATCCGCCATGGGGCCGGCTGTCGCAGAGCGCAGTTCTGCGATTTAGTGCAGGTCCAGCCAGGCCGTCTATGCTCAAGGCGGACGAATCGTTTAGGCTATAGAATCTGAAGCTTGACCAGAGCCATGGATCGGGAGAGCTTACCAGTCTTCTCTTTACGGGGTTGTTGTGCATGTCGTTGAGTTTCCCGATGCGCTTTTTCTCCGCGAAAACGCCAAAGGGGACGTAGCCTCTCTGCCACAGCCGATGGTACGAATCATTGTGGACGAACAGACAGAACTGGAATGACTTTTTGAGCCCCGGCAGTGACGACATCAATATCGCGGCCTAAGTGGGACCCTGATGTCGCCACTACCGTGGCTGAAGTTCTGCTCTGCACTCCGCAATCCCACGGCTGGCGCCGTGGGCTACGATCTTTCGCCCGCTCCGCGGGCTGACGTATTCAGGGAACTTCCGGCTAAGGACACGAGAAAAAAGCCGGTAGCGCAGCGCGACGGAGCCGCAACCCAGCAAGGATTCACCACAGAGGCACAGAGGTCACGGAGTACGGACGCAGATTAAAACTGTGCGCCAGCAAACTTGGGAGCCGTAATTCCTACCAGCCGATTAATTTTCAACCTTCTCCGCGGGGAGAAGGTGCTGAGGTACGAAGCAGATGAGGGGTCTCTGGGATTTCAACCCGTGCCCCAAAATGTTTGCCAAAAGAACAAGAAATTACGGTATTGCAATGCAGAGTCTCTGCCTTTGAGACTCTGCGGCTCGAAGGGGAGAAACCCACATTTCTATTTTGAACCCCGCTTGCGAATCTTCTCTGCCGAGTTTCGTGCCTCGCTCCCTGGCGTGCTTCAGCCCGGCCTTGAGCGTGATAGAATTCGCTCACACTCCCACGATGGAGGATTGACATGCAGAGGCTGATTCTGGTGTCGGCTGCGCTTTTACTCCTTTCTCCTCCAGCAAGTACGCAAAACCCGCCTACCAGCCTCACATACCCCTTAGACGTCGATTCGGTCGTCACCTGGCCACTCCCTAGACTGCTCAAGGCCATTCCAAAACTCAAAGGTTTGGAGCCTGCCGAGGGTCAGGCGGAACTCCCCCGCATACTGCAAAAAGTTGGAGTGAACGTTAAGGCGTTCTTCGAGAATTTCCCCAATACTGCATCGGTTGAAAAGATCTCGATGGAGCGCTTGGCGGTCGCCAGCGGGGCGGGGGCGCTGGAATGGCCAAGCGCTGGAATCCGGGAAAGCCAGACGCAGAAGTTCCGGTATCTGGCCCTCCCCCGACCGGCAAATGAAGGGATAGGCCTGGATGAGTACCGCACCGACTCAAAGGGACAGGTTGTTGAACCCGGAGGGTCGGGGGTTGATCTTTTTGTTACGAAGGGCTTTGTCTCGGTACCGCTGCGCTTCCATCCTGAATATCAGGCCGGTTCAACCTTTCGCTACCTTGGACGGCAGGTCATCAACAAACGGCAAAGTCATGTGGTGGCATTCGCACAGCGTCCTGGCATTGCCCGTATTGGGCAACGAATCAGTTTCGGCACGACTGCCCTCCTGGTGCTCGTGCAGGGTATCGCCTGGATCGATGCCAGCGATTACCAGATCTTGCGTATGCGAACGGACCTGCTGCCGTCAAAAGAGAACGTCGGCCCGAAGAGAGACACCAGCGAAATTGAGTTCCGTCCTGTGCGCTTTAAAGAGTCCAAGCAGATGCTCTGGTTGCCATACGAGGTCGCGGTATCAGTGGACTGGAGGGGGAATGTCTACCAGAACCGTCATCGCTACTCCGATTTCAGATTGTTTACAGTGAGCACACAACAGAAACTCCCGGCGCCTAAAGAAGCTTCACCAGACTAACACCTACCGAATGGATGACGATGGCAGGGGAACAGACCAGCCAGTCAAAGAAATAGGAAGGGGATTGCCCGTAATCTAATGATTTGCCGTGCGGCAATATGAATCACTCGGCTGTGAGAAAATCACATTTTTTTGACACGGTTCATCGGGCGAGGTATGCGGCCGAAATTCCGGCGCCCCGTATATCGAACCATTTTCCTGCCCTTTCAGGCACGGAGTAACGAGGCTGAAGGCCGAAAGGAGCGCAATGCACCCCGGAATTAACAGTCCGGAGCAGCTCGGCTTGACCCTGGGTTTCGTTTTGGCATTCTCGCCCGCAGTGCTGTACGGGTCTCGTCCTACGGTCAGTTGGCCCCGCTTTCGGGTTGACTCTGCTGGTGAGACGTCGGCGTCGCGGGCTCCCTGCCTGGTCCGGTTCAAGTCAAAATACAGCCACCGCAGAAGAAAGTGGGTGGGCAAGGGGCACCTCATGCCTCCAAGACGTGGGGCCGGGTAGGAAGTCTCCCGCCCACGACGAACTCCTGGGTTTCGGGCAAGCGAATGCAGTCCGCATCGTCGGGCGGCGGAGTCGGGCAAAGTCGCCGGTCCGAGGTCGGCGCTACAGCCGCTGCGTCTTGTTATCTCCGTGTCAGCCAGGATTTCCAATTTGAATTTCCGCGTGGCCCGAAAACTTAGTACTCCTGCCCCATCGTGTCAAGCGCAAGTCGCGCCGGCGCAGCCACTCAGCGGCGCCGCTATCGTAAGGGTTACGATTCTGACGCCGCCACAGTGGGTAGCGCGGAGGGAGGCGTATTGTTACCTTCCTCCGCAGTTCTTAACATGATAACGTCCACGGATGTATTAATACCCGATGACGAAAAGCCGCAGACGAAGGCAGACTGCGCTTACGTCTGCGTTACACTCGCTGAGGTCATCCCGCCAGGAATTCAACTAGCGAGGCCACCAGGAAGAGCGGGACAATCAACGTATAGATCCGCCCGACGTCCCGTACGCCTTCCGCCGGAAGGCCGAGCCAGCGTTCGGACGCTGGGTAACCCCATCTCCCCTTCGGCATGAGAAACGCAAGCCCGAGCCGTACCCCAGTCCCGCCTGCCAGCGAATACGGGATCAATTGCAGAATCAGTATGCCAAAATAATACATTCCCTCGTGCCAGTGCCTCAGGCGGCTCTTATGGTCGCCATCGACCGAGACGATCCCGCCGACCCATCCCCGGTAGGCGGCCTGCGGGAAAGGCAGTGCGACCGCAAGCCCCATCATGGTGGAAGGGACCGCGCCACGACCGAGGTTGCCTGCGAAATCAAAGAACGCTGCACGGAGTGGAAGGCCGCGTTTTGAGGCCACGGCAGCCGGGTCGGCCGTTTGAGCGCGTCCGATCAGATGGTCTCGATAGGAAAGGGCGAAATCGCTGTGGGTATGCACCATAATAGCGCCTGTAGCCACCCCGAGCGCGTAGGTGAGCCCCATCCAGAGGATGGGCAACCGGGCGCGCCAAAGCGCTGTGGGTATCCCGAGAAAAGAGATGTTCATCCCGTGCGATCCCTCTGCGACCTGAACCAACTTTGAGAGGGTGACCCGAACAAAGCAGGTCGGGGTTAGCGTATCACGAACCGCGGGCCGACAGGGAAGCACAGCGGGACGAGCGCCGGCCTGCCGCTTGTGGAGATGGCCGTCAAAAAAGGTTATTATCCAGGGCGGATAGTGTCGTGTCTAAGAAGATCGGTGATGAAGTCAGCCCACGCAGCGGGCGGACGTATTCAGCGAACTTCCTGCTAAGGACACGAGAAAAAGAGCGAACTGGGAGAACAGCGCCATGCTATTTCGCAAATTAAGTCTCATCTTGCTGACCCTAATGCTCGCGCCCGTCCTGCGAGGCGACGATGCCCACCCCATTTTGCCCATCGGAGCCAAAGCGCCGGACTTCTGTCTGCCGGGTATTGACGATCAGACTCACTGCTTGAAAGAGTACGATTCCAGCAAAGTGCTGGTGATCGTCTTCACCTGCGATCACTGCCCGACAGCGCAGCTCTACGAAAGCCGCATCAAGCAACTGGCCAGCGACTATCGAGACCGCGGTGTGGCGCTGGTGGCAATCGAGCCCAACGATCCCCAGGCCGTAAGGCTCGATGAGATGGGTTACACCGATGTGGGCGATTCCTTCGCCGACATGAAGATCCGCGCCGAGTACCGGCACTTCAACTTCCCCTACCTTTACGACGGCGAGACCCAGCGCGTGGCACGAGCCTATGGGCCGAGCGCCACTCCGCACGTCTTCATCTTCGACGCAGATCACCGTTTGCGCTACGAAGGCCGGGTGGACAACAACCCGCGCGAGGCGTACGTCACAAAAAAGGACACGCGCAACGCCCTCGACGCCCTGCTGGCGGGAAAGCCCGTGCCGGTCGCGAAGACTCCTTCTTTCGGCTGCTCGACCAAGTGGGCTTACAAAGAAGAAGGGCGGAAGTCGGAACTCGCGGAAATTGAACGCGAGCCGGTTAAGGTGAAGCTGGCCAGTGAGGAAGACCTGAAGTCCTTGCGCAAGAATCATACCGGCAAGCTCCTGTTGGTGAATTTCTGGGCCACCTTCTGCGGGCCCTGCGTGAAGGAGTTTCCCGAGTTCCAGACCATGTACCGCATGTATCGCCATCGCCCCTTCGACTTGGTTACGGTAAGCGCCAACTACCCCGACGCGCAGTCCGGGGTAATGCAGGTGCTCGAGCGCGAGCACGCCTCCAGCACGAATCTGCTTTTTGGTTCCATGGACATCTACAAGCTGATGGCCGCGTTCGACCCGGAGTGGAACGACGCCCTGCCTTACACGGTGCTGCTCAAACCCGACGGCACGGTGGTTTACAAAAACCAGGGTGAGATCAACCCGCTGGAGTTGCGCCGGCTGATCATCGCCAACCTGCCCGATGACAACTACATCGGCCACCAGGCGCATTGGCAGAGCAGATAGGTGCGATTGATACGTCTGAGGCCTGGCGGTTTAAGTGACCCCTCACCCGGTCCCCCCCTGGGGGACCACCCTCTCCCCACCGGTGAGGGTTGGTATTCGCGATTTCCGGCCCTCTCCCCAGGGGAGAGGGTGGACCGCCGCCGGCGTTTTCACGAGCCGGGGCGGGGCCGGGTGAGGGGTTACTTGCACGCGCAAGGCGTCGGAAGAAAGTACAACCTGAGATTTGGAAAACTACTGGCCCGGTACATGCCGCCCTAAAGGGCGGCGCTACGGGTGAAGGCATTTTCCAAACGCCATGCTATGAAAAGGCACCTCCGGCTCTTCGTTCTCTATTTCGCCCAGTACGCGAAAGTGCGTATGGCCTATAAGGCGGATTTCATCATCGCCTTCTTTTCCTCCATGGCGGCCACGGTGCTGGGCTTTGGTTTCGTCCTGGTATTGTTCTCAAAGATTCCGCGCTTGCAGGATTGGTCCTTCAACGAAGTGATGTTCCTCTACGGGTTTTCGCTGATCCCTCTGGGTTTCTTCAATGTGGTGAGCTGGAATCTCTACGACTTCGGCGAACTGTATATCATCGAGGGCAAATTCGATCGCGTGCTGTTGCGGCCGGTCTCTACGCTCTTCCAGGTCATCTTTGAGAAATTCCGGCTGGAGTCGTTGCAGGAAGTCGTGACGGGTTTTGCCGTCGTGACCATCTGCCTGCGCCGCATGCACCTCAGCTTGAACGTTCCGGATTATTTCTGGTTTGCGTTGATGATCGTTTGCGGGGCGGCAATCTATATGGCTGTTTTCCTGATCCTGACCGCGGTCTCTTTCTGGTTTGAAGACCGCGTGGGGATTGTGCCGCCCGTTTTCAACATGCTCAATTTTGGGCGCTATCCCTTAACCATTTACAACGTCTTCATTCAGTTTTTGCTGAGTTGGATCATCCCTTTCGGGTTTGCTTCGTTCTATCCCACCACACACTTTCTGGGACGAAGCTCCTTCGCGGTTTACTTCCACCTGGTGCCGGTAGTGGCAGCGGGCTTTTTCGTACTGGCGATTCTCGTGTGGAACCGCGGCGTCGCCAATTACAGCAGCACGGGGACATGAGGAAGTTTTCAGTTCTTAGTTTTCAGTTGTCAGTAACCCCTCCCATGGGACGAGAGGAAGTTGTTGGGGACACACGCGCCCCGGAAAGGCGAAGCCTTTCCGCACAGCAGGCGGCCGAGCCGCAGGTTGCCGCCCACCGGAGCGAGCGTAATTTGGACAAGCCTGAGCGCGGACCTGCTTTCGAGACAGACCGGCGCCGGTTCAGAGATTCAAGACCTCTTCGTAAACGGCCAGAGTGGCTTCAGCCGTGCGACGCCAGGTGAACTCGCGAGCTCTGGCGTATCCCTTCTGAATCAGGCTCGCGCGCAGCGGCAACTCTTCGACCGCCTGCACGACTTTCTGAGCCAGGTCTTGGGGGTCGTGCGGGTTCACATACAGGACCGCTTCCCCGCCGACTTCCGGCATCGACGAAACGTTCGAGGTCACGACGGGCACGCCGTTCGCCAAAGCTTCGAGCACCGGAATGCCGAACCCCTCTTCAAAAGAAGGAAACAGAAAAACGCTGGCCGTCTGGTAAAGCGCTGCCAACCGCTCGTCGTCCACATGTCCCAGGAGTTTCACGCGCCCTTCCAGGGATTCGTTGTGAATGAACGCGTGGATCGCCTCGCTGCCATAACCGTCGCCCCCGCAAAGCACCAGTTTGTATTGTGGGGGGAGATCATTGAGCGCCTTGAGCATATTGAGCGTGTTCTTGCGGGTTTGTAGGACGCCCACGCTCAGGATCATCTCGCAGCCCTTGCCCACAAGGCGCTCGCGTTCCTGCAAGCGTTTCTCGGGCGAGAGCAAAACGGCAGGAAGATCCACCCCCAGTGGAATCACTCGGATCTTTTCTCGGGGAACCTGCGCGTGTGCAATGAGCTGATTCTCCGTGGCGTGAGAAGCGGTAATGACGCGTGTGGCGCGCGCGACGGCCTCCCGGAGCAGGGCGGAAAACTTCCGCCGGAATTCGGCGGTGGAGTAGTTTTCGCCGGTAATCGGGAAGATGTCGAAGACGGTCACCACCTCCTGGCGGAAATGAAAAGCCGGCGGGCGTTGCCCGAGGCTGTGAAAGATCCGGGCCTGCCAGGGCAGCCAGAACGTGAGGTTCTCCTGGTACAGGCGCGTTGAGAATCTGGCGCGGGCGCCAGGGACCGACCCGGGCCGCAGAAAATGCTGCCGTCGGCCGAACCGCGAAAGTCGATAGCAGATGAGGAACCGGTGCGGCGTGTCGAGCCTGAGCAGCGATTCAATCAGCCGGCGCGAATACACACCAATTCCGGTTAGCTGCGGATCCAAGCTGTAAGTGCCATCCAGGGCAATCGTCGCCATCGGTCGGGTCACTTTCGGCAATCTCCAAGTTCGCGCCTGCATCCTAACTTGAAAACGGATTCATGTCGAACGTAAGGACTCGGGACTCGGGGTTCGGGACTTGGGACTCGGGGAGCCCAGCCCTTCCAGTTCCATGCTGAGAAATGCGGGCTAAGTGTGAGGCAGACTTGCGACGAGATGCTCCATCCCGTACTCTTTTAGCTTCCGGTAAATCGTAGTCTTACCGATACCCAGGAGTTTCGCGGCTCGCGTGCGGTCACCCGCCGTGGCCAACAATGCCTGGCGGATGGCCTGCTGTTCGAGGGCTTGCAAGGTGGACAGTTCCTGCCGGGAGGAGGGTGCGCGACCCGGTTGGTAGAGCAGGCTGGAGGGCAAATCCTGCATTTGAATGAAGGCCCCTGAACCTAGTGAGACCGCCCGCTGGATGCAGTTCTCGAGTTCGCGAACGTTGCCGGGCCAGGCGTAGCTGATCAGACGCCCCATGGCTTCATCGGAAATCTGTACCTTCGATCCCTTATTCCCGAAGAGGGCGATGAAATGCTGAACCAGCGCTGGAATGTCTTCTTTCCGGTCGCGCAGGGAAGGCAGTTTGATGGAAACCACGTTGAGCCGGAAGAACAGGTCTTTGCGAAAAGCGCCTCGCTGCATGGCCCCACTCAGGTCTTGATTTGTCGCGGCGATAATCCGGGCGTCGATCCGTTGGCGCTGGTTACTTCCCAAGGGCTTGATTTCGCGCTCCTGTAAGGCGCGCAACAGCCGGGATTGCAGCTCCGTCGGCAATTCGCCGACCTCGTCCAGAAAAACTGTTCCCGTGCCGGCCGCAGCCAGCAACCCCTGGCGCGATTGCGTGGCTCCGGTAAAGGCCCCTTTGACGTGCCCGAACAATTCGCTTTCAATCAGCGTGGGCGGCAGCGCTCCACAATCCACGGGGACGAAGGGTTGCTCCTGCCACGGCCCCTGCCTGTGGATGGCCCGGGCCACCAATTCCTTGCCCGTGCCGCTCTCGCCCACGATCAGGACCGGGTGCCGCTGCTGCGCCACCTTGGATATCAACAGGCATACCTTCCGCATCTTCTCCGAGGTCCCGATCAGGCCCTCCAAAACGGGCAGGATCGGCTCTGGGAAAGCTGGTGGGCCGGTTGGCCGCGTCCCTGGAGTAGCGGGAGTATCAAGCACGCGCTCGAGTTCCCGGATGTTCAGCGGTTTGGTGAGGAACGGATACCCGCCGAGCCGCATGGGCTGATCCAGGGCGGCTGGGGCGTCGGGGGCGCCCACGTCCACCATGAGCACTACGTTGAGCCCTGCTTGCTGACGTTCGAGGGCGGTCAGCAGGTTGCCCTCAGTAACACCGGCCAGCCGGAGATCGACCAGCGCGGCGTCGAACTTCCTCGCGCCCAGCAGCGTCAAGGCGCCGGAACTGGAATTGGTGGTGCTGACCTCCCATCCCAAGTCACGCAGCGCGGCTGCACATTGGCCCTTGCATGACATCTCACCCTCGATGAGTAGCACACTCTTTTTCATGGCAGCGCGGCGAACCGAACCTCCACGATGGGTGACACGCGTCTAGTAACGCCCAAGTATATGTTGGCAGGCCGGTAAAGTCAAAAGGTTACTTTCTGGTTACTCCAGCACCCGAGAGGCTGCACACAGGAAGACTCCAGGCGGTGTAATATATCTTCAGAGCGGAGGATGCCGAGTGACGAAGCAGGGGAAAATTCTGGTCGTCGAGGACGACGTCCATGAGCGGCAAGGGCTGTCCGATCTGTTGAGCGCGTGGGGATACGAAACCGCCACGGCTGCGGACGGGGCCGAAGCTCTGGAGAAGATTGCAGCTTTTGATCCCGCCGTGGTCATTTCCGATCTTCGCATGCCCCAGGTGACCGGCATGGAGCTGCTGCGACAGGTTCATGACGCCCGTCCGGGCCTGCAATTCATCATGCTGACGGGCCAGGGAAGCATTGAGGAAGCCGTCGAAGCTACCAAGCTGGGAGCCGCTAACTTTCTCGAGAAGCCTATCGACCCCAAACGGATGCAGGTGGAGTTGCGCAATTGCCTGGCGCGTCACGAAAGTGAACGGCGGTTGGAGGCCGCCCATCGCCGCCTGCGAGACCTGGGCGTGTTGGGCAGCCTGGTGGGCAACTCCGCCCCCATGCAGCAGGTTCTGCACCTGATCGCCATGGTGGCACCCTCGCGCGCCTCCGTTCTGATTACCGGAGAAAGCGGCACGGGCAAGGAACTTGCGGCGCGGACCATCCACGAACTCAGCCCTCGGCAGGCCAAGCCCTTTGTAGCGGTGAACTGTGCCGCCATTCCTGAATCCCTCATGGAAAGCGAAATCTTCGGACATGAGAAGGGTGCTTTCACGGGCGCTGTGGAACGGCGAGTCGGCTGTTTCGAGCTGGCCGACGGCGGCACCTTGCTCCTCGACGAAATTGGCGAAATGCCGCCCGGAACTCAGGCCAAGCTGCTGCGGGTACTGGAAGACTCCCGAATCCGCCGGCTGGGGAGCAAGTCGGAAATCTCCGTGGACGTGCGCGTGCTGGCCGCCACGAACAAGGTCCCCGAGGAGGCCGTGGCCCAGGGGCAACTGCGCAACGATTTGTATTTCCGCCTGAACGTCGTACACGTGCCCATGCCTCCGCTGCGGCAGCATCTGGACGACCTGGAGGATCTGACAGCCGCCCTCCTCGCGGACCTTAACCGCAAACACGGCCGCGCCGTCAAGGGTATCTCCGCGGAACTGCTCGAGGTGTTTCGCAAGCATACCTGGCCGGGCAACGTACGCGAGCTTCGCAACACCCTGGAACGAGCTGTGATCACCTGCCCCCATGCGATCCTGGGGAAAGAAGACCTGGGCCCGGACTTCGGCCGCACCGCGCTCGCGGGCGCGAATGACGCGGGGCGCTTGCGGGCGGGAATGACGGTAGAAGAAGCCGAGCATCGCCTGATTCTCGAGACCTTGGCGTTCACCGCGAACAACAAAACCCGCGCCGCGGAACTGCTGGGTATCAGCTTGAAGACCTTGCACAACAAGTTGAAAGAATATGCGGCTGAGCCTCAAAACTAAGCTCACTTGGCTGATCACCGGGCTGGTCCTCTTGATGGTGGTGGTCACCTCTGCGGTTTACATCTCCAGCCTGACACGGCAGGCCCTGCGGGAAGTCCAAAGCAAAGGAGAGTACGTCGCGAGCGAGGTCTATCACCAAGCCAGCACGGTGCTGGCCCAAAGCCGCATGCCGGCCGGCGCCCACCCGGAGGACTTTGACGCCCTGCGCCGCTTCGTCCAGGAGCGCCTATCCTCGGACGCGGGCCTGGCCACACTCATGGAATCCGCCGTGGGTTATTCGCCCACGCTCTACTACGTAACCATTACAGACACGGCCCTCGTCATCCTGGTTCATAACGATCCCGGGAAAGTCGGGCAGCCCCTCCTGCCCGCGCCGCGCTATGCGCAACTCCTGCAGGCAGGACCGCTTCGGCAACTTCAGGTGGTTTACGGCCCCCCGCGCGTTTACGAAGTTATCCTGCCGCTGGCGATCGGCGACCGGGCTCTGGGTGACGTGCGTGTGGGCGTCTCCACTGTCTTTCTGCGCAATCAGGTGACGCCGGAGCTGCGAGCTGCTTTCGTGTTCTCGCTCCTGGCGATAGTCTTCGCGACGCTCTCCGCCGGGGTGCTCTCCTACCGGGTGCTGCGGCCTCTGGAGACGATCTCGGAAAGCGTTGACCGTCTGGCGCGCGGGGAGTTCTCCGGACCTGTGGCGCTCAAGCGCCATGACGAATGGGGCATCCTCTCTTCCAAACTGCATCTGCTGGGCGAGCAGATGCGCGGGGATAAGGCCGCCTTCGTCCGCCTGCAGGAGAATCTCGGTCAGCTTTTCTCGAACCTCAGCGATGGCCTCCTGTTGTTCGACCAGCAGGACCGGCTGGTGCTGGCGACGCCGGCCGTCGACCGCTTCCTCGGCCCCGCCGTTCGCACTCGGGTTCACCGTCCTGCCTCGGAGGTCTTCTCCCGCCCCACGCCCCTCGACGAAATGTTGCGCCAGGCGTTCCACACACGGCGGCCGCTCGTCTGGAAGACGCTGGAGCTGCCTGGCCCACCCTCCAGCCGTCTGGCCGTGAACGCGCAGTTCGTGGAAGAAGGCGGCCAGCGTGTGGGCTGCCTGGTTACGCTGCGGGACACGGGTTCGCGCGCGGAAATCCAGGACCAGATCGACGCGACGACCAAGCTCGCCGCGCTCGGCCGCCTCATGTCGGGCGTGGCACACGAAGTCAAGAATCCCCTGAACGCCATGGTGCTGCAACTGGAAGTGCTGAAGGCACGCCTCGGGGAACAGAACGCAAAGGTGCAACCGCAAGTTGACATCCTGGCCGAGGAGATTCGCCGCCTCGATCGCATCGTCAAGACCTTCCTGGATTTTACCCGGCCCGTGGAGATCCATCCGGTCGAGACCGAGATCGAACCGCTGGTGCGCGAGGTCTTCGCTCTGGCCGAACCGCAGGCGCGGAAGAACCAAGTCCGGCTTCTCTTCGTGCGTGACGGCGCTCCGCCGCGCCTGCGCGTGGACCGCGACCTCATCAAACAGGCCCTGTTGAACCTGGTCCTGAATGGATGTCAGGCCATGCCCCAGGGGGGTGAGCTGAAGGTCATTCCGCACGTGGCCCCGAGCGGGGTCGAACTCGAAATCAGCGATGGCGGCGTGGGCATCCGGCCGGAGGCGCAGAATAAGATCTTCTCGCTTTTCTACACGACCAAACCCGGCGGGACCGGCATCGGCCTCGCCATGGCGTTTCGCATCGTGCAGCTCCATAACGGTTCGATTGACTTCACGAGCGAACCGCGCCGCGGCACCACCTTCCGCATAACACTGCCCGTCGCCAAAGCCAGGAGCTAACCAGGATTTCTAGATTCCCACGGCGACGCAGAGTGCGGCCACATCGCCAATCCTCTCATCGAGTGCGGCGGGGATAACCTGGCAGGTGCGGGCAGGCAATTGCAGGGCCTCGCGTCTCATCACGCGGCGAGCAGGCTCCAGGAGCAAGTCACCGAGGCGCATGGCCAGGCCGCCGATGACAATGCGGTCGGGATTCAGGAGATCTACGAGAATCGCCAAGACTTCTCCCAGCCGTGCGCCGGTGGATTCGAGAACGTGTAAGGCGACGGCGTCACCCTGCCGGGCCGCCACGCCGATGTCCTTCGCGGTGATCCCGCTTCCGGACTTATACAACTTTGCCAAACGGGTTGGGCGCTTCTTTTTGAAGGCCGCAGCCACCGCCTGCTGCGCGACCTGCGCCATGCCGCCGCCGCTGGCCCAGCCTTCGGCGGAACCTTTTTTGTTGTGACCCACGGGGCCGGTGCGGGTGAGGCGCAGGTGGCCGACTTCGCCGGCGAGGTCATTCGTGCCGCGGTAGAGTCGCCCATCGGTGATGATGCCGGCGCCCAAGCCTGTCCCCATGGTGAGGAAGACCATGTTCTGGCAGCCTTCGCCGGCGCCGAAGCGGTGCTCCGCCACGGCCCCGGCATTGGCGTCATTCTCGATCAAGCATTCGGCCTGAAACTCGCGTTCGAGGATGGCTTTGATCGGCACCTCGTCCCAGGTCGGCAGATTGGGCGGCGACTGGATGATCCCCTGGATGCGGTCGAGCGGACCCCCGCAGCTCACCCCGAGGCGCGCGATGGCAGATGCCTCCAAACCCTGCTCAGAGAGCAGATCGCGGATTGCGGAGTTGATCAATTGCAGGGCTCTTTCCGGCCCCTGGGCAGGGCGCGTCGGGAATTCTTGGCGGCAAAGGACGGCGGGCGGTTGGGACGAGAGCAGTACGGCGGTCTTCGTGCCTCCGATATCGATGCCGACCAGCAGCTTGGCTTCCGAGGTTTCCACGCGCAGTCTCCTGCTCCGGGGCGCACTGGTTGAACTGCCCCCTGAACTTAGGTCGTGTGACTGTACTTGCAAATTTTGACGTAGGGAATATTCTCTTGTCAGCGCCCCAGCGGGGCGAGGCTTTTGAATTGGGAGGAATGCCATGACCTTTTCACGCCGAGATTTGTGCCTGTTGCTACCCACCGCTGCCGCCTCCCTGGGGCTGGAGGCGCAGAGAACAACGCTGCCCAGCAAGGCCGCCCGCTTCGAGGATTTGCGTGTCGACAGGGACGGGGCCAACGAGTTTCGCCCCATCATGGAAGGTGAAACCCATTCCGGCTGTCCCCTGGAAGTCCACGAGACGTTGCTTGCCCCCGGCGGAATGCCTCACCCGGCGCATCACCACCGCCACGAGGAAATGTTCCTCATCCGCGAAGGGATCATCGAGGCCACGATCAGCGGGCAAGCAACCCGGTTGGGACCGGGCTCCGTGGTTTTCGTCGCTTCGAACGAAGAGCACGGGATTCGCAATGTGGGCACAACTCCGGCGCAGTACTTTGTGATCGCCCTGGGCAAGGATGAGTAGGCGCCCTTCGTCGCTACGGCGGCAGAGGGCGCCCGTGGGAGCAACCGTTCGAGGGCCTCGTTCAGGAAGCCTTCGGCAGGTGCGCCAAGGCCTCATGGATTTTTTCCGCCGGATACTCGTAATCGGAAAGCTCGCCGGCGAAATACTTTTCGTACGCGGCCATATCGAAATGTCCGTGCCCGCTGAGGTTGAAGAGGATGGTCTTCTCCTTCCCTTCTTCCTTCGCTTTCTGCGCTTCCTCCACAACGCAGCAGACGGCGTGGGAAGTTTCCGGCGCCACGATCAAGCCCTCCGCGCGCGCCATCGTGATCGCTGCCTCGAAGCACTTCAATTGCGGATAACTCACCGCCTCCACCACCCCGGCGCGATGCAGCAGGCTGACCAACGGCGACATGCCGTGATACCGCAACCCGCCCGCGTGGATTCCGGGCGGGACGAAGTCGTGTCCCAGCGTGTCCATCTTGAGCAGCGGCGTCATTCCACTCTTGTCGCCGAAGTCATAAGCATAGACTCCCTTGGTCATGGTGGGGCAGGCGGCGGGCTCGACCGCTATCAGGCGGATATTCTTTCCCGCGGCCTTCTGCGGCACATACGGAAACGCCAGACCGGCGAAGTTGCTTCCGCCTCCGCAGCAACCGATCACGATATCCGGTGATGCTCCGGCGAGTTTCATCTGCGCAATGGCTTCCTCGCCGATCACGGTCTGGTGGAGCAGGACGTGATTAAGCACGCTGCCCAACGAATAGTTTGTGTCGGAGCGGCCGGCGGCGTCTTCCACCGCTTCACTGATCGCGATGCCCAGGCTGCCTGGCGTTTCAGGGTCTTCGGCCAACATCTTCCGGCCGGACGCGGTCTGGTTGCTGGGCGAGGCAATGCACTTGGCACCCCAGCATTCCATCATGGTGCGGCGATGCGGCTTCTGATAAAAGCTGCACTTCACCATATACACCATGCACTCCATGCCGAATATGTTGCAGGCTAGCGCCAGCGCGCTGCCCCACTGGCCGGCGCCGGTTTCCGTGGTGAGGCGTTTGATTCCGGCGGCCTGGTTGTAATAGGCCTGCGCGATCGCGGTGTTGGGCTTGTGGCTGCCGGCGGGTGAGACGCCTTCGTTCTTATAGAAGATTTTGGCCGGCGTGCCGAGCGCCTTTTCGAGCCGGCGCGCCCGATACAGCGGGGTTGGCCGCCACAGCCGAAGGACGTCGAGAACCGGCTCTGGAATGGGCACGCTGTGCGCCCCGGTCATTTCCTGCTCGATCAGCGCGTGCGGAAAGATCGCTTCCAAGTCGCTGGGCGAGGCGGGTTGGCCGGTGGCCGGGTTCAGCGGAGGCGCCAACGGCACAGGCAAGTCCGGGATCACGTTGTACCAGGACTTGGGAATATCTCGTTCGGATAGCACGTACCTGTAGTCAGACATGGTCGGTCTCCATGCAGATGACGAGAGATAAGTTGCGGACGATTCGCTTAAGACAGCCGGGCCACACGGCGCACGCCGGGATGCAGCCGCGGCAGCCTGTCGGGTTGGGACTTGTGAGAAGCATGGTTTGAAACTTCCGCGTCCAAGGGCGGCCCCGCCGTGGGACTAGGTGTCAAAAATGAACCCGGCAGAATAACACAAAAACACTCGCCTGGGGAGCGGGCCGTCATTGCGCACAGCCCAGACCGTTAGGCCGCCTTTGGGAGCATTTAAGGAAAGGGCAGGTAGGTTCTATTCTTCGGGGCTGCACAACTCTCAGAATCTGACCCCGCTGGATCGCCGGGGCTGATGCGGAGTGCAGTTCGGCCATTTGATGTTCAATCTCTGCATTTTCTGCCAAAAAGACCGCTTGATTGTGCCGATTATCGCGCAACTACCGCATTTTCATGTGAGGAGCCTGTTTTTTTAGCTGGACATTTTGTCGTGCTTGCGCTTGTTTTCATAGACATAGTAGGATCGATCTTCATTTTTGACATCTCTAAGGGTCAGCTGCCCCGTTTCGGATCTTGAAACGGCTGGTGCCGGTTCAGCACCACCCCATCCCCGGTCCGCACCACCCCGGTTTAGCACCACCCCGGCGCTCGGCGCGCCACCCCTCCTCAACTGAGGAGGGGAGCACTTTACCGAACTCCCCTCCTGATTCAGGAGGGGTGGCGCTCCGAGCGCCGGGGTGGTTGTCCTCTCTAACTGCCCTCAGCCGCGGTGGTGAGATGGTCACTGAGCATTAGCTCCTTATCGAGTAGCTAGGCCATCTCCCTCCAGCAGCTTCTCCCGAGCCGGATACTGGGTACCACGTCCATTATAACGATAAAGTAAACAATGTCAAGCAAGAAATTCTGCGTTTAGTCAGAAAATCGCCCAGACTCCACACGAACCGGCGGCGTGCAAATCGAGTTCTCTATTGTCACCCTGGCGCCGCCGCCTCGCGGTACAATAGCGCGGGTCGAAGGAGGGGAAGATGTCCGAAATGATCATTCGCCCGACTATGAAATTCATATACATGGGCTACGTGGTGACGTTTCTGATTGTAGTGGCTTCAGTGATTGCATTGATGCGCGTGCAGCAATGGCCGGCTGGGATTCCGTCGTCTTGGCAAGCTTGGATTCCCTGGTTGCCCGTGCTCCTTCTCCTCTGGCCGGTCGAACGCCATATCCGCAACCGCCTGACCAAGATGACCATCCTCGATGACCGGCTGCGGTACGAAAGGGGCCTTCTGGGCAGGACCACGCGCACCATTCTGATCTCGCGAGTGCAGGATGTGACGGTGCATCAGCGCGTGGGCCAGAGGATTTTTGGGACGGGCGATCTTTCGATTGAGACAGCGGGCGCGGCGAGCAGGGAGACAATTTCCCAAATCGACCGGCCGCGCGAAATCGCCGACCACATCAACGAACTCTCCCAGAGGGGACGCTCAAAAGACCAACTCACCTGATAGCGCGTAGCCGCTGCGCCTCCCCCAGCACTCCTCCAGTGGAACCACGCCCTCCATACTAGTACCACAGGGCAGCAGGCCCCTGAAGTCCGCCCGAATATGCCAACCGATTTCTGGCTCCGAACAGTCGAATCCCATGAACGCACACTCGGCCGGCAGGCCGCGTCTTAGAAAGTCGCACAAGGCACTGAAACTATTGGGTTTGAGGCAAGTGAACAATTGGCATAGCAGTTGCGTATTTCACGTCGGGAGGAATTCATCTACTTGTTCGGAAAACGGACATTTCCATGGGGGGCTGGAAGATTCGGTAGATCGGCTTGTCGAGTGTTTGCCCGAACGCAACACCGGATTCACGTCTCCTCTTCGAGTCTCGACCAGCCATGCGCATGGGCGTCGGTGACCTACTGGATCGATGGCTCGCTGATCTGATGAAGTGCCGCGAGGGAAAACATGAATACCTTTCTCCAGGACGTGCGTTACGGCCTGCGGATGCTGGCGAAGAATCCCGGCTTTACGGCGGTGGCCTTGCTGGCCCTGGCGCTGGGAATCGGCGCTAATACTGCTATTTTCAGCGTGGTGAACGGCGTGCTGCTGCGCCCGCTGCCTTACCCCGAGCCGGAGCGGCTGATGATGATTTGGGAGCGCACAAAGGAATTCGGTCGAAGCTCCATCGCCTACCCGAATTATCTCGATTGGCGCCGCGACCAACGCTCTTTCACCGACATTGCGGCCTTCCGTGATGACGACTTTAACTTTACAGGTTCGGGACAGCCGGAACATCTCAACGGCGCGTATGTCACGGCAAACCTCCTTCGGGTGCTCGGTGTGAACCCCCTCCTGGGACGCAACTTTTTGGCGCAGGAAGACCGGGAGGGCGTAGCCGGCGCCGTGATACTGAGTTACAACCTGTGGCAGAGGCGATTCGGGGCTGACGCTGCCATCCTCGGCAAGGCGATTACCCTGAACGCCAGAAGCTGTACGGTGGTGGGGGTTTTACCCGCGGACTTTCGATTCCGCGAGGCGGCCGCTGTCTATGTTCCCATGGAGCAGTGGAACTCCGTTGAGCTGCGTAGCCGGGAAGACCACGCGGGGATGCGCGCGGTGGGGAGGCTGAAACCCGGTGCGACCTTGGCGGCGGCGCAGGCGGAAATGGACTCCTTGGCCAAAGCACTGGCGCTGCAATACCCGAAATCGAATGCGGGGCACGGGGTCGCGGTGGTCGAGATGAAAGGCGACCAGGTGGGTTACATCCGGCCCACGCTGCTGCTGTTGCTGGGGGCGGTGGGATTCGTGCTGATCATCGCTTGCGCCAACGTCGCGAACCTGTTGCTGGCGCGCGCCACGGCGCGCGGGCGCGAGTTCGCCATTCGCGTGGCGCTGGGCGCGACACGTGCCCGGATGGTCCGCCAGCTCCTTGCGGAAAGTGTGTTGTTGGCATTGGGCGGGGCCGCGCTGGGTTTGCTGCTGGCGTCGTGGGGGACACGCCTGGTCCTGGCCGCGGCGCCTGACTACTTGCCCCGCACCCAGGAGGTCGGAATCGACCCGCACGTGCTGCTCTTTACGCTGGCGGTTTCGGTCCTCGCCGGCATCTTGTTTGGACTTGCTCCGGCTTTCCACAGTTCGAATGTTCATCCTCAGGAGTCCTTAAAGGAAGGCGCCCGCGGCAGTGGGGGAGGGCGCCACCGCGCGGAGGGAGTTTTTGTAGTTGTCGAGGTGGGGCTCGCCGTCGTCTTGCTGGCAGGCGCCGGACTGATGATGCAAAGCATCTGGAGGCTTTGGCATGTGGACCCCAAGTTCAACCCCCACAACGTGTTGACCGCACAGGTGGCGATTTCGCCCAGCGCCATGGCTACCCCTGCGGACATCCATCTTGCTTACCAGCAAATGCTTGACCGTGTAGCGGGCATCCCGGGCGTGCGGTCGGCTGCCATTTGCACGCTTCTTCCGCTCGGCGAGTCGGACAGTGAAATCTCCTACTGGCTGGGCGCACAGACGCAGCCCCCACAAGATGAGATGTCCTGGGCGGTAAACAACATTGCGACTCCCGACTACTTCCGGGTGATGGGCATCCCGTTGTTAGAGGGCAGAATCTTCACGAATCGGGACACCACCACCTCGCCCACGGTTGTGCTGATCGATGACGTTATGGCCAAACACCTTTTCCCCGGTCAGGAGGCCATCGGCAAGCAAATCAATTTGTCCGAACTGGGCGCGGTCCAGGTGGTCGGAGTGGTTGGGCACGTCAAGCAATGGGGTCTTGATTCCGATGACACATCCAAGATCCGGGACCAAGTGTACTTTCCCTTCACGCAGATACCCGACAGGTTTATGTCGGAGGGTGTCACGGGGTTGACGCTTGTCGTACGCACCTCGCCCCCTCCCTTGAGCGTCGTTTCTGCCGTGCGGGCGCAAGTGGCCGGTCCAACCGAGGACCAGCCTATGTACGGCATCAGGACTATGGAGCAAGTCATCGCGGGTTCGCTTGCGGAGCGGCGCTTCACCATGCTGCTGCTTATAATCTTCGCCACCACCGCCCTTGTGTTGGCCGCCGTAGGAATCTATGGAGTGATGTCTTATGCGGTGACCCGGCGCACCCATGAACTGGGTGTACGCATGGCGCTGGGCGCGTCACGCCGGAACGTCCTGCGGCTCGTACTCCGCGAAGGGATGGCGCTGGCGGCGATCGGAACGGGGGTGGGGTTGGCGGGGGCGCTGGGGCTGATGCGCTTGCTGGCCAGTAAGCTTTACGGTGTCCGCCCGGCGGACCCGGCCACGCTGGCGGCCGTCGCCTTGCTCCTCGCCGGAATTGCCCTCCTGGCCTGCGGTGTTCCCGCGTGGCGAGCCACGAGAGTCGATCCCATGGTGGCACTGCGATACGAGTGACGAGCTGTGGGTGACGAATAAGGCGGTAGGGCGTGCGTCCGAGGGACTGTATCGATCAGCAGGGGCTTCCGGGCTTCGGGTGCGAAAGACGTGAAGCCATACCACGGCGTTCCCATCTGTTCCAGCGCAACGCGAGCGTGAACGCGACCAACCCCAGGCTGAGTAATGCCAGAACGGACGGCTCCGGAGTCGTGAATTCGACTGGGTAGAAGGAGTAGTTCCCGTTAACATTATCAATTACCCAGGCTTGGCTCCCGGAACTTAGATTACAGCCCGGATCTGCGCACAGATTCATGGGGTCGGTGAAGCCAGTGACCCCAAACACCAATCCCAGGTATTCCAGTTCTGGCGTGGAAGATGGGAAGATCAAGTCGTCGTAAAGATACAATCCACTCGACCCTGTTGGGACAATCCCGGTGATCGGTCCCCCCACCCCATCGATGTATAGTGTCCCGGTCATGGAGGTGACAAGGTAGGCTCCGCTACCCTGGTCTGTGGCTTGCAGCGAGCCACTCCCCGAGGCGTCCGAGCCGGAAATGGACCAAGAGAAACTGTCGGCATACGCGCTTGGCGCACACGCAAGAATCGCTGCCAGCGCGAGCAGCACCTCACCTCTTCTTACTAAGGATTGCATATTACCTTTCGCGCATATTATCTGTATTAATACCTAATACACTTACTTGAGCTTCGGTGCAATTCTCATGCCATCACACCGGATTGAAAACAAGCAGATTGTTGCTGCCTGGTAATACTACGTTGCAACATTCTACACTTTTTGAGAACGGGGCTTCACCTTCTGCTTCTTTTGATACGACGAGTTGGGGCTGCATACCAGCCCGGCTCAAGAAAGTGGATTCAGCTTGATGAGGAGCCCGGATTCGCGGTCATTCTGACCTGCGAATTCGGGTGTCAGATCCCCATTTGTCCTGTTGCAGCCCAGTCGGCCCTATGGTAAGCATTTCTGTCCGATGATGAACCCGGCCCTTGGAGCTTCGCTCTTCACCAGCGCGGGCAGGCGACACATCCCGGAGTGGCCGCAAGTTGGAGGTAGATCGTTAGATGATACGGACCATACCAATACTGAAAACAGTGCCGTTTCCACCCATCTTGCTAGCGTGGCTTGCCCTGAGTGCAAGCGCACCGCAGGGGTTTGCTGCACAACCCGTCGGCGCCACGCCGAACCGGGCGCCCCTGCAGCCGAATGCGTTCAACCTGCTGCCGCTCACCTCGGTAAAGCCGCGGGGCTGGTTGCTGCGCGAGCTACAGATTCAGGCTAACGGCTTGAGCGGTCACTTGGACGAGTTCTGGCCCGATCTTGGCCCGAACAGCGGCTGGCTGGGGGGCACGGGCGAGAGTTGGGAGCGGGGACCCTATTTTCTGGACGGATTGGTGCCACTTGCCTACTTGACCGGCGATGAGAGGTTGATTGCCAAGGCGAGAAAGTGGGTGGACTGGACGCTCGCCCACCCGCAGCCGGAGGGTTGGATCGGCCCCGCCCGAAACACCGACTGGTGGCCGAACTACGTCATGCTTAAAGTCCTTACCCAATATCAGGAGGCGACCGGGGACCCGCGCGTGATTCCCCTCATGGAAAAGTACTTCGCGTATCAGGCCCTGCATCTCGCCGAGCGGCCGCTCAAGGAGTGGGCGATTTATCGCTGGCACGACGAGGTCCTGAGTATTCTCTGGCTCTATAATCGCACCGGGGACCCAAGCCTGCTGGCGCTAGCGCGCACACTGCACGCTGCCGGGCATGACTGGGAAGCGCAATTCACCGACTTCCGTTTCCGGGACAAGGTGGATAAATCGCAGGCCAACCTCACGACCCACGGCGTCAACAATGCCATGGCGATGAAGGCGGCCGCCGTATGGTGGCTGATTACCGGAGCGGTGCAGGATCGGGAGAATCTGTCCCTGATGTTGAAGGCTCTTGACCAGTACCACGGGCAACCCTCCGGCGTCTTCGGAGCGGACGAGGTTTACGCCGGACGTGACCCTTCGCAAGGGACGGAGTTGTGTGCCGTGGTGGAAGCCATGTTCTCTCTGGAAACGGATATCGCCATTCTGGGCGATCCTGCTTTGGGAGATCGGCTGGAAAAGATCGCCTACAATGCCCTCCCCGGGACCCTGACCGGCGACCTGTGGGCCCATCAATACGATCAGCAGGCCAATCAGGTCATCTGCAGCCTGGCACCGCGCCGTTGGACCAACAACGGTGATGAGTCGAATATCTTCGGCCTGGAACCCAATTACGGCTGTTGCACCGCGAACCTGCACCAAGGCTGGCCGAAGTTCGTCGCGAACCTGTGGATGAGCACTGCGGATCATGGCCTCGCAGCGGTCGCCTATGGCCCCAGTGAAGTTTCCACCGCGGTTGCGTCCGGAACTCCGGTCAGCATTCGGGAAGAAACCGACTACCCCTTCCGTGAAACCGTAACCCTGACGGTCGCAACCGCTCAGCCCGTCAAGTTTCCTCTTGCCCTGCGGATTCCCGCGTGGGCCAGCGGCGCCTCTGTGGCCGTGAACGGCGCGGCGCTCCCCGGCGTCGAAACCAGCCAATTCTATCGCGTGGAGCGGGAATGGCGCAGCGGCGACCGGGTCGAACTGCGCTTCCCCATGCACATCGTCAATTCCCACTGGTACAACAACTCGCTGGCCGTGGAACGTGGGCCCTTGGTGTACTCCCTCAAGATTGGTGAGAGCTGGTACAAGATCAAGCAGACGGGCCCGGCCGCCGATTGGGAAGTTTACCCGACGACTCCCTGGAACTACGCGCTGGTCATCCGCAACGACGCGAATGCGTTCGAGGTAACCGAAATTCCCGTGGGCAATCAACCTTTCAGTCTGGAGGGAGCTCCGGTAGAGATTCGGGTGAAAGCGCGACGCCTGCCCGAATGGCAAATTCTGGATGATTCCGCGGGGCCTCTGCCCACCAGCCCCGTAACCAGTAAACAACCGGTGGAAACGATCTCCCTGATACCATACGGGGCGGCCAAACTGCGGATCACGGCGTTCCCGTATACATCGAAGTGACGAAGCGTTGTCTCGCGCCTGGGTCTCCTTGGCGGGGTGTAGGGGCGAGGGTTGGGGAATGGCCTTATGGGGAAGAGCCGCACCAGAGTAATGCTCTAGTGCGCATAGCTCGGCGCTAGCGGCTTCCCCCTTAGCCATTTGCGCGCCGGTTCTTCCACAAAGCGGAAGAGAAGCACACCCAGCAACGTGGAGGCTAAAACGGCACTCACCACCCACACCCATGAATAGGCAGGCTTGGCTCGTGTGCCATACAGGATCATGCCCACGATCATGGGATGGAACAAATACAAACAATAGCTCGATTCGCCGAGCAGGTGCAGCCAGCGGGATTGCAGGAAGGCGACGGCGGGCAGTCCAAGCGCCAGCCCACAGATGATGGCCGCGAAGGCGGGCGCATACAGGCCCGTGTGCAAGATGGGATAAGCAATCCAGCGGCTGAGAGCGGTGAGGAGCAGGGCGCAGGACGTGCCGCCGAACACCAGGCGCGCTGCCAGCCGGGGGTCGTGGTTCCCTCGCAGAAACCAACAGCCACATGCCATCCCCGCCATGAACTCGGGCAAGCGCACCAGAGGATTGAACTTGAGTGCACTCAGCCAGAAAAGCATATCCTGACTGGAGTCTGGATAGATTGCGTCCGGCAACCGCACCATGTACGCGAGGGCGGCACCCAAGGGCAGCATCCACCCCAGCAGCGCGACGGTGGCCAGGCCCCGGTTCGAAAGACGGAAGAAACGCGTGACCAGAAATGGAAAGACCATATAGAAAGAGATTTCGGTGGAAACGGCCCAGGCGACTGCATTCCAGCCCAGCGCGGCCAGCGGAACCCATGACTGCTGCATGGTGAGCACCAACACAATCGTTGAGGCCAAGTGGATCCGGAAATAGGCCATCGGCGGGAAATTCAGCTTGAGTACAACATAGAAGAAGAATGGAGCTGCGAGCAGCAACGACAGAAGATAGGCAGGATACAAGCGGGCCAGTCGCGCCCTCCAGAATCGGCGCAGGTCGAACTCCTTGCCGCCATAGGTGTATACGAGGACGAATCCGGAAAGCACAAAGAAAAATGAAACCGCTACGTAGCCAACACTCGCGAATTGCTGGAACCAGGCCGGGGCCCGGGTAAGCCCTTTCATCGCCCAAGTGTGAAACAGCACGACATGCAGCGCTGCGAAATAGCGGGCTGAGGTCAGCGCGGGCAGGGGCGGGCGTTTAGAATCATTCATGTTGCTCAATTCCGGGTGCGAACGGACTCAGAATACACCCATAGCCTGAATCCGCGGTTTTCGTCACTCGCAAGTGGCGCATGCATGGTGTCTTGTACCATGAATGAGGGCTTGGGGCTATAACCGGTTACAGGAAACGGTAGTAATGTCATTTGCGAGAGCTGGGCGCTCCCAAGTGCAGCTATTCCCGCGAAGCTTGTCCCCGCGCAGGCAGGAAGCTGCTCCCCGTGATCCACTGCACCGCATCGGTTATCGGCAGAGTGGGATCGAAGCATGAGCCGGTCCGATGGTCCGGCCCCCGAGCCACCAATTCCACCTGCGCCCGCGACACACTGCCCCGCATCGGTCATCGGCAGAGTGAGGAGGGAAGGTGAGCCAGTTTGCGGAGCCCGAAAGCCGTCAGTCCTTCACGGTAGGGTAGCGGGCGTCCAGCCAGCCGCGCCAGCCGCCGTCCATAGAGAGGACGTTGGTGTAACCCATCTTCTGCAGGTTGTCCGCCGCGAGCGCCGAGCGGTATCCGCCCCCACAATACAGCACGATGGGCGTGCCCTTGACCGGGACGGTGTTCTCAATGTCGCGCTCGATGATTCCCTTGCATAGGTGAATAGCGCCGGGCAAGTGGCCCTTCGCCCATTCGCTCTCCTCGCGAACATCAATGAGTGTGAACTGTTCCTTGGCGTCGAGGCGCTGCTTGACTTGCTGAACGTCGGTCTGGCGAATGCGCGAATTGGCGTCGTCGACCAGCTTCAGGAATTCCGGGGCGTGCTTCATAGCAAACCTCCCTGCCAGGCAGAGCCTGGTGCCGAGTGCAGAACATTAGGGCGCAGCCGCGCGAGAGAAAATGAGGATTACGACTCCCTTTGCGAGGTCCCGGTCCCCGGGTGGTTAGAAAATCTCGAACCGTTCCTGGTGGACGTTGGGATCGCTCTTGATGATGACGTCTTTCTTGGTCAGCGATTCGAGTTCCGAAACCAGCCCGCCCTCGCGTGACTTAAGCGCCTTGGCGACTTCCGGGTTGACGCGCAGGGTGATGACGTTGCCGTCGATTTCCCTGGCCATCTTGCGCGCTTCCGCAAGAATTTCGTTACAAACGGTATTGACGGATTTGATCCATCCGGAACCGGTGCAGTAGGGGCAGGGTTGGCAGAGTGTGCGTTCGAGCGATTGCTTGACGCGCTTCCGGGTGACGGCCACCAGTCCAAAGTCATGGAAGGAAATTACCTTGGTAGGGGCACGGTCGGAGCGCAGGGCCTCTTCGAGTGCCTGCACCACCTTGGCGCGATTCTTGCGCTCATCCATATCGATGAAGTCGATGACGATGATACCGCCCAGGTCGCGCAAGCGCACCTGGCGCACAATTTCGTTGACCGCATCAACATTGGTCTTGACGATGGTGTCTTCCAGACGGTTGGTCTTGCCGACGTACTTGCCGGTGTTGACGTCCACGGCCACGAGCGCCTCGGTCTGGTTAATGACAATGTAGCCGCCCGACTTAAGCCAGACCTTGGGCTTGAGCGCTTTCTCCAACTCCTGTTGCAGGCCGAATTCTTCAAACAGCGGTGTATCGCGCGTGTAGAGCTTGATCTTGCCGATGAGCGCGGGCTGGCAGCGGTTCACGAAATCGAGCACGCGCTCGTAGTCGGTTTCGTTGTCCACGCGCACGCACTTGAAATCCGGCGTCAGCAGGTCGCGCAGCAGACGCTGCACAAGGTCGAGGTCGCGATGGATGAGCGCCGGTGCCTTCAGCCGGTCTGCCTTGGAACGGATTTCGCTCCAGAGTGTGGAAAGGAACTTCAGGTCAGCCTTGAACTCATCTTCGGAGCGGCCTTGTCCCGCGGTCCGCACGATGAAACCGCCCGTGAGTGTACCTTTGTTTTCCAGGATGATGTTGCGCAGGCGCAGGCGCTCCTCTTCCGAAGCAATTTTGCGCGAGACGCCAATGTGATCGATCGTGGGCATGTAGACGAGGTAGCGTCCCGGCAGGGCGATGTGGGACGTGATGCGTGCGCCCTTGCTGCCCAGCGGCTCCTTGGCAATCTGGACCAGGATTTCCTGCCCTTCCTTAAGGACCTCAGCAATCTGCACAGGCTGGTGGTTGCCAGGGCGCGAAGGCTCGCGGCGATTGTCGTACCGGCGCGGGCCCCCGGGGGCATTCGGGCCGCGACGGCCACGGCGGCGGCGCGGGGCAAAGCGGGGGCGCTGATGCGGTTCGCGCAGGGTGTAGCTGCGGTCGTCCGGGCTGCCGGGAACCTCCCCAATGGAGGGTTCGCCGGACGCGGGCGCCTGCGTATCGGGCCGCGCGTGGGTTTCAGCCTCAGGTACAGTTGGCGCGGGGAAAGCCTCCTCCGCAACGGCCTCTTCAATTTCCTCTACCTCTTCCAGCAGTTCAGCATCTCCTGCCTCTTCCGCCTCCAAGCCGGGCTCAGCAGCACAAGGCTCGGCTCCGAGAGTGACGTCAGGCATGGTCTCCTGAAACGCCACCTCAGTAGCTTCTGATTGCTCTGCCTCTTCGACCGGGCCATAGGGCGGAGCAAATTCGACCGCAGGTTGCGGCTCGCAAATCTGGCTGGCAGGCTCAAATGAGGGTGGCGCTACAGGCGCGGGCTCCTGCGGCGGCTCTTCCATGCGGGCAATGCCGGCAGCGCTGGCCTCTTCGAAAACCCCATTGCTGACGCTTTCCGCTGGGGGCATGCCCAGGGTGGCGGGGCTCGGTGCGGCTGCTTCAGGTTCTACGAACGGCCCGGCGGGGGCCGAAAAGCTCTCACTTCGCAGCGGTGCGCTCCCTAGCCCAGCGATTTCCGGAGCGGGGGATTCCTCAGGCAGTCCTGGTCTACCTTCCTCGGTTGCTGCCGCCGTGGCGTGGCCGTACTTGGCCAGGGACTCGCCCGGCAAAATCTCGAAAGTCCCCGCAGGCTCAGGGGATGGTTGAGGCGGGGTAAACTTGCGGTCGGCGTACCGATTCTCGCCGAAACCGGGTCGGCCCCGATGACGCCGGCGGCGGCCGCGGCGTTGGTCGAAGGGGCGTCGCTCGTGAGATTGGCTCGCTCCAGGGGGCGGAGCAGGTGGTGCGGTAACTGCGGCAGGCACCTCAGCGGGCGGCACAACAACCTCAACGGCGGCCGCCGGAGCCTCCGTCAGCGCGGGCATGCTCGGCGCCTGCACCCCAGCGGCAGACAGGCCTTCTTGCGCCGTGAACTTGGTGGCGCGAGCTTCAGCCTCTTCGAAAACCTTGTCGTATTCCTCTTGGTCCTCGTAAAAGAAATCGGAAACGTAGAGGAAGGCGTCCCGATCGAGGCCAATGTCCACGAAGGCCGACTGCATGCCAGGGAGCACGCGGCTGACGCGGCCCTTATAAATACCTCCGACCAAACCGACGTCGGTGTCCCGTTCGAAGTAGACCTCGACCAACTGGTCGTCTTCCAACACGGCGACCTTCGTCTCGTGGGGAGACGAGGAAATGTACATCTCCTTAGGCATGGAAACTCCTCTTTCCGAAGCGCCGGGGAATCAACCCGTCTGCGCGGGGATCAACCTGCAGCGTTTCTGGACCGACGGGGCGTCGCGAAGTGACGGCGCACAAAGGCCCCGTCGGCTGAAATAGATCTCGGGTGGTTTCAAGGACGCGCTCTCGCGCGCGAGATCCTTCGGACCACCCAGTCCGCGATTCATAGCACTTGGGCGACCAGCGAATCGCCAGGGTTACCCGGCCGGGCGACAAGCAAGCGTGCCTCCTCCCCCGGCGGCGGAGGGGCTGGGCTCAGTTTACAAATCGCCTCGCCCGCACGCTCATCGCCAGCCCCAAGCCCAGGAACGTGAATAGCAAGGACGAGCCGCCCTGACTCATGAGCGGCAAGGGAATACCGGTGATCGGGAACACCCCGATCATCATCCCGGTGTTGATGACCACTTGGAAAAATAAGACCGAAGCCAGTCCGACTAATAGGAAGGCTCCCGCCCGGTCTGCGGCCATCTGCGCTCCGTCGAGCAAACGCAGGAGCAGAGCAAAGTACAACAGCATGACGAACAGTGTGCCGACAAATCCCTGTTCCTCGGCGTAGGCGGCGAAGATGGAATCGGCGTGGGATACAGGGATAAAGCCCAGCCGACTTTGTGTTCCGTTGCCCATACCCTTTCCCCAAAAACCGCCTGAGCCGATGGCAATCTTGGTTTGGGTCACTTGATAGCTCGAACCTTGGATATTTTGCGAAGGGTGCACGAAAGTCATCAATCTCTCGCGTTGGTAGGGTCTGAGGAAATGCCAGCCCACAGGCAACGCCAGAATTCCAGCCAAGCCCAGTACCGCAATGTACTGCCAGCGGATTCCGGCGAAGAGTACACCCGCGGCAACAATCGGTACGAACGTCAAGGCGGTACCCAAGTCCGGCTCCAACGCTACCAGGGCCGCCGGTAGCCCTGCCAAGGCTCCTAGCTTGAACAAATCGCCCCAAGTGACTGCCTTGCTTCGCCGATCGGCAAAGTAAGCAGCCACCACTAGTATTATAACCAACTTAACGATTTCTGACACTTGGAAAGTCATGCCCCCCAGTTGCAGCCACCGGCGCGTCCCGGCAATCGTATGGCCGGCGATCAAGAGCCCAGCCAGGACCACGACGGAAAGCACGTAGAGCCAAGGCGTTTGCTCTAAAACCAGGTGGTAGTCGAACCGGCTTGCGATGAGGGCCAGGATGCAACTGAGGACGATCCAGAAGACTTGCTTCTTGTATTGACCCGCCAGGGATGAGTGGATCGTGGTGCTATAGATCTCCGCCACCCCGATGACCGCGATGGCCAGCGCCAGCCCGAGTAAGAGCCAGTCCACGTCGCGTGATCGGAAAACTCTGCGCAAGTCTCACTCCTGGCTTACTGCCGCGGGCCAGAGGCCGGCGGCTCCGAGGCGGGGCTCAGCCGCAACTGGCTGAGCACTCGCACCTGGGTCTCCATCTGGTTCGCGGGGCGTTTGGGGCCCTGCTTTTTGTCGAAATAGGCCTTGATAACCTCGCGGACGACTGGGACAGCCACGAGGGAATGCTCACCTCGCATCACTAGCGCCGCCACGACGATTTCCGGCTTGTCTGATGGCGCATAACCCACAAACCAAGCCGTGCTCTTGAATTCGGAACTTTTCGATGACTTCTCCAATGCCTCGCTGACCACCTGAGCGGTGCCGGTCTTTCCGGAGATATCGATTCCCGCGCAGCGCGCGGCTGCGCCCGTCCCCCCGCCCTCATTGACCACCGCCCACATGCCGGATTTCACTGCCGCAATGGTGTCTTCGCTCAGGGGGAAGTCGTGAGGCGAAGTATCCGGCGGATCGACGCCCAGCGCCCGCAACTGATCCTGAAATGCCACGTGCGGCCGATGGAAGACTCCGCCCATGGCGATGCCGCCGATTGTATTTGCCAACTGAAGCGGTGTGACCAGGTCGGGGCCTTGGCCGATGGCAACGGAAATGGTTTCCCCCGCATACCATTTGTGCTTGAAAACCCGTTGCACCCACTCCGGAGAGGGGATTAACCCCGGCGCCTCGGAGGGCAGGTCGATGCCCGTCCGCGCCCCCAGCCCCAAGCCCTTGGCGAAGTAAACGATCTTGTCGATTCCCAGCATCTCACCCATGGTGTAAAAAAACACGTCGCAAGATTCGCGGATGGCAGCGTGAACGTTCACGGCGCCGTGAGACTGATGTTTTTCAAACACCCAGTCGTGATAGAGGTGTCCGTAAATCGTGACGGCGCCCGCGCAGTGCACGATGAAGTCAGGCTTGACGGTCCCGGTTTCCAGGGCGGCGGCGGCGGTGATGATCTTGAACACCGAACCCGGCGCCAGTTGCGCCTGAATAGCCTTATTCATGAGCGGCTTCATGGGGTCGCTCGCAAGTTCTTCCCATTCTTTGGGGTCGATGCGCTTGGCAAAGTCGTTGGGATCGATGGAAGGGTGGCTGACCATAGCCAGGACTTCACCCGTACGCGGATCAATCGCCACCACCGCCCCCGCGCGATCTCCCAGAGAAGCCTCTGCCACCATCTGCAGGTCCAGATCGACGGTGAGGCGCAAATCGTTTCCGGGCAGCGCGTAAATGGTAGTGAGCAACCCCATTTCCTGCCCCCGGCTGTTCACCACAACGCGCCGCATGCCATCGCGGCCGGAAAGAATCTGGTTGTATTCACCTTCGACGCCGGATTTGCCCACCACGTCTCCTGCTCTGTAAGTGGAGCCGGGCTTGGCGATCGCCTCCTCTGAAACCTCGCCCACATAGCCGAGCAGAGCGGCCGCGACCTGCCGCTTGGGATAGAGTCGCTGCTGGACCTGAATCAGGTCGAGTTCCGGGTATTCCACGCGGTGGGACTCAACGAAGGCAATGTCCTCGAGCGAGGCGGATTGTTTCAACAACACGGGCTGAAAACGCGGCAGCTTCGCCGTACGCTCCAAAAGGCGTTCGAGCTCGGCCGGGTCAATTTGCAGGCCGCGCGCGATGCCCGCCACGCGCTCCGGTGCCAGGGTAGCCGACGACTCGCGCATCAGCAGTACGCTGAAAGCCGGGAAGTTGTCAGCCAGCACCCGGCCCTCGCGGTCCAGGATGCGGCCACGTGGCGCGATAACGGGGAGGCTGCGGATGCGGTTGCGCTCGGCCAGGTCCTGATACTGCCGGTGCTCCCCGATTTGCAAACGCCAGTACCCAATCAGCAAAAGGACGAAGCTCACTGCGATGGCATACTGAAGGAAGGCAATCTTCCAGGCGGGGGGGCGTTCGTCACTCGGAAATCGGACTTCCATTCCTGCACATGCCGCCAAGGCCGCAATTCGCCGCCCAGCCTTGGCTTATTGACCGCACAGTCAACTCGCGCGGAGCCGCGGCCAGCCTGCCCGCGCCGCATCCTTCGCGCACAGTATGACCGTAACACACTGCGCGAGTCAAAACAAGGAAAGAGGGGCGAGGGTAGTGTCCTAATATGGTGGACGGAGCCCCGCGTGACTTCCGCCGGAAGAGCCTGCAAGTCTGCTATGATTCCCTGCCACGACGAGGTCAAAGCCTATGAGAATCCCCCTTCGCACGCTCTTTCTTGTCGCACTGGTTCTGCCGGTAGCGAGCCGACTAACCGGGCAGTTGCCTCCGGCCACCGCTGAGCAGGTCGACGCGGCGGCGGCCCAGGCGCTCCAGGACTCGCCTACGCCCAGCGTTTCGATTGCCATTGTCCAGCAAGGCAAGATTGCTTACGCCAAAGCATACGGAAATGCCCGCCTGGATCCGCCTCTTCCCGCCCGCCCGGAGATGCGCTACGCCATCGGTTCGATCAGCAAGCAGTTCCTGGCAGGCGCCGTTCTGCTGCTCGCGGAGGAGGGCGAGCTTTCGCTTGACGACCCCGTGGCGCGCTTCCTCCCCGCCTTGACCCGCGCCCAGGACATCACCATTCGGCAGCTCCTTTCCCACACGGCCGGCTATCAGGACTATTATCCGCTTGATTACGTCGCGCCCTTCATGCTCAAAACCGTCACGCCCGACGGCATCCTGGATCGCTGGGCCAAAATTGCGCTCGACTTCGAACCCGGCACCCAGTGGCAGTACAGCAACACGAATTACGCCGTGGCGGGACGCATTGTGGAGAAGGTCTCGGGCGTGCCGCTCATGACTTTTCTCGCCCAGCGCATTTTCGGCCCGCTGGGGATGAAGAGTCCCCTCAACCTCACGGACCATTCGCTGGCTGAGACCGACGCGACGGGTTATCTGCGCTTTGGCATGGGGCGCTTGCACCCGGCGCCACCGGAAGCTCCCGGCTGGCTCTTTGCTGCCGGCGAGCTCGCCATGACGGCGCGAGATCTGGCGCTGTGGGATCAGTCCTTGCTCGAAAAGAGCCTCCTGAAGCCTGCTTCTCTCCGTGAAATGATCTCGCCCGTGCGGCTGAAGAACGGCGCGCCCACAAGCTATGCGCTCGGCGTGGGCGTTACCAACGACGAAGGCCACCCGAAAGTTTCCCATGGGGGCGCGGTTTCGGGCTTTGTCAGTTACAACGCTGTGTGGCTCGATGAAGGCGCGGCGGTCGTAGTGCTCACGAATATGGACGCCTCACCCGCGGCGTCTTCACTGGCCAATAAGATTGCACCGCTGCTCCTTGCCCCCGAGCGCGACCCTCAAGCCGCAGCCCAACTCGAGGTGGCGCGCCGGGCCTTCAATGGTCTGCAACAGGGAGCCATCGATCGCTCGATGCTTTCACCTGATGCCGATGCCTACTTCACCTCCCAGGCACTGGCTGACATCTCCATTGGCCTCAAGCCGTTCGGGAGCGTCGCGAGCTTCGAGCCACTGCACTTCGGGCCGCGCGGTGGCATGACGGCGCGCACCTTCCAGATCCGATTTTCCTCCGGCAAGTCTCTGAACTTGTCGACGTTCTTCACGCCCGACGGCAAGCTGGCGCAGTGTTTGGTTGTGCAGTAACGCCGTAATTTTTGACTATTGACCCAGGTGCTTTGGACTGCGGCAGGGTTGCCGGCAGCAGCGCCCGCCTCGGCTCCGAAGACGAAGAGTAATGTTGCGGGTTCGTCCGGACGGAGTGTTATGAATGTTATGATGGTTTTGGGGGCTTAGTGTCTTTCGACAGCACTGATTTTGGGCGGTGGTCCTGAGTACCGAAACCCAATCCCGGAAACCCGCGTCGCGGCTGCCGGTGATGTTCCGCGCGCTGCGGTATCGCAACTACCGCCTGTTTTTCGGCGGCCAGATCATCTCGCTGATCGGCACCTGGATGCAGTCGATCGCGCAGTCGTGGCTGGTCTACCGGCTCACGGGCTCCTCGCTGCTGCTGGGGACGGTAGGGTTTGCGGGCCAGATTCCGGTCTTCCTGTTCGCGTCGCTGGGCGGCGTGTTTGCGGACCGTCACAGCCGGCGCCGCATCGTCACCGCCACGCAAACGGCCTCGATGTTACTCGCCTTCATCCTCTCCGCGCTGACGCTGCTCAAACACATACAGGTTTGGGAGATCATGCTGCTCGCCGCGTCACTCGGTGTGGTGAACGCTTTCGATATCCCGGCCCGGCAATCGTTTATCGTCGAGATGGTGAATTCGGAGGATCTGATCAACGCCATCGCGCTGAATTCCGCCATGTTCAATGGCGCTCGCATCCTCGGCCCGGCCATCGCCGGGGTGACGGTGGCGGCCATCGGCGAGGGTTGGTGCTTCTTCGCCAATGGCGTGAGTTACATTGCGGTGATCATCGGCTTACTGCTCATGAAGGTCGCCCCGCGCGAGCGCCCCCGGCAAGCGGGTTCCAGGTTGGAGAGTATTATGGAGGGATTCCGCTTCGCGCTGCATACCGGCCCCATCCGAGCCTTGCTCCTTCTGCTGGGCTTAGTCAGCGTGACCGGCATGCCTTACGCGGTGCTGATGCCCATTTTTGCGGACAGGATCCTGCACGTCGGCGCACGCGGGATGGGCCTGCTCATGGGCGCAACGGGCGTGGGCGCACTGGTTGCGACTCTGATGCTGGCGGCGCGGCGGGAGGTGCGCGGGCTGGGGCGCTGGGTGCTCTACGCCTCTGGGGGTTTTGGCCTGAGCCTGATCCTGTTCTCATTCTCGCGGTCCTTCACGCTCTCTGTCCTGCTGCTTCTGCCGGCCGGCTTCTGCATGCTGCTGCAGATGTCCAGCTCCAACACGCTTATCCAAACCATGGTGCCTGACGCCTTGCGGGGGCGGGTGATGGCCGTCTATTCCATGATGTTCATGGGCATGGCGCCCTTCGGGGCGCTCCTGGCGGGAGCCATCGCCCATCGCCTTGGCGCGCCCTTCACAGTGGCTCTGGGCGGGGCTACTTGCATAGCGGGTTCGCTGGTCTTCGGATCGAAGTGGCCGGCGTTGCGCGGAGAGGCGCACCAACTGATCCTGGCGCAAAGCATGTCGAGCGGCGAACCACCGGAGGAAATGACTGGTGAAGTGGACGCTCTGAGCAATCGCAAACCCGCCGACGGATAGTCCTCCCCACTCCCGTATGATTCCTCGGGGACAATTTGACCTTTTCTACGTGCCATCGCTCCAGCCCGATGAGCGCGGCGGGGCGCGCTGCATTTTGACATCAGCCACACCGGCGACACACGTCAAACATTGCGCTTGACAAGGCTTTGGCCTATATATAGGATAAACATCTATAGGAGTTACCGTGATTGGAATCAACGCGAAAATCAAACGGGGCAGCGGCGAACTGGCCATCCTCGCGCTTTTAAACCAGGAGCCCTTGCACGGCTATGAAATCTCCAAGCGCATCGCGCAGGTGACGGGCGGCGTCCTCCAGTTCAACCTGGCCTCGCTCTATCCGCTGCTCTATCGCATGGAAAAACGCGGTTGGGTGAAGGGAAAATGGGAAGAAGCCCGGAGCGGCCGCCAGCGCCGCTACTACCACCTGACGCCCAAGGGCAAAAGGCAACTGGCGCCGCTGCGCGCAGAATGGGGCATGTTCTTCCAGGCGCTGCATCGCATCGCCGGAGTCACCCCGGCGGAATCGTAGGGGTACCCCTCGTGGGTGCCCAAAGGGGCCCGACGCGGCCCGGGGAAGGGCAGGCACAAGGCCTGCCCCTTCGAAACGCATCGCGGGAGTATTGCATGGTAGACGGTCAAGAACTGATTAGCGCGCGTTTGGGCGAGCTGGGTCTGGCAACTCGCCGGGAAGAAGAGATCGTCCGCGAACTCGGCGATCATCTGGCGGACCACACCGCGGCCCTGGAAGCGCGCGGAGTGGCGCCAGACGCCGCCCTCCGCGAAGCTCTCGATTCCGTTTCCAACTGGCCAGAACTTCGCCAGGAAATCCTGTCCGTGGAAGCTGAGGAGGCGAACATGAATTACCGTACCAAGGTTTTATGGCTGCCCGCATTGGGTGCTCTCACCTTGAGCAGCGGCCTGCTGGCCATTTTCCAATTTCTTGGCCTTGTTCCGCGCTTTTACTGGCTGAGCGTAACAGGTGTTCCGTTGGCTGTTCCGTTCTATTTTCCGTGGCTCATCGCGCTGCCCGCGATTGGTGCGGTCGCGGCCTTCTGGTCGCAGCGCGCCGGGGGGAAAGCTGTTCATCGGTTGCTTGCTGCTTTGGCTCCACCGATCAGCATGCTGGGGACTTTCTTGATCGGCCCGTTTATCGGTTTGCTCATCTATTTGCTCATTCCTTTGTTCTCGGACGGAGCTGGACACAGAAGAATCCGATTCCCCCTCTATGCGCCCTCAATGATCGGGGTTTTCCTTATGCTGGCAAGCTGGGTACTGCTACCGGCGGTCGGGCTCTTGCTCGGCGCCGCGCCATTCCTGCGAAAGCCCCAGGCGCAGGGCTGAGCATGGTGTCTTTCCTGCGGGCGCAGCCCGCTTTGGAGTGCGGTAGCAGCAGCTACCGCCTTTCTCGTTCTGGCGGTGGTGCGATGGCGGTAGAAAACACAGGCGGAAGGCGGTAGCTGCTGCTACCGCAGTCCAAAGCGCTTCGCGCCGGCTCAAACCACGAGTTGTCTTAATTGGGCCGGGATGTCGCCGCTAAAGCGGCTGGGGATGATGCCGATGGCCTCATGGGTCTTGCCACCCGATGTATCATTAATTTGAACCCAGGGAGACGATGAACACCCTGCTTCAAGATATGCGTTACGGCTTGCGGATGCTGGCGAAGAATCCCAGCTTCACTGTGGTGGCAGTTCTGACGCTGGCGCTCGGCATCGGCGTTAATACCGCGATTTTCAGCATTATGGACGCAGTTTTGAACTTGCATTTCCCTATTAAGGAACAAAATCGGATTGTCAATCTCTGGGCCTTTAACAATTCCACCGGCGCTACGAGGAGCGGCCTGTCCATCCCGGACTTTCTCGACTACCGGCAGCAAAATCAAGTTTTCGAAGATCTCGCCGCATATTCCGGCGGGGACTTCCACCTCACCAACACGGCCGAGCCTAAGCGTCTCGAGGGCGGCCAAGTATCCTTCAACTATTTCCGTGTCCTGGGCGTGCAACCGGCGATGGGCCGCGACTTCTTACCGGAAGAGTCAGAGGCAGGCAGGGGCCAGGTTGTCCTCCTGAGCCACGGATTGTGGCAAAGCAGTTTCGGTGCCGACCCGGCGATTCTCGGGCGCAGCATCACACTCAACCGCGAAAGTTACACGGTGATCGGGGTAATGCCCGAGGGGTTCCGGTTGTTCGCCGGCAACGCCGACCTGTGGGTTCCGCTTGACCTGAGATTGAGCGAGTTGAGCCGCGCGGTGCGCCAAGTGATGGTGATTGGGCGGCTGAAATCCGAAGTCGGTAAAGAGCAGGCGCAGGCAGAGATCAACAACCTCGCCCGCCGCCTGGCGCAGGCCTTTCCCAGCACGAACAAGGGCTGGGAAGTCCAGGTTGTTCACCTCCAGGATGAGATCAATAAGAAGCTCGAGTTGGGATTGGTCTTCATCATGGGTCCGGTCGTGCTGGTGTTGGTGATCGCGTGTGCGAATGTCGCCAACCTGCTCCTGGCCCGCGCTTCGGTGCGCGAGAAGGAAATGGCGGTGCGGGCGGCCATGGGCGCGGGACGGCTTCGTCTGGTCCGGCAACTCCTCACCGAAAGCACGTTGCTCGCTCTGCTGGCGGGCGCTTTCGGCCTCTTGCTCGGAGTCTGGGGGATGGGAGTTCTCCGCTCGATGTTTCCTATCGCTATGAGCAGCTCTCCGGGCGGGTTGCACATGGACTCACGTGTTTTGGGCTACTCTCTGGTGATCTGTTTGCTAACGCCTCTCCTGTTTGGTTTAGCCCCGGCGCTTTACGGTTCCAAGCTGGATCTCAATGAGACACTGAAGGAAGGCAGCCGAGGTTCCCGTGCGGCGGGCGGGTCGCATCGGCTGCGAGAGTACCTGGTGGTTGCACAGGTCGGCCTGGCCGTGGCGCTGTTGGGCCTCGGCGGCCTGGTCATCCGCATGATGCTGTTCTGGGCCGAGCTGAGGCCCCCGCTCGATATCAAGAACCTGCTGACGATGACGATTTCCTTGCCGGAGTCCGCTTATCCGCACGACTCCGATGTGGCGGCGTTTTATCGCCGGGTTCTGGAAAACGTCCGGACCATCCCCGGCGCGGAATCCGTGGGGGCCGTAAGCCGCCTGGCCATCCCGGTGGAGTACAGGTCGGCGCTCCAGCCGGTTCGACTCGAGGGTGGATCGGGTGGGGAACTGAGGGCTTCCGCAGTTGTACTGAAAGTGAGTCCGGGCTATTTCTCTGCGCTCCGAATTCCCCTGCGCCGCGGGCGCGGATTGGCGGATCAGGATTCCAGTGGGGCTGCACGCGTAGGGTTGGTCAACGAAACTCTGGCGCGTTCCTGGCGGGGCGAAGACCCCATCGGTAAAACGCTGCGTTGGGGAAGCCTCGGCCCCAATCAGCCGTGGGTTACCGTGGTCGGCGTGGTCGGGGATGCTTTCATTGACTTTCACAAAGCGCCGATGCCCGGTGTCTACATCCCCTGCGCGCAGAATCCCGAACGCACGATGACGTTTGTGGTGCGCACGCTGACACCTCCGTTGGGCCTCGAAGAGCCGTTGAAGCGTGCCGTTTGGGCTGTCGACAAGGACCAACCAGTCGATCAAGTCCAGACGGCGGAGCGAATGGCGTCCGAGGAATTCGCAGGGTCGAATGCTTTGGTGAAGTTGATCGCGGCCTTCGCTGTGCTTGCCCTGGCCCTGGCTTGCGCCGGGGTTTACAGCGTTATGAGCTACGCCGTGGCGCAGCGCACCCATGAGATTGGAGTCCGCATGTCGCTGGGAGCGCGCCCCAGCGACGTTGTACAGTTGGTGGTGAAGGAAGCAGCGGCGCTCATTTTGAGCGGGCTGGTCATTGGCTTATGCGGGGCGTTCGCGTTCGGAAGGCTCTTGGGACACGAGTTGGGGAATATCCGGCCCTACGACCCGTTAACGTTTTCGTGCGTGTCGGTGTTGCTGATGACCGTAGCCCTGGTGGCCTGCTACCTCCCCGCCCGCCGGGCAATGAGAGTGGACCCCATGGTGGCGCTGAGATACGAATGACAAGCAAAGCGAAAGCCATGGCTGCCTTAACAACAGTCCGTCCCCGCGCGATGCCTCTGCAATTCCTTCTTGCCTTCCGGCGCGCATAGCGCTAAAACATCTTCCGAAGTCTATGCCACGATCCCTTGGCCCGACTCAGCTTCGCTGCACGTACTGCCTCGAATCCTTGGCGTTGCGCCAGGGCTGGCGCCTGATAGCTGGCTGTGATGAATCCGGGCGCGGAGCTCTGCTGGGCCCGCTATACGCAGCGGCCGTTATACTTGATCCCCAAAAACGGATCGCGGGCGTAAACGATTGCAAAAAGCTCATGGTGCGCGAACGCGAGCGGCTGGCGGTGGAAATCCGTGCGAAGGCCGTGGCGTGGCAGGTGGTCGCCCTTTCGGCCGAGGATGTGGATGCCCTGAACGTTTACGAAGCCTCGCGCCAAGGGATGCGGCGGGCGCTCCAGGCGCTCGACCCGGCGCCCGATTTCATCCTCACGGACGCCATGCCGCTGGGCGCAGCCGGGGCGGACTTTCCCATTCCTCACCGCCCCATCATTCATGGCGACGCGCGCTCGGTTTCCATTGCCGCCGCGTCGATCCTGGCGAAAGTGGCCCGCGACGGGCATCTGAACCAACTCGACCGCGTTTATCCCCGATACGGCCTTGCCAAGAACAAAGGGTACGGCACGCGTGACCACCTTGACGCGCTCAGTCGCTTCGGCCCCTGCCCCGAGCACCGCAAGACCTATCAACCGGTGAAGGATTGTCTATTGCCGCTGTTCCCATTAGCAGTGCAGGCGTAAGGCCTCGTCAGCGACTCACTCCTCGGTACTGGTGTCATTGGGAATAGGATCGCATTCGAATGACTGTGACTCGAAGCGCCGAATTCTCGCAAATGACACCGCTACCTGCCCCTTCATAACGCTCGCTCCCTCGCTATCGGTGTTATACTCCCAGCCAACTAAGTCGTGCTTATCGAGGAATCCATGGCTTCACTACTCATCAAGGGTGGACGCGTCCTGTCGCCTGAAGATGGTTTGGATGGCGAGCTGGATGTGCGCATCGAAGACGGCGTGATTCGGGAGATCGCGCCGAACCTCCAGGGTGCAGCGGATGAGACGCTCGAGGCGCGCGGGAATGTAGTTGCCCCCGGGTTTGTGGATATCCACGTCCATTTTCGTGAGCCCGGCGGCGAGATATCCGAGACGCTCGAAACCGGACTGGCCGCCGCGGTGGCGGGAGGCTTCACGGCCGTTTCGACGATGCCCAACACCAAGCCCGTAATCGACCGGCCGGAGCTGGTGCGCGCGCAGATCGAGAAGGCCCGGGGCCTGGGACTCGCGAGGCTTTTTCCCGTCGCGGCGGTGTCGATGGCGAGCCAGGGAGAGTCGCTCACCGACGTTGCGGCGCTGGTGGCGGCGGGCGCCGTAGCTTTTTCCGACGACGGGCGGCCTGTCAAGACGGCTGGCCTGCTGCGGCGCGCGCTGGAGCGCACGCGGGACTTGGGCGCACCCATCAGCGACCATTGCGAGGATGCGAGCTTGAGTGGCACGGGCGTCGTCAACGAGGGCCCCGTGGCCGCGCAGCTCGGGGTGCGCGGCATTCCCGGCACTTCCGAGGACGTGTGCGTGGCGCGCGATCTGGTGATGGCCGAAGCCACGGGCGGCCGCCTGCACCTCACGCACGTTTCTACCGCGCGCTCGCTCGACATGGTGCGCCAGGCCAAGCGGCGCGGGGTGCGAGTGACGTGCGAAGTCACGCCCCACCACTTCACGCTCACGGATGAAGCCGTGCTCGCCTACGGCACCAACGCCAAGATGAACCCTCCCCTGCGCAGTGCTGCCGATGTGGAAGCGATTCGCGCCGGCATCGCCGACGGCACCGTGGACGCCATCGCCACGGACCATGCTCCGCACGCACCGGAGCTGAAGGCCAAGCCGCTCGGGACGGAGGCACCCTTCGGCGTTATCGGCCTGGAGACCGCCGTGGGCGTGGCGCTTACCGAGCTTGTCCACACCGGCCTGATCTCGCTGTGGCACCTGGTTTCGCTGGTGAGCGTGAGTCCCGCGCGCATCATCAACCAGCCGCTCGGCCGTTTGCAGGTGGGCGGTACGGCAGACGTCACGGTTTTCAATCCTGAACTCGAATGGACTTACCACGCGGTGGAGGGCCGCTCGAAGAGTCGCAACTCGCCTTTCGACGGCCGTACCTTCCGCGGCGCGGTCACTGCCACGATCGTCGCGGGCCAGGTCGTTTACAGGCGTGGCATGTAGGTTGAGGGTTCGGGGAAGGTGGGGGGCAGGTCCAGCACTTTCATGCCGTCAGCGGTCTCCACTAGGCGGAACTCAAAGCTCCCCCGGTCGCCACTCGTGAAGGGTTTGAAATCCGGGGTTTCGAACGCAACCCGAAACGTCATCGCGCTCTCGGCGCTGGCGCCTGTCTTGGTTTCAATCTTCGCGGGCACGAGGCATTGTCCACCCTGCGTCGTGCAATAAGCTTCCAGGATTTTGGCTTTCTCTGCGGAGTTAGCCGCCGTCGGCGCCGTCCCTCCCGACTCCACCTTTCCGCCAAAGTAGTACGCCGCTGCTGAGTAGTTTTTCGAGGAGAGATTCGAGAGAAAGTCAAACAGCGCTCGGGTCGCCTGGCCAGTCGGGTTTAATCCCTTCAGTGGCTCGCCCAGCTCCTGGGTCATCCACTTGGCGGTCTCTTGAAAATTCGCGCCGTCAAAGGCGTAGGCCGTGCAGAAATCATATCCAAGGCTGTTGGCATAAGCACAGAACACCGAGGAACCGTCGGCAAGGTGCGGGATGGCGCTGTCGGGGCCGGTGAGCGCATGGCTCCAGGTGCGGCCGTCTTTATCGCGGAAGGGGATCGCAAAGAGCTGTCCCGCCGGGTCGGCCGAGAAGAACTGAGCGCTCTCACTGTCACAGCCTCCGTACTGAAGAAGCATCACGAGGTCCTGGCCGGTGTGCGGATCATGATACAGCCGCGCGCCGTCGTGAGGCTTCTTCTCCACAAAGTTGGCGTCAGGGTCAAGGTCAAGCCTGGAGACCAGGGCGTTGTCCACGACGCTCACCAGTTGGTAATGCCCGGAATACTGCTTTGCGCCTTCGTCCCCCCCGCAGAAGGACGCGTCCAGGACCTCTACTTTCTCGTCGCTGGCCAAGAGGTAGACGTCCACGGCATGAGCGGGGCGTTCCAGCCTCAGATGCGAACGGCTCTGTTTCCGGAGTTCCGCAATCTCAGGCGGCACGGGGGATTGGAGCGGGACGGCGAACGTCTGCGTGGCAGGCTTGGTGCTAACGGTCGGCTGCTGGCCGCGCAGGGAACTCACTTTGTCCAGAGCCAGCGTCAGCAGAAACGTGCTCAGAATCGAGCGAAAACGAGGGTCCATACAAGAAATGAATTTAGCAAACCCCACCCCGAGGTGGTCGCGCCACATGGAAGATCGCTCGGGGTCAAGACCCTCACGCGGCCTGGCGCTGCTGCTTCAGGCTCTGGGCCTGGATGGCGGTGATGACCGCGACCTGCACGATATCTTCCGCCTTGCAGCCGCGCGAAAGGTCGTTGGCGGGCTTGGCGAGCCCTTGCAGGATGGGCCCGATGGCCTCGCATCCGCCGAAGCGCTCCGCCAGCTTGTAGCCAATGTTGCCGGCGTTCAAGTCAGGGAAGATCAGCACGTTGGCGCGGCCCGCGACGGGGGAATCCGGCGCTTTGCGCGATCCAATTTCCGGGATCAGCGCGGCGTCGAGTTGGAGCTCCCCGTCCACGGAGAGTTGCGGCGCGCGCTGCTTGACGAGCCCGAGCGCCTCCAGCACGGCGTCGACCATGGGGTGCTGGGCGCTGCCGCGAGTCGAAAACGAGAGCAGGGCCACGCGCGGCTCGACCTCCAAGAGCGCTCGGGCGTTGGCAGCCGTGGCGATGGCAATATCTGCGAGTTGCGACGGCGTGGGCTGCGGGACCACGGCGCAGTCAGCGAAAAGCGTCGCGCCGTCCGTGCCCAGATTCTTGCGTGGGGAGAGCATCAGGAAAAAGCTGGAAACCATCGAGACGCCTGGCGCGACGCCAATCGCCCAAAGCGCAGCCCGCACGGTCTCGGCCGTGGTGTTCAGCGCGCCACCGACGGAGCCGTCCGCTTCCCCCTCCGCCACCATCAGCGCCGCGTAGTTGCGCGGCTGCCGAGCTGCCGCAAGCGCCTGGTCCGGCGTCATACCTTTGCTGCGCCGGCGCTCGTAGAGAAGGTTGGCATGCTCTTCGAGCGTAGGGCTGGAAGCGGGATTGAAAAGCCGGGTACTTTCGAGGCGCAGGCCTAGAGCTTGAAGCCTGGCATTAATCCTGGTGACGTCCCCCAGCAGTGTCAGGTTTGCCAGTTCGTCTTTTTCGATCAAGTACGCTGCCTGGAGCGTCCGGTCGTCTTCGCCCTCAAACAGAACGATGTGCTGTGGAGATGTTCGAGCGCGATTGCGAAGCTTCTCAAGAATGTCCATCGAATCCTCCGGGGAACTTAGCGTCAAGACTCGTGATGCAGCCGAGGCCACTAAACGAGAATACACCAGAATGGCTCTGTTTGCCCTCTTCGAGCCAGCCGAGCCCGATTGCCGGCCCGGAATTTGAATTTCGTTTACAATAACGCCGCAGTGGACCTGAGGGACATACGCTCGGTGCCTTCGTCGCCATGGGTTTAGGAGCTGAGTAGGGAGGTCGCGATGCAGTTCGAAGAGGAAACGCTAGGTTTGTTGCCGGCGGCGCTCCAGATTTTGGAGGCGGGATTTGCTGCGCTGCCCGAGGCGGGCCGGCAGGTTCCCGGCAAGGAGCGTATGGCGCAGGTCATGCAGGAAGTCGCTTCTCGCTTGTGTGACAATTACCCATACTTCCATCCTCTCTATGCCGGCCAAATGCTCAAACCGCCCCATCCTACGGCCCGCGCCGCTTATGCTTTGGCCACCTGGATCAACCCCAACAACCACGCGCTCGACGGCGGCCGCGCCAGTTCGGCCATGGAAAAGGAGGCTGTAGCGGAGATCGCGGCCATGTTCGGATGGCAGGCCCACCTCGGGCATCTCACCAGCGGTGGCACCATGGCGAATCTGGAGGCGCTCTGGGTCGCGGGGCAGCTTCATCCCGGGAAGAAGATCCTGGCCTCCCAGCAGGCCCACTATACGCACTCCCGCATCAGCGGCGTGCTGGGTCTGCCGTTCGCGGAGGTGCCCTGCGACCAGCGAGGACGGATGGACGCTCAGGCCCTCGCGGCGATGCTGCTGGCGGGCGATGTCGGCTGTGTCGTGGCCACGGTGGGAACCACGGGGACCGGCGCCGTAGACTCCTTGCCCGAGATCCTGCGCCTGCGGGCCCGCTACGGCTTTCGGCTCCACATCGACGCTGCCTATGGCGGCTACTTCACGCTCGCCGGAAACCTGGCGGCGGAAACGCGCGCGGCGTACGACCTGATCGGCCAGGCCGATTCGATTGTAGTTGATCCCCACAAGCACGGCCTGCAACCCTACGGATGTGGGTGCGTGCTGTTTCGCGATCCCAGCGTGGGGGCACTGTACAAGCATGATTCTCCCTACACCTATTTCACTTCTTCGGAGCTGCACCTGGGTGAGATCAGCCTGGAATGCTCGCGCCCGGGCGCCTCGGCGGTAGCGTTGTGGGCCACCCAAAAACTGCTGCCCCTCGTGCCCGGGGGGGAGTTCGCCGCGGGGCTCGAGGCCTGCCGGGAAGCGGCGGTCCGCATGGCCGGGCAACTCGTGGCTGACTCCCGCTGGCTCGTGCCCTTTCCTCCGGAGTTGGATATCGTCGTCTGGGCCCCTCTTGCCCGCTCCGCCCGCCTCGCTTCCGAGCTGACACAGCGCATCTTTAGAGCTGCCGCAGACCGGGGGCTGCACCTCGCGCTGATCCGCCTGCCCCTCCGATACTTCCCCTCGCTCGCTACCGGAGTCGTGGATGACCAAGACACGGTGCTTTGCCTGCGCTCCGTCTTAATGAAACCTGAGCACCAGGCATGGGTGAGCCAGATCCTGGCTATTCTGGATAGGTCGTGGCAGGATGCGCAGGCGGAATAGGGCTGACGGCAGCTTCAATCTTGCTTAAAACCAATCCTACGAGCCTAAAAGGGATCGCCACAGAGGCTACCTTCTCTGTGGGTCTCTGTGAGCTCTGTGGCGTAGAAGTTCTTGACCGGAAAGCCCACAGGATTGGGCGCGGGGTTGAGGAACAAGAATGTGATAATCTTCCTGTTCTATGTTGAATTCACATGCTGCCGGCGACACGTTCAAAACCATCGAATGGACGGAGGGCGGGGTGCGCATGCTCGACCAGACGCGCCTGCCCGCGGAAGAGATTTATCGCACTTACACCGGCTATCGCGATGTAGCAGAGGCGATCCGATCCATGGTGATTCGCGGCGCGCCGGCGATTGGTGTGGCGGCGGCGATGGGCGTCGCGCTGGGCATCAACCATTCTGCGGCGAAGGACGCGGCCGAACTGCGGGCCGATTTCGAGAGAATCGCCGGGACCCTTTCCCAGACCCGCCCCACCGCCGTCAACCTTTTCTGGGCGGTGAAGCGCATGCGCGGGGTATTTGAGAAATCCTTGTCCCACCAGCCCGCCGGGGCTCCCGGACTCGACGCCGTACGCACGGCACTCGTAGCAGAAGCCCAGCGGATTCTCGCAGAAGACATAGCCATCAACGAAGCAATGGGCCGCCAGGGCGCGGACCTGATGCCAGACGCGGGGACCATCCTCACGCACTGCAACGCCGGGGCGCTGGCGACCGGCGGCTACGGGACGGCACTGGGCGTAATTCGCGCTGCGGTGGGATCCGGGAAGAAACTGCACGTTTTTGCCGACGAAACGCGCCCCTTCCTGCAAGGCGCCCGGCTGACGGCGTGGGAGCTTGCCAAGGACCACATCCCCGTCACCCTTATCACCGACAACATGGCAGGCCATTTTATGAAGCAGGGGGAGATTCGGGCGGTGGTCGTGGGTGCCGACCGGATCGCCGCGAACGGCGATACCGCCAATAAAATCGGAACCTACAGCGTGGCCGTGCTGGCTCACGAAAACGGCATTCCCTTTTACGTGGCCGCGCCGCTTTCGACTATCGACATGAGCCTCGCTTCGGGCGAGCAGATTCCCATCGAAGAGCGGTCCGCGGCCGAAGTGACACATCTCGCGGGGGTAGCCCTTGCGCCCCAGGGGGTTCCGGCCCGGCATCCAGCCTTTGACGTCACGCCGTACCGTTACATTACCGCCATTATCACGGAGCGGGGTGTGGCGCGCGCGCCTTACACCGACAGCCTACGCCGTCTGTTCGCGGAATGACTTTCCGGGCTCGGCCGTCCTCAAACCGGACGCTTTTTCCACGATTTTCCGCAGGATGTCGGGAATCTCATAGACGGCCCGGTTCCGGATAGCCGCGGTGCGGGCGCGAAAGCCCACCAGGTTGGCAGGTTCGAGCAGTAGCTTGACTGCGGCGGGGATATCGCGCGGCCCACGTACGACCAGCCCCACCTGCTTTTGGAGAACCCAGTCCGCGTTATAGCGCTCCTGTGGGAGCGTCTTGGCATTACGCTCGACGATGACGGGAAGCCCCATGGCAATCGCTTCGCTCACGCTCCCGGGGCCGGGCTTGCCGATAAAGAAATCGGAAAGCTGCATATAGTAGGGGATTTCCTTCGTGAAGCCTTCCACGAAGCTTCGTACGCGGCCTCGACGCCGCAGAGCTTTCGCGAGCTTCTCGTTTCGCCCGCAGATGAAAATGAGTTGAAGGCTGACCGGCGCGGTCTCCAAGCGCTCGGCGATTTCGAGCATGGCGTTCGCGCCCTGTCCCCCAAACAGCACCAGCCCCGTGGGCAGGTCGGGGTCGAGCCCGAGCTTCTCCCGCTCGGCGCGCCGGTCGCAAACCCTCTGCTGGTAAAAGTGGGGGCGCAGGATCATGCCCGAGGTCTGGAAAATCCTGTCGGCGGGGATACCCGCCTTCCGCGCCTGGGCGACGGCGTGTTCGGTGCCGCATATAAAGTATTGCTCCTGGGGCTCAATCCAGAAATGCGGGGGGTAATCGGCGAAGTCAGTCAGGATGGTGACGAGGGGCGTGGCCGGCCGCGCCCGGCGCAGGCTCTCGGCGATGGCGCGATTGAAATGCGGAACCACGGAGACCACGAGGTCGGGCCGATTCTTGTGCCAACACTCCTCCAGCAACCGCACCTGCTGTCCGTGAAACAGGCGGATCGCAGCTTGCAGCACGCGCAGGGTCTGGCCCGTGCCCAGCGTCCACCCCTTTTTCAGCATCAGGTTGTAGGCGTCTTGCAGGCGCCAACCGAACAGGCGGCGGAACGGATCGATCGGATCGAGCTGTTCCTGCAGGTTGACGAGGCGGACCTGCCATCCACCTTGTTCCTCCATCACCAGTCGGAGAGCCTCGGCGGCGCTGCGGTGGCCGCCGCCCGCGTCGAAGAATATCAGGTCAGCGTTGATCATGGCTTAGTTTCGTAGTCGGGCTATCTTGTACATAGGCAATACCTATCTTTCATCACTAATTCATTTCGATAAAACATGCCTGTAACATTGCCTTTATAAGCTGGAACGTGCGATGCGACCTCCATGTTCACTCGATTCACTCCGGCATGAGCACTCTGCCGTTGCTGAAGACATTTTGTCGCGAGTGTTATAGCCCGCCCGAGGCAGTTTACCAGGAGCTTAAACGAAAGGGAATGGGGCTGGTTACGATCGCCGATCACGACTCGATCGGTGCGGCCGAAGCCCTGCGCCACCACTCGGACTTCTTCGTCAGCGAGGAGGTGACATGCCGTCTGCCCAGCGGCAACGAGCTGCACGTCGGCGTGTACGACCTGACGGAGCGGCAGCACGTGGAGATCCAGCGGCGGCGCAACGACCTGCCTCGCCTGGTGGCCTACCTGGATGCTGAGGAACTTTTCTATGGCGTCAATCACGCCTTTTCGGCCCTGACTGGACGGCGCTCGCGCGAGGATTTCGACTGGATCGACGGACGTTTTCCCGCCGTGGAGGTTCGCAACGGGCACGTCCTGGAGCGAAACAACCGCCTGGCCGAGCGTATGGCCGAGCAGGGCAGGAAGATCAGGCTGGGCGGGAGCGACGCGCACACGCTGCTCTCGCTCGGTTCGGTCTGCACGCGCGTGCGCGGGGCGCGCCACAAGGCGGAGTTTCTCGAGATGCTGCGGCGCGGAGGCGGGGAAGTGGAGGGCGAGTCGGGCAGTTTTTGGAAATTGACACGCGACGTACTGCGGGTCTGTGCCTCGCTGCTCGAGGAGAAGCCTCTGGCGCGAGTCCTGGCTCCGCTGGCGCTGCTCGTACCTGTCGTGACGCTACTCAATTGCGGCATGGAAGACCTGTTCGCGCGGCGTTGGGGAAGCTGGTGGGAGCAGTCGCGGGGCCTGGCCGCCGCTTCCTCCAGGGGCGGGATGTCGGCCGCGTCCGGGGAGGCCGCCGCATGACGCTCCACGATATCATGTTCGATTTCATCGCCGCCCGCGACCATCGTCTGATGCGGCGCGTGCACCGCTGGAAACCGCCCCGCTGGTTCCGCCTCTGGATGATTTACGCGACGCGCGGCGGGAACGGGTGGTTATGGTGTGCACTGAGCGCGCTGATCCTGGTTAGCGGCGGGCCCACACGCTATGCGGCGCTGGCTGCGGCAGGCACGGCATGCCTGGCCGGGGTGATTCTGTTTCTGAGCCTGAAGAAGCTGACGGGCCGCAAGCGGCCGAATACGCTGGTGCCCCATTGCTGGGCGACGTTGCTGCCGCCCGACCAGTTCTCGTTTCCTTCCGGACATACCATCACGGCGTTTGCTTTCGCGCTGGCGGTGGGCGGGTTCTACCCGCTGTTCCTGGGCGTACTGTTCTTCTGCGCGTTCAGCGTGGCCACTTCGCGGATTGTCCTGGGAATGCATTTCCTAAGTGACGTGGTGGCCGGCGCGCTGCTGGGCGGCGCGCTGGGATACGCGAGTTTCATGTTTTTTGCCTAGTTTCCTCGGGCGCCGAGGGTCTTCCCACCTTGAGCCCCCTCTCCGCTCAACCGATGTCCCTTCGGCGCCCGAGGGAGTATTCTCACCGCCCGTGTGATAGGACTTCAGCCAGGGTCGTCCAAATTCGCCAAGGCATCCGGGATGCAACGCGGCTTCGCCGCCTGCTGTGCGGAAAGCCTCTTGCTTTCGGGCCCATGCGGCATCCGTTTTCCCCCTCCGCGCCGGCCGGAAGGCTGAGCCTTCCGGCCGGCGTGGAGGAAGTTGTCCCGCACACCCCACGGAAAGGCGAAGCCGCAGATTCCCGCCTGCCTTGCCGCGCTGAACCGTTCTTTGGGGGGCTTATTCGTGCCGCAAAGCCACGATGGGGTCGAGGCGAGCGGCCTTCATGGCGGGCCACAGGCCGAAGAAGAGTCCGATGCTGACGGACGCGATGAACCCTGTAAGCACGGCCCACATGGGAACAACGGACGGCCAGCCGACGGCCCGGATGAGGGAAGTGAGCACCACAGCGAGGAGTATTCCCAGCAAGCCTCCGGTGCCGGTGAGGGTCATGGCTTCGAGCAGGAATTGCCAGGTAATATCGCTGCGCCGCGCGCCGATGGCCTTGCGCACGCCGATCTCGCGGGTGCGCTCCGTGACGGACACCAGCATGATGTTCATGACGCCGATGCCTCCCACCATGAGGCCGATGGAGGAGATCACCATGGACACAAGCACAACCATTCCCATGATGTCGCGGAAATTGGAAATGAACGTCTGCGCGGTGGCGATCCCAAAGCTGTCGGGATCCCTGGGCTTGTCGTTGCGAACCCGGCGCAGCACGGCGGTGGCTTCATCCCTGGCTTGATCCAACTCGCCTGGAAAGGCCATGGCGGTGACGAAGTTATCCTTTGCCAGGGGATAGAGGGACTTGAAAGTGAAGTAGGGGACGTACACGACCCGATCATTGCCGTTGTCTCCCAGAAAGGACTTGCGCTTGTTGAGCGTCCCAATGACTTCAAAGGAATGTCCGTCGACCTGGAGCTCTTTGCCAACCGGATCTTCGCCTAGGAACAGCCTCTCCACGACGTCGGCCCCGATGACAGCCACACTCGTCCGATGCAGGTCGTCCATTTTGGTATAAAGGCGGCCGTCCTTGAGGTCGGCGTTTACGGTCTGAAAATCGTCCGGCGTAGCCCCCTGGAAATTGGTGTCGACCATCTCGTGGCCTTTGTACTTCGCGGTCACGGCGGGGCCGTTGTTAAAGACCTCCACCCCGACGGCTTCGACGGAAGGGCACAACTCCTGGAGGGCCATGGCCTGCTCGTAGGTGAGGGGCTTGCGCAGGCGTTCCTCGCGGGTGAGGGGGCCCACCTTTCCCGGGTCAAATTTGTAGATGAAGAGGGTGCGAGTCCCGAAACCCTCGGCCAGGTCGACCAATTGCTGGTCGAGGCCTTTGAAAATGGAGGCCACCAGGATAACGGTCACGGTCCCGATCAGCACGCCGAGGATGGTCAGGAAGGCGCGCAGCTTGTGCGTCCGCATCGTATCCAGGGCGAGCATGAGATTTTCACGGATGTTGTGGGAGGGCGCGGTGGCCATGTTCAATTCTCCGTCCGCAGAGCCTCAATGGGGTCGAGCCGAGCGGCCTTGCTGGCCGGGTAGATGCCAAAGAAAAGGCCCACCGCCGTCGAAAGCAGCACTCCCACCAGCACGGCGGTCAACGGAACTGAGGAAGTCCAGAAATGGTCCACGATCGCACTGACGATGAAGGAAAGCAGGATTCCGACGGCGCCGCCGGCGCCCGACATCACAATTGACTCAATCACAAATTGCATCAGGATGTCGCGCTTGCGGGCGCCCAGGGATTTGCGAATGCCAATTTCGTGCGTGCGCTCCGTGACGCTGGCCAACATGATGTTCATGATCACGATGCCGCCCACCACCATGAACACGGCCACAATGGAGACCATCACCGCGAAGATGCTGCCCATGAGCCGGTTCCACAGGTCCATGATGGTCTGGGAGGCGTTGACGCCAAAGTTGTCATCCTCCTTGTAAGGGACGTGGCGGAGAGCGCGCAACAGCGAGCGAGCCTCATCTTCCAGCGCCAGCATCTGGTCCGAGTTCCAGGCTTGCACGTTGACCTGCAAGGAAAGTCGCGGCGAAAAATGCTTCCGGTAGGTGGTTAACGGGATCTGCACGAAGTTGTCCTGGCTCTCCCCGAACGTACTGCCGATTTTTTCCGCCACGCCCACCACCTGGAAAGGCAGACCGTTGACGAGAATCTCTTTGCCGAGGGGTTCAAGGCTCGGGAAGAACTCATCCACCAGATCGTGCCCTACAAAACACACCATAGCCTCATGCTGGTAGTCGGAATCGGTGATGTAGCGGCCCCTTTCGACCTTCTGGCTTCCAATGTCGATCATCGTGGGCGTGACGCCGGCGATCTCCGGATTGTAGAGGGTATGGTTCTGGTAGCGCGCGGAGTTTTCGTCACTCCACATGGAGGCGGTGGCGCCAATGTTCTTGTAACCCCGCAGGTTCTCTTTCAAGAATTCGAACTCCTCCATGCGAATGGGCTTGTTGCGGCGCCGGGCCTTGAGCCAGGCTTCGTAGCCCTGCGCCCACTGCCATTGGTGGAGGATGAATACGTTGGCGCCCAGGTTGGCAATGTGGTCGGCGATGTACAGATTCATGCCGTTGATGATGGACATCACGACAATAAGCGTGGTGGTGGCAATGACCACTCCCAGCAGGGTGAGGAAGGAGCGCAGCTTATGGGCGCGGAGCGTTTCGAGGGCGATCCAGAAGGCTTCGCGCACCGTCACCCAGAGTCCCGCGCCGGCGGTGCGCCGGCGCTGGGCCCGCGCGCGGGGAAGCGAGGCGGCTTGGCTGACGGATGCCACAAATGCTCCTTATTTTAGATTTTGAATTTTCGATTTTGGATTGAACAGAGTGTGGCTGCCCACGGCCTTTAATCCGAAATCCAAAACCTAGAATCCAAAATTACTCGACCCGTTCGTCCCGCTCGATGCGGCCGTCCCGCACGTGGATGATGCGATGGGCATGGGCGGCGATGTCGTGCTCGTGCGTCACCAGTACGATGTTGTTGCCACTCTGGTGCAGCCGCTCGAACAGGGCCATGATTTCCTCGCCCGTGGCGGAGTCGAGGTTGCCTGTGGGCTCGTCCGCCAGGATGATGGAGGGATTGTTGACCAGAGCCCGCGCGATTGCCACGCGCTGCCGCTGACCGCCGGAAAGCTCGTTGGGCTTGTGGTGCATGCGGTCGGCCAGGTCCACCTTGCGCAGAGCCTCCTCCGCCTTTTCCAAACGCTCAGCTGCCGGCATGCCACTGTAAATTAGGGGTAATTCAACATTATGCAGGGCACTGGCGCGCGAAAGCAGGTTGAAGGTCTGAAACACAAACCCAATTTCCTTGTTGCGAATGTACGCCAGCTCATCGTCGGAGAGCTCACTTACCAACCGCGAGTTCAGCCAATAGACGCCGCGGGTGGGAGTGTCCAGGCAACCGATCAGATTCATCAGCGTGGATTTGCCCGAGCCTGAGGGGCCCATGATGGCCACGTACTCTCCGCGCTCAATCTCGAACGAAACTCCACTGAGAGCGTGCACCTGGATGGCCGCACCCATGTCGTACGTCTTCCACAAGTCTTCGGTCTTGATGATGATGCCCTCACGGGGCGCCAGCGTTTCCGGCGTCCCGGATGAAACCACAGGGGTTGCCATGGCGATTTGCCTGTCCCTTTCCTGATTTCAGTGACGAGCTGTCACAACTATTTCGGTCTCGGGCTGATCACCTGTCATTCTGCAATGCAATACTGCAGTTTCTGGTCTTTCTAGCAAGTTTCTTCTGGACTATTTCTCTAGAGCGCATAAACAGAGGGTTTGCGCTGCTCTTTCGAACTTGCCCTTTTGCTCATCACTTGTCACTCGTCACTCTCCACTGCTCTTCACGCCCCCGGCCCCCCGGGAGTCACGGCACTGTTGTCGATCTTCACCTTGGTGTTGTTCTTCAGGGTGCGCAGGACGCTGAAGGTGCCCGTGACGATCTCGTCGCCAGCTTGCACTCCCTTCACGATTTCCATATCGGTTGAGCCCATGATGCCGGCTTCAACGGGAACGAAGACCGCGCGGCCTTGCCGCACCACGAAAACCCCCTGCAGTTCTTCCTTCCCCTCATCCTTCTCTTTGTCCTTGGTCGGGGCGGCGGTGTTTGCCGACGCCTCGACTTTGCCTTTGTTATCCTTCTTGCCTTTGCTGTTCTTGTCCTCTTCGAGCTCACGCCGCATGCGCACGGTGACGGCTTGAATGGGAACCTTCACCGCGTTCGGGCGGGAGGCGGTGGTGATCTTCGCCGTGGCGGAAAGCCCCGGCCGGATGTTGGGGGGCGGGTCAGAGATCGTGACGACGACCTTAAAGTCCTTTGCCTCCTCGGCGCTTGTCGCAGTCGAGCCGCTGGTTGTGCCGCTCGTACGCCCCACGGCGGCTTCGCCGATCTGCGTGACCTTGCCTTTAAAAGTCTTGTTGGGGTAGGCGTCGATGAGGACGTCGGCGGTCTGGTCCAGCTTCACGTTGGGGATGTCGGTCTCATCCACCTTGACTTCCACCGTCATGATGGAGAGGTTCGACACCTGGTAGAGCAAACTTCCCGCCGTGTTCTGGACTCCCGGTACCACGTTTTCGCCCAAGTGCACAGGGAGGGAAGTGATCATGCCGTCCAGCGGGGATTTGTAGATGGTCTGAGCGAGCTGATTCTCGTAACTAGCGAGTTGGGCTTTGCTCTGACCTATGCGGGCTTTGGCCATGTCACGGTTATAGGCGGCCTGCTGGTATTGAGCCTTGGCCTGGCCCAAGTGGGCTTCCGCGGAATCCGCGCTGGCTTTGGCCACCTGGAAATCGCTGAGGCGCTGGTCGAAAGACTGCTGGTCGATCAATTGGTCTTTCATGAGTTCCTGGCCCCGGGTGAAATTATCGCTGGCCTGCTTGAGCTTGGCACGGGCCTGCGCCAGGTCCGCCTGCGCGGTGTCGAGCGCCGCTTTGGCCGCCTGCACATTCGCCTCCTGCGCTTCCAGGTCGGCTTCGTTGGTTCTTACCGCCGCCGACTGCGCATCGACGGCCGCCGACTGCTGGACGTCTTCGGTCCGCAGCAGGAGCTGGCCTTTGGTGACCATGTCACCTTCCTTGATCAGGATCTCTGTGATCTTCCCGAAGGAATTGGCATTCACATTGGCCTGATTCTGCTGCACAGGCTTGACCTCGCCATTGGCCGTAACGATCGCGGTCAAATCCCCGCGCTGCACCTTGCCGGTCTGGACCTTCACCGTGCCCTGCTTGCTCCACACCACGCCGCCAATGGCGAGTGTGAGCAGAACGACGGCGCCCACAATCAGCAGGGTGACTTTTTTCCAGCGTTTCATCCCCGTCCCACTGCGCTGCCGGGGTGGAATCGACGTAGGTTTTCCCGCTATTGTGGGGCCATTAATTTTCCCCGGCTCCAGCGTATTAGTTTGTGCCATTGAGAGCTCCTCCCGCTCTTCGGCCGTGCGCAAAGGCATCGGTCCTCCTTCCAGGCGCGGTAGAGCGAACGCCGTTCAGAATGACCGGGGTCCAGCGGACGCTTGGGTTTCTGCTCCTTATACTACCCCTCATCTAGGATGCTCGAACCTGCTTCAAAGCAATCCCGCCATGGCTGAAGATTGCCTTGACTGAACCACCCAGCCTGGGCGGGCAAGGTGAAGTCGCGGCATCTTCACCGGGCGCGGTCCTTCGGGCATCCTCCCAATCCTATACGCCCTTGGAACCCAAAAAGTTTCCTTCAGAAAACTGCCACTCGAGTGGCAGACAGTGAGGGCGCCCAACGGGGCTTTTATATATGCGTCACTACCCTCATTCAATGTCAGGCGAGCGCACCCGTAGAGTCGATTTCGAGCCTTAACTTGCCGACCACCTAACACGATTGTTTACGCTCGCTATTTTAGCGCCTTCTGTCGCCGCGAAAAACAAGAATCTAAGTGCAGGCACCGACTTCCGGCAGTCCGCCAGAACCACCCAGAAATTCGGGCTAAAGGTCAGGGCCTTCAGCGCTTTCAATCCATCCATTCAGACATTCGGTCCTTCAGAAAGCCTCATCGGGCTAGAGGGGTTGTAGGAGACCTTTCAGGTTTCTCATTAAGGCCACCCTTTGTGTGAGCGATGCATCAAACCGACCGGCGATTTTGCAGGAGGGTTGAGTTTTACGCGATTGACGTATCCTAGGCGTAACCCTTGACTTTCGCGAGTCGGAAAAATAGAATTGCACTTTAACCCAGCAAGCCGAAGGTGGGCAGTGTCGAAACTGCGCGTAGTTTCTTACCATCGTTCTTGGGTGAGTCGTTGGGCGCCTTGGGTTTTGGGCGTCCTTACCCTAGGCATTTGCTTACCAGCCTTGCACACTTCACCTCCTCAAGAAAATGACCAGAAATCTGAGAAGAAGTTGAGTAAGGAGGAAAAGCGCCGGCAGAAGGCGATCCAGAAGGAAATGGAGACCCCATACAAGAAGTGGATCTCTGAAGAGGTCCCGTACATCATCACGGACGAAGAGCGGACCGCCTTCAAGAAACTCTCGACCGATGAAGAGCGTGAGCAATTCATCGAGACTTTCTGGGAGCGACGAAACCCCAGCCCGGGCAGTCCTGAAAACGAGTTCAAAGAGGAATATTATCGCCGCATCGCTTACGCCAACGAGCATTACGCTTCCGGCATTCCCGGTTGGAAGAGTGATCGCGGGCGGATTTACATCATGTACGGTCCCGCAGACGAAATTGATTCTCACCCCAGCGGCGGCACTTACGAGCGGCCCCCGGAAGAGGGCGGCGGCGAGACATCCACCTTTCCCTTCGAGCAGTGGCGATATCGTTACATCGACGGCATCGGCACGAACATCATCCTGGAATTCGTCGATCCCACCATGACCGGTGAATACCATCTGACCATGGACCCCGGCGAAAAGGACGCCTTGCTGCACGTCCCCGGCGCCGGCTTGACCCAGATGGAACAGATGGGCCAGTCCTCCAAGAAAGACCGCTTCAATCGCACCGACGGCATGACCATCGGGCAATCGATGGGCGGAGAACCCGAGAGCATGGAAGAGTTTACGCGTCTGGACCTCTATGCCAAGATCTTCCGTCCGCCAGAGGTGAAATTCAAAGATCTCAAGGCGGTTGTGACCACCAAGCTCTCGGCTCAAATGCTGCCGTTTGACGTGCGCACCGATTACATCCGGGTGACCGAGCAAACCGTGCTGACCCCGGTGACGGTTCAGGTTAGCAACGGCGACCTGCAGTTCCAGAACAAAGACGGCGTGATGCACGGGGTCTTGGACATCTATATGCAGGTCTCGAGCTTGGGTGGCCGCGTCCTTCAACCTGTTGAGAAGAGCTTGGTGTTGGATGTGCCCCAGAATGAATTCCAGAGTTATCAGAATCACAAGTCGGTATATCAGGAAACCCTGCCCCTGAAGCCTGGCCGCTACAAGCTGAGCTTGGTCTTGAAGGATGACCTGAACGGCCACATGGGATCCATGGAGTTAGGGATCATCGTGCCCCACTACGACGAGGACGCGCTCGCCAGCAGCTCTTTAATTCTGGCCGACCTCATCCAGCCGCTGCCGACCAGCCAGGTGGGTTCCGGCCCGTTTGTGATTGGCGGCACCAAAGTCCGCCCCAGCGTCAACGGTATGTTCACGCGCGACCAGAAGCTTGGAATTTACATGCAGGTATATAATCTGGGTGTCGACGAGAAAACCCACAAATCCTCCTTGGATGTGCAGTATCAAATTCTGAAAGACGGGAAGGCTATTCTGAACCAACCCGAGGATCCTACGAATTTGAAGAAGGCTGGACAGCAATTCACCGTAGAGAAGACGATGCCGTTAGGGGGACTGGGACCCGGCAAGTACACAGTCCAGATCAAGGTGACGGACAACATCAAGAAACAAACTATTAGCCCTACGGCCACTTTTGAGGTACGGTAGACACGGCCTCTCCGCCTAGGGAGGGCGGAGGGGCTTGAAGAGAGCCCCTCATGCACAGCTTTAAGTCCGCAAGCCGCTGGGCAGCTTTGCTGCTGGCAAGCGGTTTCCTGCTTCCCGGCCTGCAGCCCTCTGAGGGAGTTGCAGCAGCATACGGGCGACTGGCCGGAATCGTCTTTGATACCCAAGGCACGCCTCTGATGGGCGCCACGGTGATGATTCTCGGGCCCACGGCCCTTGCGGCGGAATTGGCCAGTCAGACGATGGAGCGCGTGATCACGGACGCGCAGGGCCGCTTCACCGTAGAGCATCTTGTGCCGGGCTGGTACTCGCTCAAGGTGAGCTCGCCCACACGCCTGCCCGCCATGCGCAACGGTATTCGCGTCGCGGCCGGTGAGACGGCCATCGCCAGGTTCGTCCTGACCGACAGCTTTGCACCCATCCGCTTCCAGGTACCCAACAGTTCCGTCTCCACTTGGGGAGATGACTGGAAGTGGGTACTGCGGACTTCTTCCACCACCCGACCCATCCTTCGCTTCCGGGAGCAATCGCAGGTGGCGAAAGTCTCCTCGGAGAAAGACGAAAAACTGCCGCTCCCGCCCACCCAACGAATGATCGGCATCCTGCCGGGTTTCGCACGTCGAGATCCCCTGGCTGATGACCCGGGTTTGGGCAGCGTGATTGCGTACCTCCGGCCCCTCTCGCCAGATTCTGACCTGCTGGTGGCTGGCTCCTTTGCGCCTGCCAGCACTGAAGCTGGCACGCTGGCCGCGGTGTTCCGCCGCTACAACCTGAAGGGTGAATCGCAGGAAATGGGTCTGATCGTCCATCAGTTCAGCTTGGCGGGCGGAGTTCCGCTCCCCCCCGGGAACGGGCTCGAGGGTTCGTCCGGGGGCCAGGGCTTGGTGCTCAGATACGCGGACACACGGCTGATCGCGCCCAAGGTCCTGGTGACCGCGGGCATGGATGTGAACTATCTGAACTCGCTGGACGAAGTGATGAGCGCGCAGCCCCACGTGAAGCTGGAATACCAAGCGACGGGCGCTACGGTTCTGGCGGTCCAGTACGGTTCTGCCCGCGCGGATGGATCCGACACTCTGCTCGAGCGGGTGGGGATGTTGGATGCCTTCCCCCGCATCACGGAGCGCGATTACCGGCTCAAGTTGGAGCAACTGAACCACACAGAAGTTTCGGCCAATCGGCGCATCGGGAAGTCAGCCCGAGTGCAGGCCGCGGCCTATCGGGATGACTTGCGCAATGCGGCAGTGTGGGGATCTGGCAATCCCACCGGCATGGCAGGGCTGGCCGGGAATTTCCTCCCTAACCCTGCCGTCCAGGGCATCGTATTGAACGCCGGGAATTACCGGTCGGCAGGCTTCCGGGCGGTCTATTCTCAGACGTTCGGCAAGCACTGCGAGGCGTTGCTCTCCTATGCCACGGGCGACGCCCTCGTGGCAGGTGGCGCGGGGGGGCAAACGAGGCTCGCCGATTTGCAGGGGGCCCTGCACGCGCAGCAGACAACCTCGCTGATGGGCAAGTTTTCATCGGAAATCCCTGTGACCCACACCCGCTTCGTAAGTGCCTATGAGTGGGTTCCCAACGGCCGTCTCTCGCTTGTCGATCCGTACGGCCAGGCGAGCTCGCAGGTACAGCCGTATTTGGGCTTCCAGATCCGTCAGCCTCTTCCCACCTTGACATTCCTTCCCGCCCATATTGAAGCCTTGGCGGATTTCCGAAATCTCCTGGGTCAAGGCTACGTCCCGGTAGGCCAAGCGGGTGAAAAAACCTTGCTCTTGAGCTCGGGCTACCGGTGTTTCCGAGGCGGCTTCTCAGTTCAGTTCTGAATAATCTCCGCAACTGCCGGGACTGCCAAAAAGCGCACCGAGACGCAGCGTACCCTTGAGCCCGACGACGTTTAGCTAGTCTATGCCGACGTCGTGGGTTAGAAGTTCGTTGAGGACATTAGCTCGCGAGTGTGAAAATTTATCATATTTGTCCATTCTAAAATACGTAGAATATATACTGAATTTTGTAGGAAGCGTATTTCTATCTGGATTACGTTCATATCTTTAAGCAAACAAGTCACTTAAATACTCGACCAGCCATAATTACTGGAAGCAAACGTGCAGGAATGCTGGGCGAATCAGCATCCGACGCATCATTTAGCTGGATTCTAAGATGACTAGAATTCCACCCTTCCGAGTGACCACGTTCTCGCTCGCTCTGTTGAGCTTGGTTCTGGCGGTCTTTGGCATCTTGAATTTTCAGCAACGCCGCCTCTACCAAGCGCCGGACGACGGGGTTTCCTGGATTGACGCTCCCCAGGGGCCGACCGCCTGGATAGTGGTGCGGGGGGGGCCTGCAGAGCGGGCCGGAATCCGCGAGGGTGATCAGCTCAAGGCCATCAACGGCCAGCCCGTTGCGAATGCGATGGATGCTGTCCAGCAGGTTTATCGTCTCGGGATCTGGTCGCTGGCTGCCTACAGTCTGGCCCGGAATGGCGAGCCCTTTGAGACGAGCCTAGTGCTGGCGCCGCAGGATACGGCAGGGTCGGTCCGCAATTATCTGGCGTTGGTGGGACTGCTCTATCTCCTGATCGGCACCTTCATCCTTTTCCGCCGTTGGACGGCTCGCAAATCTCGGCACTTCTATCTTTTCTGTCTGGCCTCTTTCGTCCTTTATACCTTCTATTACACAGGGAAGCTGAACGCCTTCGACTTGACGATTTATTGGCTCAACGTTGCCGCTTGGGTCTTGCAGCCCGCTCTGTTCCTGCATTTCTGCTTGGGTTTTCCGGAGCGTTCCAGTCTGATCCGCGAGCGCCGCTACCTGGTACCGCTCCTCTATCTGCCCGGAGTATTGCTAGGGGCGGTTCACGCCCTGGTCGCGTCGGATGTGCTGGTGCTTCCGTTGCCGCTCCTGCAGGTCCGGTGGGTGCTGGACCGCGTCGAGTTATTCTACTTGGGGTCGTACTTTGTTGCCGGCGCTCTGGCGCTCCAGCACGCTTACGCTCGCGCCACAGATCCGTTGCTGAAACACCAGTTGAAATGGGTCACGCGGGGCACTTGGCTAGCAATTGTGCCTTTCGCGACGCTTTATGCCCTTCCCTATTTCCTGGGGTTTGTCCCCAATCCCTGGATGAACGCCTCGGCGCTCTCGCTGGTCATCCTGCCCGTGACTTTTGGCTATGCCATCGTGCGCTACCGGCTGATGGATGTGGATATCATCTTCCGCCGTGGCATTGCTTACACCCTGGCCACGGCCAGCATCGTGGGTTTCTATTTCGGCCTGATCGCTCTTTTCGCGGATTTCTTCCGCGCTACGTTTCCTGTCACCAGCCGCGGCGCCTGGGTCGTAGCGATTGTTCTCACGGCCATCTTCTTCCAACCCATCGTGAACTACTTCCAGCAGTGGTTGGATCGCTTTTTCAAGCGCGAGCGGTACGATTATCGGCGCACGCTGCTGGAGTTCGCGCGTGAGCTCACTTCCGTATTGCACATGGATCGCCTGCTGGAGCAGATTTCCGACCGCCTGGCGGAGACCCTGGGAGTTGACCGCTTGGCCGTGTTCCTGGCCGCGGAGCCGGTTGGCTTCCGCCTGGTCCGCTCCCGCGGCATGATTGTTTCCGGCAAAACGGATACGAGTTTCCTCGACCCGAACCGTCCCGAGCTTGCCAAAGGCTACCTCTTCTTCGACAGCGTGAAGCGCGCCTACGGCTTTTCTCCGGCGGCACAGAAAGCCATCGAGCACTTCAAGCTCCACTACTACCTGCCTTTCAAAGTCAAGGAACGGACGCTCGGCTACCTGGGATTGGGCAAGACGCGCGAGGGCGATTATCTTTCCAGCGAAGACATTGATCTTCTCCAGACCCTCACCGGCTATGTTTCCATCGCACTGGAGAACGCGCGCCTCTATGAATCGCTGGAACTCAAGGCCCAAGATTACCAGGCCCTGCGCGATTTCAGCCAGAACATCATCGAATCCATCAACTCCGGCGTGCTGGCCTGCAACCTGGCAGGCAAAGTCGAAGCTTGGAATTCCGCCCTGGAACGCCTTTACGGAGTGCGACGTTCCGAAGCGCTGGGTAAGACGCTGGAAGAGATCTTCCCCCTGGAATTGCGGAGCGAGCTGGCGCAGGTTTCTGACCCGCACCATACCCTTAACTTGTACAAGCTTCGCCTGCGCAATGCGGAAGACCGTTCCCTGATCGTGAACCTTTCGCTGGTGCCTCTGATCGGAAAAGAGAACGAGGTGATTGGCCGGCTGTTGATCTTCACCGACCTCACGGAGCGCGTCGATTTGGAGGACCAGTTGGTGCAGGCCGAGAAGCTTTCCTCGATCGGGCTCCTGGCGGCGGGCGTGGCGCACGAGGTGAACACCCCGCTCGCGATCATCACCTCCAACGCGCAATTGCTCATGCGGGAGATGGATCCCGCCGACCCACGCACTCGCACGCTCGACAAGATCATCAAACAGGCCTTCCGTGCTTCCGAAATCGCCAACAACCTTCTCAAGTTTTCGCGGGTCGGCGGCAGCGAATATTCCGACTTGGATGTGAACCGCGTAATCAGCGAAACCGTCTCACTGGTGGATCCCATGCTGCGGGCTGCCAAGATAAAGGTGAGTACCCAGCTGGGTGCAGCGCTGCCCGCCGTGCATGGCAATGCGGGGAAACTCCAGCAAGTCTTCATGAACCTGATTATGAACGCCCGCGATGCCATGCCGGGCGGCGGCGAACTGAACATTGCCACCGAGGCTGACGACGTTTCCGTGTGTGTCGAGGTCGCCGACAGCGGCATCGGAATTCCCTCCGATCAGGTCCACAAGATCTTCGATCCTTTCTTCACCACCAAGGGAACCAGCCGGGGCACGGGCTTGGGCCTCGCGGTCACTTACGGCATCATCCGGGAACATTCCGGATCGATCCAAGTGGAGAGCGTGGTGGGGCGGGGGACCACCTTCCGCCTGGAATTCCCCACAGTAAGGAAACCGGTCAATGTCGTCTAAGGGCTCCATCCTCGTCATTGATGACGAGCAGGAAATTCGGGAAAGCCTCGAAAAATTGTTGCAGCTCGAAGGATACCGAGCAGCCTCCGCTGCAACCGGCGGCGAAGGTGTGGAACGCATTGAAAACGGTCTCTTTGATCTGGTTTTGCTGGACATCAATCTGCCCGACCGCAACGGGCTCGAGCTGCTTCAGCACATCAAGCGCGACAGCCCCGAGATCGGCGTGATCATGATCACCGCCTACGCTTCCACCCAGATGGCTTTCCAGGCATCCAAGCACGGCGCCGACAGTTACATCACCAAGCCTTGGGACAACGACAAGTTGTTGCTGGAAGTCCGCAACACGCTCGACAAATCGCGCCTGCAGCTCGAGAACATCCAGCTCCGCCGTGCCCTGAAACGCTATGCCCTGCCCAACGTTGTCGGCAAGAGCGAGAGGATGCAGAAGGTGATGGACCTGATCACGCAGGTCGCTGCCAGTCGCGCCACCGTGCTGATCAGCGGCGAGAGCGGCACCGGCAAGGAACTGGTGGCCAAGACCATTCACGCCACCAGCCCTCGCGCTGATCGCCCCTTCGTGCCGGTCAATACCGGCTCCATGCCGGTTGACTTGCTGGAGAGCACGCTCTTCGGCCACGTCAAGGGAGCCTTCACTTCCGCCATCGCTACCAAGCGCGGGCTTTTCGAGGTCGCCGACCAGGGCACCATCTTCTTTGACGAGATCGGCACGGTAGGCGTGGAAACCCAGACCAAGCTGCTGCGCGTCATCCAGGAACGCGAATTCATGCGGCTGGGCGGAACCGAAACCATCAAAGTCGATGTGCGCATCCTGGCGGCGACCAATGCGGACTTGCGCAAGCTGGTGGTGGAAGGCAAGTTCCGCGAGGACCTCTTCTATCGCCTGAACGTCATTACCCTCGGCCTCCCGCCCCTGCGCGAACGCAAGGAAGACATCCCCCAGTTGGCCGAGCACTTCCTTAAGAAATTCTCCGCTGAGAATACCCGCACGGGGCTGCAGTTTTCTCCTGAGGCCCTGAAAGTCATGATGGACTACGATTGGCCCGGAAACGTGCGCGAGCTGGAAAACGCCGTCGAGCGCGCCGTCGTCCTGGCCTCAGGTGCGGTGCTCGGCCCCGAACTTCTTCCCGAACAGCTCTTTGAGAACGGCGACCCGGATAGCCACCCATTCCTGGCGGACAGCTTGGAGGGACGCTCCCTTTTCGAGATCATGGAGGACTGCGAGCGCCGCGTCATTCTCGACATGCTCGCCCGCACCCATTGGAGCCAGACCGAGGCCGCCGAGCGCTTCAAGATTCCCCTCTCTACCCTCAATCAGAAAATCAAGCGCCTCCAAATCGCCGTCAAACGCCACCGGGAAGGGTGATTCTTAGCAAGCATCCCACCGGATAGAAATCCTTGGTTCGCCCCCGCTGCTACGCTTCCCACTCCCGTGTTTGCCATATTCTCTTGCTTCCTGGGCTGCCTCTGCTAGTTCACCGGCTCGTGCGTGCCGGGAATATTCGGTGCACGGTGCACTTCCCCTTCTACGGCCTCGGACAATTCGATGTTGTTTCGTTCCAGAACGGTTCCCGTCGCCTGCTCATACTGAATCAAGGCCTTGGCATAGGTGGCGCGGTTATTCACGACGTTGCCTTCCGCGGTCGCCAGATTCCGTTGTGCCGTAATGACGTCTTCCACCGTGGCCGAAGCCAGATTGAACTTTTGTTGCTGCATGTCGAGCACCTGGCGCGAGACCGCCGCCAGTTTCAGCGTGGCGTCAAGCTGGCTGCGGGCCTGCTCGACCGCGCTCACCGCCTTGCTGACATCCCAAACGGCCTGGTTCTTCGCATCCTGAAGCTTCATTTGCAACTGCCGCTGTTCCAGCACGGCCCGAGCCGCGTCGGCCTGGGCCTGACGGTTGCGAAAGGGGATGCCGAGTTGCACTCCGTAGGAGATGTTGGGGTAGTCGTTATGGAAGACATTGGTGAAGGTAGGCCCCAAGGAACCACCTAGCCCCGAAAAGCTATAGGAGGCAAAGACCTGGAGCGAGGGCAGCAGCGCATTGCGCGTTCCCTGGATGGTGTAGTCCTGGTTGCGCAAGTTTATATCGGCCTGCTCGATCTCCGGGCGATGGCTGGCGGCCTCACGCAAAGCCTCGGCCAAGGCGGGCACATCGTCGGGATGCGGCTCAGGCAGCTTGTCGGAGGGGGCAATCTCCACGGTGGCCAATTCCTCATTGAAACTCTTGGAGATTTTGGCCTTCATGGTTTGGGCATTCTGAGAGAAAGCGTTTCGTGCGGCCAGCAAGTCCTGCTCCCGCGCCGCGACTTCCTCCTGGCTCCGCAGCACGTCATACTGGGCCACCGCCCCGATCTTCAATTCGGCTTGGTTGTTTTCCAGGAGCTTTTGCGCATATCCCAGTCCTTCTTCGGCCACGCGAATGCTTTCCTGGCCGGCCAGCAGGTCGTAGTAAGTGGTCATCACGTCTCCCACCTCCTTGATCACGTTCTGCCGGAAGACGCTCATGGAGTATTTCAGGTTATTGCGGCCGATGCGGATAAACCTGCCGTTGGCGCGGGTACCAAAGCCGTTCAATAGGTTCTGGCTAAAGCCTACGAAAAGGCCCGAGACAAACTCGGGATTGAACAGGCTGGTGGTGGTGTTGTCGGATAGCCGATAGTTGTACTCGGACACGCCGATGCTTGTACCGGTCAGAAAACCCTGGCTGTACCCCGCTTGAAACACCGCTTGGTGAGTGGTTTCAACCGGCACGCCGCTCACCACGATGTAGTTCAGGGGCGTGATGGCGTTGCTCCAGCCATAGACGGCGTACATACTCGGATCGCAGCAGCCTGCTGAACCCATGCTGTTGATCCCGCCTCCCAAGGTGCCTCCGGCGCCACTTCCGCCACCGCCGCCGCCGCCGCCCACACCTCCACCTAGACTGCCGGAAAACAGGGTAGTAGACTGATAGGCGCCCGCCACGCCGCGTGTTGCACCGCCCCCCTTGGCCCGCAGAAGGTCCGTTTGGGCTATAGGCAGGTTGTACCTCTGCCACGCGATGTCCAGATTGTTCTCCAGAGCCAGCGCGATGGCGTCATTGAGTGTCAGCACCAGTTTGCCGTCGGTAATGAGATTCTTGAGCCGCTGCGAATTGTCCATACGTGGAGCGGGGACGAAGGGGGCGGAGTAGGGGAAAAGAAAGTTGAAGCCCCCGTGATTGTTCGCGTAGTCGATTTGTGTCACGTCGGGCCCCGCCGACATTCCTCGGGTTTCTTGACAGACGGCGCGTCCGGGGAAAAGAAATAGCAGGAAAGGAATTGTCGCTAGCAACCGACAAAATGAGGTTTTTGTCGCCATTCAGACTTCTCCGGTTCTTGAGATTCCTTACGTGCGACCTCAAAAGCACCCCCATTGCCATATTCATAATACAGACAATCCTTTTATAATCAGTGTGCTGCGACTCATTTTTGATATCTTGGCGCACCCCAATGCGTCCGGGCGTGGGATTATGATGGCCGAAATCGAACAGTGGCAGCCGCCTTCGGTTGTCGATATTACGGCGCGACGGGCACCCTTGGAGGAATTGCTTTACGGCTTCAGCCAGCGGTCCATCCAATCGAAGGCTTCCTCCTGCATCTTCAGGCTGAAGATGTGCGGTTGGTCATAGAATCGTCCACGGAACATCGAGGCAGCTCCGGCCTTGGCGTAAATCGCGGTGAGTTTGTCGACAGCTTCCTTCATTCCTTCCAATGGATAAAGCTCATCCTTACTGCACTGCAAAACCATCAGGGGTTTGGGCGCCATGCAGCCGAGGAGATCCGGCAAATCGAGAAAGTGTGTGAGGCCGGGAAGGAAATGGATATAGCTGTGAGTATCAACGTGCTTCTTGATCATGGGGCGCAGCGTTGACATCCAGCCCACCGAGACGGCGCACTTAATGCGTTCATCCAATCCCGCCAGGTAGTCCGTGCGGTCGCCGCCCATCGAGATCCCGAGACAACCGATTCTAGCGGAATCAACCTCGGGGCGACTCAGGAGATAATCCACCGTCCGGATGTCGTCCCAATGCGCGACGCCTTGCCAGGTAGTCCCAGCCCAGAATAGGCTGCGAGCCAAAATCCCTTCCCCTTCCTCCGAGCGGCCGTTCAGATAGGTGACATCACTGGGCGAGTACTTGGAGCGATCCCAACCGTACTTCTTGAGGTCATCGTCGAAAATGGTTCGGCGTTCACCAAAGTAGAAGCAGTCGATGGAAACCACCACGTACCCGCGGCGGCAAAGTTCCAATGAGGTCGACCGGCCCTCATAATTCCGCTGGCGGTAAGCGGTGATGGAGGAAGGATCCCCTTCCGGCATCGGCATGACTTTCTCTTTTCCGTAAACGAACATGCCACCGTGTGAATGGAGATCCACAATTCCCGGCCTGGGTCCTTTCCTGCCTTTGGGAATGAGTACGTAGGCGGGAACTCGAAACCAGGGAGCGGTAGAGAACAGAATCTTTTCCTGGACGTAATCGGTGTATTCCCAACGGCCCACCACCTCCGGCGCGAGCGCAACCGCTGGTGGCTCGTAGAGGAACAGTTCCAGAACTTTCTCTCTTGCAGCATGCCGATAGGCCTCGACACTGTTATCGCTCCGCTCGAGAAAAGACAGGGGGTAACGGCATTGGTCTGCCAGGGTCTTGATCTGGGGGTAAAGACTGCCGCTATCCGCCTCACTCGGCGGCCGTTCAGGTGCGGTGACCTGCCCCTCTCCCCCTTCTGCACGGTCCGTGGCCCCCGCGCCGAGGAGCATCCCTCCCAAACCCAGGCATGCGAGAAACGAACGGCGGCCCCGGGGGGACGCCTCAACTGGATTATCCCAATGCTGCCGATTACGGGGCTCCATGTTTTTCTCCGGAAACAAGCTGTTTCGGACAGTCCCCGCGCAGAGCAACGCGCACCTTGCCGGGTGCTATTCTGCGTCAAGCTTCGTGCAAGCCACTTGTAGGAACTCGCCCGCCACGCGAATGTACCTGAAATTCTCCATTACCGGGTACCCGTCAGCCGGAGAATATACACTTGACCGCCGCTCAATACAATCGTCAGCCGGTCTGTGGTCCTGGCTGCTCCACGAGCCGAGGAAGGGGTCGTTTGGGGCTCTGCTGAGAATCACAAAGCCTATATTCGGACAACAAATCCACACAAATGCCGTCGATTACCCCACAATTCGTGAATTTTCTTGCAAAAAGCCTGTAAAATAGCATGACATATTGTCATCTAACCTTTGTTTTCATACACATAGTCGGATCAATCATTATTTTTAACATCTCTAAGGGGTAGGCTCCTCCTACTTCGGACTTGATGACCACATTCGCGAGCCATGGGCATTCCCGCGTAACCGGGGAATCCAGTCGGTCAGCAGCGGATTTCCGAAGGCTTGCGGAGTAAATTCGCTTGCGCGGGAATGACTGTACTTGAGCGCGTCCGGGCTCTCGCAAATGACAGCACTACCTGGCCGTGTCACAACCTGGCGAATATTTCCTCGCCTTCGCGGAACGATCGCACCTGGGTGCGCCAAGCTGGAACCTTCGATTATTTCCATGAACATCGCGTCTTCATCATTCGAAGCCATCAGGAAGGTGCGATTCTCGTCCTTGACCGGCGCGCGCCTCAGGTCGAGTCCCGATAGCGCGCTCTCTCCAAACTCACCACCGCAGCCGAGCCCTGTCCGGCCCCAGTGCTCACCTGCGCAGACTACCGCAAAGCTCTGGTCAATGTCAAGTAAATTAATACCCGGATGCCTACCGGTGGGCAAAATCTTTCAAGAAAGTGCCGGATTGTCCGAACTATTCCCCGCTTGGTTCAGGAGGGGCCAGGGAGTGGGTCGATCTAGGGAAGCGCGTTGGCGGGGGCTTCCCGAACCGGGACTGTCTGATCTGGTGAATGAATCGGACATTCAGCGCGGCCCTACTGCCTCCGCCCACCCGCTGGATTCCCGCTGGTGCCTTCTCAGAAGCCGAAATAGCCGGACGTGGTGCCCGTCCTGCACACCCAGTGCGAGTGGCAGAGCAGTCGCCTCCCTTAATCCACGTCCTGGGTTCCCATGCTGATTAACTGCTCCGTGGCGTATCAGAACTTAACGCTCGCGCTCCGTGGCTTACTGTGATAGTGTATGAGCTCATCCTTGTAACAAAGTGGTGATTGCGGTGCTTGGCACCGCTCCAGGGGCCTCCTCAAGAAAGCCGGGGCGACTCACGAGAAGGACTTGGCCGAAGGTCCCGGTCAGGCAAGTTAGGAGTTTCGCCATGAGCATCAGCGTTTCTGTTACTCAAGAGACAGGCTATCGCTACATGAAGGCAAAGGGCACCTACAGCCTGTCAGACGCTTATGCCTTATTGGATAGAATCTATGCGGAATCGCTGGAGACCAACTGCAAGAATACCTTACTCGACATTTCGGAGGTCGCCGGCAAAGTGCCCGGCATGGACCGGTTCAACTTGGCAGAGTATGCGTCCGGGCTTTGGAAGTACCCCATCCGAGTTGCAATCGTGTACCGAGCCGAAGAGATTGACAAATTCTTTGAAAATGCCGCGTCCAACAGGGGGGTCAGTACAATTGTTGTTCCCGACGTCCAGACGGCGCTGAAATGGTTAATTGGGAACACTCCTAGCAAGTCGGATGCAGGCGACCGCAAATAGCCGCGCCTGACCCGCGACGTCGGACCGCATGATTCGATGAACTGCAAAGTTGTCCATTCATGTCCGTGCAAAGTAATCAGGGCGGCCTGAGGGTCAAGGAGAAGGACCTGGTTTCAGGTTGCATGGCAGGGGAGGGTGAATACAATCAAGAGCCGTAGGGGTAGGGCTTGCCCTACCCTTTCTGGTTCGGCAGTAGTGTGCACGGAGGGAGCGACAAGCCGTCCCCTCTGGCGAAAGACGTTACGGACATCGGGATCATGGGAATCCCCACCCTCCCGTCCTTCCAAACGCCTCGTTGACTTAGCTGCAAACGTAGCCTAAGATTCTCCGCAAAGAGGGTTTCCAATCATGGTAGGGCGCACCATTGGGCATTACCGCGTCCTGGAGAAGCTCGGTGGCGGCGGGATGGGTGTCGTCTATAAGGCCGAGGACACGCGCCTGGGCCGCATAGTGGCGCTCAAGTTCCTGCCGGAGGAATTGGCACAGGGCCCTAAATCCATCGAGCGTTTCCGGCGCGAAGCCAGCGCCGCCTCTGCCCTTGACCATCCCAACATCTGTAGCGTGTTTGAGATTGGGGAGTACGAAGGCAAGCCGTTTATTGTCATGCAGTACCTGGCCGGGGAGACGCTGAAGCAGAAGCTGGGCCGACGCCGTCCCCGAACTTCCTCCTCCGAGCGCAAGGAAAGGGATGCCCCTGCGCCTCGCGATTCGGAGGAGTACCAAGGGCCGGTCAAACCGCTGAAGGTAAGCGAAATACTCGATTTGGGGATTCAAGTTGCGGACGCACTCGATGCAGCACACTCCAAGGGCATCGTACATCGTGACATCAAGCCGGCGAACATCTTCATTACGGAGCGCGGTCAAGCCAAACTGCTCGACTTCGGGCTGGCGAAGCTGGTGACGGCGCGCGACGCGGAAAAGGAAGCTTCGGGTGGCTCGAGCACCTCGGACGGGCCGCTGACGACCAGCGGCGATGTGGTAGGCACGGTCGAGTACATGTCCCCGGAGCAGGTGCGGTCCGAGGAAGTCGACCCGCGCACGGACCTGTTTAGCCTTGGCCTAGTGCTCTACGAAATGGCGACGGGGCAGCGGGCTTTTAGCGGCGACTCGCTGGGAGCGATTGTCAACTCCATCCTGCACCGGGTTCTGCCTTCTCCCCGCTTGCTCAACCCGGACTTGCCTCCGAAATTCGAAGAGATCGTCTGGAAGGCGATCGAGAGGGACCGCGCGCTGCGTTACCAGACGGCATCCGGCTTGCGAGCAGATCTCCAACGCTTGAAACGCGATACAGAGTCAGAGCAAGGAGGGGTTCAGCCGGTTGACGCTGATCATCGCTCAGCTCGGAAGCGGCCTGGGTGGATGGCGGCCGGCATCGTTCCGCTCGCCCTGGTTGCAATCGCGGCGCTGCTGGTGGGGCTGAATGTGGACCATTGGCGCGATCGCCTGCTAGGACATGCGGCGGCCCTCCACATACAATCGTTGGCGGTGCTGCCGCTCGAAAACCTCTCGCACGACCCCGAGCAGGAATACTTCGCCGACGGTATGACGGAAGAGCTGATTACCAACTTGGGGAGGATCAGCGCGCTGCGAGTCATCTCGCGAAACTCCGTGATGCAATACAGGGGGCACCCTAAGCCCACGCCGCAGATTGCCAAGGAATTGAATGTGGAGGCCGTGGTGGAAGGCTCGGTTCTGCGCTCGGGTGATCGTGTGCGAATCTACGCTCGATTGGTCCAAGCTAACCCTGAAAAGGATCTGTGGGCGGAAAGCTATGAGCGCGACCTCAGTGACGTGCTGGCGTTGCAGAGAGTGGTGGCACAGGCCATTGCTGAGGAAGTCCAGATCAAACTGAGCCCGCAGGAAAAGAGTCACTTGCAGGCGGCGCGAGCGGTAAAATGGGATGCCTATGAAGCCTACCTCAGGGGCCGATCCTTTTGGAACAGACGAGACCGGGAAGGAGTGACGAAAGGGTTGGGTTACTTCCAGCAAGCGGTCGAGCTGGACCCAACCTATGCCCTTGCGTATGTTGGCATGGCGGACTCGTACGTCGTGCTCGGTGATAATCATTGGCGCTCTCCTCGTGAAACCTTCCCCAAGGCGAAAGCTGCGGCGCTGAAGGCATTGGAGATCGATGACAAGTTGGCCGAAGCCCATACTTCGCTGGGACTGATCAGGCAATCAGAGTGGGACTGGATAGGCGCCGAAAGGGAGTACAAGAGCGCGCTTGTCCTCAATCCCGGCTACGCAACCGCCCATCACTGGTACTCTCTTTTCCTGTGTATGACGGGGCGGCACGAGGAGGCAATAAAGGAGGCTGGACGGGCGGCGGAAATTGATCCACTTTCACCCATCATCAGCTTGCAAATGGGACAGATTCTGTACGCCGCCCGAAGGTACGGGGAAGCGAGACAAGCCATTCAGAGAACTCTGGAAGTCTCGCCCGACTTCTCTCCAGCCCGAGAATTCCTCGGGCAAGTCTATCTCCAGGAACACAAGTTTGAAGAAGGCATCGCGGAACTTCAAGCGGTGGCCGTTTCCTCCAAAGAGGACCCGCTGATGGCAACACTGGGTTATGCGTATGCCATGTCCGGCAGGAAGGGTGACTCGCAAAATACACTCAATGAGCTGAAGGAACAATCTGAGAGGAGATACGTGTCACCGTACCTGTTGGCGTTGGCCTGTGTAGGCCTGGGCAAGAAGGGAGAAGCATTTGGATGGCTGGACGAGGCTTACAAGCAGCGGGATGCCGAGCTCCCTTGGATCAGTGTGGAGCCCATGTTTGACCCCCTCCGTTCGGACACGCGTTTTCATGATCTAGTCGCCCGGATGAATCTCACTCATTGAGGCCGTAGCCTTGATCTGACTCATAATGGCCACCCTGTTTCGCGGCGAGCCATCTGTTGCTAAAGGCAGGAATCAGAATGAAGACTAAAGCCAGGGGGAAGAATAGGAAACGAGCGGCCCTGCGACCCCAGTTTAGGGGTCTTTCCGTAACGCTCCTCGATGCCGATTTGCTTCTGATCGTCCCTCCTTTTCATGCGCTTGAACGCCCCTCCCTGGCTGTCCATCTTCTCCAGGCTTGTGGCCGAGAGGCCGGATTTCGCGTGCAGGTGCTCTATGCGAACATTCTGCTGGCCTCGGTGATTGGTGAGGAAGTTTACGCGAAGATCTGTAATGCGCCAGTGAGTTCCTTCGCAGGGGAGCGTTTCTTTGCTCGAAGTGCTTTCGGCCTCCCACGCTTGGGCCGCCGCGCCAGTCATATGCTCGATCCGGATTGGGTGATCGGCCCGGAGAAAGATTGGGAAGTCAAGCCGGAATCGAACTGCTATGAAAGCACGCATGCAATCACACTGCAGGAGTTACGTCGCCTGGAGAAGTATGCTGAGGGTTACGTGGACGGCGTGGCAAGAGCGGTTAGCGAACGGCATTACAGGATCGTCGGGTGTACCACAAGCTTCGAACAGACGGTTGCCAGTGTGGCCCTCCTGAAGCGGATCAAAGGTCTAAGCAATGACACCGTCACCATTCTCGGGGGCGCCAACTGCGAGGGAGAGATGGCCCAGGGGATTGCCTCTCTGCCTTCGGGCATCGACTACATCTTTTCCGGTGAGAGCGAAGCCACGCTGGTCAAATTCGTTCGAGACATCTTGGTGGGCCTGCGCCCCCCAAGTCGCTTCATATGCGGTGAGACCTGCCGAAACTTGGATGCTCTGCCCACGCCCGCGTATACGGAGTTCTACCAGCAACGCCGGCGGTTCCTTCCCATCAGCAACCTGCCGGCAGAGCGCACCGAGATTCTCTACGAGACGAGCCGGGGTTGCTGGTGGGCGCAGAAGCATCATTGTACCTTTTGCGGGATCAACGGGGAGACCATGGTGTTCCGCCAGAAGTCTCCCGAACGTGTTATCGAGGATCTGCACGCTCTCCTCGACAATCACCCCACTAGAAAAGTAGTCATGACTGACAGCATCATGCCGCACACGTATTTCAAGACCCTCCTCCCCCGTCTTGCCGGTAAATTCCCGGGGGTAGCTATGTTCTACGAGACCAAGGCCAACCTTTCGCTGCCGCAGATTCTTGCCCTTAAACGCGCCGGCATCACGACAATCCAAGCCGGAATTGAATCGCTGTCATCCCGTCTTCTTACTCTGATGAAGAAAGGTGTGCAGGCACGACAGAATTTGATGCTCTTGCGGTATGCCCGAGCAGCCGGCCTGTATCTCGACTGGCTCCTTCTTTGGGGATTTCCCGGGGACGATGCGGCAGCGTATGCGGAGACGCTGGCCATTCTTCCTTTGCTCCATCATCTTCCGCCCCCATGCACCATGGCGCACTTAAGCATCGAGCGTTTCAGTCCGTATTTTTCCAGACCGGCCGACTTCGGCGTGCACGACATAAGGCCATTGGCAGGATTTTATGATTTTCTCCCCAAAGGGGTTGATGTTGAGCGAGTTGCCTTCCACTTTACGGCGGAATACGAGAGCGGAGCGCATGATCAGGTTGACCTCATCGGCCGCCTGTGGGAAGAGATGAGGCGGTGGCAGAGCGCGTGGAAGCTAAGAGCGGGCCCGTCGGTCGAGGACTTGCACCTCCTTCCGAATCGCGGATCGTATGTATTGACTGATACGCGACATCTATGGCGGAGGAAGAAATGGTATTCGCTGGATGAAGGAGAGGCTTCCTCACTTGTTACTTCCAGACTTTATTCCGGAAGCGAATTTGAGACGTGGGCGTTGCGGGAAAAGCTCGCGGTGATTGCGGATGGCTGGTTCGTGCCCCTGGCGGTGGCCGAACCCCAGGTTCTCCTCGACCTGGCGGGAAAGCACGAACAGAGCCAACTACCCTCAACCAGGTGTTTTCACCCTGCCGGTCCCGCGCCAGTTGCCGGCTGAGAGCGGGAGACGGTTGAATCCAGAAACCGCGTCGAGAGCTTCCCCTGCGCCTTGAAAGTCGGAGGGCGAGGTCTTTGGACTATGACTTCGTCGTGGTTGACAACTTCGTCCTTTCGGCGTATAAACCGTGACAATGTTCGCGCTTCTATAGAGGAAAAACTAAACGGGATGTTCACTGCTAATCGAGGAGGAACGTCGCCATGGCGAAAAAAGATCCAGCGAAAATGAAATGCGATAATTGCGAGTTGGTAATAGCCGTCCCCTGCGGACACCCACAACCTTTCAAGCCAAGTCCCGGAGGCAAGCCAGAAAAGAAACTACGAACAAAGCGATGCAAAGTATGTGGGGTGGATTTGTACGACCTCTGCGAACACCAAACACAACCTTTCGTGCCAAGTTCCGCACGCAAGCCGGTAAAGAGACGACGGAAGCCCCCGAAGAGGACGTAGCGTTAGACTTCGGTCACTACCGCCAAGGCCCCAAAAATCGCACGGGGATGTTTGTGCGCCCGCCCATCGAGGATACGCGGCTGCAGATCCGCATCGATGCCCAATATTTTGACTAACTTGACGGATGCATTGGCACCCTGTTCTCCGAGCGGAAAGGTGCGGAGTTGCGTGCTCAGGATTGCTGTAATTGGGTAAGGGCTCATACCGGCCCGCGCTTTTCAAGACCACCCGCCCGCACGAACTTCCCTAACTAAAACTCTGCCCTCAAACCCACTACCGTGGGTCCAGCCGCTCTTGTTCCGCTCGGTGGCTGCGGTAGAAGCTTTCGTAGGTGTCGAAGAATCGCCCCGCAATCTCGTTCCAGCTATGTGCGAGAGCGGTGCGGCGCCCTTCGGTCACGCGTGCCGTGCGTGTGGCTTGATCATCGAAACAGGCGCGCCCGGAGGCGGCAAAGGAGGGGCCATTCGGCTCGGTAAGCCAGGCGTTTTGAACACCACAATAAGACACCACGCCTCCCTGCGAGGGCGCCACGAGCGGCAGTTCCGAGCACATCGCCTCAAGGGGCGTGATGCCGAAAGGCTCCCGCGGATTGGGGTGAATGAAAGCATCGGTATTGGCCAGCAGTTCGGCCAATGCCTGGCGGTCCGCAAGGTGTCCCAATAGGACGATTCGGCCGCTCAGGTGCTGGGCCTGTTCCTGAAGCCACGGTTCCAAGGGTCCTCGGCCCGCGATAAGCAAACGGTAATCCTGCGCCGGGGTCGTCGCATTCGCGCTGACGAGGGCGCGCATCATATCCACCAGCAGCCTGATGTTCTTCTCCCGGGAGAGGCGGCCCGCGTACAGCAGAAGCCGGGTTCGGGCACCACCACCCACCCTGTCGAGCAAGCGGCGGCGGACCGCGGCACTTCCATGCTGCGGTCCGAAGCAACCGGCGTCAACGCCCATAGGCAGCACGGTGAGGTGTTCTCTCGCCACCTCTGTCTCATCCAGTAGTTCTTCCGCGACATAAGGCGATACGGCGATATGCCGGTCGAACAGAGGCCGGTACACTCGCTTCATGTAAACCGACGCAGCTCCCCGCCACCTCGGACCGAGGTAAACGGCAAGATTATCGTCCATTCTCTCGCAGCTCAGCCCCACCAGCAGCGGGCGCCCCACCCGCGGCATCCAGCGCTTGCGAACTGCCCCGGCCAGCCACGCGAGCGCGTACTTGCCACATATCTCGATCAGGTCTGGCTGCTCGCTTTCGATAATCCTGCGAATCGAGGTGGGAAACGGCAGCAGGAAACGATGTGGAAGAAGCAGCCGGTACTGGGAATCGAACAGAGGGCTGCGGGGAGCCCGCACGTGGTAGATACGGGTAAACTCTCCCAAGGATTCAACCCTGTCGGCCTCGCCAGGCACGACCAAACGCATGGGACGGCGCCGCCGTTCCGCGGCCTGCAGCAGGGCGTGGTATAGCGTACGAATCCCACCGGAACGGGAATGATAGTAGTTGGTGAAGTGCAACGTCTTGATCGGCATGGAGCGATTTCGGATGCCTAGCCTATGGAAGTTTATAGAATACAGTGACACCCATTCCTTGTAGCGCCGCCGTCCCGGAAGCATCTTCCGGTGCCTGCAGGATGCCGGGGCCGCTCGGGAACTGTCACTATGCGATGCATCCCTCAAGCGGTGCCCCCAGGGAGTTTCAGCCGCCCTCGTTTTCCCATCCGGGTTCGGACCGGAGCGGGATGGCTCGAACGACTCTCGATGAGACGATCCCTCGCCTTCTGCGGCTCTGCGACCAATGGAAGACGGCGAGTGGGCCGGCCGCAAGGAATCCGCCCACCAGGCGGGGCATGCGGCGCAAGTCATGGGCGAGCGACTGCCGGTTCTCGCCCACGATGAGGGCCCCCCGCCGCATGGCGTAAAGATTGAAGAGAGTCGAGACCGCCGTAAAACAGACGGAAGCCAGAATGCTGTTCGCCAACTTGGGAGTGCCGCGCAACCAGTGGACAAGCAACTCCAGGCTGTGATTCGCCACGGGCATCAGTACCGCCGCAGTGAGCCCTGCCAACCAGCCCGGCTCGGCTTCGCGAAGCGCCTCGGTCAACGAGCCATAGAACCCGGAAGTGAGGGCTCGCAGAACAAGCTCGGTAAGCAAGGCTCCGGCGGCAGCCTTGGGTCCAGCCGCCAGATTGGCAAAGAAGAAGATGGTGGCGCGAAGCAGGGAACTGGTCACCGCGGATTTCCAGTTCCAATTTCGGATGAGACGATCGATGGGATCTCGCACGACCAAGAGAAGCGCCTCTGCCACAGTCGGTGGCACTGTCCCAGGCCTTGTCGCCGGCTGGTTATCGGTCATAAGTAGGTCCTTTCCAGCGCTATCTCCCTCACCATCGCTTTCCCGGCGTCTCACGGATGGCATATCAATTACCACTCCTGCTTGGCAGCCGAGGCGGGATAGGTCACGGATTTGGTTTTCTGATTGGGGGACCCGCTCAAATGGCCCGCCCCAGCTCGGCAAGCGGCTTCTGCGGCCGCGGATTCGCAAAGCTCTCGGTAATGGCCATAGAGGTTCGACATAACGTTCTCCCAGGTTCGATTTGCAGTGGCCGCGCGCGCTGCCGCTGCCATGCGCTGTCGGAGCTGCGCATCTTCAGTCAAGTCGATGACCCGAGCGATGAACTCACCGTCAGTCGCCGCCACGAAACCCGTGATGCCGTCATCGATCACGAACTTCGGCCCCCCGTCCGCCGTCGTTACAGCGGGCACTCCCGAGGCCAAGGCCTCCTGGACCACGTTGCCGAAGGCGTCGGTATGAGAAGGAAACACAAACAGGTCAAGGTTGGCGTAGGCACGCGCCAAGGCGTCTCCCCGCAGAACTCCGGCGAATTCGACCTGCTTCAAGCGTTCTGCCAGCCACACCCGCTCGCTCCCCTCTCCTACGATCACGAAGCGGTAGTTTGTTTTGCCCATGGTGAGGAGCGCCTCCTCGATTCGGGCGAGAAAGCGGACGTTCTTTTCAGTGGTCAGGCGCCCGATGTAGCCCAGCCGGAGCACGCCATCCTTCGCGTCCCGCCACTCCGGGCTGAACCTTGCCGTATCGACGCCCCGCCCCATGAGGCGGCACGGTCTGCCCGTGGCTTGTCCCAGCCAGTGGCAGATTTCCGGGGTCGGCGCCAGCAGCATGCGCGGAATCATATAGAAGAGTGTCATCCCTCGCAGGCTGGCCCTGTGCACGAGGTTTACGACGGCCTCGCGCAGAATGGAAGGCAGAAACGCGATGGACTGGCGCATCCGCGACGCAGCGTACTCGTGGAGCTGGGTGTGGTAGGAGCCGATTATGGGAATGCCAAGCCGGTGGGCCAGATAGGCGCCAAGTCCGCTGAAGTCGCTCGGGCTGATGACATGAACGAGGTCAGGCCGGAATTCCTCCAGAACGTTCTTCACCATTTTCGCGTATCGCCAAAGCAGCAGATCGCAGCCGAAGTCAACGTCGACGGGAAAGGTCGTGCGGCCGCGCTGGAGTTCCAGCCTGATGACGGAATCCTCTTGGATAAGCTCAGTTCGAGGGCCGCTGTGCACCGAGAGGAAGGGCAGATTGTGGCGGGCCGCATACTGCACCAGTTGGCGGCAGGAATGCGCTGCTCCGTTCACTTCGTGGAAGCAGTCGGCGAAGAGCGCGACGCGCGGAGGATTGTTCACAGAGCCTCTCTTTCCTCTGCCGCGAACGCCAGTTTAAGGGCGGCCCGAAGGGGCGGAGCTTCGAGCGCCCGGGTAAACCCCATCATCAGCCTCACCTCCGGGGGCTCGCTTTTCCAGCATCGGGAGAGGGGCATCGGCGCGCCGTCCACCAGTTCAAAGAAAACGCGCTCTGTCCAGCTTCTTTCCTCACCGGCCATGCCCCGATCGTCGCGGAGGGTGTCCCACACCACCTGCAGTATGCGCAAGTTGAAAGGCTCTCGATACTGTGGCATGGCGACGATCTCGCAGGCGCCGCCCTCACGCACCTCGCTTACGAACTCGGCGAAGGTCGCGGCGTTGCTCAGATTCAGGATGGCATTGGGTTCCCGCCCGTGGCGGTCGCCGCCGGCTACAACCGGGTAGTTGAGGTTCTGAGCCATCTCGAGAGCCTGGCGGTTCTCACGCCACGGACGCAGCCCGTTCACTTCCAGGGCGTGGATCCACCTGCCAAACCGCGCCAGGAAACTACGAACCAAGTCCGGCATCGTGCATTCCCCAATAGGTTCCATCTCCCAAAGCGGATGATTCAGCACCATGAGCACCCCGGGAAAATGGTCGAGGTGCTCGAACAGGCCCGCCAGCTTCGATTCCTCCGGCGCGACAGTGTAGCTTGACAGCGCACTCATGATCTGGGGTGCATCGGGAGGGGGGAGATTGTGAACCCCTACGTGCAGGTAGGCAGGCGGGAAGGGAACGGTCCACTCCAGGGAGATGGGAATGTGCTGGGGATCACCGTCATGCAGAGACAAACCGGCTTCGATATTGTCGTGGTCGGTCAAGGAAACCATGCTCGCCAGATCGAGCGAGTTCTCTATTTGGCCCTTTTCGATCGCGTAGGCTTGGTGTGGGGAAACCGGTACGGTCCAATAGGCGCGCGAGAAATCAAGCTTCTTGCCATGCCGCTCCCGATATCGCCGCAGGGGGTCGCGGGTCAGGGCCTCCAGGATCGGGATCTCCTCGACGAAGCGCTCAATGAACCCCAGGTTTTCTCGGGAATGATGGGTGTGTCCGTGAAGTGAAATGCCAAAATTGAAGTTGCGGATAACGTCACAGTCAGTGGGCAGGTTCCGGAAAACGGTCCGGTGCCTCATAGGCCTCCTCGCACATGGGATGGATTACCTCGACAATTGCGGGGCCGGCGAGAAAAAGCCGAAATACTATTGTGGTTGGAAGTGGTCTTGGGCGTCGCCGGGGGAAAGCTGCGCATCGTTGGGTACGCGACCTCACGGGCGGGCACCTGAACTCGCCGCGCCGGCTGAGGCTGGTTCCTTGCTGGGCCTCCGCGATCAAGAACGTATGAACCGAAAGCGCCTGACTCTGCGCTTTCGGAGCAAGGATTGCAGGGGTTTGTTACGGAGACATCTCTGGATTGTGAAATTATATGTCAACTTGATTATACTTCTCTAATATGGGCTGCTTACGGTGCGAGCCAGGGTCGTCAGATACGCTGCCGGCAGACGTAGAAGGCGGATATGGAACTCGCTATGCACCTTATTCGACGCAGATCAGATTGTGGCTGGACGCACATCGCGGATTCGGTCAGTGAAGTTCAATTCGATTCTGCGTCTGGGCTGGGGGCTTTCGCGGACTCTTCAAACCTCGTGAAATAGGCAGGCACGAAGTCGAGATCGCTTGATTCCTTTACCGCGAGCCGGATTTGTTGCTGCATGACGTCGAGCGGAACAGGATTACGATAGTTCGCGAGAGCGCCTCGCAGAGCGTCCACCATCGAAATGTTTTGTGTTTTCACCAGGCGATAGACCTTCACCGCCAGGGCTTCCGCGGCTCCCGGGGTGAGCAGTTCGGGGATGGAGGCTTCTATCTCGGTAAACTGGTCCTCGGCGATGTCGATCCCTCGCTTGCGGCATAAGTTCCGGATCAGTTGAAATCCTTCCAGCGGAGTGGCGGTCGGAAACAAGGGAATTTTCACGTCGACTCTTCCCGGCCTCTTCAGGTCCACTTCGATCAGGTCCGGCCGGCTCGAGGCGAGTACCCAGACGATCTTGCCACGGTTGGCGCTGGAGCCCATCTCCTCAGCCATCATCGAATAGATGCGGCCCGACAGGCCGGAATCACCAGTGCCGGATTCGCGCCGGCCAAGGGTTTGATCGGCCTCGTCCACGAAGACGTAGCAGCGTCCGAGTGCTTGCAAAAGGCGGAATATGCGCTCCAGGTTCCCTTCGCTCGAACCCACCCATTTGTCGCGAAAGTTCTTCATCTTGACCACGGGAACGCCGGCCTCTCCGGCGAGGCATTCCACCAGGAAGGTTTTGCCTGTGCCCACCGGACCGCAGATCAAGTACCCCTTGGGCAAAGCGTCGGCATCGCCTTTTTGCCAGAGTGCGATATCTTGCCGTAGCCATGCTTTCACCTTATCCAGTCCGTACAGGTCATCCAGAGTGCGCTGGGTCTGAACGAACTCAATCAATCCATTGCAATCGTTTTCAACCAGTTGTTTCTTGAGTTCGACCAGGGCTTCTGTCTCCAGCTTCTGTTTGCGATGCTCTCGCGTCTTCAGCATGCTCTCGACTGCGCCCAGAGTGGAACCGGTCAAAAGGGAAGCGGCGGCGGGCAGGCCGCCCGGGTACCCGCCGAGGGCGGTGGGGTGGCTTGGCGCAAGGAGTGAGAATGCTTCCCCCAACTCTTCCGAGGACGGCAGCGAGATTTTGACGCGGGCCACGCGGGGGTTATTCACGATCAGCGAATGCAGGTCGTTCAGGTTTTCGGTGATCAGGAAAGTGGCTAGGGCATGGCTGGTCAGCAGACTGTCACTGGCCCAGTCACGCACCAACGTGGCCAGTGCGTTCAGGTCATAATCGAGACCGCCTTCGAGGCGGGGCGCCAGCAGGTCCGCGCTCTTGACAAGACAACCGACTTGTGTGGCGTCCTGGCTTACCCGGGCGAGGTTGGCGCAGTAACGGAAATAGTGCGTCAGCGTATCCACGGCAGCGCGAGGCGCCTTGGGCAGAGTCTGATTCTCCTTGAAAGCCGGCCAGCTTGCGAACTTCTCTCCGCCCTTTTCCACCCGAATGCCGTTTCCCAGGTCGTAGCTCAGAACCACATCAAAACGGGCCAGCAGAACGTTGAGGAGGAAGTCGCTGAGTGTACCCAAGCGCAGTTCCCCGCGGGGACCTACCGGAAACACCATGCGGTCGTTGACATTGCCATAGATGATGAACTGGCTGGCCGCATTGCTCTCGTAGAGGTCAATCAAATCGCGAGCCCAAGCCGGCAGTTGGCGGTCCGGACTTACTGGGCCTTGTGGCGGGACGGGTGCATTGCTGGAAGAAGCCATCAGGAATCCTACTGCTTAAGTTTGCTCGCGTGGTCGCGGACCCGTGCTTGGGCTGGACCCGCAGCCTGGCCGAACGCCTGGTCCAGGTCTGCGATGGCGACCTCCGAGTCGCCAAAGGCGGCACCGCCCACGAGATCACTGGCCAATTCGATGTCGGTCGAGATGGTCTGGGGTTTGCCCTGGATCGTGGCGTTTTCCAGGATCAAATCCACCTGATTCTCAATGCGGGTCAAGTCGCTGTCGATTTCCTGGAGAGTCTGCTCCCTGCGGCTCAGGTTGGCGAGCCGCTTTTTAAGAATGTTCAGCGTGGCGGTCTTGGATTGCAGCAGCGCCTCGGTTTCTTCTCCGGCTTTCAAATCCGCTTCGAGATCGGCGATCTTCTTCGTGAGATCCTGATCGGTCCCCTCGGCGTTCGCGGCCAGATGAAAGCGGCCCACCAACAGTTTCAGGTACAGCCACTCCAGGCGCCGGAGAGCTTCCTGATTGGTGCCAATGACGAAATCTTCGGCCTGCAGATTGCGGTAGACGTCCAGAACTTTGGTGCACTGCCGGGTGAGAGTGGCGAGACGCTTCTGGGAATCAGCAGGCAACTCGCGGACCAAGGCTTGGCGCTTGGCCTCGGCATCACCCTCAGAGAGCTGGAGCGCCTGCGCGTCCACCACCTTCTGGAAACGCCCATTGGAGGCCAGAGCGAACAGGAAGACGGTCTCCAGGGCCATTCCGAGCAGCCAAAAAGCCGGTTCCACGAACCCGAATACGGCAAATGCGGAAACACACAAGATATTGATTGGGACGTGGCCCAGGGCAGGAACATCAACCCCGGCGAAAAAGGCGGCTTTGAGGTATCGCAACATATCAATGCGGAAGAATGTTCCGCGGTTGTCATTCTGAGGGCAGCGAAGAATCTCGCCCCGTATCTTCAAGAACCATGTGCGATCCTTCGCCGCGCTCAGGATGACAGCATGGTTGAGTTCTTGCAGCGTGCTATGGGGCGAGGAGGGGAACTTCACTCAATTCCGCAATGCTCATCAGGTCTGTCCGGTTTTCGCGGGGCCCATCGACTTCACCGCCGGCTCCGCTGCCTCTGTCGATTGTGTCGCTGCCGGAGCAGGTTCGAGCGCGATTCCCTCCTTTGCCGCAAAGTCAGCCAGAGCCTGATCGGCAAGCGCCTTCTGCTCGCTCTCCTTAACATGGATGGTAGTCGTGTCCATGCTATCGCGCGCCACCCGGACACGTCCCGACGCTTTTTCCCGCTCCTCCTCCACCATGGTGCTCAGGCGATCGAGCGTATCGCCGCTGCCGCCAATGGAGGTAATCATCCCGGACGCCATTTCCGTGAGTTCGGCAAGAGCTTTCTTCATTTTCAAGTCGCTGATACCGGACTTCAGCGCTTCGATCTTGGCCCGGGCTGTGCTCACCGAGACGTCGCGAGCCTTGACCAGTTCTTTGTAGGTTGTCTCCGCCTGTTCCAGTTGCTTGCGGTTCTCCTCGAGTTCATGGTCGAGGCTTTGCAGCCGCAGCGCATATTGACCGGCGACGTCACGGTTGCCGGCCCTCAGGTTGGCGGCGGTCTTCGCCCGCAGGTCACGCTGCTCGGCCTCCTGCTTGCGGACCTGCGTCATCAGGCGCTCGCACAGCGCCGCATGAGAGACCAGTCCTTGGTTGTACTGAGCAACCTGTTTTCGCAGATTCTCAGCCTCAACCTCGAGTAAGGCTTCCGGATTCTGCCGTTCCATCCCGGATATGAACAGCCCGAAGAATCCTTTGATCAAATTTGCCAGTCGTTGGAACATAGCCGCACGACCTCCCTCCGGTCATTGGTGATTGGGTGATTTAGTGATTGACCGATTCCGGCCCCCAATCCCTCAATCACCAAATCACTCAATCGTGCAATCGCCAATCACCCAATCACCAATGACTCAATGACTCGATTCACTTGCCTCCCTGATTACGCTGCCAGCTTTCGAGGAGGTTATTCACCACCTCGGCCTTGGGCGGATCACAGATCTTCGCCAAGTCTACCTGAACTCCGAACTTCGCATAGAGCTCGAACGGGCTGCCGGCAAATCTTACGGGCACATTCGGATTCCCGGGACGGAATCCGTGAACGAGCGACTGCTTTTGAATCGGTTCCGCCAGCAGAAAGTCGAGAAAAGTTGCCGCCGCCTTGCGCTGCTCCGCGGAGCTCCACGGCGCGTTGAGGATGTAGTACGGATTATCGTTCCAGGCGTTGTACTCAGGATAGACTACGCGGATTTGACCCCAACGCCCTTCCGCGTTCTTCAGGTAGTCGATGGTCACACTCTCGTAAACAAAGAGCGCATCGTAAGACGATGGTCCCTTCAGCACCATTTCGCGCATCATGTTGCCGGTGCTGTTGGACATGCCGGTGACTCCCCGCTCCATCTTCTGCAGCCAGTCCTGGAACCCGCCATCGAGGATGTCTTTCAGCGTCAAATCCTTCGTCTTGTGGTGATACGAGTAGGCGGCCAGCACCAGAGTCATCAAGCCGGAGTTCGATTCGCTGGGGAGCGTGTGCCCAAACTTGAAGAGTCCCCACTCCGGATGCCCGGCGATGCCCTCCCAGCCGGTCTTTTCCTGGAGGCCTTGACTGATGGTGTCGAACGAAACTCGCTTGTACTTCTGAAGGAAGGCTTGGTAGCGTTCTTCCCACATGACGAATACCATCGGACTCAGCGCCAGCGGTTCTTCCTTCACGATCGGATTGGGGTTATCCGGGTATTTCACCTGCCAGTCTTGCACAAAAACGTCCTTGTAGGCGGAACTGGCGGGGGACCAGGCGTTGATCCGCTGATCCCCGGACAGGATAGCGTGCGCCCCTTCCAGCGAGCCCATCGGGACCAGGTTGACCTTGATATTTTTGCCGTCCGAGTGGTTGGCGAATTCGCCGACAGCCCACTCCAGCCAGCGCTGCTTTTCCGTTCCGTAGGCAAGGCCAATCTCCACGGCGGGCTTGCCCCCGAAGATCGACGTGCTACCGGAGGACGAGCCGGTGCCCACACCGGATCGGTGCAGTGGGGCTCTTACGAAGAAATAGTAGGCCCCCCAAAGGCAGCCGGCGACGAAGAGAAGGACTACGATCCAACCGAGTGGTTTCAATTTTGGTTCGTCGGACATAGTTTAAAAGAAAGTGGAGATTTCCTTGAATACCTCCACGATGTTCTGTGGATTGCCCACATAGGAGTTGGCTTGGGTCGCGTCGGCGATCTGTCGCAGTATGTCCTTCTTCGCATCGCGGCCATACGCAATGGTGAACACGTGAATGTCGTGAGTCTCGCCGTCGTAGCGAATCCGGTTCATCAAATCGCCGAGCGGCATCTTGCTCTCGGTATCTTCGCCGTCCGTCAGGACCACGACGGCGAGGATCTTACTGCCCCTTTGACGGCTGGCCAGCAAGTGCTGGTATGCCGCGTCAATCGCGTCATAAAGCGCGGTCCCGCCCTGCGCGAACAACGAGTCGATCGTCTTGGTCGCCTGGTCCCGCCCGTCTTTCATCGCCACGTCCTCGCTGGCCCAGTTCAGGGTCGTGCTAAAAGGAAGCAGAGAGAATGTGTCGTTATCAGCGAGTAGTGAGACGAGTTGCTTGGCGCCGTCCCTGGCGTTTTCGATTTTGTGATCATCATTCATGCTTCCCGAGGTGTCCAGCACCAGGACAACCTCCGCGCCTTTCTTTTTTTGCCGCCATAGGCTGAGAATGCCGTCAATAACTCCGGCGGACGGCACTTCCAGGGTCGTCTTCGGCTCCGCCGGATCCACTCCATGCGCAGTATCGATGGGAGAGATCACCCCTACATCGACAGAAGCAGGGCGGAAGCCATAGGTCAGCGCCTTCTCCTGCTGGGGCTTGTCGAGCAGATAGTGAATGTAGGTCTTGGCCGCCTCGCGATGCGCCGGCGTCACCCAATCGCGCTCCACGATCCCGATCGGATGGTCGCTCCAGAACGTGCCTTCTTTCGGGTAGATGGCCACGACGGGGAAAGCCAGAGTCTCGGACTGGCTGTACGACTCTACGACCATACTCTCGTAGAGCACTGCTGCTGACAGGTATTGCGGGCCGCCGGCAAACATCTTCCTGCCGAAAAAGCCCGTGGAACTCCCATAGTGAACGACCGAGTCCTCGATCCCGGCCAGGAAATCTGCCGTGTGCGGTTTGCTCAAATCGGCCAAGGTCAACCCTTTGGTCTTTCCCGCTGCGGCATAGACCTCCGCGATGAGCGATATCAGGCCACTGTTGCTGTATTCCGGATGCGTGTGCCCAAACTTGAACTGGCCCCACTGCGGGAATCCGTAAGCCTTCCACCCTTGAGGATTGCGGGCCAGCGAAAGAATGTCTACCCACCCCACCGGTTTCTTGCCCCACCCCAGCGCCTCGGCCATGGGCTTCCACATGGCGATCACGACCGGTGAAAGCACCAGATTGTCGGTAGAAGCGATCAGGTCGTTGCCGGACTTGGCGCGCGATTGCGCGTTACCCAGGGTAATGAAAGCCGCAGAAGCCGGGCTGGCAATGTGCGCCTGGAGGCGGCCGGAGAGTATCGCGTCGATGCTTTCTCCAGAGCCCATGGGAACTGCTCGCACGAAGATCGGTCGACCGTCACTCGTCTTCTGTTCGCTGCGGTTGAACGCTTCGGTGACCTCTGTGATCCACTTCTCTTTCTCCGACCCGTAGACAAACACGAGCTCCAGGCTGTTCGACGGCGGTTTCAGCGCCTTTTCGCCGCTCCCACCGCTGGGCTCCCTGGATTTGCACGCCAGCAGCATAAGCACGAGAACCAAGCCGCAGAACAAGAAGAGCGCGCCGCACCACGCGCTTCGCAACTTGGCTGGCAGGCTGCGCAGCGTCCGCGGGCTTTCGGCACGGAGGCAGGTCACTTGACTTTGGATACGAAGCCGCACGAGTCCGACCTCTGGATCAGAGCGATGAGCACTCAGCCGCAGCCCAAGTAATCCCCACCACGTGACAAGCTGAGCGTTAAGCGATGACTCCCAAAACCGGGCTCTGTACCATACAACCCTTGGCCGGTCTGTGAGAAGAAGCAAAATCACAGCGAATATGTTCGGGGAAGCCGGTAGCACGGCAGAGACACAAAAGAGAATCAAAAGGCAAAGGGCAAAAATGCGACGCTTTTGGTGGCGGTGGCTAGTCGCCGCACCCTAGAACACATCCCCGCCGGATGGCGTTACGCCGCGTGGGTGGCCGGGCGGCGGGAGTGGAAGCCGCTGATGAGCGTCTTCGACATCTCCTCGCGCTGGATCTGGTTGGTCCCTTCATAGATCTGGGTGATCTTGGCATCGCGCATGTACTTCTCGATCGGGTAGTCGTGCATATAGCCGTAGCCGCCGAAGATCTGCACGGCGTCGGTGGTGACGTCCATGGCCACGTCCGAAGCGAAGCACTTCGACATGGCAGAGTAGAGCGTGGGCCGTTCCTTGGGCCGCATATCGATGTAGCGCGCCGTGGCATAGACCAGGGCGCGCGCGGCTTCAATCTTCATGGCCATATCGGCGAGCATGAAGCGCAGTCCCTGGAAGGAGCCGACGGGCGCCCCGAATTGGCGGCGTGTGCAGGCGTATTCGAGCGCCAAATCGAAGGCTCCCTGCGCGATGCCCAGCGCCTGGGCGCCCACGCCGGGCCGGGACGCGTCAAACGTTTTCATGGCGGTGATGAAGCCCGTGCCTTCGCGGCCCAGGCAGTTCGCGACCGGCACGCGGCAGTCCTGGAAAACCAGCTCGCGCGTGGCGGAGGCGCGAATGCCCAGCTTGTCTTCCTTCTTGCCGAAGCTGAAGCCAGGCGAGCCTTTCTCCACCACGATGCAAGAAGCCCCGCGCGGCCCTTTGGAAGGGTTGGTCAGCGCAATGACCGTGTAGTATTCCGCCTCGCCGCCGTTGGTGATCCACTGCTTGGTGCCGTTCAGCACGTAGTGGTCGCCGTCGCGGAGGGCTGTGGTGCGCACGGCACCGGCGTCGGAGCCCGCTTGCGGCTCAGTCAGCGCGAAGGCCGCCAGTTTCTTCCCGGCGGCGATGTCGGGCAGCCAGCGCGCCTTCTGCTCGTCGCTGCCGGAAAGGATGATCGGCAGCGTGCCGAGCGCCGAGCCCGCAAAGCTCAGAGCGATGCCCCCGCAGGCCCTGGAGAGCTCCTCCGTAACGATCACCATATTCATGATGGGCGTGCCATCCGTGATGCCCCCGTGCTCGTCGTCGATGAAGACGCGGAACAGGTCGGTCTGAGCCAGGATCTTCACAACCGGCCAGGGGAATTTGGCCTCACGATCGTATTCCGCCGCGATGGGGCGAATCTCCTTCTCTGAAATTTCGCGTGCCAGGTCGCGAATGGCCATTTGATACTCGGTGAAGGCGTAATCCATCATGCAGAACTCCTTGGGAATCAGGCGAAAGTCAAAAGTTGAAAGTCAAAAAGTTGAAAGTCAAAAAGTTGAAGAGTTGAAAGTTCAAGAAGCGTTTAGGTTTCAGCAGTCAACTCGCAGCGTTAGGCCTTACGCGACTGCTCCGCGGTCTCCTTTGCCTTACTACTCTAAACCCCTTTCCAATCCGCCTTCGACTTTCGACATTCAACCTTGAACCTTTAACCCTTAACCTTTAACTTAACCCCTTCGACTGCTCTTCTCACGCTGCCCGCTTCGCAGCTTCGGGCCGCGGCACTGGGGTATCTGACCAGAGGGCGGGCCGGGCAATCCAGACTTCGCCGGCGCGGAAAACGAAACGGCAATAGTCTTCCAGGTCGCCGGCACGGAACGAAGTGACGTCTATCTCGCCGGCCAGCGTGGCGTTCTTGTCCGAATAACGCAGCGCATTGACCAGGGATAGGACATCAGCGTTGACATCGCGCAGGGTGAGTTCGACGCGCTCGATGGAATTCGCAATTTCATACTCACCCTCAGAGTACTGGCCGGCAGTTGCATCCAGAACCCGGCGAAGGTTTTCGGCAGCGGCCGGGCTGCCCTCGAAACTCACCGAACCGTTCAGCTTCTGGAAAGGCTCAAAGACCACGACCACGGGTTGGTTGCGGAACTGCTGCCACTCCACGTGGGTGTAATCGGGGCGAGCCCAATGCACGGTCAGGAAGCCGCCCTTCCACACTCGGAGGCGGATGTACTGCCCGGTCGGCTCGTCCTGATAGTAGAAGGCCCCTCCAGGAATGTGCGTACGTTCATCATCAGAAATCGTGCGCAGAAAGTCCAGGAGTTCGCCGGCAATCTCGCGGAGTGCCGGGGTGTTGTCGGGTTGCACGTGGCGGATGTCCAGGGTCGGTGGGTCCGGCGAGTATTCCAGCCAGCTTGCCTGAACCTGCTCCAACTGTTTCTGGGTTTCCTGCCCGAGAGGGCCCAAAGCGATCGAACCGGTACATCCCAAATGGGTGCGCATTTTCTCCCTCCCCCTACTGCCGGACTGATTATAAGTCCGTTATATCACCTCCAACATGACATATTTTGCACTTCTAGGGCCGAAGGGTCACTTCTAAACGCCGCCCGAAGATCGGGACTTGACAAGCAGGTCATCGTTGACAATAATTAGACCGCCGTCTAATTACATGCCTGTCTAAATCTTGTGCTCATGAATGCCATCTTCAAAGCTCTGGCCGACCCCACCCGCCGACAGATCCTTCGCCTGCTGGGAAACCGCGAAATGACCGCAGGGGACTTGGCAGAGCATTTTGAAATGACGAGACCGTCGATGTCCCACCATTTCTCCGTGCTGAAGGATGCCGACTTGGTCCGCTCCCGCCGAGAGGGGCAGCTCATCTGGTACTCCATCAATACCACGGTGGTTCAAGACCTCATGGCTTGGGCCATGGACTTGTTGGCCCAGCCGGAGAATAACGAAAGGACAAAACCATGACCCGCAAGTACTTTCTCATCGGTTTCGTCTTGCTTATAGCCTGCCTGCTAGCGACGGCCATTCTGTATCCGCACTTGCCGCCCCGCGTCCCCTCGCACTGGAACTCGCACGGCGAAGTGGATGGCTACGAGGCCAAGTGGACGCTGTTCGTCATTAACCCCGGCATCATGCTCGGGATGCTGGGCATATTCGCTGTACTGCCTTGGCTCTCGCCCCGGCACTTCGAAGTCGACACGTTCCGCTCGACTTACCTTTATATCATGCTGGTGATCCTGGCTTGCATGACGTACTTTCACGGCTTGCTCCTTTGGGCGGCGGTTTCGGGCCAAGTGGGAATTAGCAAGGCGATCATGGGGGGCGTTTGCCTGCTTTTCGCGCTGCTCGGAAACGTCATGGGGAAGGTCCGTCGCAATTTCTTCGTCGGCATCAGAACTCCTTGGACCATCGCCGACGAACGCGTCTGGAATGCCACTCACCGCTTGGGTGCGAAAACATTCGTCGTGGGAGGACTTGGGGCGCTGATCCTGTCATTTGCGGGAGCGGGATTCTGGGCTCCTTTCGCGGCTCTGATGGCTGCTGCCTTCGTGCCTGCCGTTTATTCGCTCATTTACTACAAGCAGCTTGAGCGCCGTGGGGAGTTGGCCTAGTTCTTGCCCGCAGCGTGGAATACTTGCTCCCGCCGTCCTGGCGGGAATTTGGTATCATCCCACGCATCGTACGGAGTTCCCAAAATCATCCGAGAGGAGGTAACAACATATGAAAACGTTGGCCATGATGATGGTCTTTCTCGCGTCCACGGTTTTCGTCGCGAACGCGCAAGATGTTGTTGGTGACTGGCACGGGACGCTCAACCCCCCCGGCGTAGAGCTGCGCCTTGTCCTGCACATTACCAAGGGGGAAGGCGGTGAACTGAAGGCCACGCTGGACAGTGTCGATCAGGCAGCCAACGGCATTCCGGTCAGCGCCATTACCGTCAAAGACTCCCAAATGAACCTCACCGTGGAGGCAGTGCACGGCACCTACGAGGGCAAAGTCAACTCCGCCGCCACGGAAATCGAGGGTACATGGTCGCAGGGCCAACCCCTGCCACTTGTTTTCAAGCGGGGAGCCCTTCCGGCAAAGCCCGCGCCCAAACCCGCCAAGCCGTCTGACATCGATGGTACCTGGATGGGCACGCTCGACGCGGGCGCAATGAAATTGCGGGTCGTGTTCCATATCACCAACACCGAGGAGGGCCTCACGGCAACCATGGACAGCCCTGACCAGAATGTCAAAGGCTTGCCCGTGACCTCCGTCACGCGAGACGGCGCGTCACTCAAGTTGGATCTGAAGCAAATCCCGGGAGCGTTCGAGGGCAAAATTGCGAAAGACCTCACCACCATTGAAGGCACCTGGACCCAAGGCGGTGGCGGTTTCCCTCTAGTTCTCAAGCAGGTCAAGGATGCGGCGGAGCTGGAGCGGCGCCGCCCCCAAAATCCGGTGAAACCCTATCCTTATCGCGATGAGGAAGTCAGCTACGCAAATCCGGCGGCGAGCATCAAGCTCGCCGCTACGCTGACCATCCCGCCAGGTCAGGGGCCGTTTCCCGCAGTGCTTTTGATTGTGGGATCAGGACCTCACGACCGTGACGAAGCCTTGATGGGTCACCGGCCTTTCTTGGTGTTGGCCGACTATCTCACGCGCCATGGTATTGCGGTCCTCCGGGCTGACAAACGGGGGGTCGGAAAATCAGGCGGGAATTCCGCCACGGCCACGACTGCCGATTTTGCCACCGACGCGGAAGCCGGAGTGGCGTACCTCCGGGGGCGGCCCGAAGTCAATCCCCGCAAAATCGGCTTGGTCGGACACAGCGAAGGCGGGATCATCGCGCCCATGGTGGCAGCCCGAAACGCGGACGTCGCCTTCATCGTCATGCTGGCAGGAACGGGGGTGCCGGGGGACCAAATCCTGGTGGCACAGTCGCGCCTGATTGCCGAAGCCGCCGGCAAGAGCCCTGCGGAAGCGGAGAAGAACGCCAACGAGCAGCGCGGAGTTCTGGCGCTGGTGAAGAACGAGAAGGACAACGCCGCCCTGGAGAGTGAGTTGCGAAAGAGGATGGCCGGAAAGGGTTCCGAGGCCCAAGTGGACGCGCAGATCAAAGTGATCACCTCACCCTGGTTCCGCTATTTCCTCACCTACGACCCTGCGGAAAATTTGAGAAAAGTATGGTGTCCGGTGCTTGCCCTGAATGGGGAAAAGGATCTTCAAGTGTCGCCCGCGCTGAATCTACCCGCCATCCGCCAGGCTTTAGAGCAGGGCGGCAACAAACACTTTGAAGCCGATGAACTTCCAGGCTTGAACCATCTTTTCCAAACTGCCCGGACCGGGGCGCCCAGCGAGTACGCCGAAATCGAAGAGACCATGTCGCCCGTGGCGTTAGAGAAAATAGCAGACTGGATTCTCAAGCAGTAGCTGCCCCACACTGGCAAACTTCCTTCGACTGCACTTCACCTCAAATCATTCCTCACCACTTGTCCACCTTTCATCACGAACTTCACGTGCTCAAGTTCCGTGACATCGCTCGCAGGATTGCCCGCGACCGCGACGAGGTCCGCGAACTTGCCCGGCTCAATGGAACCGATGCGGTCCTGCCATCCCATCAACTGCGCGGCCACGTAGGTCGCCGCCCGCAGGGCCTGGACGGGACTCATTCCGAAGCGCACCATGTAAGCGAATTCCTTCGCCTGCGTTCCGTGAGGAAAAGGTCCCACGTCGGTGCCGAAGGCAATGGTGACGCCGGCGGCCACGGCCCGTCGGAAGCTCGCCTCATGCAGGCGCGCCCGGCTGGTCTTCCCCCCGGTCGCTTGCAGGTCGCTCGAGGGATCAAACTCGTAGACGTAGAGCGTCGGGACGTAGGTGATATGTTTCTCGACGAGTTTATGGATGGCCGCATCGTCCAGGTCCAGCCCGTGCTCGATCGAATCCACCACCGCGTCGAGGCAATTGTGCAATCCCATGCCACTGTAAGCGTGGCAAGCCACTTTCCGGCCCTCTCGATGCGCCTCGTCCACAATGGCTTCGATCTCTTCCAGCGTGAAGGTGGGGATGCTAATCAGTTTGCCCTCTGGAGTAAGGTGAAAATGGTGCGTCGAGTAGATCTTGATGACGTCGGCGCCGTAACTGATCTGCTCGCGCACGGCCTGGCGAGCCGCCCAGGGCGAGTCCGCTCTCTGGACGCCGGAAGGCACGGTAACCTCCGGCGAATAACCTTCCAGCGGATAACCGCCCGTGGTGGATAGCGCGCGCGTCGCCACCTGCAAGCGTGGCCCGGGAATCAACCCGCGGTTGATGGCATTGCGCACGTCCACGTCGCTGTACATGGCGCCTTCGGTTTCCAGGTCGCGCATCGCGGTAAAGCCGGCCTCCAGGTCTTTGCGCGCATTCACCACGGCCTCGATCGTGCGGTATTGCCAGGACTCTTTCAGAAGCTGCTCGTCGTAGCGATTGCCGCCTTCCCCGGTGAGGAACAGGTGCGTGTGCGCGTCAATCAGTCCCGGCAGCAAGGTAGCGTTGGAAAGACTGATCTGTTCCGCGCCGGCGGGAATCTTCACGTGGTCAGCCGACCCCACGGCGGCGATGCGTTCACCGTGCACGACCACGACCGCATCGCTAAGGAAAACAGCCTGCTGGGAGTCAAAGAGATGCCCGGCGCGAATAACCAACCAACGGTCAGGCTGGGCCTGTAGTGTTAGCGCCAGCGCCATCCAAACCAGTGCCGCGCATGCCGCGTGTTTCCATTTCATTGCAGCATCCTCCCTTCCACCGAGACGTCCCTCCGGCTCAACCAACGGCCCAACCAAATGAGCGCGACGGCATCAATCAGCCAGTGTGCAAGCATGGAGGGATAGAGGCTCCCGAACCGCACCACGGGGTAGGCGAGCAGCGCTCCCAACAGTCCGGCGCGAATCATGCCACCCCACCCCTGGTAGGAGTGCGCCAGCCCGAAGGCCACCGAGCACATCACCCAGGCCCACCCGGTCGAGTGGAGCCAATGAGTCAGTTGCGTGAGCAGAAAACCCCGATAAAGGAATTCCTCGCAGAACGCCGCCGTGGGCGCAACGATCGCGACCGACCAGACCTTCTCCCGAGTTGTTTCCGGAATCAGCAGGTTGACCAGTTCAGATTCCTGCGGCAGCCACCCGCGGTGCTCGCACAGGAGCACCAACCCCAACGCCAGCAGCGAGACCAGCGCGATGCCGGCGGCCCAGCCCAGGGCGTCGACGAGAGGCAATACCCGGAAGCCTACGCGAAAAACTTCCGGCGCCACCAGTAACACCACTCCCGATCCTAGAAGAGCCAGGACCCATTGGGAGAAAACCGCAGAAACGTAGATCGTCAGGCGGGGCAGTTCGCGGATTTGGCTGTTGCGGGCCGTCGAGTAAGAGAGCATCGGCACGCCCACCACAAGCATGGCTGTGAACAGAGCTGCGATGAGTGTGTGAAACATGCGTGAGCTCCTGCGGACCCCCTCACCCGGCGCGGGACGGGTGCGGGGGTTCCGGGGTCGAACAGGAACAGTCCCCTCGATGCCCTATGGCTTTTTCTCTAAGGTGACCCGTATCGTGCGAATGCCCGAGCCGGGCGCGAGAGTCAGGCTCTCCGCATGTGCCTGGTAACCCATGAGCCGGTACTCCAAGCGATGATTACCGGACGGGATCTTCAAGATGGAGGGTGTATTCCCATGAAACTCATCGTCAATCAGGATGTCGGCCCCCAGGGGATCAGAAAAGCACTCCACGGTAACGGACTCGACGGGTGCTGAGGCCGCGGCCGGAGGAGCAGGGGTTACCGGCGCAGGAGGCGTGACGGGCTGCGCCGTCTGCGGAGTGGTTTCGGCTGGCGTGGCTGGGGCAACGGCAACTGCGGGCTCCGCAGGCGTGGCCGGTGCTCCCGCCACTTCCAGCGTGACGTCCTCATCCAGGTAGGCGGTGAACTCGCTTCCCTTCGGGGCGCCCAGATCCCCGCCCACTTGGCTCTCGACCTTGACCTCGTCCTTTCCAACACTCTTGGTTTTCACCGGACTGCAGCGCAGCTTCACGGTCTTGAGGTCGGGAAGCCGCAGACCCTCGATATCAAAACGCAGGGCCTTGCCAGGTTTGGCGATTTGGACGGCGCCCCACACCACCGACCCTTCCGGAATCACCACCGCCCCATGCTGCGTGACGGCTTGCGACACCTCCATATTTACGCGGGTCCCTTCCGCCACCTGACCGCTCAGCAGGTCAGCCGTCAGCCGCACGTGAACCGGGGTGCCCTCCGCCAAACGCACCGTCTCCGCTTGCAAGAAACCGCCCGGGAACGCCAAGATGAGCGCGCATATCGCCAACGCATACCTGACTTTCATGGCCAACCCTCCCCAACCTAAGACTGACGCACCCGGCCCCGCGGCGCCCCAAACGGCTTTCATTCCTTCTCGAGCGTGGCCCGCACCGTAGGATGCGATTCGGGATCAACCACCATGACGCGCGTCCAGGAACGGTATCCTGTCAGGCGAATCTCCAGGTTGTGATGTCCGGGAGTCAGCCGCAGGGTTGACGGCGTGCTCCCCACGAAGGTGCCGTCGACGAGGATGTCTGCTCCACTGGGCGTACTGTCGAACCCCACGGACGCCGGCTGCGTCCCGACATCTTCCGCCGCCGGTGGCGCGGACGGCGCCGCCTCCGCCGCAGGAGCGGCGGCCGAGGGTGCCGCCGCCGGCACAACAATGGTATCAGCAGTATTGATGAGGAAAGACCCGTCCGCGTAGGCCGTGTATTCCTTGCCCTTCTCGGCTCCGATCAGACGCGAGGGGTAGCCTGGAATCGGCGAGCGTTCTGCAACCTCAGTATCCCTGGAGTTCACCTTCGCGGGCTTGCTCCCCTGGAGGCGCAGGGGAATTTCCTTATTGTCAACGGCGCGAACCGTCGTGAATTGAAAGACCACCTCTGCATCCTTGGCTTTGGGTTTGCCTGTGCCCTTCACATCGAGGATTTTGCCATGCGCCGCGGCTCCTTTCGCGATCGCCACATGGCCGTTTATGAGAATGTCTTCGGTCACTTCGAACTCGATCTGGTCGCCCTTTTGAACATTATCCGTCGTGAGAATGTTGCGGAGCCTTACCCGCACGAGCTGGCCGTCGCGCACACGCACCTGTGCCGCAAACCCCGGAATAGCGAAGAAGAGAAGAAGAACCAGCGCCGCCGAGCGGCTGAGTACTCCGGGTAAACCATCCAGACCCTGAATTCGGGCCGCCTCCTGAGCTGAATACCTGCGCATTCGAACCTCCCACTTGAACTTTCACATCCCTGAGGACCCGGACTTGATGCCCTCCTGGCGAAAGTCCCTCAAGTGCAACGGACGAGTGTCTCACCAGGGCGCAACCGGCGTCAAGAACGCCGCCCGCCGGCCACACCCCGGTTCCCTACCCAGCCGGCGAGGGGAGCTATTTTCATAACAGATAGCATGAATCGTAACGTACCCGTCCCGAACCGCTGGCCCAAGGGAACGCACAAGGAGGGCCCTGGAAACCTGCGAAGGGTGTATGCTGCGGGGCGGTGGGGAGCTAAAATGGGAATGCCGGATTGAACTTTCTTACATGGCATCCACGGGCGAATTGAAACACTTTTGCAGTACCCTGTTTTCCCTGACCCGCCACAGAAGGAGGAAACCGATGAGGGAATCGAACCATTCGCGAGCCACAGCAGATTGCTCTGGGAGTGCGTGGGCTTTCCGTAATGGGTTGGTTTTTCTATTGGCTGTGACGCTCCTGGGTAGCGGGACGGTTTCCACGTTCGCGAAGGATCTTCAAGCCGCGGACCCTTCCACAGTCGCGAGCCAAGTGAACAAATTCGGGATAGGAAAGGCGGTCAAGGTCACACTCATCGGGGGCGAGAAGCTCAGTGGACACATCCAGAGCATTGGGACCGATACATTCACCATAAGGCTCAACAAGAAGGGTGGGGAGAGATCGATTCCCTATGCTCAGGTGGGGGAGGTGAAAGACCCAGGGCCGCTAACTTGGATGCTGGTCGGGGCGGTGCTGGTTATTGTGATCATCCTTATTGCCCATCATTGACGTTTTTGAGAGGGAAGAGAAGGGTGGGGCAGGTTCGAGATGCCGGCGAAGAGGGCGCGGGTGAGGTAGCGGGTGAATTCAACGGTCTGATTTGCAGCCAACGGCAGGCGGCCGCTGATGGCCAATTTGGCGAGGCCGTGCACACCCGACCATGCCACGACGGCCAGGGGCAGCGGATCGCCCGCCGGCAAACCTCCTGCCGCTTGGACGGCCACCACCGCGTCCAGAAGGGTTTGGAACGCGCGGCGGCCCGCGGTTGAGGCGCTCGCCGAGGGTTCTTTCACAGTGGGCAGATCGAACATTACCTGGATGTGCTGCGGCCAGCGCAATGCAAACTGCACGTATCCGCGCCCCGCCAGATACAGCCGCTCCTCGGCGTTCCGTCCTTGCGACATCGCCTCGCGCATCGACGCGGTCAGCAGGTCGAATCCCTGTTCCGCCACCGCCCCCAACAGATCTTGTTTGTCGCGAAAATGCCGGTAGGGCGCGTTATGCGACACTCCCGCGCGCCGCGCCACTTCGCGCAAGGTGAAGGCCTGCGGCCCTACCTCCGACACGAGTTTGACCGCTGAGGCCAGCAAGACCTCCTTCAGGTTGCCGTGGTGGTACTGCCGTTTCCGGGCCATGGGTCCCCACTCAGAAATAATTTATCAGAAATATGTTGACAAGCGCAACATCCGAATGTAGATTCGATGTTGTCATTGTCCACATTGGAGGATCCCGATGGTTTCTTACAAGCAACACACACTCGACGGAAGCTGGGACGCGATTGTGGTTGGTTCGGGCATCGGAGGCTTGGCCACCGCCGCCCTGCTCTCCCAGCACGCGGGCAAGAGGGTTCTGGTACTGGAGCGTCACTATACCGCGGGCGGTTACACGCATGCCTTCCGCCGGCCCGGATACCAGTGGGACGTGGGCGTGCATTACATCGGCGAGGTGCACGATCCTGGGTCGCAGCTTCGCGCCGTCTTCGACCACGTGACCGACGGACAATTGCAATGGCAACCTATGCCGGACGTCTACGACCGCGTCATGATCGGCGGAAACACGTTCGAATTCCCGGCCGGCCGCGAGCGTTTCCGCGAGCAGTTGAAGCGGTACTTCCCCAAGGAAGCATCTGCGACGGACCGCTACATCGAGGCAGTCGTCTCCACGCAGAAGGCCGGCGACCTGTACTTCGCCGAGAAGGCGATTCCGCGGCCCTTGGCGTGGCTCGTTGGAGGCTTGATGCGGGCGCGTTTCCTGCGCGGGGCGCGCCAGACCACGTTGAATGTGCTGCGCCGGTTCACGACTGACCCGGACTGGACCGGACTCGTGACCGCGCAGTGGGGTGATTACGGGCTTCCGCCTGCGCAGAGTAGTTTCGGCATACACGCGATCATAGCGGGCCATTATTTCGAGGGCGCCAGCTACCCGGTGGGAGGGGCGGAACGCATCGCTCGAACCATCGCCCCGCTGATCGAGCGGAACGGCGGCCAAGTTGTGGTCAGCGCAGAGGTCGCTGAGGTCATCGTCAAGAACGGGAAGGCCGTGGGCGTGCGCATGGCCGACGGCCGGGAATTCCGCTCCGGCATCGTGATCAGCGACGCGGGGGCCCGCAATACTTTCGACCGCCTGGTTCGAATCGAGCAACCGCTGCGTAGCGAACTGCGGCGGATTCCACCCTCCATGGCTCACCTCAGCCTTTACGTCGGCGTGAAGCAGAGCGCGGCAGAACTGGGATTGAACGGGACGAACCTGTGGGTTTACCCCACGCCCGACCACGACGCGAACTTCGCCCGATTTCTGAAGGACCCCTCCGCGCCCTTCGCGCTACTGTTCATTTCTTTTCCCTCGGCGAAGGATCCGGAGTTTGAGCGCAAGTACCCTGGCCGGGCCACGCTGGAAGTGGTCACTCTTGCTCCCTATGATTGGTTCACGCGCTGGGAGGGTTCCCGCTGGAAGCGTCGCGCCGAGGATTACGAAGCGTTCAAGAAGGAATTAGCGACCCGATTGCAGAGCGAACTCGAGCGGCTGGTGCCCGCCATGGCCGGAAAGATCGACTACGCCGAACTTTCCACCCCGCTCACCACCCGCCACTTCATGAATTACGAACGCGGAGAAGCTTATGGCCTCGCTGTTACACCTGAGCGCTTCAGTTCCCGGTCGCTCACGCCCCGAACTTCTGTCCCGGGCCTCTACCTTACCGGGCAGGATGTGACGACGCTCGGCGTTGCTGGCGCGCTGTTCGGCGGCGTGGCCACGGCTTCGGCAGTGCTCGGCAAGAATCTCTTAGGCAAGATAAAACCCCGAACCCCGGCAACATCGTCCCTACGCACGTGAGGGTGAACCGGCAATGTGTGACGTGAGAGCAACGGTTTGGACGTCGATTGCCTTCAGTGGTGGTCAAGTGTATGTTGTCGGTAAGGCCGGAGTCCTTTATGGGACTCCGGGATAACAGGTGAGGGAAGCTGATCATGTTCATTATCGCGCTCATCGCTAGCGTTCTTGCCTTCATCCAGAACCTGGTCATGTTTGTTTTTGGCATGAAGGAAATGGCGATTTATTCCTTCCCGCTGTCGTTTATCGGGATTTTCCTGGGCGAGATCGCGGCGATATGGACGGGATATGTTTGTGCCCGCAGGTTTCTGCGCCGCAGGCGCGCGCTGGCGCTGGCGGCGTGGGTGATCGTGGTCCTGGGAGTGGCGGAAGTGGCGCTGCCGGGGAGCTTTTTCACCATCGGGGTCCAGTACGCGGGGCGGCAGCACATGCTGAACCGGATCGAACTGGCGGGCACATCGTTTGAAGCGCTGGCCTCCGACCGGGGCGGCAGCCGGTTCGCGCTCAACTATACCCTGAAATTTCCCAAAACTGCGCATTACCTGACCTACCCGGCCTCGATCGGGCCGTGGGGCAACCAGGTTGACGGCCACTACTTCATCAAGGAGCATCCCGAATACCATGACGAGAATTATGTTTTCGAGGCCGGAAGGCCCTACAGCTTCACCGTGGTGTTCGACACCGCAGGCAAAAAGTTCAACTTCGCGAGAGAAACAGCGAACATTTCTATGTGCACCAGCAAGGATTACTTCATGGCCTGCCGGGTGATCCCCATTGGGCTTGCGGGCGTTCCCGCCGCGCTGGCCGCGAATCCCGCGCCTGTTCTGCGCGAGCCCGCCGTCGCGCCGGACAACGTGTGGGATATCACCGAGAAAAGCATCCGGCTGGACGAACTGCGCATGAAATCAACGGCGAGCAGCACGGGCGCGCCGGTCGAGTTCTCCTTCGTCATCACCAATACCGGCAAGGTAACTGTCGTCATCCCCGGCGGGAATTTTGACAACGTCATCCGCATAGACTACGGGTGGGAGGCGGTTTCCGACACTGCGAAAACCACCAAAGTCCTGCCGGGCAGGATGCGTTTCGGCAACGCGGTGCTCAACGGCGGCGCACAGTTCATGGTGCTCAAGGGCAGCCTGACCCCGGGCGAAAAGGTGCCCTATGACGACAAAATCATCCCGTTCGATCCGCTCGCGCCCGGCGTATACAAACTGCACGTGTATCTCTTCAGCCGCTATTCCACCGAAACGAACAGGCCTGTACAGGAACTCGCGCAGGATTTCTCGGTCGTTCCTTAAAGGCCGCGTTGTGCCGCGACCCGAACTCTGTCTTTTACCTCGCTGTCATCATTATCCCCACACGCGTGGTGGAGAACCGGAATGGGTAGATTCTCTCTTGAATTTGAAGAGTTTTTTCTTTCTAGAAGGGGTAAAGGGGAAACCTCTTTCTTTTTGAAGTTCAGGAAGCGACGGGAGCATGGGTCACCTCCTGGGCAGGGGAGTTCAGGCGAAAGAGTTGGGAACCGTCGTAGGGCTGATGGGTTTTGAACATGGCGTGGAGAGCGTGCAGGAGTTTGCGCATGACGGCGACCAAGGCTTGCATTTTGAATTTGCCTTTGGCGAGCAGATGCCGATAGAAGGCGCCGAGGTGGGGGTCGTGCTGGACGGCGACCAAGGCGGGCATGAACAGAGCGTGGCGCAGGTGTTTATTGCCGGCCTTGCTGAGGCGCGGCTTTTTATGCAGGGAACTTCCCGAGGTGTACTCCCGCGGGTCGAGTCCGGCGTAGGCCACCCACTGGCGAGCCTCCAGGTCGGGCGCCAGCACGCCCAGCTCCCCCAAGAGCTGCACGGCGCTGGTTTCGCCGATTCCCGGCACGCTGTCGAGTAGTGCGAAGCGCTCCGTCATTTGGGGATCCTGCGCGATCAACTGGCGCGCTTGACGGGTCAAGCGCTGGAGGGCCCGTTCCTGGGCCCGCAGGCTGCGCGCCAAGTCGCGCCGCACCACCGCCGGAATCGCCTGGGACAGCCCCGCCGCATGCTGCCGATTCTTCTCGGCCGTCTGCATCTCGACCAACTCCCGCAGCCGCCGCGCCAGCGCGTGCAAGGCCAGAGCGGTGGGCGAGGGCCGCACCCAGGGTTGAAAGGGCATGCGCGCGGCAAACTCCTCCAGGACCCCGGCGTCGAGGGGATCATTCTTGCTGCGCCGCATCAGGGCGTGAGCGAAATGACGGACGGCGCGCGGATTGGCCACCATCACCTCGATGCCCTCCTGCTCGCTCAGCGCCAGCGCCAGGTCCAGACCGTAGAGACCGGTCGACTCCAGACAAACGCGCACCACGCGGCCCGCTCGCGGCAGGTAACGAAGTATCATCCCATGGCCTTCCGGCGTGTTGGGGAAATTGCGCAAAGGCTCCAAGTCCTCCTGCCGCCGCATCCTCACCACCAATTTCTTCGCACTAACTTCAATTCCACAAGTATCCAGGTTGCTCATAAAGCCCTCCTGGAGTTAAGCTTTCGGTCCGGTCCCCCCGACCCTGTGCCGTCTCCCGTCGAGCTTGAATATGCAGGCTCATCCGGCCTCGGATTCTCCTCGGCGTGGGAGAAGAGGGCGGGGGGCCTATCTACCCGACAGGCTCGGGAGTTGCCTCCCGGCCTCAGCGCAGATCGGCCTCCGCCGCCGGACACCACTAACTCCAGGCACTGTTTTACACCCGAAATCAACGGCCAAAGTAAGATACAAGCGCAGAGTTTTGCGCAGTTCAAACTCTGCGGCTCTTCATTTGATAAATATTCAGTTCTTGTTAATACATGGGGACGAGCTCGACGCTCGAATCCAGGAAGAACCGCAGAGTCTCAAAGGCAGAGACTCTGCGCTACCGGCTTTTCGTCATCGGGTATTAATACATATGTGGACGTTATCATGTTAAGAACCGCGGAGGAAGGTAAAATACGCCTACCTCCGCGCTCGCCCAAATCCGGTGCTAAAACCACATTCTTTCCAATCACAAAAGTGATGCGATCGCTGAGATGGACGGCTCGGCCTGGCGGGATGCTCATTCCCCTACAGCAAGATCAAACCGGAAGTTCCGGGTAGTACGTTCGTACCGTAGGAAATTGCCTCCAAAAAGCATATGAATGTAATGCCTGCCCACATGAGGGGCAGACTTATTCGATGGTGCGATGTCGGGTAGAGGCAGTATGGATGAACTGTCTGAGTCCCTTGCAGCGCAATGCTCTACACACAGCCTGAATCTCCTGCTGAAAATGGCATGTCTTTACGGGGCGCACAACGACGCTTCCAGGCAGTGCCTGAGCGTAGCTCCGTGTGACCCTCGCGAGTATTTCCGTAGAGACGCTCAGCTCCTCTGCCCGATCGCCACTTCGAATCGGGCTGCAGATTTGCTCCTTTCAGCCGATAGAAAGTTGCTTGGGGCCTAGGGTGCACCTCCTGGGCTGGAGACTTAGCGTGACGCGTCGAATTCCTTGGAGGCAGGTTGTCCTCTCGGTGGGGGTGGCGGGTGTCACCCTGTGGCGTGTTCCCTTCGCAAATCTGCGGGCGGCCTTTTGCAACTTGGAATTGGGGAGCGTGTCGCTGGCCGTCCTCTGCATTCTCGCACTGCTGGCGCTTCGCGCTTATAAATGGCACTGCTTAATGGCTGAGGTAGGCAACCTCCGCCTGCGGCAGTCGCTCCGTACCTTCATGGGAGGCCTCGGGCTGGCTTTGCTCACCCCTGGGCGAATTGGGGAGCTAGGACGCTGCGCCTTCGTCCGGAAGCACGAGCGTATCCAAGTCGCGATCCTGACGCTGGTCGACCGGGCATTGGATCTGTGGGCGCTGCTCACCCTGATCGGGGCCAGCCTGTTCTTTCTAAGTTCCCACCCCGCTGCCATCTTCGGGTTTGCCGTCTGGCTGGCGTTGCTTCCGGTGATGCTGGGGCTGCCTGGCCTCCTCGTGCTTCTGTCCCAGGTGGCGCAGAGATCCCGGCGTTTTCACCGGGACCTGGCCGAAGTTGCTTCCGCCTTGCCGCCCCTCAAAATGCCGAAGTATGTCGTTATGGCCTTGGGTGCAATGGGGGTAGAACTTTCCTCCTTCTACTTCCTCCTACGGGCCTTCTCCCACACGGGATTCACGACGGCCGCCGTCACCTACCCTTACATCGTGCTGGCCGGTGACCTGCCGTTTTCCATCAGCGGCGTGGGCTTCCGCGAAGCAGCAGCCGCTCTGCTTCTCACGCCGTATGCCGTCCCTTCGAGCGCGGCGGTGGGAGCGGCATCGCTTTGGTTCGTGGTCGGCATGCTTTTTCCCGCGGTCGTTGGCATCGCCTGGCTGTTCATTGAAAAGCTCAGACCCCACATCCGTCGCACGGATCTCTTGGAGCTGAGGCTGGAGCCAACCTGGCGGCCTCCGAATCCCGCCGAGTCTGATAGCCCGTTTCCAGCCTCTCATGTGGTCCCGCGCTGAAAGTTCAGCTGAGCGAGTGTAGCGCACGTCGGCGCAGTCTGTCTTCGTCTGCGGCTTTTTCGTTATCGGGTATTAATAAATATGTTGACGTTATCATGTTAAGAACTTCTTGAATCTCAAATCTGCAATCCTCAATTTCCGGCCCCCCAGTTTCCCCCTCCGCGCTACCCCCTTCTGCTGCTTAGTGCACAGTGGGGTCAAGCCGGCGGTTCATTTTCAAAGCGATGTCCGTGTAGTAGCGCGGGGTCTGAAGAATCAACTCGTCCCCGGCGCACTCCCGCGAGCCCGAGTCAATCACTGCACCCGTGGTTGGATTGATCCATTTGATCTCATAGGTGCCCGGCGGGACATAAAGGTACATCGTGTCGGCGAACCAATTCACATCGACGTTGAAGCGACTGGCGGTCGCGCCCTGCGGCCAAATCTCCCATTTTCTGGTCCCATGGAAAATGTAAAGGGCGTATTGCTTCCCTGGCTCCGCAATCCCTCTGACCAGTGCCGTGGAGTCCGTCATCTGGAATCCCGTAAACTTCGTCATTCTGATGAAATCGAGGCTTCGCATGAAGTTCATCAACACCCGTTTTTGAGGCAGAATCTCTTTCTCTGTGCTGGTTTCTTTGGCGGATGAATTGGAGGTGGAGAAATCACTGTTCAAATGGATCAGCCCGGCGAGACCACCGACCATACCGTACCATCCTTCGGCGCGGGTCTCTTCGACCGGGTGTCCGTACTGGAAGGGGTAGAAAAAGGTTTCGACGTCGATGATGGGCTTGTCATCATTATAGTTACTGTCCAATGTTTGCTCCATGGGCGAAATGTATTCCGTGGGCAGCCACGAAATGCGGCGATCCTTCGTAAAATCCGGCGTGGCGCTGTGGGCGGTCTCACCGTACAAATGCCGGTAATGATCCACGCTGATCAGGGCATCCAGCATGGCGCTATTCCAGGGCCACGAATTCTGGTGCTGCATCTCGGGCTCGTCGGAGATGTCGAAAATGACATTCTCAAACTCGCTCAGCTCGGAGGCGACCTTCTTGACGTACTTGAGCTGCGCTTCCACCAAAGCCTTATCGGTGAGGGTGCTGTACTGTTGGAACTCACAGGTTCCCACCCCCTGAATATTATTCGTATGGTATAACGGCTGCGCCGCCCACCGGTCGTCATACATGCCGTTGAAAAAGGCGATTTCCACAATGATGTCGCGTAGGGATGCTTGGTAGACGTAGTCTTTGAGACGTTTGAAATACTCCGCGTCCCACGAGTCCAGATCGTATTTGTATACGCCCAGGTTTGGGTTCGCTCCGGCAACCGTGGATTTTCTCCAGGGCAGGATATAGCGACCGGGCGAAGGTCCCAGGGGGTTGCCCTTGGCGTACTGGTCTTTCATCTCCACATACGCGCCCGGATAGATGCGCGTGAGATTCATTCCGTACTCGTGCAGCCGGTCGAGAAATGAAACATAATCAAAGTCCAGGTTGATCACCGCGCCATAGTGATGATCTGTAGTGATCAGCAGCAGCGGCTTTCCTTTGTAAGCAAAATAGTGCGGATTATCCGGGTGCTTGCGAACCGGACCCCAATTAGCCTCGCCTGAATCGGCCATGTGGTCGGGAACGCGGCTCGGTTCGCTGCCAGCAGGTGCTTCGGGCGCGGCGTTCGGCGCGATGGTCGAGTAGGTCTGCGCCGAGGTGGTTGCGCTTTCGGACTTGCGCGCGTCCCCCACAAGTACCTGTCCTTTGCAGCCGATCACACCAGCCAGCACGAAACAGAGCCCGGCAATGCTTGCCCCAAACATGTGAGGCGTCCGCTTGGAAGCCCGATTCGTCCCCATTGCAGCCCTCCGCGCCATTGCTCCCCCCCGTCGCTCATGTCCTTCCCAGGGGAGCGGTATTCTACCCGAATGCCACAGGCATTTCTACGGACCGCGGGCGGGCTGGCGCAGGGCGAGCGCAGCCCTGCGATTCTGGTGCGATTCGATGACGTGAATCGCACAACTGGGCTCGTTCTGCGCCAGCCTCCGCGCCACCTCCCCAAATCTCTATGCGGGAGCCGTTAATTCGCGTACAATGCGGGCGTCCTGAGTGTTTACCCATTGCACATCGTAGCGGCGGGTTTACCCCGCCATTCCGGGTTCGGCGGGGCGGTATTACGCCGCCGTCTGGCGAAGTAAACTCACCGCTACAGTGGTAGAATCTTGCAATGCCGGTACCCTACTTTGTGCGCAAGAAAAATCGTTTACCTCGCTCCTGCTACTTGGGCCACCAGTGGTATTTCATCACGGCATGTACGGAAGCAGGCCAGCCGCATTTCTCGCATGGTCAACTGGCGAAAGTCTTACTGGACCTCCTGCGGGCGCAGTGCTCTTGCCATTCCTTCGGAGTGTATGCCTATTGCTTTATGCCCAACCACCTTCACCTCGAGTTGGTTGGCCTTTCCGACCACTCGGATGCGATCTTACTCCTTCACGACTTCAAGGGAATTGCGACATCACAATCCCGCGCCATCGGCGTTCGGAACCTCTGGGAGAAGGGTTTCTACGACCATCTCTTGACAGATGACGACGATCACAACGCTGTGGCGTGGTACATCTTCAACAATCCGGTCAGAAAGGGCCTTGTGCACGACCCACGCGATTGGCCGTATTCGGGCTCCTGGATGTTTGATTGGAAGAAAGCTGTCGGGCCCATCGAACAGTACAATCCGCCTTGGAAGTAGCGGCGGATTGACCCCGCTATTTTAGATTCGTAGCGGCGGCCTTACGCCGCCATTTGGCGAGGTAAACTCGCCGCTACAATATGGGACTGCCACCGAGTGAAATGTATCGGCGGGCTTCCGGATTCTGGTTGTCGCTGCCCATTCACCAATTCTACCCATCCAGGCTGTTCGGCCCAACAAATTCAGGAAGCGTGGGCCGCGCTGAACGGCGGCACATTTTAAGGTCAGCGCGTTATTACGGGTGGCCAGGGACTCCATTTTTGGCGGCGCGCCTGTTCGATTGATCTACCCGACGATGCGACCGGTTTGCACAGAGTGCTAGTGGCGCCCGAGGAGCGGCGAGTGCAGCAGACCGCATTCGAGAAAATGAAGACTTCCCGTTTCTATGCTGCTGAATTGCGCGACACGATAAAAAACCCAGCAAGCTGATGAAAAGGATGTAGAGGCGGCTTTATGCCGCCATCCGGCATTGAAAACAATCGAGAAATGGCTTTGACGACAACGGCGTATGGACCGCGCGTTATCCGTATGTGCTCACCGTCAAGCATCAACATTTTCTTTCTTCCGAGACGGTACGAGCCGTTTATGTATTCTGTGTTGCCAGTACAGTCCGCATCCGTTTCAGCGTCGACCGGCGACCCGGTTTGCCCTCACGGATCGCCTCAATCGTGTGCTGGCTCAATCCGGTGTCAGCACCGGGATAAAACCGTTTCTGTCGGTACCGCGGCGGAGCGGCGGCGATTCAGGGGGCCGGGTCTTTCGGCTGGGCGGGTATCGGCCTGTCCTTGCAGCAGGCATTTTTCAGATTCCACAACACCCAATCACCAGGCGCGTGCAACTGATGGATTACATCCGCCAGGGGAAGGTGGTCGTCGGCGGTAAGCCAAAGAGCTTCGTCGGTCTTGGCATCGATGAGTTGGGCGGTAAGGGAGGTGCACATCCCCCCCGTTGCTTCCATTCCGCAGGGGACCGGGCTTCCTTCCTCGATGTCCAGGACAGCATCTGCCTCCGATCGCTCCGGCGTGCTGAGCAAGCAAGTCTTCTGCGAAAGATTCTTGCGGACGTAGGATACCGCCGTCCCGGAGCCGTCCACATAGATCGTTTGCAGTGACCGGAGGCGCGCGGCACGGTCCTTCTTGTTTTTCTTCCCGAAGGCGACATGTTGAACGGAGACAACAGCTAGACACACCACGACGATCGAGATAATTGTTCCACGCATGGTCCGTCCTCCATCCCGCCATCTCTCAGGCGGAGGTGATTCGCGGGGGCTACGTCCTCACCCTAGTCCCCAATGCGGTGGTGGGGCAAAGCCACATTTGCGACGTATTTTAGCAGAACCTCCGTTCCACTTTCCGAAGTTATTGAAAATCGGCATGTATACGTTGTGACAGAGGTCCCCGGGCGGGCTGGCGCAGGGCGAGCGCAGCCCTGTGATTCTGGTGCGATTCGATGACGTGAATCGCAGAACTGGGCTCGTTCTGCGCCAGCCCCCCGCTTGCCAGACACAACTCGTCCCGCAGACGGATGTTTTAACTCTTGACTTAGTAATTTCATCGGGAGTAAGGTCTTGGTCATTACAAAAGTGGATTCAACTTGGGGCCTATCCTGCCGGGAGGCTGGAGTGCTCTTCGAGCCCTATAGACAAACACTTAGGAGAAAACGTCATGAAGAAATTCCTTGCTGTCATATTTTGCATTATCATGCCTCTTGTGGGTATAGCTGGAGATAACAGTTACAAAATCAAGTACGATGGCGGTACGTTGCCCGATACTAAGGCTGGAACGGATTTGCGAATGTACCTCGAATCAAACCAAGTACGGATTGCAAAAGACAAGTCGGATTTGGCAACAATCCCGGCTTCTGCAATCACGGAGATCAGCTACGGCCAGGATGTTCACCGCCGAGTCGGTACGGCGGTTGCTGTTGGTGTGTTCACACTCGGAGTGGGCGCGTTGACGGCCCTCAGCAAGTCCAAGAAACACTTTGTTGGTTTGACTTGGGTTAATGGGGATCAGAAGGGCGGTTTTGCAATGCAGTGTGACAAGAATGACTACCGGGGCATCTTGGCTGGACTGGAGGGAATGACCGGCAAGAAGGCTGTCAATTCGGAAGCCATGACTGTCAAGAACTGACAACTCGCGATCGCCAGTGCGCACGCCCGGCCTTTCCCTTTGCTTGAGGGTGTAAGCATGGAAAGCTCGTAAAACGGCGGGGATGAACGCAGGCTAAGGGGCAGAGCGGGCTTCTGTTTCGGCCTGTACCTAGGGCCCTGGGACCCTCGGGAAGAGTAGCCGGTAGCGCAGAGTCTCTGCCTTTGAGACTCTGCGGCTTTTCTGTGTTTCATATGCGTGTCTGTTCATCAGCAGGCAACAACACGCGGTCGATGTGCAGCCCGCTGGGGGTTGCTGCGGGGCGCTGGACGCTGCCGGTGTAATCGTGGACACTCGACCATGGCCAACCTTCCGCACGGCTCGCCCACCCCGCCTGCACCGAGTTCAGGTGAATATACTCCACCTTCTCGTTATATTCTTTCACCGTGCGCAAGGCACGATCAAAAAAACGGGGCTGCCCGAGCAGACCCGATTCGTTCCGCCGGGCATTGATGCGCAGCGTCGAGCCCACCTTAATCGACTCCATCACTTCGGAAAGGGTGCGGGGATGGCGCGGAAACAAAATGGCATGCCAGTGGTCGGGAAGAAAAACCCACGCCGTAAAAAGGAAGCCGTGTTTCCGGCGGCGCTCGGCGATCACCCGAGCCAGGCAGGCAAATTCGGCTTCCGAGAGGAGCTGCCTACGGAACAGGCGGCAGGTCACCAAGAAGAAACGGTCGGATAATACCCAGCGCCGCAAGCGAGACATGCAGGCGGATTATACCCCTGATCTCGCCCCTTCGAGCCGCAGAGTCTCAAAGACAGAGACTCTGATGTTATGAAAGCCGCGATGCCTCCTCGGGTGCCGCTAAACTGGAGGTGGTCCAGTTTAGCGGGCCCTCGGGTTGAGACCGAGAGTTTTGCATCGAGGAGACAAAGCGATGACGACGAGTATAACGCCTATTGGGACGCCGGTGGGAGTGGATGTTCACAAGCGCCGGTGCAAGGTGGTGGAGCTTGATCAGGGAGAGATTAAGGTGCGGAAGTCGATCGCCAACACGCGGGAGGAGTGGCTGGAGATGTTGTCGGAACTTCCTCCGGATGCCGAGATCGGTTTGGAGGTGAGCACGGCGGGCTACTTTGCCATGAGCGTGCTGGAAGAGGCGGGCTGGCGGGAGCGCGCCCACTGGGTGCACACGGCGGGAATCGACAGCAACCGCCGGCAGAAGAACGATCGGCTGGATGCCGAGCGGTTAGCGCGCAAGCTAGCCGCGCACCATCTGGACCCGCTGCCGGAGGCGTGGTTTCCGCCCCCGCAGATCCGCGCCTTACGTCTGCGGGCGCGCGCACGCTGCTGGCTCGCCTTGCTGCGTACGCAGGGCAAGAATCACCTGCAAAGTCTATTGCAGATGCATGGTCTGCTGCCGCCCGGCAGCGATCCGTTCGGAGCGGCCGGGCAGAAGTGGCTGGCGCAACAAACCCTGCCGCTGCCCCTCACGGAGAGCCTCCCCCAGATTCAGCGCTTGCTGAAACTCCTGGAAGAGGAGATCGCCATCAGCGAGAAGTACTTGCAGGCCGTGGAGGCCCACTTCCCCGAGCTCGCCCTGTTGCGCACCATCCCGGGGATTGGCGCGATCCTGGCGCCGGTGATCTGGAGTGAGATCGGCACCCTCGAGCGCTTTCGTTCCGCCAAGGCCTTGGCCAATAACACCGGGCTGGTGGCCAGCTACTACGACAGTGGCGACGTGCAGGTGTCGGGTCCCATCACCCGCCAGGGATCGCGCTGGCTACGCTGGGCCTTCGTCACGGCCGCCAACGTGGCCATTCAGTACCCTAATCCTTTCGCGCGGCGCTATCACCGCCTGCGCCGCGGCAAGAAACCCAACGTGGCCAAGGCCGCTATCGCGCATTCCTTGGCACGTTGTGTGTATGGAGTTTTGAAGCACGGCTGCCCTTATCGGGAAGACCGTTGGGGCCGCAAAGTCGGCGCACTGGAGCAGGAAGCCCGAGGTAGCGCTAGGTCCACCAAGACCGTCCTCTGATCGGGACCTGCTCCCGAACAACCGCATCGGAACCAGGGCAACCTGGCGAGCCCGCAGAGATGACTGGGACCGAGCCGACTCGGAAAGCTCGCGCCCGAAGAGCAAGCATCCAATGCCCGCGGGGCCGTGCTTCATCCCCGGCAGCCGGCGGGAAGCGAACCGCTTCCCGCCCGCCGGGCTCTACATCAAGGAGGAACGTCTATAAATTGGAATGATTAGATAATAGGTACAGAATGGCAGCCGACGGCGAGGTCCGCCACCCGCCCCCTCACCGGACCGGCACAGTGCGTTTTTCAGGCATGGGGAAGCTGTGCCAAGGGCGCAGGAGGCGGGGGCGACCCCGGGTCGCCCCCGCCTCGTTTCCATCAGCCTCCGACCGGCTATTCCTCAGCGGGTTGCTCGCCAGCAGAGCCCGCCTCCGCTTCACCGGCTGCAGGCCATTCTGAAGTCGAAGGGAGAAGTTTGTCAAAGGAGAACAACAAAGTAAAAAAATCGACTTGACACGGCATCGCGGTTTCAGAGATGCGCTACCGGCTGATGAAAAGGATGTAGAGGCGGCTTTATGCCGCCATCCGGCATTGAAAACAATCGAGAAATAGCGGGGTGAACCCGCCGCTACGTCGCGCCCGACGAGTCTTTCATCAGCCTACTTCGTCATCGGGTATTAATAAATATGTGGACGTTATCATGTTAAGAACCGCGGAGGAAGGTAAAATACGCCTACCTCCGCACTACCCGCTCGGTCGAGCACAGTTGCGGCTTCGGTCCGGAGCACAGTGCTGGCCCGGGCGGCGTGTAGCGCTACATGAATACCCCTGCAAGGGGCACAATCGGCTTCAAATTGCGCTCGCCTAAATCAAGCGAGGCGACGAAGTAATCCATTCGAGCGGAGTCTTTTGACAAGCCTGCGCTCACGAATAGTCCCAACTCACAAAACTGAACAAGTCCTGAAATCCAACCCCTCGCAGTTCCTGCTGGCCACTGAAGCGTACGTTGACAGACGGAGGCGACTTCCGTCCCCATCTCCAGGTTGAAGACTCGCAGGGAGTCCCAGTCTCCGCTGTGCTGCTCTTTGCCGTGAGCATTGATGGTAAAGCGGTGCTCCATCAAGTTGTACGCAAGGAGAGGTTTCGACGGGTGAACAAGCGGAGATTCCTGGGAATACAGGTCACCGGGCTCACCGACGGGTCGATAGGTCTCCTGAGAAGTATGGCGAAAGTACAGCCGCTCGGGACGCCAATTATTGGCAGCCGATTGGGCTTGGACGACTAGAACATTTGCGACAGGGCTGAACAGCAGTTTCTTGAACCCATACCCTGGCGGAATACCCATTCCCTGAAATGAGATGTTGTCCATAACAGACCAATAATATCAAACGAACGTACATTTTCCTGGCTATTCACATTAGGTACAACTCGCCCTTCATCGTGCTTTTGGCGTAGCGGTCCCTTTCAATCCTGGGTTGCAGGCGGGGCGTCGCACCCTGGCAGGCGAATTCTGTATGCATTGCTCACAATAAGGGACTCACATCCCGATTCGGAGTCGCCTGATCAGTGATCGCCGTTGTCGCTACTACCGACAATTATTTCAGCCTTCCCGGGCGGGCTGGCGCAGGGCGAGCGCAGCCCTGCGATTCTGGTGCGATTCGATGACGTGAATCGCAGAACGGGGCTCGTTCTGCGCCAGGCCCCCATCAGTGGACGAGGCGAAGGCTGCTATTGACCGCTACTTCGCAGAACGAGATTTGCATTTTCAACAGAATCCGAAAAGGACTGGCAACAAGATATGGGGAAAGGAACGCGTGGGCAGCACCTTTCAAGAAGGTCAAAACTGCAAGAATCCGCGCTTCCGATAAAGAACTTGGTGTCCGCAGCTAGAAATACGCCCACCTTCTGATCAGGGCATATTGCCAAACAGAACCGTCATTGCGCAGCACGATGTAGAAGATGCCTCCGCCCATATAACCAACAGAATATGTGATCTTGAGCAGAATACGGTTGTCGGTGCGGGCAACTATCACAACTTCGCAGTCTTTGCGAGATTCGGGAGGCAAGAAGAATGCAGATGCGCGAATTGATGCGCTAATGTCAGGCTCAATCTTTAGGTCATGAGCGATTCTCCTTGCCAACGTAATTAGAGAGTCTGAATCTTCGATGAGCGTTGCCGCATCACCCCCCGTGCAGAGTTTCGCAAATGCACGCATCCTCGCCATCACGGATTTGGACAGGGTCGAGCCATTAAGAATGAGCGAATATATGAGTGCATCATCAATATCGGAGTCATGATTGTCTCCGCATCGATACCCGTTGGGCGTCTGTTTGGCAGCCACCCAGCGATCAATCCTCTCGACATCAGCGTCGGAGAGATTGGCCGCAGTTGAATAAAGCAGCCCACGATCCCTCCGCTCTAAGAAATCAGCGCAGCTCGCCGAGCTGGGCGCCGCAAGGAAGTCAAGGGTTAGGAAGGCGGCGACCGCAATTCGATCATCGTCGCTGTGGCAGGCTGCGAGCAAATCCGACGCCCTGGCATCGCCCCCGGTAAAGAGGCGTGCCAAGCCGGTGTCGTCGTCATCAACGATCCACGCCTTGAGCATCCTAATCGTGTCGCCGTATGTTTTCGAAGGCGACTGGGACGCTTGGGCAAGGGGTTTGGCCGAGGCGCCCGAACTGGGGTTCACTTGACCACTCCCGGTGCAGGCATACGCCGCCAACAGAAGCGAGAGGATGTGCGTGTGCAATCTCATTTGAGCGGAGAATACATCTCTCACGGGGGCGAAACAACGAAATAGCGCGGGTATCGCCGACGTTACGGATTATGTCAGCGCCCATCGGGCACGCCTCGCTAACGCCGCCAACGCGATGGCGCATGCGCCCTCGAATCGCGCAATTGCACAAACATTGTGCATAGCGCGCAGGTGTAGCAGTTTTCCCGTCCGTATAGCTAACCCCCTTATCGCGTTGACTTAGCTGCAGGTGCGGCCTAAGATGGCGGCAGTCGAAGTGACAGGGCAAACCTCTCCTGGAGCATCCTCCGTTGATTGGGAAGACTGTTTCCCACTACCGCATCCTCGAAAAGCTCGGCAGTGGCGGCATGGGCGTGGTGTACAAGGCCGAGGACACCAGCCTAGGCCGCCCGGTTGCCCTGAAGTTCCTTCCCGAACAATTGGCCAAGGACCATCAGGCGTTGGAGCGCCTCAAGCGGGAAGCACGGGCCGCCTCTGCCCTCGACCATCCCAATATCTGCACAATTCATGAGATTGGCGAGCACGAGGGCCAGCCCTTCATCGTGATGCAGTATCTGGATGGGCAGACCCTGAGGCAGCGCCTTGCGGTTGGGGCGCAGGGCATGCGTGCTGAGGGGGGCGAACGCCGTTCGTCCCTACGGACGGACGAACTGCTTGATCTGGCCATCCAGATTGCCGACGCGCTGGACGCCGCGCACGCGAAGGGCATCATCCATCGTGACATCAAGCCGGCGAACATCTTTGTCACGGGTCGCGGGCAGGCCAAGATCCTGGACTTTGGCCTGGCGAAGCTGGCGCGCGTAGGGGCGAGCGGCGCTCGCCCTGGGGTGCAGGCCGAACGCCGTTCGGCCCTACAAGAGGCAGCGACCGTTTCGATGGAGCCAGAATCCCTCACGAGTCCGGGCGTGGCGATCGGGACCATTGCCTACATGTCGCCGGAACAGGCGCGTGGCGAGGAGACGGACGCCCGCACGGACCTATTCAGTTTCGGCACCGTACTTTACGAAATGGCTACAGGCCGGCTGCCCTTTGGCGGAAACACCTCAGCCGTGATCTTCACCGCGATTCTGACTCAGGCACCCCGGCCGCCCCTCGAAGTGAATCCTCAGTTGCCGCCCAAACTCGGGGAAATCATCGGTAAGGCCCTGGAAAAGAACCGTGAGTTGCGCTACCAAACCGCCTCCGATCTGCGCAGCGACCTGAAACGACTCAAGCGTGACACGGAATCGGGAGCGACTATCGCTCCGCCCGCGCCCTCTGCCGCGCCGTGGTTAACGCGACGGTCCATTCTGCCGATCGCCGTGGCCGCAGCCTTACTGGTTTTGGGGTTGGTCGCCATCCCGGTGTGGCATTGGACGCGGCTTCGCCGAGGGCCAATCACTGGGCTCTCTGAACAGAAGAACCTGGTGGTTCTGCCCTTCCGGTCCATCGCTGCAGAGGCCCAAGACCAGGCGTACTGCGCGGGTCTGACCGAAACCGTTACCACCAAGCTGGCCGGACTGCCTTCGCTGCAGGTTCCGCCCACCAGCGAGGTCCGTGAGCACAAGGTGGACAGCATCGAGCGGGCAAGGACAGAACTGGGAGCTAACCTGGTGCTCCAAGCGAGCTGGCAGCACGCCGGAGATGACGTGCGCATCAACCTTAGCCTGATTGATTCACGGACAGCCAAGCAATTGAGGACAGATACGATCACTGCCCATGCGAAAGACCTGTTTGCCCTCCAGGACCGCGTGGTTTTGAGCGCCCTGGACATGCTGAACATCCAGGTTCAACCCCGACAGGAGCAGGAGTTGATCGCTCACGGCACTATCGTGCTCAGCGCTTACGACTTCTACATGCAAGGGTTGGGCTACTTGGGGCGTTCCGATCAACCTCAGAACGCTGACAACGCCATCGCCCTCTTCCAGAGGGCGCTGAAGGAGGATCCCAGCTACGCCTTGGCCCAAGCGGGCCTTGGACGAAGCTACCTCCTGAAATACGACGACACCAAGGAGAAGCAATGGATTCAGTCCGCGCGCCAGGCCTGCGAAGGGGCCGTGAGCCTGGATGCCAGACTCGCAGCCGGGCATATCTGCCTCGGAAGCCTCTACAATTCCACGGGCAAGTATGAGAAGGCTATACCGGAGTTCCGGACGGCCGCGGAGAGAGAACCCACCAGTGACGACGCGTACGGAGGGTTGGCCTGGGGGTACGAGCAGTCGGGTCAATTCCAGGCCGCGGAGCAAACCTGTGAGAAGGCCATCAAGCTCCGTCCCGCCTACTGGGGCAACTACAACAGGCTGGGAAGGTTCTATATGGGTCGAGGTAACTACCAGAAGGCTGTGCCGATGTTTCAGCGCGTCACTGAGTTGACACCCGACAATCGCTGGGGCTATACAAACTTGGGAGTAGCTTACTACAATTTGGGCCGGCTCGACGAAGCCGCAGCCATGTGGCGGCGCACCCTCGAAATTCGGCCCGATGCGACTGCTTACTCCAATCTTGGCACCTTGACCTTCTTCACGGGCCGCTACGCGGAGTCAGTTGGCCCATTTGAGAAGGCCGTCGAGCTTGAACCCCAAAGCTACTGGTGCTGGGGTAATTTGGCTGACGCTTATCGCTGGACCCCAGGCAAGCAGGATCGTGCAACGGCGGCTTACGCTCGGGCCATCGGGTTGGCGGAACGAGCCCTCGAAGTCAATCCGCGAGATACGGAGGCGCTCGGGAGCCTCGCCATGTATGAAGCTAAATCTGGGGGCCTGGAGAAGGCGCGCACGTTAATCGGCCAGGCGCTGGCCATCGCGCCCAAGGATGGGGAAGTGCTGAGCTCCGCAATGGAGGTATATACCCTGGCGGGCGAACGGCAAAAGGCCCTCGATTGCCTGAAGAGCGCGGTCCAAGGTGGCTACTCTCTTTCTGAACTGAAGGCCAATCCAGAGCTCGCCGGTTTGCGTAATGATCCTAGCTACCGCGAGCTCATGGGCGGGGCCCAGACGCCACGCTGAGATCCCATCCGCGGGGCTGCCGGGCGCGGCCCCGTGCGGGCGCAGCCTGTGGCAATCTCAACGCATCAGATAGGCGCCCAGGACGGCGCGACAACGGTCCCGGTAAGGCTCCAGGGGGGCATCCGCCGGGCCCATCAGCCATTGTAGGCTATATCCATCCACCAGGGCGCGGATGGTCGCCGCGGCGTCCTCGGGGTCAACCCGCCGGAACTGCTGTTGCCGCACGCCCAGTTCCACAATCGCCGCATCGCGACGGCGACAACTTTCGAAGAAGGCCGCAAAAAGGGACTGGAATCGCGGCCGGCGGGAGCCCCACCCGGCGAAATCAAACAAAACCAGATAGAGCTTGCGGTTCACCTCGGCGCTGTGAAACAGGACCTCCAATTCTGTCACCAGCTTGCCGCGCGCGGAACTTTGCCCCGCGACGACCTCATCCAGAGTCCGCTGCAATTGCCGCAGGAGCCACTCCAGAACCGCGTAGAGCAAATCCTCTTTGCTGGGGAAATAGTAGAGCGCCCCCCCTTTGCTGGACTTGGCACGGGCCACAACGGAGTCGAGGGTGGTGCCCGAAATCCCTTTCTCCAGGATCTCTGCGTATCCGGCTTTCACCAGTGCTTCGCGGCGGCGGTCAGCAAGCTCGGGGTTGGCACGGCGAGGGCTCATTCTAAACTCCTTATTCAAAAAGCGTCTGGTCGGATTATTAATCAAACGGCATCATATTTGTCAAGCAGTTTTATCCAGGCTAGCCAGAACTGGCCTACTAGGGTTTATTCAGGATAATTCACCCAATTCTCTGCAGAATGGCAAATTCAGATTAACCTGGTTTCCAATTTCGTAGTCGGACATCCGGGCTCAGTGCTACCATGACATGCAATGGGCATAAAATGGCTTCGGTAATACAGGGTGGGAATCTTCTCGGACTCGGCCTCCAGGAACTGGAGGGTCTCGCGGTCAGTCATGGCCAGCCTCGCTATCGCGGGAGGCAACTCTATCGCGGGATCTACGCTCGGCGGGTTCGGGACCTTGCCGCGTTCACGGACCTCAGCCGCGAATTCCGCGCTGCCCTGTCCTCTTCTCATCAAATCACCTATCCGGAAATTGCGCGCGAGTTCGCTTCGCGCGACGGTGCGCTTCGCTACCTCTTCCGCTTGAGCGACGGGAATTCTATCGAGACCGTTTATATGCCGGAGGCGGACCGCGTCACTCTCTGCTTATCGAGCCAAGTGGGCTGCGCCCTGGATTGCCGGTTCTGTTTCACCGCGCTCCTGGGCGCCCGGCGGAACCTTACGGCGGGTGAAATCGTGGGCCAGGTGCTGGCCGTAACCACGGCGCAAAATCTCCCGCGCACCCGCCGGCTCAACCTGGTATTCATGGGAATGGGTGAGCCCTTGCTGAACCTGCCGCAAGTTCTCGCCGCCGTAAAGATCCTCGCGGATGCCAAGGGCGTGGGCGTACCACTGCGGCGCATCACGATTTCGACCGTCGGCATTATTCCCCGCATCCAGGATTTGGCGAGCGAGCCGATCCGCCCCAAGCTGGCGCTCTCGCTCAACGCCTCGAACGAGGAGCAGCGCAGCGCACTGATGCCCATCAACCGCAAATACCCGCTGACCGAACTGCTGCGCGTGTGCCGCGCCTATCCCTTGCGTCCCTGGGAGCACCTGACTTTCGAATATGTTCTGCTGGAAGGGTGCAATGACTCTGATGCCGACGCGCGCCGCGTAGCGGACTTGCTCCGCGGTCTGCGCGCCAAGGTCAACCTGATTCCTTACAACTCTGGTCCCGAACTTCCCTACCGCCCGCCGTCCCTCGAGCGCGTCCTGGCATTCCAGCAAATCCTCACGGACCGCCGCATTCCGACCTTCATTCGCATTTCCCGAGGCCAGGACATTCAGGCCGCGTGTGGCCAGCTCAGCCTGGCCGGTCTGCGCCCGGACAGTCTTCCCGCGTCCCCGGCGTAGCTGGGCGGGTGCTCGTGCGCGCGCGAGTCTGCCAGTTTCGGGACCGACTTCCTGGCCAGAAGCTCAGGGCCGCCTGCGGCCGCAACCAAACATGGGGTAACCGCGGGCCCGCGGCCACAAATCCGCGACACCTGCCTCTACAAAGCGGGATGGTATTAGAAGGTTCGCCCGGTTCTTGACCAGCGAGTTCGCGAGAAGAAGTTCCAGATGATCGAGAGGTCGAACTTCACGCGCGACATCAGGTTCTCCGAGGTCCAGTCCCGAGTCGGTGCGTCGTAGGACCAGTACACGAACAGCGGCTCGCCCACTACGTTTTCGAGCGGAACGAATCCCCAGAAGCGGCTGTCCAGCGAGTTGTCACGGTTGTCGCCCATGACGAACAAATAGCCGGAAGGAACGTGCAGGCCGTCGTTGCGGAGGAAATTGGGCATTTCGCGAGTCCAAGTGGGGTCGAGCCCCCAAGCGGCGGGCAAGGTCTCGAGCAGGCTGGGGCTGGGAGGAAAATCGTCGCGCAATGGGAGCATGGTTGAGAACTGGTACTGCACATACGGTTCTGCGAGCGGCTGCCCGTTAACGTACACCCGCTTGTTCTGGATCTTCACGACATCGCCGCCCACGCCGATGACCCGCTTGACGAACATCACGGCAGGATTAATCGGATAACGAAAAGCCACGATGTCCTGCCGATGTATGTCCCGGAGTTTCGGCACGCGCAGTGACGTATAGGGCAAGCGAGGGCCATAGAGCAGTTTGTTCAGGAAGACATGGTCGCCAACCAGGATGGTCCGTTCCATCGACCCAGTGGGGATAACGGTAGCCTCCGCCACAAAGGTGCGAATACAAAAGACGCCGACCAACACAATGAGCAGGGAGCGGAGGGTGTCCCACACCGTCTCCTTCCGCTCCGGCTGGGGGGCTATGGTTTCGGGCGCCGGCTCGGGGGCCGGCATTTCCGGTGGTTTCGGATCGATTGTTTCCATCAGGTTCAGCCTCGATTACGCAAGGCAATCAGTGGTTCCTGAATCGCCGTGGGGTAGCTGCCCGTATAACAGGCAAGGCAGAAGCGCCCTTCGGTATCGCCGACCGCGCGCCGCAGGCTCTCGATCGATAGATAACCCAAGGTATCTGCACCCAAGTACTCCCGGATTTCTTCTACCGAGTGGGTCGCGGCGATCAATTCCTTCTTAGTCGGCGTGTCAATCCCGTAAAAGCATGGCGAAACGGTGGGCGGACAACTGATCCGCATGTGGACCTCGCGAGCCCCCGCCTCACGTACGATGCGCACAATCTTGCGGCTGGTTGTCCCTCGTACGATGGAATCGTCAACCAAGACCACGCGCTTGCCTTCCAGCAGGCTGCGCACCGGGTTGAGTTTGAGCTTCACGCCGAAGTCGCGGATAGCCTGGTCGGGCTCAATAAAGGTGCGGCCCACGTAATGGTTGCGGATCAACGCGATCTTGAACGGAATGCGGGATTCCTCGGCAAATCCCGTGGCGACTGGAACGCCGGAGTCAGGGACGGGAACAACCACGTCGGCGTCCACCGGATGTTCTCGCGCCAGGAAGCGGCCCAGCATTTCGCGGCTCTCCTGCACGGAACGGCCAAAGACGATGCTATCGGGGCGGGAGAAGTAAACGTGCTCGAAGATACACTGTGCCGCCGGCGCCGGAGGTGCAAAACGCAGCGACGTCACGCCCCGCCCGTCGAGAATCACCATCTCCCCCGGCTCGATGTCGCGAATGAAACGCGCATTGATCAGGTCGAACGCACAGGTTTCCGAGGCCAGAACGTAGGCGCCATCCAGTTGTCCCAGGCTGAGCGGGCGGAAACCGCGCGGATCGCGGATGCCGTAGACCGCATCCTTGAAGAGCATCACCAGGGAGTAGGCTCCCACCACTTTGTCGAGGGCTTCAGCCACGGCTTCCGGAGTGCCTGCCTGCCGGGAGCGGGCGAAGAAATGCAGGATTACTTCCGTGTCGCTGGTGGTCTGGAAAATGTCGCCCCGGCTCTCTAAATCCTTGCGGATCGCGTTGGCATTGACCAGATTCCCGTTATGCGCGAGCGCCACTTGCCCCCGGTGACAGCTCACTTTCAATGGCTGGGCGTTCTTTAGGTCGGTGTCTCCGGCGGTGGAGTAACGCGTGTGGCCGATGGCGAGCCGGCCTGGCAAGCCCTGGATAACCTCTTTCGGGAATACCTCATCCACATGTCCCATGCCCTTCTTGCAGGTGAGGTCGTTGCCGTCGGACACCGCTATCCCCGCGCTCTCCTGTCCGCGATGCTGTAGGGCGTAAAGGCCCAGGTAGGCGAGCTTGGCGGCGTCCGGATGCCCGTAGACCGCAAAAACCCCACAGTGATCATGGAACTTGTCCTGGGAAAGGGAAAAGCTTGGCAAGAGCTGGGAGACTGGCTCCAATGAATTTTCTCCAAATCGAGGTGGATGACCAAGGCTAGCTAATTGAGGTCCTGCATCCCTTTGAGCCGCGGCTGCTGTTCGAGACCGCGCTCACTCGGCACCCAGGGGAAGGTTACCGGCCACTGTCTGCAACGATCCTTGCTCCCCTTTATTGGATGCGGCCGCGGAGCTTTTGATACCAATCAGTATTTTGCTCCCTTTCGCAGGCTCACGCAACTGCTTTTCTCGGGTTCCCGCAGCGCTGATCACCACTCATGGCAGGCAGCGGGACGGGCAGGAGAAAAACTGCCGCCGTGTTCGCGCCACCAGGCGTGCCAGGCGTCGGCGAGGCGGGCGGACTCCGGGCGCGAGGGTTCTGTGGAAAGGCCCGTCTTGTGACCTGTTACCCCCTCCAGCGCGAAATCCGCAACCTGTCGAACCTGAGGCTCGGGGTCATTGAGCATGGCGAGCAGCGCGGGAATGACTTCCTTAGTCCCCAGATTCTTCAGGCCCAGGATGGAGTTCATCCGGTCGGCCGTGGCCGCGGAATGGAGATTACCGAACAGTGTCTGGTAGGCCCGTGCATCAGAAAAGAACCCGAGGGCGCGCAGAACCTCGCCCCGCAGCGGCTCGGGACTGGTGCGAAGCATTTCGATCAGGGTGGAGAGGAAGGCAGCGTCTGCCTTCTCTGCCAGCAACAGCACGGCATAAGAGCGCACGGGGTCTTCGGCTTGATCCTTGGATTCTGTGCGCGCGGAGGGGGCAGGGGGCTCATCGCCACTTGCCAGCTTGAGGATGGCCCTCCACGCCTCCGGTGTTCCCAGTCGCGCCAGGCCGGCAAGAGCCTCGCGGCGGTCCCAGCGGTCCGGTTTCACGGAATTGGCCATGTCAACCAACTGCTGGAAAAAGAAGGACTGCGGCAGAGTCGTGACGACCAACACACCTTCCGCGGGGTCATGGTCTTTCGTGTTATTGATTTGCGCAAGGTAGGGCTGAAACGCAGCCGCAACCTGCGCGGGGGTGGAGAGCTGGAGCTCAAAGCTCATTTCCTCGAGGGCCAGCGCGAATGCCGCGGGCTTCTCCGAGAACCTTCCGCTCTTGGGGTCGATTTCGAGCAGTGCCAACCGCCGCCCCGCGCGCACCTGAAAGCGGCCCGGCCCGGTGAAGCGGGCCCACTCATTCAGCAGCCAGCGCTCGGACTCGGTTTGGCCCGGAGGCAGAGTGACCGAGCCATACACGACGGTCCCCTGCGTGCCGCCGCAGGGCCGAGGAGCGGGGTCAGGCAGCTTGCGCCCGCCCCGGCCCGTCACCTGGAAACTCGGCTCCTGCTCATAGTCGCGCACCAGGACCCGGCTGGGAGAGCGATAGCGGAAAGCAAAAACCCGGCTTCCGGTGTTCCGGATTACAAAGGTGCAGAAGATAGGCTCGCCCAACAGGTAGCTGGATTTCTCCATCTCGAAGTGCGCCGTGTAACTCAACTGAGCACGTGCCAGAGTGGGAGCGAGACTGGTTGCGGCAACCAACAAGAAAAGGCCAACCCTCAGCCCCGGGGAAGAAAACGGCCAGACCGTCCAAACCATGGCCCACATCATACGCGAAACTGCGCTCGCTGGCTGCGTTTGTGTCTCTGCAAGACCCCCAAACCGGCCGAGTTGGTGTATAATTGACCGTATCGGGCGAACCAAAAATAGAAATGTTGGCCAGTAGAAGGAATGGTGGCCACTGGAAGGCGCCGGGTTGTCACCTTGAAACTCGAGACGTCCCCGAATGTATGGTTGGGGCATTTTGGGGTTGGAGGCGTGCTGATAATGGACTTCCGCTCAAACAAACCCGGCAAAACCCAAGATCGCCGATTATCACCACGACAGCTCGACAACCGGCGTGGGCGCCTCCTGCCACGTGGCAACCGATGACACTCACGCGGGGCGTGCCCCAACCGCGTCCTGCCGGCACGGGAAGGAAGAGCTTGAATTCGAATCTAAGATTAAAGGAGAGGTCAATGCGAACTTTGATTGTGCTAGGTGTGATCTGTTTGGGCGCGGAGCTTCTCTTGGCGGTGGGTGGAACGTACCAGCCCCTCAACGTCAAGACGGGGCTTTGGGAAACAACCTGGACGTCCTCGCTTAGCGGACGCCCGCCGATCCCTGCGAACATGGTGGAAAGCCTGACCCCCGAGCAACGGGAGCGGTTTGAGGCAGCGATGAACAAGATGGTCTCTCAGGCGCCGAAAACGCGGACCGCCAAAAGCTGCCTGACCGAGGAGAAACTGAAAAAGGACCCTTTTAACGAAGAGAATAAATCGTGTACAGAGACCATTCTCGCTTCGAGCGGAAGTAGGATGGATATCCGGGAAGTGTGCTCAGGCGGAGCCGTCAAGAATGACGTGACCGTGCACATCGAGGCGATCGATTCCGAACACGTCTCCGCCAAGGTCGTATCAAACATGTCCGGCGGCGGCAACACAATGAACATGAACGGTACGTTCACATCCAAGTGGCTGGGCGCGGCTTGCGGGGACACCAAGTAAAGAAAAGAAACAGGCGGATAGCGTTCGGTCCCGACTAAGCTTTTTTCGCCGGTCGGGACCGCACGCCCCCGCCCTGTTCCTGAGCGCAGCGCAGGACCTCTGGATTTGCATCCATTCCTGCACGAAATCCCAAATCACCTGCTCACGAGTTCTGCTCATAGAGAAACTTGCCGCCGTGAGAGGCGGGATCGGCGATTCCGCCAATCACATTCCTGGTTTCTTCAAATTGCTGGCTTTCCATGAAGAGGATTTGCAGTCTCACGGGAAGTTGAGCTTGGCATTCGGATTTGATGCGGGAAGCTTCTCGCTACCCCGGCGGGTCTGCCATGACCACCAGTAAATCCACGTCGCTGTCAGCGGTTGGCAACCCAGTGGCGTAAGACCCAAACAAAATCACCCGGCAGGGTTTGTACCGCTCCACGATCTGATCCGCGAGTTCTTGAATGTCCGGAATCGCCACCGGCGCCGTTGCTCGGGCCATCGCTTTACCTCCTGCTCGCGTAAGACTGCGGCTTCTCCAAACTTACCATTAGCACTGCCCCTTGTCTTGGAAATCGATTCCCTCTTTGGCCTCTCGAAAATTTCAAAGGCCAACCGAGATGAACCGAGAACAGTTGGTCGCGTTCTTTACCGGTTGCTAGCCCCGCACTAGGTCAGCCCCAAGGCAAATATGGGTGAACTAGCAGAAACCGTCTCTCGGGGGTTTCTCGCTGGGGATTCGAGGTTTTGTGAATTTCCTCCAGATAGCCTTCCATGTGGGCTGTTGCTTACCCCCTTCGATTTGTCGATAAGCCCTAGGTGACCTATAAGTTTGGTATTCTAATTCTGAATTCCGGCCCCGGCATCTTCCGGGCATAAGGTTGGCATCAAACAATTCCGGGGGTGGCTAAGTCCCCAACTCGACCGAAAATAATCGTGAGGTGACTCGTGACGAGGAACATCTTTCAAGCCGTGACCATTTTGCTTTTGAGCGCGGTCGCGCTGATGGCCGCGCCTCCCGAGCGTTGGATTCACGTGCAAGTGAAGAGCGCGAGAGGGGTGAGCGGGAACGTGAGCATCAACGTGCCCATTGAGATGGCGTCGGCAGTTTTGCCTTCGATCCCTGCTGATCATCAACACCCGGCCAAATTTAGTTTGCAGGCCGAAGTGAACGGCATGGATCTGCGGGCCATGCTGGACGCGGTTCGCAATTCGCCCGACAACGTTTTCGTTACTCTGGAGCGACATGGTGAGGAAGTGAGCGTGGCAAAGTCCGGCCGAAATTTGCTGATTAAAATCGTTACGAAACCAAGTGCCGAACAGCATCTCGGTAAAACGATTGCCATTAAGGTTCCGATCCCGGTAGTTCAGGCGATGCTGGCCGAAAATTCTGACGAGGTTGACATCGGCGCTGGCATTCGCGCCCTGACTCGCGAGGGCGACGTGGACGTGACAGTGAACAGTGAGAAAGAGACCGTGCGAGTCTGGACGGACACGCACACCATGTCCGACTAGCAGGCAGCCACGGACAGCGCCTTTCTGTCCGCGGGCTTTCCCCACGCTCGATACCCCAGCGGCAAGCGCGCGGCGCCAAGAATCAGTCTTCAGTTGCCAGTTTTCAGTCATCAGTGACAGCGGGGAGCGACCCAATAGTTGGCCCCGAGTCCCGAATCCCCAATTACCAATCCCTTTCCGCGTTGTCCGCTCAGAATCATAAGCCGCGTAGCGGCGGGAGAATGTGGCCCATGGCGGCAGCCATCGGGGGAAAGACGCTAGGGGGGACAGAGCCCCGGTAGGGGCGACAGAAATACTCGACCACTGCAAGCAACTCTGTCGCCCGCTGACGCGGGCTTGAGGCGTTAACAACTGCCGTTTCCCCACGGCTCGCGCCGTGGGCCACAATCTGTCGGCCCTGACGGGCCTGAGAGGTAGCGCAGGGCCCGCGCTCCGGCCCCTTCGCCGAGCTCAGGGCAGGCTCCGCGGCTTTTCCAGCGGTGCGAGCTTTCGCCGCACCGCAAACTAGATAATCCGAGCCCTTATGGGTCGTGCTTCGAGCTAAACGGAGCTTCCTGTTTGCCGCGCCGCCCAAGGCGCGTCGGGGTGGAAAAGCCGCAGAGCCTGCCCTGAGCGGAGCGAATGGGGCTGAACTGCGAGCCTTGCGCCACATTTTCTCTTCGGGGCGATTCGCGAACCGCAGAAATGTTCCCAAGAAAAGTAGGGCTGACCTTTAGGTCAGCACGAAATGACAGGGCACAAATGCCGACCTGAAGGTCGGCGGTACGTGGCTCGCCCCCGACCCTCCTGGTCCAGGCGGGGAATAGGTGCGGCCAGAATGTTGGACAATTAGGCGTTTTCATTTCACTTTGTGCCTACCGGTAGGCAGCGCGGTAGTAATTTACTTGACAATGGCCAAAAAGGGGGCTAGACTCGGTGCGTCAGCATTGGGCCAACAGGGCTTGGCCCGACATAGATTGCCCGCCAAGCGCCGACCGACGTCGAAATCGCGTCGCCGCCGGGCTGGCCCCACAGAGCTTCCATGTCTCTTGTCCGCAAACCAGAAATGACCGAGGCGAACTTGGCCGCGCAGGGGAAGGGATTCGGGGCTCGGGGGAAAATCAGATGCCCGGAGCCGGGTGTCACGGATGGAACTCTGGATTCGGGGCTTGGGACTAACTGTTGGCTATCGGCTGTAAGCTGTCAGCTCCAAGAAGATTCCAGCCTGCGGCCAAGTGTGGCGGCTCACGAATGTGGTCATCAAGTCCGAAACCTGAGGACCTTACCCCTAGAGATGTTAAAAATGAAGATCGATCCGACTATGTACATGAAAACAAAGGCGAGCAGTGACAAGATGTCCATCGACGGACAGGCCTTTTACACGAAAATGCAGCAATTCTTGGATAATCGACAACAATCTGCGGGCTTTTTGGCAGAGAATGCGGAGATTTCACGATAATGGACGGGAATCGATCGACTCTTTGAGTCCGAAGTCCGAGGTCCGAAGTCCGGAGCTCGAAGCAGCGAATCGCACCAGCAGTGACGAGTGACGGGTGACGAGAAAAAGAGAAGGGCGAAAAGACGGACAGAGCCGACGGGGCGAACCAGAGTGACACACTCCCCCGTTTCGGTTATCGGCAGAATCAGGTGGGAAGATGAATCAATTTGCTGGCTGCAAGAACCGCAACTCGCAAATCACTCAATCACCCGATCTGCCGATCCCACCTGCGCCCGTGACGCGCTTCCCCGCATCGGATATCGGCAGGAATGGATCTGAAGATGAGGGAGAGAAAGCCGGGGAAGCGGCTCGGCGGAATCCATTGCTCCGGCGGCGGGGTTCATTCACCCCATCTCCCGGTTGCACCGGTTGTATCCAAGTCAGGAGAAGCATAAGATGTGCCCGAGTCAGAAATCCAAACGGAAATGCCGGCTCAGGAAGACGGGGAGTGATATTTTGACTCAAAGGCTTGTGCGCGATGCTAAATATCAAGAGAATTCTTTTGCCGGTTGATATCCCGATTCCTTCACTGAGCGTGATTCATCAAGCTGCGACGATGGCGCGCCATTTCAAATCCGAGATTGTGATCCTGCACGTCGAGACACCGCAGAGCCAGGCCGCCGGTGTGCCAAAGGACAGTCACGAGGCGGCTGACTGGGACTTGCTCGGGGAGATCAAAAAAGAGGCCCAGACACAGCAGGACCTTTCTCTCGGGCCCGAGCTGGATGGCCTTACTATTGAGTGCATGTCCGGCACAGGCGACCCGGACCGGGTAATTGTACAGGTGGCTGAGGAGAAAGAAGCCGACCTGATCATGATGCCGTCCTATGGCTCCACATTCTACGAGTTTCTTCTGGGCTCGGTGACCGCCAAAGTGTTACACGAAACCGAGCGCCCGGTTTGGACCGGTGCGCATGTGCAAGGAGGGCCAGTGCAGGAGTTGGCGATTCGCAACGTCCTGGGCGCGGTCGAATTCGGCCCCCGTGCGGACATCACGGTGTCGTGGGCCGCCCAAATGGCCGCCGAATTCGGGGCTCGTCTTACACTCGCTAACGTTACTGCCAGTGTGGAGTTTTGGGGGCCCGGCGGCAACTACGTCGATGAAGAGTGGAAAGAGGAGCTCGTCGGCGGCGCTTCCGAGGAGATGGCCAAGCTCCAGCAAGAGAAGGGCATCAAGGCAGACGTATTCATCGGCAGTGGGGACGTGCCCAAGGTGCTGAGCCAGGCTGCGCGGCAAACCCAGGCGGATTTGCTGGTTACCGGGTGCTACCCTTATGGCGGTCACCTGGGGACCCACGGCTACGGAATCATTTGCGCGGTGGAGATTCCGGTTCTGAGCGTGTGAGGGCGGAACGTTCCCAGATAAGCGCGGGGCCTCGCCCCAGCAATCCCCCTGGCAAGCCAATCACCCGGTCAAGTCAGGAGTTTTGTGCCGCTCCGCAGCTCCCGGGATGTGTCCTGACCAACTATATATCAAATGTGAATTATACCAGTAAAGTATTGCCTAACTATCGAAGCCTTTCATGACCTCGCTTTGCTTTCAAGCGCCATTCTCATATAATAGAAAAGCGAGCAAAGTCGCTTAAACCCATTCGCGGCTCTGCCCACGCCGCTGCGATTTTGAGGCCAGATGATGAACAACCAGCCTGAGGTTGTCGAGCAAGTCGGCCCCCAGGCGCGCATCCAAACTGAGTTGGTGAAACTCCAAGCACAGAAGCGGGAGTTCTGGGTTCTCGTGGTGTTTGCCGGGTTGGTCCTTTTGCTGGGTGTGTTGTCATTCTTCTTTCCCTCCGCCTTCTGGCACAGCAACAATCTGCATGTCAGCCTCTCTCCGCAAGTCCTTTTCGTACTCATGGTCGGCACGGTGCTGTTCGCCCTGTTCTACGTCCGGCGGGACTTGGAAACCAAAGGGCTTCGCTTGTCCAACCTGCAGCGGGTGCTCACTTCCCAGCAGGAGCAAGCTGCAAGTATGATCGACGCTGTGACGAACGTCTTCACCCGGAGTTTCCTGCAAGACCTCTTGCAGGGAGAGATCTCGCGTGCCGAGCGCACCAACCGGCCGCTGGCGCTCCTGATGTGTGACCTGAACGACTTCAAGCAGGTGAACGATCGTTACGGCCACCTCATGGGCGACTACGTGCTCTCCCAGGTGGCCGCGATCTTGAAGGCTGCCGTGCGGGGCTGCGACTATGTGGTCAGGTACGGCGGCGACGAGTTTCTGATCGTGCTTCCCGAAACCGACGAACAGGGGGCTGAGACTGTGCAGCAGCGCATCCGCCGCCGGATCACCGAGTGGGACCAGAACCACCGCGTGGGTGATCTGCCCCTCGCGGTCAGTCTAGGCCAGTATCTCCACGTTACCGGGCAGACCGTGGAGAAGGATGTGGCGGAGGTGGACGCTCGCATGTACACGGATAAGCAGGCCTCGAAGCACACGCCCGTCTTGCCCTACCCCACGGCCTTGCGCCCCTAGGCTTGGCGCCTTCGGGCGCGTCTATCACTTGGCCACTTCCCACGTATCGAGCCCGAAATCCCAGAGGTCCAGGCTGAGTTTCTCCTGAAGGAGTTCGCCTAGCGCATACTCACCGGATTCGAGCGCTTGGGCGGGACGCAGCTTATAGACGTTGGGCGCGATTTGCGTGCGCTCCAGGGGGACCGCGGTGCGCACCTCCGTTCCTTGGCCAGTGCCCGCGCGCCCCGTTTCCATCTGCTCCACCACGCGCGACTCTTTACCCGGCTTCACGCGGACCAGTTCGAGCCTCGCCCCCAGGTTGTCTGCCGACTGCACGTAAAAGGCCGGTTGCGAGGCGCTCAGCCGCACCGCCGCCTTCCCGCCCTCCAGAACCACGAGCGAGCGGGCCTTCATGACCCGCAAAGGCACCGCCAGGACCAATGCCGCCCGTTTCTTGTCGGTGATGACTTCACCCGAGGATTGCACCAGCCGCACCAGCCGCGGTCCCTCCACGGTGAAGACTCCATCGTCGCCCGGAAGGCGGATGCCGGGCGCGACTTCCATGCCCTCATCACGTGGCTTCTCGAAGCGCTGCTGCTGGATTTCCTTGGCTTCCTCGATTGCCTTCTTCGCGGCGGCCTTCTCTTCCTCCTGCGCCCGGCGCGTGGCGTCGAAATCCACCAACTCGACCGGCAGCTCTTCCCATTCCGAGCGCTCCGCGCTGTAGTAGCGCACCCGGTCGCCGTGGACTTCAAAACTCGAGACGAGCTGGTAGGTGCCGTCCTTCAGGAAGAGCTTGATGGATGCCCATGCCTCCCGTGGCATGATCAGCGCTCCCACAAGGAGCGCTGCGGCCAATAAGCGGCGGGTTGGTGATGGCAGATGCATGTCTGCCCCTACGGCCGGTTAGATGCGGCTCACCCGGGGTAAAGGCAATTCTACCTCAGTATCGGCGCCGTCCGGTGAACTGCGGGCCAATTCAGATTGGATTCTTCCTGCCGTCCCGCCCGGTGGGCCTTGAATCTGTCGCCCCTTTCACCCACCAAACGGTGTATAGTGTGGGGCGGTTGGAGCCTAAATTGGGAATTCCGGATCGACTCTTGCCACACCAAGCAGCCCCTTGCATCACGACGCGATGTTGACACCCACTGAACCCATCCCGCCCACCGAGGCGTCAACTCTCCGCAAGATCTTCATCGGCAAAGACGGTCTCCGCGCCGGCTGGAGCCTGCTTATCTTTATCGCCCTCTTCGCTGCCTTCATGTTCTGTGCAAAAGTCATCGGCCACAAAATCCACCCGACTGCTCCCAGGACCGCGCAGACCCCCTCGGAAATACCCGCCTCGCCATACGTGTTCATCGTCGAGTTCATTCCCTTCCTCGTGACCATTCTCGTCACCTGGATCATGTCGAAGATCGAGCAACGCCCAATCTCCGTCTACGGCCTCGGCGGCAGCCGCAAGCTCCCGAACTTCCTCGCCGGCGTGGCCTGGGGAGTCACCTGTCTTTCCCTTCTCATCCTGACCCTCTGGAAGACTGGACTTCTCGTCATCGACGGCCGCCTGCTTTTTGGCAGTGACATTCTCCATTACGGAGCAATCTGGCTACTCAGCTTCCTCCTGGTCGCCCTGCTCGAGGAATACCTCAGCCGCGGCTACCTCCAGTACACCCTCACCCGCGGTCTCGCCGGCCTTTACCGGTGGGCCTTCAAGACCCCCCACAGCGCCGCCTTAGGCTTCTGGACCTCAGCCGTCATCTTGTCCATCCTCTTCGGCCTAGGCCACAGCCACAACCCAGGCGAGTCACCCATCGGACTGCTCTCCGCCGGTCTCGCCGCCATGGTCTTCTGCCTCAGCCTCTGGCGCACCGGCTCTCTCTGGTGGGCTATCGGCTTCCACGCCTCATGGGACTGGGCACAATCCTTCCTCTACGGCGTCGCGGACAGTGGAGCCATGGTCCAACACCGCCTCCTCGCCACGCACCCGGTAGGTAAACCCATCCTCAGCGGCGGAGCCACCGGGCCCGAAGGCAGCATCTTCATCGTCGCCATCCTGGCCCTCGTCTGCCTCATCATTCTATTCACCCTTCCCCGGGCTCACTACGGCGAGACGCCGGATCGCTGCACCCAACCTCACCCAGGCGAATTCTGAGCCCACGCCATCACCTCTGCTTGGAAGACCGCGGTCCCCTTTGCGGTGTCCCAGGCTTCTTTCCTTTCGCGCCCGCACCCGACGGGTACCATATGGGACGTACTCCCCGCAGAAAGATCCGCGCAGTTGTTGGACCAATATACTTGAACTCCTGCAGCCTCTTGGACAGCTCCGCGGGAGTTTTCGACTCTGCAATAAGGCTGGTCAGCGAGCCATAGCGCTCCTTCAGCTCTTTCGAGACGTGAAGGAGTTTGGTCGCGGTAGAGAAATCATATCGAACGTAGTGGGCTTCATCTAACAGCCGGACCAGTTCGTCCCACCCGGCGCGGAGAATCGCATCGGGACTCAAGAGTCGAGTCCTAGCCAGCATTTGGTAAGCTCGCTCCGCAACCTGCTGCTGAACTGGCTTCCCGTAAAGCAGGCAAAGCAAGAACCATTTGAATAGCTCCTTCTCCTTTTTCGAGGACAGGTGGATGCCTAGATCCTCGGGCGTTCGCTTTACGCGCATCTCATCGCTCCGCATAGAAAGTCGGTATGTTCCGCGTCCGTATTAACATCCAAGTGCCTCGCCATTGCCGTACAAGGGTCCGCCAAGGCAAGTCAAGGCCCGTCGGGGCTTTGACTTATGCGAATTGTCGCCAGGGCCTTGTTGATGTTGATCCCACTCGGCAATATGCCGCTGTCGGCAATGACCTCGCGATTTACAGCTCCCACTCGCGCGCAACAGCTTGCTGCAATGGGCCCGACGACGGCGCTACCGCAGCCACTTCAGCGCGCATTGGAGCCTCGAGAGGATTTCCAGTCCATCCCTGAGCCCGAACCGAGCGACTGGCTTCGAATCCCCACTGAGGTCGGACAGACATTTGACCGGTTCACTCACTAGCTGTCGAACCGGCCGGACAAACACCGCAGTAAACTCTACCTCCAGCCGTTGGGTAGGTTCAACGAAAACGATACGCCCTCGCTTGACCAATTGCGGCGGTTCACCTCGGCCTTCTTCATGATGGAGGTGGTTGCACTGCCTCCGTCAGGCGACATACCCGGGGGCGTCCCTGTCTCGCCGATGACGCCCATACCCACGCGCCGAATCGTGTGGACGCACGCCCCTTGTCATGTTAGAAAAGAAACCCTCTTGAAACGCTCAGAATGACACGGCCGAGAGAATTCTGATTAACTGCTAGTACTAGCTGATAGTCGAAAGCTGAGTCTCTTGAAACACGTCCTCATCACGAACGATGACGGGATTAGCGCCTTGGGGATCAAGGCCCTGGAGCAGGGCTTGGCGCCGCTGGGGGAAGTGAGCGTGATCGCTCCCGACAAGGAAATGAGCGCCACCAGCCAGTCGATCAGCCTGCACACGCCGCTGCGCATTCATCGAGTGGATGAACGGCACTACGCCGTTTCCGGCACGCCGGCGGACGCGGTGATCCTGGGCCTCTACCACATTCTGCCGCAGCGGCCGGATCTGGTGGTGAGCGGAATCAATCCCGGCGGCAATCTGGGCGAGAACGTCGTTTACTCCGGCACGGTTGCCGCCGCCATGGAAGCCGCGCTGCACGGTGTGCCGGCGTTCGCGATTTCGCTCGCCACACGCAAGCACCTGGATTTTTCCGCGGCGGTTGCCTTTGCAGCGCGACTCGCAGCCCAAATCCTGGCTGAGGGTTTGGCCCCGGGAGTGTGCCTAAATGTCAATGTTCCGCGCGGCGAAGTGCGCGGCGTGCGGATAACCCGCCAGAGCCAGAAGCTTTCCCAGAATGTTGTTCGCGAACAAAAGGACCCGCGCGGGCGCCCATACTATTGGCTTGACGAAACCGTCGAGTTGGGCGACGTCGAATCGGATTCGGATTATGGCGCCATTCTCGCGCACGAAATCTCCGTGACACCACTGCAGGTGGACCGCACACACTACCCCAGCCTCGAGCAGCTTTCCCGCTGGCTGCCCACCTTGCAAGTGACGAACAAGCAGTCGGACTCACTGAAAAAGTCGTCGGAGTGTCATCCCGAGCGTAGCGAAGGATCCTTTTCATTTGACTGAAGATAAACTGCGCGAAGTGAGGGTAACGCGGACCTGTTTCGTAGTCGAAATGACAGCGAAGGGCTCGGAGTGTGGCCACCGCGGAAATGCGAAGTGTCCCATTTTCCGACTGGAGCGTTCTTCGTTCCCAAGCCTCGTTCCTAGGTGATCCTGGGGGAGAAGGTGGCGCGCAGCACCGGGGGAGGGGTCACCCCGGAGCAAATTGAAAAACCGAGACGGTATTGCGGCTAAGACCTCGGCTGTGAGCAAGCATCCGTTTGAATCTACTGTGCTTCCAAAGGAACGAAGTCCTTTAGCCGCGGCAGCAAGTGGCGGTGCGTGGCTTCCGGTCCATAAAACAGCGCGTGGATATAAAGCAGCAAGGCGAGTTGGGAGAACCGCGGCGGCGGATTCTTTCGATAGGGGAAATAGCAAAGCCGTCCCCCCACAACTTTGCCCGGATTCCGATAGGAGACGAGCGGCCACAGCGCCGGGAGAAATCGAAAGCCAACTCTACCCAGCAGGTTGTGCCAGCGCTCGCCGGAAGCGGCCGTGACCTCGCCATAAACACGCCAGTTCCGGCCGTGCGGTCCGCGGCGCTCTTGGCGGAGGACCTGGCGCAGAATCCGGGCGCCCAGACCGCGCCCGCGCAGCGCAGGGTCGACGAAGATATAACTCCCGAACACCACGCGGAACGCCGGAAGAACCAGCGTGCAGGCGCCACCCACCAGGCGGCCGTCCAGGTAAGCCGCGAACAGGTGCACGGGATTGACGCGGGCAGGCGAGGGCACGATAATGCGCCGCAGCACCCGCGGGCTGACGCGCTCGTCGGGGTTGAAGCACCGCTTGTAGAGGCGGAGGTATTCTTCCAGTTCGCGGCGCCGGGTGTGCTGAAGCAGACGCAAGGTGAGTTTGGGCATCGTTCCTTTTCTCCAAATCAATTTGTGAAAACACACTCGTTTCCTGTATCTTGTAACACAGGCTCGGCAGTCCGGGCCACTCGCTTGGGAGAATCCCCGGGGATGTTGCGGAAACTCGGCTGGTTCCTGATCTTTTTGCTGGCATGCGCGCTCGTCCTGACGGGCCAAGACACTGACGAGCCGGGGTTCGCACCGCTTTTTGACGGCGCCAGCCTGACCGGCTGGCACGCTATAGGCCAGGAGGATTGGCACGCGGAGGATGGAATCCTCTGGACGGAAGGCAAAGGTGGCTGGTTGCGGTCCGACCACCGCTACAACGACTTCGTCTTGCGGCTGGAATACCGGCTCACGAAAAACGCCGCCAGCGGCATTTTTCTGCGCTCGGCGGAGCAAGGAAACCCGACGTTCACCGGCCTGGAAATTCCCCTGCTTGACGACGCGGGTCAGCCCCCCGATCTGCACAGCACGGGAGCGATTTACGGCGCGGTGATTCCGCTCTACAGCGTGGGCCGGAAGGCCGGCGAGTGGAACCAGGTGGAGCTTACTTGCATCGGCCGCCACCTGACAATGTACCTGAATGGCAATCGAATTCACAAAATCGACTTCGATGATCCGGCCTTTGTCTTCGCCGAGCACCGCCCTCTCAGCCGGGTTCCCAATGAAGGCTACATCGGCCTGGAGAGCCACACCAACCGAGTTGATTTTCGCAGCCTCCGCATTCAAGTCATGAAGCCCCCAGCCTGACTGGACCGCCGAGGCGCGGAGCTTGCAGGGTCACGCGGCAATGTCTGGTTGTAGGGGTATGGCTTGCCGTACCCGCTTGGTTCGGTCGCGCGACAAAAATGAAAAGCAAGCCGGACCCTTACAACCAGGACGGCAGAGCCGCTGTCCAATTGAGTCGGGTGTTACGCGGCACTAGCACCGAGAACCTAATACCCGGAAGTGGGGAGGGACCCATTGTCGAAACTTCATGACAAGTCGGAAACGGGCGTCGGGATGGCCTTGATCTTCTTGCTGCTCGTCCTGGTGGTCATCTTCGTCGCGCTGGGCATAAAAGTGATGAGCCGCCAAGGGCCCGGCATCATTCTGAACAAGCCCCCCAAAGGGCTGGGCATAAAAACCGAACTGGTTGTGGAAGCGCGGGACGAGAAACACAACGTCAAGGAGCTGGCGGTGGAGGTTATTCAAGGGGGGCAGGTGTTGCATCAAGACAGGATGATCAGTTCCGCGCGCCCCCGGCGTTGGTGGAGGCCGGGCGGCGCCCCCAGCACCGCGCAGTGGACCGTTCCCGTGGGCCGCGAGGTGACTCCAGGACTTAAAGAGGGCCGCGCCACGGTGCGCATCATGGCCCTGAACGATTCCTGGGGGCGCTTCTTCCGCGGCGGACGCACTGAAGTTGTGCTGGAATTGCCGGTGCACTTCCAACCACCTCAGCTCGGGGTGTTGACCTCGCAGCATTACATCAATCAGGGCGGCTGCGATATGGTGCTCTTTACGGTCTCGCCGGGAACGACGGAGTCCGGCGTCCAGGTGGGCACTTATTTCTTTCGAAGTTTTCCCGTGAAGGAATCGATGCCCGAGACGCGCCTGTGCGTTTTCGCCTTTCCTTACAACGTTGGCCCCTCGACTCCAGCTCGCGTCGTGGCTCGCGACGATGCCGGAAATGAAGGGCTGGCTAACTTCACGTATCGGGTGTTTCCGAAGAAATTTCACACCGACACCATCACCCTGACCGACGACTTCATGAACCGGGTCGTCCCACCCATCCTGGGCCAGACTCCCGAGATGCGCGACGAAGGGAGCTTGCTGAAGAATTTCCTGGAAATAAACGGCCCCCTGCGGGAGATCGATGCGCAGCGCCTGGTGGAACTCTCCAAGCATACGGCATCAACGTTCCTGTGGAAGGAGCCGTTCCTCCGTTTGCCCTCCAAGACGGAAGCCAGCTTCGCCGACTACCGCACCTACACCTATAATGGAGAGGTCGTGGACCATCAGACACACCTGGGCTTTGACCTGGCAGGCCTGGAGCACATGCTGGTGCGCGCCTCCAATGACGGCATCGTGGTGTTCGCGGGGTTCTTGGGAATCTTCGGCAATACTGTGGTCATTGACCACGGCTGCGGGATCCAGAGTCTGTACGGCCACATGAGCTCCCTTGCCGTCAAAGAGGGTGATCATGTGAAGCGCGAGCAGGAGATCGGCCGCAGCGGGCAGACGGGCTTGGCGGGTGGCGATCACCTGCACCTCACGATGCTTCTGGATGGAATTTCCGTGAACCCCATCGAGTGGTGGGACCCCCATTGGATTCACGACCGGATTCAGGCGAAGCTGCAGCCTTACGGGCAGTAGGGAGTAGGGAAGAGGGAAGAGGGAACAGGAGACAGGAGCCACGGAGAGGAGCAGAACGGGAATGGAGGAGAAGTCAGTTCAATCGCATCGTGACCTGAAAGTCTGGCAGAAGGCGATGGATCTTGCTGAGGTCGTTTACGGATTAGCGGCGAAATTCCCAAGGACTGAAACGTATCGGCTTGGTTCGCAGATAACGCGAGCGGTGGCATCCGTGCCCGCCAACATCGCTGAAGGAAACGCGCGAGGTACGAAACGTGACTACGCCCACTTCGTTTCAGTAGCCAAGGGGTCGCTCATGGAAACCGAAACCTACCTTATGCTGGCCGTCCGGCTAAGATACCTCGGCAAAGAAGAGACAGCAACTGCGTTGAACCTCGTTACGGAAATCAGCAAGATGCTCACGGTGCTTCGTAGCCGATTGATAGCGTACACGCCATGACGAGTGGTGTTTGTTCCCCATTCCCTCTTCCCTATTCCCTATTTTGCGACGCGGCTTAAGTAGAACTCGAAGAATGTGGCGGGATTTGTATGCATGCCAACGGTGGCGTTTGCGGGCCTGCCTGGCGCGATGCGTGTGAATCCCTGGTCGCCTACCTCGATGGCCAACGCTTGCGTCTGGCAAAGATTCGGGTCGATCACAAGCGCCACGGCCATGGGGTCGAAGAGCGTGGGCGTTTCATTCTTCCAGAGATGATAGAGGGCTGCGAGCGCGTTCGTGACGGGCGTGCCCTGGTTGAAGATGCGGCGCCGCGCCGCCACGTCGAGTTGCAGCATGGCGGTCACATCGAGCGGTGCCATCAGAATGGGAATGCCAGATGTGAACACGGCACGAGCGGCGGCGGGGTTCGACTTGATGTTCCATTCCGGTTCGGGGTTGGAGCCGGGCGCGTAGCCGCGCGCGATGGAGCCGCCCATCAAAGCGATACGCTTAATCTTTTTTGCCACCAAGGGGTCAGCTTTGAGCAAGGCTGCCACGTTCGAGAGCTCGCCGATGGCAATCAGCGTGATCTCCCCGGGCCGCCGATGGAACTGACCACGTAGAAAATCGACGGCGCTTTCTTGGAGTATCTGCGGGCCCGCGAAATCATCCGCCCAATGCGTTTGCTCGATGGGCTGCGCGGGTCCCGGCACCCCGGCGACAACCGGTACCTGCCGCCATTTCCCTCCCGCTTCCCACAAAAACTTGGCCGCCAGCCGCGCCCGCGCCGCGGTGTCGCCCGAAACGGTGGTCACGCCCAGCAATTGCAGTTCAGGGCTATGGATTATGAGCGCCAGGGCAAAGGCATCATCGATATCCGTGCCGATGTCGGTGTCGAGGATGATCGGGATTCTCGTATCTGCTGCGCCGGCAAAGCACGCGGTCAGAAGGATGATTGCAAAGGCTGCAAATATCTTCTCCATGTGAATACCTTCGATGTGTCCAGCTTTTGATTGTCGACTGTCAACTTTCGAGTTCTCTTACTTCACCACCGGGGCCAGCGCCACCGAGACGAGTCCAACGATAAAGAACACGAACATCCAAGCCAGGAGCCGCTTCGTGCTCGCCCCCGCCCCGGCGAACTCCTTCCACACGAAAACGCCCCAAATCGCCCCCACCATCGTTGCGCCCTGGCCCAGAGCATAAGAAATAGCCGGGCCGACCATCTGGGCGTAAGACGCCACGAAGTTGGAAATCGTTCCCACGGCCCAGATCGCGCCTCCCATGATTCCCCAGAAATGCAGGCGGCCAGCACCCGCAAAGTAGTCAGCAGGGCTGACTGGAGGTCCCAGGACCGGGTGGCGCATGACAATGTAGTTGGCCGGGATATTGCTCGCCAGGATTCCCAACGCAAACACGAACGCCACGGTATAAGGCCCCAGGTGGTTCGGGCCGCTGATGGCCTTGGCCACGAAGGGGTAAAACAGGCCCATGCCAAAACCGCCCAGCAAGCTCAGGATGATTCCCTTTTTCGAAACCTTGGTGTCGGGTGAGATCTGGCGGTAAGCCAGCGCGTCCAGGACAATCGCCACGCACACCAGCGCGACGCCACCGAAGAGCAGCAGAGGATTTCCCTTGGGCGTGATGAGGTAGTTGAGCACCGAACCGATCACCAGCGCCAGCCCGATGCCCACCGGAAACGCCACCGCCATGCCCGCAATGGCAATTGCGCCCACAATCAGGATGTTGGCGATATTGAAGACGACTCCACCCAGAAAGGCGTAGGTGAGGTGCAGAGCGTCCGCCGCGGCCAGGTTCCGGAAGAAACTGTCAGGGCTCGCAGCGTCAGTGCGGCCGAGGGTCAGGCCGATCAAAAGAGTGCAAAGGAGAATGCCGCAAACGTAGTCCCAGTAGAAAAGTTCGAATCGCCAGCTTCCCGTAAGCTTCTGCGTATTGGCCCAGCTTCCCCAGCAGATCATGCTGATGAGCATCATGGCGAGTGCAGCGGAATAAGTCTGCGGAATGAACATAAGGCGCTCCTGCTCGACGCGGACCCGCGAAAATGAATCTTGCCACTCGCTCTCCTCTCGCCAAAGAGTGTGCGCTTTGGGGCGAGGTGCGGCGCGAGGGGAATCCTATGCGGGGAGCGGAAGGATTACAAGGGAGGACTTGCGGCAGGGGGACAAGCGCATCTTAGCCCGGCCATCCCGGGCGTGCATTTCGGACCTTCACGGGAGGGTTGGTTATTCAACTCCTATCCCTCTCCCCTGGGGAGAGGGTGGACCGCGGCCGGCGCTTCTACAAGCCGGAGCGGGACAGGTGAGGGGTCTCTTCTCCAGAGGAGGGGGTGCCCGGCGTAGAAGGTGGGAGGCCCTGGCGCCGGGACTGAGCGGTTGCTTCGCGAAAAGGAAGAGCTAGAAGTCTTCCGGTGGGGTTTCTTGTTCTTCCCCCCTTACTCTTCCTCTTCTTCCTCAGCGGAGGGCCTGTGCGCGGCAACGATCTTGTCGGCGATCATTTGCGGCACGATGTCGTAATGTGACATCTCCATGGAGTAGGTTCCGCGGCCCTGGGTCATGGAGGTGAGGTCGGAAGCATAAGTGAGCATTTCCGCCAGGGGCACCTGGGCCTTTACGGTCGTGGAGCCGCCTTTCGGCTCCATGCCCTGGATGCGGCCGCGGCGGCCATTCAGGTTGCCCATAATATCTCCAGAATAGTTCTCCGGAACGGTAATCTCCACATTCATAATGGGCTCGAGCAAGCAGGGCTTGGCCTGCTCCATGCACTTCTTGAACCCCTTGGACCCCGCCAGCTTGAAGGCGATTTCGGAAGAATCGACGTCGTGGTAGGAACCGTCGTAGAGGGTCACCCGGAAATCCACCACCGGATAGCCGGCCAGATACCCCTTGGCAGCCGCCTCGATAATCCCTTTCTCTACTGCCGGGATAAAGTTGCGGGGAATGGCGCCGCCGAAGATGTCGTTCACGAACTCGAACCCGCTGCCGCGCACCAGGGGCTCCACCTTGATCCAGCAGTCACCGTACTGGCCGTGGCCGCCGGTCTGCTTCTTGTGCTTGCCCTGCGCATCGCCCTTGGCTCGAATCGTCTCACGATAAGGGATCTTCGGCGCTTTCAGCGTGACTTCGATGTTAAAGCGCCGCTTGAGCTTGGAGACGGCGACTTCCACGTGCTGCTGACCCGCGCCGGAGAGCAGGAACTCCTTGGTCTGCGGGTCGCGCGAGAAGCGCAGCAAAAGGTCTTCTTCCAACATGCGGTGAATGGCGGAGGAGAGCTTGTCCTCGTCGCCGCGTGACTTGGGCTCGATGGCGAAGGAAATGGCGGGCTCGGCAAGCTTCAGCCGGGGGTAAACGATGGGAGAGGCCTTGTCTCCCAGCGTGTCGCCGGTCACCACGTCCTTCAGCTTGGCCACCGCGCCGATATCACCCGCATGCAATTCGGCTACGGCGCTCTGCGTCTTTCCCTGCACCACGGCGATGTGCGAGAGTCGCTCTGCCGAGCCGCGATTGAAGTTCGTCAGGTTGGCTTCGTTCTTCAATACGCCCGACATGACCTTGAAATAGCTGACGCGGCCGGCGAAGGGATCGGCGACGGTTTTGAACACATAGGCCGAAACCGGCTGGCTGTCGGCGATGGGGCGCTTCACGGGTTGGCCACCCTCGTGGTCCAAGCCCTCGACTGCGCCGCGCTCCAGGGGCGACGGGAGGTAATCCACCAGGAAATTCATCAAGTTCTCGCTGCCGATGTTCAGTAGCGCAGCAGAGACCACTACGGGGCAGAGGCGTTTCTCACCGATGGCCTGCTTCAGGCCGGGCACCAAGTCTTCCACGGGGATGGTTCCCTTGTCGAAGAACTCTTCCATGAGCTTGTCGTTGCCTTCCGCCACCATCTCGATGAGGGCCTCGTGAGCCTTGCTGGCGGCGTCCTGGAGGTCGGCGGGAACCTCCGCTTCCCGGGCCTTGCCGGAGCCGTCGGGGTCATACAGATAGGCTTTCATGCGCACCAGGTCGACGAGGCCGCGGAAATTCTTCTCCTCGCCCACGGGCAGATGCACGGGAACGACCGCCCGGCCGTATGCGGCACGCAGCGCTTCGAGCGTGCGCTCGAAGCTGGAGCGGTCGCGGTCCAGCTGGTTGATCACCAGCACGCGCGGCAACCCGTACTTTTCGCAGAATCCCCAGACCTTCTCCGTTTGTACCTCGATGCCGGCCACGCCGTGCACCAGCAACAGAGCGGAATCCGCGGCCACCAGGGCCGCCTCGGTTTCGTGCATAAAGATGTTGTAGCCGGGCGTGTCGATGAAGTTGATTTTCGTCTTGCCCCACTCCGCATAGGCGAGCGAGGCACTGATGGAAAACTTGCGTTGGATTTCTTCCTCGTCGTAGTCCGTGACGGAGGTGCCTTCGTCCACCTTACCCAGGCGATTGACCATACTCGCCGTGAAAAGGAGGGCGGAAACGAGCTGGGTCTTTCCCGTGTCGCCGTGACCTACCAGTGCGACATTACGAATGTTTTCGCCTTCGTAGATTTTCACCAGGAACTCCTTCAAATCATGGCACTGAGCTAAGAATGATGAGGCTGCGCATGAAGCAAACCTCCATCCTAGCACAGGTTTTCGGGCGGCTTCAACGCAGGTTGTGGGGTTGTCAGGGCTCTGTCAAGGTCCCCAGGGGTTGAAAAGGATCCCTGACCCTCCGGGGACGCGGGAAGGGCTAGGGGTCTCTTCGGAGGTGATGCCGACATGGCCTTGGAGGTGCGAGACCCCCGCGACTTTGACGAAACCCTGGTTGGGTTGTGCCGGCAAAGGACTTGACTTGCCTTTCAAAGCAAGCCATCGTATGCGCACCTTGTGAATTGCTGAATTCGGGGGTGAGATGATGGACCGGCGAAAGTTCTTATCGAGGGATGTACCTGCTGTCACGCTAGGCTTGGCTGCCTGGAGGTCTTCCGGCGCGGCCATTTCACCCGGAGACAAGCGCACTTCCTACTATGAATTGGGGTTCATACGCTTACAGAACGGCGGCCAAGTGGGTCGCATGCTGAGTTGGCTTGAGAAGCGCGCGCTGCCGCTCTTTCAAAAGCACCAATTTGGCCCCATGGGATTCTTTACCGTGGATGTGGGTCCCAACATCCCGTCGGTGCTGTTCCTGCTTTCCTTTCCGAGCATGGCGGAAATGGAGACTCTGTGGGGAAACATGGACGCCGACCCCGACTACGCGGCGGCCATTGCCGAACTGGAGAAAGATGAGCCCGCTTTCTATCGCGAGGATGCGATGCTGCTGCGCGCGACGCCCTTTTCCCCGTCGCTCGCGGTCACGCCAGCGGGGGAACCGGCCCATAAGCTCTTCGAGCTGCGAATTTATGAGTCGCCCACGCATCGCCAGCTCGGGTATCTGCACGATCGCTTCGCGGGAGGAGAGATCGACATCTTCCACAAGAGCGACATTCATCCCATCCTTTATGCCGACACCATCTTCGGACCCAACCGGCCCAATATGGCTTACCTGATTCCCTTTGAAAGTGAAGTGCACCGTGAGAAAGCCTGGGCGGCGTTTCGCAGCAATCCCGATTGGGCCAGGATTCGGGACGAATCGGTCCGGCACGGCGGGGAGATCGTGCGGAACATCACCAACATGTTCCTTCTGCCTACGAGCTTCTCAATGATCCGGTGAGGGGAGTCTGTTGTAGGGCTGGTGCTACTTTGCATGGCGCGCCATGATTTGGCGGATCGGTTCGTTGTCAGCATAGATGCGCCACTCGGCCACGAGCGAACCGCGAATAAGCCCACGCCAGGCTGCCGGCGTTGACCACTTGTTCTCGGGCCGCAGCGTGCCGTTCGTAGAATAGGTACCTTGTGCAGTCCCCAGCATGATCACCACCGCTCCCTCCACCAAAGTTTCTTCAATCACAATGGAGTAGTCAGGAACCATGCGAAAGTAACCTTCCCAGCCAGCCTTCATCGTTTGCCTGCCGTCGACTCTCGTTCCGAGTGAATCGACGAAGACATGATCTTCAGTCATCAGGTCCGCAATCCCTTCGACGCTCTGGTGATTTATGGCGTTCACAAAGGCACGGGCGACACGCTTCACTGATTCGGAATTGAGGGGCCCCATATCCGCCTATTCCTACCGCAGGATAACAACTAGGATGAAGATAGCCAGAGGCAGGTTAGCCCGTTCATACCCCGGGCGTATGAAGCTGCAGCTTGACCACTACGCCTTGGCCAGGTGGAAAAGCGGCTCCACGCCCACGGCACGGGCGAGAAGGGCTCTCTCCTCTTCTGGTTTGATGGGCTCGAATTTCTGTGCCACGTCCATGGCGAGGCGGAAGTAATCCTCGTCGCCCGGTGGCACAGCAGCCGTGATGTGCTGCGACAACGTCCAGCGCAAGCCCAGCGAGGCCTCCTCCGGCAGCGCCGCGGGCTGATACCAGCACTTGGGATGAGGATGATCCTTCCGCTGCGCTTCCGGCCACACGCCTTTGGCCATGGATTTCAACGCCAGGATGCCCATGCCTTTTTCGTGAGCCCGCTTGACCACCTGCGGTCCGAAGTTTGCCTGCGAGAAGAGAACGAAGTTGATGGGGAAGAGGATCGTGTCGAAATCGTAGTGATCGAGCATGGAGAGGGCATTCTCGACGGAGTGGGCTGAGAAACCGATGAAGCGGATCTTGCCCGCCTTACGCGCCGCCTGATACGTCTCCATGGCGCCGCTGGGGCCGAAGATCTTCTGGACGTCTTCTTTCGTGGTCACCGCGTGGAACTGGTAGAGGTCGACGTGGTCAGTGCGCAGTTTGCGCAGCGAATCGTCGAGTTCCTTCGCCGCCGCGTCTTTATCGCGCATGAGCGTCTTGCAAGCCAGGAACGAGCGCTGGCGATAGGGCTCCAGGGCCGGCCCAAGCTTTTGCTGCGCGTTGCCGTACTCGGGCGCAACATCGAAGTAGTTAATGCCGCGGTCGAAGGCTTCGGCCACGATGTTGTTGGCAAACGATTGCTCCGTATCCATCACGACGATTCCGCCCAAAGCAATGATGGATAGATCAGCACCGGTTTTCCCCAGGCGACGCTTGGGAATCAGCCCTGCCTGGGCAGCTTCTCCCGCCTTCGCCAGAGGATCGAGAACCTTCTGCGACGCAGCCAGTCCGGCGGCCGCCACAGTGCCTCTCTTCAGAAAATCTCGTCGCCGCATACGGAACCTCCTCGCGAGAGAAAATCCCCGCCCCGCGGGGTCTGAGCCCTTACCTTTCTTTTAGCACCCCATGATTCATTCGTCAAATGTGGCAGGGAGCCTCTGCCACTCGCCAAGCCGTCACCGGGGCGGTGCGTGCCTAACTTCGTTATTCTTCCTGCGCTGCAAATCGGGTAGACTTCCGTGCGCTGTCCATTTTTCCTATGCCGGAAGGAACCTCCAGCATGGACTTTCATCTCCGCGTGATGATCGCCGCCGACATTCCGGCTGGGATGCGGCTGAAGGAAATCGCGGGCTGGAACCAGACCCAGGGAGACTGGAAGAGGTTTCTTCACGCCAGCCCCGCAGGTTGTTTCGTGGCGGAGAGCGATGGCCGGGTGGTGGGAACGGCGGCGACCATCGCTTATGAAGGCCGATTCGCGTGGATCGGCATGGTCCTGGTGGACCCGGTCGCGCGCAGCCAGGGCGTGGGCACCAAGTTGTTGGAGAAGACCATCGAGTACCTGGACGGGTGCGGCGTCCCCAGTATGAAGCTGGACGCGACGCCGCAAGGCAAGCCGCTATACGAGAAACTTGGGTTTGTGAGCGAATACGAAATCGAGCGCTGGCAGCTCCAACACGCGCCGCTGCCGGGCGCAGTGCCTGAGGGGAACCCAGGGGAGTTGGCCGATGTCCTCCAACTCGACCGCGATATCTTTGGCGCCGACCGGGGGGAACTTCTGCGGTCAGTCGCGCAGGAGGCTCCCGCCTTCGCACTGCAAACGCGCCGCGACGGAAGGCTGACGGGATATGCCTTCGGGCGCAAAGGTTCGCGTGCGGATCACCTGGGCCCATGGGTGGCGCAAGATGAAATCTCGGCCCGCCGCATACTCGATGATTTTCTCCGGCGTTCTTGCCAGCCGATGGTTTTTGTAGACGGGATGAGACGCAATCCCTGGGCACTCGATCTCCTGCGCGATCACGGCTTCGAGTTCGCGCGGCCGCTGACGCGAATGGTTCGTGGCCGCAACGATTTTCCTGGACGCCCAGAACTTCAGTGCGCGGTCCTGGGACCGGAGTTCGGCTAGCGACGACTTTTGTGGGGAGACTATTCAGCGATTTGTTACCGGATGACCCTTCCTGAAGATTTTTAATATGAATAAACCTGAATTAACTCGAATTTTCTATGGTTGGTGGGTTGTCCTGGCGACTTTTCTTAACCTGTTTTTCGCCGTGGGAATTGTCTTCTACGGGTTGCCGGTTTACTACCCCTCGCTGGTGGATTCTCTGCATTTCACGCGCGGACAGGTGACGCAGGGACTCTTTCTAGGCTACGTGATTCTGTCCCCGGTTTTCGCGCTGATGGGCGCGCTGGTGGACCGCGTCGGGGCGCGCCGCGTCATTCTCTACGGAATTTTTCTGGTGGGGTTGCCGCTGGTTTTGATGGGCTGGATGACGAGCCTCTCGCAGTACTATGGGCTCTGCATCCTGGAAGTTCTTGGCTACATCCTGACCGGCCCGGTGCCCAATCAGGTTCTGGTGACGAACTGGTTCCGAGCCAAGCGCGGCCGCGCCATGGGCTACTCCTACCTGGGACTGGGGCTGGGCGGCGTAGTGGCGCCCGTCCTCGCCGCGCACCTCATTAAAGGGTTTGGTTGGCGGCACGCCTTCGCGATCACCGGGATCCTGATCATCGTAGTTCTCTTTCCCGTGGCCCAGTGGCTGACGCGCTCCACGCCCGAGGAGATGGGCCTGGTGCCCGACGGTGCACCCGCTGCCACGGCGGCAGCTTCTTCCACGCTGCCCTCGGTCCGGCTGGGCGCAGCGGTTCGGACGGCAAACTTCTGGCTTCTCCTGGTGGGAAGCACTTGCATCATCGGAGCGATCGGAACGGTGATTCAACAATTCGTTCTCTTCCTGCGGGATACCGGATATACCACGGCGCAGGCTTCACAGGTGTCCAGCGGTCTGCTCTTTGCCGGCCTCGCAGGAAGGATCGCGGTGGGGTATTTTGCCGATCGCTTCAGCAAGAAGAATCTGATGGCGCTCTTCTACCTGATTCTCGCCGCGTCGATCCCGTTGCTTTTCCTGGCGGGACGGCCGGTGGCGCTCTGGTCTTTCGCAGTAATCTTCGGCTTCGCCATGGGGGCGGATTACATGCTGATTCCCCTGGTCACAGCGGATTGCTTCGGCCTCCAGGCTCTCGGGAAGCTCCTCGGCCTCATCATTATGGCCGACTCGTTGGGCCAGTGGTTTGGGCCCATGCTGGCGGGCAAGATCTTCGAAGCGACCCACAGTTACAACCTCGCCTGGACGATCATTACCGCGGCGGGAATTCTGGGCGCCGCACTGATCTATGCCGTTTCGCCGGCGCGGAGCCTCAAGCGTGCGTCTTAAGTTCGCCGTCCGCCGGCAACCCGGTTGCTGCACTGAACTGTCGTGGGCGGAACGTATGCGCCACCCGCGAGTACAGCGAGTTGCCAGCGCGGCGATCAACATGGTAGGCTCTTTCCACTGGAGGTCAATATGTCCCTTCGACCCGTTAGGCGAATGGTCAAAGCGAAGCCGACGTTGGAAGGCGCGGGCGTGCACCTGCGACGGGCGTTTGGATTCGGCAACACGTCCGACTTCGACCCCTTCCTGCTTTTGGACGACTTCCGCAACGACATTCCGCAAGACTATCTGGCCGGCTTCCCGTGGCATCCTCATCGCGGCATTGAGACCATCACTTACGTCCTGGCTGGAACCGTGGAGCACGGCGATAGCATGGGAAACCAAGGCGCCATCGCCGCCGGGGACGTGCAGTGGATGACGGCGGGGAGCGGCATCATCCATCAGGAAATGCCCAAAGGCGACGCGACGGGCCGCATGCACGGGTTCCAGTTGTGGGCGAACCTGCCGGCGGCACTCAAAATGACCGCGCCGCGTTATCAGGAAGTGAAATCGCCTGAAATCCCCGAGGTCCAGGATGACGACGGCACGCGGGTGCGCATCGTGTGCGGGAGCTTCTGGGGGAAGACCGGCCCCGTGGATGGGATTGCCACTGACCCGATGTATCTTGACGTGTCGGTTCCGGCGGGCAAGAGGAAGACCTTCCCCATCGAGACAACTCGCAACGCCTTCGCATATGTATTCGCGGGAGCGGGCAAGTTCTGCAACGCCTCGGAGCCCCTCGCCGTGCCCACGGAACCGGTGGGGTGGCTGGACACGCACCCTCCGACGCAGGCAGACAACCGCTCGCTGGTCCTCTTTGACCGTGGCGATGACCTGATGGTACAGGCCGGGGCGGACGGCATCCGCTTCCTACTGGTCTCAGGAAAGCCCCTGAAGGAGCCGGTGGCGTGGTACGGCCCCATCGTCATGAACACGCAGGAGCAGCTCCGGCAGGCATTCCAGGAACTCGAAGAGGGTACGTTCCTGAAGCACTAAAGCCCGAGGTTGGCGCATCCGTGCTGCATTCTGGCAGGTACGCGGTCACAACGGTCGTGGTGCGCCTACGTTACCTTTCATTCTCAATTCTCGTGCTGCAAGGACACTAACGTGGAACAGGCGGATTACAAGCTCACTCAAGTCAGCGTCGTTATGCTGGGGGTTCAGAATGTGACGCGCTCGCTGGGGTTCTATCGCGACAAGCTGGGCCTCAAGGTGCAGAGTGAGATCCCCGGCTTCGCGTTCCTGAACGCCGGAGCGGTCGCCTTATGCCTGAGCGAGCCTGCGGCCAGGATGCGTGGCCAGGTTGCCGGCGCCGGCGAGGTCGTGTTCTCTGTTGAAAATGTAACGGCGGCCTATGAAGCGCTGCGAGGGAGAGGAGTGGAGTTCACTCACGAACCACGCAGCATCACGCCCACCTCGAGGGTCGCCAACTTCGACGACCCTGACGGGAACCACCTCTCCATCTTTGGGCCTTAATCGAAAGGTTCAAGATTTGCGTCCGCGCGGTCGATGAGTAGGGGGAGAGGGAAAGGACCATGGTCTACCACATCGAAACCAGCCGCGAGCCTGATGGCCGCTGGGTTACGAAGATACCAGCGCTGGAGGGGCTGCAAGTCTATGGATACTCCCAGGAGGAAACGCTCCTAGCAGCCAGAAAGCTGTCCGCGATGTTGCTTTACCAGGACAGCCGCAGCGACGAGAGGATTCTGGTCTTCTACCCTGGACGCGCCCCGGATTCCGCTCCCATCACGGCGCTGTCCTGAGACAGGCGCGAAATCCACCACAGAGGCACTCCGAGACGCGGAGAGAGATGAGCTGGTAGCGCATCAGAGGTACGCGTAGTTCGCGTTCCTCTGCGGCTTTTTGTTGTTTCACATTAATAAACCTGTAAACGCCCATCGTGTTAAGAGCCGCGGAGGAGGGCTGGGATGCGCCCACCTCCGCGCTACCCCGCTGATTTCATGTTTCTCTTTTATTCGATGGTTGCTCTGCGATTGTGCTGGAAGTCTTCCTTGGTAAACTAATCGAAACTGCATCTCTTCTGCCTCCTAGTCGCCAGTCTCCGGCTATGGTTCGTAGGAGTAGGTGACAGTTCAGGTGTACTTCCTTGGCCTAGTGCGCTCCGACCACGTCCCTCCCATTACTCATCCTCTGCGTTTGGTTTGGATGAGTCAAGTAACCTAACGCCCAAAATTAGGACTCCACCTGTCCGCGGGTGGCGCATACGTACGATTCAATGTATGCGCCACCCATCGACAGGCCGGGACGCAAACATGGAAGGCGATGTCTGCGCCACCCGCGTGGGTTCTTCCGTCGATGACGAATCTCTGATTAATTGTGGCTGTTCGGGGAGGGCATATCGGGCCTGGGAAAAACCCGCGGTCACAGAAGCTGTGAGCGTGGCTACCAGCTTACTCAGCCAATCGCGGCTGCCACTCGAACAGTAAGTCCTTGTCGATGTGTTCGGGAAGATCAGCGAACTGCGGACGCCAAATCTTGCGGATGTTTGGCCCGTCCGGATCGGGATACCCAAAACGCAGGTCATACAGATCGTACAACCGCTGAAAAAACTTCGAAAAGTGTATCGGGCTGTCTGGAGGCGGATACTTGTTCCAGATGGCAGGACCAGAGGCGGTGCAGCGATAGACCAAGAGTCCCACCGCCTCGTAACGCATGCCCGGGTCGGTGATTGTGCTTCGTCCGCCCAGCGCGAACAGCACATCGTGGTATCGCCGGATGGCGGGCAAGGGCTGGTCGTTTTTGTCAAAAGATGCGTCTGCGACAATGCCAACTTCTGATTCTTTGGCAAACTTGATCAGGTGGAGAAACCCGAAGACCAACCCTGGGTACATGAGGTGAATATTCGTGCATTCGCCTAATGCTTCTTCCATCCGATTCGTAAGATTCCGAAACGCGTTGCCCGTGCTCTTGCCAGAAATGGCCAGCGCCGGTCCCAGGCCCGGTACCAAAACGGTGACATCAACATCCTTGTATTTGATGCCCCCAAGCACTCGGTGCTCCGACGTGTCTTCGGCCTCGGGTGAGGCGTGCAGCCGGTAATCGGAGTTATTCACTTTGTTGCTGGTGAAGCCCTGACGGGGAATAACCCACTCTGGAGGGAACCCGCCTTCGAGAATCAGCCGCGTTGCGCAGTAGGAATGGAGAGTCCGAATGTGCTTTTGAGATTGTGTCTTCACGCCGGCACAGAGGTTCTTTAGGGCTTCGCGGAGCGTGACGATTTGAGGCTTCCCGCTCATTTGTGCATCCGCCAGTTGTGCATTTCGGCAGCCGCTTCCCGAAGAGCAACACATTCCGTAGCGCTTAAGCCCAGCCTGCGGCGGAGCACGGTGCGGTCTGCCAGGTCTGCCGCTGCCTCCCCATTCTTGTCGCGAATCAGCGCGTCTAGTCCCGATAACAGACTCGGCAACTGACGGTGATCGGGGAGGGCAACCAGGACCTTCGCTGCTTCGGTTGGCTCCAACTTTAACATCCCACCCCCCAGAGGATGACCTTCAAGCTCGCAACTGAGTTTGGTCAGCGAAGAATACCACCCGCCGATGAACGGGTCGGCACGTTCGCCTTTCTCGAACCGCACTAAGTGCAGGGTGTTGGGAGCGACAAGTCCAGAACGGTTGCCGACCAGCCTTGGGCTCTGCCCAGACATGTAGGAAAGGAAAGCGTCGGCGACCCTCACGTGAGGCACCGAGTACCAGGGTTCGCGGACGCGGCACTTGAACCTCTTCGGAACGCCCAACTGCTCCCCAAAACTCAGATACTCACGTACGGCAGCAGGCAACTTAACCTCGCTTATCGGGGGGATTGCCAACAGGTACGCTTTCCGACCTGCGGCGCGAAGTTCCGCCCAATCAGCTTTGCGCAGCAAAGCGCCAAAGCAGCCGTCCATTGCAAGGAGGGCAGGCCTAAGGAGAGTAGATGGAAGCTTCCATTGCCGAGACTCGGGGAGCGAGACGTGAAAGAAATCGTTACATCCCGTTACGTATCCGATGCCGACGTCAGCAGCTGTGCCGATTCTTCTAACCTGCCTGTTCTCCGACAGCCCCAAATACAGATCCCGTACCTTCGGCGCCAGAAGATAGTGAGTAAGCCTCGTTCGTCCGCTTAGCACAGCCTCAATGTTTACGGGCTGTTCGACGTAATTCTGTTCTTCGGCTTCGTGAATGTCGTCGAGGATAGCAATCGAAAACCAGGTGCACTTACTCTCATATCCATCACAAAGCAGCACACCGGTGTCCTCGCTGAGCTCCGGGAAGAGCTTCTTGCGGAAGATGGAAAGCTGGATGTGCCCGAACTTGGTGGCGACGAACTTAAGCACCTCTCTCGCGTATTGGGCGTGCGTCAACTCGACCGGAACGACCATGCCCAAGCGACCGCCCTTTTTCAGAAAGCTCGCAGCGTGAACGATAAATGGAGCCCAAGACGAGGATAACTGCGGAAGGTGTACACCAGCTTCTCGCGCGCGCGCAAGGGCGGATAGACGGCTCTGACCGTTGAAGCTCTGGTACCGGATAAAGGGTGGGTTGCCCACTACGGCATCAAACCTAGGCAACTCGCTGGGCTGAATAGAGAAGAAATCCGTCTTGACCAGCTTGCAGTTTGCTACGCGCTCGCTTACCGAGCGGATAGCTACCTCGTCAACGTCTATGCCCCAGATTAGCGGGTTGCCGTTTTTCCCACCGTCCAAGCACTTAGACGCCGAGTCTAAAAAAACTCCGCCACCGCAACTCGGGTCGAGCAACTTGTTTTCTGGGCTACGAACTGCCCATTTGACAATCCAGCGGGCTACTGGTTCGCCAGTGTAGAACGCCCCCAGAGTCTTCTGGTATGTCGCGGTTGCCATGTTCAGCGTAAAACGTTCGGCTAGCGGTTATAGCGCCCCTCACGTATAAGACTGCATTTGCAGGTGCTACGTCAAGTGCCATTTGATGTCATGTCGATCTGAAATCACCGGGTACGGCGGACGTTGGGTAGCGCGGAGCAAGCGCAGAGTCTTTGGTATTGAGACTCTGCGGCTCTTCTGGCGTTCGAACGCAGGGCGCGTCCTTGAGGCATTAACAAGAGGTGGATGTTTATTAGATAAAGAGCCGCAGAGTGTGAACTACACACACTGTGCGCTACCTGCTACTCCGAAATCATCCCAATCGTCCTCAGCCACGTCTCCACCAGCTCAGGCCATCCCGTTATCGGAAACTTCGTGCGCCGCAGCCCAAACGCGTGCCCGCCCTGCGCATACAAATGCATCTCCACGGGAACCCCAGCCTTCTTCAGCGCGACGTAGTAAGCCAGCGAGTCGTTTACATTGTCCACGTGGTCATCCTCCGCCTGCAGCAAGAACGTAGGCGGCGTCTGGCTGGTGACAGGAATTTCGGGGTTCAACGCAAGATCTTTATCGGCAGCCGCCGCATGAGTAACCACATACTTTTTGGTGCCTTGCTTGGCATCCCATTCCGCCGCGGAAAGCGACAGATGCCCCGGATAGATAGCCACCGCAAAATCGGGGCGACAGCTCTCTTGGTCGGCGGCATCGACAAGCGGGTACAAACGATGCTCAAAATGCGTGCTGATCGCTGCTGACAAATGCCCGCCTGCCGAAAACCCAAGCACTCCAATCTTGTGCGGATCGATATGCCACTCCGCCGCGTGAAAGCGCACCACACCCACTGTCCTCTGCGCATCTTCCAACGCCATCGGCGATTCCGGATACGGCCCCGATTTCGGATACGGCCCCACATCCGTCACGCGGTATTTCAACAGCACACACGTAATCCCTTTGGGCGTCAGCCAGTCACAAACCTCCGTGCCTTCCAGATCGATGGCCAAAACCTGATAGCCCCCGCCGGGGAACACGACGATCGCAGCACCCGTGTTGCTTCCCTCTGGCGAATAGACGGTCATCGTCGGTTGCGAGACTCTGCCGACATAGACCCACGGCCTGCCGGCGACGAGTTTCCTGCTACCAACGCCGTCAACAACCGTCCCGGACTCCTCTGGCCCCTCGACTGGCTGCGCGTCAGGGACTACCCGCGGCCATATCGGCACTTGCGTGTGTCCCGGCGATGGCTGCCACACAGGCTTCTGCGCGCTCAGACTGCCAAACGCAGACACAAAACAAAGAGCAAAGATCAAAGGCTTCATCACAATCCCCCGGAGGCAGTATAGAGCAAGACGCACTCTCATCTGAACCGGGTACCGCGGACGGTGGGTACCCCCTTTTACAATGAGCGATTTATCTGACCCGTTGGCACTGCGCTGCCTACGGGGTGGCAAGCTTTCTGCGGCGTTCACCGTGATCTGGGAGGAATCGATCTTGGGGATGACGCTGGGCGCAACTATCGGTGGTGCTTCAATAACCAGTCGTAAATCTCGCACCCCTGGTAGAAATCAGCAATAAAGTGGTCTCTCCCCGGAAGAACGGTAAAATCGATGGTGCATTTGGCCTGGCGCGCGGCATCGACCAGTTCCTTGCTGTCACCGATTGGTGCGGAAGCGTCTTTGTCGCCATGCACAATCAGCACAGGGGTGGCGCCGAATCCCCTTGCCCACGCCGTGATCGGAGAAATCGGCGCCAGAGCTGCTACCCCTGCAAATCGACTCGGATATTTGTACGCCAGATACAGTGCCCCTCTTCCGCCCATACTGATGCCCGTCAGATAAATCCTCCGGGAGTCGATTCGGTACTCTCGCTGGACCAGGTCAATCATGGCCATCAACGCCTCTGTATCTGTCCATATTTCACCTTCAGCGCATTGCGGTGAAACCAGAACAAATGGGAAATCAGTTCTCTTCTCGGCGACAACTGGCGGACCGTAGCGCTTCACTAGAGCGATATCCGACCCACGCCCGGATCCACCGTGCAGAAAGACGAGTAAGGGCCACCGCTTCTGCCGTTCGGTCTGGTATTGGCCAGGTACCTGAACAAGGTACTGAAGGCGCGCGGTTCGGGTGATTTTCGTTTCGAGGCTTTTCACTTCAGCAGAAGAAACGCCGGCGTTGGTCTGGGCGACCACCGTCACTATCAAGCCAACCAGCATAGAAATCCGCATCATCTTTCCATCATAACTCGAACCAGCCATGGGGGATGGCATTCCCTAACCCACTCGGAAAACGAGCGGGTGGCCGCGGTCAATGCAGTTGTGACCGTGGGCTTTTCTCACGCCTGTGTCCAGAATGCGACGGCTCGGTTGCGGGCACGGTGCAGGATAAACCATTCATTGACGCAAGGACCCACGGTCACAACTACAGTGAGCGTGGCTACCCCAAACCATCCACTAGGCCGTGTAACGGCCATACCGGAGATTGGCCGATCTGCCCCCATCACCTGATTTCAAACCGTACCACTACCGGACTATCGGGAGGAGTGCCGGGGTTGGCGGCCGCGGCAACTGGGGCGGTCAAGCTGGCGTTCTTGTTCTGCTGAGCCGGTGCGCTGATCCCCAGGAGGAACAGGCCTATGACCGCGTTGCTGTAAGACAGCGCTTTTATGGCAACTCCTTTCCAAACGACTCGAAGACGACAAACTCTTCGAGCTTCTTCTTAGGGGTAGGTTCAGGCCATCCGTCGGGGACTCCGAGCGGCGTGATGCAGACACGCTGGTAGCGTTCGGGAATGCTCAGCACCTCTCGCGTGACCTGCTCGGGGATCGCGTCGGTGACATACACGGTTCCGTAACCGAGCGCCCGAGCCGCCAAACACAGATACCCTGCCGCCAATGGGCCGTCGTGCTGGTTGTAGGAGGGATAGGTGGATTGCGAATCGGTCAGAACGACGACATAGACCGGCGCAGAGAAGTAACCCGCCATGGCCTTGGTTTTAGCCTCTCTGCGAGCTGCCCTTTCTGCCGGGGCCAGATCCTGGGGCCAATGCGCTTCAGCCAATTCCAGGCATCGAGTCCGCATGCGCTCGATCGTGGCCGGGTTTCTGACCACCAGGAATTTCCAGGGTTGCTGATTTCCGGCGGTGGGAGGACGGCGCGCCGCATCAAGGATCAGGCGCAGATGTTCCTCCGGAACCGGGTCAGATTTGTAACGGCGCACCGACTGTCTCTTCGCAAACAGGGCGAGCAAGCCGGGATCGTTGTCGGGCGCAGATGAAGCAGCCGTTGCCGCGGTCACGCATAAGGTGCCACCGAGGCCGGCGACACGAAGAAAATTCCTGCGGGCATTGTTCATGGGATCTCCTCTCAAGTTGTTAGCCACGGTCAGCGCCTATCTGGCCGTGGGATTTTTCTCAATCGGGATAGGGCACACCGCGCGATTCGTGCGACGACGGCGGTCGGAGACCGCCGCTACAACGGAGCCGCAGGCCGCTGTCAAAAGTCAGGTATGACAGGACACTAGCTGTGGATGGTCTCGGACACCGCCTTGGCCTGCGTGAAGAGCAGCAAGTAGTCGTACCCACCGGCCTTGGAATCCGTTCCGGACATATTGAATCCCCCGAAGGGATGGCCGCCCACCAGCGCGCCCGTGCACTTGCGATTGAAGTAGAGGTTGCCCACGAAAAACTCTTCCGCGGCTTTCATCAGTTTATGCCGGTCCTGCGTGTACACGGAGCCCGTCAGCCCGTACTCGGTATTATTAGCGATGGCCAGGGCCTGATCGAAGTTTTCGGCCGGCATCACGGCCAGCACCGGACCGAAGATTTCCTCCTGGGCGATGCGGGCCGTAGCGGGAACATCCACGATGACGGTCGGACGAATGAAATACCCCGAGCCGGGAGCTTCGCCGCCGGCGAGCAGCCGGCCTTCCCTTTTCCCGACCTCGATATACTCCAGGATGGATTTCTTGGCCTGGGCGTTAATCACCGGGCCCATATAATTCTCCGGCCGCTCCGCCGGACCCACCATGATCTGCTCCACGCGGTACAGGAGTTTATCGAGGAAAACTCCATAGACCGTGGACAACACGATGGCCCGCGAGCAGGCAGAACACTTCTGGCCCTGGTAGCCGAACGCGGAAGCCAGGACACCCTCGACCGCCTGTTCGAGGTCAGCCTCGCTGTCCACAATGATGGCGTTCTTACCACCCATCTCCGCAATGACGCGCTTTATCCCGATTTGCCCGGGCGCGGTCCGGGCCGCCCTCTCATTGATGTGGAGCCCGACCTCCTTGGATCCCGTGAAGGCCACGAAGCGCACGCGCGGGTGGCCCACCAAAGCATCCCCCACCGTTTTGCCCGCGCCGGGCAGCAGATTCACCACCCCGGGCGGCAGGCCCGCCTCCTCCATAGCCTCGAAAAACTTGCAGGCGATGCCGGGCGCGTCGCTGGAAGGTTTCAAAACGACGGTGTTGCCCGTCACGATCGAGGCCAGCGTCATGCCCGCCAGAATAGCCAGCGGGAAGTTCCAGGGCGGAATCACGATTCCCACCCCCAGCGGAAGGTAGCGCAAATAGTTCCTCTCTCCCGGAACCGGGGTGAGGGGGTGGGGGCCGGCCAGTCGCAGCATCTCGCGGGCATAGTACTCGGCGAAATCGATGGCCTCGGCCGCGTCAGCGTCCGCCTCGGGCCAGGTCTTGCCCACCTCATACACGAGTCGGGCTGCGAAATAATACTTGCGGTCCCGCAGTGCCCTGGCGGTACGAAGCAACAACTCGACCCGCGTCTCCACCGGCGTGCGGCTCCAGCTCGGGAAGGCGTCATCGGCAGCGCGTATGGCGCGCTCCGCCAGGGCGGCGTCCGCCTGGGAAAACACCCCGACGACTTGGTCCGGGTAACTGGGATTGTAGGAGCGGAATTTATCGGTCGTGCTGACGCGCTCACCGCCGATGACCATATCGTGTTCGCGCCCCAATTCGTCACGGACTTCGTCCAAAGCATATTCCATGCGGCGGCGATCCGACGGATTGCCTTTGAAGTCGTTTAAGGGCTCATTCCTGAATTCGGGCAATTGCATGTAGAAGCCTCCGGGGCAACTGTTGGTGCCACCCATTATAGCCCCCGCTGAAAGGCTTGCGAAAGGCTGCCACGGACCGGGTCTTCCAGTGGTGAAGAGGGTGCGACAATAGCAGGAACTTCAGGCGCGGCCTTTGCAGGCTGCCGAAAAAACCCTTCACACTGTCATCCTGAGTGCCGGTTCTTTCGGGGTGAAGGATCTGGATTGGTCTTGGTTACTGAAAACCCATGCAGATCCTTCGCTGCTGCTCAGGATGACAGCGCAGTTTACCCTGAGTTAAATGAAAAGGGTCCTCCGCGAAGTTTACCCTGAGCGCAGCGAACGGGCTCAGGATGACAGGCGAAGGGCTCAGGATGAGAGCCCCAACGTGTTTTTTCGTAGGCTCTAGGGTCCCACTACCGGGTTCGTGAGGGTCCCGATCCCTTCCACGCTGACGCTGACCGTGTCCCCGGCTTTCAGGAAGACGGGAGGCTCGCGGAACACTCCCACGCCGGGCGGCGTGCCCGTGGAAATCAAATCCCCCACTTCCCAGGTGACGGACTGGGAGAGATAGCTGATCAGGAACGGAACCCGGAAGATCAGGTTGCGGGTGTTCGAGTCCTGCATCGTCTCCCCGTTGAGCGTGAGCGAAATGCGCAGGTTGTGGGGATCCGCAATTTCATCCGCGGTGACGATCCAGGGGCCGGTGGGAGCGAAAGTATCGCAACTCTTGCCGCGATACCATTGCTGGTCGCGGAACTGCATGTCGCGCGCACTCACGTCGTGCAGGATGGTGTAACCGGCGATGTACTTGTGCGCCTCGCTTTCCACAATGCGGCGCCCGCGCTTGCCGATGACCACTGCGAATTCAGCCTCGTAGTCCACCTGGGTGGAATTGGGCGGCAGCTTGATGGGGTCGCCGGGCCCGCAGATGGTATTGAGGGATTTCAGGAAGAAAATCGGGGCGGCAGGCGGCTCGCTGCCTTGTTCGCGCGCGTGGTCGGCATAGTTCAAGCCGACGCAAGTGATCTTGTCAGGCTTGGCCAGCGGGGCGCGCAGCCGGGCTGAGCCGAGCGGCGTAAGCAGGCCCTTCGGGCCTTTGCCGCGCGCCGCCGCGCCTGCCGTGATGACCGCCAGCGCCTGGCGATATTTTTCCCCCAACCCGAGCAGTTCCCGCATGTCCTGGGGCGGTCTCCCCAGCTTGCGCAGGATTTTGGCTGCCGCGGCCACCTTGGCGTCGTCGATTCGTCCCTTGGGGATCTGGCCATACGCGCCGGCCACATCGACGACGACTTCGCCTTCGACCACACCCAGGCGAGTTTGCCTGGCTGCTTCGTAAGTTACCAGTTTCATTTTGAAAGGCTCCCTTCCCCTGCAACGCCGGTCTCACACTAAGTTGCTTTCATCGGATACTACTGACTGTTCATCACCCCTCACCTGTCCCGCGCCGGCTGATGAAAGCGCCGGTCGCGGTCCACCCTCTCCCCAAGGAAGAGGGCAGGGATTCTTGCAGATCGGTCGCGCTCTTCAGCATCGACGATCAACCCGCGCTTCACTGGCCCGTCAGTCGGAAGGCGAAGTGGCCGGAGCCCACCTCGAAGGTAACTCGGCCGTCGGCGAACTTCCCCGCGGTGATGCCCGGCGTTCCCTCTACGTACCGATCCTTCTCCCAAACCACCCGGTCGCCTTCCCGGACCGTCCACTCCGTCATCTCCAAATCCTTGGGTATGGAAACGCTGGCCGAGCTGTTGACGGGCACATCCACCTCGAGCGTTATCATCCCCGGCGCATGAGTCCAGGAGGACGTTACGTTGCCGCGCACCGTATTGACCGTGGCGCTTGCCCAAGTGAGGTCTCGAACGATTTGCGGGTCGATGCGGAAGTGGCGGTAACCGGCGTTTTCGGCGTCCACGTTGATCCCCGCCAGCGCCTGATAGAACCAGATATCGACACTGCCCATCATGTGATGGTCGTGGGAGTTCATCTCCGACCCGGTCTTGTTCTGCCAGAGTTCCCAAAGTGTGGTAGCGCCGTGGGCAGCCATGTAACCCCAGCTTGGGTAAGAGGTTTGCACGGCGAGATCATAGGCGAGCTCCGAGCGCCCCAACCGCGTGAGCAGCGGCATCAGGTAGCGGACACCTATGAAACCTGTCGTCACATGGGTGTCGTGGCCGTAAAGGACGTCGTTGACAAGGTTCCCCGCGGCCCCGCCCTGGTCTTTGCCGGCAACGTCCAGAAAGAGTGGTAAGGCGTTGGCCGTTTGCGTGCCGTTCGCGTAGTTGCCGGTCTTCGCGTCGTAGAACTCTTGATTGAAGGCATTCTTGATTTGCGCGGCCAGTTGGGCGTAACTCGTAGCGTCGGGAGAATTGCCCAGCACGGCTGCCATTTTGGAAAGGAGGAGGGTGTCGTAATAATAGTAGAAGTCGGAAACGAGGGCGCCGGGAGTCTTGGCCAGGGCTACCCAGTCGCCGTAATAGCTGTAACGCAAAACGTTGTCAGGCGCGCGGCTGCGCAGGAACTCCACGTATTTCTTCAGCCCCTCGTAATTCTCTTCCAGAATGCGCCGGTCGCCGTACTGCTCATACATATACCAGCAGATGAGCGGGTAGGCGGTGCCCCAGGCAGGGTCGGCCGGCCGGCTGCCGTAGCGGAAGGGAACGGTGTCGGTAAGGGTACCGTCCGGGCCCTGGACGTCGCGCATGTCGCGCATGAAGTTGGTGTAGAACGCCGCCATGTCGAAATTCAGCATCAGGCCTTCGGCGCTGGTCTGGGAGTCGCCCAACCAGCCCATGCGTTCGTTGCGCTGGTCGCAGTCGGTGGGAATGCTGTGGAGGTTCGTCAAGTCCGACCAGCGGATGATTCGGTGAATCTGATTCAACAGAGGTTTCGAAGCCATGAAGCCGCCCGTCGGTTCGACGGCGGTGTGCACCACGCGTCCGCGGAGGGAATCGAGACTGGGCGTGCCGGGATAGCCCGTGACTTCCACGTAGCGGAAGCCGTGATAAGTAAAGCGCGGCTGGTAAACCTCTTCGCCTTCGCCGCGCAGGATGTAAATGTCGCGCGACTTGGCATCGCGGATGTTTTCGCGATTGATCATGCCGTCGTCATAGAGGAGTTCCGAGAAGCGCAGGCGGACCTCAGCGCCGCGCGGGCCGCAGACGCGCAGTTCCGCCCAGCCGCTAAAATTCTGGCCCAGGTCATACACGTAAACGCCGGGCCGCGGATTCGTGAGGGCGACCGGCACCATCGAGTCCACCACTCGGATGGGCGGCATCATCTGCGCGGAGATTGTTCCCTGTGATCCTTCCAGGGTCCGCGCCGCGCTCCAGGCGGAGTCATCAAAACCCGGCAAGTCCCAGCCGGGCAGTTCGCGCCGCGCGTCGTAAACCTCGCCGTCCCAAACCGAGTCGCTCACGATGGGCCCCTGGGTCACTTTCCAGGAGTTGTCGCTCGCCACACTGACCGTCTTCCCTCCAGCGAGTTCGATGTTGACTTGCAGCAGCAAGGCGGGTTCCTTGTAAGGTGTAGCGAATTCCGCACTCTTGAGCGTCGCCCATCCCCCACCGAGCATCGCTCCCAGAGCGTTCTTCCCCGCGCGTAGTTGTGCGGTGATGTCATAGGTGGAATACAGCACGCGCGCGGAATACGTGGTCCAAGCCGGGTCGAGCACGCTCGCTCCCACCTTCTCACCATTGATTCTCAATTCGTAGTAGCCAATCGCCGTGACGTAGGCGCGGGCCCGAACCACCTTCCCGTTCAGGCTCACTTCCTTGCGGAGCAGATTGTCTCCGCCCACCCACTGCCCCTTCCACTCGTCCCGGGAGAGGAGTCCCATCTCAAATTCCGCGCTGGCGCTGTAAGGGCTGGGATTGCCCGCAGAGTCCCAGTAGCGCACCTTCCAGTAGTAGGTTTTGCCACTGGCGAGAGGTTTGCCCTTGTAGACCACCTGAGTAGAATCATCCGACGAGATCTTGCCGCTGTCCCATTGGTCAGCCTTGTCCTGATTGACCAGTTCCAGGCTGGAAGCCACCAGCACCTGGTAGGCAGTCTGCTTTTGCCCACGTTCCGTGTGGGCCAGCACCCAGGCGAAGCGCGGCTCACGCACGTCGATCCCCAAGGGATTCTTCAGGTATTCACACCGCAGGTTGGCCGGGGGCAACGGACCCTCCGCAGCCCGCGCGGAGGGTAGGATCCAGAGGGCAGGCAAAGCCAGGAAAATCGCGACCAGAAAAGTCCGACGAATTAAGTCAGGGCGGCACATGGGGCACCTCGCTAGAGTGGTATGGGTGTGGGCGAGGGAAGAGGCGGGCTGGAGTGCAGTCCCGTTTTCTTTCACTCGCGGCGAAGCTGTTTCCAGCGATCGCGAAAAGCCTTGGGCGCGAGTGCTGGGAAATCGCGGCCCAGCGTCCACTGCGAAGCCGGGTACATGGGGATTTTCCGAATCCAACCCCGGCGCGCCAGCAGGAACTGCCCCCAGCGGGCCATCCGCGAACCCAGCGTGTACAGGCGCGGGTGGCGCATGGCCCACGCCCAGAGACCGAACAGGTGCCGCTCGGAGAGCAGCGACGCCGCCTTAACCGGGGCTTGGGTCTGGGCCTGCCCGCGCAGATGCAGCAGCAGATCGGGAATATTGATCCGAACCGGGCATACCTCGCGGCACGCCCCGCAAAGCGATGAGGCGAACGGTAACTCCCGAGCCTGGCGGATGCCCAGCAGTGTCGGCGTGACCAGCGCGCCGATGGGGCCGCTGTAAGCCCATCCGTAAGCATGCCCCCCGATTTTGCGATAAACGGGGCAAGTGTTCAGGCAGGCCCCACAGCGGATGCAATAAAGCATCTCGCGCATTTTGGCGTCGGCAAGCGCCGCCGTCCGGCCATTGTCCACCATCACCACATGCAACTCTTCCGGGCCATCTTCGCCCGGGCGGCGCGGCCCGGTCAGGAAGGAGGTGTAAGTGGTCAGCGTCTGGCCTGTCCCGGAGCGCCCCAGCAGCCGCAGGAAGACTCCCAAGTCGGCCAACCGCGGGACCAGCTTCTCAATTCCCACCAGGGCCACGTGCAGGCGCGGAACCGTGGTGCACATGCGGATGTTGCCTTCATTTTCCACCAGGACCAGGGTTCCGGTATCCGCCACGGCGAAGTTCGCGCCACTCACGCCCATGCCGGCTTTCTGAAAATTCTCGCGTAGGGCCCGGCGCGCGATGGCGGTCAGCTCCTCGGGCACCACGGTGGGCTCGGCCCCGAGGCGAGCCACAAACAGTTCGGAAACGTCCTTGCGGGTCATGTGGATGGCCGGCGCCACGATGTGCGCAGGCCGATCACCCGCCAGTTGGATGATGAATTCCCCTAGATCAGTTTCGATCGGGCGAATCCCCGCGGCCTCCAAGGCCTGGTTTAAGTCAATTTCCTCGCCCAGCATGCTTTTGGCTTTCACCACTTCCCGTACACCCGCTCTGCAGGCGATGTTCACCACGGTGTCACATGCCTCTTCGGCGGTGGAGGCCCAATACACGCGGCCGCCGTTGCGTGTCACGTTGTCGGCGAACTGAGCGATGTAGTAGTCGAGGTGCTCGATGGTTTCGCGCTTGACCTCACGTGCCCGGTCACGCAAGCGCTCGAAGCCGGGAACCTCGGCGATGGCTTCCGCCCGGTGTTCTAACAAACGCGTGGTCGAGGCACGGTAGGCTTCCACCAGACGTGCATCGCCGAGCGTCTGGGTCGCACCCGCGTGAATATCGTTACTGTGTACGCCGGTATCACTCATAAGAGGTGTCAGGTGCCAGATGCTGGGTGTCAGCTTTCAGCGCTGACTCCTGGCACCTGGAACTATTGCTTCTCCTGCTGCGCCAGGACCTCCGCCAAATGCAGGGTCTTCAAAGGCGATCCCTCCCGGTGAATGAGACCGGAAAGATGCATCAGACAGCCGCCGTCGGCCGCCACGAGATATTCCGCTCCGGTCTGGGAGGCAGCGCGAACTTTGTCCTGCCCCATAGGCACGGAGACTTCCGGGAATTTCACGGAGAAGGTGCCGCCAAAGCCGCAACAGAGCTGGTGGTCGCCTAATTCGATCAACTCAAGGCCGCGCACCTTGCGAAGCAGCTTGCGGGGAGCCTCCCCCACGCCCAATTCGCGCAGCAGGTGGCAGGAATCATGATACGTCACGCGGTGTGGGAAACTCGCGCCCACGTCTTCAATCTTCAAAACGTTGACTAGGAATTCCGAAAACTCGAAGAAGCGGGTGCGCAGTTGCTCGACCTGGCGCAGGCGCTTCGGGTCGCCCGCAAAAAGTTCGGGATAAAAGACCCGCACCATCGACGTGCAGGAGCCCGAGGGCGAGACAATGTAATCGGCGTCGTCGAAGAGGTCCAGCACGCGCGTGGCAACGCTGCGGGCCTCGTCCCGATACCCGGTATTGAAGGCGGGCTGGCCGCAACACGTTTGGGCGGGATTGAACGTCAGCTCCACACCCAGCCGCTGTAAGACTTTCACCACACCTTCGCCGGCATGCGGCAGGAACTGGTCGGCAAGACAGGTGATGAACAGAGCTACGCGCATTTTTCCCATGATTCTCTAAGTGAGCAACGCTAACGGAAATCGGTCTCCAGGTCAAGCACGCATCCCTTGGACTATGGACGAACGGGAAGGGACTGCCGGAAGGAGTGGGCCGAACAAGCTGCGAAAAACACTTCAACGCTGTCATCCTGAGTGGAGCGAAGGATCCTTTTCATTTAACTCAGGGCAAACTGCACTGTCATCCTGAGCGCAGCGAAGGATCTGCATGGGTTTTCAGTAACCAAAACCCATGCAGATCCTTCGTCCCGAAAGAACCGGGACTCAGGATGACAGTGCCAGCGATGGGGCATCAAAATGACTTACGCGTCGAGTTTCAGCAAAGCGGAGCCGAGGGTCTCGCTCTCTGTCCTGGCTCAGGGGGGAGTTTCGAATTTCAGCCGGGCGCTGATGGCCTGGACCTCGTCGAGCGAAACGGAGTTTTCCAGGGCGGCAATCTGAACCGCGGCGTTGCCTGCTGCCGTGGATTCGCTGGGCCCCCGCACGACTTCGATTCCCGTGACCAGTTCGGTCAGGCGATTGAGCGCCTCGTTCTTTACCCCGCCGCCCACGATCGCGATGCGTTGGATGGGCCTGCCGGTAATCTCCCGGAGATCCCCCAGCACTGTGGCGTAACGCCGCGCCAAGCTCCGAAAGATAATTGCTGCGAGTTCTGCGGGGCGTCTTTCTTCCGGGAAGCCGGCCGCGGCGAGGCCGGCGTTGATGCGCTCCACCATGTTGCCGGGCGCGAGATAGGTGTTTCCCTCGGTGGAAAAGTAGGGTCCCTCGGGAGGCGTCTCGGCGCATTGCGCGGCCAGCTCCGCCGCACTCAGCCGCAGTCCCTGGCCGTTCCATTCGCGCAGACATTCCTGCAGAAGCCACAGACCGATGACGTTCTGCAGAAACCGGATGCTGCCTGCCACGCCCCCTTCATTGGTGAAATTCCGGGCGTAGCCCTGCGCGCTGACCACGGGCTCTGGCAGTACGGTGCCCACTAGCGACCACGTCCCCGAACTGATGAAAGCCAGGCCCTCATGGGGATAAGGAATGCCTGCCACCGCGGACCCCGTATCATGGCAGGCGGGCGCGATCACCATCGCATTGGCCATGCCCACGGCCGGACCGACCTCCGCGTGCATCTTCCCCAGCACTGTGCCGGCATCCACGATGCTGGGGAATTTCTCCAGACTCAGTCCGAAGGCTGCCGTCAGCTCCTGCGACCAGGATCGCGCGCGCACATCGAGCATTTGCGTAGTACTGGCCTCGGTGTACTCCGCCGCCGCCATGCCCGTCAGAAGGTACTGAAAGTACTCTGGCAGCGTCAGCCAGAGCGCGGCGCGCTCCCATTCGCCGGGAAACTCCTCCACGTGGGCCAGCAACTGGAAGAGCGTGTTAAAGGGCATGAACTGGATTCCCGTGATTTCGTAAATCGTCTCTTTGGAAACTCGGGAAAAGGCGCGTTCCATGGCAGGCAGGTTGCGCGCATCACGATAGCAGTAAGCATGGCCCAGGCGATTGCCCCCGGCATCGAGCAACACGTAGTCCACGCCCCAGCCGTCCACCCCCACACAATCGACATCGCCGCGAGCCCGGGCGGCAGCCATCAAGAGGCCGTTCTGGATTTCTTCCCACAGCCAGTCGAGATCCCACACCAGGTGGCTGTCGACCGCTTGCGGGCCGTTGCGGAAGCGATGGATCTCCTCCAAGGAGCCCGCGCTGCCGTCCCAACGGCAGAGCACCAGCCGGCCGCTTTCTGCGCCCAGATCAACTGCCACCACATTGCGAGCAGTTTTCATTTCCGGCCAACCTCCCCTGGACCGTCGGCGCGGGCCGGGTGAGGGGGTCCACAGCGACACGGGAACCATGAGGTTCCCTCCCCCTCAGGCGTAGCTCGCCGCAGCGCCTTGATTCTCAGCGCCGCGCTCGCGCGTGGCACGCTCCAGATAACCCGATGCACGGAACGCCTGGAGCGGGTCCTCCGGCAAGCCCTTGGCGCGCCGCCATTCGCGCACTGCCGGGCGCACATCGGTCGCGAAGGCCTGCTTCAAGCACTCTTCGGCGTCGATCAATTCGCACTTCATTTGGTGCCGCACCATTTTCTTGTGATCCACCAGCGTCGCCTTGGCGTAGAGCTCCTGTGCCGTTGTCGCGGTCTGGATCATCTCTTCGATCTTGTTCTTCAAGTTGTGGCTCTGGTCAATCATGTAGGCAATGTCGGCGCGCCGGCCGGTTTCCCACTCGAAGAAAAGGATTTCGTGGAAAATGCGGAAGACCTGGTAAGGGTCGATGGAGCCGAGCGTCAGATCGTCGTCAGCGTAGCGGCGGTCGTTGAAGTGAAAACCGCCCAGCATGTCTTCGCTGAGCAGCCACGCTACAATCTGCTCAATGTTCTGCGCCTGGTAATGATGGCCCGTGTCCACCAGCACGCGGGCCTGCGGCCCCGCAGCGCGGGATAGAATCAACGACATGCCCCAGTCGGCCAGGTCCATGTGGTAGAAATTAGGCTCGAAGGGCTTGTATTCCACCAGCAGGCGCTGCTGCGGCGAGAGGTGGGCGTGCACTTCCCGCAACCCCTCTTCAAACCATTTCTTGCGCTGACGAATCGAGGCCGTGCCGGGGTAACTCGAACCATCGGCAAACCAGGGCGAAACGTCGCGGCTGCCCGTCTGCTTCCCGATCTCCACACAATCCAGGATGTGGTGGAGCGCCGTCTGGCGGATTTTCGCGTCCGGATTGCCCAGCGACCCGTACTTGTAGATCTGGTCCTGGAAGACGTTGGGGTTGATGGAGCCGATGCGCACGCCGGCTTTCTCCGCCCAGCCACGCACCTGAGGCGTGCTCTTGAGGCCCTCGGGAAAATCCCAGAGGACGTGCATCGCCACGGTGGGACAACAGCCCGTGTAGCGCTGCACCTGCCCCGCATCGTTCAGCTTTTCTTCCGTGGTCGTGGCCGCTGAAGCCTGAATGAATTTTCCAAAGCGCGTCCCGGTGTTCGCAAACCCCCAAGAGGGGGATTCGATGAGGAACGTGTCGAGCGCCTTATGGATTCGCTCGGTCTGGCTCGTGTTAGTCATGCCGCACCTCCTAAAGGCTCCAGAGTCTATTGCGCCGCACGGACTCCGTCAAGAAAAGTTCGCTGGCGGCAGGGGAGCGTTGATTTGATATTAACCTTCGCCCCCTTGGGGGAGAGGGTGGCCCGCAACCGGCGCTTTCTCCAGCCGGGGCGGGGCGGGTGAGGGGGTCGCCGGGGAACGAATTGACAACCAGTTAGAAACCCACTAAGTGAACAGTATTGGGGAGACGCCGGAAGCCGTATGGTCATGTCCACCTAGGCGGGAATCCGGGCGCGCCGCGCTGGACCCCGCGCTTCTGCAGGATATGGCACGTTGAAAAGGCCCGCGCTCTGTGGGATGCCGTGACGTTCCTCCACAAAACTCTCTATTTCGCCAGGGTCACGACGGCGACGCCGAGGCCGCCGAGGTTCACCTCGTCGCTGCGAAGCTTGCCCGCGGCGGGCGGCTGGAAGGCGGTCTCCTGGTCGACTACTTCCATGCGGCCTTCCTTGGCGCCAGGAATGGATACCATCCACGGGCGGAGGCGTTTGTTCACCAGCAGCACTTTGTGCTTGCCCTCATGCGTCAGGAAGGCCTGTGCATAGGCGGAGGACTCGTCCACTCCGCCGGTTTCGACCAGCTTCTCGCCGGGGCCGAAGTTGTCGTGGAGGAGTTTGAGCACCCAATAACGGGCGTTGGGCTGCCCCGACTCCCAATCGACCATTGTGACGGAAGGGAACTGCGTAGGGTAGCCGACGAGCTGCGATTCTCCCACCACGTCGACGCCGAGCTTCGCCAGCTCGGTGTAAACGTAAGCATACATCGCGCCCGCGAGGTTCCAATAGGAGTTCGGGATGGGCTTGGTGACGTGCCCGGGCTGGTCCTGCCCGCCATCGTCCCCGGAGATCGACCCGAGCTCGTCGATGTCGGTCCGGGTCTCGGGCGAGAGGCGCTGGCGGATCGAATCGATATAGCGCACGACGTCAAGGAAGTGGTCCGCCTGATTAAAGAATGTGTATTGCTGGACTTCCGGCGACTGGTCCGCCGAAGGGGAAGCGTAGAAGTGGTAAGTAATCATGTCCAAAGGAATACCGGGCTTGTGGTGTCGATGATCCAGGAAGTACTCGAACCAATTCGGTGCACGGCTGGGCGCCGCCAGGGCCAGGGCCGCGAACTTGGCGTGGGGCGAAACTTGATGGATGGCCGCGGCGATGGCATCGTAGCGGGCCGTGTATTGCGCCGGCGTCATGGAGTGCTCGTAATCGACCTCGTTGAAGATCTCCCAATAATCGAACTTGTAGTGGTGGTCCGACTTGTGCATGACGCCGGATTCATCCTTAAAGCCCCCCTGCGTGTACCAGCTCACCAGGCGCGCGTAATAATCGGCCAGTTCCTTCATGCTAGGGTCGCGCAATTCTGTGCCCTGCTCATAATTCCACATCACCTGATCAGGGTCGGCCGGGTAGGTGACCGGATTCGAGGTCTTCCACATCCACTGGGGTGGTGTGCTGAAATTCATCATCACGGAATGCCCGGCCGTGGCCTCCATGAAATCAGCGGTCATGGGGTCGATCAAGGAGAAGTCCCAGGAGGTTTTCCCCGCCTGGGGCGGTTCCAGCTCCGCCACGGCCAGTTTGGGGTAAGGCAGCCAGGGAACATAGCGGACCACATCACACCCCAAATCATGCAGGGCGCGAAAGGCCGCATCGTGCAACGCTGCACCTCGGCGCAGCGGGGGATTCACCACTACCTGTAGCGTGGGAACGGCCTTGGACACCCGCAGCACCTTGTTCCAATCCACCTTGATCTGGGCAGGAGCATCGGCGGCCGGAATGGGCATACTTACCGTTGCAAGTAATATTACGTATAGGAATAGTGAGTAGATGAGCTTATGCTTTGGCATGGTGTCACCTCCAGGGGATGCGCCGCCTGTCTCTGCGCTGTAACACTCTTGTTTTCTTAGCAAACATTTTGCGTCTTTTGTAGGGGCGCCCCTTGGGGTGCCCTCAGCTTGAATAGGCGCGCCCATACTATCCGAGCTTGGGCCCGGCAGCAAGACTTGCGCATCGGCGATACCCAACGGCTCAGCGGGCGCAAGGCGGAACAGCCCGGCGGCTTGGCGGACAGGAATCAAGCAGCAGGATGATGGTGGTCGGTACTGCGCCGGCGGTGGCCGGTGTCGGGATGGGCGGGCGTGTCGGGGGCAGGCGGGACTCCGCTGCCCCGGCGGTCACCAACCCTGCGGTCCAGGCGTTTCCGGGAAGCACGGCGCCGGTGGTGCTTGCGTTTGTCGCTCAAGCTCACTCCTCAGGTGGTGTCGAACGGCGCCTGATTTTACCATGTCGGCGGGCTACAGCCGCTCACCTGCCTTGAACCGAGGCTCCCGGTGTGGGAAAATGCACCCGCGCCAACATGATTTGGCGGGAGGAAGGATATGGCGGTTCAGATAACAAAGCGAAGTCTTCTGGGACGGGCCACAATTCTGGTGGGTTCGATTTTCTTGCTTTCCTGCGGCTCTGGGTCCTCCCCCAGCCCGGCCCCTCCCGTGACTCCTCCCGCGTCGAATTGCAGCAACGCCGTAACCGGCAGCCCGACCGACTACAGCACCAGCCCAACCATTTCCGGCTGCCCGGTGTTTCCCACGGACAACCCCTGGAACGCTGATGTCTCCAACTACTGCGTTGATCCCAACTCGGACGCCTACATTGCGAGCATCGACCAGGATAAGCAGTACCTCCATGCTGACTTCGGCAGTGACGTCGATTATGGAATTCCTTACATTGTGGTGCCGAGCACCCAGCCGCTGGTATCTGTTCTCTTCAATCAGTATCCTAGCGAGAGCGACTTCGGGTCCTCCGGGTCCGGCTGCACCACGACTTCAACCAGCGGCTGTTATCCCTTTCCCCCGAACGCACCCGTGGAGGGCGGTAGCAATTCCACCGGCGACCGCCATGTGCTGACGCTCGAAGCCGACCCCGCCCATACCAACTGCACGCTCTACGAGGTGTGGGAAGGCGTTAAGGATGCCAACGACAACAATTGGACCGCGGCCAACGGCGCCATTTTCAATTTGTATTCCGACAAGCTGCGGCAGGACGGCTGGACTTCCGCGGATGCCGCCGGGTTGCCGATTCTTGCTGGCCTCGTCCGTTACGACGAAGTGGCGGCAGGTGCGATCAAGCACGCCCTGCGGTTCACCGTGGCAAGTTCGCAGGCCGGCTACATTCACCCCGCCACGCACTACGCGAGCAGTTCCAGTGATCCCAGCCTTCCACCAATGGGTCTGCGCCTGCGCCTGAAGGCTTCCTACGACATATCCTCGTACACCGGCCAATCTCTCGTCATCCTTACCGCGCTCAAGAAGTACGGCATGATCGTGGCGGACAACGGCTCAAGCTGGTACATCAGCGGCGGGACAAGCGGGCCCAGCGGGACGGCCCCGAGCTGGAACGACGACGACCTTGACCAACTTAAGCAAGTGCCCGGCACCGCTTTTGAAGTGGTGGTGACCGGGACGATTCAGCATTAGCGCGAATTCCTCACCACGCTGGGGCGTTTTGGGGGGCTGCCGGAAGGGCGGGCTTCAGCGGGAATCACCCGGGCATTTTCGTCTTTCGTAGCGAGCCTTCTGCGGTGGGTCTTCACAGTTTGCTAGAAAACACTCCATTCTCTCATCCTGAGCGCCGCCCCCCACCCAGGCTAGGGTGCGGCACGGCACGGCCTTTGCTTCTCCACCGTTGCAATTGCTCCTCGGTTCATCTATCGTCATGCGCGCGTGCCCGCGATGGTTTCCTTGTCCGGGCGGGGCAAACGCAAGGGGCAGGAATCGTTCGTGGCAGCGCATCGACTTCAAGTGGTGGGGGGCAAAAATGAAAGGCCTGATCCGTATCTCCTGGGCGGGGTGCATCATGGTCATGCTGCTCAGTGTTCATCCTGCACAAGGTCAAACCTATAACCTGATGCCGCAACCGGCGCAACTCGTGCCGGGCTCGGGGCGCCTCGCGATCGACGCTGGTTTTCGAGTTGCGCTCGAGGGATACCAGGAGCCGCGTCTGGAGGCTGCGGCGGTGCGCCTCATTCGTCGACTCTCGAGGCAGACCGGCATTCCCCTGAGCTACGTCCTTGAGACCGATCCCAGCAAAGCCACGCTCGTGCTCCACTGCGATCACGCGGGAGAGCAAGTCCAGTCCATCAAAGAAGATGAGTCTTACCAACTGGAGGTCGGGTCTCGACAGGCTCGCCTGACGGCGTCCACTCCGGTGGGCGTGCTGCGAGGAATCGAAACCTTTCTGCAGCTCGCCACTCTCGATGCGCAAGGATTCGGTGCGCCGGCTGTGCGCATCGAGGACCACCCGCGGTTCCCCTGGCGCGGCTTGATGATTGACGTGGCCCGCCATTGGATGCCCGAGGAAGTTCTCAAGCGCAACCTTAATGCCATGGCCGCCGTGAAGCTCAATGTGCTGCACTTTCACCTCACCGACGATCAGGGCTTCCGAGTCGATAGCAAGGAACATCCCAAACTTCCCGAGATGGGTTCGGACGGCCACTACTACACCCAGGCCCAGATTATTGATCTGATCGCCTACGCGCGTGATCGGGGCATTCGCGTCGTCCCGGAAATCGAGATGCCGGGCCACTGCACGAGTTGGTTCGTGGGTTATCCCGAACTCGCCAGCGGCCCCGGGCCGTTTCAAATCGAACGCCATTGGGGCATCTTCGATCCCGCGCTGGATCCGACGCGCCCGGAGATCTACACGTTCCTGGACGGACTGATCGGCGAGATCGCGGCGCTCTTTCCCGATGAGTATCTCCACGTGGGGGGTGACGAGGTCAACGGTAAGCAGTGGGATAGGAATCCGCAAATCCAAGCTTTCAAGAAAGCACACGGGCTCAAAAACAACGCTGACCTGCAGCTTTACTTCGAACAACAGCTTCTGCCGATTGTGCAGAAGCACGGCAAGAAAATGATTGGATGGGACGAAATCTTTCGTCCCGACCTTCCCAAGGATGTGGTGGTGCACTCCTGGCGCGGGCCGGAGTCTCTAGCCCAGACGGCGCGGCTGGGTTATATGAGTATTCTCTCCAACGGCTATTACCTCGACTTCGCCCTGCCACCTGCGGCCTATTACCGTGTTGATCCCCTGGGCGGCGCCGCCCGCAGCCTCACGCCCGAGCAGGCGTCGCGCGTCCTGGGGGGAGAAGCCTGCATGTGGAGCGAACTCGTGACACCGGAGAACGTTGACTCACGCATCTGGCCCTCGACCGCCGCTATCGCGGAAAGGTTCTGGTCGCCGCAGGACGTCCAGGACGTGGGTTCCATGTATCGAAGGCTTGAGGTCGTCAGCCGCGAACTGGACTGGGAAGGGGTAACGCACGACTCCAGCTACCCCTTGATGCTGGCTCGACTGGCCGGGGTGCACTCCCCGGAAGAGCTCGCAACGCTGGCGGACGTCGTGGAACCTATCAAGGAGTATGCACGCGAAGGCGCGCGCGAATACACCAGCTTTACCCCGCTGAATCGGCTGGTTGATGCCACACGCCCGGAAAGCGTGAAGGCGCGGCTGTTCTCCGAACTGGTGGATCACTTGGGCGCTAATAAGGACGCGGTGCGCAAGCAACTGCTCGCCTGGCGCGATAGCCGTGAGGCGCTGCTTCCCCTCTTGCAGCAGTCCGCGCTGCTGACCGAAACCCTGCCTCTGGCGGAAGACCTTTCCGCGGTGGCCCAGGCCGGGCTGCAGGCGTTGGATTACCTCGACGCCGGCAAGTCCGCCCCGCCGTCCTGGGTCAAAGATCAGCTCACGGTGTTGGGCTTGGCGGCCAAGCCCCGCGCGGAAGTCATGCTGATGATCGTGCCACCGGTGCGCAAGCTGGTGGAGGCCGCCGGGAAGGGGTCGCGTTAGCAGGCGGCGGAAGAACGCTTCCCTGCTGGCATGACGTCGCTGCGCTCAGCATGACAGATGTGCTCTTTCAGCAGCCTGTCAGGCGCCGAGTGGACAATCAATAAAGGAGGCGAGGTGAAATGAACGACATGTTTCTTGCCCGATGGGCCAAGCCCATTTGTCTCGTGGTGTTCGTCTGCGCCGCTTTCGTAACTCAGGCGGCGTGCCAGGAGGAAAACGAAATTCCACTGTGGCCCCAGGAAGCTCCGGGGAGCATAGCCAATGAGCCGAATGTCCGTCCTACGATTCTGCTCTCTTTGCCTTCGGCCCAGAAGCCCACTCCCGCGGTCATTATCTGTCCCGGGGGTGGGTACACGGTGCTGGCCATGGATCACGAAGGGCGGCAGGTAGCGGAATGGTTGAACAATTTGGGGATTGCCGCTTTTGTCCTGAAGTATCGCATCGCGCCGCGCTATCACTATCCCGTGCCGCTGCTCGACGCGCAGCGGGCGCTACGCTACGTTCGGGCCAACGCGGAGCTCTACAACCTGAATCCGCACCAGATCGGCATTATGGGTTTTTCGGCGGGCGGGCACCTGGCCGCCATGGCGGCGACGCATTTCGATGAAGGCAAGTCCTCCGCCGCTGATCCCATCGACCACGAGAGTTCGCGCCCGGACTTCCTAGTGCTGGCGTATCCCGTAATTTCCTGTACGGCTCCCTTTATGCATGCCTGGTCGTGCAAACAATTGCTGGGAGAGCATCCCGATCCCAAGTTGGCTGAGCTGGTCTCGAACGAGAAGCAGGTGACAACAAAAACTCCGCCCACGTTTCTGTTCCACACCAACGACGATGACGGAGTCTCGCCCGAAAACAGCGTCGCCTTTTACCTGGCTCTACGCAAAGCGAGCGTTCCGGCGGAACTTCACATCTACGAACACGGTGCACACGGTGTGGGCCTCGCGCCCCAGGACCCCGTGTTGTCCTCATGGCCCAAGCGTCTGGAGGATTGGTTCCGCGTGCGCGGGCTGCTTCCGAAAAATGTAGTGGTGCAAGACGCCAATCGGAAGCCGTGAGGCGGCGCTACCGCCAATGCTGCTCAGGTAAGGGCCCGACGCGAAAAATGGTTTTTGATTTGGCCGATCAGCTTTGCGCGGAGATTCGGGAAATGACCCTGCGGAGTGCTTCGGCGAAAATCCCGGGGGCAGGCAAAAGGCTTAGGACGAGGAAGCCTTCGCAGGGAAAATCATAGAAGTGGCCCGGATGCACGATCACGCCTTCCTGGGTGAGTAATTCTGCCGCCCAATCCTCGTCGCTGCGCGTGGAGGGGACTCGCAGGATGGTGTACCAACCCCCTTCCACTTCCAGCCTGCTCAGGGGCAATCCGCGCCGAAGCAGTTCATCGAGCTCACGCAGATTCGCCTTCACCCGTTGCAGGATTTGCGGTTGGATCTCGTGCCGATGGGCGAGCCAGCGGGGCGTAGCGAGCGCCGCGGGCGCGCTGACCGAAAGGTAAGTGTCTGCGATCACTTCCAGGCGCGCCTGGGCGTCGAGGCGCAGTTCGCGCGGACCATTCACCACAATCCAGGCCAGCTTCATCTGCGGCAAAGCCGAAATCTTCGAGAGCCCGCTAAGCGTAAAGGTCAGCGCGCCGGTGGCCTGAGCGTGGATCGTGACTCGCTCCGGGTCCGCCGCGAAGGCATAGTCCGCAAAGACTTCGTCGGCGATGAGGGCCGCTGGCGCGCGGCAAGCGAGTTCATCCAGCTGCAGCCACTCGCCTTTTTTGATGTAGGAGCCCGTGGGGTTGTTCGGATGGACGACCAGCACGGCGCGGGTGCGGGATTCCCATCGCGACCTGAGTGCCTCCAGATCCACCTGCCAGCCCTCGCCGTAAACCAGCGGGTAAGGGCGAACTTCGACATCATTCAGCCCGCCCAGGAAATCGAACAGTGGATAGCTCGGCTGCGGCGCCAGGATGCTGTCGCCGGGGTCCGCCAAGAGCCGGAACACGAACGAGTACGCTTCGCTGGTGCTGGTGGTCAGGAAGATTTGGTCGGGGTCGATCTCGGCTCCGCGCTCGGCGTAATACTGTGCCACTGCTTCCCGCGCCGTGAGCAGGCCGCGCGGATCAGGCTCGTAAGTGAGGGCGCGGGGATTGTGCAGAGCCGCAAGAATCTCTTCCGCATCGATCGTGAAGCCGCAGCGTGTGGGATTTGACTCCGTCAGGTCCAGAAGCGGCAGGCCACGTTCGCGGCGCTGGCGCACAAGTTCAGCGAGGCGGTTAGGGATAAGCGACCATCCCGTGCGGGATGAAAACATGCGTTGAATCCAGATACGTGCTCGGAGATGAACCGCGCTTGCCCGGCGCGCTACGCCAACGACTTGAGAATCTTCAGCAACCCTTCCAGTGACTCGCGCGAGCTTTCCAGGGAATTTCCATCCGGGCGCCGGTAATGTGTCTCGAGCGACATCGTCCCCTGGTATCCATCCCGGAGCAAAGCTTGGAACTGCCCGCGCCAGTCCAGCTCGCCGCTGCCCACCGGCAGCCAGCGCGTCTTGCCGGTGGCGGGATCGCGCTTCACATCCTTCACATGCAGGTGGGGGAAAAGGCCGCGCACGTGTTTGTACCCATCGGGGTAGGGGACTTCGTTCAGCACCACGGCGTTGGCCGGATCCCACATGGCGCGCAGGGCAGGCGAGTTGATGCCACGAACCAGGCGCCCCAACTCTTTACCTGTGCCGACGTTGCAGGAAGGTTCGTTCTCGAGCAGCAACGTCATCTTATTCTCGGCCGCGACGGCTGCGGCTTTCGCCAGGTGTTCGCGCACATGCGGGTACGCTTTCTCGGGGTCCTCCACCCGCCAGTAGCTGAAGACGCGAATCTTCCGGGTGCCCATGAGGCGTGCAATCTGAAAAGATTTTTCGAGGAGGCTCTCCGTGTCCTGGTCCGTGAAGGTGGCCATAAAAATATCGCGCTTCTCGGAAGGCTGAGCGGGCATTTCCGGCAGATTGTATTTGAAGAGGGGCGAGGCAATCTCCGACACCTGCAAGTGCTGTTTCTCGATGATCTGTTGGGCGCGCTCCAGGTCGGAGGGGGAGAGATTCATGATGTTCTTGCCCCAGAGCTCGCGCAATTCACAGTACGAAAGCGAGTAGCTGGCAATGAAGTCGAGCGCCTTGTCGAGGTCCTGGGTTATCTCATCCGTGATGACACCCAATTTGAACGGCAGGGAATCCTTTCCGGGTTCCGCCGCGCCCAGTGTCGCGCTGGCGCCGAGCGCCCCCAGCGCCAGGCAGAAGTTCCTGCGAGTCCAGTGTTCTTCCATGGTAGGCCTCCTCGCGCGCGCCCTTTCCGGGCTGGAAAGCGCGGCGGCCACGCGGCGTCATCATAACAACGACCGGCTGCAGGCTCAATAACTGATGTTGTTGTGGTTCTGGGAAGTCTCTAGCAAGTTGTCTATCGCTACCTGTCAATGTTTCCCAACGCCGGCAGCCGTCCGGAGCTGGTGGGGGTAATTATGGCAGACCAGGCTACAGGAGTTCGTCGCATGGCTGTAAGAGATCGGAGCGCCGCCGTTGGAGGCGACTACCCTGGCATCAAAATTCACCAAGCGTTCGCCCGAAATGTTGCCCGATTGTGCGCCCATCCCGTGGGCCGTATGGCACACCGAGCAGGAGAATCCGTCCTTAATGTGGCGGGCGTGTTCGCTGAAGCTGGTGTTATTGAGGATCTGCGTGAGGTCGTGGCACTTGGCGCACAAAGCGTAGGGGCCGCCGCTGGGACCGCCCTGGGCGCTTAAGGTCGGATTCGGAAACAGATTCGTCACGAGCTTACCCGGAAGCGCCGCCTGACTGAACTCATCCCGGCGCTCCAGGATGTGCGGAAAGATTGATCCATGCGGTCCGCTGGGTCCTTTGCCGCCGAATTCCCGATTATCGTCGCTATTGTGGCAATCGGTGCACAGGATGCGGACGCCCATGCTACGCCCCATCGTCATGCCGTCAAGGTTCAGCATGTTTGGGCGCAGGCTGGGTTGCGGGAGCGTGCTGGTGCGGTCGTGGAACACCGGATGACTCGAGGTCGCAAACGTGCTGAATTCCGGAATAACATTCAGAGGGTCGCTGGCAGCAACCACCGGTTGCGGTAAATAGGCGGCATTGATGCTCAGTTTCTTGCCCGTGCTCGTCCCATGACAGCGCAAACAATTCTCATATTGGTCCGCTGCCGGACTGACCACGGTTTTCCCATCCGATGCACTGATCCCCTTAATCATGGTCTGCGAAAGGCGGATGGTGGGCGCAGCGGAAAAGGAAGCGACCCGATTGGCAGAGTGCGGGTTATGGCAGTCGACGCAAGTCACATGCATATTTTGATTCAACAACACGGCCTCATTGGCGCGGTGTGGCGTGTTCCCCACCGAAAACGCATGGCCATATTTAGGCGCCACCATTTCGTCAAGGACATCGGAGATGGCGGGAGAGAGATTCGAGCTACCGTTGTGGCAGATGAGGCAGGTCTGGTCGTCAACGGCGCGCAGCAGCGAGTTCTGCGCCTGCACGTTATGCTGGGCGTGGCACGACGAACAACCATTCTTGGCCACCGTGGGGTAGGGCCCCAGGGAAAGCGGCCTCGCGCTGGTGGTAGCCCGGCTGGAAACCCCCGCGGTGGTTGCAGAAGTAATCCGGGGCGCCACCTTGTTGGTCGCCAGGGCGTGGATGCCCGTCGTCCAGTCTGCCAGCGGATTGGTATTGCTCGCCCCGGCCCTGGCGGTAAGCTGCGATCCCGCGGTGCTCGCCGCGATATGGCTAGCTCGCGCGTCGTCCATACCCATCCCTGACCCGGTCGGAACGGTACTATGGCAGGCCAGGCAGAGCGCGCTGCTGGTGTTGTCGATCACCAGGAAATTGCTGGTCGGGTCGATGTTCTGCACGTGAGGATTGTGGCAGCTCGCGCACTCCACATTTCCTTTGATAAGCCGCACCTTCCCGGTTTGATCGGCCGTCGAGGGGGGTGTGGCGGTCAAGGACGAAACCAGGTCAGGAGAGGCCGCCAAAGGAAGGTTGAAGCTGATCGGATGCATTGTGGCGAGGTTGGTGCCAAACACGTCCGCCGCATTCATCTGCCCACTCATCGGAATTTTCCCATAAGCGACCAGCGCGCCCGGCGAACCAGCCACCGTGCCATCATGGCAACTGAGGCAGAGCGTGCTGTCCGTCCCCGGGGGCGGGGAGGGGTTGGGCGTGTTCACCATGGTCGCACTGGTGTAAACCGTGTAGGCCTTGACGCTGGAGAGCGTCTGGTTCCAGAGCGGGGTTTGGGCGACGCCAGCGGTGCCATTCAAGCCGGAGTGCGGAGCATGGCAATAGTAGCAGGGGCTGCCGAGGTGCCCCTTTATCGGCGAAGTGCCCCCCGGCGACAGGTCATGCATGCCGAGCACATCGGTCTGCGGCGTCTGTGCCCGCGCGGCCTTGCCGAGACCCAGAAGAGCCACCATCAAGACACCCAGGCACAAGGACAGAAGCCAGAAGTCAGAAGCCAGGAGCCAGAAGGGGCCTGCCTTTCTCCTGGCTCCTGACTTCTGACTTCTGGCTCCTCGTCTTGGTCTCTCAGTGTTGATCATTCTCTCCCATAGCAAAGTACTGAAAAACCTGAACGCGACGATGGTAGGAGTCCACCACGAATACGCGGTCATGGCGGTCGATAAACAACCCGGTGGGCAACTCAAATTCTCCGAACCCCGAGCCCTTCTGCCCGAAGTAATAGAGCAGCCGTCCTTGGCGGTCGAAGACCTGCACCAACCCGCTGAGTCCTTCAACAACGTAGAGGTGCCCTTCGGAATCCCGACCGATTCCCTTGGGACGAAACATATTCCCCGAACTGTCCCCCACTTGCCCCACGGCGTATTCGAACTTTCCGGAATGGTCCAGAACCTGCACCCGGAAGTTCATGGCGTCGACGACGATTAGGTCTGGCCCGTCCAGGCGCAATTCGGTGGGAAAGTTGAATTGTCCTTCGCTCGAGCCGGGCGCGCCGATCTTCTGCAATACCGTGCCCTGCATATCGAGCACCCAGACCTGGTTGCGCAAGGTGTCCGTCACGTAGATGCGCTGGGCGGGGGAATCGACCGCGATTCCGGTGGCCCGTTTGAAGTATCCCTCACCCTTGATACTGCCGATAACGCGCCGGAACTTTCCATTGGCATCAAACATAAAGATTTTGCCCGAGTACGAATCGGTGACGTAGATGTTGTCGTCGGCATCCACGGCCACGCATTGCGGCGAAGACAACCCATCGACGTCTTTGTCGCGCGCCATGAACTTGTATTTGTGTTGCTCGAAATCAAAGATGTGAATGCCCGACGCGCCGGGGTCGGTCACGATGATGCGATTGTGGGAATCGGTCACCACACTGTAAGGGGCAATCAGGGTGTGGAACTCGGGTTCGCCCGCCACGACATCGAGCAGGCGGCCCCAGAAGTGGCGCTGGGTTCTGACTTCCCGTTCAGAGTTGACGCTGCCTTCGTACAAGAGCTTGCGTCCGCCCGTAAGCTCCAGTTCGGGCAGGGTCACGGTCCCTGCAGGCTTTGCTTTCGACCCCGCCGCCGCGACACCGGGAAGCAGAAGGAGGAACAGTAGGCAGTAGCCAGCAAGTAGTGGGCAGCGGATACCAGGCACTAGGCAGCCAGCAGTAAGCAATTGGCGAAACGACGAGGGCCAAGTTGGCTTCTGTTCACCCGATCTCCCGATCATCCGATCACCCGATCTACCGATCATCCGATCTCTCGATTACACGATTCCCCCGCCGCCCTCAAAAGAAATTGAACCCTCACGAAATCCCACACGAAACGATCCTACCACCGTACCAACGCTGTGGGTCATTAGAAAATGCAGATTTTCATGGTCAGGGTTGGAGGGTCCTCAAAAGAAATTGAACCATCTCGAAATCCCCACGTACATCGACCCTACCATGGTCGGCGGGTTTCCGGAAACGCTGAATCCCTGAAGAAACCTGCTGTACCCTGCGTCGAAACTCAATTTACGAAAACGATAGTTCAAAAGAAAATACATGTTTTCATTGTTATTGTTCGAGAGTGTGGAATTACTGTTCGTGGCGCTCCGGGCGTCGGCGTAGGCGGCGGACAGCGTGAGGCCGCGAACCGGGGTCGATCCGAATCCCAGCGAGTATCCCCTGCCGTTATAGAGCACCACGGCGGCCGGATTGACGGCGGGCAGGGGAATGGGAGTGGCCACCAAGCCCGTGGGGGTCAAAAGCGCGTTTCCGCTGGAATCCGAGTAGGAGGCGCTGAGGCTGAGCCGGGGCAAGGAAAGCGTGGTTGTGTAGGATTGGCTGGAAGTGGCGGTGCCGGGCTCGCCGGTCAGCAAGCTCCTCGAGCCGCTGGCGTAAGCGCCCCAATGCGACCTTCGGCCGATCCTGCGGCCTATGCTGCCGTTGTAACTGTAGCCCGAGGTCGTATAGTTGATCAGCACGGTTTGGGTGTCCTGCGAGTAGGAGAAGCCGCCCGCCACGCTCCAACGCCGGATCGCATGCGAGTAGTTAAGGGAAGTGTTCAGGCCCACCAAGCTTTGGTGACTCGTCTCAACGGAGGTCCGCGTCACCCCCAAGACCCCGCTGAGGGAACCGCCCAGCAGCCAATTGGAATAGGAGGCGGTTCCGTTGTAGGAATCGTCCGCGAACGAGGCTCCCATGAAGGTTTGTTGTTGGTGGTCCACGAAGGCATTCAGATTGAGGTGTTGCACCGGGATCTCATAATTGCCATAGCCCGTCAGGGTGAGATCGTGCGACGGCGGCTGTCCTTCGTTCAGCGGCTCGGTCACTCCCGAAGTCAGCAGCGTGTTATACAGCGTCCCCGCCAGGTTATCGGTGTAATAGGTATTCGCCCCTATATTCAGGTGCGGCAACGGACCGAACGAGAGCCCGCCACTGATCGAGTCGGCAGCGGTGTCGTACTTATCCGTGGACGTGGCAGCGCCGAAACCGGTGCTGATGTCCACCCGTGTGGCGGATGCGGAAATGCTTCCATTCCAGGGCAAGTTATGTGCGACGCCGAAGAAAAACGCGTTGGCGCCGGAATCGGTTTGCTGCGAAGATTCCTCCGATAGGAACTCCGGATTGTCGGTCTTGGTGCCAATATATTGATAGCCGCCATTCAGCCTGAAACCCGCAATTCGATAAGCGGAAGTGGCCGAAAACGTCTCCTCATGCGACGTTCCCGGCGTATTCGCCCCATAAACCGAATACGTGCTGTTGGAGTCCGAGAAACTGAGGTGCAGAGTGGGCAAATTTTGCAGCCGAACGCCCCAGTTGATCGCCAGCGAATCATTGTCCCCGTGCGTGGTCAAGTTGGCCAGGCCCGGAATACCAAAGTTCCCGGAGGTGTTGTAGTTGTCAGAATAGCTGATCGAGCCGGGAAACGCGCTGCCGCTAAAGATCCTGGCGCTGGCGCTCACTCCGCTGGCGGCGGTCATCGACTGAAAAGTGGAGTTGAGTCGCGATTGGTTGTAATAGGGCTGAACATCAAAAAAAAGGAAATTCGGATTGTAGTACCAGCCGGAGAAGTCGGCGTTGCCGGCGCCGAAGATGCTGTGGTCGGAACCGCCGACGTTCGAGTAGTCATCACCGTATCCGGCCGAGACATTGGCGTTCAGATTCATGCTCGCCTCGCCGGCCGCTACCTGCGCCGACGCGCGCGGGGCAAGTGCGAGTATCAACACCGCCAGTGTGACGACATTTCTGCTCACAGCTTATGACTTTCTGCACGTTGCCTTCCCAGGGCTACGACTTCACGATCTTGGCCGTTTTGCTCAGTCTGGTGTCGAGCGCGAAACGAAGTTCCTGGGTCTTTTGTTTCGTCAGTTGCCGGCGCAACTCGTCCTGGATGGTTTCGAACTTTTGCATGCCGCCAGGAAGGTGCTCCTTCAGTCGCAGAATGGTGAAAGCGTTGGCGTCAAACTCGATGATGCCGCTCAACTGGCCGGGCTGCATCCCGAGCAGGGCCTTCACCACCGGCGGGGGCAGTTTCGAGCGGTCCGCCGGCGGGTGGTCGCCCATCATCACGCGGAAATCGTCTTCGGAAATTTTCTCGGCCAGCAGCCCGAACTCCTCGTAACTCTTGGTAGCCTGAGCTTGGCGGAGGGCCTGGCCGGCGCGCTTGCGAGCTTCTTGCAACTGGTCGGAGTTCGCGTTGGGCGGAGGCAGAAAGGAAATACTCTGGAACGCGAAGGACTCCGGCTGGTTGAAGCGCTCGGGGTGCTGGTCAAAGTAAGCCTTGGCCTCGGCGACGGAAACCGCCGCCTTGTCCGTCACCTCCTGCTTGAGAAGTTTGTCAATGAGCAACGAGCGCTCCATCTTGGCTTGCAGCAACATTGGCGAATCCTGGAATTCCCCCTGGAGAAACTGCTGATATTCCTGGGGCGAATGAAACTGCTTGCGGAACTCCGCCTGGGCGCGCGCCAGGTCGGCGGGAGGCACCGTCAGGTTGCGGCGCTTGGCCTCCTGATACACCAGTTCTTCGAAGATCATCATCTTCATGGCGCCGTCGCGGATTTCCGCTTCCATGGCCTTGGGGAACCCGTTGTGGACGCGCGCGTAAGGGAAGATGGTGAGCATTTCGCGGAGCAGGTCGCGGTCCGTCAGTACCGCCCCGTTCACCCGCACCACCGGCCGGCCCGCTGCCTGGAATCTCGCGGTGGCGCTGAAGGCTTGCGGCACATAGTCAGTGGTGTGGGAAGGAACCTGGGCCGAGGCCGAAGAGATCCCTACCAGAAGCAACAGGGTCAGTACTTGGGAATTGGTAATTCGCATTTTCACTTCCATAACTCCATCCCTGCCGACCTGAAGGTCGGCGCTACAAGCTCAGTGCCGTAGGGGCACGTTATGGCGCAGGGCCGTCCAAATTCGCCAACCATTCGAGCGCTGAGCGCGGCTCTGCCGCCGGCTGTGCGGAAAGCCTCTGGCTTTCCGGCCCAGCCGGCTACCTTCTTTCCCTTCGCGCCGGAAGGCTGAGCCTTCCGGCCGGCGCGAAGGAAGTTGTTCGGGACACACGCGCACGGAAAGGCGAAGCCTTTCCGCACAGCCGGCGGCGGAGCCGCAGGTCGCCGCCCACCGGAGCAAGCGTAATTTGGACAAACCTGAGTCATGACGTGCCCCTACGCGATGAGCGCCGGAATCTATTGAATTAAAAGCCGGCGGTCCCCGCCCAGGCGGGACAGGCTCCGACCCGCCACTAGAGAAAACCAAACTCCCCCACATCCAGGGGGAAAGAAGTCACTCCCCCTGGATCGAACCAAAAGAAAAACAGACTAGGTGGTCGGGACACTCATCTGGCCGACCATTTCGTTCGAATTGCCACCGTGACAGTTGCGGCAGAACTGCGCGGTGTTGTTGCCGCCGGTGTACGGGTAATAACCACCTTTAATAAAGAACATCGTATTAAAGTTGCCCATGGAATTGCTGTAGGCGGTCATGCTGTGCTGATTGTGGCAGGTGGTGCACCCAACCCCGTTGACCGTGGTAATAGTGGTCGTAAAGCTCGACAACGGATTCGAGAAGGTGCAAGTGGCCGAATTCGACACGCAGTTCCCGTAGTTGGCGACGCCCGCAGTTTTAGTCGACCAGTTGTTCCAGAAGGAACCGGGGTAATTGGCAACGAACGCAGATGAAGCCGGCCCGGTCATTTGAATCGGCGATCCGGGGGTTACGGTACCCGTAGTTGGGGCACCACCCTTGCTTGGGCTGAGGACGGTGTCGCCCCCGGAGCAGTCCCAGTTATAGCCGCCGCCGCACTGAACCACGGCAAAGGGGCCTACCGGATGGTCGTTGGCGTAGTTCGTGGACTTGTTCCCTTGCACCGTGCCAAACCACGTGGGAGCAGTCCCGCCCACCAGGGGCAGGGACTCCACGGTGTACCCCTTCATCATGCTGACTTTGGCAAGACTGCCGTCGTGGCAGCTCAGGCACATGAGGATTACGGTGTTGGCGTCACGGATACCGAGAAGGGGGTTAGCAGGCAGGGTGACCGGGTACTTGGCGGCGCCATCCCCGGCGAAGGAAGTAGACAGGTTGTAATAAGGCTCGAGGTTCTGGCCCCACAGAGCGATCCAACCGTTATTGGGGTCGCTGCCGGTGCCCCCACCCCCGACGCCGGCATTGTTGCCGAGCGAGCCGCTATGCGGAGCGTGGCACATGACGCAGCCTCGACCGTAGCCAAGGTGCGCGCCCAGTGTGTCACTGGTTGACTGGGTCAACGCCTGGGCCATCGCCACACTCGCTGCCGCAAGCGTTATAATTACGTATAGACCGATTTTTCTCATTTTAGCACCTGTACCTTTCTTTAGTTTTTTGTTGCTATGCGGCTCCGGGTTTTGCCCAGAGCCACATTTTTGGCTATCGCGAGATAGCCGAAACTTGTGACCGGCCGAGCGCCGCTCGGCCCTACACGCGGCGCTATGGCGCCGCGGAATTCTTCTTGGCCGTCAAGTCCGGATTGACCGGCGGCGGCTCAGTGGCCGACCGGTTCTGCCCCTGAGCTGTCGCGCCGTTGGGCTTCATAGCGCTCGAATCTTGCTGGCTGGAAGCCGGCGTTACCGCCGCCTTCCGCGGTGCGGCCTCCCGGCGCGCCTTCTCAGCGGCGGCCTCGGCGTCGGTGATGTAACGGAAAACCTGTACCCGGCCGGGATCCGTTTCCGAAACGACGACCTGATTGGACGGCCCGACGGCAATTCCCCACGGCCCCATGAACTTGCCCGGGTAATACCCCGGCCCGCCAAAGTAAATCAGCAGGCGGCCTTGCTGGTTGAACACCTTCACCACATTCTGGGCCGCATCCACCACCCAGAGGTGGCCATCGCCATCCACGGCAATACCCTTGGGCCGCTCAAAGTCCGCGGGGCTGTCGCCGTTTTTGCCGAACGTGCTGATAAACTCGCCGTCGGCGTCGAAGCTCTCCACCCGGTCATTAAAAGTGTCGGTCACGAAAACGTTGCCGTCCTTGTCCACGGCCACACCTTCGGGGAGAGAGAAAGTTCCCGGGTCCGTCTGGTCGTGCTTCCTGCTGGGTTTGCCGATCTGGCGCAAAAGCTTGTAATTGTCGGCATCGAAGACATCCACCACGTCGTTGCCCGTGTCGGCTACATAAACAAACCGGTTCTCCCGGTCGATCGCCACTCCCGCGGGGCGCACCAGCACGTCCCCTCCGAAAGCCGCCTCCTGCTCGTGCTTGGGGCTGAAAACCAGCACGTGGCGCAGTTGAGTGTCCGCGACAAAGAGACGGTCATCGTCGTCCAGCGCCAGACCCGCGATCATGCCAAAGGTCGCCTGCCGGCTGTGAGCAATCATCTCGACATGGTCCTTGTTCTCCGGATCGAAGATGAACACTGCGCCCACCGCTTGGTCCGCGGCATAAATCTTGCCCTTCGAATCAACCCCCACACCATAGGTGCGCATGAGTTGGAAGGGGAGCTTTTCCATTTTGATTTGGTCGATAGACTGCGCGCCGGCTAGACGGTCCATCCAAGTCTGCTTGCGCTTCTTTGTGACATAGAGGCTGGGATCGATCTTTTCTCCCGTGAAGAGGTCCTTGAAGGCGACCCGGGGGATCTCCGGCGGGCCAGGCCATACGATCCTGGCGGTATCGAAATAGCCCGTAATGCGCCCATTTGCCGCGTTCGCCGGAGCTGGCGGGGTTTGGTCTTTCTGCTTGCCGGCATGGAGTGGCGCCGGCCATACCAAGGCGAGCAGCAGGCCAAGCCAAATAGCGATAACAGCCCTCTCGCTTGGGGAGAGGGTGTCTCGCATAGCGGGACGGGTGAGGGATTTCTTCTTTTCCAGCGGCGGATCGACCTGTTCGACTCGAGAATTGAAGTTCAACATCTTACTTTCCTCCCATGCGCACGTCCGTCAGGTCCAATCCATTAACGTGGCAGGTATTACAAAACTCGATATTATTCTTCTGGTCCTTCACCAGCATCCCCAGCTCATTCCCCGAGTGGGGCTGATGGCAGGTGAGACAGTTCATCGCAAACACGGCCTTGGTTTTCGGGACCACCGTATCGCCCACCGGGTGGTTCTCCGTCGGGTGCCCAATGCCATATTTCAGGGGCAAAATGGGTACCTTATTGAAGTAGTTCTCCGGCAGTTTCACCTTGCCATTGAAGATCGCCACCAAGTGCTGGTTATCCACTTTCTGTGGACTCGCGTCGGGCCCGTGGCACTCCAGGCAAAGCGCATTCACATTCTTCGCGCGCGAAAGATGCACATTGTCGCCGCCATGCGGCTCGTGGCAAGTGGCACACCCTTGTTCAAAGGCCGGCTGGTGCAAGTACTTTTTCTTCATCTGCTCGGCTTGATCGGAGTGGCAAACCAGGCACGCCGCCACGGGGCCGGGCTGCATGAACCCGGGCGACCTCCCGGCGTGCGGGTTGTGGCAGGCAGTGCAATCGCCTTGGGCTCCCGGATGCTGCACCTTGGCCGTCGCGATCAGCTTCGCCTGCTCGTCGTGGCACATCACGCACAGGGACTTCACATCCTTCTGCGTCAGCACAACCTTCCCGTCCTTGGCAGGCTCATGGCAGGTATCGCACTGCTTGCCTTCAAACGGATTGTGCAGGAAGGCCTGCATCAGCTTCGGCGCCGTGGACTGGTGCGGATCATGACACTGCAGGCAGTCCGCTTTCTCGAAGGGCTGATTCTGGTGGGACTTGATTATCGCCGCATCTTTCACATCGTGGCAGTCAACGCACAAGGCGGGCGCGTCCTTGGTGAGGTGATAGGCGAATTCGCGCTGGGCTGGGTCGCCTGTCTTGTGTGTGATGTGACAGGTGTCGCAGCCACTGTCGAGCGCCGGGTGCCGGCTGCCTCCCTTGGGGATGTCCATTCCCACGCTGTGACAAGACAAGCAGAGGTTCTCGTTCTTCGTTTCCCCCGAGGCCGGCTTCAATAACTGGTTCTTGTTTTCCGACGCGTGCGGATCGTGGCATTTCAGGCACTCGCGGACTGCCGGGCTGTGCACCTTCCCTTTGATATCGGAGGCTTTCTTGTCGGCGTGGCAGGTGAGGCAAAGAGCAAGGGGGGTGGCAGTGATGAGCTTCACCCGGGTGATGTCTCTGTTCACTCGAACTTCATGGCAACTCAGGCAGCCGCTCGCCATCGCGGAGTGCACCGACTTCCCTTTGGTTTTGTCCGCATGGCACTCGAGACATTTCGCGGTATCGGCCTTGGGGTCGAGGGTCGGGTGCCTGGCTGCCTCTAGCCGCGCACCCGTCAGACCGATCAACAGAGCGAACATCAGGACCCTCTTCATCCTCGCCCCCCAAGACATGGCCCCCGGAGTACGGGGACATTCTGGGGTCCCTGGTTTACACGCATGAAGTCGCCGTGATATCCAAGGGAGAGGTTTTCGGCTGCGCCGCCCTCCGCCGCTTTGCGCAGTAGGTGCTCCGCCTTGCTGGCGTGGGGATCGTGGCAGAAGAGGCAGTTGAGTTCCGCATCAGGTTTCCCCGGCTGTTTGACGATAGCCGGATCGGTCGCCATACTTGCTATATTGTTCTCGGAGTGCCCCTCGGCTAGCTTGGGCGCTTGGCTATACTCTTCGAGACTGATTATTTGGCGGCCCAATATCGCCACGAGTTTCGTCTCCGGATTCACTTTCACATTGGTTTGGCCCACTCCATGGCAGCTCAGACAAAGAGTGTTCACTTCGGCACGGGTTTGGGCCTTGTAGTCGCCCGTGTGGGGATCGTGACAGATTAAACACTGCCCGGCCTTGGCAGGCTCGTGCTGAACAGGATCCTTCCTGGCTTCGTGGCACTTGGCACATAGGTTCCCACCTGTCGCCGGGAGCGTGATGGTGGTCTTGTCGTTCTCGGTAGCGGCTTCATGGCAGTTCTCGCACCCCATTCTCATAGCGGAGTGGACGAATTTCGCGTCGTTTTTGGTGGGGTGGCACTTCAGGCAGGTTTCGGACCTAATGTCCCTTGTCTCGATCAATGGATGTTCGAGTGCGTCCTCAGCGAAGAGTTTCTCCATGGCCAGCGCGAAAAGAACTGAGGCAACAAGCGGGCATGCCAAAGACGCGGCGCTGTACCCCACCGACCGTCTTTTAGCTGAACTTCTTGCCATGGTCTATTCCCCTTGATGCGAAACATTTATGCTTGCAATGGCGTCTCCAATACACTGAATAATTTGTCGCATGTCAAACTTAGAAATCGTTAAGTTTCTTTACGTTGCGGGCGCAGGATATAGCGCCTGAGAGTAACAGACGCAATTCACATCAATATGCGTTAATTTTCGCAACAATCTGTCATTAATGGGTTTAGTCACTTAGCGACAGAACGCACCAGGTTGTGTCGCCAAGAACAAGGTATTTCAAGATAATTCGACCAATTTACGAAAGATTTGGCAGGCGGTTCGAAGAGAGTGAGGAATGGTTGGAAATGGCAGTCAGAGCTCAGGACACCCGGGCAGTCAGACCTCGGTTCTTGTAAATGGCGGCATTGACCTGTACGAGCAAGTCTTCGAAAGAGGCCTCCGCCTTGCGCGCCGCCATTTCAATCGAGCAGTCGTAACAGGAAGCCTTCAGTCCAAACCGCTCAAAGACCGGTTCGGTCTCGGGAAACTTCTGTTTGACCTCGCGCACCGTCTCTCCGCCCCGCACCAGATCAATGAACTGGAACATGAGCCTCCTCCTTGCGGGCCGCTGCGGCGGGGCGAGGTTGATAGACGCAGAAAGGTTCTTCGTCCAGGTAGTCTCCGGTGGCCGCGAAGGCCCGCGCGCGGCATCCCATGCAAATGTTGCGGAACTCGCAATAGCCGCACTTGCCTTTCAGATTGCCGGTGTCGCGGAGTTGCTCGAACACCGGAGCGTTCTCCCAAATCTCCGCGAAACTCTGCTGGTTGAGGTTACCGGCCAGGACCGGCAGGTAGCCGCAAGGATAGACCTCACCCTGATGCGATATGAAGCAGACGCCCGTGCCCGCCAGACAGCCTTTGGTCACGGCTTGCATGCCATCCGAATGGCCGGCGTGCGGGTGGAGCCCGATTCCCGTGGAGCCGGGCAGGGTCATTTCCGTGGGGCCGATCCCCTGCCCGTTTCCGCCGGAGATGGGTGGGGCTAGAGAGGCCGCGCGACGCTCGGCGGCTCGCCGCTGGCGCGCCACGCGGAAGTAGTGGGGCGCGCAGGTGGCTTTCAACTCGATGCCATCTTCCTGGGCGCGGTCATAGAACCAGTTCAGTATTCTTTCGTACTCCTCGGCAGGGACCATCTGCTCCGCGGCGATGTCCACGCCACAGCCCACCGGAACCAGCAGGAAAGTGTGCAGCGCGTCTGCGCCCAGCCGGCGCACCATCTCCAGCACCGCGGGAAGCTGCTGGGCGTTGTGGCGCGCGATGGTCATGTTGATCTGCACTGACATGCCGAGCTCTTTCAAGTTTCGCAGGCCCGCGAGGGCCCCCTCGAAAGCGCCCGGGATGCCTCGAAAGGCGTCGTGGGTAGCGGCGTCCGCTCCGTCCAAGCTGATGGAGACGCGGCGCACGCCGGCATCCACGATCTTACGAGCAACTTCCTTGTTGACCAGAGTTCCATTGGTCGCCAGCGCTACGCGCAATCCGCACTCACGCGCGTAACGAGCCAATTCAAAAACGTCGACCCGAAAAAGAGGTTCGCCACCGCTTAGAACTAGGATTGGTAGGGATAACAGAGAGATTTGTTTTATTATGTTCAGGGCTTTAGTCGTAGGTAGGTCCAGTGATGATGAGAGTTCCGTAGCGGTGGCGCGACAGTGGATGCAACGCAGGTTGCAACCCTTGGTCACCTCCCAAAAAACGAGCCGCGGTTTGTTACTTGCGGTTTCCATTAATAGCCCCACGACTCGAGGTTCGAACTAGCTGTTATTACGCAGCATGTCTTGACAACAGCACGTCGTCTTCCAATTGCCACGACTTGCTCCGGCATTTCCATCTCTTCCTGCGGCAAGTGACAGGCGCGCGTGCTCCCACTCGAACCGCACCGCCGTCGCAGCGCTGCGTCGGCGGTGAGCGCGGCTCGCTGGAATTCATCAAGCCGCGAGCAACGCCAACATTTCGCGCCGGGCGAACCCGCTTGCGACCTTGCGGAGGGCGGCGTTACAAGGATCAGAGGCAGATGGCCGGAGTGCAGCACTTCCCAGCCGACCGCAGGTTTGGGAGCGGCACTGAGAAGAGGCCCAGAACTCCGAGCCGCCGCAAGGCTTTCTACCTGCGCCCCGCGCTTCGGAGCGTGCGAGACGATCCGCGCCGGCCGGCAACAATGAAGTTGCATGAGGTCCGACGTCACGCACCTCTGAAAAATTCTTTCTTCTGCTGAGGGTTTGCCCGATCGCCGTGCTTGATTTTATTTATGGGGGCTGGAGATCACGGTTCGTCCGATTTCCGTTATCCCCAACCCCCCAACCTGGTTTTATCCAGGTTCATAGGACCCGAAGTCCCTCGCATCTATATGTAACGCATGCTGTTTGCCAAATGGGGCTTGATAAACCCTAATTAAACCTAACAAAATAGCTTAAGTAAATAAAGGGCTTATCGGAACGCTCACTTCCTGCGGCTTTCCGACAGGTTAAAACCTAGACTAATGTCAATGCGTAAAATGACGGACATCATGTCGTTGATGGTGTGAAAATGCGCAAGTCGCCTCTGACTTACCACTAGTCGGGAATCGCAGCCACACAGACGATCTGGAGATTGACAGGCGCGCTCCTCTACTGAGCCCGCGCCTCCGTAATTTTGCGGACCCAGGCGCGGCTCTGCTGCGTATGTATTGTCGAGAGGCCATGCGAGTTTTCCGCCTACTTTGTGCGCTGATGCTTGCGCCGGCCGGCTTGCTGCTTGCTGCCGACGGGGCGGCGCTTTCGGCGCCGGAAATCATGGCCCGCGTTGCGGCGAATCAGGACCGCGCGGAGAAGCTGCGGGCCGAATACGTTTACCAGCAACACGTCCGAGTTGCCAGCATTCGCACGAACGGCAAGCTGGCGCGGGAAGAGATTACGGATTACGTGGTTACTCCCACGCCCGACGGCACGAAGAGGGACCTCAAGAAAATTGACGGCCGCTATTGGCGCAAAGGGAAGTACCTGGAGTTCCATGCTGAGCCCGTGCCCGAATCCGACAGCTTGGATGGCGATCTGGTTCAGGACTTCCGCAGCGACACGATCAACGACAAATCGAAAGACAGCATCGCCCGAGATCTTTTCCCCCTGACCAGCGAGGAGCAGAAGCAGTACGCATTCGAGCTTTCCGGTCAAGAGACGCTGCATGGCCGTAAGGTCTATCGCATCCGCTTCCGGCCGCTTGATAGGAACAACTATACCTGGGCGGGCGAGGCGCTGATTGACGCCGAAGAATTCGAACCCGTGTCGGTGTTCACTCACCTCTCGCGCCGAATTCCTTTCTGGGTGCGGACCCTGCTGGGCACGAATCTTCCGGGTTTCGGCTACAACGTGGAATACCGCCGCTTCGACCAGGGAGTCTGGTTTCCGGTGAGCTTCGGCACCGAGTTCCGCTTGCATCTTGTGTTCTTCATCAACCGCGAAATCACCATCTCGCTTGAGAATTCCGCATTCGAGCGCACGAAGGTGGAAACCAAAATCCTCGACTACAAGCCGTGATCCGCTCGGTCCGTGTCCCGCAAACGACATCAATACAGCCGGGCGCTTTCAGTTGAATTGCCTCCCAGGTCTTGATATTTTACCCGCCACAACTTTTTTGGAGGAAAGGAAGGACCATGAAGCGAGTTATCCTTAGCATTTTTCTTTTGAGTTTCGTTTCGGCTGCCCTGTACTTCGCGCAGACCACCGCCCAGCAGGCCCCCGCCAAAACATCGACCGCCAAGGCGGCGACCAAGCCGGCCACATTGCGCGGCGCCGGGGGTGCGTCCGCCACGTGGACAACCACCGATTCCGGCCTGAAGTATCGCGACGTCGTGGTCGGCAAGGGCCCGCAGCCCAAAGCGGGCGACACGGTGGTTGTCAACTACACGGGCAAATTCACGGATGGCAAGGTTTTTGACACCTCCGTCGGCAAAAAGCCCTTCGAATTCCACCTCGGCCGCGGCGAGGTCATCAAGGGGTGGGACGAAGGTGTGGGCTCCATGCACGTCGGCGGCAAGCGCAAGCTGCTGATCCCTCCAGAGCTCGCTTACGGCGCCCAGGGCTACGAGGGAGTGATCCCGGGGAATTCGACGCTGACCTTTGACGTCGAGCTGCTCAAGATCAAGTAACTGCAATCCTGAGATTTGCGCGGCAACACCCGGTAGTGCAGGCCCGCTCTTGGGTCTGCGGCTCTAACCCTTGGGGATGCAAAAGCCGCAGACGCAACCGCGGCGTCTGCCCTACCCCTCCAGAAACTCGAGTCAAGACGCTCGAAGAGCAGGGCGGATCCGACATGAAGGCCTCGCTCGCCAAAAGCATGCCGCATGCCTATGAAGCCCTGCCCTTCCAAGCCCGTAGGGAAGAATCCGCGCTAGCATTGGGGACCAAGAAAGCGATTTCGAATGCTGATCAAGGAGGATGGATGAACGTTATTCGCACTTGCACAAAAATAACGCTCTTCCTGCTATTTATCCTGGCAGCCACGAATCTATGGGCAGGACCTCCGTTTCAGACGGACGACCCGGAGCCAATTGACTTCCGGCATTACGAGGTCTACTTATTCGGCGGAACGGATGGGACCCCGGTGGAAACCGATCCGGTGGGTCCAGCGTTCGAAGCCAACTGGGGCGCTGCTCCCAATCTTCATTTGCATATCATTCTGCCTTTGGGGGGCGTCATTCCTTCCAATAACCCGATGTATTTCCCCGCCGGAGTGGGTCCGAGCGCCTATGGTCCGACGGACATGGAATTGGGGGCGAAGTATAGATTTGTGAAAGAAACCAAACACCGCCCGGAGTTTGGCACCTTTACGATGCTCGAAGTTCCCACCGGCAGCTACGCCAAAGGGTTGGGCGTCGGAAAGGTCTGGTACAAACTACCGCTCTGGGCGCAGAAAAGCTGGGGACACTGGACCACGTACGGTGGCGCCGGATATACCCTTGTCAGACAGACTCAGTATCGCAGTTATACTTATGGCGGATGGCTGCTGCAAAGGGACATCGGGAAGAAGTTCACGTTGGGAGGAGAGGTTTTCTCTCATGGGCCGGAAGGGCTTGCTACGGCTCAGACAAGGTCTGCTACGATGGTCGACGTTGGCGGCTATTACTATATCCGGAACCCAGGCTGGCAAATCCTGTTTGCGTACGGCCATACCGCCTTCGGGCAAACCGAGAATTACGCGTATTTCGGGCTTTACCATACTTGGGGATCGAAGCCAGGGAAAGGGGTCAACGGTTTCCTGGCTCATCATATTTCGTCATCTTAAGAGAGCGTATCAGACCTCCGCTTTTGAGGTTCGCGGCTCTTCATGCGAAAAAACCTCTGACCTCCACAATGGGGGCCGCGCTCGGATTCGGCAGAGTGAATCGAAGGAAGAACCGCATACCTCAAAAGCGGAGGTCCGCGCTGCACTTGCTGAAATCCTGGTTTGCGTCGCCGCCGGTGGCGCAGCGCGCCCGAGCCGCACAAGAACGTCAAATCGCGAAGCACAACAGTCTTCCGCCTAGCCCGCGGAGCGGGCGGAGTATTGTGGCCCACGGCGAGCCAGCCGTGGGAAAGAAAGCTGCAAGAGGAGTCCTGAGCCCGGTCAGGGGCGCTATCGGGTCGTAGTTCCAAGGAGGCCCGCGACGGTACCCGCGTCACATCTCTTGCCGGCAAGCCCGGATGCCGCCCCTACCGGGGCTGACGAATCCCGTATGCCGTCAATATCCCACGGCTGGCTCGCCGTGGGCCACAAGATGCCGCCCGCCAAGGCGGGCTTGAAAAGTGGGTGTAGGGATGATGCGGGTTCTGCTTGAACAGCTCATACTTCTCGATTGCCAGGTCTTGTATATGTGCGGGAAGTTGCGTTTCCAAGAGCGCGAGGTGGCGGAAGACTGAAAGGGGTTCACGGCTTGGAGTTTGGCGGGTAGTGCCGAGCCTGTGTTTCGGCCAGAAACTCATCCAGCGGCTTCGACCTGCCCGCGCGGGCGTGGGCCTGCGCCTCCTCCAGCATTGCCATTCCCCGTCCACCGGGTGAAAAGCCATCCTGAATCTGGCGGTCCCACTCCTCCAGGTCCAGTTGGAGCACCCAGGCGGCCAGCCGGGCCTTCTCGTCCGGGGGGAGGTCCGCAATCGCTTCTTTGATGGCTTCGATGGTCATGGCTTCACGTTACGCCAAAGGGTCTCTGACCGCAAACGGAAATTACCCGCGGCCGTAATGCCTCAGTCTCGGGCGCGGCAATCGCCGTAGCGCTGGCTTCCAGCCAGCATGCCGCCAAGATGGCGGCGCTACAGCGCCCGCGACTGAGGCATTACCAGCGGCAAGGCCGGCGCGCTACGTCGCCCGTTGAATTTCGAACCTGGAGGCAGCCGCCGTTTGGCTTCCTCCAGTTCTTCCTCGGGAAATCACCTCACGCTTTCGCACATGGCACAACCGGTTTGTTTGCCCTGCCAATCGTCGAAGGAGTATGCCTGGATGAAAAGCCGGGGAGGAGCGCGAACCCCGCGCACCCGAATAGGAAAGCCGTAGAACGAATCGAAGTTCAAAGCCCGCGGACCGAAGGAACGAAGGAAAAGCCGCAGAGTCTCTGAGAACCGTGACTCTGCGCTGCTGCCGCGCCCTTCGGGTATAATCGGCAATGGAATAGAGTTTGTCCATGGATCGAGATCCCGTTGACCTAAACTCGCAGACGGCTTCCCCGGCTGACGAGCCAACGCTTGGCTCGGCGGATGCGGGCCGGAGTGTTTCCACCCCCGCCCGGATGGGGCGCTACCGGATCGTTCGTCTGCTGGGCGAAGGCGGCATGGGCGCGGTCTACGAAGCCGAACAGGACCAACCCAAGCGCATCGTGGCGCTCAAAGTCATCAAGAGTTCCTTGGCCAGTCCCAGCCTGCTGCGGCGTTTCGAGCAGGAGTCGGAGGCGCTGGCGCGGTTGCACCATCCCGGCATCGCCCAGGTGTACGAAGCGGGCACGGCGGATTCCGGAACTGGAGTGCAGCCGTTCTTCGCCATGGAGTTCATCGCCGGGGGGCAGCCGCTGACGCAATACGCCGTTGCACACCACTTGAATCCGCGACAGCGCCTGGAGTTGATGGCGGAAGTCTGCGATGCCGTGCACCACGCCCACCAGCGCGGCATCATCCATCGCGATTTGAAACCCGCCAACATCCTGGTGGATGAGCACGGGCGCCCGAAGATTCTGGATTTTGGCGTAGCGCGGGTCACCGACAGTGACACGCAAGCCACCCGCCAGACCGACCTGGGACAGCTCGTCGGCACCCTGGCCTACATGAGTCCCGAGCAGGCCCTGGCCGATCCGCTGGAACTCGATACGCGCAGCGACGTTTACGCCCTGGGGGTGATCCTGTACGAACTCCTCGCAGGCAAGCCGCCCTACAGCCTCAGCCATAAACTGCACGAAGCCGTCATCACTATTCGCGAGCAGGAACCGGTGGCGCTGAGCTCGGTGAACCGTCTCTTTCGCGGCGATATCGAAACCGTGGTGGCGAAGGCGCTGGAGAAGGACAAGGCGCGGCGCTACGCCTCGGCGGCGGGCTTGGCGGCTGATATCCGCCGGTATCTGAAGGACGAGCCGATCGTGGCGCGGCCGGCGAGCGCGAGCTACCAGTTGTACAAGTTCGCCCGGCGGAACCGGGCGCTGGTGGCCGGGGTAGCGGCGGTGTTTGTGGTGCTGGTGGCCGGGGTGGTGGTGAGCACCCGGGAGGCGTTGCGAGCCCGGGCAGCGGAGCAAAGGGCCAATTCAGAAGCGGCCGCAGCGAAAGCCATCAACGACTTCCTGGCGAACGATCTGCTGGCGCAGGCCAGTGCCAGCCACCAATCCAGCCCGAGCTCCAAACCGGATCCGGACCTGAAGGTGAGAACGGCTCTGGACCGGGCGGCGGAGCGGATCACGGGAAAGTTCAACCAGCAACCGGAGGTGGAGGCTGCCATTCGGGAGACTGTGGGGCAGACGTACGCCGATCTCGGCCTGTACCCGGAGGCCCGGAAGCAACTGGAGCGGGCGCAGGAGTTGCGCCGCAAGGTGCTGGGAGTTGACAAACCCGAGACCCTCAGAACCGCACTCAACCTTGGACGTATTGCCGACTTTCAAGGTAGGTATTCGGAGGCCGAAACAGTTGACAGCAAGACCCTGGAGATCATGCGCCACGTGTTGGGCCCCGAGAATCCCGACACACTGGTGTGCATGATGAATCTGTGCCGGGTCTACTCGGACCAGGGGAAGTACGGGCAGGCCGAAGTGCTCTACGAGCAGACCCTCCAGATCCAACGCCGAGTGTTAAGCCCCGAGCATCCTGACACGCTGGCCACGATGATGAATCTGGGCTGGGTCTACCTGGACGAATGGAAGTACGCGCAGGCCGAGGCGCTCTTCCGTCAGACATTGGAGATCCGGCGCCGCGTGCTGGGCCCCGAGCATCCTGATACGCTGGCGAGCATGGTGAGTCTGGGCTGGGACTACAGTAATCAGGGCAAGTACGTGCAGGCCGAGGCGCTCCAGAGCCAGGCCCTGGAGATCCAGCGCCGCGTGCTGGGGCCCGAGCATCCCAACACCCTGGGAAGCATGAACAACTTGGCAAGGACCTATGACAGTCAAGGGAAGCACGCCCAGGCCGAGACGCTCCTCAGCCGGACGCTGGAGATTGAGCGCCGCGTGTTGGGTCCCGAGCATCCCACCACGCTGACCAGCATGATGAATCTGTGTCGGGTCTACTCAGGCCAGGGGAAGTACGCGCAGGCCGAGGCACTATACCGCCAGACATTGGAGATCCAACGCCGAGTGTTGGGCCCTGAGCATCCCAACACGCTGGCCACCATAAATGACTTGGCCTGGGTCGACTTAGTGCAAGGGAAGTACGCGCAGGCCGAGACGCTCCTGAGCCGGACCCAGGAGATCGAGCGCCGCGTGTTCGGACCCGAGCATCCCAACACGCTCTATAGCATGGACGGTGTGGCCAGCGCTTACTACGGACAGGGGAAGTACGCGCAAGCTGAGGCGCTCTACAGTCAGACCCTGGAGATCCGCCGCCGCGTGTTGGGCCCCGAGCATCCCGACACGCTCAATAGCATGAACAATCTGGCCTCTGAGGGTTACATCCCGCTGGGCAAGTACGCGCAAGCCGAGACGCTCCTGAGCCAGGCCCTGGAGATCCTGCGCCGGGTCTCAGGCCCCGAGCGTCCCGACACCCTCGATGTCATGGACAGCCTGGCCGTGGTCTACAGAGGTCAGGGGAGATACGCGCAGGCCGGGGCACTTTACGGTCGGACCCTGGAACTTGAGCGCCGCGTGCTGGGTGCTGGACATTCCACCACTCTAGGGAGCATGGGCGGCCTCGCCCTCACTTACTCCTTGCAGGGCAAGTACGCGCAAGCCGAGGAACTCTTCAGCCAAACCCTGGCCGGACGACGGCACCTGTTGGGTGCGGAAAATCCGGACACGCTGGATACGATGGCCGGTCTGGCCCTGGCCTACCAGGCGCAAGGGAAGTTCTCCGAGAGCGAGCCCCTCACGCGCGAAGCCGTCGAGGGCGAGCGCAAGAAACGGCCGGACGATTGGCAAAGATTCTTCGCCGAGAGCCTGCTCGGCTCGAACCTGGCCGGGCAAAAGAAATACGCCGAAGCTGAACCTCTGCTACTCGAAGGCTATCAGGGCCTGACCGCCCGGAAAGACCGGATCGCAGTCCCGGACTGGTATCACCTGGACCGCGCTGGCGAATGGATCGTGCAGCTTTATCAGGCGTGGGGCAGGCCGGAGAAGGCCGCCGAGTGGGAGCAACTCCAAAAACAGGCCAGATCCGCGCCCGCTCCGAAATAACCACGATCGGAATAGGGGGAGCGGTTGCCCGCTAATCCAGGGGTAGCGCAGCAAGTCACTCCGGGCACCGTTTTACACCCGAAATCAGCGGCCAGAGTAAGATACAAGTGCGGATCTGCGGTCCAAGCTCCGCGGCTTTTCGCCCCCCATGGCGCAATTGGGTGCAAGTCCGGAAGAGCCGCGCCGATGGCAAGCAAGCTGGCCCAGGTTAAAGCGGCAGCAAGCTGCGCGCACTCCAAAGCTGCGCCCCGGGGCCTGCGCCGGCCCGCCGAGTGGCTTTGATTCCTGCTGTTGGGAACGGATTACTTGTTTGAATGGGCTGCCAAGGTGTCGCGGGAGACTGGTTCTCCGTGAACCCAAACTGTGACGATGCTGTCGTACGCGTCCAAGCTTTCCAAGGGCGATTTCTTTAGCAGGATGAGATTGGCAATTTTCCCGGGCTCGATGGTTCCGAGTTGCGAATCGATTTTGAACTGCCGTGCGTTACTGATCGTGGCGGCTTTGAAAATCTGTGCCAGAGACACCCCGGCCTTTTGAAGCTGCTGCATTTCCAGATAGCCGTTCAGGCCAGGAAGATTCCCGTAAGTCGGACTCGACGGAGTGTCCGTGCCAAAGAGAAGGTTGGCATCTTTGCCGGCCAGGTAAGCAACCACCTGGCGCACGCGGCGGAGAGGACCCTTATCGTACGCTTCGAGCATGGCTGCGTCGGGCGTATCGTCCGCATCTATTTCCTTCTTGAACCATTTCCCTTCCGGAGAATTGAACCACTCCAGCATTTCCTTAGGGATGACCTTGGGGATGGCATTTGTCTTGAGATATTCGGGGTCAAAATACGCGAGATCGCCCTGCAACACCTGGATGGTGGGCTGATAGCCAATTCTCTTTTCCACGATTTGATCGAGGAATTGCTTGATTTCGGCGGGGAGCTCGATCTGCTTGTCGAGATTTCCCCAGTGCCACATTCCATGCGCGATAACGTCAGCACCACCCGCGACGGCGAGTTTTTGGGCCTCAAACGAGTTGGCATGCACCGTGAGCACCAAGCCGTCCTGAGACGCAGCCTCGCGGATGGCTGCCAACACGTCAGGGCCCATCACCGGTAAATTCCTGTCACGCCCAAAGCCGCGCTCGAAGAAAGTCTTAACGCAAATCCCACCGGAACTTTTGACCGCGGCTACAGCGGCAGCAGGAGTGTGATCTTCCGGCTTATATTCGGGGGGAATACTGGAGGCTTGCTTGGGATCGTAGATAAAATTCGGGAAGAGTTTGAAACGTGTGGCGAGCGGTGCATATGACATCGGGTACCCATTCGCAAAAACCAAAGGTTCGCCGCAGTCATATAAATCCGGATGCAGAGGGGCCTGCCGGAAGTCTTCCAATACTTGGCGATCGACCACGACCAAATCCACAACGGTCGTGTAGCCGTAATAAAGGTAGGAACGTGGGAGTTGTTGGAAGTACTCCTTGATCATCTCCGACTTGCTTTCCGACTGCTCGAAGCTCATCCCTGGAACCGAAGCCAAGTGGACGTGCGAGTCGATGAGGCCGGGAATAAGAAACTGCCCTTTTGCCGAAACCACCGTTGCGCCGGCAGGCTGCTTCGCCTTTTCTTTGCGCTCGACGCGGACGATGCGGCCGTTTTCGATGAGCACGCTTCCCTTCCCGATCTGATCGAGATTCTCCGGGGAGATGATGGTGACGTCAGTGATCCACGTTCGGCCTGCGTCTTGGTTCGGGATGGGATGGGCAATGGCTACGGCTGAGAAAAGCGACGCAACAAATATGACGGCGAGTATTTTCATCCAAATCTCTCCTTACCTCAGCCCCGCTGTAGACAGATTCTGCGATGCACCAGCCCGCGAAACTGTCATCCTGAGCAGCAGCGAGGGATCTGCATGGGTTTTTCAGTAACAAGACAAATGCGGATCCTTCGTCCCGAATGAACCGGGACTCAGGATGACAGTGTCAAGTTGTCCCGGGCTGTAAGGGCGTTTGTAAAACGGCATACTGCCGCAGAATATACTCTCGGGAATTCCTTGCCGCAAGATGGTCCGTTGGGGAGATCGCAGACCCCAGAAACCAGGGGTCTGCGCCAGCCCGCGATTGCTCATCAGACGGCTCCGGATCGGGATGGGTGCCGTCCATTGTGAACGCATCACTTCGCGCGAATCGGAACACGCCAGTGAAAATGAAGACGAGTATTTGGATCAGGAGTAAACTTGCCCCTACGAGAGGTCTGTGATGAAGTCCCACTGGATACCTTGTAGGAAACCTGCAAGGCTTTTGCTTGTGCTGAGCTCCGCGTTCTTGCTGTTCACGGCGGGGCAAGTTTGGACGCAGGACGCAAATCCGGGCTATGTGGCTACGCTCCGCCTTGAGAAGCCCAGGTACCTGCTGGGGGAGACACTGCGCTTCTGGGTCGGCATGCGTTCGACGAACGGCCGTCCCATCCCTGAGGAGGTGATCAATAGGCCGTGCACCCTTTTTATCGCCAAACCTGATGGCTCCACCGACACGCAAACTGTTGGCCCAGCGCCAGACCGAATCCTCGGAGCTACTGTCTCCGAAGGGGGAATGGGGCTCGGCGACAAGATCCAGCCAGGGAAGTACGTGCTGGTCTGGGAATGTTCAGGACATAAAACCAAGCCGGTCGAATTGTTCGTTGAAAAGAACGAAATCTTTGGTCAGGTTCGGACGGAATTCCGGTTTGAACGCGCCGGGACTATCAAGATGGGCACGTCGCTGCCTGTCACCCTGCGCGTTGAGAATAATTCGCTCTACACCATACGCTTTCCCGAAAGAGGGGTGGATGGCGCAGAGATCAGCGTGGGAGCGATTCGTGAAAACCCTTCCTCCTACAACATGACCTTCTACCCCGCCGAAAAACTGAGCCCTTCCACCATTTCGGCCTCGACGTATACTTGGGACGTTGCCGCCGAGATCCCCACGGTCGTCCTCAAGCCTGGCGAGCACTTCGAACAGAAGTTCCTCTTCGAAGATGCATACAAATTTGATCAGCCTGGGAAGTACAAGGTAATGTTCTCCACGGTTCTGCAGGTTCTCGTTGGCGAGAAAAATGGCCCGTTTGCGCAAGTGTGTCCGTTGAGGTTCCCCGCTTCGGTTGTGGAGCAGTTGGTGGTGGTTAAATAAGCATTCACCCCAAAACAAGCAAGGGGCGGGCTGGCGAGCTCAGCCCTGCGATTTCGTCCTGGCTCGATGCGGGGTCGATGAATCGAGAATCTTGTGGACAAGCAAGGTAGCGCGGAGGGGGGAGGCTGGGGGGGCCGAAAATCGAAGATTGCAGATTCGAGATTCAAGCCGGGTAGCGCGCGGCTGGATACTGGGGATCTGAGATTGCACATTCAGAATTCAAGAAGAGGCCGCGCCTTATTTGACGGCGTGGCGAATCCTAATCCGTCCCGGTTCTGCGGTGACCAGCGCCCCCGTGCGCAGGTCCTCGCTATAATCCGCCAAGACTTTGAGGCAAACCGGAGCTTGCTCCGCGACCCGAAAATTCACCAGGCGTAAGATGCCACAATGGGCAACTCCTTGGAGCACGTCGAGTCCGCCGAAGTCCTTGTCCAACCTTACGAGAACTCTCCTTTGCTGGAAGGCAAGGGCCAGAATAGCTTCGTCGCCCGGGTCCTGTTCCCAATCGCCGCCCCAAACTACGTCATACCCAGCGGGGCGACGGAGCCGAATCGAATACGTCCGTCTTCCGCTAATTTGGACAGCCTTGAGTTTACCTCGCCCAATGGCGGCGTAAAGCCGCCTCTACATCAAACTGAGACACTACCCTCGCATCGTGATATTTGACGGCCAGGGGAATAATAGTCTATTCTAGTTACTTCGGTACATCACTGTTCGGGCTGTTTTGACAGACATCATCAAAGTGTGCGGAAGGCGCTGCCGCCGACCGGCGTTGGTTTCTCTTCTGAAACTGCGCCTTGGTAGCGTGCCTCCGAAATCTTCGCAACCAAAGGAGAGCTGCTATGCCCTTTACCCTTCCTCCATTGCCGTACGCGGCTGATGCGCTGGAGCCTTACATTGACAAGATGACCATGGAAATCCATCACGGCAAGCACCACGCCGCCTATGTGGCCAATCTGAACAAAGCGTTGGAATCTGCGCCAGCTTTGGCCAGCAAGAGTGTAGAAGAACTGTTGGCCAATAACGCTGCGATTGTCCCCGAAGCGATCCGCACCGCCGTCCGCAATAACGGTGGCGGGCACCTGAATCATTCCATGTTCTGGCAGATCATGGGACCGAAAGCTGGCGGGAAACCCGGCGGCAAGCTGGCTGAAGCCATCAACAGTACCTTCACCAACTTCGACAGCTTCAAGGAAAAACTGTCGGCTGCCGCGATGGGCCGCTTCGGCTCGGGATGGGCTTGGCTCGTCGCTCAGCACGGCAAGCTCGACATCTACTCGACCGCGAACCAGGACAGCCCGGTCCTGGAAGGCAAATACCCGGTATTTGGAATCGACGTTTGGGAGCACGCCTACTACCTCAAGTACCAAAATCGGCGTAATGAGTACTTGGGCGCGTGGTGGAACGTGGTGAATTGGACTGAGATCGAGAGGCGATTCCACTCGGCGAAGTAGACTTGGGCTGTCATCCTGAGTCCTGGTTCTTTCGGGACGAAGGATCTGCATTTGTCTTCGTTACTTAAAACCCATGCAGATCCTTCGCTTCGCTCAGGATGACAGCGAGAAGGGCTCAGGATGACGGCAGGGAAGCCTCTTCCGCAGTCTGTGCAGCGCCCACGCCGCTTGTTCACGCACGATGGGATCCGGAAGCGCCGCCGCGAGCTCCAGCCAGGGCACGAACCGGCGGTCTCCGGAATTCCCCATGACCACGCACAGGTTTCGCAGCCAGCCACGATATTTGATGCGCTTGATCGGTGAGTGCGCAAAGAGCCGGCGGAAATCTTCCTCTTTCCACGCAGCCAGCCCCTGCAAAGAAGGATTGCGAAGCGATGGCACGTGCTCATCGCCTGCTGCCGCAGCAGAGGCGGCATGGGCAGGTTCGTACTGCGCTGGCTGCGGGAGCGATAGCGGTTGGAATTCCCGAAAGCTACTCACGCTGGCGCGGCGCGGAGAATTCCAGGGACAAACGTCCTGGCAAATGTCGCAACCGAAGAGGTTGTTCCCCATCGCCGCCCGGAATTGCTCCGGAATGCTGCCTTTGAGCTCGATATTGAAATAGGCGATGCACCGCGAGGCGTCCATGACGTAGGGCTCAACCAGCGCGCCGGTGGGACAGGCTTCCAGGCAGCGCGTGCAGGAACCGCAGCGGTCCGGCGTGGGAAGGTCCGGTTCCAATTCGAGGTTGGTCAGTATCACTCCCAGAAAAAACCATGACCCCTTGCCTTCATTGATCAGGCAGCTGTTCTTGCCCACCCATCCGATCCCCGCCAGGCGCGCGAAAGCCCGCTCCAAAATGGGCCCCGTGTCCACGTAAACGCGCGTCTCGACGCCGGGCGCCAACTCCTCGACCGTCGCCCGCAGTTGTTCGAGCTTCCCGCGCAGCACGTCGTGATAGTCCCTTCCCCACGCATAACGTGAAATCCAGGCCCGCGGGCGCACTTCGGGGGTTGCCGCGGCAGGAGCGCCCGAGTTTCGCTCCCGCTCGTTCGGGCCGCCCACCTGCGTAGAGTAAGGGTGCGGGGTGTTGTAGATGAGTCCGAGACAGATTACGGATTTCACTGAGGGCAGGACTCGGCGCGGGTCCTCGCGCTTGGGATCGGCGAGGTAAAGCATTTCCCCGCCGAATCCCTTCTTGAGCCACTGTGCCAGGAACTCGGAATCCTTCGGCGCGGCGGGCGGAGCGATCCCCACCAGATCGAATCCGGCCTCCAGGGCGCGCCATTTGATGACGCTCGCCAAGCGCATGAAGGGAATGTTAACCCCGCCGGAGGGCTAAAGAGGAGAACTTATTCGGCTCAGGCGCGCTGGAACGCTAACTGCCGTCATCGCTAGCCCGGGCCAGCCCGCGGGGTTCGGGCCGGTGGTTTGACGATGGCCAGCGGCACACGCGCGAACGCCACCCGCTCGAGTGCCGGGGCAAGCACATTCACCTGAATGGTGTAGCGGCCGGTGGGGAATTTTTCCAGTGGAATCTGAATGAAGTACGTCGCCTTCTGGTCCGAGGTTTTTTCCTGTTTCCCGGGGAAGGGGCCGGCGTCCGCGAATCTTCTCCCATTGCGGAAGAACACCAATGCCGCAGAGGGCGGCGCGGCGGTCGCAGACGCCGCAGGTTGCCCGCTCGCGGCCGCCGCAGCTTTGCCCGCGTATGATTCCAGATAAATCGAGAGCATCTGGTTCGAGCGGAACACGCGCGTCACACTGGGCAGAACCGAGCGGTTCCCCACCTCTAACGGCGCGTCCTTGTCCCGGTGCAATTTGGCGCCGCCGGCTTGGTCGGCCGTCTTCACTTCGTTGGAGAGCACAACCGAGCTCAGGCTCAATCCCGCATCCGCAGCCTGCGGCACTTCCAGCGGTGCTTCGAACGTTCCGATCTTGCCGCTCTGGTTTTCCCGGACCACGGCCTTCAAGTTGTATTTCCCCGGCGGCAGAGTGATTTCACCTTCGTAGAGGAGGTTGCCGCTGGTGACTTCCTGAAAAGTCTCGTCGGTCATCTTCACGGGAAGCGTATCGTGCAGCCCCGCGGCGGTATGGTTTTGGGCATCGGCCACTTTCCAGGCAAAATCAAACTCGGTTTCATGCTTCCCGGATTTCTTCAGGAAAGCAACCTCCGAGCCGGGAATTTTAGCAGCCAGAACGACGGTGAATTTCTTGTCCGGGCGGTGGAAGTACGCAGTCTCCACCACAAAGGGCAGGTCCACAAAAGGCACATCCAAATCCATTACCTGCTGGAGCTGGTTTTCCTTTTCCTCGCGGGTAAGCTGCCGGAAATCCTTGGGGGCAAAGTAGCCGGGGCGCGCCTGGACCTTCAAACCCGGCCGGGCCACCTCCACGCGAATGTGGCGGAATCGGCCGTCGGAGCGCGTGTTGGTGGGCGAATATCCGATCAGGTAATAACTGGAATTCTCCTTCTGCACGGCTTCGAAAGCCGGCGTGAAATCGTTCAGATCGTAAAAACTTCTTCCCCCCGTGTCCGTGGCGAGGGAGGCCAGGGTCTCGCGGCTGCCCTGCAAAGAAGAAACCTGCGACGCGACAGCCGAGCCGGAATAAAGAGCCGTGGCGGAGGGGCTGGCAGAGCTGGCATCGCCGCCCGGGGGCAGGGCGGCAAGCCCGCGCGCGTCCATGGTGTAGAGCGAAACGTCGGCTTGATTCGCCGCGTCGGTGGCCGCACGTAAGGTCGCCTGGTTTTCCTGGCCGGTGCGGGTAATGCCGCTGGAGAAGTGAATCACATTCTTCCGCCCCGGCACCTTGCGAAGCATGTTCGCTAGCGATTCGACCGCGGCCAGCTTCTCGTCCGTATTGAAGATATTAAATTCTGTTTCATCCGGGGTGAAGGCGTCGGACACGTCCTGAGTCACGATTTCCATGCCATTGGCATCCGTCCCGCCCGCCTCGCCGACAGTCCCGCTCGCGGCCAAGGCGGCGGATTGGTCCCCGACCAGGATCGTGTGCAGAACCTTCTTGAGGGAGTCACGGTCGTTGGTGAAATCCTGCACCACCCGAAGGCTGGCGGAGTAGGTGACCACGGCAACCAAGTCAGCAGGCGTCAAGCGGTTCGCCACGAAATCGCTTGAAGCCTTCAGCGCGCGCATCAGCTCGTCGGGTTGCATCGAGCTCATGTCAAAGAAAAAGACCAGGAGGCGATGGTCCTGGAGCACCTGCTCGGCATTGACCTCCGGTGGGAGCTTGGCGAGGTCGATGACCTGTGCCCGCTCGTTGCCCCCGGTGGCTTGCTCCAGCTTCTCCACGTTTTCCAGGCTGAAATTGGAGATGGTTTGCTGAACGCCATCTTCCGTGACGCGAAAATCCGATTGCCGCAAATCCGTTACCGGCTTGCCGGATTTGTCATAAACACGCACATCCACCAACACCAGATTGGTCTGGATATGCAGAATGAAGGCTTGTTGCGGGCTCTTCGAAACCGGCGTGGAGGGCTTCACCTGGGAGAAGGTGCGCGTCGCGAGGCCCGCCAGGCCGACGGCAAGGGCCAAACCACCGAGACACAAAGGCACCAAGGGAAAACCAGAGAGTAGAACGCGAAGAACCGATACCTCTCCGCCTTGTGCTTTTCTTTGTGCCTTGGTGTCTTTGTGGTGCATCTTTTTAGATCCGAGATGCAATTGCCTAGAAATTCATCCGCAAACTGAGAGTCACCGCGCGCATCGACCCGACACTGGTCACCCAGCCAAAATTCTGCGCATTGATCGTTGTGGCAACGCCGCTGTAATTTGGGTGATTGAAGATGTTGTTGGCGTCAATGCTGAATCGCGCGCGCAAGTTCCTTTCCCGCGAGAAAGTAAAGAATCGCCCGAGCGACATGTTGAAGTTTACCATGCCCGGGCCGGTGATCGTGTTTCGTCCCGCCGTGCCGAGTTGGCCGGAGGCGGGAAGGGCGAACGCCGCGGTGTTGAAGAAATCCAACGTGGTCCTATCCGCGCGCGGCAAGCTGACCGGCAGCCCGGTAGCATCAGGACGCTCAGAAGCGAACACGCCCGATCCGTTGTTATTCGACTGGTTGCCCGCCACCTGGGCCGTCAATGGAGAACCGGATTGCAGCGTGGTCACGCCGCTGATCTGCCAGTTGCCGATGATCCGCGCCGCGGCGCCGCCGCGGTTGAGGAAGTGGCGCTGTTCCCCGAAAGGAAACTCATAGGTGTGATTGACAATCAACTTGTTGCGAACGTCGAAATTCGAAAGCGCACGTTCCGCATGCAGATCAAAACTGTTCTGCGGCACGTTGCGGCCGTTGCCCCCTACGCTAGCGGCGTCATCAATGGACTTACCCCACGTATAGGCGCCGCTCATGGAGAAGCCCCCGTGGAACTGCCGCCGCAGGGTCACCTGGAGCCCGTTGTAGATCGAGGCCGCCCCGGAAGTTTCATAGAGAAACTGTTGTACGCCGGGGATGGAGGTCTTCTGCGAACCGGTGGCGCTGGGGTTCAAACTATCAGGTGAGAGCAACAAATCGAGTTTGGCTCCCTTGGTACCCACGTAGCCGACGGAAAGGATGACGTTGCGAAACAGTTCATCCTCCATGCTGTAGTTCCAGGTCTGCGCATAAGGGCGGCGGAAATCAGTGTCGGCTGCATAGGTGTTGTGAATGGTGTTGGGTGAGAGCGCAGGGAATCCGTCCTCCAGGGTCAACTCCTGCTGCGAGTTGGTGGTCAGCGTGGAGGCCGTGGCGAAAGGTGGTTGGTCCAGCATGTTGGTAACCATGCGCGAATAGATGCTGCCGTCATAAAAGATGCCGTATCCCGCGCGCACGACAAAATGATGCTGAACCCAGGGCCGGTAAGCAATTCCTACGCGAGGCGAGAAGTTATGCGCGTCGCTGTGAATGAGCGAAGTGGGCAGTGAGCCCGGGTCGAGGCCCGTGACCACCGCCGGCGAGGTGAACCCGGGCGCGAAGGACAAGTCCGACAGGTGCCCGTATTTTTCAGATTGGGGCTGGAAGTATTCGTAGCGGACACCGTAATTAACCGTCAGGTGCGCTCCCACGCGCCAGTCATCCTGAAAGAAACTCGTGGTGACCCAGTTGCGAAGATAGTTGCTGGCAACACCGAAACGAACCGAGGTGGTCTGCGGGAGGCCGAGGAGAAAATCCGCAAAGTCATAGCCGGTGCCGGGCACGGGAAAGCCGTTGCTGAAATTGCTGGTGCTGTAACCGGTGAAGCTGAAGGTGCCGCGCGCATTGGGATCAGTCTCCGTATTCACCTGCACGCGGCGCAATTCGGCTCCCGTGCGGATGTTATGTTTTCCACGATTCCAGATGAGAGCCTCATTGGCGCGTATCGTCTGGGGACGCGAGAGCAAGGGAAGCGGATCGTTCAAGCCGCCGAAGTTGGTAAACCCGATCGCGGGGATTCCCCAATCAAACGGGTTGGTCGAAACCCCCGTAATCCCCAACGCCGCGGCAATGTCATCCTGAAACGCGAAGGCGTTCAACGTAGAGGTGCGCTGGCGATTAAAATTCAACGTGAAGGTGTTGACGAGGTTCGCATTAAACGTGTGCGATTCGCTCAGGCTCAGGTTCTGGCCGCGGCTGGAGGTGTGCGATTTTAGTTCGGGGAAGCTCCCCACAGATTGGCGGCGCGACGAGCTGAAATAATACATGACGTTCAGGCTGTTTTTGGCATTGAATTGCTGTCCGATACGGCCCATCACGGTGTCACTGGAGCTGGGCAAGGGCTCCTGCAAATGAAAGTTCTGCACGGAGCCGGGGAGGTTGGGGAGGGGGATATATTGCAGCAAACCGGTGGCGGCAGAATTGAGCCGCAGCTTAGGAATAACATTCCCCATAAATGGAGTGCGCGCGCCGGTAGTGCTGGACAAGGGGTCGTAGATGGTCGGAACGGTACCCGCGTAAGGCCCCGAGGCAATTACCGTGTCGGAAAAATCGCCACCCCGCTCGGCCGCGGTGGGGACCGTAGAAAAGGTGTCGAAGCCAGCCCTGGCACGCTGCAAGCTATAGTTCGCGAACCAACTCGTCTTATTGCCGCCGCGATATACGTGGGGGATTACCAGCGGGCCACCCAGGGAGAATCTGAGGGTTTCACTGTAAGAGGGAATCCGCGGCGACTCCGCAACATTCAGAGGATAGGGATGCGCATCGAAGACCGAATTGGTGTACTGGTCTGAAAAATTGCCGCGAATGCGGTTCACGGCAGCGCGATTACGAGACCAGCCGCGGGCTCCGCCACTCCCGCCGCCGAATCCTCCGCCGTAGCCGTCACCACCTCCACCGAATCCACCACCGCCGGGTCCGCCTCCCCCAGGGCCACCTCCCCCGCCAAACGGACTCCCGCCGCCACCGGGTCCACCGCGGGGACCTCCGCCAAAGCCACCCATTCCTCCGCCGCGCATCCCACCTCGCCCACTCCGGCCTTCCCCAGGAGCGGCAACATCGCCCACCCCACCGGCCAGCAGGAAAGAGTTGGCCGCGCTGGCGGAGGTGTCGACTTCTTCGTTCGCAGACTCCTGCGCGGCAGGGTTTTCCATGCCTGCGCCCTCGGCCATGCGCACGGTTCCAGGTCCGCCGCCGGCATTGGCGCCGTTGCCCAGAGAATTCTCCTGATCACCCAGATTCGCGAGCCCGCTACGCGCCTGGCCCGGCACCGCTGCAGCGTTGCCCGAGGCGCGCGCGGCTGCCAGCGCCGGCTGCGGCGTGACCCCCTCCGGCAAGGCTAGAACCAGCGCCACGTTGACCGTGAGGTCCTTGCCCGGAGTCACGGGCAAGGGTTCGCGTGAGTCAGGACGGAAACCCACCAAGGACACGTCCAGGCGGTAGTTGCCGGGATTGAGCCCGCTGAAGGTGTAATTGCCCGACTCGTCCGTCCAGGTTTCTTTCCGTTCGCCGCTTTGTGGATTGGTGAGCTGGACGGTCGCACCCGGCACGGAAACCCCACCCGGGCCGCGCACGTGCCCCGCGATCGTCCCCGAGGTGGTGACCTGGCCAAAGAGCAGGCTCCCGGTCAAGAACCCGAAGACGACGAATGTCCAAAGCGGCTTGGCGAAACTTGCGATATTCCTCAGCCTCACACGCGACTCACTCCACCAGATTTGTTTCCCTGAGCGTTCATCGGCTGAGTACGTTTTCCAAACCCGCCAGGTTACAGGGTAACCTGGCGACTTGTCGGGGCGTCAAACAGCCAAGGAGGGTCTGTGTCCAAAAAGTTGCTGTCAATTCTTACGTTTTTTCTCGTTTTGATGCTCCCGGGTTCTTGGGCGGCACAAGACAAGCCTCCAGCCCCGGGCCAGGAGCCGCCTCGTCGAGAAATGAGTGGCGACCGCGTTATGGGCGTCGTGGCTTCGGTGGGGGTGGATCGCTTCGATATCAAGAAGCCGGACGGCACATCCGTGACCGTGCTGGTGAACGATCAAACTCACTATCGCCAGCAACAGCAGGAATTCCACCTGGAAGATTTGAAGCCCGGTGACCACGTCATGGTGCGTGGCAGTTCCAACTCCGACAAGCAATTCGTGGCTGCCGGGGTTATGCGACTCACCGAGGAACAGCTCCAGAGGTTCCAAGCCGGTGGGGACAGGCCCCCCGGGGGCGGGCAGGGAGGTCCAGGAGGCGGTTGGGGTCGAGGCGCCGGCGACCGGACCGGTGGGGAGATCCTCTCCATTGATCAGAACCGGATCGTGGTGCGGAACCCTCGACAGGGTGAAAAGACTATCGTGATCAATGACCAGACCACCTTTACCAAGGAGGGTCAGACCATCACGTCGAAAGACCTCAAGGTGGGCGACCGCATTTTTGTTCTCGGAAAGGAAGTGCAGGGGCAGTTTGTGGCAACGCAGGTCAGAACAGGCCAAAGGGGGATGAGGCCGGAGCAGGGTGGTCAGCCCGGCCAGCAACCGCCGCCGCAATGAACCCGTGAGAAAGGAAACGCCATCAGCAGCGCGGACCCGGACCCTCGGGCCCGGGCTGAAGACCATGCTGCTCCTGCGCCGGGCAAGGTCACTATTTGACTACGCCCAGGCGGCAATGGATGTTGCGGGCTGGGAAAACCCAGGCGAAGTGCTTTTCATAGAAGTCAGTCGAGATCTTGGCTATCATTCGGCCTAGATTATCCAACAAGAAATTCCCGCCAAAGGCCAGGCGCCGATCGAGAATCCGGAAGCCGCCCGCGCCGTAAGTGAAATTCTCAAAGCTTGTCTGAACGAAGTAGTCGAAGCTGTGAAATCCCAAGTGCACGACGTGCGTGGGGTCGGTGTAGGAGTCGGGCGAGCTGTAGTGCGGCGTGACGATCACGACCTCCGCGCCGGGCTTGGCAATACGGTGCACCTCCGCCATGACGCGCAGGATGTCGGACTGGTGCTCAAGGAAGTGTGAAAGATAAATTCGCTCGGCGCAGTTGTCGCGAATTGGCCAAGGAAATTGCGCGAGTTCACAAAGAATGTCGGCGTCCGAGCCCGGCTGGCGATCCAGGCCAATCGCCGCAGGTTCCTGCTTGTGCTTGCCGCAACCGATATCGAGGATGAGCATCGGGCCTCGCTATTCCACCACCAGTACCGCGTGGGGCGGAAGGCGCAGGGTCAAGCCGTCGGAGGCGAGCGTCGCGCTGTCGGTGCTGAAGACCTTGGTGTATTTGCGCGCCATGCCCGCCAGTCCGGCCAGTCGACAAGCCACCGGCAGTTCTGTGTAATTCACCACCGCGACGCGCCCGCCCAGGGGAAAGATGGCCACGCGCGGGGGAGCATCCGGAGAGGTCACGGTGAATTCTGAAACTCGTTTGCGCAGGTCATCCAGCGCGCTGCGAAGCTCCGGGGTGAGTTGCTCCAGGCGGTTGTGCGCGTCGACGTAAGCCAAGCGAGGTAGCGCGGTGGAGAATATGACGAGTTTTCCGTCGCCCGCCTCCACCACTTTCAGGTAACGGCCCTTTTCAAAATCGAGAGATGCCTGCGAGGGCATTCGCGGGTCAGCGTTCAGCCGGTGCGCGAGACCCTGGCTCACAAAAGCCGTCCCGCCGGCAGCAAGCAACTGAGTAAGTTTGGGCACGAACTGCACATCTTCAAGGGCGTGGACGGTGAAGAGCGCTGCCCGCGCTCCTTCGGGAAAATGCGCGGTGGGTGCAAGGGGAATCCCCAGCATGCCGATGGCATCGAAAATGTATTCTTCATCGCCAGGTTCGCTGGAGACAGGCTTGTAGGCGGCAAGGCCCCCCCAGTCGAAGACGAACTTGGCGAGCGATTCATAGGAGAGGCGGCGCTCGGCCAATGCCTCCGCTTGGGCGCGGAATTCCGGCGAGTTCAGCTCTCCGTAGTGGAAGAGAAAGACCTCGGGCGCGCCGGCGAGAATCGTGGTTAGCGGCTGATCCAGGTAAAGTGTGGCGGTGGTGCCGTAAGGGTCGAACCAGCCGCCGCCGGTTTTCGCGCCACCCACGTTGGAGAGCCATCGATAAAGGAAGTAGCCCCTGTACTGCTGCGTGTGCCCCCACTCGTCGGAGCTCGGGTCGCGAAGCTCCGTGCCCACCCAGATACGGTCGTAGAGCGCGGCTTCCTGGTCAGGAACGTAGCCGCGCTCCTGGAAGCGGTCATACCACTGGGGGAACTTCAGGATGACTTTGACCTGCGGATTCACGGCCCGCGCGGGCCCGAGCACGCACTCGCGGCTCATTTCCAGCATCAGCTTCTCGCGGTATTGCCGCCAGCTCTGCGGGCCTTTCGCCGCCGCGCATTCCGAGCATTCGCAATCGGTGAAGAAGAAATCGTCAATCATAATCTCATCGAACAGAGTGGCCGTGAAACGGAAGATCGACGCGAGGCGCTCCTGGTTGGCGCGATGGGTGTAGCAGACAGCGACGTCCCACCCGGACGAATGCTTGCCGATCCCGGTGGTCGTGACGCAGCCGGAGACCTTCAGGCCTGCCTGGCGGAAGAAATCCCGCGCCGCCTTCAGGGTGGCTTCCTGAACTTGATAGCCGTCGCGAAAAGATTCGATATAGACCTTGGTAATGCCCATCTTGCGGCAGAATTCGAGCGCCTCCTGGCGGCCGGATTCGGCGGAAAGGCGATCGCGCACATCCTGGGCGGTAAAGAGCGTGGACCACTCAACGGCGGCGAGTGGACGTGGCGCGAGCAGTACCGAGCCCAGCAGCAGAGCGGCAAGGATCGCGGGCCCGAACTTCAAGGAGAGATGCGATGACTTTTCAAAGTAAGCAGGCATCGGGATGTGACTCCTGGCGGAGAGAATGGTCAACTGCGGACGAGACAGGCTGACGGCGCTCCGCGGCGCAGCAACACACGATAGCGAAATCAAAGAACAAAGGGAAGCGCGTCTTTGTCATTGCATGGGGCAGGCGCTGAAGGCCGAATGGAGCGGTCTGGCACACAGACGACGTGTGCCCCACCCATTCGCCACTTTTGGGTTGACATCTTACCCAAAATATGGATACTTGGGTTATATGTCAACCCAAAAAGAGAAAGACCGGCTGGAACTCTTGCAAGGCACGCTGGACTTGCTCATCCTGCGCACGCTGATTTTCGGCCCGCAGCATGGACAGGGCATCGGGCGCGCCATTCAGCAGACGACCGAGGACGAACTGCTGATCGAGCACGGGGCCCTTTATCCCGCGCTTCAGCGCCTGGAAGAGCGGGGTTGGATCGCGGCCGAGTGGGGAACCTCCACGAACAACCGCAAGGCGCGCTTCTACACGCTCACACGACTGGGCCGTAAACAGCTCGTAAGAGAGACCACTAAGTGGCGGCGACTGGCGGCGGCCATCGGGCGGGTTCTGGGGCCCGAGGCTGGGGAGGGTTAAGGTGATGTTCTGGCGAAAACGCAAGCCGAGCGACTTCCGAGCGGAGATCGAAGCGCATCTTGAACTCGAGACGGAGCAATTGAAAGAGCACGGTTTGAGTGAAGAGGAAGCTCGTGTGGCGGCGCGGCGCGCCTTTGGCAACGTCACCCGGGCCCAGGAGCGCTTCTACGAATCGGGCCGCTGGCTCTGGTGGGACCACCTCGTGCAAGACCTCCGCTTCGGCCTGCGCAGCCTGCGCAAGAATCCGGGCTTCACGGCAGTGGCCGTGGTTTCTTTGGCGCTGGGCATAGGTGCTAACTCCACGATTTTCAGCATCGTGGATAGCGAGCTTCTCCGGCCATGGCCGGTGAGGGATCCGGCGCGTTTGGCCATGATCACGACCGATTTTGGCAATACCTCGTATCCCGATTATCTTGACATTCGCCAGCAAGCCAGCGCTTTTTCCGACGTGGTGGCCTATGGCTACCGCGGAGCTTTCGTGAGCGGCGACGGTCACGGTCAGGGCCAGGAGGTGTCCGTCGTAGTGGTCTCGCAGAACTACTTCGCGGCACTGGGCGTAAAGGCCCTGCGGGGCCGCACTTTTTCACCGCAGCCCGATCAGGCTGCCGCCGAGGGCCACTCCGTTCTCGTGAGCTACAATCTCTGGCAGCACTACTTTGGCGGCGATCCCTCTCTGCCCGGCAAAGCCACCCTCCTGGACGGAAGAGAATTCACGGTGATCGGTATCACTCCCCAGGACTTTTGCGGCTTGCGGCAGAAAGGGTCCACCGGCATGTGGCTCACCACGGAGGGCTGGGAAACGATGGTTCCCGGCGAGAGCCGAGCCGACGCCGCCCGCGACTATCGCTGGTTTTTGGTGGCCGGGCATCTTCGCCCCAATATTCAACTCACTGAGGCAGGTGCGCAACTTCAGACGCTCGCGAAACGCCTGGCGCTAGCTTTTCCCGCTAGCAACCACGATGCCAGATTCCTCGCTTGGCCTGCTTCCGAGTGGACGTACCAAGGAATGCAAACGGGAATCTACATGATGGCGATGGTGGGCCTGGTCCTGTTGATTTCCTGTGCGAATGTCGCCAATCTGCTGCTCGCGCAAACCGAGCGGAGACAGCGCGAAATCGCCATGCGCCGGGCGTTGGGAGCAGGGCAGCGGCGCCTGATTGGCCAGCTTCTCACCGAAGGGCTTCTCCTGTCCGTAGCGGGCGGGGCCCTCGGGGTCCTGCTGGCAGCGTGGCTTATAAGGCTGGGGCCCGCGCTCGTACCCGGCCTGGCGGATATGAACCTCAAGCTCGACGGCCGGGTGCTGCTGTTCACCACGGCTATTTCGCTCCTCTCGGCTCTAATCTTCGGACTCGCGCCGGCGCTTGGTGCCGTGAAGGGCGACTTGACGGCTGCCCTCCGGGGTGAAAGCCCCCGGCAGGGGCACGCTACGGCTCGGCTGCCACTTCGCAGCTTGCTCGTGTGCGGTGAAATCGCGCTTTCCGTGGTCCTTCTGGCCGGTTCGGCTTTGTTGTTGCGCAGCTTGCTGTACAGCCAGGGCATCAATCCCGGATTTGACCCGAGGAAAAATGTGGTAATGCTTTCCGTGGCCCCGCCCACGCTGTACGGTTACGACCGAGCCCAGGCCGCCGCCCTTTATCCGGCGTTGGCGGCGCGCGCGGAATCCGCTCCGGGGGTGGTGCGCGCCAGCTACGCCCGGCGGCCTCCCTTGACTGGCGCTGAAGAAGGAGAAACGCAGGCGGTGGTTATTCCCGGAGTGCAGCCGCCTCCCGGAACTGATCATTTTAAGATTCGCTATAACATTGTTGCCCCGAAGTTTTTTGCGACAGTAGGCGCACGGATCGAGAAAGGGCGGGAATTCAATGAGTTCGACATGCCCTCCACAGCACCGGTCGTCATCATCAATGACGCCATGGCGAGCAGATTCTGGCCTGGCCAAGACCCCCTGGGGAGATCGCTCCGGATTGACAAGAATGACTATCAGATTGTCGGCGTTGTCCAGGCAGGGAAATACGTCAGGCTTCATGAATCAGTCCAACCCTACCTCTACCTTCCCTTCACCCAGAACTTCTCGTTCGAGTGCGTGCTGTTTGTGGAAACGGCCGGCGATCCCCGGTCCTTCCTCCCTGCAATCCTGAAAGAAACGGCGGCTATCGATAAACATCTTCCCATCGTGAATGCGGTGACCTTCAAAGACTACATGCAGGATGTCTTGTCGACGGAGCGCTCAAGGGCGGAGCTGCTGGCGAGCCTCGGCATCCTGGGAATCTTTCTGGCCGCAGTGGGGCTGTATGCCACGGTGGCTTACCACGTCAGCCGGCGTTCCCATGAGATCGGCATTCGAATGGCGCTGGGGGCTCGGCGCAACGATGTTCTGAAACTTGTCTTGCGCCAGGGCCTGCAGTTCGGCGGAATCGGCGCGGTCATCGGTTTGCTCGGTGCTTTGGCGGCTTCCCGGCTGATGTCCCAAGTCATTTACGGCGTCCCGCTTTTGGACCCACTGAGTTACCTGGCCGCAATCCTCGTCGCCGTGAGTGTGGCTCTATTGGCGTCGTACCTTCCGGCCCGCCGGGCGACCAAGGTCGATCCTATGGTAGCGCTGAGGTATGAGTGAAGTGATCGGTTCATCGGGTGATCTGCCGATTGCGTGATTGTGCCTCTGGCTGATAAAGGGCGACGCCGGAGGGGTTGCTTGCGGCACTGGCAACTGTTGGGGACTTCTGCGCACAGGCGGGTACGGGCGCCGCCCCTACCGCGCCCCACATTGCCCCAGCCCAAACCACTGCCCACAGGGCACTGCGCCGTTTAGCAGTTGTTTCCATTGTTGTCCCTCCCTCTTGATTCCTCCGGCCCTCGAACCCGCACCTGGTCCGGAAGTTTTGACCCTGACGAGTTGTCTTCACCGGGTATAACGCTGGGGGAGGGATTTGGTTAACAACCTTAGCCGGGGTTTCACGCCACCAGATGGGAGGAGCGGGACTTTAGTGCCAAAGGATTTTGAGTGCATTGCCGACGCGCTCGAAGTTGTCCGGGACACGCAAGGGAAAATGTAGCGCAAGGCTCGCTTTCCAGCCTTGCGGCTTTTCCACCGCGCCGTGGTTTTGGCGGCGCGGCTTACGAGAATTCGGATTATCTTAATTGCGGTGCGGCAATGACCCGCACCGCTGGAAGAGCCGCAGAGCCTGCCCCATTCGCTACGCTCAGGGCAAGCTCTGAGCAAAGCGAAGAGGCCGGAGAGCAGGCCCTGCGCTACAATACCCTCTTGGCGCAATCCTGCCTTACACGAAGAGGGTACGGCAGGCCGTACCCCTGTAACCAGCGGCGGCAAGCACCTACTTGGGAGGGGCAGGGGCAGGATCGGCGGGCACACTAGGGGGCTCGGTCGAGCGTCCACTGCCCATTTGACATTTTACTGGCCAGAGTCTGCTACTGCAGTGGTGGCGAGGTGGTGAGGGCGTGGTAGAGATAATAGCCCAGGGTGACTAGAAACATGACCACCGAAAGCCAACCCAAGGTGCGAATGGGGACGGTCAGCTTCTGTTCCCTCTTCTCAGTTGCCGTTTGTTTTTGAATGGCGCTATCTTCCTTGGCATCGTCGGTCATAGGAATCCAATCCGCCTCATTCTTGGTGATGCTCCGACGGTAGATGAGCAGAATGGCGAACGCAACCGTAATCACTGCCCAGATTGAAATCAGGACGATTAGGACGATGTCCGCTCCACCCTTGGCCCCGGTCGTCGTCACGGTCATCTCCTGGGTGGTTTGGCCTACTGCCATCGTCAGGTCGACGGGCAGGACCTGTCCGACACCAACCGTGATTCCCGCGCGCTCCAGTTTTTGAAATCCCTGCGCTTCGACGGTGATGACGTAGTTTCCGATGGGAATGGCCTGGGCGGAGTATTCTCCCACGCTGTTGCTCACCAGGTCCCGAGTGAAACCCTTTTCGGGATTCGCCACTGTCACTTTGGCTCCCACAATCACACCGCCTGAGGAATCCTTCACGGTCCCTATGATGCTCGCGGTGTCTTGAGCCCAACTGCCGATGGAAAGTCCGAGGAAAAGAATGAAGAGCAGCGCCCTTCTCATACGCAACCTCCGCAGGCGGGATTTCCCAAGACCCCGTTTAGCGGGCACCACCGTCGAGGTCTTGGAACAGACAGGGAGAGCCTCCCCTGCCGACCTGCAATATACGTCAAGCGGCCTGCGCACGCAAGACTCTGCAGTCGCCCCTGTACTCGCCCGGCACGGGTGTTACTTGCGAGACACGGATCGCCAGGCACAGTCGTTGTTGCGAAGCTTCACCCATGCCCGGCGACTCGACGGCGATCGTACATTGACTTTCAATTCGAATGTTATGACCACATCCATGGCGGGCTCGCCAGCCGGAACTTTGTAGCTATTGTAGAATGGTGAAGGACTTCCGGCCTGGATTGCAGTCCGTGACCCACGCGAATTCCCGTCCTCTCGGCAATAGGATGGACAAGGTGAAGGGCGCACTGGGCGGAGTGTCGGCGGGGCCGTCCAGGACGTCATCGGCGCCGGGAAAATCGGTGAACGAGGCAAAGCAGCAGCGATGAATGACTTTCTCCAACTTCTGCGCCGCAACCGCAACTACCGCTACACTTGGATCGGCCAGGTGGTGAGTGAGATCGGCGATCACTTCAACAACATCGCAGTTTTCGGCCTGGTGATGGAGACTACCCATTCCGGGCTGGTGGTGAGTGGCGTTATGCTGTCGCGCGCCGTCGCCGCGGTGTTGGCGGGGCCGCTGGCCGGCGTCGTCCTGGACCGCCTGGACCGCAAACGCATTATGATCGGGAGCGACCTGATCCGGGCGGTGGTAGCGCTGGCGTTTGTGCTCACGGTGCGCCAACACCGGCCGTCGCTGCTTTACGGGCTGAGCGCGCTGCTGATGTTCGCGTCGCCCTTTTTCACGAGTGGCCGCACCTCCATCCTGCCCACGATTTCGAGCCCGGAGGAACTTCACACGGCCAATGCGCTGACCCAGACCACGCAGTGGACCACGCTGACCATCGGAACCATGGTGGCAGGCTTGAGCGCGGCGCGCCTGGGATACCAGTGGGCCTTCGTTTTGAACTCCGTTTCCTTCCTGGCCTCGGCGGCCTGCATCGCGCAGTTGTGCGTCCCGGGCAGCTTCCGGGCGAAGCGGGAAGCCTTGACCGAGGAACAGGTCCTGCGGCCGTGGCACGAGTACAAGGAAGGTCTCCGTTACATGCGCTCGTCGCCGTTGATTCTCGGCATTGCCTTGGTCGGCGTGGGCTGGGCTACCGGCGGAGGCGCCGCTCAGATCCTTTTTTCGCTGTTTGGTGAGCAGGTCTTCAATCGCGGGCCGGCGGGGATTGGCATTGTCTGGAGTTTCGCTGGGCTCGGCCTGCTGGTCGGCGGCGCCTTGGGGCACTATCTCGGCAAACGCATCAGCTTCCAGAACTACAAGCGCGCCATTTCCATCTGCTACCTCGTTCACGGTGGCGCCTACGTTTTGTTCAGCCAAGCGCCACAGTTCGGCGCGGCGCTCTTCTTCATTGCGCTTTCCCGCGCCGGCGTGGCCGTGAGTTCCGTGCTGAATGCATCGCAAATGCTCCGTCGCGTTCCCGACGAATTTCGCGGAAGAGTCTTTTCTACGATGGAGTCGCTGACGTGGTCGACCATGATGATTTCCATGGCGCTGGCGGGAGTCGCTTCCCAATACCACAGCCCGCGCACGATCGGCCTGGTGGCGGGAATTCTCAGCTCCAGCACCGCCCTGTTCTGGGGCTGGGCGAATTGGGCGGGCAAGCTCCCCGAACCACAGCCGCTGGCCGTGCAGCCCGAGGAAGTCGAGATTCACGGCGAGCCAACCGTTTAGCTCTGGTGCCACGCTTTTTCGCTTAAACACCCCTAATTATCCCTAATAAAGCTATACCATCATTCGGAAAGTCCAATAACTTGTTTATTTTCATTAAGTTACCTAAATAACTCTTTGCTTCCCCCTTGTTTTCAATAACTTATCAAGATAATAGGCAGCGCGGAATCATCATGCGCCCAGAGGGATCGCTCTAGGGCTTTTTGTCTTCCAATGCAATTTCCCGAGCGCCCAGCCTGTGGTTCCGAGTGCAGCGAGGAATGACGGCTGCCCCGTATCCCGAATCCCGCGTCCCGAATTCCGTATCCCGTGTCGCTTGCCCCGAATCCCGGCCTTTTCCCGCTTGTTTTTGAATCTCGAATCTGCAATCTTGAATTTCCGAATCCGGAGTCCCGAGTCCCGAGTCCCGAATCCGTCCCTGCTCTTCCCTCTTGCATCGCCGGTTCATAAGTTGTTTAATGGCGCCGACTTTTGCGAGCCGGGGAACCTCGCGAGGTTTTCCGAGAGGAAAGGATGAAGGCAATGGACACGACTCAAGCGAACAAAAAAGCTGATCTAGCCGGCCCGGGGATTGGCGACTACAACGAACTGGAAAAGATTCTCCCGTCGGACTATCGCTCGCTGTTGACCGAAAAGGAGACCCAGCAAGCGATCTACCGGGTAAAACGCTACATCGCAGACAACCTTTGCAAAGAGCTCAACCTGATGATGGTTGAGGTGCCGCTGATCGTGGATGCTGAAAGCGGCGTGAACGACATGCTAGACCGCGATGGATCGCGCACGCCCGTCTGCTTCCATATTTCCAACGATCACGATAAGCACCCCATCGACGCTCAAGTCGTGCAGGCGGCCACCAAGTGGAAGAGAGTCGCGCTGAAGCAGTTCCATTGCCAGGTGGGCGAGGGCATTTGCACGGATATGCGAGCGGTTCGCAAGGACTACTTCCTGGACCATGACCACAGCGCCTACGTCGACCAGTGGGACTGGGAGCGGGTCATGACCGCCGACCAGCGCCATCTGGCCTTTTTGCAGGAAGTCGTCGGCCGCATCTGGAGAGTGCTGGTGGACGCGGAACGCCTTGCCCAAGAGATGTTTCCGCAATTGCGTGACCCCCGCTATCCCAATCTGCCTGAGAAGCTGACCTTCCTGCACGCCGAAGAAATCCTCGATATGTATCCGGATTTGCCGCGCAAGCAGCGCGAGACCAGAGTGCTTCAGAAGTATCCGGCAATCTTCATTATCGGGATTGGCCGGCCGCTGAAGGATGGTTATCCCCACGAGAATCGCGCGGCGGATTACGACGATTGGATCACGGATACGAGTAAGGAAACCGGCAAGCCCACGCACGGCTTGAATGGCGATATCCTGGTTTGGAACCACGTTACCAAGCGGCGGCATGAACTGACTTCCATGGGCATCCGCGTGACGGCGGAAACGCTGAAAGAGCAGTTGGCCATGGCCCATCAGCTCGATTTCATGAAGCTGCCCTACCACCAGGGGATCTTAACCCACCAAATTCCTCTGTCGATTGGCGGCGGCATCGGCCAATCACGCACCCTGATGTTATTGCTCCGCAAGGCGCACCTGGGTGAGGTCAGCGTAACGGTCTGGCCGAAAATCCTGAAGGACATTTGCGCCAAGAAGAACATATTCGTGCTGGAATAGCGGGTAGCCCCGAATCCCGGCCTTTTCGGGCCTGTTCTTGAATCTCAAATCAATCTGGAATCCCCGATTTTTCCCCGCTTGTTCTTGAATCTCAAATCTTTTTGAATCTTGAATCTGGAATCTTCAATTTCCGACCCCCCATCCCCGGCCCCCAAACCCGGTCTCCCGTGTCGCTTATCCCGAATCCCGAGTCCCGGCCCTTTCCGGGCCTGTTCTTGAATCTCAAATCTGCAATCCCCGATTTTTCCCCGCTTGTTCTTGAATCTCAAATCTTTTTGAATCTTGAATCTTCAATTTCCGACCCCCGAGTCCCGGCCTTACCGGGCTTATTCTTGAATCTCAAATCTGGAATCTTGAATTTCCAACTCCGACCCGCGGAATCCGGAGTCCCGTTTTCCGGCCCCAGCACCCAGCCCCGAGCCCCCAGCCCCCGCTCTTCCCCCTTGCATCGCAGGTTGATAGGTTGTTTAATGCCCTCATCCCAATGCCGTTTTCGGTGTTTTATGCGCAATCCCTAATCGCGCACGAAAGGAATACACATGAAGAAGGTATCAAAAGGTTTGTTCCTGGCGTCCGTCGCCATCGGCTTCGGAATTGCCGATGCGCTCATCATTCTCGCTAATGTACGGACCAGAACAGCATACCCGCAAGCGGGGCTTACTCTTATGGCTGCGTCGGTGGTCCCCATGCTGTACGGCGCCATTTTCATGCTCATACTGTGGTACAAATCGTGGGCCGCCATTCAGGACGGCCACGCCCGGACCACGCCTACCAAAGCCATCGTTTTACTCTTCATTCCTTTGTTCAATATTTACATGATCTTTCAGACTGTCTGGGGTCTGTCGAAGGATTTCAACGCATATTTCCAGAGGCATCACATCTCGGCCGCGCGGCTTCCGGAAAGACTCTTTCTTGCCTTTTGTGTTCTTTGCGGCGCGTCAATGATTCCCAAGGTTGGGCTCGTGTTCCTGGCCGTGAACTACGTCGTTGCGCTGATCATGGTGTCCGCACTTTGCGATGCCATCAATGCCGTCGCAGGGAAACCCCCCATGACGAGCTAGCCAGACGCCCGCCCAGAGGCCATCCAACCACCGCGCCGTGGTTTTGACGGTGTTTCCGGTACAGTATTTCGGACGGGGGCAAAGAAAATTCGGATTATCTTGTTTGCGGCGCGGCAAGAACCCGCACTAGGTGAATTGTAGCGCAAGGCTCGCTTTCCAGCCTTGCGGCTTCTCCACCGCGCCGTGGTTTGGGCGGCGCGGCTTAAGAAAATTCGGATTATCTTGTTTGCGGCGCGGCAAGAACCCGCGCCGCTGGAAGGGCCGCAGGGCCGGAACGCGGGCCCTGCGCTACAAGCGGGTGTTTTCATCGACGGGCAGTTCGAGCTGGTCGATCTCCAGGGGAATCTCCCCTTTTCCAGCGAACCAGCGGAAACTCGACCACGGCCAGTCCTCCGGCCTTGACACCAGTCCTCTTTCCACTGGATTGAAGTGCATGTAACACAAGGTGTCGCGGTACTGCTTTACGGTCCAAACGGTCTCATCGAAATAGCGGGGCTGCCAAAGGGCTCCCCGCTTGCCGCGTCTCGAGTTGACGCGGCGCATTGAGGCCACCTTCACCGCGTCTATCACTTGCGGAAGGGCGTCATTCTCGGCCGGAGCGATGAAGGCATGCCAGTGGTCTGGCATAAACACGTACCCAGTAAGGAGGAACTTCCGGCGTGCGCGTGCACCCCTAATCCCCTCCGCCAAACAGGCAAAGTCCGCGTCAACCAAGCACAACCGGGTTCGCAGAAGGTTGCAGGTAATGAAGAAGATTTTCCCTGAGGTGAGTATCCGGCGCAAGCGCGACATAAGGTGAATTGTAGCGCAAGGCTCGCTCTCCAGCCTTGCGGCTTTTCCACCGCGCCGTGGTTTTGACGGCGCGGCTTAGGAAAACTCGGATTATCTTGTTTGCGGCGCGGCAAGAACCCGCGCCGCTGGAAGGGCCGCAGGGCCGGAACGCGGGCCCTGCGCTACCTCTTGGCCGAGTGGCTGGGAATTTCTGCTTGCTGTCGACGAGGCTGAAGCCTCCGTGGCCCCAGGGCGAAGGCCGCATCATCACGCACCAATCCCCCCTTGCCGCAGAAGCGAAGCAGCACGGACGGGATCGACTCGCGGCACAGCAACCCCCGCCCGATAATCGCGCACCCCGACCCCCAAATCCCACATCCCAGCCTTTCCGACCTCGCGCCCGTTTTTGCATCTCAAATCTGCAGTTCCCGATTTTTTCCCCGCTCGTTCTTGAATCTCGAATCTGAAATCTTGAATTCCCGTCCCCCCGAATCCCGAGTCCCGGCTTTCCCGCCCTCGGGCTTGTTCTTGAATCTCAAATCTGCAATTCCCGATTTTTCCCCCGCTCGTTCTTGAATCTCAAATCTTTTTGAATCTTGAATCTGGAATCTCCAATTTCCGACCCCCAACTCCCCAGCCCCCAGGCCCCGAATCCCGCCCCTGACACCTGACACCCGGCACCTGACCCCTGCTCTTCCCCCTTGCATCCCACGGTAATAAGTTGTTTAATGGCGTCATCCTTACGCCAGCCCGGGAATCCCTGGGAGGTTAGGCGTCATGAATAAACTCCCCTCCTATTTTAGGAGGGGGCAGGGGGTGGTAAACCTGGAATGACCATCAATCACCGTTGGCGCCGTTCCCTGGCCCGCCGGCTGCGAAGGGTTTTCGTAGGTCACTTATACGAGGGTTAGTGGCGAAAGATTCTGGGCCTTGAAGCTCACATGATTCAGCCAGGAGCAATGCTTCTCGTGACCTCGCTTTCGGCCCTCATGAGCGCCGTTCAGGTGTCTCCGGAGGAACCAGTGTGGTTTTGGTTCACGAACTGCGGAGGCCCCGCCATGACGCTGGAGGTCCGGCTGGACAAGACGATCATTTTCAAATCGTCATTCCCACTGTGTCACGCAAATCGTTCGAGCTTCTCCGGAAAAGGCGAATTCAAGAGACTTCAATTCGCTTTCAAGCCGCCTCGGGCAATTGTGTGGAAGGGGTATAGAAGTGAAGAGGGCGATCCCACTCCTGCGAATCAAGTGATTGAGGCTCATATCTGGCTGGCCGGGAGTGACCCGGATGCACTTTTATTAGGCGCCGTTTTCACCAGTTCGAACACGATTTACATGAACTCGATTCATGTCGCCCGTCCGGGGCGACGAGATCAAACGGAGATGGCTCCGGGTTTGGTTATAACGACGTATCCGCCCAAACGTGCTAAGGAGAAGATTCAGTAATCGGCGCCCAGGGCCGTGAAGCAGCGTCCCTACGCCCGAGGATTTAGCGCGGTCCCATTTTGGCGATCGCAGTTAAACTTAAGGGAAAGGTACAGACCTCAATGACAAAGGCCTGCGCCAATCCGCCCAAATTGGTTCATAAGAGGAGGTCACCGTGTCTGTAAACAGCTTTCGCCCTCGTAAATTCGAAGATTTCGAAATCGTGAACGATGACAACAGGGTGATAGGCCACATCCGCGTAAAACCCAGCGGCGTGCTGTGGGCCCCTACCGACGCCAAAATGTGGTACGGAGTTTCACTCAACGAGTTCGCGGCCTACATGCAGCAGAACGGCAAGAGGCAGGACAAGTAGCGAGCAGCGCGTAGCGCAGAGTGTGTGTAGTTCATACTCTGCGGTTCTTTATTTAGTAAACATCCACTTCTTGTTAATGCATCGAGGCCGCGTCGCATGTGCGAGTCCCGGAAGAGCCGCAGAGTCTCAATGGCAGAGACTCTGCGCTACCGGCTCTACACCGCCGCCGGTGCCTAGAGGTATAGTCGGGCCCATGAAATGCCTTTCACTTGTTTTGGTACTCCTTGCAGTAGTTCCCTGCAGCGCTCAGACGCCGTGCGCTCCCGCACAACTCTCGGACGCTGCCGACCGGGTCCACCGCATCCAGGAAGGATTGAAGCAGGTCAAGGTTGAGGAAATGGATACCAACGTTCCAGCCGAAGCGCGCGACCTGATCACACAACTCAAAGTTGCCCTGAGCTGCACGGCGGACGCAGCTCTCGCCGGTGCCGGACCGTCGGTCGATCCGGTCGAACTTGAGCAAAGGCTGGCTCATGTTCTCAGCGCAAATCCACCGCAACCGCCCGAGGATGCTGTCGTTGCAAAGGACGACCACCGATTCGATGAAGCGCTCGGTTCTTATGGACACAACCTGAGGGTCCAGGTGACCCGGCCAGCGAGCGTCGCCCGCCTCATCGAGGTCGAGTTTTCCATCAATATCGAGTGCGGCCAAGATCACATGCTCCTCTTATATGCGCTTGGCAACGGCGCATGGCACCGGCAAATGCGTTGGCAGGCGTTGCCTCTGAAGCAGGTCTCGGACGCGTTCGGAGATTTTTTCCTCGTAACCATATTGCCGGCTCCTGCCGGTGGAAGCTCCGGACCACGCGTGGTCGTGGCACACGGAATGCCTTGGTGCACCTCGCGCTTCAGCGGTTTCGACATGGACGTTCTCTCGCCTGTCTCCGACCCGAATTCCCCGAAGGTTCTCTGGCACACCCAAAGGGGCTACTCCCGTCTTAACTTCACGCCAACGATCAGATCTTCGGAAGACACGTTCGAATTGCGGCTAAACGCACCCACACGGGATCCCATGGCATTCGAACGCCGGGTGATTTATCGATATCAGGTCGACGAGCATCTAGGCGTCCACCGAATTCAACCCATCGCCAGCAACGCCCGAGGTTTCGTGGAGGAATGGCTCGATGCGCCCTGGTCGGAAGCGCAGGCGTTCTTGGCTCAAGGCGCCGCCCCGGCGCTTCAACAGGTCCATCATCTGTTTAAGCCGCCCGTCAAAGACGACGCCGAGTTCGCCAGCTACAGCTATGGACCCGTGCGGGCGTGTGATGCCCCGAAAACATTTCAGGTTCAAATGAACCCGACGCTCGAGAGGTTTGGTCCCCAAAACGAGTCTCAACCACTCCCGACCCGCTATTTTCACGTGCGCGAGAGCGGGAACGGATATGTGATGGTTTCGGCTCCAACGGAACCGGACTCAACCTGTACGGGTCCAATTCTGATGCCCGCAAGCAACAACTAGCCAAGCGGGCAGCCACAGTCAGTGCAGTTCTGACTGTGGGTTCTTCCCCTGATTGCGAAGGTGTATCCTGAGGGTTTCGGGCATGGGAAAAGCCCAGGGACAGAAAAACCTTGACCCTGGCTACCCGCTTGCCGAAGAAACAAGAGATTACGACATTGCAATGCAGCGCGGAAGAAGGAGGCTGGTTCCACGGCCGGCCATATGTGGTGTCCGGACTGTGAGGGGAAATTCCCCCTGTATTTCAGGATCTGTCCTGAGTGTCAGGTCGATCTGGTCGACCAACGTCCGGGTCCGGCGCCCACGCCGAATGTGAAATTGGTGCGAGTGTTTGTCTCCGAAAAGGGAGAGCTCACCGGGGTCGCCAAGTCGCTGCTGGAGGGCGAAAAGATCGAATACCTCGAACGCGGCGAACGTCTTCAGGATCTCTTTGGGTGGGGCCGGCTCTGGACGAGCTATAACTACGTTGTGGGGCCGGCGGAGTTCTGGGTTTGCGAGGATGACGCTGAACATGCTCGAGCGCGTTTGGTGGGGTTAGGGGCGCCGGCCCCAGAGGACACGGTGCCCTCGGATGATGACGCCGGACAAGCTGGTAGCGGGCAGCCATAGTCAGCGCAGTTTTGACTGTGGGTTCTTCCCCTGATTGCGAAGGGACACCCTGAGGGTTTCGGGCATGGGGAGTGTTAGCGATCATCGGAAAACGTATTTTTTTGAATGGCCGGCCGACCGGAATCGCCGTGGGAAGGAGGGAAACGGATCAATCCAGAGACTGTGGCGACCGCAGATCGCACACTGGCATACGGTCGTCCTCTGAGCAGGCGCCGGCGAAGTGATCGGCACAATACCTTGACCTGTCACGGGAGGTTGCGACGCCCGCTCGCGATAGCGCTGCTGACAACGCCGATGGGAATCCCTCCCTAGGTCACTTTGCTGGTAGCGACAGTTGGCGTCATGTCTCTGCCGCCGCCGCACTTCCGACCGGCATTCCGGACTGCAGTAGCGCTGGCCACGGTCGCAGCTGACACAGATCGTGAATAAGGCCCGGCAAGCCGCGTGGCCGCAAATCCGAAGGCGAAGAACAGCGTTGTCGTCGATGTTCACATCCGCCATAAAGAGATTATGCCACCGTACACAGGATGAATTGCATTTGTCGGCACCAGCCACAGGCGCTGGTTGGTGCGGGCTTGACCTTCCCAACTTCCGGATACCCCGTAATACATCCAGAACACGTTCCAGAGGCAATCTGCATTCCCCCGGCCCCTGATGCCAGCTCCTCAACCCTTGCCGGCTCGCGCTCCTGCGCAGGTTGCGGTGCGCACCTTAATCGTCAGGTAAATGAGTTATTGCGCGAAGAAGCCTATTTCCTAAACCATGCACCCAGCTGCGATGACGCCGCGAATGGGGAAGTATAAGTTAGCGCAGGTGTCAGGGTGCAGAGATCAGGGAACAGAAATTAGGAATCGCAAAATTCATACTTGACATTTTGACAGATAATCCACTACCCTATGGTTGTGGATCAATTGGGCACAACATTTGCTGCTTTGTCCGATCCAACCCGGCGGGGGATGATCGAACGACTCTCACATGGTCCTGCCTCTGTGCATGGATTGACGGAAGCGTTTGCACTCTCGCAGCAGATGATTTCAAAACATATTGCCTACCTGGTGCGGGCGCGGATTGTGATCAAGACGAAGCGTGGACGAGAGAGTGTGTGCACGCTTAGGCCAGAGGCGATAAAGACAGTCAGCGACTGGGCAGCTTATTATCGCCGATTCTGGGAAGAGAGTTTCGACAAGCTGGATGCAGTTGTGAATCAAATGAAAAAAACGGAGGTCAGAGATGACAAAAAACACGGTTAACGGGACAGAGCGGATGGTTGTCACAAGAGTTTTTGATGCCCCACGCGAATTGGTTTGGAAGGCGTGGACAGACCCGAAATATGTGATGCAGTGGTGGGGGCCGAAGGGTTTTACTGCGCCCTTTTGCGAGATCGATTTTCGCGTGGGAGGAAAATTTCTCTGCTGCATGAGAGCGCCGGATGGCCAGGAGTTCTGGAATGCGGTTGAATACCACGAGATTGTTCCGCACGAGAAGATCGTTTCCTTGATGTACTTTTCGGACTCGAAGGGAAACAAGATTGATCCTGCGCAGCTAGGAATAGAACATGAGGCCATAGAGGGTGCGTACGACGTGACCATCTTTGAGGATCTGGGAAACGGCCAGACGAAACTCACCTTCATTGGAAATGAACCCATGGAGAGCGCGAAGAATAGCGGTCAATTAGAGGGCTGGAACCAGATACTCGATAAACTTGCCGCAGTTGTTGCGGGGTTGGCGCAGGCGAAATAAGAAGCTGAAGTTTTGATGATCGTCATGCGCGAGATACTGAACCTAAAGCAAACGCCGGTCCATCCCGGAGGACCCAGCTAAGGTGGAAGTGGAAAGCATTCTTGGACGATTTGCCGGATAGGCCGGGCGGGTAGCCACAGTCAGTGCAGTTCTGACTGTGGGTTCTTCCTCTGATTGTGAAGGTACACCCTGGGGGTTTCGGGCATGGGAAAAGCCCAGGGTCAGAAAAACGCTGACCGTGGCTACCCGCTCAGCCCCTACAGAGCGCGGAATACCATAGCCCAGGGCGCAAGCCCTGGGGAAAAGACCTCTCACCCCGTCGACGGGAAGCACTGCTTCCCCGGCACCCCTCTCCCGCGCGGGCGGGAGAGGGGAAGGGGGAGAGGGAGCGCTCACCTACGCACGGCTGGCGCCGTGGGCCACAGGATGTCGCCCGCCCCACGGGCTGGCTTCAGGAAGCGGGCAGCGCAGCAGGTAGCGCAAACTCTTTGGTGTTGAGACCCTGCGGCTTTTCTGGGGTTCGAACACCGGGCGCGTCCTCGAGGCATTAACAAGAGGTGGATGTTTATTAGATAAAGAGCCGCAGAGTGTGAACTACACACACGGTGCGCTACCTGCTTCTCGACCACGCCGGAGGTGACCCATGCCGTCATCGAGAAGCTCGCCCGGCCTTACCACACGCCCGGAAGCAGTCGGTAGCGGGTCCGGGTGCAGTACTCCTCGTAGCCCGGCAACTCGCGGCGCAGGGCACCGTCTTCCAGCACCGTACGGACAATGAAGGTGGCCATCAGCATCGCGATCGGAGCAAAACCCCATGCCGAGCCGAGAATCAGCGCGCCCCCGGGCAGTAACAGCATCAGCCCGGAATACATGGGGTGACGCACCACGCGATACGGTCCCGTGGTGATGACGTGATGGCCAAGCTCGGTCTGAACGCGGACCTGCCTTTCGAGGAAGGGATTCTCGGCGATCGCCAGGAAAATGGGTACGAATCCCAGGAGCTCCAGCGCGATGCCAGGCCACACCCAGGCCGCGCTTAATTGTGACCACCCGTAGCGGGCGTCGAGGCCGGCCACCGCGTAAAAGCTGAGGAAGCCGACCATCGTCGCGGCGAGCACGAATCTGTCGAATCGCTTGACGCCCGGTTGCCGCTCCAGCCGCCGGCGCATCAGGTCCGGGTTCTTGCGCCTCAATACGGCGTAGCTCACCCCGGCGATGAGCAGCAATGAACCGACGAAAAGCCAGCCGCGCCACCAATCCAGGCGGCCCGCGAAAGCAAATGGCAGCAGGAAAGTGAGCGCGCGGAAGATGGCCCGGAGGGCCAGCTTCCAACTTGGGGTCTGTGCCGACATTGAACAGCCTGCCTTCCCATTTATAGTCTCCCTCGAATCGCACACTCTGCAACGGATGGTTCTGGCCGGGAGGCGGTGCATCTCAAATGGGCTTGGACGTGACGATCCAGGATTTCCTCTATCGCATCCTGACGGACTCGGTTCTGCACCCAGCGGCTTCCGCTGACGCCCTCTTCTCCATCTCCATCCTGTCCCTCCCGAGGCACTTCCGTGGCACTCGGAAGGGGCCAGCGCTGCCTTCTCCGCGTGCCGAAAAGCATGGACTGACTCATTTCGAGCGATCTCTCCTACCCCTCCTTCGACCTGTCTGCTGCACCGCCGTGGCGTCCTGTCAAGTTGGCGTTGGCAACGCCACGTCCTGCTGCGCCAGTTCCAGCTATCTACCGCTCCAGAACCACGCGGAGCCCCACAAATTGGGTGAAACGCGCTGGGGACTGGCGATCCAGTTGGACGAGTCGGCCATTCGGTAAGTATGCGCGCTGCTTGAGTTCTGTCCGGATGGCCCGTCGACCGGAATGTATCAACTCTCAGACCGCAGCGTATGGAACTGTCACAGTGCGCGGCTGACGCGGGCGCTGGACTGATAGGCTTCGCGTCGGGCCTAGCGATTTTGTCTGTGCGAATATCCAGTCCCTTGCTCCTCCAAGGTTGTACGCGATCTTCCAAGTTTCCATGTTGACGAAAGCATGTAGCGCGGAGGCAGCCGCTGTTTGGCTTCCTCCGCGCTACCGGCTCATTTCGATACGGGGCCATTTCAAGAGCGTAGGATTACCTGCGATATTGCTCGTCACTGACCTGTTCCATCCAGTCGACAACCTTACCGTCCTTCTTTTCCTGAATGGCGATGTGCGTCATAGCCGTGGTCGGCGTGGCCCCATGCCAGTGCTTCTCGCCGGGGGAGAACCAGACCACGTCACCGGGCCGAATTTCCTCAATCGGGCCTCCCCAGCGCTGCGCCCAGCCGCAGCCGGCCGTGACGACGAGAGTCTGCCCGAGTGGATGCGTATGCCATGCCGTCCGCGCACCCGGCTCGAAAGTTACGCTGGCGCCTTGAACAAGTGCCGGATCGGGCGCCTGAAATAGTGGATCGATCCGTACCGTGCCAGTGAACCACTCGGATGGACCCTTGACGGAAGGTTGCGATCCAGTTCTTTTGATCTCCATATCTCGTATTCCCTCACTTGATGTTTCGTTATTTGATTGTCCTATTCCTTAGACCGCTCGAACTGGTAAGCCAGTTCCGGGCCCCGTTTCCCTCGTACGCGAGCTGCGCGACGAGCGGAGCGAATGGCTCCGTGTAACCTGGCATCCGTAGGGGGCCAGCGTCGACCGGATCGAAAACCGCGTCACGGATCAGCTCAGCGGCCACAGCTTTGCCGCTCTCGTCGTCACCGCAGTATATCAGACTCGAACGGCTGGCCTTGCGCTGGGCTGCGCTACGGGCTGGGATTGATGAGTTTCACAAGCGTCGGCGTCGGATCTTGAGGGTTCTCGAAGCGGAGCAGCTTATCCGTTCTCATCTGGATCACTTCGATCCATTCGGGATGGGTGAAGATGTAGAACTGCCCTTTCTTAATCGCTTCGAAGACCATATCGGCGACCTGAAGAGGAGGCATCGCCGCCTCGATTGCGGCCTTAAAGATCTTCAATCCGGCTCGCATTTCCGGGGTCATCTCAACGGGTTCGTTTTTGAGAACTGCTGGTCTATGACGCTCGGCGTTCGCGATGTCTGTGCGCACAAGACCCGGACAGAGAACGGATACCTTGACGAGGGCGCTTCTGCGTTGGAGCGTGAAGTAGAGGCTTTCGGACAGCGCCACCACGGCGTGCTTGGTCGTCGAGTAAGGAGCGGAAGCGCCCCCTACAATGAGCCCTGCGGCCGAGGCTGTATTGACCACGTGGCATTCCACGTTCTGCGCCAGCATAAGAGGAGTGAACACCTTGACGCCGTGGATCACCCCCCACAGGTTGACGCCGATGACCCACTCCCAATCGCTCCACGTGGCCTCCCACGCGGATCCTCCGGCGCCGACGCCTGCGTTGTTGAACAGAAGGTGGACCTGGCCAAAGGCATCGAGCGTCTGGCGGGCCAGTAGGTCCACGTCAGCCCGGTTTGAGACGTCGGTTCTCACGCTGAGCACGGTTCCGCCCAGAGCTTTCAGTTCGGTTTCTGCCTTGGCGAGGTTCGCATGATCGATATCGGCGAGTACCGTTTTCATGCCCTCGTTAACGCAACGCTCGGCAATCCCCCGTCCGATGCCGCTCGCCGCGCCGGTAATCACCGCGACTTTGCCTTTGAACTCTTTCATGCTGTCCTTCTCTTTATGCTTTCTAGGCGCCTTAGAATGTTTCAGCCAGGGTTCTGGCGAAAGCGGGCGGCCAGAGATCCGCCGATGGATGTCTCGGAGGTTCGCGCCAGCGAACCGTGGTTACCCATCGGCCATCGCCCCGGAGTCCGGCCTCGGGGGCCGCAGACCTCAGAAAGCCGAGCTCTGCGCCAGTTCCCATGGCAATGCCTGAGTGTTGAGCCCCGAATATTCTACCGTCCCCGGGTCGCGTACATCGAAAAAATCCACGTATGCGCCACCCGACAGAACGCAACCGGGGAACATGTTTCTTGCCGTTCAGAGACCTGTCATTTTCTCCAAACGCTCTGGGTATCGAGATCCTTCCACCTTGATTTTGGAGGCGGCGATATCGATGTCGCGGACGTCGCCAGGCGTAAGTTCGACTGCAAGTGCTCCGATGTTCTCTTCCAGGCGGTTCAATTTCGTGGTGCCGGGGATGGGAACGATCCACGGTTTCTGGGCCAGCAGCCAGGCGAGTGCGATCTGAGCAGGTGTGGCCTTCTTCCGTTCCGCGATGCTGCCGAGCAGATGAATCAACGCCTGATTCGCCTTGAGAGCCTCCGGCGTGAAGCGCGGCAGAGTGCTGCGGAAATCGGAACTGTCGAACTTCGCGTTTTGGTCGATTTTGCCCGTAAGGAAGCCCTTTCCCAACGGGCTGTACGGAACCATTCCAATTCCCAGTTCCTCCAGCGCGGGCAGCACTTCCGCTTCCGGCTTCCTCCACCAAAGCGAGTATTCGCTCTGGAGAGCAGTGACCGGCTGGACTGCGTGGGCGCGACGAATCGTCTTTGCGCCTGCCTCGGAAAGTCCGAAGTGCTTGACCTTGCCTGCTTGGATCAGTTCCTTCACCGCGCCGGCGACGTCTTCGATCGGCACGTTTGGGTCAACCCGGTGCTGATAGTACAGATCGATGACATGCGTTCTGAGCCGCTTGAGCGAGCCCTCGGCGGCCTCCCTGATGTGCTCCGGCCGGCTATTCAGACCTGCCGCTCCCGGCCGATTATCGCTGCCACTGAGGTCGAAGCCGAACTTGGTGGCGATCACTACTTGTTCACGGAAGGGAGCGAGGGCTTCGCCCACGAGTTCTTCGTTGATGTACGGGCCATAGACTTCGGCAGTGTCAAAGAACGTGACGCCGCGTTCAACGGCCGAACGGATCAAAGAGATCATCTCGTGCTTGTCTTTGGGTGGGCCGTAGGAAAAGCTCATTCCCATGCAGCCTAATCCCAGAGCCGAAACTTCCAAGTTGCTTTTTCCAAGTTTGCGTTTTTGCATTGCTTCTCCTTCGAGGTAGTTTCGCAATTGCTGAACCAACCGTTTTGGTCAGCCTCAAAAGCGCGTCGCCGCCGCTCCTCCGGCCGCCGCAGATGAGGCTGCGAAATTCCGGCTAGGCCCAACGGTAAAGTATAGTCTGCTTACCCTTCGGGCGTTTGCCTAGTTCTCTAAAGTTCTTGCCAGATTCTCCGAAACTCTACCAAAACTGTGGTTCCCGTTCCAGGCCGCTCGCAGCCTATCGGCAAAAGACACATGTCGGAAATGAACTCTGTCCATATGTATGCGTCCCGTCGAACCGTGCCAAGCAATCTAAGGTGGGGCCGAAGGGAAGAGCCCACGGTTAGGAATGCGCTGAGCGTGGCTGCCCGCTTAGAGATCGCGGTGTCAACGTCGCGTCAAGGGCTGCCCCCTGTCCTCACCTGTTGTAGGTACCGCGCTACTCGGCGATCCAGCTCGTCGGGGTAGCGGAATCCAAGAAAGCCGGCAACCTCCTTGGCTACCTTGCGGAAGAGAGAAATCGTCTTAAACAGAGCGTCCCAATTGTCTTCGAGGATCGGCCCAACATACGTCTGTTCGAGTTCCTTCCAGATCGACCGCTTAAGTAGCTTTTTTAGCCCCTTGCCATAAGCACCCGGTTTCACCGACCACTGGTGATCAATCTCTATTCGCCATTCCAACATCCGCCGCAGATTGACCTGCTTCATCCTTTGATCAAGGTTGTACTTGAGTGGCAGGAGATCGCCACGCCAGAGGTGTTTTGCAACATACGTAGATTCATGAAAGAATTCTTCCACCAAGGTCTGGAATTCAACTTCGGTTGGCCGCGCAGGAATGTGAGCCTTGTGAGTCGGAGCCGGCAGTCGATCTGTCAAGTGGTCCTTGTCCAGCAAAACCGAGTATCCAATGTCCAGCTCCCGCGGAATCTTCGGCTCCGCCGCGGTCTGTTTCAAGAGAGCGACGGGCCACAAGGTGAAATCAATTTTGGTGCCGTCTGCGTACTGGGTTATATAAGCGAAACGGCCATAGCCGAGTTGATCGTGGATTGGGTCCCGGTAGACAACTAGAACGTCTCCGAAGCTGTTCAGCCATTCTCTGTTCTCGAAGAACGGGTGGACGTCTTTTACAGTAATGATGACGTCGTAATCGGAAAAACGATCGAGGGTCGCACGGGGAGTCGCGCGGGAACCTGTCAGGAGCACCGCACGCACCGATCTAGCTGTGTGAGCCCATTCGATGATGCGCGCTAGAACGTCATCGAGCATTAATCACCACACTCAACAGCCTGTCCGTAAAAGACTCTAGCATGCACGGGGCGCAGACACGGGGTATACGTCTAGAACAGAGGTTTGGGACACACAACCGTAATAAGCCAGACTTCGCTGAACGCAGAGCCGTTCACACTCGTCACTCCTCCTCTGCATTTGCCATTGATGTCGACAGTCTGATAGAGCGACCCATCTATGATTTCCGTGGGTGGCGCATAGAGAGAATCTTTCGTTTTGATATTTGTGAGCCTCTGTGCCTCTGCGGTGCGAAGGATTTCAGGGAATTCCGCTTCATTTGCTGTAGGCTAGTGCGGGTGTGACGATGTCTTCCACAGCCTGGGGATCGCCGGCTGCGGGACCGTACCACACGCTCCCGCCGAAGGTGGTGATGTAAATCCGATCGCGATTCTGGGGGTCGGGAATAACCCGATGACCCCATTTGAAATTGTAGCCGCGGATACGCTTCCAGGTTTCGCCGCGGTCGAGGGAGCGCCAGGCGGAAGACTCAAACCCACAGGCGTAGAGAACCTTCGGGTCGCGGGGGTCAACCGTGATATCGTAAACGTGTTGGTCCTGCGAGAGCACGGTTCGCCAGGAATTGCCGCCGTCGGTGGAAATGAAGATTCCGCCGTCCACTGCCCCCTCCGGCACGTTCCGACCCCAAGCTGCCAGGTAAAGCCGATTCGGGTCGCCGGCATCGATGGCCAAACCGTTTGGGCCATTCACACCTTTTGGTAAGGTGATGGGTTCCCAGTGCTCGGCCCCGTCGCGCGAACGGAAGAGCGCGCCGTCCTGCGCATTGCCGAAGCTGCCGTCTTCGCTGCGGCGCGCCAGGATCAAGTACAGCATTCCATTCTTATCGCGCGCGAGGCGCCAGGCGAAGGGCTCTGCTCCCGGCAGGCCCTGGTTGCGGAGCGCCCAGGTTCGGCCGCCGTCCACGGATTTGAAAACTCCTTTGCCCAGGCCGGTTACGTAAAGAACTCGGGCGTCCACCGGGCTGGTGGGATCCAGCAGGATGTGCGTTGCGGCGGTTGGAGACATGCCCTCGTTGGAGGGCCGCCAGGTCTTGCCGCCATCTTCGCTGAGGCACACGCCGCCGTCGTAGCGTGCCGGAGAAGTGCGGCGCCACATTTTGGGACGAGGCAGGTCGTGCACATAACTCATCACGCCCCACACCCGGCCTTTCACGGCCGGGTCGAAGGTGATCCAGTACGTGGTGTTCGTCCACCGGCGCGGCACGCCCGGGGTCGCGCTCGTCCAGCTCTGGCCTCCGTTTTCGCTGCGAAACAAGCCGATGTCGGTGTAGGCAATGAACACCCGGCGCGCATCGTAGGGGTCAAAGAAGACTCCGTAATTCGTGGTCACATCGAGGCCGGTGCTGGTGTAAGTCCCATCCGTCAAGCGGCGAGAATAGACCGCATCCCAGGTTCGCCCGCCATCGAGCGTCCGCATCGTGCGGCCGAGATCAGTGCGATAGCATATATCGGGATCGCCCGGAGCCACTCCCAGCGACTCGCTCGGTTCACCCCAACCCGTCCCAAAGCGCTCGGAAATCCACGCGTCGTGGACATTGGAGGCCGGCGCACTTCCCTCTTTCCACACCAACTCCCAAGTGGCGCCGGCGTCACGGGTCCTGGCCACCCCGTGAAAGAGTTCGCCGCCGCTGCGAAGGTTCTCATAGGAAATGTAAGCGACTTCGGGATGCTGAAGGCAGGTTGCCACGCTGGTCAGCTCAGCCATCGCCGGGCCCGGTTCGGAACTGTGGAGTGGAGCAGCGTCCGCTGGGTTCCAGGTGGCGCCGCCGTCGGGGGAGATAAAGATGCCGTGAGCGGAGCCGCTTCGCCGTCCTCCCCCCGCTATCATGTAAACGACCAATTGCTGCGCGGAAGAGAACCCCGCTGACATGTCGATGGCCTGACCAACGCCCGCCGCGGCAGGGCCCTGTTTCCATGCACCTGCCTTGCGGACGGCAACGGAATTCTCTCCCAGGACGTAGAGAGTGCGGTCAGTCGGCGGCGAATGCGGATCAACAAATATTTTCCGGCCGCCTGCGGAAAGAGCCGCCGCGCGTTGCCAGTTCGCGCCCCGATCGTTTGAGAGGTAGAGCCCCACGCCTCCCGCTTCGCCGATCGTCGCGTAAAGCTTCTGGGAGTCGGTGGGGTCTACAGCCAGGGCCTGGACGTGGCCGGACGGTCCCTGAGGAGTGAGGACCTGGGGACTGGCATGGTCATCCGGCATGATGAGCCGGGCACCGGAGTCGGAAGGGTAGACGAGAGACCAGGTGCGACCTCGGTCGGCGCTTCGCCACAGGACGTCCGCGCCGGCGTAAATCACCTGGGGGTCGAGGGGATCGAAGGCAAAGAATCGCACCGGACTGCGAAGATCAAACTGGCGCCACGATCTGCCCCCGTCCTCGGATATGTAGGCGCCCGTCATGTCACAAGCCACCAGCACCAGATCCGGATCGTGCGGGCTGACTGCGGGGTAAAACTGCGCGCCCCCACCTCCCGGCCCCAGGATGCGCCACGCGTCAAGACGCGGTGCCGAATAATTGGGCCCGCTCTGTGCCACGGGAATTGCAGCCCAGGAAACGAACAGAGCCATGAGGGCCAAGCAAAGAGTCAATAATTGGAAGAAGGGTCTTCTCATAAGGAGGCCTAGGCGCCGCTCAAGTCCGCCCGGGGACAGCCCGCCGTCGGGACGCATACTCAGGGTGAGCCTGCGGCACGAGACAGATCGCAGACACAACCCCCCTGCAATCCCCACGAGGATTACGTCAGCTTAGCGCGGTCGATAGCCCCAAGAGATATTGGCTGCTCTTAGTGCTTGGCAAGCTTGTCGGCCATCGAAAGCAATAGCCGGCGGTTCGTGCTCGACATGCTCTCAAAAGACTTCACCAGCCGCTTCACAGGCTTTCCCAGGCTCATCTGTTCAGGAACCTTGGGCGCGGCAGGCTTTCCCTCACCCTGGTAGAGCAGTTGGTACGTTTCCACTTCCAACGCTTTGGCAAACTTCTCCATGGTGGCCAGCGAGGGAGCTGTGTAGCCACCCTCGACGCGAGAGATGTACGAACGCAAGAGCCCGGATCGCCGTTCGATGTCGCCTTGCGAAAGACCTTTGACTTCCCGTAATTGTCTTAATCTTTTTCCGACGTCCATGGGCCGATTAGAACAGAAATAAAACCCCATGTCAATGGTATTAACTTAATGCCTTAACAGCTTGCTAAACTCGATATGATAGCTTCTCACGGTTCTCCACAAGGTAGCGCCCGCAATCCGAATCTCACATCTTGAAACATCAAGGATAGATACCCCCCGCTTGGCGTGGGCCTCAACCTTCGTGGGGTTCCGCCTCCTGCGCCTTGGGGCCCTTGCCGGGGGGCTCCTCGTCGGCACGCCCGCGGGAGGAAACCGGAGGCTGCTTCCCTGCCCGCGCGGCCTCTGCCGCCAGCCATTCTGCCAGAAACAGACTCAATGTACACCCTGCCGCCTCCGTCAAGGCGGGAATCAGAAGCCCGAGATCCGACTGCTCGGCCAAATCCCGATCATTGCTGTCTGTGATAGAGAGCACCCGCGCGCCAATCCCGCGGACCTGCGCGGCGGAGCGATGGGCAAGCTGTTTGATCTTGGACCGCGAGCCCGAAAGAAACAGTACCGCGGCATCACGCCGGACAAGGCTTGCCAGCTCACTCGAGAACTCCGAGGCTTCCATTCCTTCCGCCCGCAGGCCGGCCAGGGCGCGCAGGCGCCGCGCCGCACGCCGGGCGGGAAAATGATAAAAACCTCCCCCCACAATCTGTCCGTGGGGAAAACGCCTCAGTTCCTCTGCCATCGCACGGACCACGACCGGAAGCTGGGTATGCACCCAATCGATTTGGGCGGGAAGCTCCTCAAATTCCCTCAACAGGGAATCCCATTGGGGTTCGGGGCGCTTCAGAACACGGGCTGCTTCGAGCGCCAGGTAATTGAGCGCGGCATGGAGGCAAATGACCACAGCGGGGACATCTCCATCGCCCTCGGCGCGGACGAGCAGAACCTGATCTGCCAACTTCGCCAGGGAGCTGTCAGGCGTGTTGGTCAGCAGCACTAGCGTGGATGCGCGCCGGCGCAAGACTCGCACCAACTCCTCGGCTTCCGCGCACGCACCCGCGGCCGAGATCATCACGAGCACCGGCCTCGGCCGCAAAAGGGAGGGCGTATAGTTCCGCAGAACCTCCGCAGGCCGCGCCACGACCGGTAAGCCCAGGAAGGCCTCGAGCGCATAGCCTGCCGCCAGGCCCAGTGCGGCGCAACTTCTCGTCCCGCAAACGTAAATGGGCCCGTCGCCCCACCGGATCTGGCGTATGGCGGTTTTGTACTCGCCGGGGGCCTTCTCCAGAGTCACGCGGAGCGCGCCAGGGATGGCCTGAATCTGCTGTCGATTTCCCATAAGTCTCCAGCCGGGGTCAAATCCCGCCCCTTGAATAAGGAACCTGTGGGGGGTTGGCCGCGGCGGCAGCTCGGGGAAACTCTCTCTGCGTAAAGGTGCGCGCAGACAGGTGCGCCCCGAAAAGTAAAATCAGGGCGCCGATATACGCCCAGAAAAGCAAAGTTACGGACAAGGCAAAGGGTCCATACACCTCGCGAAAACGGAACAGGGGGAGGGTGAAGGTGTAAAGGAACTTGCCCACCTCCGTCACCACACCCGCAACCAAGGCGGCCGGAAGTACGTGGATAACCGGAACCGGCCCGTTGGGCAGGACATAGTAAATCAGGAAAAAGATAGAAACCGCAAGCGGGATAGAGGCTATCTCCAGTGCAAATTGGGAGATTGTCGAGACCAGACCCCGGGAGGGAATCCACCCCAGCGCGGAGGTAATCATCCATTGCAAACCCGTGGCGGCGAAAATGTAGGAGAGAGCGAGCCCGCCGGAAACAAACGCGAGAACAAGAGATACCGCCTGGTTCTTGAGGAAGGAACGATTGCGGTCGAAGCACCACACCTTATTCAAAGCGATCTCGAGCGGCAGGAAAACGCCCGAGCTTGTAAAGAACAACATGAAGAACGACATCAATTGCAGCCGCGGGCGTCCCTGTGCCAGCACACTCAAATTGCGAATCACTGACTCTGCCCCGGCGGGGAGGTGAATTCGCAGGGTTTGCAGAACCACCTGGTAAGCGCCTTCCCAATGCAGCCACCGCCGGCAAATGGCCAGCAAGATCAAAGTGAAGGGGAAAAAAGAGAGGTAGGCGTTGGCCGCAATCGAGAAGGCATAGGCGTGGACCTCCGTCGCGAAGAGGTACCGCAGGCTGGGGAGAAGGAGGTTCGCCACGCGACTGCGAGCCAGGCCGTCCCTCCCGGATTCTGCCAGTTGCGATGCCAGCTTTGGATTCCACATACGAAAAGTCGCCGGCGACGGATTGACTCCATTGCCGTTGTGGCGATATATCATCGCCTCTGCGTCTTCCGCCAGGGTTTTTTCAGCCCCTTGCTTGAGAATTGTGCCAGCATTCTAGAATGGCTTCAGCCCCGGCATAAGCAGCGCGCGGCAGTGCCATGGCCTGCGCGTTCTTGCGAAAGCGCCGGCGATCTTCGGGGCTGGAAAGAAGGTCATACACAATCGCTGAGATGTCTTCAGGCTCGCGCGCCCAGCGGCCCACCTGCCATTTCTCGATGTAATCGCACAAACGCCGCTCATTCCCGGGCTGGGAGGCAAAATCCACCAGCGGCAGCCCGCCGTTGATGGCGTCATTCACCGACGAAGCTCCCGGCTTGCTTAACAGCAGATCTGCCGCCGCCATCCATTCAGGGACATTGTTCACCCAGCCGTGTACTCTGGAATGGGGGTTGTCTTGACAGCATGATTGTGGGGCGGTTTTGATTTGGGAAATGCTCAGATCCTGTTCTTGCAAGTACTGCTCCTCGCCGATGAGGACAGGAGGTTTCTGCTGCTGCTCCGCATGGCTGCGACGACAGGACGTGCCGGTGAGACTCGGGCGTTTTCGATCGAGAGCCACATGCGCTTGTCCACTTGCAGGATCCACACGGGCATCTTCATCCAATCTGGTTTCAACCGGAATTTCCGTTTTCGAATTCCGACCGACCGATGAACATACACCCGACCGACCCTGATTTCAATCGTCGTCCGGTCGGTGCTGGCTGGTCCCTTTCCGTACCCCTTGCGCACAGCAGACCTTGCGCACAAAAACCCTCTGGGGTGGTATAATCATAAACTTCAGGCACGGGGCCTGAATCCGGACAATCTTATTACGAAGGCGCCATGCGGCGTCTTGCCCCGTAACTTCGATTACTCACGTTTCGTTCAGCGACTAGAGGAGCAAACATGAGAGGGAAGAAGAAGCTGCGGAACCAGCCGGAAGGCTTATCGCGACGTGACTTCTTGAAGGGCGCCAGCATGGCGGTTTCGACCGGGTTGTTGGCCGCGCCGGAGGCCGGCGCAACCGCGCCCGAGCACCAGCCGGAAATCCTCGGCCCGGGACCAGTCCCCATTACTTTGCGGGTCAACGGCAAGCCCCACACTCTGAAGGTTGAGCCCCGCGTGACATTGCTCGATGCTTTACGCAATCGGCTTGACCTGACGGGCGCCAAGAAGGTGTGCGACCGCGGAGTTTGCGGCGCCTGCACGGTCCTCATGGATGGGCGGCCCGTTTACGCATGCAACGTGCTAGCCATCGAAGCGGAAGGTCACAACTTGGTGACGATCGAAGGTCTCGCGACGGAGGACAGACTTCACCCCGTCATGGCCGCGTTCGTCAACCACGACGCGCAACAATGCGGCTTTTGCACGCCGGGCTTCGTGATGGCGAGCAAAGCCTTCCTGGACAAGCGCCCGAACCCGACGTTGGAAGACGTCGAGCGCGGATTGGGCGGTAACCTTTGCCGCTGCGGAACCTACGCGGGAGTTCGAGAGGCTGTCTTGGAAGCGGCGCAGACTCTGAAGGGAGGGCGCAGCAATGGCTAAGTGCAAATATGATTGGCCGGAGGCCAGTGAACGCAGGCTCATCGGAAAACGCGTCGCCCGCATCGACGGGCCCGCCAAGGCGAGCGGCCGCGCCAAGTACACTTACGACATCAACCCTCCTGGACTCCTGTTCGCCAAGATCTATCGCTCACCCTATGCCCACGCCAAGATCACCGCGCTTGACACTTCCGCCGCGGAGAAGGCGCCCGGCGTGAAATCCGTGCGGGTGATTCAAGGGGTCGGAAAAGAAATCCAGTGGGCAGGCGACGAGATTGTGGCTATCGCGGCCGAGAGCGAAGAGCTCGCGGAGGACGCCGTTCGCAAGGTGAAAGTGGAATTCGAGCAGCTTCCCCACTACGTCCTTGAGGAAGATGTGGAGCAGGCCGGCGGCTACGCCAAGGAGGCCGGCGGCGAAAAGAGTGGCGATCCCGACCAGGCCTTCAGCGATCCCGAGGTGGTGATTTCGGAAGGCTATTACGGCATTTCCACCATCACGCATTGCTGCCTGGAATCGCATGGCAACGTCGCGGCATGGACGGGCGAAAACCTGCAAACCTATTCCTCCACTCAAGGCGTATCCGACTTCCCGGGCCAGTTCGGGCAGGCGCTACGCGAGCAAGGGGTGAATGTCCCCGACAATCAAATCGAAACCATCTGCAACTACGTCGGCGGAGCATTCGGCAGCAAATTCTCTCCCGACCGCTGGGGCATTGAAGTTGCACACCTGGCGAAGGCTGCCGGCAAGCCCGTGAAGCTGATGCTCGATCGCAACATGGAGATGGAAGTGGCCGGGGCGCGGCCCTCGGCTTACGCCAAGATCAAGGTGGCCGCGAAGAAGGATGGCACGATTGTGGCTTGGGATTCCCACTCCTGGGGTACGGGAGGCCCGGCCGGCGCCACGATGCCGCCCCTCCCCTATGTGCTGAACATACCCAACAAGACTACCCGGCACACCTCCATCAGCACCCACACCGGCCCGGCTCGCGCCTGGCGAGCGCCCAATCATCCCCAAGCCGCGGTGCTGACCATGTGCGCGCTCGACGACCTGGCGGCCAAGCTGAATATGGACGCCCTCGAGTTCTTTTCCAAGAATGCCGGGCTGGCAGGCGATCGCGCCGAGGTCTATCGCCAGGAACTACAAAAAGCCGCGGAACTGATCGATTGGCAAAAGCACTGGCATCCGCGGGGGGATAAGAGCGTGGGCCGAATCAAGCGTGGCCTCGGTGTGAGCCTGCACACCTGGGGCGGCCGCGGCCACAACAGTAACTGCAATGTGAGCATTCACCCGGACGGTTCCGTGGAAGTCAACCTGGGCAGCCAGGACCTGGGGACCGGCACGCGAACCGTCATCGCCGTCGTCGCGGCGGAGACCTTGGGGCTTCCGGTGGGAGCCATCCAGGTGAACATCGGCGACAGCAAGTACCCTCGTTCGGGGGGGTCAGGGGGCAGCACCACGGTGGGCGGGGTTTCAGCGTCCACTCGCCGCGGCTCGGTTGACGCTTTGGACCAACTCTTCGCGGCGGTCGCCCCCAGCCTGGGTGTGCCGGCCGATCAACTGGTGGCCGCGGATGGAAACATCCAGGCCCAGGGAGACGCCTCCAAGAAACTGAGCTGGAAGGAAGCCTGCGCCAAGCTGCAAGTGAAAACGATTGAGACCACGGGCAAGAACCCCGACGCCACCAAGTGCAAGTTGGGGGACAGTGGCGTAGGTGGCGTCCAGATCGCCGACGTCTCCGTGGACACGGAAACGGGCTTGGTGAAGATCAACAAGATGGTGGCGGTGCAGGACTGCGGCCTCGTCATCGATGTGAAGACGGCGGAGAGCCAGTGTTACGGTGCCCTGATCATGGGCATCACGTACGCGCTCTTCGAAGAGAAAATCATGGACCGCTTGACCGGCCGCATGCTGAACAACAACATGGAGTTTTACAAGCTGGCGGGCATCGGGGACATTGGCGAGCTGGTCGTGCATATGATGACCGGCCCCGGTTACGATGAACGGGGAACGATCGGCTTGGGCGAGCCTCCGGTGATCTCCCCCGGCGCCGCTATTTCCAATGCCGTGGCCAATGCCCTGGGCGTGCGCGTGCCCACTCTCCCGCTTACTCCCGACAAGGTCCTGGCCGCACTCGAGAAAGGAGGGATCGCCTAATGCAGGCCTTCGAATACGCACGGCCCACGACCATCCCGGAGGTAGTCAAGCTGCTCACCGAGGCCAGGGGGGAAGCGCAACTGCTGGCCGGGGGCACTGACCTGCTCAGTTTGATGAAGGACGGGGTGACAAGCCCCGCGCGCCTAGTCAGCCTGCAACACGTCAAGGAACTCAAGGGAATTTCCTTTCGGGAAGGATCAGGGTTACGTCTGGGTGCGAGCGTTACGTTTGACGAGTTGTTGGACAGCAAGGAAGTCCATGTATTCTACCGGGCCCTAGTGCAGGTGGCGTCGGGCGTCAGCAGTCCGCAGGTCCGCAGCACGGGAACCATCGGTGGCGATCTTTGCCAGCGCCCGCGCTGCTGGTACTACCGCGCCGGGTACGGATTGCTGGCGACCCACCAGGGCAAGGCGCTCGTTCCCGAGGGCGACAACCGCTACCACGCCATCCTGGGGAATTCCGGCCCGGCTTATTTTGTGAGTCCCTCGAGTCTGGCGCCGATCTTGATTGCCCTGGACGGTAAGGTAAGACTCCACGGGCCGCAAGGCGCACGCGAGCTTTCCGTGCAGGAGTTCTTTGTAACTCCGAAGAGCGATCAGGAGAGCGAACACGCCCTGGGTCCAGGTGAAATCATCACCGAAATCTTGGTGCCCCCTCCCGGCGACGTCAATATGGCGGTCTACGAGGTACGGCAGAAGGAAGCCTTGGATTGGCCACTCGCCGCGGCGTCGGCGGTGCTGAAGCTCGACGGCGGGAAGGTGAAGAGCGCCCGCGTGGTGCTGGGGCATGTCGCGCCCGTGCCGTGGCCTTCGCCGGAAGCGGAAGAAGCGCTGAAGGGCAAATCGCTGAATGAAGATGTGGCGTGGGAGGCGGGCAAAGCCGCGCTGAGCAACGCGACGCCGCTCTCAAAGAACACTTACAAAGTTCAACTGGCCCGCGTCGCGGTGAAGCGCGCCATCCTGCGTGCGGCAGAGCAAGGCCAAACGGCGCACGGTGACGTTGTGCCGAGCGCCATTCGGTAGCGTAGGCCCGAAAGGCATTCGGCCTTGGAGTGTGCCGCCGCTTGCCCCTACATTGAAGGGAGAGGTGTAATGGTAACTGAACCTGCCCGTCAAATTGCCGAGCCCAAGGTGCAGTGCCGCCTGCTGCGCTCCAAGTGGATGTTTATCGAGGTGGAAGAGGAAGCGAACGTTCCTCGCTCCGACAGCGGCATCTGCTGGTGCGTACATACACAGAACTGCCTGGGGCCGGACGGCCAGGTCGTGACCCCGCAGGCTTGTTCGTCCGACCGGCCCTGCTACGAGCCGCTGTAGGGGCGCATCGCCACGCACCCTAGCCCTCCCCTGCGAGCATTGAATCTGCCGGCAGGGTGTAATACAATATCTCTCGGGCTTTTGTTGAAAATTTGCTTATGGAGGACAGGTCATGCCTAAACTCATGGTCCGTCTGGTCACTGGTGTCGTTCTGCTGGTGGGCCTGACAGTTTCCGGAAGCGCGGCCATCCGAGGAGATTACGTCGAGGTCCGCAGCGCGGACGTTTACACGGGACCTTGCTTTGCCAACTCCGAAGTGGGTTTGACCGGCCAGGAAGCCATTCTTGCCTGGAAAGTTCAGGAGGGCGGTTGGAAGGGCGTCAGCCTGAGCGGGATGAGCGTGGTGGCGGTCGTCATGGCCGGAGCCACGCTGGGAGATCCTTATCACAACCCGTATCCGGCCCACTCCGTGCTGATTCTGGATTCACGGGCGACCGGCGCGCAGCGCACGGCGCTCGCGGAGTTCGCCCGGTCCATGGCCGGCGGCCTGCTGGATCACGTCGTGCGAATCGATACCGCGCCCATCCAGTTGCAGGTTGAACATGGAGATCTTCACGGCGCGGCAAAGTTGCTGGCAGGCAATATCGCCCAGATTGAGACCCGAAGCCTCTGCCATGGCGATCACCTTTGCGGAAATGAATCCGTCTATTACCCGCCGCTGGTCAGCCTCGCGCACTCCATGCCGGCCTTCACGCTGGAAGAATCCTTCCAGGGACAGGGGCTGGGCGTCGTGTGGAAGCATGTGGACAAGCGCAGCGCGTTTGTGGGCGCCTTCACGCTTTAGTCTCCGGGAGCCTCTTAGGTGTCCGCAAACCGCCGCCCATGCTCATCATGCGGTGGCGGTCCCTGGGCCTCTGCGAGACACGGCGCTCCCAGGTGCGGCCGTTCCCGCGTAAGCGGGAATGTACGCCTCTGGCCATTGGAAACGCAACGCGGGCGGGATTCCCGCTTCCGCGGGAATGGCCGTTGTTTAGAGGGGATCCCATTCCAAATGACCCCAAAATCGCCCCTCAGTGGCTGGATAAACGGGAAGCTTCCGGATGGGAGCTTTCCGTTTTGCGTTTATAATGTATTAGCCGCAAGGAGGCTTGGCGATGAAACTACAACGCGTACTCGGACTGATTCTGGCCGCTCAACTCCTGGCCATCGCAACCGCCTGGGGCCAGGGCAGCTACAAAGCAGAAGCCATCGGCGCGGCGCCCGCCGCTGACCTTTCGGCCCCACTCAGCAACCTGCTCGACTCAGCGGGAGCCCGCGTGGTGGACGATCGGGGCGCGATGCTCTGTGAGGTCTGGCTGCGCAAATCCCTGCCGACGAGTTCGAGCTCCAACCCGGCGTCCGACGTTCTTTACGGGGCTCTAACCCCGGGAACCTTGCTGGGAGTTCTGCACTTCCCTGCTGCGGCGACGGATTTTCGCGGCCAGGCGATCAAAGCCGGCTACTACACGCTCCGCTACGTGCTTATCCCCCAGGACGGGAACCACATGGGCGTGAATACCACTCGTGACGCGATTGTTCTGGCGCCGGTTTCAGCCGACCAGAACCCTGACCAGGTGCTGACCTTCGATGATCTGGTAAAACTGGGCCGGCAGGCGTCGGGCACGGCCCATCCCGGTTTCCTGGTGGCCGCGCAACCCAGCGGTGACACTTTCCCCTCGGTTGCAAAGGACGACCAGGGGCACTGGAATATTCAGATGAAGGCGCACCGCCAAAGTGGGGACATACCTCTGGCGTTCACCGTGGTGGGCAAGTGGGCGGGCTAGGGTAGAGGATTTTGCGGGGCGCGGGTTGGCTTGGTTTGTAATGAGGAAATCACAAGATCCAATTCGGTGGCAACCCGGAACGGCGCTGCTCTGCACGCTCGGCAAGCTGCTCGTATTCGGGTGGGCGTTACTGTTTGCTTCCCTTCCGGCCTCCGGGCTGGAGGCCGCCCAAAGCAAGCCGCCGGCCGCGCTCGAAGGCATACTGTTGGCAACGGAAGGCGCCTGCCCCATTCTGAAGACGCATGGTGAAGAGCGGGCGCTCTCTGCGACGACTCCTTACCTTTTCCACACTTTGCAGGACAAGCGGCTGGATGGCCGCGAGGTGCGTGTGGAAGGCGCCGGGAAGCCCGATGGTAGCTTCGAGGTACAGTGGCTCTACACGATCCAGAAGGGCAAGCTCTTTCGCGTGCGCTACTATTGCCGGGTCTGCAATATCGTGGCTCTCGAGCCCGGTCCCTGCGTCTGCTGCCAGCAACCCACCGAACTTCAAGAGATTCCTGTGGAGGAATCGAGGCCGTAGGCCCCTTTTCGCCCCCCACGCGCTCAGTTGACACTCTTCGTCATGCGGTGTTACAAAAGAAAGACCGCTGATGGTCAGCGCAGCACGCCGATACGGTGGGTGTAGCTCAGCTGGTAGAGCGCCAGACTGTGGATCTGGACGTCGCGGGTTCGAATCCCGTCACCCACCCCAGCCGTACAGACTGCGCCTGACGAGATGCGCGTTGAAATTCCCCCCACGAAGAATAAGCGAAACCCCAAAATCACGGCAGTGACAATAAGGCGGCCGTCGCCGAAGCCCTGTTGACAGGCCAACCTGAATTCGTCGAAGATAAGGGTATGAGTATAGAAGCGGGTAGTCACGCTGGCCCCCGGGCCCGGGGTGAAGCGTGCCAGTTGGTCATCCGGAAACAAAGGGACTTCTCCGAGATCTATCAGTTCGTGGCGGGCGGATTGGAGATCGGTCAGCAAGTAGTCATCCTGGCAGGGCCGGCATGCCTCCAGGACATCGCTCGCAATCTCACCGAAAGCGGGCTGAAGACCGAGGCGATGTTGCACAGTGGCCTCCTGGTATTCCTCACCGCGCCGAACTGTCTGTCCGAGCTGTTGCGGCCCAGCGATCCTTTGCAGCGCAGCCCGCTGCGCCGACAGGCCACGGTGATGCGCTGGATTACTGACTGGTCGTGGGCGTACGGGAATGGCAACGATGCCGTTACGATCCGCGATTATCAACGCCGCATTCACGAATTCATTCGGCCCTTCAATGCCATCTCCATGTGCACCGTCCACTGTGAAAGGGTGGAGCGGAGCAACCTGCTGGCCATGCTGGTGGATCACCGACGGGTGGCGAAGACCCTGGAAGTAATTCGCCGCACGGCACGTGCCTAGCCCCCATGCTATTCAATTAAGCTTTGGCGAGGAGACCTGTAAACCCTAAGCGCGGAAAGTATTGCGTTTAAGTGATCGGCACAAGGATATCTCCAGCTAGGTTAATTGGAAGAAGGGTCCGGACTGGGTGGCGAGGGAGCAGGATTCGCAGTTCCCAGAGAGAAACCCGGACTTTGCGGCATCGGTTGTTGCCCGAGCCCCGGCTGTCCGGTTGAGGAACCTGGAGTCCCCACCACCTGCACTCCAAACATGCCCACGTCCATGCCGAGGAATTCCCACTCATCATAGTGCTGCCGCTTGTTCCAGATGCGGATCGAAGCGCGAGCGCTGGTCGGCGCGACTCCCACAATGAATGCCCCTAGGGTCTGGTTGCCGGCCCCAGAGGGAGAAGATGGGGTTAGTGAACTGGTTTGGGCCGCAGTCCCCGTGTTCCCTGATGGTCCCAGGACGAACCCATTGGACTGGCCCATTCCACCGCCCAAGCCCTGGGTCGCCCCGAAGCCGCTGAATGAATTCTGCATACCCTGGCTCGACCCCGCGCCCAGGCTGCCCGGCTGCCCTGGCGAGTTCTGTCCCAGGGGCTGAACCTTGGAGTCCAGTAGTACGCCCGCCGCGTTGGCGTGGATGAATCGCCACGTTCCATGCGGGTCCAAGGGATCGCGGTATTCCCGGCGCAGGAACCGCATCCCGTTGGTTTGTATCAATTCCTGAACACTGACGGGATAGCGGTTGAACTGGCGATGGAACAGCGCCACGGCCCGGCCGTACTGCTTGCCTCGGAAGACGGTCTCCGTTTCGCGCTCGCGTTGGCCTTCCTGATAGACACTGGGGAGCGCCACCGTCAAGGCGACCAGCATCAGCGTGGCCACGATCAAGACGACGATCAACACCATGCCATCCGCATCACGTCTGCGCGCGCTACGGTGGGAACGGCAAATCCAGGATTTGGTGGGTAGTGGCATCTTCAACCGTCAGGGCCGTCGGGCTAATCTTCAAGATCTTGTACCGTGACATGACCACTTCGCCTTCGCGGACCACAAAAGTCTGGTCGTCAGGGGAGATGGTGGCGAGGGGGCCATAGCTCACAATGGCTTGTTTCCCGCCTCCCGGCATTTCGTTGTACCCCATGGGCTTCAGCAGCACCGGTGGGGGAGGGGGCGGAAGCACGGGCGGCGCGCCCACCGCGGCCACCGCTTGGCCGGGCTTCACCACGGAGGCAGGCGGCATTACAAATTCGAAGGGATTTCGATCCAGGCCGGACAAGGGGCGGGCGTCCAGTTCTTTCAGTGTCTCCAGGTTCACCACCGGGTCGTATTGGGCCAGATCGTCGGCGGCGCGGGGCGCGGCCCGCTCGGCGCGCGCCGCCCTTGGAACGGCGGGGTGCGGGCGGATATCTGCCGCGCGCGTGCTCCTAAAGTGCATTACCAAGTTCACCGTCAGAAGCAGCGACACTACCCCCAGGACTCCGCTTCCCCACTTTTCGATTCCGGCCGGTAATTTCATGGCGTCAAGTAAAAATCCGCGCCCAGTCGCAGGCTCAGCATCCCATTCTCGCCGGCAGCCAAGTTGAATTCGCGGATCAGAATGAAATCGTTCGCGGTCTCCAGGCCATGCGCGAACTTCAGCAAGCCCGGGTAGGATCCCCCCGTGTTGATTTCGAGCCCCAGCCGCTCCAAGGGATCGTCGTGTGCCGGGTAAAGCCGAAAAGTCACGCTAGGAGGTTGCACGCCGGCGGCGTCCGCCACCTTGCGGAGCAGGTGCTCAGCCGTGGAATACCCCCGCCGACGGGGCGAGGTGCGATGCTCCCTGAAGTTCTCCAGTTGCTCTGCGGTCTGCGGAAGCGCGGCTTGAAATTTCTCCAGACGGCCGATGCGAGCCTGCTGCTCCCGGACCTTCTCTCGCTCTACTGAGTAGTGTTGCTGTTCCACAGCAATCTTACTCCCCAGCGGCCGGTACACTGCCAGATACGCGGCGACGTCCAGCGCCACGAGACCCAGGCCGGCCACCTCGATCATGCGAATCACGATTTGACGTCGGCTCTTCCGCACAAGTCCTCTCTTTGTAGCGCCACCGTGCCGGCGGCATTTTCCAGTACCGGCAAGATGGCGGCGCTGGTCGAGAACTGTCACTCTATGATGGAACCCTCAATAGGATACTACCGGGCCCCCTCATTGTGCTCCCGGCAGGTAGTGCGCCGTACACGAAACGCTCACTTGCCCCGGCTGGGCGCCCTCTTCCTGGAACCCCTCGTTGAGAATTGCTACGTCCTTGAAGTCCGGAGCATCTTCGAGGTCACCCAGGAGGGTCTCGACGGCTTCGTCGCTCTTGGCGGTGATGGTAAAACCCACCACCATGTCTCCCCCCTTCGTGGTCAGCGTGAGTCCGCTCAGGCGGGCATCTTCAGGCATGAGGTCCGCAAACTGCGCGGCCAGCTCCGTCATTGAAACTTGCTTCTGGTCGATCAGCGAATTCACAAACCGGGCTTGTCGCAGCAACTCTACATGCTCCGGCTTTCCCAGTTCCCTGCGCAGAGCCGCTTCCTGTCCGCGGAGCTGATCCTCACGCTGCTGGATTTCCGCTACCTGGCGCTGCACTGCACGGTACTGACGGATTTCCCGGGTCACGGAAACCCCCAACCATACGAGCCCCGCCAAAGCGACCCCTGCGGCGGGAATGGCCCACGCCAGCGTGTAACGGCCACGCGAGCCATCGCTGGTGGAAAGATTGAGAGTAATTCTCATCGTCATTCGTCCAGGTTCGCCACCAAACCGGCGAACGGAAGACCGAAATACTGAGAGACTTCACGCTCCTCAGCGGCCATGGCCGTGGCCACCTGAGTCGCCGGCAACGGGCGAAGCTCGCGTCCCAGGGCTTTGGCTAAGGCGTCTTTCATTTCGGCCGTTTCCGGCGGACGCGCGCAGAACCAAACATCCTGAACCGACAGGTTCAGGTGATCCTGGCAGGTGGCCAGGACGCGCGCGGCTTCGCGCGCGATTTCCCCGCCGCATCCCCCCTCCCCGTCCTCCAACGCCCGCGTCCGCCAATAGCGCACCCGGTTGCGCGCTACCACGATAGTCGTCAAGGACCCCGGGCAGCGATTCACCAGGAGCTGACCGGCGCTGTCTTCAGGGAGCAAAGGCAGCAAGGCCACGCTGGCCGGAAGGACCAGCACCGGGCCTCCATTGATCCCTTCGATCACCGCTTCGTACTCCGCCAGGACAGAGCCCCGCACGGCCAAGGCCAGGATTTCGACCTGCCCGGGCTGCTTCCCGAGGACCTGATAACTGACGCGTGCTTCTTCCGGTGAGTAGGGCAGAAACTCCCGCAGGCGCCAACGCACCAGGGCCTCCGCCTCGCGATGGTTTTCGGGAAGAGTTTCGAACTCTAACAAGGCCACCCGCACCGAAACGTCGGGAATCAGCACACCGCGTCTTTCGCTGCCGTTGCCTACCAGGCCGGTGACCTCCGTGATGCTGCGCCGGAGCGCCGCCTCATTCGTCACATTGGGCTTCTGGAGTGAAGGCGTCAGTGCTCCAACCTCCAGCTCCCGCACGCCCACGCGTTCGACCCGCCGCTCGGCAGCGTCCAGGTGGGCCGCGGCCACGAATCCCGGCTCAAGCTCCAGCGCCACCACCGGTACCCGGAAGTGGGTCGGCCGCGCAGGTTCTTCCAGGCCCAATCGTTTTTTCCAGTCCTGCCAGTTCATGAGCGTAACTCGGGACTTGGGAATTCGTGAACCCTAGTCTCTAAGCCCTAACCTTTCCCAACCGGAGAAAGTGCCGAGCGTAGCGAGGAGGGGGGCCCGAGCGCCGGGGGGGAGGGGTTACGTGGTCATGGGGCGGCTACTGACCCCTCACCCGGCCCGCGACGACTCGTGAAAACGCCAGCCGCGGTCCACCCTCTCCTAGGGAGAGGGATAGAAATCGAAACTCCTACCCGGCTAGCCTGGAATCCTAATCCCGGGTCCCGGTACTCCAATCCCGACTCCCGAACCCCGAATCCCGAGTCTCTTCTCATTCCACGAACGTCACCTTATTAATCTCCCGCAGCGTGGTGAGGCCCTGTTGGACTTTCTCCAGGGCTGATTCCCGCAGGGATATCATCCCTTCCTGGTGCGCCGCGCGGCGGATTTCCGAGGAAGGCCGCTTGGCCAGGATCAGTTCCCGGATGTTATCCGAGAGAGCCAGCAACTCGCCAATCGCCGTCCGTCCGTGATATCCCGTCTGGTTGCACTCCTGGCAACCCGGGCCCTCGAAAAACATCACGTCTTTCCACGCCGCGGGGTCTAAGCCGGACTCTTCCAGCAGCTCCAGGGGCGGCGCCGCGGCCGGACGCTTACAGGCCTCACAGATGGTTCGCACCAGCCGTTGCGCCAGGATGCAATTGAGTGCAGAGACGAAATTGTAAGGCTCCACACCCATATTCAGGAAGCGTCCAAGTACGTCGACCACGTTGTTGGCGTGCACGGTGGTGAACACCAGGTGCCCGGTCAGCGCTGACTGGATGGCAATCTGCGCCGTCTCGTTGTCACGGATTTCACCCACCATGATCTTGTCAGGATCGTGCCGCAGGATAGAGCGGAGTCCGCGCGCGAAAGTCAGCCCGCGTTTCTCGTTCACGGGAATTTGGGTGATGCCACGCAACTGATACTCGACGGGATCTTCGATGGTGATGATCTTGTCTTCGTCGCTCTTGATTTCGGAGAGCGCCGCATAGAGCGTGGTGGTTTTGCCGCTGCCCGTGGGGCCGGTGACTAGGACCATGCCGTAGGGCTCGCGGATGTACCTCCGCAGCCGCCGGACTTCCCGCTCCGCCAGTCCCAGTATATCCAGGCGCAACTGGCGGAATTTCTCGTGCAACGATTGCTTGTCGAGGATGCGCAGCACGGCGTCTTCGCCGTGGATCGAAGGCATGATGGAAACGCGGAAGTCGATGGGGCGGCCGCGATAGCGCACCCGGAAGCGACCATCCTGGGGAACGCGGCGCTCGGCGATATCCAGCTCCGCCATGACCTTGATGCGGGTAATGAGGTTCGACTGGAACTCCTGCGCCAGCGGCGCCATGGCCTGTTGCAGGACACCGTCAATGCGGTACTTCACCACCACGGAGTTATCGCGGCTTTCGATATGAATATCGCTAGCGCGCCGCTCCAGGCCCGCGAAGACGATCGAATCCACCAGCCGGATCATGGGGCTGACGTCTCGCTCCTCCACCAAGTGCTCGAGCGAGAGCCCTTCGCCGGCGGTCTCTTCATCGCGAATCACATCCAGGCGAAATTCCTCCGTGGCCTCGTCCAGAACGCGCTGGGAGGGTTCCGTCTTCTTCAGGAACTCGCGCACCTGGCTGGGTGCGGCCACGCACACTTCAAACTGCCGATCCAGCTTGACTTCCAGTTCATCCAGGCGCGCCAGGTTGGTGGGATCCCCCACCACAATCACCAAGCGGTGGTCGCGCTCTTCCAGGGGCAGAAACTCATAATGGAGCATCAACTCCAGGGGGATAGTGCGCAACAACTCAACATCCGGATGCGAGTCCCGCAGGTCCACGAAGTCAAACTGATAACGCGCCGCCAACTGGCGCGCCGCTGCTAGTTCATCCTGTTCGGTTGCCGTCTCTGCCACGTCCACCCTCCGGGGTTGTCACTGCACCTTGCTCGCCATGGAAAACAAGGGGAGATAAAATGCCACCAGGACAAACGCCACGCCAATTGCGATGGCGGCAATCATGATGGGATCAACCAGCGCCACCAGCGTCGTCAGGTCGATGTTCACGTCTTCCTCGAAGAATTCCGCCAAGGCTTCCAGCATGTTGGCCATGGCGCCGGTAGACTCGCCTACTTCGATCATATCAAGCGCTGTGGCCGGGAAGAAACCACTCATGCGCAGGCTCGAGCTGAGCGCCCGCCCCGCTGACACTTCCGTCTGGGCTTGGGCAATGGCCCGCGCCAGCAGCGGGCTGGAGACAGATTCCCGGGCCGTCTCGAGCGCCGGGACGATGGGAATGCCCCCCTGCAGAAGCGTTGCCAGCGTGCGTGCGAACTCTGCCACCGAGAATTTCAGCAGGAGCTTGCCGACGAGCGGCAGGCGGAGTTTCAGCCGCTCCCAGGCCAGCTGGGTGCGGGGGGACTGGAAAGCCATCCGGACCAGCAGAACCAGCGCCACCAGCACCCCCAGGATCAAGAGGATGGACTTCTTGATGCCCATCGCAAAAGAAATCACAAAGACCGTCAGCGGGGGTAACTCCGCGCCCAGGTCCGCATAAAGCTCTGCGAAGCGCGGCACGATGAAGGTAATAACAAAAACAATCAACCCCCCTAAGAATACCATCAGGAAAGCCGGGTAGAACAACGCCGCAATCAACTTCTTGCGGAAGGTCCTGGCCTGCTTCTGATAAGCCAGGAACTGCGCCAGGACCCGGTCTAGACTCCCGCTTCGCTCGCCGGCACGGACCGCCGCGCAGTAAATCTTGGGGAAGCAGCCGGTGGATTCGAACGCTTCGGAAAGCAGCGCACCGGCGCGCACCTTGTCGCGGACTTCCTCGATGGCCCTCCGCAACGTCTCGCTTTGGGTCTGCTGCGTCAGTAGATCAAAACACTTCTGCAGCGGCAGCCCGGACTTGGAGAGTGTCAGGAACTGCTGGTTGAAAATCAGGAAATCATCAGGGCGGACCTTCCCCCGGCGCGCGGGGCTAAGCTGAAAACTCAGAATATCCTTGGACCGTATCGAGAAAACCATGTACCCCTGCGACTGTAGCCGCTGGCGGACCTCCCCCTCAGACCGTGCCTGCTCGGTCTGGGTCAATACTCGCCCCGCATCCGTCGCCACTTTGCAAACAAACTCAGGCATTTAAGTTGTCACCCATCAGTTCATCAGTCATTCAGTCAAAAGCAGGCGCAGCGTGGACCTGCAGGTCCGCGGCCCGTCCCCTATCGCCAAGGGGAAGCGCGGCTTTTTCAGCAGCCAACCCGGAAACTTTAACCTCCAACTTTCGACTTTCAACTGCCTTCCTCACCAACTGCTATAAGGCGTGCCGTCCAGGGAGGTGTCGTCAGAGCCGCTGTGCACATCCACGATCCCTGCCGCCGCTTGGCCCGGGCTGAGCGGCACCTCCTCGGTATCCGTTTTCCAGGTCTCGTTCGAATTGGTGAAGGGGTCAACCGGAATCCCCCCCCGCAGATAGCCCGCCTCTACCAATTCATCCAGGGACGCCGGGGGACGTTGCTTGTCGATGGTGAATTCATCGATCAGCTTGCGTAGCGTGAACAGGTCGTCGCGCAGCACGGCTTCGCGCGCATGAATCACGGCGACGCGGAACGAGGGCATAGTGAACGATGCCAGAACCAGGATCACCGTAATCACAAACATCAATTCCAGGAGGGTGAAGCCGCCCAGCCCCCACCTCTCCGCGCTGTCCACGGCCTGTCGGCTTGATCCCAGCCTACCAGTCCGCATATTGCGTCCCATCCAGAGCCGTCCCTTGGCTCTTTGAATAGACGTCGAAAACGTTTTGCCCACCCCAGCTCCGCGAGTCGGCGTCGTCCTGCACGGACCGGAGACCCCAATCCGCGTTCCCCGTGGTGGGATCCAAGGGAATCTTGCGGAGAAACTTGTACTTTAGGCTGCCGCCTCCTTGGATCGGTACTCCCTCCACCAGAGTCTTCAGGTCCGGCGGGTAGCCGTTTGTGTTCACTTTCGCAAGAATCGCGCCACGGTCAGAATAATCCTTGTAGTGGTCGATCGCCTCACGCATCTCGCGCAAATCGCGCCGCAGTTCGGTTTCGCGCGCGCGCTGCACTCGCACCCGTGCCAGCGACAACGCTACACTGACCAACAACAAAAGGATCGTTATGGCCGCAATCAGCTCCACCAGCGTAAAGCCTTGTTCCGAAAGCTGAGAGCGCTTTTTCCAACTCATCGAATGCTCATTGGGGAGGCTGGACTGGCTCCTGGGGGAGCTCCGGGGGCTGTGCCATATCGGTTGGTCGTCCGCCCCCGCCGGCTGTTCCCGCCGGCAAACTCGTGCCTGCGGTCACGGCGCCTTCGGGAAGCCGGATAACCCGTGGAGTCAGCATAACCATAACTTCCTGGTCATTTACCTCCTTGTTTTCCTGTGAGAAGAAGTAACGCAGGAGCGGAATATCACCCAAGCCCGGAATTCCCGTCACCGTGTTGGTTGAGGTGGTCTGGATCAAGCCGCCCAGAACGTTCACTTCCCCTTCCCGCAAACGAATGTCGTGTTCGATGACCCGCTGGCTGAATGTAGGCTGCGTCAGACCCCCGACGGAGATGGAGGCGCCCAAGGAGGAAATCTCGATTTTCGCGTGCAAGGCCACCTCCCCGGTCGCCAGCAACCGCGGAGTTAATTCCAGGTTCACACCGACGTCCTGGTACTGAAACTGGGTGCTGGCCAGCAAGCCAACGCCTCCAGTGCTGCTGGTTGTCCCGCCGAGGGAAGGAAGGAAGCTGCCCGTGGCGATGGGAATCCGTGTCCCGATTTTCAATTTGGCGGTCTGGCCATCTGTAACCCGCACTTCCGGGCTCTGCAGAATATGGGTCTTGGCATCGTTCAAAACGGCCTCGGCGGCGGCGCCGGGCAGGACGACGGCATAATCCTTAAAGATCTGCCCGGGACCGCTCAAGGCGCTGATCGCAGTTGCGGCGACGCTGGTCGTAGTACCGGACACGGTCGTGGTCGGCGCAAAGCCCGCTCCGACCTGAAACCCCGGCGCCACCGAGCCGGATGACGAGACCGTAGCTGTCGACAGCCCCAGGTTGCGAATGCGGTCACGGTCAGCCTCTACAACATTGATGTCAATGAGAATTTCCGCCTTGGCTCGGTCCAATTCGTGGATGAGCTGTTCAGCCGCCGCCACCTTAGCAGGAGTGTCGCGAATAACGATCGCATTGGAGTCAGGGTTGTCAAAAATGTGCTGTAACGACAGCACCTGCTTGACGGCCGTGGTGATGGCAGTACGGTCGGCGGGGGCCAGGGGATTGGCGAGATAAATCGTTCTCAACACTTCCTCGTCGTAGACGGTGTGATTAGATGGAATGTCGGGAATGATCAGAATCGTGTTGGGAGTAATGGCCTTCCAAAAAGTCTTGGTCTGCAGGGTCGCGATCTTAAGCGCTTCCTCGATCTTGACGTTGGACAGGTCCAGGTTGAGCGGGCCACCTTTAAAGTCCTGGGTGAAGGCGACGTTCATACCGGCGAGTTGCCCCAGGGCCTCAAAAATCTTCTTGCTGTCCACGTTGGGCATTCGAAAATGGGCAATGGCTTCAGGTGGAAAGGGTTTGAGCTGAACCACGGAGGGTTGCGCGGTCTCCTCGCGCGTCTTGAGGGCCTGCTGAATGGCGGTCTCGCGCGCCCGCTTAGCTTCTGCCTGCTTGCTCAGGAGCCGGGAAAGTTCCTGGCCCGCGGCCTGATCGCTGGGGTCGATGCTGACCGCCTTCTGGAATTCTCCGGCCGCCTCATCGAGCCGTCCATCTTTTGCCAGCCGACGGCCATTCTGGAGATGGAATAGCGATGCATGTTGGCGCGCCTCTCGCTCACGGATGATGTAGGCCGGATTCTCAGGATTGGTCTGGAGCGCTTTTCCATAGTTCACCAGCGCCGAATCCCAATCCTTCTGGGCCTCCGCTTTGCGCCCTTCCTTGAAGGCGACGCTACTGCCGCCACCACAGCTCAGGTTCAAGGCGAGCACCGCCGATACCCCCAATAGCTGGAGTTTTCTCCTGAGCATTCCTCTCTCCCGTGGCCGTGCTTGGAATAATTATCTTGAATTATCGGCCACAAACCAGTGCGAATCCAACCGGGTCAATTCAAAAGAGGTCAAAAAGTCAACTTCTTGTCCACCTAAGCCTGAACTACCCGCGCCACATACCTCGCGGAAAGCGCCTAAATCCACGATCCTGGAGGGTGCAAAACACACAGCTACCTGCACTTGCTTGGATGCAGACTCTGCGCCGAATTCTGTCCGGCCGGCAAGTAGGTTCTCCTTGTCTTCCGGAGGCGCCCGAACCGCCAGCACCATGGCGGGGTCGACGCTCACGGCCCGGTACTGGTCCGCGAACGCGTCTCCTTGCTTCACCAAGTACACGCGACTGCCCTCGGCGACGATGGCCGCGATTTCCCCACTCGTGTTCTCGATGTAACCAAGCGCCTGAAACACCAAAGTGGGTTCAGACGCTGGCAAATTGTCTTCCCCTGACTGCACAAGCTTGCGATCCGGTGTTTTTACGGACCGCCGGCGCGTCCTGCGGTCTTCGCGCACAGGAAGAGGAACGTTTGCCGCGATGGCAACGCCCTCTCGGGGCACACTTTCGGACAAGCTCGGCATTCCCTCCGCCCTAGGCGCCAGAAAAAGCGCGTCGCTGAGTGGCGGTGAGAGCCCGTCTTGAGATGCCGTCGCCAAAAGGCCGGTTCTCAAGGGCGGCCCTGGGAGAGGAGGCGGAAGTCCGTCGTGTGGCGATTCTTCCACAGCCTCGACCGCCTCCGGCGAGACGCGGACCGCGCGGTAGCGTCCCGCGAAATAGTCCCCCTGCCGAACGACATAGATTGCGTCCCCCAAGGAAAGAACCGCGTCCAACTCTCCGCCGGCCTTCTCCACATATCCGATCGGCGCCATAAGAATTGGGGTCGAGACTTTGGTTGGCCCGCCGCCCATACCTGGGGAAAGGGAAGCAAGTGGCGCGGCCGCGGGAATTGCAAACTCCGACATTCCGGCCACGGACTCAGCCACAGCACGCTCGGGCGGTTGAAAGGACACGGTGCGAATAGCCGCACGGGGCCCTGGGATCGCCAGGTCCCGTGCCCCTGCCAGTTTCGGGGGGCGTAGGTCCGTCCTCACGGGCCCACCGTTTGAAACTTGCGCCGCCAAAGCACCCTCCGGTTTGGCCGGGATAGCAACCGCTGCTGCCACCGTCGGCGACTTCGGAACCAGCCGAACGTTTTCGCCATCCGCAACGACTAACTGCACCCGCCCATCTGCCTTCTCCACGTAACCCAGCGGCTCGGGAATCGTGGCGGCGCTTGGCCGTGCTCCGGACGACCCCTGGTTGGCAACCACCGGCAAAGCGGCCGGACGCGTCTCGACCTTGGCCGCCGACATCGGGAATGATTTCTCCCCAACGCCCGCGCTCAACACATTGGAGTCACTGCCGTCAACTTTCTGTGGAGCCGCTGCGACCGCCGTCTCCTCAATGGCCTCGACCGACTCGGGAGAAATCCTCCGGACGCGGTACCGGCCCGCGATCAGCTCCCCTATGTGAACGACGCACACCCGGTCTTCTTGCAAAATTATTGCCTCAACTTGCCCATCTTTCTTCTCCACGTAGCCGAGTGGTTTGAAGGTGGCAGCAGGGGGTGGGGTTGGGAAGGTTTCCGCAACTTCTTTCTCCAGCGGCGCTGCATCCGACTTGGCGGTCGCCGGTCGCGCCAGCGGGCGCTCGACCACTGCTTTCCGGGAAGGTTCCCTGGAACGCGCCACCACGGTGTCGGAGGTCCTCGCCCGCTTCGGGAGTGGCGTGTGGCGTGAAGGTTGGAGCTTGGGGAGTTGCTCGACAACGTCTCGCCGTGACGCCGGCGAGGAGGACTCGTGGAATTTGCGCCACAGACCGGGAAGCGGAAGCAGACAGACTCCCACCGCAACCCCGCAAGCAAAATTCACGAGCTGTCTGCGCATGCTCACTGTCGGCCCGACGTTGCAGCTAGATTGCCAAACTTCAGTCAAACGGGTTCGGCCCCTTCCGGGGCGGAATCTGATTCTCCGGGTTCCCCCTCCGTAGGTTTCACCTACGGTTAACTTGGATATCATATCAGCGGTTACAGAAAAATCAATGCGCGCCCCGGGCATTGGGTCACTTTGCTGTAGCGGCGCTCTATGAGGGGCGCCAGCGGCAGCGCCGCTTTTGCCACTCGAAGAGTTCGTCGATTTGGACAGCCGCGGTCATAAACCAGGCTTGTCCAAATTTCCCGCGCTCCGGTTGGCGGCAACCTGCGGCTTCGCCGCCTGCTGTGCGGAAAGGCTGCGCCTTTCCGTGACGCCTGTGTCCCGAACAACTTCCTCCGCGCCGGCTGAAAGGCTAAGCCTTCCAGCCGGCGCGGAGCAGGAGGAAGGATGTAGCACCGAGCTGGAAAGCCAGAGGCTTTCCGCACAGCAGGCGGCGGAGCCGCGCTCATCACTTGCATAGGTGGCGAATTTGGACAGGCGCGGGGCATAGGCCGCCGCTACAGAAACCAAATCGCCTAACTACCTGCACCTGCCGCCTGTTTCCAGATGTCTACCGGGGCGCAAGTGGTAGAATAGCCCGCCGCAATCATTCTGAAAGGAGACCCAATGGCCAAAGTGCTACGCTGCCGTGACCTGGGAATGAACTGCCCTAAAGAAGTGCGGGCCGAAACCGAAGAGGAACTGATGAAGCTCGCCGCCCAACACGCGGAGAAAGATCATGGCCTCTCCGCCGCCATGATCCCGCCCTCCATCCTGGCGATGGTCAAGGCCGCGATCAAAGATGAATAACCAGCCGGGCCAGCCTTCCTCGATCGCGACTCGCCTTTCCGCGTTGGCTCACCGCTTCTCGCGCGCTCGCGAGTGAGGGGCCTCAGTTCCCATTTTTCGCGGCCGACCATTCTTGCTCGTAATTGTTACGATTCGATTGCGCCCAAGTGACACTTACGGCAGACGCCAGTGTCCACGAAATGTATGAACAGCACTTCGGCAGTAGCGCGGGTGGCGCATCAGCTCCCCTCCTCGGCTGAGGAGGGGGTTAGGGGGTGGTGGGTTATAGGCGTTAAGAAAAAAAGGCGACGGCACAGATCGAAGCCCCGAAAGGGGCGACATCGTGTGGCCCAGGGCGCAAGCCCTGGGAAGGTCCCCCTCACCCCGCCGATGGCACCCCCTCTCCCGCGCGGGCGGGAGAGGGGCGGGGGTGAGGGAGCGTTCACGTACCTCCCGCCGACAGCTTGGTGTAAACTTGGGTCATGACTTCAGGAGACGTCGAGATGCTCTTCGCAAAGACCTTAACTGGCGATTACGAAGATGATGCGCCATGGGCGGCGGTGCGTGAGTTGCGCCGTATAGGCTCGCGAGATGTTTTCACCCGAGCGGCGGAGTTCTGCAAGTCGAGTGATCCCCTGGTCCGAGCACGTGGTATCGATGTTTTGGCGCAACTTGGTAGGACGTTTGACCACCCGAGCAACAGCTTCCCGGAGGAGTCATATTTTGTCGTATCGAGCCTCCTAGAGCATGAGTGTGAGCTTCAGCCACTGACATCTGCAATCGCCGCTCTCGGACACCTAGATAATCCCCTCGCTGTTCCGCTGATCGTCCGATACCAAGCGCATCCCAGTGAGGAAATCAGGTTTCGAGTGGCGTTCGCACTCGGATCCTTCCCAAACGATCCTCGAAGTGTGAGGACCCTGCTCATGCTCACCGAGGACGCCGACGAGGATGTCCGCGATTGGGCAACGTTCGGACTTGGCAGCCAAAGTGACTCGGACTCAACTGATATTCGTGATGTTCTAATTCGCCGATTGGAGGATTTGAATGAAGACGTCCGCGACGAAGCCATGGCCGGTCTCGCTAAGAGGCAAGATCAGCGCGTGCTGCCTGCTTTGTTAGCGGCATTTGAGCGGTCACCCGTGACAAGTGTAGTCATTGAGGCAGCCTGCCATTTGCTTGAAATGAAAAACGAGCCCAAGGGCTGGGGCCCAGGCGAGTACGCTGTCGCCCTACGAAAACGGTTTGGGATGTGACTGCAACTACAATTCGCGGGTGGCGCATACGTTCCGACTTATGGAATGTATGCGGCCTTTAGAAATCGTATAATGGTCGAATGTTACGGCAGAAACATTATTACGGACTGAATCACCTCCATTTCTTGACCCGCAGCACGTAGCGACGCGTCCGCCTCTTCGATGCGGAAAGATTCAAGCGACAGTGGGTACGCACCCTGGATGAGCTGCGAAACGAATGCGGTTTCAAGATCGTTGGTCATGCCTTGATGCCGGAGCATTTTCATCTCTTGATCTGGCCCTCGGCCGATCTCAATCCTTCTCAAATTCTACAAAAGCTTGAGGACCGCACTGCCCTGTTTATCCTGAAGAATTTGAAAAATAATGCGAGCTATTCCTGGTGCCAGAAGATGCTCGGCCGAGTGAGGCTGCCGGCCAGCGTCCACCATCACGCTCACTTCCGGGTCTGGCAACGCGGGGGCTATGACATGAACATCTGGAGTCCCAAGAAGCGACAGGAAAAACTGAACTACATGCACGCCAATCCGGTCACTCGCAAGCTGGTTGAAAAACCCGGTGACTGGCCGTGGTCCAGTTGGAGATTCTATTTTCTGGATGATGCTTCCCTCCTCTCGATGGACCGAATGTTGTGAGCGCATACATGCCGGAAGACGGCACGTATGCGCCACCCCCGAAAGGGGCGACAACCTGTGGCCCAGGGCGCAAGCCCTGGGAAGGCCCCTCACCCCGCCTATGGCACCCGCATTTACCCGGCCATGCAGATCCATTCTCTTATAGCTGCATCCGGATTTTCCACTTTGTCAGCACTCCCGACATGGAGAGAATGAAAATGGTGAAGAGGAGAGATCTCACGACTCCGGGCCAGCCGTGCGACATACTCTGGAAATACCAAGCTCCGACGACCGCATAAAAAATGTCTGGCAGCAGATAGGTTAAGAGGGTATTGGAACCGGCAGGTTTAATCATAGCAGCCCAGCCGCTCCATTGTTTAATGTCAGCCAGCCAATAAAGAGCCAGGAACAACAACGTGCTGATGCCCGCGCAATAAAGGCACCAGGTGGGAGTCCCGTAGTCTTTAGAAATCCCGAAAGGGGAGAGAAGCCAACCAGCGGCAAAAAGAAGCCCGGAGTAGCCTGCGGCCCATAAGGCCTTTTGCCGGAAGGTTTTCGCCAGAGCCGAATCCAGGAAAATCATGGAAGCCACCACGCCGGCCATGACGATGGAGGCATGAGCTCCATTTTCGAAGATCCAAAAGGAATAAGGTATTTGACCCATCACTTCTCCCCAGGGCAGCCTGGAAAAAACATTCAGGGCACACAGCAGGACTAGCATCGCCACGGGTGACCAGACTTTTTTTCGAAACGGAAGGTAAAGAATACAGGCGGCCAGATAAGCTCTGCCGATCAGACCGAGGATTTCCCAATAAGAGAAGTCAAGCCAGGCGGTTTGTCCATCCGGCGTTTTTCTCCGGAAGATGGCGAACAAAACGATCAGCAGTCCAAGCCCTCCATATTTCAGTCCTTTGTATAGGGTTTGACGTCCGGAGCGGGGATAGACATTCCACAGCAGGATGGCGGCCACAAAACCCAGGGCGGCCCATGCCCCTCCTGAGATCCGGGATTGTTGGGAATCCAGCTTGTCGGCGTTGGCGATGAAAAGACCCAGCACGACCAGGCCCAAAGACCGGAGCAGGATGTGCATCCAGAGTTGAAGTGGAGAATCTCCTTTTTCCAATCGCCGTTTAATCGCCAGCGGAACTGCCATCCCAACAACGAAGAGAAATGCGGGGAAGACCACATCCACATAGGTCATCCCGTTCACATCGGACGGCATGTGATAAGTCCACCAGGGCAGACCTTTGACGCCGGACAGATCGTTGACAAAAATCATGACCAGCATGGTTAGTCCGCGGAAAATATCGACCGACAGGATGCGAGAAGCTTGAGGGTTTGTGCCTCCTGAAGAGTTCATCATAGAGGATTCCTCGATGAAGAGTGGTTTAGATTGGAATTCACTTTTCGGGAGGCCGTTGGGCCAGAGTTTCAGCAGCTTGTTGCTTTTCAGCTTCAAATTCAGATTCCGAGCACACACCAACCAATTCGTCCCCTCCCGCAGTACACAGTACAACACGATTGTTACCTGAAACCATCAAACTTACGCGGGCTGGCGCAGACCCTTGGTTTTGGGGTTTGCGATCTCCCGAAGGGATGATCTTGTGGCAAGGAATTCCCGAGAGTATATTCCCTGGCAGTATGCCATTATACAAGCGCCCTTACAGCCCGGGACAACTTGACACTGTCATCCTGAGTCCCGGTTCTTTCGGGACGAAGGATCTGCATTTGTCTTGTTACTGACAAACCCATGCAAATCCTTCGCTGCTGCTCAGGATGACAGTTTGGGGCTGGGTGGCGGAATCCCCGGTTTTTGGAGTCTGCGCCAGCCCGGGGAATCGCAGACCTCCAAAATCAGAGGTCTGCGCCAGCCGGTCTGCTCAGGATATGGAGGGTGCCGCCAGTGAGACGCTTACCGTTTGTCATGGTTTGTGCGCTCGGGCTTCTCCTTGGCTGTCCAGGTGTTTTTGCCGAGCCCGTTGTCATTACAGTGCGCGTTATCGACGCAAGGAATGGTTATCCATACAAGAAACTCCATCTACGAATATTCCTTTTCAAGGCTATGCCGAATCCGCCCCAGGGGTACAGGACCGATGCGGAGGCACGGGCGAATCTTATTGCCACGAAACTCGCGACGACCAATGACAGCGGTGAGGTCACATTTGAGCTGCCAACCCCCATGCCGGGCGTGATCGATGTCTTCAGCGGCCCCATGGCCTGCGGAACTGAATATTTTGATACCCAGGCCGTCTTGAAGGAGGGTGTTGTTGGGGAGAACCACTGTAAAACGAAGTGGGCAAAGTTGAAGGTCAGTTTCCGAGCCAAGCCCGGCGAGATAGTATACTTTGCGACGCACGTTGGCTTCTTTGAGGGCGCGCTCACGAAGTAACGCTGACTCGCGCAGAAGGGGCGCAAAGTGTGTGTTGTTCACACCCTGCGGCTCTCTATTTAACAAACATCCACTTCTTGTTAATGCATCAACACTGCGCCCCAGGTTCGGATCCCGGGAAAGCGGCAGAGTCTCAAAGGCGGAGACTCTGCGTTACAGGCTAAGGCAGCTCATTTGCCGAGAGCGGCAATGGCTTGCTCAATGCGATTTGGATAGTTCTGCAGCAACCGCTGTTTTCTGGCCAGCCAGGTCCGGCTCGACTTGATCTCCGTCCGCGCTCGCGCCATGGCATCTTGCATACGACTCGGCGCAGGACCACCGTCCACCTTGCGAACTTCAACGAAGCGCATCGGATCCAGAGCCCTCAGGCACTGCTGCTCGGTAGTTTTCAGGCGGCGTTGAATCAGCTTGGGCGCCAAGCGTTTGAGGGCTCGAACCATCCGGCGGTGAGTGTAAGCGGCCCCCGCCTCTTTCACAGCCTCTGAAACGAGTTGGTGCGCCAAGCTAAAACTCAAGCCCTCGTCGCGTACCAGAGTGTCGGCCAACTCCGTCACCGTTAGCGGTGTGTTATAAACACGTTGGCGAAGGCGCTGGCTGCGCACCTCGGCGCCAGCCACGAGTCCCGTCAACAATCGTACGGCTCTCGTGGCATCCCGGAACATGGAGAGGACCAAGGGCTGGACGTCATCTTCGCTGTCCACGATATCGCCAAACGGCGTGTTGTGGCTGCAGGTCAACACGGCCTGAGCCTGTCCCAACGCTTTGCTGGCCAGAATGCGCGTGTGCTCCAGCGCCACGGGATTCCGCTTCTGCGGCATAATGCTGCTGACTTGCACGTAGCCATCGCTCAGGCGCAGGAAACCAAACTCCTCTGAACACCAGAGCAGGAAGTCCTGAACCAGCCTGCCGAGGTTGACCATCGCTACAGCCACAACCCCGGCGGCTTCCGTGAAGTAATCGACGTCCGCGATCGCGCCGTAGGAGTTGAACTGCAAGCCTTCAAAACCGAGCAGTTGAGCGGTGTATGCGCGATCGATGGGAAATCCCGTCGTGGTGATGGCGCAGGCGCCGAGCGGGCTGCGGTTGACGGTGGCAAACGCAGCTTGAAGCCGCTCGACGTCCCGCCCCAGAAACTCGACGGCAGCCATTAGATAGTGGGCGAGCGTGGTCGGCTGGGCAGGCTGGGTGTGCGTGTAAGCAGGCATGAGCGTGCGAACGTGATCGGCCGCCCAGCCCAGGAGGGCTCCCGACAATTCGATGACCGCCGAAGTCAGCTCGAGAATCTCACGCCGCGCGGCCATACGATACATGGTAATGTCGAAATCATTCCGGCTGCGAGCGATGCGCGTCTTGCCGGCGACCTCCACGCCACACTCCTCCAGCAGGCACATCTCGACGTGGAAAAACAGGTCCTCGCAGCTTCCCTCTCGGGTGGCCGTGGCGAGGGTGGCGCGGTCCAAACGGTCAAGGGTCCGCAGGCATACCTTTGCCTCGCGGCGCGGCATCAGTCCCTGACGGCACAACATCAGGGCATGAGCCTTATGAATCTCCAGCAAGAAATCGAGAAAGTACTTCTTGGCGTCCTCAAAGTTAACTGCCAGAACCGTCTGATCGTAGATCGGGGCGGGGAATCGATCCCTCATGCGCGTCCGCTTCCTCGGGCGGCTTGTTTTTGAGTACACAGACCAGCTATTGGGGAAGACCGTGAGTATTCGTCAGCACCCGGAGGGTGAGCGTCCCAACGCTCTGTCCGTTAGCCTCAGCCTCCCAGGTCAGGGCCTGCCACTCCGGCTTCTCCGTGGATGGAGCTACGTAAAGGGTCTCGGCGGGATAAGCCTCGTGGGCGCGCACGGGGTACCGCGCGGCCCCGCCCACTTCCTTCCAGCCGGAGGGCAAACGGGAAGTAAGGGTCACTTCCACGGGCTCGCCGGTATCATTGTGAATCAGGATCGGCACGTGAACCTGTTCCCCGTTCCCCACCGCGACCTCGGGAGTCCTGATGAGATCGGCGAGCTGACCGAGGTTGTGGGCGCGCCAGAAATCGCGATAGAAGGCCCACGGCCCTCCCAATTCGATGGAGATTCCTTGACGAGGTTCCGGTCGATAGCCTCGCACTGCGGCGTAGGGGATGGCGCCTGAGGAAATCCCCTCGAATACATCGCCCGTAGTCGTGCCGGGCACCAACGACTTCCCAAGGGCCAACCGCTCGGGTTGCTTAAAATAGCTGAAGTCGCCAGTCTCCAGCGCCGTCTTCGCCATCTGGCCCGTATCATCCTGAGTCAAGTGGTAGGCCATCTCCCGGGCGGAAAGCTTGTAGTACGGCTCGTGCTGGCTCGGCGAGACGTCAGTGGTGATGTACTCCGGACCCTTGCCCTTGAGAAAATCCGTGCTGGCGGCGTCGCTGAAGTAGTAGATCTTCTTGGGCTGCCAGGGTTGAAGACCTTCCGTCAGATTCATAATACCCGTGCGATTTCGCGGCGCCGAAATCTGCTCGGGGAAAGCCGTTGGGTCGCCTGCGAGATCAAATGCTTCCGTGGCGATGACGCTCGCCGCCTGATGATCGTCGTGATTTTCGCCGGCCACGTAGTCCGGCAACCAAGTCAAGATCACTTCGGGGCGCGTCAACCTTACCAGCCGCACCGTTTCCCCCAAGGCCCGCCCGTGATCCCACGTTTCCAGCGACTGCAGCACATCCTGCCCCGGAGTGTCGGTCCCGCCCAGAAACCAGACGTGCAAGACGCCGAAGACGGCGAGTGCCTCACGCGCCTCGGTCATCCGGATGTCGCCGAGGGCCGCCGCCTGCGCGTTGCTCGTCGCATCGCCGCCACCGTTCCCGGGAGTTCCGAAAATTGCGGCTACCCGCTTGTGCTCATCGAAGATGGCGCGCGCCAGGTAGCCGGTGACCTCCGTTTCGTCGTCCGGGTGCGCCACGATCACCAGGATGTCCGCCTTGAAACGCTCGTCCGGGGGAGGGTTCGGCGGAGCCTCCGCGATTTTCCCGTTCTCCGTTGCCGGTCCCCCGTCCGGGGTGGCGGCCAAGGAAGTCTGTGGCGCCCGGAGCAGCGTTCCCACCAATGCGATTGCCGCAAGCAGGGCGAAACTCAAAACGCCCTCAGTCTTTTTCATCAAGGTTTCTATCAATTTCATTGCCCTCCACCGCGCGTAGCTTTTCCTACAGCCCATCAATCATATTCCTTTAATAAGAGGCAGGTCGGCGCTACATTTGCTCAACGGGTACCGAACTCCCGATAGAGTCGGGAGTTCGGCGTGACCCTAATTTCCATCAGCTTTCTAGAAGCGGAAGTGCAATCCGAACTGCATCTGGCGCATCGGGGTTGAAGTCGAGGTGATCTGGCCGGCGCCCGACACGTCGATGGTATTGGCGGGCTGCCCGTAGTTGTCAATGTTGAACGCGTTGAAGTTCTCCCAGCGGAACTCCAGCGTCTTGTGTTCGGTTATCCTGAACGTCTTTTCCAGCGCCAGATTAAAAACGTATTGCGCGGGTCCCCAGAGCGAATCGGCGGAAGCCGTACCGTCCCGGTAGGGTTGTTGCGGGTCGCTGTAGGCTGCCGGGTTGAACCACTCCGCGGGGCTTTGATTCGAGACGTTGGGGTTGCCGATTTTGTCGGCCCGGACGCCGCTGAAGTCGGGGTCGTTGAGCGACGCCGTGTTGGAGACTGTAGGCGAGAAGGGATGCCCCGAGTCGAGCGTAGTTATGCCGTCCAGACTCCAACCGCCCAGGATCAGATCCAGGGCCTTGCTACTCGAGGAACCCCAGCGCTTCCCGTGGCCGTAGGGAATCTGCCAGACATTGATGAGGGTGAGGGCGTGGGTGGAATTGAAGCTGGCAGGCCCGTAACTGTTCCGTATGTTGTAGCTGTCGTCAAAGCCACCGCCGCCGAAGTTGCTGCTACCCATGGCCTTCGAGTAAGTATAATTGAGCGTGAAATCGAGGCCGTGGGAGGCGTGTTTCTCCAGTTTGACTTGCAGGCCGTTGTAGTTGCTGGTGTTGCAATTGCACGTATAGTAGATCCCCTGTTCGAGGCCGAACGAATTGTAGAACGGCCGGCGGGGATCGACGGGACCGGGTCCCAGAACCGCCTGGTTGATGTTGGGATTTTCGTACAGATGCCGCCCCACGTTGCCGACGTATGCCACCTGGAAGGAAAGTCCGCCCGCGAATTGGTGCTGGACGGTGGCGTTCCAAAAGTAAGCCATGGGGATTCGGTAAGCACTCAGAGGCCAGTACCAGTTGTAGACGCCGATTCCGTCCGGAAGCGGATACGTGCCATTCGACCCGATGGGGGGGTTGACCGGCAGGGGGGGACCTGTCAGCAGGTTGAAAACCGGCGAGTAGACGTACTGTTGGGGGAGCGACTGCCCATTGAGAATAGGAGGATTGTACTCAAGCCCCTGCCCGAAGATTGCGCCATATCCGGCCGGTGTAAAGCTCCAGCCGTAGCCCGCGCGGAGCACCGTGTGCTCCTGCACCTGGTAAGCTATGCCCAGGCGCGGCGCGAATCCCTTGTTGTAAGGGTGGACACCCAAAGAGAGGGAATTGCCCCCGAGACCGGCAACCAGCACATCCCCAGTGAGCGGATCGAAGCTGCCGGCGCCTCCGGGCTTGGCGGCGCCTTGGGGCAGGTAATTCTCCCAGCGCACCCCGTAGTCCAGAGTCAGCTTATGGGTGACGCGCCAGGTGTCTTGTGCATAGAGGAAGATGCGCGTCTCGCGCAGGCCGGGATATAAACCGATTCCGGTGAAAAAGCGCCCAAAAGAATTGGGGTCGCCGAGCAGGAACGAAGCCAGGGCCGCGCCGGTGGTCACGACGGAGGTATTGTTGGCGCTCGCATAGCTCTGGACAAGCGTGTCTACCGTGGAGTTGCCCGTAATGGCATCCGAGAAGGCGATTTCGCCGGAGCGGTGTTCGTCGCTGGGAACGCGCTGCTGCTCATCGCGAGGAATCTCCCCGCCCCACTTGATGGTGTGATTGCCTCTCGTCTTGGTCCAATTGGTGATCCAGTCGAATTGACTCTCGGTCTCTTTCAGTGGGCAATTGCAGGAGTTCACTCCCAGCGCGTATCCGAAATCGAACCCACCGTTGCCGTTGATGTAGAAGGCCGGCATGCCGCTGGTGTCCTGGGACCCCAGGTTCAGACCGGGCAGCCCCGCCTGCGTGGCCGGCGTGGTCCCCACGCCGAAAGGTTCCACGCGAATCCGGTAGCGGAACGTCCCAAAACGAACTTCCCCAACCAACGAGGGGCTGAAGGTATAGGTAAGTCCGAGCGCGAGGCTCTGGTTTCGATCCAGCGATTGACCGGCGAAATTGAGCCCACCCAGGGCGGGCCCGCCCGCCACCGTTCCAAAAGCCGCCGGCGCTTTGATGGTGAAATCAGCCAGAGAGTAACGGCCGAAGAAGCTGGCTTTCTGCGAGATGGTGTAGTCCAAGCGGACGTCAGGCTGATCGGTATCGTAAATCTCGGAGCCCGAAGCGAGGTAATTGTTATAGATCTGCCCCGGGCTGCCAAGATTGGGCGGCGGGAGATACGCCGTGATATTGGTTAGAGCTTGTGGAACGGGGATCACGTTCACTTGGCCGTTGGTGGTAATGGCCTGCCGGCCGGTTCCATCCGGATTTCCCGTACTGGGGTCAAATACCATGCCGGCCTGCGCCGGGGCCGAGCCGCCCTCCGTGGTCGGCACCATCAACGGATTTGCGCAAGCACTGGCGGAGACCGACCCATTCGCACAAATGTAGTTCCCCAGTAGACCCTGGAGATTGCCGCCGCGCTCGGCCGTGGTGGGCACTGTGGTGATCAGCGATGCGCCATTCCGTTGGCGCGATCCCTGGTAGTCCCCAAAGATGAAGAGCTTGTTCTTGATGATCGGCCCTCCCAGCGAACCGCCGAACTGATTCCACCGGATGGGCGGATTCGTGCCGGTAAAGGGATTGGCGGAGTTGAATACATTGTTGCGAAGATACTCGAAACCGGTGCCGTGCACCTGATTCGTTCCGGACTTCGTCGTCGCTTGCATGAGAGCTCCCGCGACGGAGCCGAACTCCGCGTCGTAGTTGCTGGTGGTCACCTTGAGTTCCTGAAGGGAGTCAATGTTGGGGTTGATGATGGCGATAGCCAGCAAAGGGTTCTGGTTGGTCGTGCCGTCCAGCAGGAATCCGTTGGCCGTGAAACTCTCGCCGTTGACGTCGATCTGCAAACCGGCCTGCGGATTCTCACTCGTGGCGACCTGGAAACTATCCGCGAAAGCACCCGGCATGACCAGCAGGAGCGACGTCAGGTTGCGGCCCAAAACCGGAAGGCTTGCCAATTGATTGCTGGAGAGCGTGTCACTCAGCTCCGCGCGGTCCGTCTTGAGCAAGGGAGTTTCACTGGTTACAACCACGGAGCTGGTGGCTTTGCCGAGGACCAACTGAGCGTCGACCCGCGTGGAGGCATCCACTTGGACGTCCGCTTCCGCCACAAACGGCTGGAAGCCGGGCGCTTCAATCGTGACGTGGTAGTGCCCTGCCAAAAGGTGCGTCTGAATGTAGTTGCCATCGGAATTCGTTTGCGCCTTGTAATCGACACCGCGGTCCAAATCCCGGATGGTCGCGGTAACACCGGGGACTACAGCTCCGGCAGGGTCAGTGACCGTACCAAAGATGCTCCCTGAAACGGCTTGGCTAAAAGCGGGCCGGACCGAAACGAGACAAGAAGCGGTCAGCCCTGTGAATAGGATTACACTCAACGCCCTTCGTAGCGCCATGCTACCTCCTTCCAGCTATATGGGAATTGCCCTTATCTATTTTCGGGTAAGACTTAATGTACACCTGACTGCCGTCCATTGCAAGCGCAGAGTGTACTACTCACACTCTGCGTCTGCGCTTTTCTGCCCGTCGTCCCGAACCGCTTAGCGGTCAGCGCGCGAAGAGCGAGAGAGGAATAGCTTCGGCCATCGCGCGGTAACCTGCGGACGACGGATGCAGATGATCGCCCGAATCATACGGCATGAGCAGGCGCTCGGGCTGGCCGGGGTCTCGCATGACTTTATCAAAGTCCACGATGGCGTCGAAATGCCCCGGAGTGCGAATCCACTGATTGATAGCCTGCCGATCAGCCTCGTTGCTCGGCCCAGGGTGATAGTAGTCTGATCCCGCATAAGGAAGAATGGTCGCACCAATCACTTTGATGCCCTGAACACGGGCTCGAACGACGATTTGCTCGTACGCGGCCTGGACGAGGTGAAGGAGGGAAGCATGCTCCGCCGGAGTGACTTCACCGGCACGCGCCAGTCCGCCCAGGTCATTGACGCCCTCCAGGACGATCAGATAGCGAACGCCCGCTTGGGCAAGCACATCACGATCAAAGCGCGCCAGGGCATTGGGCCCCAGGCCATCCGTCAAGAGATGGTTTCCGCCGATTCCCTGATTCAGGACGCCGAGAGCGCGTGGGCCCAACGCGGCCTGAAGCCGCTCGGCGAGCGCATCCGTCCAGCGATCGTTTCCGTTCGTCGTCGATCCGTGCCCGTCGGTAATCGAATCCCCCAGCGCGACGATGGAAGCCACACCTGGCGGCGCCACCACATCCACTCCCGCCACCAGATACCAGTGCTCCACTTTCCTGGCATGGGGAAGATCGACGGCAGACACGAGATCACCGTGCCCAAGATAAGAAGTGGAGCGCGAACCGGGATGCCCGGTTAGCTGCGCAGGAGGCGCGTCCAGGTGCAGAGTGATCGCCAGATTGCAAAGCGGCGGGGCGGAATAATCGACCGGATCGGAGACGAACTCGGCGCCCGCCGGCACGGTCACATCGCTGCTCCCTGAAAAACTCAGGGCCTTGTCGGTAGCCCCATTGATCCGGGCGGAGGCGGAAGAGGCCGGCTGGGCAATGTGGACTGAGGTAACGTGCAGCGGCGACGTCCCGAAGGCGTTGGAAAGATGCACGCGCAGCGTGGCGCCGCCAATGGAAAGGCGCACAATCTGACGCAGCGTGGCATCGCGAAGATCGTCAGGCGCAAGCGCATTCTGCGGCTCGGGTATCTGTTGGGAAGCCGCCCACGAACCAACCCAATTCACTTGGGCGCCTGTGGCCTGGGCCACCGCCGGCCCGGCAGGTGCGAGCCCCATCGCGAGGAACGTCGCCACCAGCAGTTTTTTCCGCACGAATCTCATGCTATAGCCTTATGATGATGGGCGGACTCAATCGAAATTCTTGATGAGCAGAGGAAAAATAGCACCGCGGGAGGCGCACTTGTCAACCCAAAACTCGGCTCGAGTACTTTTTCTTCTGAGCGCTTCCGCTGCGTTCGCCTGCCTCGCGGCTTCGGTGGTGAAGGCTCAGAGCGCAGCGCCGGGTGCTCTGCCTCCTCCTGTGAACTTCACCGCCGACCAGGACCATCAGAACATGATGGACCGACTCGGAATTCAGGCGCTTCGTCCCGGTCCCAGCGGCAATGACTCTGCGCCGAATCACGCCAATTACGACGAGTCGCTGGCCAACCCATATCCGAATCTGCCGGATGTGCTGACGCTGAGAAATGGAGAGAAAGTGACCACTCCGGAGATGTGGTGGAACCAGCGCCGTCCGGAAATCGTGGAAGATTTGGAGCGGGAGGTCTACGGCCGTGTTCCCAGGAACGTCCCCAAGGTGACCTGGACCGTCACCGTTAACGAACCGGAGTTTGTGGGCTTCATGCCCGTGATTGCCAAACAACTTGTAGGACACGTGGACAATTCCTCCTACCCATTCATTAACATTGATATTTCCATGACGCTCGTGGTTCCTGCCAACGCCAAAGGCCCAGTGCCGGTGTTGATGATGTTTGGCCCAAGTGTTCTTCCCGCTCCCAGACAGCCTCCTCAGGAAGACCTGGACAGAATCAACGCCAAGCTGAAGGCGCTGCTAGCCCAGGACGACCCTGCGATTCAGTCCATCTTTGCCCAGTATCCCGCATATAACCCGGTGCCCTATCCGCCTCCCCCTTTCTTCTTGGGAGGCCCAGGCGGGCCTGGCGGAGCGGCCGGTGGCCCCACACCGACTCAACAGTTGATTGCGGACGGCTGGGGCTATGCCGCCCTCAGTCCAGCCAGCATTCAGGCGGACAATGGCGCGGGCATCACGCGGGGCATCATCGGCCTGGTCAATCGCGGCCAGCCCCGCCAGCCGGATGATTGGGGCGCTCTGCGAGCTTGGGCGTGGGGCGCGGCGCGCGCTTTGGATTATTTGGAAACCGACCCCGCCGTGGATGCCAAGCACGTCGGCATCGAAGGCGTGTCGCGATATGGCAAGGCCGCGCTGGTCACGCTGGCTTTTGAACCGCGCTTTGCCCTGGGTTTGATTGGTTCTTCCGGAAAAGGCGGTGCCACCCTCTTGCGCCGCAACTGGGGTGAAGCCGTGGAAAGCCTCACCGGCGGCGAATATTATTGGATGGCCGGTAACTTTATTAAATACGGCGCCTCCCAAGCGGTGTTCGGCAGCAAAAATGCCAGCGATTTGCCCGTGGATTCTCATGAATTGATCGCTCTCTGTGCGCCGCGCCTGACCTTCATCAGTTATGGCATTCCGGAAAAGGGCGATGCCAAATGGCTGGATCAGCAGGGTAGTTTTATGGCGGCTGTGGCTGCTCAGCCCGTGTTCAGACTACTGGGCGCAAAAGACCTGGGCGTCTCCGACGATTATCACACGGCGAAAATGCCGCCCGTGAACTCCGGTTTGCTCGACGGTCAACTCGCCTGGCGCCAGCATGACGGCGGACACACGGACGCCCCCAATATGAAGTACTTTATCCTGTGGGCTGACAAGCTGATAGGCAGATAGGCAAGGTAGCGCGGTCCCGCACTCGAGGTCCGCAGATATTCGTTGTCTTTGGCGGAAGAGCCGTGGGCCTGCAAAACAGCTCCGCGCGACACTTGCTGATGCCACGAATCGCGGCGGCTCGGGATCGCCGCTGCGAGTCATTTCACTCCCGCTCGTAGATTCGATAAGTCTTGAAGCGTTTGCCGCCCAGCGATTCGATGGACCGTATCATCAGAACGTTGTCATCGAGAACCCAGGACATCTCGCAGTCGTGATATCCCAGGCGAAGTCCACGCCGGATGATTTCCGTGTAGAGCGCGGCCGCCACGCCCGTGGTCCGCAACGCTTCGAGCACGCCGAGCAGCACGACGCGCATACTCCGGATGCTTCGCTTGTAGTACAGGATGTTGAACAAGAGCAGGGGAAGGAAGCGGCTGCGCGTGTGTCTCAGAGCCTGGTTGATGTCCGGCAGGGCGAGCAGGAAACCTATCAGGCGTCCGGAGACCTCGGCCATCAGCACCAAGTCCGGTTCCGCAATGTCCTTCAACTCGCGAGCCAGGAAGAAGCACTCCTCCCGAGTCATCGGCACGAACCCCCAATTCGCGCTCCAGGCCGAGTTGTAAACTTCCCAAACGCGCTGCACTTCGGATTCAAAGTTCTTCATCTTGATGGGGCGAATGCGCACGCCGTCAGTTTCGAGCGCGTGCCGCCCGATGCGCTCCGCGCGTTCCACCACGAGGTCATCGGCAGTGAGGTAAAAGGAGTAGAGGTCTTTCGCCCGGCGAAATCCCGCCCCTTCGATCAGTTCGGCATAGTATTGCGGGTTATAGGTCATCATGATCTGCGGGGTGGAAGCAAAGCCTTCGATCAGAAGCCCGCACTCATAGTTCGCGGAGGGGTTCATGGGTCCCCGGACCAAGCGGGCCCCGCGCGCGGAAACCCAGTTTGTCGCCGCTTCCAGCAAGGCGCGGGCTACTTCCGGATCGTTGATCGATTCGAAAAAGCCAAAGAAACCTGCCGACTCTTGGTGGACCCGGTTGAATTCGTGGTCCAGAATCGCGGCGATCCGCCCCACGGGGTGGCCGTCGCGGCGCGCGAGATAGCACTGGATTTCTCCGTGCCCGTAGAAAGGGTGGGCGCGGCTTGCAAAGAGTTGTTTCTGCATGGGCCACAGAGGCGGGACCCAATAGGGATCCTCCCTGTAGAGCCGGTAAGGAAGAGCCAGGAACTCGCACAGCTCCTTACTGTCTTTGACCGGAGTAATCTCCACTGCTCCCATGCAGTTGTCTACTCCCATAGACGTACGGGGCTGCCGCCAGCCACGCCATCCCCAGCCGAGCCCCTGAGCGCCGAGGCGCCGCGGTGCGCCCATCACCTTGCGGAGATGCCCCTACCCCGTGGACCGGAAGGGCTTGTTCAGCGCAGGAACCTGCGGCCACTTCCGGGCCGGAGCGCGCGGGGCCGTCACTAACCTCACCTTCATGCCTTCGGGCTGAACGGGGCTATTTCCCGCAATAAAATCGACAATTTCAGCATCGCTCGTACCTGGCACGTAGCTGCGGCACGCGCCCCAGTGCAAATGAAAATCCTCGTCGAGGTATGACTTGAGCTCCTGCTGGAAGTCCGACAGGCGCACTAGCCAATTGTATATTGTTACGTATACATAGGTATCGTTATCGAGCGTGATGATGCGGCCAAGGTCTTGGGGCAAGAGATCGTTGACCCCGGTCTTATGCTGCCACTTAACCCCGTTCTTGATATCTTTTATCGTCAGCATGTCAGAGCAAAGCAGGTGGTCAATTATGAGGTCGCCTTTGCGGTAAGTTTTGAGCTCGGTGACGGGGTCGTGTGGGTCTTCGGGACGGTACTCGCCGTTGTCGATCAAACTCTGCAAGCCACGACCGTCCAGCATTGTGCCGTCTCTTACATAGCTAGTCATGTCGCAGACGAGGTTAATTTTCCTGCCGTCTTCAAACATGAATCCATGGCCAAGAGCGTAAACGTTCGGCACGATTCCTCCTCCTTACAGTCAATTGAGACTCCATCGAGGGTCAGACTCCCCCCGGTATTAGTGGTTTAACTCCATCACAACCGACAATAGACGGCCTAGGGTTTCCATTTTGGCCTCCTCGCGGCCATCAGCGCACACCCAGGCCAGCGGTTCGCGATCAAAATCTTGCCGAGCTGCCGAAGTTCTCCGCCTCGGTCAGAAGGTGGGTCTCAAAGGTTTGCAAGCGCGAGGCCAGCGCCGCCCCACGCTCCCAGATCTTCTCCGACCCGAGGAGCCGGAAAGTCGGATCTTGCGAACCCGTTTGATATCCGCATGCACGCTACGCCCCTGCACGTGGCGTTGTCAACTTGCTAAAGCCGGTAGCGCAGCCGTACGCGTTCTTGGCGTTCGTCTGCGGCTCTTCGTCCGTCCACGGGGTTTCATCTTCGGATGTTAAGATTATAGTTGATGTTTCCATGTTAAGAACCGCGGAGGAAGGCCAACGGCGCCTGCCTTCGCGCTACCAGCTAGCCCTTTCTCAGCACAAACATGTCCGCTTCGGTCAACCCGCATTTCTGGGCCATCTGGTAGCAGTAATAGAAATGGGCAGCGTTTTGGTTGCGCGCATCGGTGCCGAAGGTAAACTTCAGGCCGGCTCGTTTGGCTTGCAGGATAAAGCTTTCGTCAGGGACATGCGCTACCTCGTTGATTTCGATCGCAATCTTTCTGTCGCGAGGTCCCTGGGCGCGATCCCTACACAGGCTGATGATGCGCTGCACCCGCTGGGGTGTCCAAAGCTCTTGGTACAGGCGCGCGATGGGGACCGGGAGGAAGGTTGGCCAGCCGAAGATGTCGATGGGCTCGGTGGTCAGCACTTGTTCGATGAAGCGCATATAGCGCGCCATGAATTCCTCTTCGTCGTCGACCATGGTATCGATTTGCCAGATCGCCAGCCAGCCTCCCTCGGGACGAGGCAGCGTGAGCGCGTCCATCAGAACGTAGTCCAGTTCGTCCAGAGCACTTTTCGAGAAGCCTTTCGACCAGCCCGCATACACCGGCTGCAGTCCGATGCGGACGGGGTATCGGCGCAGGCCGTCGATGTATCGCTTGAGGTCGGCGTCGGTGTTGATGGGGAAGCCCGGGCCGGGATGCTCCAGGATCCCGATCTGCACCTGCCGTTGTTTGCCTAAAGCGAGGGCCTCTTCGATCGATAAGGTGGGGCTCAGGTGGACATGATAGTCGGCCACCGGGAAGCCGGGCTTTGCGGGTGAATGTGTCCCCCCTTCTTGCGCCACGGGCACGCCAGAAATGGGGCGCCCGGCGAGCGCGGCCCCGGCCATGAGCGAGGTTTCGAGGAAACTTCTGCGGGAATAGGGATGGGTCATGATTCATTTCTCCGTTCGGTGGTGGCTCACGGGCAGCCTAAAAGAGCCAGAGTCCTTGGAATTGCGCCTCTCAATCTAAAATCTCTGCTGTCACGAGTCAAGCGAACCTGTAGCTCTAATCCTAGGCATGGGTTACATGCTTCCATAGGCCAGCCGCAGGCCGGCTAACCGAATATTTCGAATGCCAGCGCTGTGCGTGAGGTGTATACTCGCTCAATCAATTGACAAACCGTACCGGCAGGAGGGGTGAACCATGAAACGGTATCCTTGCGTGGCGTGGATGCTTCCGATGGCTTTGGCGTTGGGTGGCAGCGCTCGGTCCGCCCTGGCTCAGAGCGAGCAGGCAACTCCCCAACTCACAAAGCGGGTGGTGGGTGACTACGGCTATTGGAGCAGGACTCAGACTCCGCCTTACGGGGCGGCGCAGATTCCCATGTCGATGCTCACGCACATCAACCATGCCGGCGTCAGCTTCGATTCCAATGCCAAGCTGGTAGTGCCCGCGGGATTCCTGGAACCCCAACTCATCGACAAGGCGCACGCCGCGGGCGTCCGAGTCCTCCTGCTTCTGGGAGGGGACTTCGGCGCGCTGGAAACCACTCCGGCCTTGGTCGGCACGCTGGTCAACAACCTGCAAGTCTTCCTCAATATGCACGGTTACGACGGCGTGGACATCGACTGGGAGTACCCCTCGACGGCCCAGGACAGCGCCACGTTCCTCAGCCTGATGAGCGCCCTGCGCGGCGCCTTCCCCAGTCCCACCTACGTGCTTTCCGCTGACGTCGCCCCTTGGGGTGGGAGCGGATACGACTTCGCGGCAGTCACGCCCCTGGTCGATTACTTCAACATCATGATGTACGACTGCGCCGGCCCCTGGACGGACGACGCGCAGCTCAACTCCGCCATCTTCCCTGACCCCTTCAACCCCGCCACCTACAATTGCGAGCCGGGAGGTACGGTGAAGGAAGCCATCGACATCTACGTCAAGGATCTGGATATCCCCCCTGTCCAACTCAACATGGGCACGCCTTTCTATGGGTATCTTTATGAAAACGTCAGCGCCCTGTGGGGATTCTGCACCAACTGCGCGAATACGGTTATTTCCGAAAACTATGGAACCTTTATCAAACAGCGCATCAACCAGAATGGATGGCGGACCTACTACGACACTTACTCTCTTGTGCCCTACCTGCTGAGAACCGATGGCAAACCGGGCTTCATTACATACGACGACGCGTTCTCGACCTTCTACCGAGTCGCCTATTCGGTGTGGCGGCGTGGCCTGGGCGGGAGCTTTATGTGGTCGCTGGATGCGGACTACGACGGCACCTCACAGGACTTGCTCGTGGCCATGTATAACGCCAGTCTTCCCCAGACGAAATGAACGGCAAGGTGGTTTCGTTACACAGAATATCGGTAACCGCAGGATTTGTGATCTCATAAACCCATTGCACAGCCGTTCAAAAGTTGATACAATTGTTATAACGTGGAGGGAGCAAGATGCTTGAACTCAAGGTCCGCAAAATTGGGAATTCCCTTGGTGTGGTTCTTCCCAAGGAGGCCGTCAACCGTCTGCAGGCGGGGGACGGTGACCGCCTTTTCCTAATCGAAGGACCCAACGGCGCTTATCAGCTTACGCCCTACGATCCCGCCTTCGCAGCGAAAATGGAGAAGGCTGAGGACATCATGGGGCGGTACCGAAACGCGCTGCATGCGCTTGCCAAGTGAGCGCCCCTGTCTGGATAGACGAGCGCGACGCCCTCGCGCTTCACGATCGCCTTCTGGCCCTCGACGGAGGCTTGGCGGGTGGGCGCGATGCAGGACTGCTCAAATCCGCCCTCGCTCGGCCGAAGCAACTTCACGCCTATGGCCACAATCCCGACACCGTAGAGCTCGCCAGCGCCTACACAGCCAGTATCATCCGCAATCACCCCTTCATGGACGGAAACAAACGCACCGGCTTTATCATTGGCGCCCTGTTTCTCGAAATGAACGGCTATCGTCTGACTGCCAGCGAAGAAGATGCCACCCAGGCAGTGTTGGGCCTTGCCGCCGGAACCATCGATGAAAGCGCCTTTGCTGTCTGGATGCGCGCTAACGTCAAGCGCGTAGCGCGGGGCCGCCGCCCCGGTACGTAGGGGACCAGCGGCGCTGGTCCGGCCGAACGCCGTTCGGCCCTACATTTTCTTTTCGGGAAACAATCCCGGCATCCAGCGCGAGGCCAGCGCCGCGGGGAAGACCAGGCGCAGCGGCGCGCGCGGACTCTGCGAGGCGAGTACCCCCCGCTCGACCAAGGCTGAGACGATGCGGCGGGCATGGCGCTCGCCCACACCCAAAACGCCAGCGGCATCGGCACGAGGCAACCCTCCCCGGTAGAGCACGGCGGTCCTGCTCGGGATTCGGGATTGGGCATTCGGTGTAGGGCCGAACGGCGTTCGGCCATGAGGCGCGGCTAGAGTCTCTGGGTCAAGATCCCTGCTACATCACGACTGCCGTGCAGAATGGTGACCACCTGCAATGGCTTGGTTTCCGGCCGGTAGACGATCAGGTAGGAGTACACAGAAAAGAACCGCACGTTTGCAGAGGTCAAATCATGCCGCCAGTGGCCCGCGCCGGGAAGGCTGGCGAGGTAGACACACTTGGTTCGAATGACGGATTCAGCACGGTCGGCTGCTTCCTGGCTGACTTCCCGCTTAAGGTAACGCCAGATTTGCACCAAGTCGCGGGCTGCCTGAGGGGCCAGGACATATCGCGGGGTCATTCCGGTTGAGCTTTCAATCGATCAAGGTGCTCATCCAGTTCGTCCTCTGGAATCCCTTCCCCCCGATTAAGTTCTTCGATTCCCGTGCGTATCTTGGCGTCCACCGTTTGGCGATTGGCCATTAACCATTCATCCCGCTCATGCAGCACTTCCAGCGCCCGGTCAATCACATCGTCGGGACTTTGATAAGCTCCGGTGCGTACCGCTTCCGCAATGCGGTGCTCCTGTTCGGGCTTCAGTTGAATAGTCATGGCCAATTCTCCCCGCTGATTCGGCGATCAACCGCTACGGTAAGTGTAGGGAGGACGCCCGAATCGACGAAGGTCAGCTTGCTCATTTCTCCAGCCCCGGGGTCGTGGCGCTGTTCGGAGACTTCCTTCTCAATCTCATCCCAGCCCAGGGGTCTTTCTCCCGAGGCCATAATCTGCCCTCGAATTTCCCAAAGGCGTTTCCCCAGCGAAGTGCGCGGCTGGCAGGGCGGCAAACTCTTTCCCTCGGCCGCTGTCGGCATTTCGCTTGTCCGGTTCCCCATATACATTTCCTCTGACAACTACTTTAACACAATGGGGATCAGAACTCCTCAACGCCTGTTGCCGAGCGCCAAAAGGTTTTGTCCGCCTGCGAACGCGCTGGCGCGTTTAACGCCCGGCTCAGCAGGCACTTCTCACTCCCCCATAAACGCAAAACCTGGCCGTAAACCTCGCCAGAATCTGGCGAGTTCGTCCGCCGGTGGCAACGAAAAGCCGTGGACCTCAAAAACAGGTTCGCTCTACACGTGCTTCTCGGGAAACAATCCCGGCATCCAGCGCGAAGCAAGTGCCGCGGGGAAGACCAGGCGCAGCGGCGCGCGCGGACTCTGCGAGGCGTTCCCCGTCCAGCAGCAAAGCCCGCGTAGCGGGCGGCATCATGTGGCCCACGGCGGAAGCCGTGGGTACGTGAGCGCTCCCTCACTCCCGTCCCCTCTCCCGCCCGCGCGGGAGAGGGGTGCCAGGGAAGCAGTGCTTCCCGGCGGGGTGAGGGCATTTTCCCCAGGGCTTGCGCCCTGGGCCACAATATGGCGCCCCTAACGGGGCTTGGATCTGTGCGGGCGCAAGCCGCCCCCAAGAGAATGTAGCGCAAGGCCCGCTTTCCGGCCTTGCGGCTCTTCCACCGCGACGCGGTCTTGGCGGCGCGGCCACGATGCTTGCGAAACCGTGTTTCCGGGGCGGGCAAAGAAACGCGGTCTCCCGTCTCCCCGGCACGGCCCATGAAAATTCGGATTGTTTAGTTTGCAGCGCGGCAAAAACCCGCGCTGCTGGAATAGCCGCAGGGCCGGAGGGCGGGCCCTGCGCTACGTTTCTTTACCACGGCGCTCGCTGCGGGGATCCGAACGCGGCCCCGAATCCCGAACCACCAACCCCGAGTCCCGCTCGTAGTGTGTTATCTTTAGGGACTCGCGAAAACGGTGGCGGCGAGTTTACCTCGCCACATTGCGGCGTAAAGCCGCCGTTACGGGCGAAAGGCCGGAAATCATGTCCAAAGTTCGAGTGCGTTTTGCTCCCAGTCCGACCGGTTACGTGCATGTGGGAAACGCTCGGACGGCTTTGTTCAACTGGCTGTTCGCGCGGCACCACGCGGGCGTCTTCGTGGTGCGGATCGAAGACACGGACGCGGAGCGTTCCAAGGAAGAATACGAAAGGCAATTGCTCGCGGACCTGCGCTGGTTCGGCCTGGATTGGGACGAAGGCCCGGATATCGGGGGCCCGTACGGACCCTATCGCCAGTCGGAGCGGCGGGCGCTCTATGCGGAATATGCGGAGAGATTGCTTGCGCAAGGCCATGCCTATTACTGCTTCTGCTCGGCGGAACAACTGGAGGCCGAGCGCCAGGAGGAATTGAGAGCCGGGCGCCAGCCGCGCTATTCCGGGCGCTGCCGCAAGATCGCGCCGGAAGAGGCCGCGCGGCGCAAGGCCACGGGCGAGCCCGCCGCCGTACGCTTGAAAATCCTGGAGAGCAGCTTCTTCTGGAACGACTTGGTGCATGGGCCCACCACTTTTTCGAGCGAGGTGATCGGCGACCCCATCCTGGTGCGCTCGGAGGGCTTGCCCGCTTACAACTACGCGGTAGTGATTGACGACCACTTGATGGAAATTACCCACGTGATTCGCGGCGACGACCACATCTCGAATACGCCGCGCCAGCTTGCTCTGTATCGCGCGCTGGGCTGGGAGCCTCCGGCGTTCGCGCACCTTTCCACGATCCTTGGCTCAGACCACACTCGGCTTTCCAAGCGGCACGGGGCAACGTCCATGGAAAGCTTTCGCGAGATGGGGATCCTTCCCGAGGCGCTGCGGAATTACTTGGCGTTGCTGGGTTGGTCGCCCGCGGATGGCAAGACGGAGATTCTCAGCCCCAACGAGCTTGTGGCGCAATTCTCGCTCGAGCACATTACCAAGAGCCCGGCGGTGTTCGACAACGACAAGCTCTACTGGTTGAATCGGCATTATATGAAGGAATGTCCGCTTGCGCGGCTGGTCGAGCTCGCGGTGCCTTATTTGGAACAGGTTGGCTACTTGGCCGGACGTCCCGGTGCGGACGTCCTGGCGTGGCTGGAGAGCGTGCTCGCAGCCGTGCTCAAGAATATTAACTATCTTTCTCAGCTCCCGGAGGCGGTGCGGGTGGTTTTTGAATATGATGTCGAGCATGCCAAGACCACCCCGGAGTTTCAGGAATTGCTCGCCGACGCCGGTGCGCGCACGGTGCTGAAGGCCTTTATTCCAAAGGTCTTGATGGAGGATCCTCTGACCTACGAGCGCTTCCGCGAGGCTGCGAAGTCGGTGCAGAAAGAGACTGGGAAGAAAGGGAAAGACCTGTTTCATCCCATCCGCGTGGCCTTGACCGGAATGGCTTCCGGGCCGGAACTGGAAAAACTGGTTCCCATTTATGAGGTTGGCTCGAAATTGCCGCTGGCGCATCATGTGAAAAGCGTGGCGGAGCGCTTGACGGAATTTCTGGAAGCGGCCAAAATGTAGGGGTTTGATAGTCAAGAATGATGGACAAAAACTGGGACTCGACAGCCAAGAAGTGCTGACAACAAGTAGTTTTTGACAGGCAAGGGTAGTTGACAAAAAGTCCATTTCAATTGCTGAGGGGCTCCAGGGATAGGGCTTTAAGGGTTTATTCAACTTAATTCGGCTTGATATCGCAAAAAAGCTTGGAGCAGTTTATTGTCCCATCGCGAAAGTGGCGAACGGCTGGAAGTGGTTTACGGCATCCATGCGGTGCGGGAAGCCATGCGCACGCGCCCCGTGGACTACGTGATGATCACTCAGGGTTACCACAATCCGCGACTGCAGGAGGTCGTCGACGCTTGCCGGGCCGCGGGCATCGCGCTGCGCTTTTCGCCGCGCCCGGCGGTGGAGCGCGCAGCCGGAACGTCTCAGCACCAGAACGTGGTGGCCGTGTGCACGCCGAAGGCCTATGATGACCTTGGCGAGATCCTCAGCGGTGTGGAGCGGCCACTGCTGATAGCGCTGGATGGCGTGGAAGATCCGGCGAACCTGGGGGCGATCCTGCGCACCGTAGTTGCGGCGGGGGCGGACGGCGTGGTGATTCCCGAGCGGCGTGCGGCGGGACTTTCACCAGCCGTAGCGCGCGCGGCGGCCGGCGCTCTGGAGCACACCAAGGTGGCGCGTGTTCCCAACTTGGTCCGGACCTTGCTGGACTTGAAAGAGCGCAGCCTTTGGGTGTATGGATTGGAGGCCGAGGCGCCGAAGATTTATACGGAGCTTGACTATTCCACAGGGTGCGTGCTCGTTTTGGGAGGCGAAGGGCGTGGTTTGCATCGCTTGGTGCGGGAGGCTTGTGACCAACTGGCGCGCATCCCCCTGCGTGGGCCCATGAGTTCCTTAAATGTGTCTGTGGCGGCAGGCGTGGTGCTCTACGAAGCCGTGCGGCAGCGCAGTCGGTGAACGTCCGCAGGGCGCCCTGATTATCGAGGGTAAGTCGGTGGCCCGAACGAACAGGGCTGCAACGCTCGAGGCCGGGCGGTCATCCAACAGGAAGAAGGAGTTCGGGAGGTAGTTCATGGATCTCAAATGGCTCCGTGCGTTCCTGCGCTTGGCTGCTTGTCTCGCGCTGGCCGGCGTGCTGGCCGAGCCGGGCTCGGTCGGTTCCCTTCAGGCGCAACAAGCTACGGCGAGCGGCGACGCCGCGGCGAACGCCCCGAAGAAGGAGTCGACCGATCCAACCCAGCCGACGACGACGCTGCGCGTGGAATCCCATTTGGTGACGACTCCAGTGACGGTATTTGACTCGGCCGGTCAGTTCGTCTACGACGTTGACCAGGATGAATTCAAGATTTACGACAACGGCGCGTTGCAGCAGATCAAGCAGTTTGGGACCGAAATCCATCCGGTGGCCCTGGTAATCGTGGTGGAAACGAATGACACGACTGCGCCTTTGCTCGACGAGGTTCGCCCGCTCGGCTCGATATTTTCCGACCTTCTGATGGGGCCCCAGGGCCAAGTGGCGCTGATTACTTACAGTGACCGTGTGGATCTGGTGCAGGACTTCACCCGCAGTGCTGACAAGTTGGACGCAGCGCTCCGCAAGCTCAGCGGGCGGGGGAGCGGCATGCACCTCGACGATGCCCTGGTCCGGGCGTTGGGAATGCTGGATCAGATACCGCTCCAAAAAGAGCACGTGGAGGACCGCCGGGTGGTCGTGGTGTTTTCGGATGGTTTCGATATCGGCAGCGAGATGGGCAAGAGTGAAATCGTCAGGCGGGCGATGAATTCCGACGTAACCATTTATGGGCTGGGCTTCAACCCAGCCAAGAATTTGTGGTCAAGACCTGAGAAAGATCCCCGGCCGGACCTCGTGGCCATGTCGGTGGGGGGAGCGCCCGGTCCTCCCAACACCGTTACCACACCCAGCACCCAGCAGATCCTGACCGAGACGCCGATTCCCGTTGTCCCGATTCTCCTGGCCACCGGCGAGACGGTGAAGTCTGTGGTCTTCAAGAGCTCACTCGAATACTTCGCAGGTTATTCCGGCGGGGTCTACTATAAGAAGTGGGGCAAGAGTACGGTGCAGGAGGCGCTCAACCGCATTGCCGCGGAGATCCACGGCCAGTACGAACTGGCTTATGTCCCTGACAACCTCAACCAAACCGGGTTCCACCGTATTGTAGTGCAGGTGCGGCGGCCCGGAGCAAAGGTTCGCGCGAGGGCCGGATACTACTACCAGGAGACGCCGAAATAAGGCGCCCGTTACGCGTTCCGCCACCCGCCCCGACGCAGAAGCGGACGACCGCGGGCCGGCCAACATGCTAGTCAAGTTCCTCGTAGCTTCGATATACCTGAACGCTCTTTCCAGATTGCAGTTCAATTTCCGCCAGGTAGGGGCGCATCTGCATGGGCTCCACCTTAAGGACCAGCGCGTGGACTGCACCCTGCACAGTGTACAGAACGGTAAAGTACTGGTTGTCTCTTAATCGCTTGACTGGGGGCTGCACCTTCCAGGCAATGTTCGTCCGCAAGACCTGCTTGCTCAGGTCAGGGCGATATTGCATGAGGGTAATCGCTGCAAAGGGCACGTTAACTGACCCGGCCGGGCAGGCGAAGGCGAGTCCATCCTTCAGCACTTCCAGTTTCCCGGAGCATCCTTGCGCCAGGTCCTCCGTCCCGCCCACATACTGAAATGGGGGCAGATCGGCGGTTTGGCGTTTGCCATAGGCAAAGCCCGAAAGGGAGATCAGCACAAGCAGGCTGCTGGCTATGGAGACGGGGTTCCGTGGGTGGCATTTGATCATGGCAAAGCTCCCGAAGCGCTCGACTTCCGGGGCACATGCCCCGCGCCCCTCGTTATGAGTTTACTCCCATAAATGCTCTCAGGGGAAGACGCCCGCGGATTTAGCCAGGCCTCGCTCTGGGGTTCCCGCGGGGAAATCTTTTCGTTGACGATTCTTGGAACGCGGGTATAGTTACCTCGTACGAATTTCCGGTTCGCAACGGAACCTCCTTGCCCACCCAGCCGCTCACCGCGCGTTCCAGTCCGAGTGAAAAGAACCCGCTCAAGGTCCAGGGTTTGGCGTTTGGGCAATCCTTTCAAACGGTCTTCAAGATCAGTGCGATGTACTCTGTGGACCACCCGGCTGCGGGGAAGGCCATCCAGCAGAGCTATGATTTGCTGAGCGAACTGCTCAAGCTGGGTAAGCAATTCACTTTCGGGTTTGTTAATGAACGCCTCCTGCTCAACAGCACTCTTATTTCCCAAAATGCCCTTACCCATTTGCAGGTGGCGTTTTCTAAAAGGGAAATTGGGGCGGTCTCTTTTCAGGCCGGAATGACGTTGAAGGACTTCAAACGTGCGCTGTCTTTGCTTGCGACCCGACCGACCGTGATTGCGGAGCGGGGAGGCATCAGGAAATTTCTGGCCGAGAACCCTATTCCAGGCATTCGCATCATGCCCGCGGCAAAGCCGGAAAAGGAGGGCGACACGATTGATATTGGGATGGATATCGGGTCCTACATGACGGCGCAGGCCATCCTCGGCCAGGAAGGTTCCTCGGGCACGATGGCGTTGGATATGCTGTTGCAAGCTGCCGGGGTCGCTCAGCCCCAGGGATTTGCCAGCACGCCGCGCGACGTCCTGGAAATGGCAAACGAAGCCACTCGCAACACCCTGGCAGACCCGGAAGGAAATCTCTCGGAATTACTGGCCGCCTTAACACAGATGCTGGCAGGCATGCGGCTTGACCATGTGGTTTCCTCCCTGCCCCCGGAAAAGCAGAGCGAGATCAAGGGCCACGCGCCCGGCGAGATGGCGACGCATTTGATGGAAGACGCCATAGCCGGGTGGACAGCGGAACGCCTCACCACGACCGCGACCCAGGAGGGCGTGCCGGTGGTGGGAGAGGAGGTGCTCCAGGGCTTGTTGCGCGGGCTCAAGGCAACGCGGGTCGCCGAGCGCCTCCTGCAAAAGCTTGGGGATTTCGTGCAGCAAGCGCACCTGCCCCCGGAAGTCTACGACCGCATCCGACGGGAGGTGCTGTGGTTCACCCTGCCGGAAAAGGAAAAGCAAGCCTACCTCGTGCGCCTGGAGCGGTTCACGGCGCTGGACTTTGATCGTCTTCTCCATTACATCCAAGAGGCCGTGGGCGAGGGCAGATTCGACGAGGCCGCGGAGATTGCCCAACGCTACTTCGCGGTCTTGGACAAGATGCCTACCGCGGCGCGGGCGGAAGAACTCCAAAGGGCGCCGCAACTTCTCCGCAGCCTCGCGGGCATGCAGACCCTGCAGTTGATGCATACTTTGGCAGAACCTCTGGTCCGGGACCTCGGGGACGAAACCCGCTTGCATTGGCCCTGCCACGTGGGCATAACGAACTGCTTGGTTGCCGTGGCGGAAAACGCCGGCCGCTTTGAGGATTTTGAGCTCGTTGGCAAGATCGCCACGGACCTGAAGCGCTCGCTCGCGAGGCACCCGGTTCAACATGCGGACTGCTGTGATAGCGCCCTTTGCCGGCTGCTCCCGCCCGAGGTCCTGGACCGGCTGATCGAGTTGTACTTGCAAAAGCGCAGCGACACGGCTTGGGTGAAAACCGCGACGTCCTTGTTGGTGATGGTTGGCCCGCCGGGCGCGGAAGCGGCATTCCGGCGCCTGGAAGATGAACCTGCTGCTTCCAACCGCATGCCGCTGATACGATTAATTCGCAACCTTGGAACGCCCGCCCTCGAGGCCACACGGAAGCGGCTGGCCGATGCGCGCTGGTACGTCGTGCGCAATGCCGCCATTATTCTGGGTGATCTGGGCGACCCGGAACTCCCCGCGCAATTGCGCGGTGCATTGCGCCATCCGGACCCCCGGGTGCAGCAGGCTGCTATCACCGCCGTTTTGAGGAGCAATGCCAGCGGCCGGGGTGAAGTCCTGGCGGAAGCCCTGCCCAACTTGCAGGCCCGCGTACTCGAGATGGCACTGGACGAACTGACGGTCCTGAAAGAGCCGGCGACCCTTGCGCACTTGGAGGCACTCTTGGTCAAGAGGGATTTCAAGGTCGGGGCGCTGGAGAAAGCTGTTGTCGCCCTCGCCGCCATCCCTTCGGACCAAGCGGCCGAGGTCCTCTACCAGATTCTTGCTGATAGCGAACAAGCTCTCTCGGTGCGCAGGACCGCTTTGGGTGGTTTGTACAACCACCCTTCCGCCGCTGCCGCGCAGTTGCTAGCAAGACTCACCAACCTTCCCGCGAGCAATCCTCTGTCGGCCGAGTTGAAGAAACTCACGGAGGGCCCCGTCGGCTGAGCCTCGGGGATGGAAGAGGGAAGGCGTCCGGACATCGCGCCGAGCGGGACCGTAGCTTGGCGCTTCGGCGTGGGACCATTGTGAGGTGGTTTCCTTCGCTGCTCACGCCCGACAACGACGAGAGCAGATGGTGGGTCGGCAGCCCTTGGAGAGAAGGAGAAGAGGAAATGCACGTTTTTGACCAGATTCGCCTCCAGGACCTGGATCGACGGGACTGGCAGTTATGGGTGCTGGCTTTGGCGATGATTGTCATCCTAGCGGGAGGATTGGCCCTGCTGATGTACTCCCTCGTGCCTCCCGGCACGCTTTCTCCGAGCGAGCGCGCCAAGTTGAAGAGCGTTTTCGGCTTCTGCATCCTCGCAGTGCTTTTCGTCGGCTATTTGGTCGACCGCCAGATGGTCATCGGCCGGCTCCGCAAGGAACTGGATGCGGAGCGAACCCGCAACTTGGCGCGGCGCAATCAGAGCAGCAGTGAGCTGCTTCAAACCTTGTTCGGAACCAGCCAGTTCTGTGACCGCCTGGCTCTGGAACTACAGCGCGCCACGCACGGCGGCCACTCTCTTTCCGCGCTCACCGTTTCCCTGGAAGCCCCCGACCTCCCGGAGAGCCAGGACATCTATGTGGCCTTTGGGGAGGCCGTCAAAGCTATGTTATGCAAGCTTCGCGCGGAAGACTCCATCTACCAGTTTACCCCCGGCGTATTTGGGGTGCTTCTGCCCAAGACAGTGGCGGCCGACGCCCATCGAGTTGCGGTGCGCGTGGCCGGCGGCCTTTCCGAAGCGATGGGCGCCAGCCACCGCTACTCCTTTGACATCCGGGTCACGAGTTATCCTGAGCACGCCAAGACAGCACGCGAAATGGAAAAACTGATGAACTTGCCGCAGGCCGCCTGATCCTCAGTCGCATTCGACAAACTCAAGAATCGCAGCCCTCGCCCGTAGGGAGTGGGGTGGGCGCCGACCGGCACTTTCACCAGCCGGCGCGGGGAGGACCCCACATTTTGCCGGGTGGGGGCGAGGGTTCCTGAACAGTCCCACCCTCTACTTGGGGCTCTCTGCTTTCGATGTAAAAGTAATCGACCAGTCCACCACTTGACTTTGGCCGGGAAAAGTCACCTGGAGCGCGTGCCCCTCAGGAGATTTGTGCACCACGAGTTCGCGGTTGCCATTCGCCCGAGCCCGGATTGAGGAGACTTCGAATCCCTCGGGCACGTAGAGGAAGAGAGAGTAATCGTCTCCCTCGACCGTCTGGGACGACCCGCGCAGCAGTTTATTGGTCGGCTCCCATCGAACCGCAGTGATCGAATACGCTCCTGTGATGTGGCGCGATGTCCCCACGAGCTGGGGATGATCGAACAGGGGATGGACCGCCAACACCTTCGTATCGTGCGGTCCGACCTCCACCTCCATCCGGCTTGAGAAGACGCTGAGCACTTTCTGCCCCCAGAAATCGAACACCACGTAACGCGTGCCCGGTGCGAGCCCTAGTTTCTCCGTAAAGGCAAGCTCGCGGGTCTCCGTTTCACTGCGCCAGTTGGTAAGGCCAACGACGTCATAGACGCCTGCCGGGGCATTAATTTTCAGATCCAGGGTTTCGGCGTAGTTGTGAATGTAAGTGTCGGGAGTGACAGATTTGAAGATGTTCCAGCGCATGTCGGTCCCGCGGCTGAAGAGGTCCACGGGCAAGATGGGCTCAGTCGGGAGTGTCCGTTGCAGCAGGCGGGCGCGCTCCTCGGGAAGTTCCGGGAGAACGCTCGCCAGCGGATAGGCCACACCGGTGAGCGCCACCCAGGAAACCAGGGTCCGAGCTTCGGCCGTGGTGGTCCCAAATCCGCGCAGGGGATCTTCGCGCGTGGCCGCCACCTCCACGACGCTCGCCGGCCGCTTCCGGCGGGCTTCTTCTGCCGTCATGGGCGGCCCAACTTCCATCCCCTCCCCGGGCATGACGTAAACCAGCAGGTGGTTGAGAAAAGCGTTGGCATTGATGGAACTGAAGAGTGCGTACATACCCTGCCAACTGTTGTAAACATCGTCGCCGTTGAAATAAGAATTGAAAGAACCGATGCCGTTGAGCGGCGTGCCCGCCGGGCAACCCTCAATAAAACGCCTGGGGCCCAGGGTCTCACGAATAAGCTTCAGCCGCTCGCGGTAAGCGACGAGTGGATCGATCGTTTGATCGTAAAGGCGGCTGCGGTCAACCGGCGGCGCGTATAGGGGCAGAGCGTGCTCGCCGTCAAACTTGTAATAATCGAAACCCAGTTCGTCAAGTGTCGTGAACAGCTGGCGCAGGAAATCCTTCACACCTGGATTTGTCGAATCGAGTGCCGGCGTTTCGTAATCCAGAACGAACTTCCCCTGACGGTCGCGCAGATACCACTCCGGGTGATCGCCCGTCGCTCCTGCATAGGCATTGGGGACCAGCCACAGCCCCGCGCGCAGGCCTTTGGATTTGATGTAGTCCGTGAGCCACTTCGGCCCGTGCGGGAATTTCGCGCGGTCCCATTTTTCAAACCAATAGTGCTGGCCTTTTGAGTCGCGGTCGTATCCGTCATCGAGCTCGACATAGCCGAATCCGTAAGGCTTGAGGTGCGCGGCAATCCAATCGGTATTGCGCACCATGTCGTCTTCACGGACTTCGCTGTAATAACTCGTCCAACTGCTCCAAACCGCGGGTGGGGTGGGGAAGGCCGAATCATCAAATGGCTCGTAGTAAGGAACGCCTAGGGTCTTCGTGAAGTAGTCCGGCTCTACGCGCACCACCGTGCTGCCTGGCACGGCGAGAGCCAAGTCGAGCAGATTCGCATCCTCCGCGTCGCGTCGCAGGCGCGCGGATTCTGGGAAGCGTACGGCCGTATCGGTGTTTCGATCGAATAGGCTGTGCAGGTTCTCGCTGGCCACCTGCCCGAGTGCGAAGGTGATCACCTCGGGATTCTGGCGCGGCAAGAAGGAAGGATGGCGCGTGTCGGTGCCGCCGTAAGTTTCCCGCACTTCCTCCGTGCCCGCCCAGTCAACCGGAGTGCCCTCCGGGTCAATGAGCCGCACAGGCATGCGTCCGGGTGGCGCGGGCGCCAGCCCCGTCAGCACAGCATGGGTCGAGGTGCTGGAGATAATCAGGACGTCCGGGCGGCACTCGAAGCGCCAGGCCACCAGCGGCTCGGGGACGTGGACCAGCAGCTGGTTGGGGCCCTCCAGGGCCGCTGTCCAATCCCGGAGCGGTTGGAGGTCTCGGCCATTTTCCAAACTTAGCCGCACACCCTGCAACAGGACGCCGAGCTTCTCGTGCGTAATGAGGATGCCGCCCGTGTCCCGGTCGGCCCTGATCGTCCAACCGTTGCTCTCGAGCGTCACGGCCGTCGCCGCCGCCGGCGCGGTGGCGAGTAGAGTTAGTGCGAAAATGAGCGACAACAGAGTCTTCATGGGATTTCCTCCCCGGTCTTTTCTGTGGCAGGCTGCGGAAAACCCACCAGCGCTGTCATCCTGAGCGGAGCGAAGGATCTCGCTCTGCTTGCAGGCTCGTTCGGTAAATGGAGAGGGATATTATCACGTGCGGCGGCGTGGCGGCGGGCTGAACGTCCCTCGCCTGTAGCGCGTGCCAGTAGCTCCCGTCGGGCAGGCTCCTGCCTTCACTTTCCCCTTGCACTTCTACAAGAGGGACGAGTAGACTATTCCCTGTAGAAGCGAAAGGGGAATCTTATGGGAAACAAACGGATCGACCTGCCGCAAGGGACATTGGACCTGCTCATTCTCAAGACGTTGGCTCTTGAACCTCAGCATGGTTGGGCTGTTTCCGAGCGCATTCAGCAGATTTCGAGTGACATGCTGCACATCCAGCAAGGTTCGCTCTATCCCGCCCTGCATCGGCTGGAGCGGCGCGGCTGGATCAAAGCGAAATGGGGGGCTTCCGAAAGCAACCGGCGCGCCAAGTACTACGAGCTCAGCCGGAGCGGCCGGAGACAACTGGAAGTGGAAGAAAGCGCCTGGCGAAAACTGACTGCTGCCATCGGGCAGGTTTTGGAAACTGCGTAGGAGGGCACCATGCTCAGCGATCTCCTGTATCGTTTGCGGGCTTTGTTCCGGCGCAAATCGATGGAAGCCGACTTGGACGAGGAGTTGCGCGCGCACCTCGAACACGAGGTGGAGAAGTATGTTCAGTCTGGTTTGACGCGTGCAGAAGCAACGCGCCGAGCGCGGCTCAAACTCGGCGGCCTGGACCAGGTAAAAGAAGCGTGCCGTGATGCCCGTGGCATTAGCCTGGTCGACACGCTGCTTCAAGACGTCCGTTACGGCCTGCGGGTGCTCAGGAAGAATCCTGGCTTCACGGCCGTCGCGGTGATTACGCTGGCGCTCGGGATCGGCGCCAACACGGCCATGTTCAGTGTGGTCAATGGCGTACTTCTACGGCCACTCCCTTACCCTGAACCGGAGCGAATCATGCAGCTTTCTCTTGTGTCTCGGGGACAGAGCGAAGGGATGGACTTCAGCGCCCGGCAGTTCGATTTCTGGAGCAGCCACAGCGAACCGTTCCAGTGCCTTACGGCAATGACCGATGTGGGTTTCAACCTAGTGGGAGGCAGCCGCCCCGAGCGGGTGAGAGCGCTGCGCGTCTCCACGGGCTATTTCCAGGTTTTCGGCGTGCAGCCGGCTCTGGGGCGGGAATTCTCTGCCGATGAGGACCGGCCGGGCGGCGCCAACGTGGCCATCTTGAGTCACGGTCTCTGGGTGCGGGATTTCGCTTCCGACCCGAACGTGCTTGGCCGCACCGTCGTGCTCGATAGCGCCTCTTTTACGATCGTCGGAGTGATGCCCTCCAGTTTCGAAAGTACTTGGTCCTTTATGGGGAGCTCGGTTCCCGTGGACTTGTGGACCACCATCGGTCAGGTGGCGAGCACGATCGGCAGCGGCACCAACTATGATGTGATTGGCAGGTTGAAGGCAGGTGTGTCGCGCCGGCAGGCCAACGCCTACTTCGCGACGCTCACCAAACCCTTCCTCCTGGAGTTTGACCCTGAGGAAGCGAAAAATATCTCAAGCCAGATCAGCATTGCCGTTTTCCCTTACAACTATGTGATTACCAGCAACGACCGCGGGCCTTTGTTGATTTTGTTCGGGGCTGTTGGCTTTGTGCTGCTCATTGCGTGCGCCAACGTGGCAAATCTGCAATTGGCTCGAACCGCGACCAGAAGCCGCGAGATTTCTATCCGCGTCGCCCTCGGAGCTGGCCGCTTGCGCATGTTCCGGCAATTACTGACGGAAAATGTGCTGCTAAGCCTCATGGGCGCCGTCGCGGGTTTGCTGGTGGCGTATGGGGGGCTGCATTCGCTGCTGGCGCTCACCCCGACCGAACTGCCGCATGCTCAAAACATTACTCTGGACCGCTGGGCTTTGGGATTCACGGTGCTAGTCGCGGTCCTGGCAAGCATAGTTTTCGGCATCGCGCCAGCCCTGCGCGCGTCCCGTCAAGAACTTCATGAGGCCCTCAAGGAAAGCGGTGGCCGGGCTACTTCCCCTCGCAATCGAGTGCGGTCGGCATTAGTCATGGCGGAGGTGGCCCTGTCGCTGGTATTGCTGGTGGGTTCGGGGCTGCTCATCGAAACCTTCACCAATCTCCTGCGTATCAACCCCGGCTTTGATCCGCATAACCTCCTTTGCCTGCCCATCTGGACTACGGGAACCCAATACAAGTCTAGCGCGGATCTGGACAAGTCGTACGAGGACGCTCTGCGTCGGATCGATGCCATCCCCGGAGTGAAAAGCTCTGCCGTAGTGGCGGCAGGCTCGCCCTTGGAACAAGGCGGAAACGATTACGTCCACGTGGTTGGCCGAAAAGATTCAGAAGGATTTTCTGCCGACTATCGTGAAATTACCCTTGAGTATTTCAACACGCTGGGAGTTCGGTTGCTGCAAGGTAGGTTCTTCACGCCGGCGGATTCCGCGGGTGCAGCCAAGGTCACCATGATCAATGCCGCCTTCGCCCGTGAACACTTCGCGGGTTTGAATCCTCTGGGCCAGGATCTGAGGTTGGAAAATGACACGCTGGAGATCGTGGGAGTGGTAAGTGACGTGAAATCGCGCTTGGATGAACCCGCGCCATCCACAATGTTCGTGCCGATTGCGCAGGCTTCCTACGGAATCGACCAGTTGTTTCAGGCTTGGTTCCCCACCACGGTGCTGGTCCGAACCGCAATGAACCCGTTGGGCCTCAGCCACGCCGTGGAAGAAGCCTTGCGGCAGTCGAACCCCGACATGCCCGTCGGCGAGACCCGTTCCATGGATGAAGTGCTCTCGCACTCCATCGCCTACCAACGTTTCCTGATGACTCTCATGAGCGTCTTCGCCGCACTGGCGCTCGTGCTCGCAGCCATCGGCATCTACGGAGTGATGTCGTACTCCGTGAACGAGCGCACACATGAGATGGGTATTCGAATGGCGGTCGGGGCCAACCGTCGCGAAGTGCTTTGGCTCGTGGTGAGCCGTGGCCTCGGCCTTACCCTCGCCGGCTTGGCCTTCGGCATGGCGGCGTCGTTCGGCTTGACTCGGCTTCTGGGCGGTCTGCTGTTTGGGGTGAAGCCCACTGACCCCACCACGCTCATCGCAGTTACGTTACTGCTGACGGCCGTCGCACTTTTGGCCAGCTACCTCCCCGCGCGCCGCGCGACCAAGGTGGATCCCATGGTGGCGCTGAGGTACGAATGACCGGCTGCGGCCACCGCAGGTCCTCGGAGCCGGACCTGTGCTAAGCCGTCCCCAGCACTTCGTCCACAGCCTCTTCCAGAACCTGGAGGGACTCTCGAAGAGCTTCTTCCGTGATGGTAAGCGGCGGGGCAATCTTGACGCACTCTCCGCTGGCGGCGACCGGTGCGAACATCAGCAGTCCTTTGTGGAAGCAGGCGATATTGATGCGCAGCGCCGTATCCGGGTCGGGAGTTTTGGTTCCGGCCTTCACCACCTGAATTCCCGCCACCAGGCCCTTTCCCTGCACGCACCCCAGATTCTGCGGATACTTGGCGCGAATGCGGCGCACCTCGGGAATCAGAATGTCGCCCAAGTGCGCGGCGCGCTCCGCGAGATGCTCTTTCTGGATAATCTCCAGATTGGCAATGGCGGCGGCGACCGGCAGGGGCGATCCGGAATGCGTAGAAGTCATCGAGCCGGGCGCATATAGACCCATAATGTCTTCACGGCCGATCACGGCCGATATCGGCAGCGACGACGAGATGCCTTTCCCGCAGGCAATCAGGTCGGGCCGCACTCCGTAATGTTCAAACCCAAACATCTTTCCGGTGCGGCCGAAGCCCGCCTGCACTTCGTCGTAGCACATCACGATGTCGTGCTGGCGCGAGAGCGCTTCCAGTTTCTGCGCGTAGTCGACCGGCAAAAAATCCGGCCCGCCGCCCTGATAAGTTTCCGTCATCACCCCGGCAATGTCCTGGGGCTGCACGTTTTTCTTGGCGAGGGTCGAGAGAAAGAGGTCAAAGGAGGTATTCTCATTCTTGTACCCATCGGGAAAGGGCACCTGCACAAAGGTGCGGTCGCGGTCGATCATCCACTCCTTCTGCTTCTCCGAGCCGCCGGCAAGCTGGGCGCCCATGGTGCGCCCGTGGAAGGCATAGTTAAAGGTCACGAAGTACTTCTTGTGCACGCCGTGCTTGGCCAGGGCGTAAGTTTTCGCGAGCTTGATGCAGTTCTCTGTGGCCTCGCTGCCCGTGCTCATCAGAAAGACCCGGTATTTCTCGGGGTCAGGTGAGAGGGCCCGCAGCATTTCGGCCAGGCGGGCGCGCCGCTCGTGTACGAACACGTACGAGGCCAGCAATCCGCGGTCGATGACCTCGCGCAGCGCCGCGCGAATCTCCTGGCGCCCGTGCCCGGCGTTGGTAATCAGCACGCCGGAGGACCAATCGATCCAGCGGTTGCCCCAGCGGTCGCTGACGATGAAGTCCTCGGCTTTGTCCCACACGATGGGCGGCTGGCCCATCATCGAGCGCGGCTCGGAGTGCTGCAGCGCCGCGAAAATCGGCAAGGACTCCGGCACCGGCAGCTTGGTCCTGATGCTGCGGTATTTCGTTTCCACTTTCGGGACATCCACAGGGGTCAAATCATAAATGGCCATGTTGTTCTCTTTTCCTATTTCCGAATGAATTCAATATGCGGATGGCCGCCGTAAACGATGCGTACGGGCGCCGCATCGGCAAGGATGGAAGCGCGTGCGGCTTCCACGACCAGTTCGTTGATGGAGCTGTTGGCGGGTGTGGCGATCAGGCCCTGCGCGTCGATCTGGCGAATGACTTCGCGGCGTTTCGCGAGCGCCGCTTCCGGCGCAAGTCCCGTCGCGGCGCTTTCCATCCGGTGAATCGCCTCCGTAATGCCCGCCACGGATTCGTACCCATAACCAATGGGTTTATACCCCGGCCCCTCCCAGGGAATGAGGCGGTAGAAATCCGGGCTGACGTAATTGTATTTCGAACCGCCCGGCCCGATGCCCTCCAGGTACGAATACGCCACGCCGCGGTTGTGGTCGTCGTGGAAGATCAGGCCGGTTTGGTCTTTCCCTTCACAGTACATCACCAGGCCCTGGTCGTTGCTGCCGGCGGCGGCATCCGGATAGCCCAAGCCGTTGACTACGGAGAGCAGTGCGCCGTTTTCCCAGGCCACGCGCCCGTGCGACCATAGGAAGCCCTCGTTGCCATTGGGGAATCGGCCCTTGATCCCTTGCACTGAAACTTCCACCGGCTTCAATGCAGTGATGAAGTAGACCAAATCCACGTAGTGGCAACCGATGTAGGTGAAGGGGTCCGTCCGCTCGCAGGTGAACCAATTCTGGAAATTGGAGTGGCGATAATAGTAAGGCTCAATGAGCTTGGCCTCGCCCATGATGAACGTGCCGAACTGCCCTAGGGCGTAACTGCGCCGTGCCACCAGCGACCGGCGATCGAAGCGCTTGTGGTACTCCACGCCCACGAAGCGCCCCTTGGCGGCAGCCAGCTTTTCGATTTCCACCGCCTGCTCATGTTTGAGGACCAGCGGCTTCACGCACAGCACGTTTTGATCGTGCTGCAAGGCGTGCATGACCACGGCGTAGTGGAGATTATCGGGCATGGCGACCACCACCATGTTGCCCGGCGCCATGGTCGCGACGACTTCTTTGTAGAGTTCGGGGAACTGCTTGGAGGGCGGCTCCGAGAGCGCAGGATGCGGCGTGAAATCCTGCCCCGGAAAAGCTTCATGAAAGTCCGCGCTCTCTCGCAGGGCCTGCAAGGGAGGGGTGTTCAAAGCGCACACATCAATCTTGTGGACGATCCCGGTCCTCTCCAGGTGGTACAGGGATGGGAGGAGCAGATCGTAAGTGATCATGCCTCCGCCGACGATCGTGACATCAAGGCTTACCGTTTCCACAGCCATGGGGACAAGTCCCTTCTGATGAGGTCCTGAACGCTTTTTGGGTCGACGTTTAAGATTATTACGTTCCGTTGTTGTTTGTGTCAATGTCGGGTGGCGCGGACATCGTTTTCGATAGGCTGTCTCAAAAGTCGACGTCTCTTGCCGTAGCCGGCTCAGCGCCTGCCCGCTTTGGCGCAGAGCGGTAAAGGCGTTGCGAATTGGAATCCGCAGGTCGCTTCCTCTGTCAGCGCCGGCTCCGACCGGCGCTACCGCGGAGGTTTGAGACAGCCTCCCCGGGGATAGGGCCGGGGAGCAGGAATCGGTGACCAACCTCTCAGGAGCGATTCGGGCCAAAGTGAGTCAGCGAAGGTACTTCAAGGTCTCGTCGATGAGGCGCTGGGTGCCGGCGTAGGGCTCGCCATTACCTTCCCATTCCATGGAGAAGTATCCGCGGTAACCCTGTGCCTTCGCGATTTCGAAACATTTGGCCACGTCGACGGTGTGGAACTTTCCCTTCTCGTCCCCTTCTTCATCCTTCATGTGCGCAATGTTGTAGGCGCGCTTGAACAGGGCTTCCATGGCGCGATTATTGAATTCCTGGTCATGGGTCATCATGGAGTTGCAGAAATCCGGCAAGGCGTGCAAGTAGGGATTATTGACCTTGTCGAGGACCTGGGCGATAAAGAAAGGGTCCTCGGTGAAATTATCGTCGTTCTCAAGCGCCACGATGATGTTCTTCGAAGCTCCATACTCAGCCAGTTGCGTCAGGCTCTCGGCCGTGCGAGCCACGTCGGGCTTAAGTTTGGCAGGGCCTCCGATGTGGGTGCGGATGCTGGGCGAGCCGACCTCCAAGGCGACGTTCACCCATTTCTTGCCATTGTCAACCGCTCTCTGGCGCTTGGCGGGGTCGGTATCATAGAAACTGGCTTGCACGTCGCACGGGATGTCCACCACGTGGCAACCGGCCTTCTCCACCGCTTCGCGAAACTGCTTGAGGTAAGCCGCGTCAGTCGAGCGGAAGTGCTGGTCCAGCGGCTCGATATTGTGAAGGCCATAGTGTTTCACCACCATGGCGGGAAACTCCGTCAAGTCCATGCCGGGCAATTTAGGATCGCGAGCCCATTTGTTGGTGGACGCCTCAATGAACATGCGGAACGGCCACGAGGCCACGGCGATGCGATCGCGGGGCGCGGTGGGAAAGGTCAAATGCGGCTCGGTCGCGGACCAGAGGTCGCCTTTCCAGGCGAGCGTGACCGCGCCTGCGGCTAGAACGGCCGACTTCTTGAGAAACTGCCGACGGAAACTATTGTCCATAAGCTTCATCTCCTCAGTATGCTTCAAGTGCGAATGAATTCGTTCCTCGACACACGTGTGGTGATAGAATCCTCTCTCTTTTCGGCGGCGTCAAGCCGAACTTGGGTGGGCGCCCCTGGGAAAAAACCAACCCCGAGGTCTTGGATGGCAGAAGCGATCAAAATCGGTATCGCCGGGGCACGTTTCGCGGCGCGATTTCATTGGGAAGGATATCGGCGCGTCTACGGCGTGCCCGTGAAAGTTGTGGGCGTAACTTCGAAATCTGCTGAGTCGCGCGAAGCCTTCGCGCGCGAGCGCGGGGTAAAACCCTTTGCCTCCTTTGAGGAGTTGTGCGAGGCAGTTGATGTCGTTGATCTTTGCACCCCTGGCTCGACCCATGAGCCGCTGGCGGTCGCAGCATTCCAGCGGGGCAAGCACGTGGTCATCGAGAAGCCGTTCACGGGTTTCTACGGGCCGGGGACGGAGGATTTCCGCGGGAACACTTTCAGCAAGGAAGTGATGCTGCGCGAAGCGATGGCGAGTTGCCACCGCATCCTGGGCGCGGCGCGGGCGGCAGGAAAGCAGCTCTGCTATGCCGAGAACTGGGTCTATGCGCCGGCGATTGCCAAGGAGCGCGAGATTCTGGCGAAGAGCGGCGGGCAGATCCTGTGGATCATTGGAGATGAATCGCACAGCGGCTCCCACTCACCCTACTACGGCATCTGGAAGTTCTCCGGCGGCGGGGCGTTGGTGGGCAAGGGCTGCCACCCGCTGACCGCGGCACTTCACCTGAAACGCGTGGAAGGTGAAACGCGGAATCGAAAGGCCATACGCCCGGCGACCGTCTCGGCACGGACACATGAAATCACGCGCCTCGGAACTTTCCGCGACGCAGGTTTCCTGCGCACCAGTTATGACGACGTCGAGGATTACGGCCAGATGCACATCACCTTTGACGACGGGATGGTTGCCGACGTCTTTTCTTCGGAGCTTGTGCTGGGTGGCGTGCACAACTGGCTGGAGGTATTCGCGAACAATCATAGGACCCGCTGCAATCTGAATCCGGTGGACGCACTCGAGACCTACAACCCGCGCGAGGATATTTTGAAGGACGTTTACGTGACGGAGAAGCTCGGCACAAAGCAGGGCTGGAGCCGCCCCGCCCCGGACGAGGACTGGCAACACGGCTACCCGCAGGAATTTCAGGACTTCGTGGAAAGTATCGCGGCCAACCACCCCCCGCTCTCCGGGGGTGAACTCGCGCGGGACACGATTGCGACGCTCTACAGTGCTTACCTGTCCGCGGAGCGCCGCGGCGCCGAAGTGGAACTTCCTCGGTAGTGGTTCGGAGTCGCGGTCGGCGGAGGCTCCGGGCTTGCCCAACCCGAGTGGTAAAGGCCGGATTCGGTTCATCGGATTACCTCCAGCGTATAAAGCCAGACCAGGCACAAACGGGATGAGTCTGGCTGGGAAGTTTGGCACTCCAAAGCGGCTCCCGGGCAGACAATTTTTGTCATAGAATGTTCCACTCTGTGTCCGCCTATGCTAGGATGCGTTCAGGAATGATGCAAAAGTCCGCTATTTCAGACTCCCAGGGGCAAAGCAACGCTGGGGCGTTGGTATCTGACGTGCACTTGAAGACGTCCGGAAGGGTCCGTCACCTTAGGCGGCCAAGCTGTTCTGTGGTGTGGTTGTTTGGAGAGGGACAACAGGCGTGCGACGTGACCAGCGAGGCTTCTCACTTATCGAGCTACTGATTGTTGTCGCGATCATCTTAGTCATCATCGCCATCGCCATCCCCAGCTTCATGCGCAGCCGGATGGCCGCAAACCAAGCGTCGGCTATCGAGAGTCTGCGCATAATCTCCACTTCCGAAGTGGCTTACTTCACCACCTACGGAACTGGATTCTCGACGTCTCTCGTGGCGCTGGGACCTCCCGCTCCAGGCCAAACAGCGACTGCAACTGCGGCCGGCCTGATTGACGAGGGCTTGGCGGGTGGCGACAAGAGTGGTTACGAGTTTTCCTACACACCGACCCAGTATTTTGCCGGCACTAACATGTGGTACGGATACACCCTGCAAGCTAATCCTGTTGCATACGGCCAGTCGGGCCTCGTGTATTACTATACTGACCAAAGCCACGTGATCCGGGCGAACTCAGCCAATCCTGCTTCCTCGACCGACCCGGTAGTGGGCGACTAGACCGCGCCCAGCCCTCGAAGCCAGCTCATCGCAGAGTCCACGCACCAGCGCTTGAACTCCCATCTTTGAGGCCGCTACCGGAGCGCTTGCCACATTTCCGTGCTCCGCAAATCTCCAGCGCCGTGGAACTCCTCCGGGCGGCGGCACAGAATAGCCCCGCCATCATAGGCAGGCGCGGTTGGCGGCGGGACGATAGCCTTTGTCCTGTGCTGCTTGTTGCGTCATGTATTCGCCTTCCTGAGTGTCCCCGTACCAGGTTGTGCCAGCACAATGGTAAGTCCCCGAGCGTGTATTGACCCAAACCTTCACCCCGGGGTTGCCGGCGCCATAGGCCTTATTGACCTTGAACTCCGAGGCCTTTCGAGCAGGGCGGTGTAAGATCAAACCCTGCCGGCCAAGCATGATGACCAATACCAGCATCACCAGCGCCGTCACGCCACCCGCCGCGAACCATTTGCGCCGGTTACGGGGACGGGCAATCTTCCCTGGCTGCGTGATGGTTGCTGCGGGCGCGGCAGCACAGGCCGGGGCCGAGACCAAGGGCTGGTGGGCCCGCGCATTCCTTGCGAGTGACTCCACAACCTCGCGTGCTTGGGCGCAGCGTGCCGCGGAGTCTTTCTCCAGGCAATGCCGCAGAGTTGACCGCAGTGGCTCCGGCACTTGCCCGAGCTTCCGCGGCGTACCGACCATGATCTCCATGCTCAGCTCGAAGGGCGTTCCGCCCCGAAAGGGAAGCTCGCCGGTCACCATCTGGTAGAGCAGTACGCCGAGCGCCCACAGGTCGCTCTGCCGGCTTGTGGGATTGCCGCGTAAGACTTCCGGGGCGAGATAAGGTAGCGTACCGGCTGTTGCGCCGGCCTCGGCCAGTGGCAGGCGTGAGCTTGTGACGTCGGCCATGCCGCTGCGCGGAATACGGCGCCCTAGGCCGAAATCCACCAATTTGATATTGCCATCGCAAGTAACCAGAATATTTGAACCTTTTAGATCCCCGTGAATGACCCCAGCCTGGTGGGCGCAGGCCAGCGCTTCCGCGATCTGTCCGCCGTAACCCTGCACTTGCAGGGGCGGCATGCCGCCTTCGGGGATCAGGTCCGAGAGCGAAAGACCCTCCACATATTCCATGACGATGTAGGAGCGGCCAGCTTCTTCCCCCAGGTCGTAGATGGCGCCGATGTTTGGGTGGTTCAGGTTGGAAGCCAAGCGCGCCTCGCGGAGCAGGCGAGCCCAGCCCAATTGGTCGTCGCGGAGATGGTCGGCGAGGATCTTGATCGCCACCCACCGTTCCAGGCGCAGATCGCGCCCCCGGTAAACGACGCCAGACCCACCTTCGCCCAGAAGGTCTTCAATCTCGTAATGTGCCAGCACCATTCCCGTCATGCAGGCCAACACTCCTCGGAGCGCCATGGTATCCCTGGGACGGGTAGAAGTCAAAAAGGTATTGTGCGATGCGTCACTGGCTGTGACATTTAGTCTGTCGCCGCACTCAGCCTCCGCACGCGATGATCTTAGATCGCCACGCACTGCTTCTCGGGAAGAGGGTGGAAGTGCGACGGTGAATCGGCGATTTGGGCGCCTGGGCACGCCGCACGCTGCTGTTTATGAGATAATGCCGCCGGCGTGCACTACGTAATCAGTCTCGCGTCCATTCCCTCGATTACCGCCCCGCGCACGGGCGGGGCGGTGACAAGCGCGCAGCAAATGACACCATTACTCAAGTTCGATCTCTAATCTTCCATCGGAGTCCTGCCATGAAGCCCTTTCTCCGGATAGGCCGGCGCAAGTTCCTTCGCGACTCAGCTCTCAGTTTGGGAGCCGTTCCCTTGATTACCCGGGTGGCCGCTCCCGGCGGCGGACACGCGAGCTCCCTCGAAAGCAGGATGGCGCCAAATTCCAATAGCCTGGAGATGCTGGCCAACTTCGGGCCGACGGACACGGTGTGGATTTTACGCGGGCCGGAATCAGGCTTCCAGGAGCAGTTGGCCTCCCGCGAGTTGGCGCGCGGCCTGCGTAGTCTGGGCTTCGCCCGGGAGCCCGTCGAGACTCCTGTGGGCGGAGGGGAAGCGCCGCCGTCGGCCTGGGTATTCTTTCTTTCCACGGACCGGCGGAACCTCAAGCATCCTGAAGCCTACGATATCTCCTACGCAGCGGGAGACGGCAAAGCTCCTCGGGTGGGCTTGACGGGGGCCACGCCTCAGGCGCTTCTTTATGCGGTGTTTGAATTCCTGGAGCGGCAAGGGGGGTTCTTCGGGTTGGATGGACCCGTCTATCCCTTGGAGCCTTTGCACGCTCTGCACCTGCCGCCCGCGGGCCATCCGTGGCGAGCGCAGCCTCGTTTCATGGTGCGCGGGCTGGTGCCCTGGCCGGACTTCCTCAATTGTGTGACGGTATACAACCGCGAGGATTGGCGTGCGTACCTTGAAGCCATGGTCAGGATGCGGATCAACACTTTGGGGGTACACGTTTATTCCGGTGAAAGACAGTGGACCGAGTCGTTCCTCTCCTTTGAGTACGCCGGAGCTGGTCACCTAGCCTATACGGATACGAGTGCGACAAATCGCTGGGGTTACCTGCCGGAGCGGACCTCGCGCTTTGGCATGGGGTCTGCGGATTTCTTTGCTGATGAAGTTTTTGGGGGGGAGGCCACGACCCAGGCGCGGAATTGCTGGGAGGCGCAAGAGCTGGCGGAGCAGCTCTGGCGGGAGGCGTTTCAGTACGCCAAGCAGCTCGGCATCCGGACCGGCGTAGGTTTTGAGCCCTATCAAATTCCCGATGAGATCTACGGCGCCGCTCCTCCGGAAGCGCACTACGTGCCGGCGGACCCAAAGCTTCCCGGGCCCCGCATCGACCCGGAGTCGGTCGCGGCGAAGGACATCCTGGAGACACGCCTGGCGCGCCTGCTCGAAGCCTATCCCACGGTGGATTATGTGTGGCTGTGGGAAGACGAACAGATGAACTGGGCCAGCCAAAAAGCAGACACCCCGCTCTCCGTCACACCCTTCAAGCAAGCCTATCATTTCCTGAAGCGTCACGCGCCCGAGAAGCGCTTGGTGATTTCGGGCTGGGGAGGAGTGGTCAGGCACTTCGGCTATTTCCACAAGGCATTGCCGGAGGAAATCATCTTTTCCTCGTTGAACGATAACCTGGGCTGGGATGCGGTCAACGAGGCCTACGGAAAGCTCGAAGGCCGCGAGCGTTGGCCCATTCCCTGGCTGGAAGATGATCCGGCAATGTGGCTACCGCAGTTCCATGTGGCGCGCTTCGTGCGGGATATGGATCTGGCGGAGCAGTACGGGTGCCAGGGTCTGCTCGGCATCCATTGGCGGCATCGGATCATGGATGTTGACGCGGGCTTCCAATCCCGCTACTCCTGGAACAAGGAACTGACTCCAGCCAAGTTTTTCCAGGCTTTCGCCTCTGCCCAGGCTCGAGAGCCCCGCGCCCGGGTATTGGCCCAGGTGCTGGAGGACACCGACCGTGACCGGCTGATTCTGTGTTCGTGGACAGGGGAGGTCAAGGAGGGTCACAGTGAAATCCACGAATACAGCGGCGACTATGACGAGGCGTTCCAGTTTTGGGAGGGATACGAGCCGTCCCCCGATGTGAAGAAATCGCAGGCCGGTGTGGCACGCGAGCTGCGCGAGCTGACCGAGGGCGCCTCCAGTCCGGCGGAACGGGAGCGCCTCACCTACCTCACGCGGTTTGTGGAATTCCTCGTCCCCTATTCCGAATCGTGGTCGCGGGCGTTCCACCTGAACCAGAAGCTCGCGCAAGCGAGTGAGTTGAGGAAGCAGAAAAAGGGCGACGAGGCGCGCCAGCTAATCCTGGCGGAGGGCGTGCCTCTCTGGCTCGAAATAGCCCCGCTGGTCAGGGAGGCCATTCTCGATTACCAGGAGATTGTCAGCACGCGGAACGATCTGGGGCAACTCGCTTCGATGCACGACAAGTACGAGCGGCTGGCTCTGTATCGCTTACCCGCCTCCCTGAAGGAATTCCTGGGCGAATTGCCGCCGGAGGTGGAGCGCTTGTTTCGAGAATCGCGACAACCGGACTCGCAGGCAGCACCCCGGGCCTTCGTTCCTACGCGCCCGACGATGCTTCGCCAAGGGGAGCGCATCCGAATCTCCACCGTGGTCCCGGGGCCGGTGCGGGTGGTCCGCCTGACCCTGTTCACGCGCTCCAAAGACACAGGAGCTTGGACCCCCTCGCCCATGAATCTGGAAAAAAGACGAACCTATGCCGGCGAGATTCAATGGCCTGAGGCGCCCGGCCCTTTGCTGGATTATTACGTCGCAGCAGAAGTCGAGGCAGACGGAGTGAAGAAGACGCTCACGTCTCCACTGGAAGCGCCGAACCGCTACTACACGGTCACTTTGCTCTGACCATGCGCTAGCGGGTCTCTGTTGCAAGCGGATCGAGCGGCGCATACAGCAGCGCGGAGGGCTGGTGGGATTCCTCGAACGCTGTGATGCGATCGGCGTAACGGAGGGTGAGCCCGATGTCATCCCAGCCGTTCAGCAGGCAGTCCCGGCGGAAGGGATCTACAATGAAATCAATCTTGAGGCCCGCGACATCGCTAACTGTTTGCGTTTCAAGATCGACAGTCAGCCGGTAGCCTTCAGTTGCCGACACGCGGCGGAAGATTTCCTCGACCTGGGCGTCGGGGAGGGTTACCGGCAGGATGCCATTCTTGAAGCAGTTGTTATAGAAAATGTCGGCATAGCTTGGGGCCAGGATGGCACGGATGCCGTAATCGAGGATGGCCCAGGGCGCGTGCTCGCGGCTTGAGCCGCAGCCGAAGTTGGCGCGCGCCACAAGCACGGAGGTTCCCCGGTAACGCGGCGCATTGAGCACAAAGTCCGGGTTAGGCGTCTTGCCGTCGTCAAGGTAGCGCCAATCAAAGAAAAGCACGCGGCCATAGCCTTCGCGCGTAATCCACTTGAGGAATTGCTTGGGCACCATCTGGTCAGTGTCTACGTTCACACGATCCAGCGGGGCCACAAGGCCGGTGTGTTTGGTGAAAGGTTGCATAGAGTTTTGTCCGTTGTCATTTGTCCGTCATCCGGCGGGCGGCGCACTGGGCCACTGACTGCGGAGAACGGACGGATTTATTCCGCTTGCCCGACGTTCCACCCGCGGATATCCACAAAGTGGCCCTCGATGGCCGCGGCGGCGGCCATCATGGGGCTGACCAGGTGGGTGCGGCCACCTTTGCCCTGGCGGCCTTCAAAGTTGCGATTCGAGGTCGAAGCGCAGCGCTCACCGCTGGGCAGTACATCGGGATTCATGGCAATGCACATGCTGCAGCCGGCGTCCCGCCACTCGAAGCCGGCGGCGCGGAAAATCTTGTCCAGGCCTTCTGCTTCCGCCAGCGCCTTGAGGCGCATGGAGCCGGGAACTACCAGGGCCTGCTTGAGGTTCTTCGAGACGTGCTTGCCCGCCACCACGCGTGCCGCCAGTCGCAAATCCTCCAGGCGACCGTTCGTGCAGGAACCGATAAAAACGCGGTCGAGTGGGATATCCGCGATGCGCGTGCCGGGGGCGAGCGCCATATACTCAAGCGCGCGGGTCGCGGCCTCGCGATCCACCGGATCCGTGAAGGTGTGTGGGTCGGGCACGCTTCCCGTAACATCCGCAACCATGCCGGGGTTAGTCCCCCAGGTAACTTGCGGTGCGACGCGAGCGGCGTTCAGTCCAACCACCGCATCATATTCCGCCCCAGCGTCGCTCGCCAAAGATTTCCAATGGTCTACCGCGCGCTCGAAATCCTTGCCGCGTGGCACGAAGGGGCGGCCTTCGAGATAAGCAAACGTGGTCTGGTCGGGAGCAATCATGCCGGCGCGCGCGCCGCCTTCGATGCTCATATTGCAGACGGTCATGCGGCCATCCATGGAGAGCGCGCGGATGGCTTCGCCGGCATATTCGATCACGTGGCCGTTGCCACCGGCGATCCCGATTCTTCCGATAATGGCCAGGATGATGTCCTTGGCGGTAACCCCCGGCGCCAAGCGGCCCTCGACGCGCACCAGCATGGTCTTGGACTTGAATTGCGAAAGGCACTGCGTGGCGAGCACGTGCTCGACCTCGCTCGTGCCAATGCCAAAGGCCAGGGCGCCGAAGGCTCCGTGCGTAGAGGTGTGGCTGTCGCCGCAAACAATCGTCTGGCCGGGTTGCGTGATGCCAAGTCCCGGGCCGATCACGTGCACGATGCCCTGGTTGGGACTCTGCATGTCGAACAGCAGAATTTCATGCTCGCGGCAGTTGCGTTCGAGCGCTTCAAACTGCGCGGCAGCTACATGGTCTGCCATCGGCAAGTGACGATCTTTGGTCGGCACGGAGTGGTCCATAACGGCGAAGGTCAGGTCGGGCCGACGCACTTTACGGCCGGCGACCTTGAGGCCGGAAAAAGCTTGCGCCGATGTCCCCTCGTGAACCAAGTGGCGGTCGATATAGATGAGAGCGGGCTGGCCAGGCTCCTCGGCCACAAGATGAGCCTCCCAGATCTTTTCGAACATGGTGCGAGCAGGCATAAGTGTTGACCAGTGGGCAAAATCTGTGATTGCGCCCCGGGAGTTCGATTATACGCCAGCGGGATGGACGTATCAAATTCCCGTGTGCTCGTAGTAGTGTCATTTGCGAGACACGGGCGTTTCCAGGTGTACTCATTCCCGCGCGCCGGGGCAGGGGGTTACCTGCTACTGCCCTCGGTAGATCCGCCAGAAGACCTGCACATGAGGGTGTAATCGCGCTAAACTGGCGATTGTGGAGACACTGAAATCATACAGTCAGGACGGCGGACGGCGGTCGCGCAGGGTCTTTTTGCAGAAGGCGATGGGGTTGGGTCTGGCCCTGGCCTCACCTCCGGCTCGCGGGCAGAACAAGGTGGGTGAAGCGGTGAAGGAACGCAGCTTGCTCCAGTGGCGCGCACACGAAGTCGCCAAAATCCCGGATGGCTATCAGTTGGCGGTGGCGGATGTAAACAGCGACGGGCGTCTGGATATCCTGGCGCTAAGTTCGGCCGAATCGATCGTCGAGTGGTATGAGAACCCCACCTGGAAGGCTCGTCGCATCACCACCGCGACACGGAAAAACATCAGCTTGGCGCCGCTATTTCACCTGGGCTGTCCGGCGAGAGGCCTAGCGCTGGCCAGTGATTTCGCGCTCGATGACAGCACGCATGGCGGCAATCTCTGGTGGGCCAAGCCGGCCACAGACTGGGATGCCGAATGGTCGCTGCGTCTGCTGGGGCAGATTCCCACCTCGCATCGCCTGCGCTGGGCGAACCTTCACGGCAACGGCCGGCTGGACCTCGTGGACGCACCCCTATTGGGCTTTGGCGCCGTAGCCCCGGAATACAAAGTGGCTGCCCCCCTGACGTGGTTTGAAATGCCGGAACAGCTTCTGCGCGGCCACACCTCGGCGGCAGACCAGGCGCCGGCCCAGTGGACCCCACACCTCATCGACGCTTCCCTGACGGTCGTGCATGGCCTCAACGTTTTGGATTGGGACGGCGACGGACGCGACGAGATTCTGACGGCGAGCTTTGAAGGTGTGCATCTGTTTCACGCTGTGGGGCAAGGCGCGGGAATAACCTGGACCCGCAGGCAACTTGCCGCGGGGAACCAGCAATCACAGTCGCGGCGCGGCGCGAGTGAAATTGGGGTAGGGAAGATTGGCGGAAAGCGTTTCCTTGCCACCATCGAACCTTGGCACGGTGAGCAGGTGGTGGTTTATTCCGAGGCGAAGCCGGGGGAATTGTGGGACCGGCGTGTGATCGACGCGAGTTTCCAGGACGGCCACGCGCTGGCATGCGGGGACCTGGACGGTGACGGTAACGATGAGATTGTGGCTGGCTTTCGTGGGCCGGGGACCAGCCTTTACGTTTACTACTCCACGGACGCTCTCGGGACCCACTGGGAAAGACAAACGCTGGACGCGGAAATGGCTGCCTCCGGCGCAGTCATCGCGGACATAAATGGCGATGGGCACAGTGACGTCGTGGCTATCGGCGCCTCGACTGGGAATGTAAAGTGGTACGAGAATGCGGGCCGCGCGTGACCGGTCGAAGTTCGAAGTTGAGGTCCCGAGCCTCAAATCACAGGCTGGCGCTATCTGCTTTCAAGGCTTAAGCGCTGGAATCACTGCAGCTTTGCGTATTCCGCCTTGGCTTCCTTCAGGATGGGGATGTCGGCGTCGGCGTCTTTCCAGAGGGTGAGGAAATCCTGATAGGCAGTCTTTGCCTTGGTCTTATCTTCCGACATAGCCAACGCTCTGCCTAGTTGCAGGTGCGCCAGCGCACCGATGGGATCGCTGATCACGATGCCACGGTGATCGAGGATCTTCTGGAATTCGGCGGCGGCTTCGGCGCCTTGGTGTGCCGCCAGATAGGCCTCGCCACGAACATAGATGGGATAGAGGGCGCCGAAGTTCCCAAAAAAGCTGCGGGCGGCGCTCCCAGCTCATAAGGAACAGCGATTTGTAGCAGTTCGATAGCCCTTGCAGGCTCGTTATGGTTCAGGGCGAGAAGTGCGTGAAGCGCCGGCAGGTAACTGAATCTGACTGCCGTATCCTCTGGGAAGCGCCTTTCCAGATCATCCGCCAGGGTTTGAGACTGGTAAGAATCGCCCGCAAGGGCTAGGGCAAACGCAGCACCATATTCCACGTCCCGCCCCTGCGAAAGCTCAAGTATTGCCATCGCGCCCTGGCGTGCAGCAGGCGCATCCCCGAAAAAGGCCACCCACACCGCTGGGCCGGTTTCCCACAGAGCCGCCCTCTCGCGCTGGGCCGCCTGCTCAGCCAAGTCCGCCGCACGCTGTGACATGCTCCTTGCCTGTTGCAAATGCCCGGAATAGGCCAGAACAAAAGCCTCCTGGTCGGAAAGCCAGTCTTCCGCTCCGGATTTTCCCTTGCCCAGAGCCACTTGTCGTTTCATTCCCGCCTGGTCATCTTTCAAAAAAGCGATTTCGTATCGGTTAACCAGAAAATCGGGGATTTCCAGTTTGCGCTCGGAGGCTCGCTGAAGCGTGTTCTCGGCTTCCCCCAGACGGTCAAGGGATATATAGTTGAGGGCAAGAACGTTGTAGGCGATGGCGAAATCCGGATCGAGCTCGATTGCTTTCCGGCCTTCCTCGACCGCCTTTTCATACTTGGCGAGGACAGGATATATCAAACCCGGCAAGAATGTGTGGGGAACCAAATCACGAGGATAAGTTTGCGCCCACAACTCACAGGTCTGTTGCGCCACTTCCAGGTTTCCCGTCACCTGCCCTTCATAGGTAGCAGTGATCAAGAACTTCTCCCGGTCACTGGCGCGATCCCGCAATTGATAGGCTTTGGTGGTGCTCTCCGCAGCGAGGGCAGACTCCCCCACACTGCTGTACGCGATCCCCAAATGCGCATAGGCCAATGCAAATTTGGGGTCGATCTCCGTGGCGCGCTTGAAAAGGGGCAGCGCGACGGCATCACCACTTGAGGAGAGAACCTTCCAGGCCGCGCTATAGGTCTTCAAGGCTTCGAGTGACGGCGTCGTGGCCTCTTCGAGCGGAGTGTCGTGCTCTTCGACCGTGCTGAGAGATTCGCCGACTCGGGTTCTGAATTTGCTGGCAATTTGACTCAGGGCATTCAGGACGTCCTCTTTTCTTGCGGCTTGCACCTGCTCTTCATCGAGATCGTCTCCGGTACGGCAGTTCTTGGCACGTAACCCCAATACATACTGACTCCCGAGGCTTGCGATCGAGCCGTCTAGGACAGCAGCGCTTGCGGTCCGCTCACAGATTTCCTGAGCGACCTCCGGGGTAAGTCGCGCCTCCGCCGGCTGGCCCATCAGGCGCAGCGTCTGCTGGATCCGCTGCTCGGAGACCAGGCTGAGGAATGGCGACTGTTCCAGCTGTATCGTCAACCCTTGGCGAAGCGTCCCGTCAAACACGGGGTCGCCCGTCGTGTTTACAAAATCGGCGAGGACAATCGTATCTTTGCCCGTGAGTTTGGGGGTGCGGTGAAAGTGGAAGTAACCTGCGACGAAGAACGCCATAACCACCGCGGCAGCGGGTACAAGCACCTTCCAGCGTTTTGCGATTGCAGTTGTGACTGCGGGCTTCGCACTAGTTGTCACCCGCGCCGAATCCGAGTTCCGCTTCAGGCGCTGGAGGTCGGCACGTATCTCTGCGGCCGCTTGGTAACGCAGCTCGCGGTCTTTTTCGAGCGCCTTGTTGATGATTTCTTCCAGCTTGGCCGGCAGTTCGGGGTTTAAGCGCGCCGGCGAGGTCGGCGTCCGGTTCAAAATCGCGTCATGGATGACGGCTGTGGTCGTCCCCGAAAACGCTGGCCGGCCCGTCGCCATCTCATAGAGCGCTACGCCAAAGCTGAACAAGTCCGTACGGGCATCCAGTTCGTGTCCCCGCGCCTGCTCGGGCGACATATAGGCCACCGTGCCCATGGTAACGCCAGGGTTGGTGAGATACTCAGGCTCGATTGACGCCGTTGGCGTGCCCTGTAGGGCCGCCCTTTGGGCTGGCCTTGTTGCCTGATCGGGTGAGGCCGGGGCAAGCCCCGGCCCTACCATCAATTTTGCCAAGCCAAAATCAAGGATCTTCGCCTGGCCACGCTGAGTCACGAAAATGTTCGCGGGCTTGATGTCTCGATGGATGATGCCTTTGGCGTGCGCGGCGTCCAGTGCGTCGGCAATCTGAATCGCCAAGTCGAGCAGCGTGTCGAGGGGTAGAGGCGCTGTTTGCTGTGCCCTGGGCGGGGCAAGCCCGGCCCCTACACCAATCCGCTGATTCAGCGTTTCGCCCTCCAGGAACTCCATGGCGATGAAGGGCTGACCTTCGTGTTCGTCGATTCCATAAATGGTGCAGATGTTGGGATGATTCAGCGCCGAGGCGGCGCGGGCCTCGCGCTGGAAGCGGCCCAGCGCTTGGCGGTCTTTGGCCAGTTCTTCGGGCAGAAACTTGAGGGCGACGAGCCGTTGCAGCTTGCTGTCCTCGGCCTTGTAAATGACACCCATTCCGCCGCCACCGAGCTTCGCCAGGATGCGATAGTGGGAAATAGTTTTGCCGATCATGAGACGATCGCCCTGACAGCAACATGCAGCCGAACTTTGATTGGCGCCAGTATACGCAGCATGTACCGGCAAGTCAATGCATAGGCTATGGTCAGAAGTGAAGGCGGAAAAGGCGTGGCGGCCTAGGGTGCAACATGTGTGTCCAGCCACGCGTCTGATTGACCGCACCTCAAACGAGCCCTTCTAGGACTTGCTAAAAGCGGTAGGCGGGCGAGGTCAGCTTGGAGTGGACGAGGCGCACCAGCCGCGCCGCAGCCCGCAACATTCGCCCGGGCAGGGCGACCACAAAGGTGAAACTTCGCACAAGGGCCCCGCGGCCAGCCCCAAGTCCAAGGAGGGGGACTTCCGGCTGCACAATCAACCGAACCACAACCATTATCGTCAATACCACCAGAAACTGGATCAGGAAGAACGTGAGAACAATCTGAAGGATGAAGTTCATGCTGGCCTCCCTACCCGCCGTCGCTTGCCTCCTCAACCTGCTTCTTTGTTGCGGCCCGGCGATCACTCATCTAATCGGCGGGGGGCCGGCGCTTCATGAGGCTTCTTTAATCCCGGCGCGGCCGGCCAAGCTGGAAAGCTGGCTAGCGACACGTCCCTTCGGTTCCCCTTTCGGTTATTGATTTGTGTGTCCCCCTAGATTCCAGGAAGTGGTATTATAGGCGCCCCGAGGGTCGGATATGGGCGAGCACCCTAGCCGAGGGCAGTCCGGCGCCGGATTTGCCGGACTGGTCAAAGCCCGATCGACATGGATCTCAGGCGAACCGAAAAGGAGTAAGGGAGGCGCCAGTTTGCCTGGGCGGATGGGCGAGGCTGACCCTCGACGTCCAGCCGGGGCAGGTCGAATTTGCCCTTGCCGGACGCCAAGACCCTGGGCGGCACTCCCGAAGAAGAAGCAGTAACCATCGGTTAGATCCGTCAACAGTATTTCGATGCATCAGCTACTCAACCATGCACGCCCATGTTCACCTAAGGAGTTCGGAGGGGGATCGGGGGCTCGGCCCGGGCGCGGGAGAGCTGCCACGGGGCTGAGTGACACTCGCGCGTCACAGCACATTCAGCGCTTTGGCAGGGGAACTGTCTGAGTTCGGGACTAGACTTCGCAATGCGGTTTTCTTAATCTAGGCTAGAGTATCTGTGGTTCGAGGATCTTACTCAAAAACGAGGTGCGCTCATATGGAAGCCTTGAGTCCAGCGAAAGTCATCCGCAGGGTCCGAAAGAGGGTGGAGGTCAGCCAGGAAGGCTTGGCCCGGTTGTTAAACGCTACCAAAGGGGCGGTCCAGCACTGGGAGCGCGGCCGCAATAGCCCTGACTTGGCGCGCCTGAACGCCCTGCGTCAGCTTTGTCCGGCCGGTGCGGAGAGGAAGGAATTGGATACACTCATCAAGCAAACGCAAACTCGGCTGGCGCCTCTTCCCATTATCAAAACGGCGGACTCCGCGAAGACTGTGGGAACCGCGGCCAGGGGCCCCACGGGAGCTCTGGGGGGAAACTACATCTATCTTCGCCGCGAGAATCACAAACTGCAGCGGCAAGCGGCGCGTCTGGAAGCGCTGGTCCAGCGCCGGACCGAGCAACTGCGCATTCTTGAGGGCTTAGCCACGGAACTGCAGCGCGAGATCGCCAAACTCCGGGCCGGCCAGGAAGTTGCGCCAACTCCCGTGCCAAGTTCGGAAGCACCGGCGAAGGTGTAGGCTCGGGGCAGGGGCGGCCCTGACCGCGCTGCAGGGGTAATGAACCGCTGCATCGAAAGGTGAGGTGTCTGAGAACTTGGCGGCGGGGAGTTCGTATAGCGGGCAACGAGAGGAGGGAGCGCGCATGCCCAAGTAAGTGGGGCGCACCCTCAAGGCCCGAACCCTGGGAGACTGGCGGCGAGTGTCGAGGGCCTAAGGTAACAGAACCCGGGTTCTTGCCTGCCTTGGACCATTCTCGGATATTGCTCTTTTCACAGAATTAGGACCTTCGAAGCTGCATCGCTCGAACTGAGAGCAAGATCGGAGTGGCCTCCACCTCCTTATCACGGGCCAACAACTCAAGAAAGGCGACGGCTTGGCTCAGGAGTTGGTGGGCATTGTGGCGCGTTCGCAATTCCAACAGCAAGCAGATAGCTTGCTGCGCCATTTTTTTGGTAGACCTGGTTGTAGTTTTCATTGCTGATTTTTCCCCTTCCTTACGGGTAACCCATTGGTGCGGGAGGGAGGGTCTTCCAGGTTCCCAAGCCTGGGTGGGCCGTACTACCTCCCTTCCCTGAGCCCCTCCTGCCAAAGCCGCCCCGGGACTCTTGGGCCTAACCAGTACTATAACCTCATTGACAGTTTTAGAATATCGAAAGGCGGAAAGTCAACTGTTTAGTAAAGTTTTTTTAGTTTGCAGAGGCTACACAACCCGTGGGGCAAGGCCTACAGACTTCCGCGAAGGCAAGTATAGTTGCCTCAAGTGTCCCCTCTTCGCGTATGCCACGATTGAACCAAGAGGGTACGGCAAGCCCTGACCCTACCCAAACAGTTACGTTGGAGATCAAGGCAGGCCCCGGAGGACAGGGGCTCTGTCCAGGCCGGAGCCTGCCTGAGGATGCGGCGATCCTAGAAGTGGAACGCCAACTCCGCAGTAAATGTACGAGGCGTGACGTAGTGCGTGCCGCTAAAGGTGGATAGGAAGTTGTAGAGCGCGACCTTGTTGGCCAGGTTGACGACCGTGAAGCGCAGACTCCATTTGTGGCGGTCGCCGTGGAAAAGGTTGTCCTCGCCCACAGCGAGATCGAACAGGCTGCGCGGCTGGATTCGCTGCGGATTGTGATCGTCATTCTCCGTTCCCGGCGCCGGCACCTTGATGAGCGTTGATCCGAACTGTGAGGCAGGGCATGGGTTAGGCAGAGCTTGAAAGGGGGTTGCGGCTGCGCCGTTGCAGGTAAACCCGGCCTCGAACTCCTGATCGGCAGTCAGGGTGGCGCTGGTGATGGTGTTCAACATACTTATCGCGGGTTGGCCATCCAGCGTGGTCGATGTCGGTTGGCAGGTCGCGGTAGAGAGGTTATAGCAGGGTGTCGCACCGGCCACCAGCCCGCTGTCGTATCTCCAGTTAAAGGCGAACCACGGCCCGCGCTTCCACGGTTGATACTCAAAGTGTGTCGTCTGGTTTAGATGCTCGTCATGGTCAATGCGGAAGACGCCGCTGACCGGGGGGATGATGGGCACCCCGGCAACTTGTGGCGCAAAGAAGCGTGCGGCCACGCTGGACATCACCACGAAGGCTGAGAAGCCGTGATAGTTCGGCACGGAGGCGCGCAGGTCCCAGCCGGGGATGCTCGAGCGGGTCCATTCGATGGGGAAGTAGATGGGCGAAGCACCCACAGTCCCGAAGTCGTATCCGTTATGGGTGTACTTCCAAACGTACTCGCCATCTACAACCAAGCGCCGCCCGAATGCCTGTTGCAGACCGGCGTGGAATTCGTTGCGCCAGCCCGGATGGATCGGTCCCAGGTTACAGGTGACGCCAGGCGGCGGTATCAGGATGGCAAGGAACGGGTAGTCACAGCCGGTGCTGGCGATAACCAGATTCTCATTAAAGGGAGTCTCCAGGGAACGGGCGTAAGAGATGCGAAGGACCGTCGTGCTCGGCTTGATGTTGTAAGCAATGCCGAGCCGCGGCTCCAATTGCTTGGCGGTCGCCAGGGCGTTGTACGTATCCCCGCGAAGCCCAAGGTTAAACGACCAATCCCCCTTGGTGATTTGATCCTCGACGTAGAGCGCGACCTCCTTCACGTCCGTGTGCCCGTGAAAGGAGAAAAGGCTTCCACCGAGCGTCAAGTCGTGGGGAGCGAGAATCGCACAAGGAGTGCCGGGCAACGGGATGCCGTCCACACCCAAGCAGGAAGGTGTGATCGACGGAATAAGCGTTGGATCGACGATACCAATGCCGTCATTCTCCGTGAGCAACGTGTGTTCAAACGTGACGCCCGCTTTCAGATTGTGGATGCCCCTCACGTAAGTCAAGCTGGACCGCAGGCCCAGGTTGGTAAGCGTGCGGCCCTGACCGATGGTCTCTGACTGGAGGTCTGGAGCCAAATCCGCAAAGAGGTCGCGGCTCGGGTAATAGTTGTACTGATCCCGCCGCACAAAGCCGCCAAACGTAAAGGCGGCGTGAGCATTGATCAGGCGCGTCCAGCTTGGGGCCACATTAATGGTCGCGATTTGTGAGCGCTCATCCGTCGGGCCCAAGGGACTACCGGTCAGAGGATTGGGGAGACCCACGTGAAGTTGCTGGTCATACGAATTGGGATTTTGAAACCAGGAGCGCGTGTAGCCGAGATTTAGCTGGAGCGCGTCGGCTTGCGTGGGCTTGTAGTCCACGCGGTCGAACACGTTCTCTTCGTTCCCCTTGTCGTGCATTGCTGTAAACTCAGGAGGATCGAGAAATCTGCTGGTGTCCAATCCGTTCACGGCGACGAAGTTCCCCCAGTTTTGGCCTCCATAGCCGAGTTGGAAACCGCCCGTGGCCGATCCAAAAGTGCCGTAGGACGCAGTCACGTCCCCGTGAGGCGTCGTTTCGCCCAGACCGGAGCGCGTCGTGACCTTGATTAACACGCTCGTCTTGTCGCCGAATTCGGCAGGCGGCGCGCCGGGGACCACCTCCAATGACTCGATGGAGTCCATGGGGATTTGATTGGAAAAGACCTTGCTCTGCTGGTCCGTGATGGGCTGGCCATCGACAGAAAATGAGTTCTCCGCGTGATCACCCATTCCATGGAACAGACCGTTGGAATCCGCCGCGATTCCCGGAGTCGAAAGCGTCACGAGCGAACTGACGGACGAGGACTGACTCTCCAGAGGGAGTTTGTCAAACAAATTGCGATCGACATCGGTGTGGTTGGTGGGCGTTTGCTCGAGGAGGTCCGCTGCCTCCCCCTGCACGGTTATCGTGGTAACGCCGGTCTCGATCTTGAGGTTGAACTTCAGGTCGATCGGCACCGACGAGCTGGCTGCCACATCCTGGTCAATATCCTGGAATCCGGGAGCTGCGATCGACAAATGGTAGGGATTGAATGGAACATTCGCAAATTTGAATTGGCCCGAGTCATCGGTTAGGGCCGAGCGCTCGTACCGAGAAACCGGGTTCACAATCTTCACCGTGGCTCCCTTCACCACGCCGCCCGAGGGGTCCAGGACTGTACCGGAGATTGACGTCGAGTTACTTCCCTGTGCGACCGCAAGGCGCGCGGCTCCCAGCGTCAGCAGAAGCGAGATGGTGGCGATCCTTCCCGCCCGGCCGTTGAGGTAAGACACGCTTCGAGATCCACTGCCAGAACTAAGCCCTTTTGAGGGTCTCCCGAATATGAGTGAATGCATGGCACTCTCCTTTTGCTCCTGAGTATTTGTTGAGGTGAAGCGGGATGTGGCAAAACTCTAGGAGAGTGGCGGGGAGCGCGCTGGGAGTGTCGGCGCGATGCCGGAGGAGCATCTCGCGTTGCAGGCGATCAGATGATGGGTCGCCTCATGGCATGGTTTCTGGAAGAGGGATCGGACCGCGGGGCGAACCGAGCTGCTACGCACAATCTGGCAGAGTGGACAAAGAGGGCTGACATCTTGGCTCGCATGGAGATGCGATGCGCCATCATGCGCAAATCGGCAGATCGCCGCCGCCGTGTTATGGTGGTGCAGGATTTCGGCGGAAAAAAGATGGATTTCCCCGACAAGCGCCAGGCCGACAATAAGAACCTGCGCCCAGTTGCGTTGTCGTGATTTGACGAGGCTTCTCAAAGCTATTCCGATTGCCTTTGGCCCGAGTTCAAGACTCTCGGGCACTCCTGACTTCCGACTATTCTACCATAAACCCCGCAAACACGACCCCACGCTGTCCGGATGTCGCCAGTTGTACTAGAAGATGCATGACCCGCCAAGTCGGTTGCATCCGAAACATCTCCCTTTGGTTCTCGGGAGATCGCGGCGGTGACCGACAAAGAATCCCGTATGTTCATGAAAATGCGCAGGGCGAGATTCTTCGCTTCGCTCAGAATGACGGGGTCATCGAAAGACAGTCCCCCCCGCGAGTCCCTTCCAATTTCAATATTTGACTCCAATTGCCAAGATTTGTTATACATAGAGATGGCAATGCGTGGGAAGGAATGGGCGAATTCCACCGCAACTGTCTAAGTTACTGAAATGAGAACACTTAAAGCAGCCAAGAGACGCAGCTTAACGAACTCCCGCAAATCCAGGTCGCGGGCGGCGCGCGCAGTCGTGCGATCCCGGAGCAATTCGCGCCGGGTTGACCGATCGCGCGATCGTGGAAGGAGCAAGCCTGCGTCCCTCGGCTCGATCCACAAGGGCATGTCTCCCCTGAACTCCGAGATACAGCGCGTTGACCTTCCATACCAGGCCGCTGTCAGGAATTTCGAAACGGCGGTGCGGGCTTTCCAGAAGCAGAACTTCCGTAAGGCTGCGGAGATCTTTGAAAAGTTGGTTGAAAGCGAAGTCCGCGATGTAGCCGAACGCGCGCGGGTTCACTTGCGTCTTTGCCAGGAGAGAACCAGACGTCCGGCGACGACTCCCCGTTCGGCCGACGAATTCTACGCACAAGGTGTTGCCAGTTTGAACCGCCGCAACCTGGAACTCGCAGTCGAGCAATTGGGCAAGGCTGACAAGCTGAAGCCCAACCAGGACTATATTCGTTACGCGCTGGCGGCGGCGCAAGCGCTACTGGGCAACCTGGACGCGGCGATCGAGCAGCTCGAGGCAGCGGTCACCTTGCGTCCTGAAAACCGCATCCACATGCGCCGCGATGAAGACTTCCGGGGGCTCGCCTCAGATCCCCGCTTTCAGCGCCTTTTGTACCCGGCAGGAGCTTAAGCTCCGGCGCCCTGATGAGCCGCATCGAAGGATTGATATTCCATGATGAGAGTCGTGGCCATCGGCGGAGGCACGGGTCTCGCGGCCGTCCTGCGCGGCCTTAAGCATCATGTCGCGGAACCGGCGCGCCCCGCCCAGGCTCGGCCCGAGATCACCCGCCTCGCGGCTGTCGTTACGGTTACCGATGAAGGCGGCAGTTCCGGCCGCTTGCGGCGCGATTTGCGCATCCTGCCTCCCGGCGACATCCGCAACTGCCTGGTGGCGCTGGCCGAAGACGAACAACTGCTCACCCAGCTCTTCAACTACCGTTTCGCGAGCGGCCATGGCCTGCGCGGCCACAGCCTGGGCAATCTCCTGCTGGCGGCGCTCACCCACCTCACGCATGACTTCGCCAAGGCCGTGCGCGTGTCGAGCGAAGTTCTGGCCATTCGCGGCGAAATCTTCCCCGCCACGCTCGCCGATGTGCGCCTGAAGGCCGTGCGCCGCGACGGCGTGGTCATCCACGGCGAGCGCAGCATCACCAAAACCCGCGTTCCCATCCGGCGCTTGTACATCGTACCCAGCCGCTGCCGGCCCCTGCCCGAGACGCTCGCGGCGATTCGTGACGCCGACCTCATCACGCTGGGGCCGGGCTCGCTCTACACCTCGCTCGTCCCCAACCTGCTCGTGCACGGAATCCCGGACCAGATCGCGCGCTCGCGAGCCGTGAAGGTGCTGGTCGGCAACCTGATGACGCAGCCGGGCGAATCGCGCGGCTATTCTGCCGCTGACCATGTGCGCGCCCTCCACCAGCATGCCGGCCGCAGGCTCTTCGACCACATCATCCTCAACCAGCGCCCGCTCTCGCCCGCGCTTCTGAAGCGTTACGCCGCCCAGCGCGCCGAGCCCGTCCGGCTCGACCTCGACGCGGTGCGCGAGTTGGGCGTCAAACCCCTGTGCGCCGATCTCCTGATCGAGGACCATGTGGCGCGCCACGACTCCCGCCGCCTCGCACAACTCTTGCTCACCCTCGCCAAACCCCGATCCCGCCCATAGGCCGATGTAGCGGGTGGCGCAACGCGTCCGAGCCGCAAAAGAGAACCAAAAGGCAAAGGGCAAAAGTGAAAAACCGCTTTCCAAGCATCTTTGCTAGCGCGGCCGCCGGAGGTGGTTGGAATTTGCAGCCCATGCCCCCAGGGGCAAGCGGGGACGCTAACTTAGATTTACAGCCCTCGCCCCCTTGGGGGAGAGGGTGGCCCGCCGCCAACGTTTTCATCAGCCGGGGCGGGACAGGTGAGGGGGTGTACGTCGCATACATCCGCCGACAAAAACCGTGCAGACGTTGACACCGCTCATGGCGCATCCTAAGATGACACTGTTCAGCTTCATACCTACGCGGGTCAGTCAACCTGTATGCAGGAGGCCTAAGCAGTGGACTGGCATTTTACGCCGACCAACCCTTCCGAGGAGCTCGCTCAAATCCATGTTTTCACCATGAAGAAGCGCCAGTCGGAAGGTGAAGTGGCATTTCGGATCACGGTGAAGGAGTACGCTCTGCCTCCCGTGGGCCAGCGCCTGCGCTTTTTTGCCGAGGCCGATAAGCTGGTGAACCAGAAAACCGCCGCGTTGCTGCCATCGGGCTGGGGTGATTCTGTGTTGGAAGCCCTGGAGGGCTGCCTGCTGCTGATTCGCCAGTTCCCTTACGAGGGAGAAGAGCGGAACTGATTCGGCCGCACTGGGCGTCCGTTTGTTCCGGCTGATGGCAGTCCAATGCACAAAGTGAGGCGCAAAGAACCATGGAATGCACCAAAAAACAGATTCGACCGGGTGTTGTCGTCCTCGAGATGACCGGCAGCATCCGTATTGGACCGAACTGCCGGAAAATCGAACACCAGATGGATGAGATCATTCGCCAAAATGGAAGGTGGGTCATCTTCGACCTGTCGCATGTAACCTTTCTCGATAGCACCGGCATCGGAACCATCGTGAAGAGTCTGGGCAGACTTAAGGAGTTGGGGGGAACGTTGCGCCTGGCCGGGGTAAAGGGCATGGTCGATGGTGTCTTGAAGCTCACCCAAATCAACAAAGCCATCGAGGTATATCCGACGGCAGCGGATGCCTCCCAAGATCTTCCTCCCGTTTCCAGTCCCTGAATAGCCAACGGAAACATCATATGGAGCGCCAGAACTGAGGCAGCGCCCAAGATCCGCCGCAGCATCTGGCCAAACAGCCGCAAATCGTAAATCCCGGTTTACCCCACTCCGCATGAGACGAAAGTCCCCACCTTGAAACAATCTGCTAGCCCACGCGGGGGGAGCAGACCATTCCATGGGACAGGGTGCACTTTGCTTCTTGCGCAGTTTTGTTCGTTCGGTTAGAATGTCACCTTACACTTTAAATAGTAGCCAATGCGAGGCGGAGTCGGATCGTTGGCTACGAATCATAGGCAAGTTGACGGGTGAGGCTTCCACCCCCGGTCAGCTCCCTGAGGAGCAGTTCAGGGTTTGCCGGTCGAATGAGGGAAGCGGAATCGTCTTAGTGCAACGCTCGGAAACACCGACTTTAGGTCACAGGGCCTTTTATATCTCGTTTCTTTTCTAGACCACGAGCAGACATAGATAGCAACAAGGAGGCGACAATGATACGCAGCTACCAGACTTTGGCGTGCGTCCTGGTTGGAATGGTGCTCGCGATGCTCGTGGATAAGGGCCTTGACGGCTATGTGCTTCTCATCTTGGGCCTAGCAGTGCCGTGGGATAAACTAGCGGGAATCACCGGCGAATGGATAGACCATTATGCCCAATGGCGGCGGAATCGGATCGAGCAGAATAAACTCGAAGCTGCTTTCCGTTAACGAACTCTAAGGCCGGGGCGCATGGTCAGGGCCGGTGTTGTGCCTTTCCACGACACTGATCAATGCGTTGAGACGCTCATCGGTGGTCTTCTGTGCATCGGCCAGCTCGAGCATCCGTTGGTCGAGGCGGGTGAATCGTCCGTCACTGAGCTTCGCGGACTCTCGGACGACCCCGGCAAGGTCCGCCACAGTAACCTTAAGGTCGACCACCGAGTCTCGGAACTTGTCGATGTTCGTTTCGCTGCGCGCCAAATTGGACGCGAGCTTTCCCATATTGGTTTCGAACTGCGCCTGCATATCCAGGATGAATGCGATCTTCTTGTCCACCTCGTCAGGCATCATGGTGCGTCCTGCGGCTTACCGTCTGACATCAGCTATGTTCCCAGAGACAGCTCCCAATTGTAAAGGTTGAATGTCATAGAAGCAAAAAGCAGACAGCGCGGCAGAGCCCGCCTTGGAGTGCGGTAGCAGCAGCTACCGCCTTCCACCATTGCTTCATTCCATTATCGCGCCATAGCCAGAACCAGCAAGGCGGTAGCTGCTGCTACCGCACTCCAAGGCACTTCGCGCAGGCTGAAACTCGTCTTAAATGGGCAGCAGAGATCGCCCTACGTAAGGCACAAAATGCTTGCCATGGTGCCTCCACGAGATCGCCGGAACCCAAAAACCAGGGGTCCACGCCAGCCCACGACAATTCGTCACCCATCGTACCGGTACAGTACGGAAGTGCTATGGCATTAAGCCTCTAACCCACTTGAGAATATGAGCATTGATATGGAGCTAAACACGCGGGTGCTCAGCTCCGCGGAGGGTGTCCTGAACTTCAGCGTCGTGCGGCCACCGGCCGGGAGGAAAGCGAGGAGGAAACCATGAGCGGCATCAAACGGAAGGCACCGCGTCAGCAGCCGGCGGTGGTCATCGGGTACAACCTCTACAAGATCGCGGAGGAGATCGCGGAAGATAATCTCGAGGACAGGAGGATCGTGGCCGCCGCCACCTGCCTGTATGCGCTGGCCGCGTGCCTGATGGAGGAACCGGGGAAGGCGGACGGGACGCTGGCGGAGCTGAGCGGCCTCGCGGCCCGGCTCGCCCGGGAAGAGGCGGTGAAAAACGGCGAGGCCACAAGGTACGTGATGTGAAGGACGACAGGATCAGGAACCTCCACTCAGCCACCCAATGCACCGGATTCGGAAAGCAGTGTGCCGGGAGGAACCCGCAGGTGGACGTGGGCGCCATATCTACGAGTTGCCGATTTGCAATTCGACTCGCAAGTTAAGATTCGCCTTGAGCGCACTCCCACTGACCACAGCAATCCTGCTGCCAGCGATTAGCTTCTCAGCCAACCTTCAGCTTGCCACACCTGGTGGCAGAGCCAGGGCGTGATTCAGGCTTTGGGGCGACAGAGGGGGTTCCGGTTCGTTTACTTCCTCTCTCAGAATCTCGATCTTCCCCTTGAAATATGCGCCATCTTCGATGGAGATCCCCGGAGCAATCAGGTCACCTACTACTTGTCCGGTCTTGTAGATTTCGACTCGTTCCCGCACGGAGATATTCCCATGCACGGAGCCGTGGATGACCACACGGGCTGCCTGGATGTCTGCCGTCACTTTACCCTCCGGTCCGACCGTCAGGCAACGCCCCTGCAGGTTGACCGTGCCCTCGAACTGGCCGGAAATCACGAGGTCCTCATTTCCTGAAAGGTCCCCTTTGACCACGAGAGAGCGGCCCAACTGGCTCCGACCCGGATCGGTTTGAATAGCCTGCAGAGGTTTTAGGGGTTCCGCCATAGGTTGCTCCTTAATGGGTGTCCGAGCAGGAACCGGGACCGGCATATCAGCTTGCCGGACGGCAGTCGCTCGTTTCTTTTCCCACCACATAACAGATTCTGCCCTTCGCGCTCGCACTCCAGCCTTTTCGCGCCACTTTTCCCTCGACGCTGATGCTCTGCGCCGTCCTTGCTTTCCTTCTCAGCTAAGTGCAACCTGCTCCTGAGGTCCCACTAATTGCACGTTCGGCGCCAGAAGCACACTTCTATATCTGTCTAGCGGTCAGTGAGTTGGATCGCAGGGCCGCCGAGGTCTAGACTCTTCGCATGAAGAAGTTTCCCTTAGCAGGCAGATTTTTCAGTGTGCGGCGGGTCGGCGCAGACCTCGCGGGAATTCCTTGCCGCAAGATGATCCCTGCGGGAGATCGCAGACCCCAAAAACCAGGGGTCCGCACCAGCCCGACGGAAACGTGGGGCCGGGGCGAGCCCCGTCAGGGGCGCAAGACCGTAGCCCAGGGCGCAAGCCCTGGGGAAAGAGTCCTCACCCCGCCCACGGCACCCCTCTCCCCGCGCGGCGGGGAAAGGGGCAGGGGTGAGAGGGGTGCTCCCGTAGCCCACGGCTGGCGCCCTGGGCTACGATCTTCCGCCCGCTGCGCGGGCTGGTCTTTCGCGCAGTATACCCTGAGCGCAGCGAACGGGCTCAGGATGACGGCGAAGGGCTCAGGATGACAGCGCCAAGGAGTTTTCCCGCATCGATGACAAGAACGAAACTGTCATCCTGAACAGCAGAAGGATCTGCATGGGCTTTCCGTAACAAGGACAAATGCAGATCCTTCGTCCCGAAAGAGCTGGGACTCAGGATGACAGCGTGAGCGAGGGCGATTGACGGATTTGGGTGTTTATGCCAGAATATGACAAAGTGTCGCAGTTCATTCTAGTGGGGCAGTGCGTCAATTAGATGTAGAGGCGGCTTTACGCCGCCATTTGGCGAGGTCAACACTCGCCCCTACGAGATCAATGGACTCACGCAGCTTGGAGGAGATCAATGGCCACCGCTACAGTGCAGTCGTCAGCTTTGGAGGTATCACCCCAGCAGGTGCTGGAGATTACTTGGGGATTTGCCGTCACCCAAGTCATCACGACGGCGCTTGAACTGGACCTGTTCACGCGGCTCGATGAGGGATGCGTCACGGTCGAGGATCTGGCTTTGGAGACAGGCAGCTCGAAGCGTGCCCTGCGGATTTTGCTGGACGCGCTGGTGGGGCTGAAACAGTTGGAGAAAGCCAACTGTCATTACGAACTTGCACCTTCGGCGCGAACGTACCTTTCCAAGAAAAGTGCTTCCTACCTGGGGGGAGTGGTGCTGCACAGCCGGCAACTGCAGGCGAACTGGTCACGCTTGACGGGGGTGGTGCGCAGCGGGCGGCCGCCCCATGCCGTGGAATCGGCGGAAGATCACGGTGAGTTCTTCTCTCAGTTCGTAGATGCCCTGTATGCACTGAACAGCACTGCGGCGGCATTCGCGGCGCGCGAGTTGTGCCCCCCGGGGTCATCCCCAGGCCGCCACGTGCTGGACGTCGGAGCAGGCTCGGCCGTCTGGAGCCTGGCGTTCGCGCGGCGCGATCCCCAGGCGCAGGTGACCGTCGCCGACTGGCCTGCTGTGGTCGAGAAGGTGACGAAGAGATTTGTAGAGCGCGAAGGCGCGAGCGACCGTTACGATTATCTGAAGGGGAATTTCCGTGAGATCGACTTTGGTGCGTCCAGGTTCGATGTGGCGATTCTGGGCCACATCTGCCATTCCGAGGGCCCCATCCATACGCAAAAGCTCTTCGCGCGCCTGCACACGGCCCTGAAGCCGGGTGGAGAACTCCTGATCGCCGATATGATCCCCGACGATGAACGATCCGAAGCGGCATTTCCCCTCCTTTTCGCTGTGAATATGCTGGTGAATACGGAGGAAGGCGACACCTTCACGCTGGCGGAGTATCGCGCCTGGCTCGGGGCCGCGGGTTTTCACCACGTGCGGACGCTGGAAGGTCCTTCACCATCGCCACTGATCGTGGCCAGCAAGTAGGCCGTGGTTAATCCGCTGTCCTCTCGAGCGCGTTAACGATGGCGTGGTCGGGCACTCCTGAGACGCGATATCGGGCTCAATCGAGAGAAAGCTTCGGTCCCTTCAAGGCTGGAACTGCACTCGCGACTCCTTCGCTGTAACGCACTCAGCGATCCAGCTTAGCGGTGCGAAAATGCAGGGGGTCTCTGAGGTTTTGCCACTCCCGGTAATAGTAGAGTGCCGTGGGGCGTTTTCCGTTGAACCTTAGCTTTCTTAGGAAGTCGATTTCCGCCTCGGTAGCAGCGCCGCTGAGGGAAGCGTCGTGAAGGAATTCTTCCAGCCCCGGCTCTACGTCAAATGCCTGGTGGGAATCCCTTTCCACAAACTCAATTCTCTTGCGCTGCCTGGGCGCTACGCGCTGGTTCAGGACAACGTCCATGCCAAACGTCACAAGGTCGATATCCCAGGACTCGATGAGCGGATCCAAAAAGGATAAGCAGTTCTCAGCCGATAGGTTGAAGACGTTCGCATCTAGGAACTCCAGAATCGTGACGCGGATTTGTTCGTAACTTTGCTTGCTGAGTGGAGCCACGAGACGGAGCCAGCTTTCATTCTGCAGCTCCTTCTTGGCAACCCCCTTGACCACGTCCAAGAGCTTCTGGGTGACGAGGCGTTCGAGTTCGCCGAAGGGCTGTTTCTCAAAGATGACGCGTACCTGGCTTTGCTTGTCGGGATTGCATTTGCGGAGAACCAGTTCTCGGACTTCCTTGAATAAAGGCGCGGGCGGTTCCTCCAGCTTTCTCTTGAGTTCTTCATTGCGCTGGAGGCTAACCAGTTTGGCGAGTTCGCCCTTCGAGAGCTTCAACAGTTTTCCCATCTTCTCGTAAATATCCGTGCGGTCGGGCGCCGGGGGCGCCTTTTTCCCAGCAAGCAACTGAGAGATATAGGACTCGGTAACTTCGGCGGCAACAGCCAAGTCCCGCTGCTCAAGTCCGAGCTGCTCCAAGCGCTGTCTGATTACCAAAGCCACATCCATGGGGTTCTCCTCTCACGGGCTTAACTTATCCTAATTAATTAACAAATGAATAGCAGATTAAACTTGACAAGTCAAGTGAATTAACCTACGCTGGTTAAGGCGAAGGGTCTTCTTTACCTGAATATCCTGATTATTCGAGTTAAGTCAGGTTATCTCAAAGCTTAAGCCTTAGAGAAGGCCAAGGTGTTTGAGACGAACCAATTGCAGGTTCAATCTGAAGCCAAAAGCTCACGCGGGAGGGTACCATGTCGGCAAGAAATGGTGACAAAGCCAGGTTCGGCCGAGAACGGCAGCGCAAGCTTCTCCGGCGGAAGCGCGCGCGCGGATTGCGGAAGGCGATGGAAACAAGAGGGCCCAGCCCGGCAAGTGCCGGGTCGGAAGATGCGCCAACCCTGAGCCATTGACGCTGAGAAGAGCGGGTCGTGTCGCTAGGCGCTGATCATAGTCAGCGGTCTCGCCGCCAGAAAAGGATTCTGCCATGTACATCCAGTATGTCGGTTTCAATGTTGCAGACAGTTCTCGAATCTATAACTTTGATGTGGTCAGCGCCGAGGAGACACGCGAATTCACGGTCAAGGTTCAATCCGAGGCGTTTCGCCCAGCCGGTCTAAAACTCCAGGATGGTCCGGATATTTGTTTTGCACGTTTGAAACAGGAGTTACAGGGAGAAACGCAAGGTGCACGCGTTGCGGCCCACCTGGGTATCGGGGAGCGGAACATCCAGGAGTACATGGAACAGCATTACCCGCGCCGGCCACTCGGCAAGAGAACGGCATCCGACCGTTGACCGCCGAACTGAATGAGTGGCGCACCCAGAGGAGCCGGCGCCCAACGAGTTGAACACGCCATGCAATCAGAAACGACCAAGTCCGTTAAGAACAAGGAAACCTCAATGGCCAGCGCTCGCAGCTTTGCAGTTTCAATTCTTGGGGCCATGCTGTCCGCGGCGTCCGTGCTTTGTGCGCAACAAGCTGTAGAACCATCTAAAGCAAGCGTAAGCGTTCAGCCGCGGCCGGCGATCCAAGAACTGGAATTGCAACCTCACCGCTTTCTCGGCTATTCGCTCCAAACGGACCCACTTGCGGCGCCTTTGAATTATACGCAAGATCTTTCCCAATACGGGGGATTTGAATTTGGAATGAGCCTGCTCGCGGTAGCGAAACAGGCAGGCCTGGAAGCATCTGCGGCGCAGGCCATCCATCGAAGTCCGGCGTTGATTCAAGAACTGAAATGGGAACCCCGGCTTTCTCCGAATTCTTTTCCCTCAGCAGGTCCGGTTAAGACGATCCTCTTCAGCTTTTACAACGACCAGCTCTTTCGAATACTCGTCAATTACGAACGGTACAAAACCGAAGGGCTGACAGATAAAGACATGATCGAGGCTCTTTCGGCGAAGTACGGAACTGCGACCAGGCCGAGCGCGGAGATTATCGTCTTCTCTTCAACTGAGGTTTACAACGACAGCGAAAGCGTCGTAGCGCGTTGGGAGGACTCGCAGTACTCGTTCAGTCTTTTCCGTTCCACCTACCAGCCGACCTTTGGAATGCTGATTTTCTCGAAACGGCTCGACTCCCTGGCGCAGACCGCCATCGCCGAGGCGATCCGGTTGGATGAGCAAGGAGCTCCGTAAAGAGAAATCGAAAGCCAAAGGATGCAGGATGAGGCGGACCGTGCTGGGCAAGAAAAGGCCAAGCTCGTGAACAAAGCGGCCTTTCGGCCCTAACGGCGCAGACCAGGACCGAGGACTACCCGGCTTCCTAAGAAGTCGGGCTCGTTTCATCTGAAGATACACAAAAATGGGTCTCGGTGGGACAGGTTCGAAGCAGGATGGAAGGCGCGGAACTTTTTGTGCCGTGACGTGGTGATTTGCTGACATGGGACAAATCTTGATCATTCGTGAGAGCAATCCTGACACAGAAGAACTCAAGGCCGTTTTCCGGGAAGCGGGCCTGACCTCGGAAGTCGCAAAGGGCATTTCCGCGGGGTGCAGGCTGGCGAAGAGCGGCAAGTTCCAGGTGGTGTTTTGCACGCCGCTTCTGCGTGATGGATCGTGGAAGCGTCTGATCGAGGTTGCCCAACAGGATGGCTTGAGCATGGAGGTCATTCTCCTGGCTCGGACCTTTAACCTGAACCAATGGGGCGAAGCGCTGCAGGCTGGAGCATTCGACGTCCTCGACGTCTTATGCGACCTGCCGACAGCTGCCGACGCCGCGAAACGCGCTTTGAGGGTAAAGCGGCCAGAGGCGCTTGCGGCCGTACCCCGAGCAAGTGTATGACCGGGCGGACCACGGTCCGCCACATGGAGGATTGGATGGCTTCTAAACTATACGTAGGGAACCTTGCACATAGTACTGATGACAGCGGCCTCGGCGCCTTCGTAACCAATGCCGGGTTTCAGGTGGCCTCGGCGGTGGTGATTCGGGACAGATTGACGGGTCAACCGCGCGGATTCGGCTTTGTTGAGCTAGCCGCAGGTGAAGATATGCAGCGGGCGATCGGGAGCTTGAATGGTCAGGCTCTAGAGGGCCGCTCCCTGACCGTCAACGAGGCTCGCCCACAACGCACCGGCTTCTCAGGTTCCCGCGATGGCGGTGGTGGCAACCGGGACCGATTCGATCGCAAACGGGACTACTGATTCAGACCGAGTGTGGGGCGGCCTCGGAATCTTGCGACGGTTACCACCACCTTCTCATCGATCCGGTCGTCCAATTGCCCACGCGCCTTGGAATACGCACTGGCCCGTCCGCTCCTTTTGCTTCGAAGGCAGAAGGTGCGGACGCCCGGTGTCCTGGGTAAGAAGTTCATTAATGAAGTCAGCCCGTGGAGCGAGCGAAAGAAGTCAGCCCGCGGCGCCAGCCATGGATAAGGGAACCTCCTTTACCCCCATCCCCTCTCTCGCGCGGGAGAGGGCGTGTTCAAGGCGGTCTGAGGGCTCTCCCCGAGGGCTTGCGCCCTGGGCTACGATCTTGCGCCTCCGGCGGGGCTGTGGAACGGACTCAGCTATCGCGTGATTAAGTGAGGCAGTGATGGGTTTACGAAAGTTCAATCCAGATCGAAATCCCTCAACGGCGGGCCGGTGGGCTGGTCCTTGGTCTTCTCGAACGCCTCTTTGAATTTCCGCTCGAGTAACTCTGATTTGACCCTTTCATCTTCGGCGCCTTGACGAAAGAGCGCTTCGCGGCGCTCCGCTTCTTTCTTCAGGAGTTGCGCGGCCTGGTCGAGGTCCGGAGCCTTCTCGTGCTTGGGTGGCGGCTGATGGTGCAGCACCTTGCCCAGTTCGGCATCCACAGTCAGGACCGCGCCGCAGCACGGGCAAGCCACTTCGAGTTTTCTCACGCCACGTGAAGTTCGAGACATCCTCCGTTGATGCTACGCCCAGCGACCAGGCCTGTCAATTCAGAGTTGGTCCAAGTCAGGGTTCCCTCCAAGTCGCGAGCGTCGCAAACCTCCGGAGCTATCTATGCGTCAACAGCGAACATACCCCTCACAGGTCCCGACGTAGTGGACACCCCTCCCCAAGACGGCATGAAAAACTTGCCGTGGCCGCGCGCTTTCACTATGCCAAGTTAGCGCGCAATGGTGGCTTTGGTGGCGCCTGTCGAGATGCCCCCGTCTACAAGCAGGGTCTGACCGGTGATGTACTGGCAGGCATCCGAGGCCAGAAAGACAACCGCGCCATCGAGGTCGTCGGGCCGGCCGGGGCGCTTCAGCGGAATTCGGTCGGTAAGATAATCGACCCATTGTTGATTCTGGTAGAGCACTTCGGTCTGCTTGGTCTTGAACCATCCGGGCGCCAGGCAGTTTACGGTAATCCCGTATGGTCCCCAATCGTCGGCCAGACTCATCGTCAACTGTTTGACTCCACCCCGGCTCGCGCAGTAGGGGGCCAGGCCTGCATAACCAAAAACCGCGGTAACCGACCCGATGTTCACAATCCTTCCATAGCGGCGCGGAAGCATTCTCTTGGCCACGGCTTGAGCGACAAAGAACGTGCCCCGCAGGTTCGTGTCCAGCACCAGGTTCCAGTCGTCCCAGCCCACCTCGAGCGCCGGCTTGCGCACATTGCAGCCCGCATTGTTGACCAGGATATCGATCTTTCCGTACGCGGCTTCTGCGGCTTCCGCCATCTTCTGAATGCTCTCGTAGTTTCTGACATCCAGTTCCAGCGGCACAGCACGCCGGCCCATGCCCTCGATTTCGTTCCGGAACGAGTCAAGGGAATCGAGCTTGCGTGAGGTAATCACCAAATCCGCCCCGGCGCGAGCCAATGCCCGTCCGAAATACTGGCCGAGTCCGCGGCTGGCTCCCGTGACAATGGCCACTTTCCCGGATAGATCGAATAGGTTGTCACCCATATGCACTCCTTACGGTTGCAGGATTACTTTCATCAGGTTGGGGTCGCCCTCATAAAGACGCCGGAACCAGGCGGCTCCCTCCACGAGGGGTGCAACCGCACTGATCAGAGGAGCCACGCGGATAGCTTTCCGCGCCAGCAGGTCGATGCAGACTGGGTACTCCCCCGAGGAAGCGCATGACCCGAGGACCCGTATCTGGCGTGTCACGACGGATTGCAGGGGCAGTTCCACTCTGGGCGACAGGTTTCCAATCAAGGTCAGAGTGCCGCCCTTGCGAAGACTCGCGAGCGCGGTCTCGAGTCCCTGGCTAGTTCCTACGACCTCCATGGCCACATCCGCGCCTCGACCCGAGGTGCAATCCCGTACGGCTTTTGGCACGTCGCGCTGGCCAGCGTTAATCGAGACTTCAGCTCCCAGTTCCGTGGCCAAGCGGAGTCTTCTTTCATCTAGGTCGACGGCAATGACCCGGCTACAGCCTGCCAGTCGCAACGCCTGAATCACCAGCAGGCCGATCATTCCGCTTCCCACCACTACGGCGGTGTCGCCCAGTCTCACGGGCGTCAGTCCCACCGCATGGACGGCCACGGATACGGCTTCGATCATCGCGGCATGTTCGAAGCTGAGCGTCTCGGGAATGGGGTGAGCGATGCGTTGCGGAACCGCTACATATTCCGCAAAAGCGCCGTGGCGCCGGTATTCGCCCGGGGAGACCCCCAGCACCTGGCGGTTGTCGCAAAGATTCACTTCGCCGCGCAGGCAGAAAAAGCATCTCCCACAGTAGATCGTGGAGTCAAACGTTACCCGCTGCCCGGCCTGGAACTGAGTCACGTTGACACCGGTCTTCGAGACAACTCCGGAGGCCTCGTGCCCCATGACCAGCGGCGGGACACGCCGCCCCGTGCTGCCATCGAAACCGTGGATATCGCTGCCACAAATGCCGCAGGCCTTCACGCGAACCAGCAGATCGTCAGGACCAACCTGGGGTTCCGGCATTTCCGTCATTTCGAGCACCTTATATTCTTTCAATAATAAGGCCTTCATGCCCACTCCTCGCTTGTAACTTCAAAGCTGCGTCTCCCGAAAGTTGCTGTACTTCTTCCCGCCTGACGGAGAACCATCATAGACAAAATCCGTGAAACTGCATAATCGATAACCATGCCGTTCTCCCCTCAGCTCTGTTCCTAGTCTGAGTTTCCGCGCAGAAAAATGGATTAAGTCCTTTAAATTCAGCCATAACTTGATGTTATCGAATTTCCAATCTCCTTCCTTCCTCGGGCCGTAGAGCGACATGGCCGGTTCAGCACGGTCGGGGAGGTTTGGACTGCATCTGGGAGCGCCCGTTTCTCGCAAATGACACCCATACCGATTACCGACTTCGCTCTGGAATCGTTCTCTAAACGGAAATGCAATGTTCCTGTAACCTTGTTCTAACACAACTCCAATAGACTTAATCGCCCATAACCACAACGTCTTTGGTCCGTTACGAAGGAGATTGAAAATGAACACCTCCCAGAGGAGCTTGATGGCTCTAGCCGTGCTCATCACAGTGGGCTTCATTTCGTGTAGTGGGAACAAGGGCACCGGCCCTTCGGAAGCAAAGCTGCAAGGCGCAGGAGCGAGCTTCCCTGCCCCGCTTTATCAAAAATGGTTCAAATCCTACAGCGCCAGCCACAACGGCGTCCAGATCGACTACCAATCCATAGGTAGCGGAGGCGGCGTCAAAGGCGTCATCGATAAGACGCTGGATTTTGGCGCCAGCGATGCTGCGATGACTCCGGAGGACATGGCCAAGGTCGACGTCGGCGTCCAGCTCTTTCCGATGACCGGCGGCTGCATCGTGCTGACCTACAACCTTAAAGATGTGACGGGTTTGAAACTCTCGCGCAAGGCCTATACGGGAATCTTCCTGGGAAAAGTCAAGAAGTGGAACGATCCGCTCATCGCGAAAGAGAATGCCGGCGTGGCTCTTCCTAACGAACCCATCAACGTTGTCGTCCGCGCGGATGGTAGCGGCACAACATTCGTGTTCACCAAACACCTGAGCGCCATTAGTCCGGAATTTGCCAAGAGTCCCGGCGTCAATACCCTTCCCAATTGGCCGACGGGGACTCGCTCCAAAGGCAACGAAGGCGTGACCGCCAGCGTCATGACGACTCCTGGGGCCATCGGTTACATCGAATTCGGCTATGCCAAGAATCAGAACTTGCCCATGGCCATTCTTGAAAACAAGTCGGGCAGCTACGTCGCACCATCCACGGCGTCGGGAGAGGCAGCCCTGGCGGCGGCAGAATTGCCGGACAACCTTATTGCGTGGGTTCCTGACCCCGAGGGCAAGGATGCTTATCCGATTGCCACGTACACCTGGCTTATCTGTTACAAACAATACCAGGACAAGGGGAAGTTCCAACTGCTGCAGAACCTCTTGACGTATTGTTTAACCGACGGGCAGACGGAGTCTGAGGCCCTCGGTTACATTCCTTTGCCGTCGGCAGTCGCGGACAAGGCAAAAGCGGCTATCCAAAACATCACGCTGGCTCCCAATGCCACCTAGGCTGCACTTCTCCATGCATGGAGGTTGCTTGGGGGCCTGCCGGAAGGGCGGGGCTTCAGCCCCGTCCTTCCAGACCTGTGCTGAGAAATTCGGGCCAGGCTGGGAGTGGAGACAATGCTTTGCATGACGTAAGCCCATAGGGAACATTCGGAAATAGCCCGGCCCGTCTAGAGAATCAGGTGAATCGTGGCGGAAGTAAAGACGATATCGCAGGCACCAACGGGTTCGCAGCGAGTCAGTGATGCGGCCTTTCGCGGTCTATGTTATTCGTTCGCGTGGCTATCAGTCCTCGCGGCCATCTTCATTGTCTTTCGGATTGCCACCGCCGCCGCCCCGGCAATCCGGCAGTATGGCCTGGGGTTCCTCACCTCCCGAACCTGGGATCCCAACAAGGAGCAATTCGGGATCCTTCCCGAAATCTGGGGCACGATGTTCACGTCGCTGCTGGCGCTCGGCGCCGGCACAGCCTTCGGTGTGGCGGCTGCCGTATACTTGAGCGAGGGCTATCTGGGCGAGTTTGTCTTCTCGCTGCTGAAGATCTTCCACGTGGAGTTTCACCCCTTTTGGGGGAAGCTGCCCGAGCGGGTGGAACAGGTATTGAAAAACCTGATTGAATTGCTTGCCGCGATCCCCAGCGTCGTTTACGGGCTGTGGGGATTGTATGTCATCATTCCGCTCATTCGTCCGGCCTGCAATTGGCTGCACCTGAAGATGGGCTGGTTCGCTCTGTTTGGGACCGACCTCAGTGGTCCTGGCGTCCTCCCCGCGGCATTAGTCTTGTCCATTATGATCCTGCCGACGATCACTGCCATCAGCCGGGATGCTCTGGTTTCGGTGCCACCCAAACTGCGCATGGCCGCTTATGGAATGGGAGCCACGCGATGGGAGACGATTGTGGCCGTGATTCTCCCCACGGCCGCCCGCGGGATCCTGGGCGGAATCCTCCTGGCCTTCGGCCGGGCGTTGGGAGAGACCATGGCGCTGGCCATGCTCGTCGGCAATGCCAACTTGATCAGCATCTCGCTTTTCTCGCCCGCCAACACCCTGGCGGCATTGCTGGCCAATACGTTTCCGGAGGCACATCCCAAGGAGATCGCGGTGCTGATGTACGCTGCCTTGGTCCTTTTAGGGATAACTCTCGTGGTCAATATGATCGGCGCCTTAATTCTGCAACGTGCTTCTGCCGGCATGGAGGGGAGGAAATAATGGCGACACACGATGCCACGGGCAGTTCCCTACTCTCCCCCCTCCCGAGCCAATCAGAGCTTGACCCCTTCGCCGGGGTGGATTTCAACGAGCTGGAAAGATCGCTGCGCCGTCCCCGCACGCTTGTCAATGTGCTGTTAGGCGGGTTGGTGACCTGCATGACCCTCGTGGCGCTCATCCCGTTGTTTTCCGTAATCTGGATGCTCCTCTGGCGAGGTGGCAGGAAGCTGAGCCTGGCCTTATTTACACAACTTCCCCCTTCGGCGATGGAGGCGGGAGGAGGATTCGGAAACGCCATTCTGGGGACTTTGATTATCGTGGCGCTGGCGGCTCTGATCAGTATGCCGCTGGGCATCCTCAGCGCCATATTCATGGCGCAAGCGCCGCAGGGGAGCCGCCTCGCCAGCGCGGTTAGGTTTTCAGCCAAGGTGCTGACAGGGTTCCCCTCGATTCTGGCGGGCGTCTTCGCCTATGGAGCGGTGGTTTTGACGATGGGAGGCTACTCGGCAATTGCCGGAGCTGTGGCCGTCTCCATCCTGATGTTGCCGACGATCATGCTGACCGCCGAAGACGCCATCCGCATGGTCCCGGCAAAGATGAAAGAAGCGGCGGTCGGGATGGGAGCCACGAACACTCAGGCTGTCCTCATGGTGCACCTTCCCACGGCCTTTCCAGGAATTCTGACTGGCATCATGCTGGCCGTGGCGCGCGCAGCGGGGGAGACGGCCCCACTGCTTTTTACCGCTCTCTTCAGCAATTACTGGCCTATCTCTGGCCACAGTCTCAAGTTGATGCAGCCTACGGCTTCCCTGGCTGTACTCATTTACAACTTCTCCGATGTGCCCTTTCAAAACCAGGTCGAAATGGCCTGGGCCGCGGCCCTGGTGATGGTTCTCATGGTGCTCATCACCAATCTCATTGGGCAGAGTCTTTCCCGACGCCAAGTGCAGTCCTAGGAGCAACAAAGTATGCCAGCCACAAGTCAAGCGAGTGAACGTCAGTCAAGCGGAATACCGCATGGGGACGCAGCACGGAAGGCAGCGGATAACCATGTGGTCATCGACTGCCACATCAAAGAACTGTTTTACGGGACCTTCAAGGCAGTCCGGGACACCGTTATCCCCGTCAAAAAGAATGCGATCACGGCTTTTATTGGCCCTTCCGGATGTGGTAAGAGCACCGTCCTGCGCTGCCTCAACCGGATGAATGATCTGGTTCGGGGCTTTCGGTTCGAAGGTCATGTCCACTTCCGTGGCAGAGACATTTACCATCCGTCCGTAGATGCCGTGGCCGTTCGCCGTTTTATCGGCATGGTGTTCCAGCAGCCCAATCCCTTCGCCATGAGTGTCTATAACAACGTGGCTTTCGGTCTTCGTCTGAATAATTACAAGGGAGATCGGCACGCGAAAGTCGAAGAGGCCTTGAAGCGCTCGGCTCTTTGGGAAGAGGTCAAAGACAAACTGCACGAGAGCGCGCTTTCCTTGTCCGGCGGGCAGCAACAGCGGCTGTGCATCGCCCGCGCCATCGCTACGGAGCCCGAGGTGCTGCTGATGGATGAACCTTGCTCCGCCTTGGACCCCATCGCTACGCGCAAGATTGAGGAGTTGATGCTCGAACTGAAAACCCGGTTTACGATTGCCATCGTCACGCACAACCTGCAACAGGCCCAGCGCGTCGCTGACCAGACCGGGTTCCTGTACGTCGATACCACCCAGGGTGGTCGTACCGGCTATCTTGTGGAGTTCGGAGAATCCAAGCAGGTATTCGAAAACCCCAAAGAAAAACACACGAAGGACTACATCCGCGGGGAATTCAGTTAGCACCCAGATCTGCAAGTGGTTCATTGAACCGTAGCTTCGCACCTTTCTTGCCTTCTGGCCCAGGGCAGGAAAGGTGGCGTCCGGTGGGGCCTTTTACGTCGCAACCCACGCCACTCAAGAGGGAGTGAATTATGGGATCGGGAAGCGGGTTTCTCTTGAAATCCAGTCGCCTCCTGCTGGCCCTGGCGGCATTGGGACTCCTGGGAAACCTCCTTGCCTGTTCGACACAAGATCGGGGGAAGACAAAACCCCAAGTCCCTCCTGGTGGCGTCCTTCTGCAAGGAGCGGGCGCCACGTTTCCGTCCCTGCTCTACAAACAGTGGTTCGCCACCTACCAACAAACCCATCCCCAGACGGTCATCACTTACGAAAGCGTGGGGAGCGGCGAGGGCATCCGGCGATTCCTCGGCCGCAACGTCAAGGATGAAGACCAAGTGGACTTCGGCGCCAGCGACGCCGCCCTTCAGGATAGCGAGATTGCGCAGGTTGCGGACGGCGCTCTGATGCTGCCGATGACGGCCGGGGGTGTGGCGCTGGCCTACAATCTCCCTGACCTGCCGCAAGAACTCCGGCTCTCGCGGCGAGCCTATGCCGGTATCTTTTTGGGAGAGATCACGAACTGGAATGATCCAGTGATTGCCGCCGCCAACCCCGGCGTCAAGCTCCCGAAACTCACCATCGTCACGGTGGTCCGGCTGGATGCGAGCGGCACGACCTTCGCCTTCACGAAACACCTCGATGCCATCAGTGAAAAGTGGCGGAGCCAATACGGCGCGTCCACGGTGGTGGATTGGCCCGGAAACGCCATGCGGGCGAAAGGCAACGAAGGCGTGGCCGGGCTTCTCCAGCAATCGGTCGGCGGGTTGGCTTACGTAGGCTCCGAATTCTCCCACAAGTACGGACTGCAAACCGCCTGGCTCGAAAACAAGGACGGGAAGTTCATAAAGCCCAATGAAGAAAACCTCCGGGCAGCCCTGGCCTCGGCGCAGATGCCGGAGAACTTGCGAGTTTATGTTCCCGACCCTTCCGGCCCCGAGGCTTATCCCATTGCTACGTTCACCTGGATTCTTCTCCGCAAGAACTACGCTGACCCCGCCAAAGCCAAGGCGCTTCGCGATCTGTTTGCTTGGAGCTTGGGCGACGGGCAACGCTACGCTTCGGATCTCGGCTATGTCCCTCTGCCTTCGGAGGTTGTGGAGAAAGCCCAAGCCGCGTTGCGAACTGTCACACCCTGATTTTCGCGTAACCCCTGCTTTTCCCGTTCCCTTGTAGCGCTGAACTTTAGTTCAGCATGTGCCCACATGAAAGTCGGCGTACTTTCTTTCACCTCATTCACTTGCGCCCGGGCCTTGCGGCGCCCCGCCTTTCTTTCCCACTCCTCCGCCTCCGCCTTCTCCGGCCCGGCCCCTGTCTCCTAGGTCTCCTGAACTAAAGTAACCGAAAGGTAGAAAGGTCGCGTCCAACCTGTCACCTTTAGATGACACCGTCAAAACTCGCAGTTGTGGAGTTCTGTCATGACTGCTAGGTTTATAAAATAAGCCCTTTATTTTCAGTATGAAGGAATTAAGGTCAGGTCCCAAGAAGTTTGGCATTCTGGCTGCGTAGGCTTCACATAGTATTGAGCTTGTGAGGGTCCGACTAAATTGTTTCTAGGAGAAAAATTAGATGAAAAACAGTTTAATTCGACTTTGGAAGGATGAAGCAGGCCAGGATCTGGTGGAATATGGTTTGTTGCTTACGCTGGTCGCGCTGGTGGCGGTTGTGTCCATGCAGAAGATCGGTAGTACCATTGCCAACGTTTTCAGCACTGCTGCCGCCAACCTGTCCTCTGCGTCCTGAGTGTTTGCGCGAATGACCGGATCAGTCCTAAGCCGCCGACTGTGACGCCGCAAGGTCGCTGAGTGGGCTGGTTAAGACTCGAGTCCGCAAGATTTGCGGCTCACGCGGCCTGCGGTGCGAGCCTGCCAGCAAGCTTGGAGACAGTGACGAACGGGAAATGGATAGCGGATTGTGGAAAGAAATCGCGGTTTCTCTGGGCGCAGCAGGGGTGGCTGGGTGGGCAGGTTGGCTCGACTGGAGGCTACGAAGGATTCCCAACTGGCTTACGCTTCCCGCCCTGCTAGGAGGCTTGGCGGTCAACACTTTGTTCTGGAGTTGGCCCGGAACTAAAGCTGCCTTGGAAGGGGCGGGGATCAGCTTGGGGGTTTTCTTGCCCTTTGTGTTATTGCGTGGTTTGGGCGCGGGGGACTGGAAGTTAATGGGGGCTCTGGGCGCATTTCTGGGGCCTGAGAGAACGGTGGTGGTCGTGTTGGGGACAGTCCTTATCGCGGGCGTGATGGCCATGGTAGAAGTCATTCGCCAGAAGCAAGCGCGGGAAACTCTCTCCAACCTGTGGATACTATTCGTCGCCTATTCCACCTTTCACGCGGGCATTCCTCGCCCGATCACCTTGGACAATGCCGGGCTATTGAAGATCCCGTTCGGTGTGGCGGCGGCGCTCTCTACGGGCGTGTTCTTCGTAGCTCTATTCGCAGCACGGTTTTTCCTGATGCCGAGATGAATGCATGAATCGTGATCGCATGTTGCTGGGATTGGCTCTGGCATTGGTGGTGGCGGCCCTGGCCAGCCGCTACGTTTATGTCCAACTCCGGCAAGCTCAGTTGGCGAAACCCGTGAAGTTGGTATCGGTGGTCGCAGCGGCGGCCCCTCTCAAGTTAGGGCAGCGTCTGGAGGCCAAAGACTTGAAGTTGGTGGACTGGCCGGAGGGCAAGCAGCCGACAGGGAGTTTCTCGCGCACGGAAGACTGTGTAGGCCGGGCCTTAATCACGCCGGTAGTAGAGAACGAGCCTATTCTCGAGTCGAAGCTGGCTTCGCGCGAAGCAGGGGCGGGCTTGGTTGTGGCGATCCCGGCCGGCATGCGGGCGCTGGCCGTGGGCGTAGATGACGTTGTGGCGGTGGCAGGCTTTGTCGTACCCGGAACCAGCGTGGATGTGTTGGTGACGGGTAATGGCGCCACCGGCCCCGTAACGCACGTCATCCTGGAGCACGTTCGGGTGCTGGCTGTGGGACAGCAGGCGCAACCGGATACCACTGGGAAGCCCCAGACCGCACCCGTGGTGACGCTCTTGGTGAGCCCAGAGGACGCGGAGAAATTGACTCTGGCTGCCTCGGGAGGCAAGATTCATCTAGCGCTGCGGAATAGAACCGATACGGCGAATGTGAATCCACCTCCTGTTTTTGGGGTGACGATGTTTCTGGGCAAGGCGCCGCAAGCCACGGCGCCCAAGGCAGCGGCCGCGAAGCCTGCCCCGCCGCCACCGTACACGGTGCAAGTCATTCGCGGCGACAAGGTGGAAACACTGACCTTTCCCAATAATTGAGCGAACTAGGCGGCCCCATGAAGGTTTCGAAAACGAATCGCACGTGGCTGAAGCTGACGGTAGGGTCGCTAGCAGGTCTGCTGCTGGCGGGGGTGAGCTTCGGTCCTCGCCGGACCGAGGCGTTTGCGGGGCAAGGGGGTGCGGCCACAAGGCAGCAGGCGGCCGATTCCAGTGCATCGCCGGAGGCATTGCATTTGTTAGGCGGTCGTTCGCTGGTGATTACCTCTCCCGTGCGCCTTCAGCGGGTGTCGGTGGCGGACTCTGCAGTCCTGGACGCCCTGGTGGTAAGTCCCACCCAGATCCTGATCAACGGCAAGGCGCCCGGCGCAGCCTCGCTCGTGATCTGGGATGAGACGGGGCAGAGCCAGACATTCGATGTCTTCGTTGACCTGGACGTAGCAGGGTTGGCCGAGAAAATCCATGAAGTACTGCCTAATGAACCCGTCCGAGTCGAGGCGCGAGGAGGCGTGTTGACGCTTTCGGGCCATGTGTCATCGCAATTGGTGGCAGATCGGGCGGTCGCCATTGCGCAAGCCATGGTGCCCAAGAAGGAAGCTGTGGTGAGTCTGCTGGAGGTACCTATAGCGCCCACCACGGGCGAAGTATTGTTAGAGGTGAAGTTCGCGGACATCGACCGGTCCACGCTCAGCCAGTTGGGCGCCAACCTACTCAGCACCTCGCCTGCCAAGACGGTTTTTACTACAACCACGGGACAGTTCTCGCCGCCTACGCTGCAGGCCAACAGCACGGTCAGCGGAGGATCAACCCAAACCAGCACCGCCGCAGTCAGTTCCGCCGGAGTGCCCATAACGCTAGGCCAGTTGTTGAACGTCTTCATTTTCCGCCCCGACATTAATCTGGGTGCTGTCATCCAGGCGCTGGAAGGAAAGAATCTGCTGCAAATCCTGGCGGAGCCCAACGTCCTGGCGGAAACGGGTAAGGAAGCGAGTTTTCTGGCGGGCGGACAGTTTCCGTTTCCGGTCGTGCAGGGCTCGACGGGCGGCGTGCCTGTGGTTACCATTCAGTTCCGGGAGTACGGGGTGAAACTCGCGTTTACGCCGGTGATTACGCCGGACGGGCTGATTCACCTGAAAGTGGCTCCGGAAGTGAGCTCCCTGGACTACACGAACGCCCTGATCATCCAGGGCTTCACTATTCCCTCCATCGCCTCGCGACGCGTAGAGTCCGAGATGATTTTGAAGGATGGACAGAGTTTTGTAATTGCCGGTCTAGTGAACAATCAGGTGACTGAGCAGTTTTCGAAGATTCCCGGCCTGGGGAATCTGCCCATTCTTGGGAACTTCTTCAAGAGTCGTTCGATCAATAAGAGCCAGGATGAGTTGCTGGTGATGGTGACGCCGCGCATCGTGCAAGTGGCTTCACCATCCAAGCAACCATCCTTGCCCAGTTTCCCGGAGACATTCCTGCCGCCCCTTCCGGCGCCGAAGGGTACGCCCCAAGGTGAGAAATAGAACAGGCGCGATTCTGCCGGCCCGGGAGGGTCAAGAAGGCACGAAAGGATCCGAACCATGTTGACGGTAGGTGTTTTTAGTTTAGATACAAAGAGCAGCGCAGCTTTGCTGGCCAGAATGCAGCAGACCGGGTTGGTACAGCCCATCGCGCAGTGGGACCTGAAGGCGGGTGATGGTCCAACCTCGCGCGCGGCCGTCCCCGACGTCGTGTTAGTGGAGATCGGGCGCGACGTCAAGCCTCCCTTGGAGTTTGCGGCGCGGCTAAACCGGCTGAACCCAATGGCTTGTATCGTGGCTTGCTCGGCGTTTCCAGAGCCGAGCCCGGACTTGCTCATGGAGGCCATGCGCAGTGGGGTGCGGGAGTTTGTTTCCCAACCGATCGATCCGATGGTGCTGCGGGAGGTGCTGGAGCGGCTGATCAAGCAGCGTGGCATGCCGCAGGCGGACGTGGAAAAGCTCCTGGTTATCATGGGGGCCAAAGGCGGCGTGGGGACCACCACGGTGGCCGTCAACCTATCCGTGCAGTTGGCCCGGGCGGCTGACAAGCAGACGGTGCTGTTTGATCTCGGGCACCCGCTGGGGCACGCGGCCCTGCTGTTGGATTTGGAGACCCGTTTCTCCATCCGCGCTGCCGTGGAGAGCCTCGACCGGCTGGACAGCCATCTTCTCAGCGGGTTGCTGGCGATTCACAAGAGCGGGGTTCATGTACTGGCCGGCGCTTCCCATCCCGATGAATGGGACCGCATCACCCCTACGGCCCTGGCCCGCGTGATTAACGTGGGCCAGAGCAGTTTTGATTTTGTAGTGGCTGACCTCGGCACCATGTGCTCGTCCGAGTGGACACCCGTTCTGCGTCTGGCTCGCCTGGTGGTCATGGTGACGGAGACGAATGTCCCCAGCTTATGGAGTCTGGAACGCCAGCTTTCCTTGTTGCGCTCTATCGGCATCGATTCGGAGCGCTTTCGGCTCGTCGCCAACCGTTGGCATCGTACCGATGAGGAGCCCCTGGAGGCTTTTGAGAAACGGGTGAAGATTCCTTTCGCTGTGCACCTGCCGAACGACTACCGCCAGGTGAGTAAAGCCGTGAACATGGGGACCGCGCTTTCACGGGGGCAGAACGATCAACTGGTGCAGCAGTTTCGCAGCATGGCGGAGGAGATTGCGGGCGTCCCGCAGGAAGCCCCGGGGAAGCGCGGAGCAATCCTCGGCTTGTTTTCTTCCAAAAAGTAAGAGGGCCGGATGGCTGATATCCAGACAGGTCAAACCGATTTCGGCAAAGTCAAGGCGGCCATTCACCGCCGGTTGCTCCAGAAGTTGAATCTGGACCGCGTCAACCAGTTGGGCCGTGAATCCGTGCGCGCCGAAGTTGGCCAGATCGTGGAGAGTCTCGCGACGGCGGAGAGCACGCCGATGACCCTGCAGGAACGAGACCGGATCGCGCAGGAAGTCCTGGATGAGGTGTTCGGGCTGGGCCCGCTCGAACCGCTGCTGAAGGATCCCGCGATTTCGGACATCCTGGTGAATTCATACAAGGACGTGTACGTTGAGCGCCGGGGGCTTTTGGAACGGACCGCAGTGCAATTCCGGGACGAAGGGCACTTGCTGGCCATCATCGACCGCATAGTTTCCGCCGTGGGGCGCCGAGTGGATGAGTCATCGCCTATGGTGGACGCGCGCCTTGCCGACGGCTCACGCGTGAACGCTATCATTCCGCCTCTGGCCATTGACGGGGCCTGCCTGTCCATTCGCCGTTTCGGGCGGGATCCGCTGACCGTGGACGATCTTCTCCGCTATCAGTCCCTGACCTCCGGAATGTTGGCACTGCTGCGCGGGTGTGTTTTTGCGCGCCTGAATGTGGTGATCTCGGGAGGGACGGGGGCGGGCAAGACCACACTGCTCAATATTCTGTCGTCTTTCATCTCGAACCGCGAACGCATCATCACCATCGAGGATGCTGCAGAATTGCAGCTCCACCAGGACCACGTGGTGCGCTTGGAGACCCGTCCTCCCAACATTGAGGGGAAGGGCGCCGTGCTCCAGCGGCAACTCGTGATCAACAGTCTGCGTATGCGCCCGGACCGGATCATCGTGGGCGAGGTCCGGAGCGACGAAGCGCTCGACATGCTCCAGGCGATGAATACGGGCCATGACGGCTCCCTGACGACCGTCCACGCCAACTCCGCCCGCGATGCGCTGGGACGTTTGGAAACGATGGTGGCGATGGCCAATCTGCACATGCCGGAAATTGCCACCCGTCGCCAGATCGCCTCGGCCATTGATCTGGTCGTGCAGATCAGCCGCTTGAGCGACGGCAGCCGTAAGGTAACGAGCATCTCGGAAATTACCGGCATGGAAGGCGACATCATCAGCATGCAGGAGATCTTTGCGTATCGCAAGACGGGTCTCGGCGAAAATGGCGCTGTCCTCGGGGATTTTGTGGCTACGGGAATTCGTCCCCGCCTCGCGGAACGGCTTGCTGCCTCCGGAGTCAACCTGCCCGCAGCTATGTTCGAGCCCATTCGGCGCCCGTAGGAAGGATCGCACGATGCAGTTGTTGTTTGCAGCGCTCACGTTCTTTATGGTCGCCCTGGCCCTGCTGTTCGTGTTCGTGCTGGCGGGTGGTACCAAACCGGGCAGCATCATTAGGGGGCGCCTGGAGGCCATCGATAAGAGCACCCCTTACGGGGGGAAGATCAAGCTGGATATGGGTTTGATCCGTGACGAACTGCTCAGTGGCATCCCCGCCCTGAACCGTATGCTCCAGCGCTGGAGTTGGTCGGGGCGATTGCACAACCTTATCGCCCAAGCGGGATTAAAGGTGAGGCCGGGGAAGCTGGTGCTTCTGAGCATGGTGCTGGGAGTTTTGACCGCGGAGATTGTTCAGGCCTTGTACGGAAATCTCTTATTGTCCGGGGCCACGGGCGCCCTTGCCCTCCTAAGCCCCTTGGGCGTGGTTTTGTTTCTGAGGACGCGACGCTTGCGTGCCTTCGAAAGGGAACTTCCACAGGTGATTGAACTTCTGTCCCGTTCGGTGCGCGCTGGACACTCGTTCACAAGCGGACTCGAAATGGTGGCCACGGACTTGCCGGAACCTGCCGCGGGGGAGTTCCGAGTCGTCTTTGACGAACAGCGTTTCGGATTGCCGGTCCGGGACGCCCTCATGAACCTTTGTACGCGCGTCCCCCTTCTGGACGTTCGTCTATTTGTGACAGCGCTCCTGGTGCAGAAAGAGACGGGAGGTAATCTGGCTGAGATACTGGACAACCTCTCCCACGTGATCCGGGAGAGGTTTCGAATCCTCGGGGAAGTGCGGGTGCGGACTGCCCAGGGCCGCCTCACGGCCGTCATCTTGATGATTATCCCTGTGGCGATGTTGGGCCTCTTGCACGCCGTCAATCCTGAATATGCGAACTTGCTGTTTGTTGACCGTCTGGGGAAGTACATGCTCGCCGCCGCCGCCACCTTGCAGGTGATCGGGGCCGCGGTGCTGTGGAAAATCGTCAAGATCAAAGTCTAAGTCTGATAAGGAGACCCAGCCGATATGCCTGGGCCCGTGGTTGTTATCTTCCTGGCAGTCGTTTTGATCGCCATGGCGCTGGTTTACGCGTTCTCCAGTAGGACTCAGCCGATTACCGAGCGTCTCGGTAACCTCTGGCGGCATTCTGCCCAGTACGAGCCGGCTCTTGAGGAGAGGCGGCAACGATTGATCACTTGGATTCTCTTCGGCATGGCCAGGCTTCTACCCACGTCGGGCCTATCCTCAGATACGGCGCGCTTGTTAACCCGCGCCGGTTACCGCAAGCCCGAAGCCGCGACGGCCCTACGCGGCGCCACGGTCATCCTGCCGGTCATTTTCGTAGGTGGGACCCTGCTTACGGGTTTCTACCGCCTAAATCCCGTGGTTATTCTCTTCGCGGCCGCCGTGCTGGGATTTGTCCTGCCCGACCTCTGGTTGGCGGGGCGCGCCAGAAGGCGGCAGGGAAATCTGCGCTTGGCGTTGCCGGATGCCCTCGACCTTCTGGTGATTTGTGTGGAGGCGGGCCTGGGCCTGGATCAGTCGCTCTTATACGTCAGCCAGGAGTTGAGGATTGCGCACCCCGATCTATGTGATGAATTTGACCTCGTCAATGCCGAGGTGCATGTGGGCAAGAGCCGCACCGAAGCTCTGCGTTCTCTCGCCGAGCGCAGCGGTGTGGAAGATATCAAGGTGTTGGTTGCCACCCTGATTCAAACCGAACGTTTCGGCACGAGCGTGGCCCAGGCGCTGCGCATCCACTCCGACGATCTGCGTATCAAACGCCGGCAGCGGGCGGAGGAAATGGCGGCCAAGACCACCGTCAAGATGTTACTGCCTCTGGTGTTCTGCATCTTTCCTGCGCTGTTCGTGGTCATTCTAGGTCCGGCAGTCATCACCTTGATTCGGGATTTTGGCGTACTGCAAAAATGACTTAACCGATGCAGCAGAACCGCGTGGCGGGCGCGGGAGCAGCAACGAACCAGGAAGAGAGGAGGCCTCGTGGATTCAACCACTATTCGCATCATCGCCGGCGTGCTGGCGGTCATCATCATCGTCATCATCGTTTGGCGCCGCAAACAGAAGGTATCGAAGTAAGTTGTCAAGCCATCGTTTCCGGACGCTGAACAGCGAGGCATCAGCCGTGCGCGAGCCCGACCTTAATGGCGCAAGGTATGTGTGTGTTTACAATCAGACCCGTGAGCGGTTTGTAGCGACCCAGGCCAAGGTGGCCGACAGTTACTTCAGCCGGCTCGTGGGCCTGCTGGGCACGGGCCGGAGTTGGCCCCGTCCCGGGAGAGGCCTGTGGATTGTGCCCTCACACGGAGTCCACACAATTGGGATGATGTACGCTTTGGATCTGATTTTCCTGGACCGTAACAACGTGGTGGTAAACGTCGCGGAGAATATGAGCCCCTTTCGCATTTCCAAAGTCAGCCTTAAAGCCCACAGCGTGCTGGAGCTTCCCGCGCACACCCTCTTTCGCACGGAGACTCGCGTGGGAGACCAACTGGAAATAACCCAAGTGCGCGCTTACGAGCCCGCGTCTTAAACGCAAGGCCCCTACCTTTCCGCCCGCGCGGACAAACCCCTTCTCTGTTATCCTGAGCCCTTCGCTGTCGTCCTGAGCGAAGCGAAAAATCCCTTTCTACCTCTCGAATCAATCCCCTCGGCGTGATGAGAAATCCTGCTTAGCTCAGCCTTACGAGCGTAGCTCCCCAGCCTCCGGCTTCCGGGGGCGCATCGCGGTAAGAGAGGACGAACGGCGTGCGTGCCAGCACGGCGCGCACAATCTCTCGTTGCACGCCGATGCCACGTCCGTGGATGATGCGCAGGGCTTTCAGACCCAGGCGGTTCGCTTCTTCGAGATAAGCTTCGACCGCTGCCCCGACCTCCCTGGGCTGCACGGTATGCAGGTCGAAGACGTCGGTGACCGCGATGCGAACGGGTTCCTCGTCTTGATCCATAGCGGTTCTACCGCACCGGCTCCGGAAGCGTGTCGTGATAATTCGGGTACGGCGGCTTCGGGAACGAGGGCAGGGGAGTCTTCTTCAGCAGATCCAGAACCACCTCGACCGCCCGTTCCAGTTGCGGATCGTGGCCTTGCCGCACCAGCTTGGGGTCCAGTTCGACTTCCACATCGGGCGAAATTCCGTGGTTCTCCACTTCCCACTGTCCTTTGAGCCCGTAGATGGCCCAGCGCGGAGCGGTAACGGAACCCCCGTCCATGAGCTGAGGGTAGTGTCCAATTCCCACCAAGCCTCCCCAGGTGCGCGTGCCGACCAGGGGGCCGACGCCGGCTTGGCGGAAGTACCAGGGCATGGCGTCCCCGCCGGACCCCGCGAATTCATTGATGATCATCACCTTGGGGCCATAGATCGCTTCCTGCGGCTCGTCATAGGCCTCACCCTCGCGGGTCATTACCTGGCTCTGGGCCGAGCGATGCAGGTAATCGATGATGTAATCCGCCAATTGACCGCCGCCATTGAATCGCTCGTCCAGCACCGCGCCCTGTTTTCCGACCTGCGCGAAGTAGTAGCGATTGAAGTTCGTGTAGCCCGCGCCGGCGGTATTGGGCAGATATACATAGGCTAGCTGGCCGCCGCTCAGTTCGTTCACGTGGCGGCGGTTGGATTCAATCCAGGCCAGATTGCGCAGCCCGGTTTCGTCCTCAACCGGGACTACGGTGACTTCGCGCGACCCGGAACCGTCCGGGTGAGGGCCGACTTTGAGCACCGTCTGCTTCCCGGCGGTTTCCAGAAATAGACTATAGACATTATCGCTCGCGGTGAGGTCGCGTCCGTTCACTCCCAGCAGGTATTCACCCTCCTTCACGTTAACGCCCGGCTGCGTGAGGGGGGCGTGCAGTTGCGGATTCCAGTTCTCTCCGTTGGAAATCCGGGAGAAGCGGTAGCGGCCGTTTTCGATCTGGTAGTCGGCGCCCAGCAGGCCCACCTTCACAGTGGGGACGTCCGGATGCTTGCCGCCCGCCACATACATGTGGAGAACATTGATGTTCGCCAGCATCTCGCCGAAAAGGTAATTCAGGTCGGCGCGGCTGGCGATGCCTTCCAGGTACGGCGCATACACCTGCTCTGCCTTCTGGATGTCGAGCCCATGGAAGTGCGGGTCGTAGAAGAAGTCGCGCTCGATGCGCCATACCTCGTGGTACATCTGTTTCCATTCCTCGCGGGGGACTACGAAGACCTCCAGGGCGTCCATCTTCAGCATACCTTTGCCGGCCTCCGGGGGTTTCTCCGCCGGATTGAACCGGTATTCGTCCTGGCCGTCGAGCACCTTCAGGCCTTTGCCGGCCTCCGGCGGCTTCTCTGCCGGATTGATAAACCAGTGTTCGTCCTGGCGGTAGAGCATCTTCTCGCCATTCGCGGAAAGATCGAATGCCTGCACGTTGTCCACGAGCTTTTCGGTCTTGCGGGTCTTGGGGTCATACCTCTGCACGGTGGCGTGCGCCGGGCCAGGCTCGATATCCACCAGGCGGCCTTCCACCAGGTAGAGGACGCCCTCCTTCCCCGCCAGGAGGCGGAGGTAGTTACGGGCGGGAATCGGCATGGCAAGAATGCGCTGGCTGAGGCCGTCAAAATCGATCTGAACGGTGACGGGTTCGGGTTTCTTTTCGCTCTCCTTGGCTTTCTCCTTATCAGTATCGGCAGCAGGTTTGGCGGTCTCATCCTTCTTGGCTTCCGGCAGTTTTTCTTCATCGCTTTCCGGACCGATCGGCGAAGGCAAGTCCTTCTTCAGCACGGCTACATAGACGCTGCGGGTGACAGGATGAGCTTCACTCGTCATGTCGAGCCAGCCCGTGCTCAGCCCCATATCGGTGCTGGCGGTGAAGTAGAGATACTTGCCGTTTTTGTCGAAGTTAGGATAGAGCGCGTCGCTCATGCCGTCAGTGACTTGGGTGGCTTTGTGGCTTTCCAGCGAGTACACGTAAACGGCTCGCATGTGATTCTCAAGCTGTAGGGTGTAAGCCAGCCACCTGCTGTCGGGGGACCAGTTCACGTCGAATTCCTGCAGCGGCGAATCAAAACGGTCCGTCGCCACCTGGATGGGGGAAGGATGGTCGAGGTCTACGTACCAGAGGTTCAGCCGCTTGTCACTGTAAGCAACCTTCTTGTTATCCGGGGACCAGGCCGGTGCGTAAAAAAAGGAGGGCGGCTTGCCCAAGTCAATCTTCTTTACTGTTCCCAGGCCGTTCTGGTCGCGGATGTGGAGCGCGTATTCCCCTGACTCGTCCGAGAAGTAAGCGATGGACTTCCCATCGGGGGACCAGGCAGGGTCCCGCTCCGCCACGCCCGGCGTGCTCGTGAGATTGCGCGCATCGCCCTTCTCCGCGGGGACAGTAAGAATCTCGCCATGCGCCTCGAAGAGAGCGCGGGCGCCGGTCGGCGAGATGCGCGCGCTGAGAATCTGCGGGTTCGTGACCTTCTCGAAGTGCGGCCGCACCTGCGGCATATCGCCCGCCACCCGAATGCGAACCTCGCGCGAATTGCCGGAGCGTGGGTCATAGAGGTGAATCGAGCCAAACTGCTCGTAAACGATGCCATTCGGGCCCGCTGCGGCGGACTTCAAATCGAAGCCCTCATTCTTGAAGAGCGCCTTCACTTGCTGGGTCTTGAGGTCGTAGGAAAAGAGCGTAACCGGGCCGTCGCGGTCAGAGAGAAAGTAGACTTGATCGCCCACCCACATGGGATCGAAATCGTTGGACCCTTCGCGGGGAATGCGCACGATGCTGGAATCTGACAAGTCGGCAATCCAAATCTGCGCGGCATGCCCGCCGCGATAATGCTTGATGGCAATGTAGGCGTCGGTCGCGCCCATGCGGCGATTCCAACTGGGGACATAGGCAAGATGCGTTCCGTCCGCAGAGAAAGACCCTTCCACACCCATGGGCAAGGGGAGCGCGGCAGGGAATCCTCCCGCGACGGGGACCGTGTAGAGCTTCTCGAAGCGTGAGTAGCTGGCCCGCGTGGTGCGGAACAGTATACTCTTGCCGTCAGGCGTCCAGCCGACTGCAACGTCCGGGCCGGGATGGAATGTCAGGCGGCGCGGTTCGCCGCCCGCGGCGGGGACCACGTAGACGTCATCGTTGCCGTCGTAGTTCCCCGTGTAGGCGACCATCGTTCCATCGGGGGAGAAGATCGGGCGGCTCAGGGTTCCGGCGCCGGTTACCAATCGCTGGGCGTCTCCTCCTTCGCGGCTGACGATCCAGATCTCGCCGCCGTAGGCGAAGGCAATCTGAGTCTGGCTGAGCGTGGGGCTTTGCAGCAAGAGCGGCCCGGAGCCGGCCGAAAAAGCCAGCGCTGAGGCAAAGAGCACGAAAAGAACTGCCAACAGTGTGCGACGCATAGGCTCTCCAAAACCTTGCCGTGAAATCAACTCACGGGAGGTCGAGATTGAACATTTGTTTTCTGGCCAAGCATACATGCCTCACTTTAAGTTATTCCGGCACCGGTAGGAAGGGGATTTCGCGCGGATTGGCAGATTTCAGATTTTCTTGGTCAGAGCAGCGCGAAAGTCTTATTTTTCACTCGACAATATCCTAATTTATCCCGAATTACGATGCAATTTCTGCCTCGTCGGGCACAAAGCCCGCAAAGATGACATGACATTATGTCAGTCATCCTTTGTTTTCGTAAAGATCGCCGGATCGATCCTCTGCCGTAAGTTATCGGGCATTTTGCCACACGTAATGGGCTTAGGGATTCTCGGGGGACAGCGGGGCGCGGCAATCGACGGGTGCTCCTCCGGGCGCGCCCGCTGGGAGATTTCCCAGAAGGGTCACGACAAAGGTGTGGCCACGACTCTCGAGTGTCAGGCGGCTGACCCGTGGCAGTTCGGGGCCAGTTGGCGTTCCTGCGGTTCGATCAACGACCGAAGGGAGCGAAAGCATGACGGGATGAGGCAACAACGTCTTAAGGTTTCCACCCACAATGTGGACGAGCTCACTCAGCGCATCCAGGGTTTCCTCCTCCCCTGCGCTTTCCGCTTCCACCTGGAAAATGGCTGCTGCAATCAGTCGAGCCAAAGGCACCGGGCACTGCAAATGAACTTCTCCAACCCATGCCCCTGTGATTCTTACGCGCACCGTCAATGCCCCAACCCCGACGGCTTCCGGGCCCGCGGGGCGTTCAACCTGGAATCCCAGGGTAGAGTTCCACGTATCCTCAATAATCTGATAGAGGGCGTCTTCACTAATCAACATGGCGGCTCCCTATGTGTTTCGGACTCGGTAACAAGTCGCACGTCCGAACTGCACGCGCTCAAACGCATCGTCGAGATTGAAGGTAGTCTCGGCGCCACCCAAGAAGAAATACCCATCCGGCCGTAAGACCCGTCGAACCTCGCCCAGAATTTGTTTCTTGGTATCCAACCCGAAATAGATCAGGACGTTACGCATCAAAATCAAATCCATGGGGGGCAGAAGCGGCCAGGCAGAAGCAAGGTTGGCGATTTGGAATTCCACCATGCGGCGAATATCCTCTCGCAGTTGCCAGTTGCAGCCTTCCTTCTGGAAATACTTGACAAGAAAGCTGGCAGGAAGGCCCCGATTCACCTCAAGCAGACTGTAACGTGCTTCGCGCGCTCGAGACAGCATTTCAGCAGACAGGTCGGTCGCCAGAATGCGAACCTTCCAGCTTGCCAAGCTGGGGAAGTGCTCGCGTAAGAGCATAGCGATGGTATAAGGTTCCTGTCCGGCGGAGCAGGCCGCGCACCAAATAGTCAGCTCTCGTGTCTGCCCTCGCTTCTCGATAAGAGCCGGTATCACGGCCTTTCTGAGGGCCTCGAAGGGATTAAAATCGCGGAAGAAAGAGGTCTCGTTGGTCGTCATGGCCTCCACGGCCCGGCAGTGGAGACGTTGGTAGGGTTCGGATTGTAACCTCTCTACGAGAAGGCTCAGCGAGGCGAACCCTTCCTGACGAGCTAGGGTAGAAAGCCTCGATTCGACGAGATACCCCTTGTCCTCCTCCAGGACAATCGCCGATTGCTCCAGGACGAGACGGCGGACGTAATTGAATTCCGGCAAGCTAAGGGGCATACTTACCTGCTTGACCTACCCTGTCCCCCAGGCGGACCTGTTCCGCCCTGGTCGCATCGCGACCTCTCCGTGCCCGGCGGATGACTTCCGGACCAATTTGGTCCAAGGGCAGAACCTGATCGGCCAGACCCGCTTTTGCTACAAAACCCGGCATTCCCCAAACCACGCTGGTTGCCTCATCTTGCGCCAGAACCTGACCACCGAGCTCGAAAACCCGTTCACAACCGCGTAAGCCGTCTTGCCCCATTCCTGTCATGACCACGGCGAGCGAGTTTGATTGGTAGACTTCGGCAACCGACCGGAGCAAAACGTCAGCGGCGGGGCGGCAGGAGTTTTCGGGGAGACCTTGGTGGGTACGGAGGGTAACCCCGTCCCGGTCACGCTCCACGATCATGTGGTAATCACCCGGAGCTATCCAAGCGCAGCCGGGCTTCAGGATAGCCCCCGGGTATCCTTCTGCCACGCCGATTTGCGACTTAGCGGCCAAGCGCTCCGCCAGGAGGCGGGTGAACACTGGGGGCATGTGCTGGACAATCACCACGGGAACTGGAAAGTCACCCGGGAGGGTTGGAATGAGGTCCGCGAGGGCATTCGGCCCCCCGGTAGAGACCCCGATGGCAACAACGTCGATGCGGTCTTTTTGCCGGGGAGGTGCGTTGCGCGGCGGAAACTGTTTGCTGTCCGGGGTTGACGTGACCCAGGTGGCTGGCAGCACCATGCCTGAGGCGCGACCGCAGATCGCTTTGATCTTGGGAACCAGTTGTGTGCGAATGCACTCCAACGCCTTTGCCGCGCTGCCGACGTTGGAGGGCTTGGTGACGTAATCCGTGGCGCCCTTGGAGAGCGCATCCAGGGTGGCCTCTGCGCCGCGCTCGGTCAGGGTGCTGTACATGATAACCGGAAGTGCCGGCAGGGATTTGCGGATTCCCTCCAGCGTGGCAAGCCCATCCATCTCCGGCATCTCCACATCGAGAATGACGATATCCGGATTAACCTGCGGGATCTTGGCGAGGGCAATCTTGCCGTTCGCGGCAGCACCCACGACTTCCAGTTGCGGATCGGCGGAAAGCGCGTCGGAGACCATTCGGCGCACGACCACCGAGTCATCAACCACAAGGATCCTGATCTTAGGCATCTACTGAGAACCCGCCATCCCGAAGATTTGCAACTTCTCCATGATGACTTCCTGTGTGAAGGGCTTCATGACGTACTCATTGGCCCCTGCCGCGAGCGCTTTCACCACGTTTTCCATTTCGGTTTCTGTGGTCACCATCATCAGGAGCACACCGTTATAAGATTGCTCAGCTCGAACCGTTCGAATGAATTCAAGCCCGTTCATCTCCGGCATATTCCAGTCGACAAGGGCCAGGTCGAACTTTGCGGATTCCTGCAGCCGTTGCATCCCCTCACAGCCGTTCCCGGCTTCCACAACCTCGAAGCCGAGGCCCCGCAGCATCCTGCCCAGGATGGTCCGCATGGCCTTCGAATCATCAATTATGAGTGCTCGCACAAGGGGTCCCTCCGATTATGATTCATCCCCGCCATCTCTATCCATCGCCAGGAGGGGTTCGAGGTTTACTGCAAATCTCACGGACCCCTTTCTGCCTGGGCCACTGTCCGTCTCTTGTTTCTTGGACGCAAGCGATCGTGCTGGGCTGCGTCTTGGCTCGACTTGCGATGACGGAAAGTTGCACGCAAATCCCCCAAGTTTCATCATCGGCAGTAAGTGTCAAAACTTGATCACGCCAGGCTCTCGATTTTAGGGGCGGTCTGGTTTTTCAACGGCAAGGTCGAGCGCTTCATCAAAACGGTCGGCGAGGAGTGCTTCGCCGTCGGCCGGCCGCGTTCCTCCCCGGCCCGCTTCCGGGTCTGGGAGAGATTTGGGCGGCACTGCCACCAGGTGCCACCGCAACTTGGCTGGGCGGGTCTAACTCCTGTCCCGCGCCGGGAGGCTTATTCCTCCTTCACCAGGGTGTAACCCAGGTCTTGAGACACCGCCGCTGTGACTGTAACTGAGCGTGCTTTGCCGGATGTTCCGGATCGTCCTGTGGATCAGTTCCGCAGCCCCCGAGGTCAGGGGACTGGCATGCCCGGCATAAATCGTCGCCACGTCGCGACTGGCGATTCTCTCCAGCGAAGCCAGAAGTTCCCCTGGATAGGAACCTCCCGAGGTCTTCACATCGAGCGGCGTGTCTCCCGCGAAGAGGGTTCGTTCCCGGGCACAGTACAAACAAATCGAATCCTCCGAGTGTCCCGGAGTATGCAGGACTTCAAACTCCCGATCGCCCAGGCGGAGAACCTGGCCATCAACCAATAGGTCATCGACACGCTTGCCCGGCGCAAAGGCACATACTCGCGGGTGATAATGGGCCACGACCGCGCCCAGCCCAGCGGCATGGTCGTAGTGGCCATGCGTCAACACGACCTGCGCCACTTTCTTCTTCCCGATCCCGGTGCACAGGTTTTCAATTTCGGCACAGATCGAACCGTCAATTCCCACATCCACCAGGCTGTTGACATCCTCCGGCTCATTCGAGTCGCCACGCACCAGGTAAGCGTGGCAGGAATAGTTCTGATGGTTGCCGTGGAGGAGAGTAATCCTCATCACGCACTCTCTGCCTTTCGGTATAACTTGCCGTCGGCCAGGACCCGCACAAACAGCGGCGCCACTTCGGCGGGGAATTCCTGGAGCTCGTCGAGCGCCAGATAACCGCGGGGCGAGAGGGCGTCGTAAAACATCTTGATGACATCCACACGCTGCTCGTACGCCAAGTGCAACAGGACGTTCTTGCATACGACCAGGCTGAAATTGGTGCCAATGGACCGGAGTGACAGTAGGTCGTGCCGCTGGTAGAAGATGCAATTGCGGAGCCTGACGTCGAACTCCACATGGCCGGCGCGCGCCGCAGGGCGGCAATACTTGGCCAGCAACGCTTGATGAGGGCTGCCCTTCAGAAGTTCGCTCGCATAAATTCCCGAGGCAATCGTGTTCGCGAACTGGCTGTTTTCCTCAATGTCCGTGGCATCGATGCGCAGGTTGTCGGAGGCGAAGGGCCACAAATTTTCATATAACAACATCGCCACGGAGTAGGCCTCTTCGCCGCTCGCACAACCGGCGTCCCATACCCGTATGACGCTACGCCCCATGACGCTAGGCACTACGTGTTGCACGATTGAGTCCAGCACGTGTTGATCGCGAAAGAAGAAGGTGAAGGCCACTTCCAATCTCCTTCCGGGAACGGAAAAGAGCAACCCCGCAGTAGCGCGCCGGCCAATCGTTTGACAGTGCTTGCGGTGCAGGTCATTTCCGCCCCAGCTCGAACGCCGTGCGAACCCGTGCTTATCGCCCCTTTGCTACCCATTGCCCTGTCGCCCATACACCGCCCGCTGCCCGCGTGGGGAATGTTCCAAGTGACTGCGGGAAGCGGGCACACCCCCGGCGCGGGCCCGGCGTGAGATGAACACTTAACAGCCCCGAAGGGTCCGCACGCTCCCCACCGGATCGTGCTCAAGCCCCACCTGCCCGACCCCCGCGGCGCCTGACGTTCCCTCAGCGGGGTCCTCAGAGGGGCCGGACCGCGAGGTGCCTTTTTAAACCAGCGTGGCCGTCTACCCTTCCGGGAGACGGCCACGCTGGCCCATGCCTTTCTGTCGAGGCGGCACCACGCCGTCCCCCGATAAACCCCGGCCGGGTTAGCATTTGAACTGCCCGGCCCGCTTCCGGCGGTTGGCCGCAAGCTTAACCAGCGACGGCGCGGTCTTCGCTGCCCGTCCTCGCTTACTGGAGGTGAGCAGTCTTGCTGGGCGGCGCCTGGGCTCGACTCGCCAAATGCGCGTCGCGAACCAGTTTGGCCGGTGGTCCGGACTCGGAAGCGCCGGCGCCTCCGGCGCTGTCGTCGTACTTGAACTGGGCGACGACCTTCTGCAACTCCGCGGCCATGCGCGCCAGTTCGCCCGCCGCCGTTTGCGTGTCGTTGGCCCCTTGCGTCGTGCTCTTTGCCGCCTGGGCCACGGAGCCAATGTTCTCGGCGACTTGCGCACCGCCTTTTGCTCCTTCTTGCACGTTGCGAGCAATCTCGTTAGTGGTCGCCGTCTGTTCCTCGACCGCGCTTGCGATCGTGTTCGAGATGTCGTTGATCTGGTTGATGATGGTGCTGATCTGGGCGATCGCCTCCACGGCTCCCTTGGTGTCCCCCTGGATGGCCTCGATCTTCCGGCTGATGTCCTCGGTCGCCTTGGCAGTTTCTTTCGCCAGTTCCTTCACCTCGTTGGCCACCACCGCAAAGCCCTTGCCCGCCTCTCCGGCCCGCGCCGCCTCGATGGTGGCGTTCAAAGCCAGCAGGTTCGTCTGCTGTGCGATGGAAGTAATGACTTTGATCACCTGCCCGATCTCGGCACTCGATTCACCCAGCTTGGCCACGGTCGCATTGGTGGTCTCGGCGGTCTTCACGGCCGAGGTCGAGATGCGGGCGGCTTCGTTGGCGTTCTTGGCAATCTCCTTGATGCTGGAGCTCATCTCTTCGGTTGCGGTCGACACCGTCTGCAGGTTCTTGGTAACCTCCTCGGCCGCCGCCGAAACCACGTTGGATTGAGTGGCCGTTTCTTCCGCGTTGGCGCTCATCTGGTGGCTCACCGCACTGAGCTCTTCCGAGGAACTTGCCAGCATCTGCGCGCTCTGTCCGATCTGCGACATGCTCCCCGAGAGTTTGTCCCCCATCGAATTGATGTCGTTCTTGATGCGCGCGTGGTCGCCGTGATAGTTGCCCTCGACACGAGCCGTCAGGTCCCCGCCGGCCACTTTCTGCAGTACCACCCCGGCCTCCTGTACCGGAGCAATGACGGCGTCAAGGCAATCGTTCACTCCCTGCACAATCTTACGGTAGTCGCCCTGGTGCTTGCTGGCATCAGCGCGTGTCGACAGCTTGCCTTCCACCGCCGCCTTCGACAGCGCGTTGACGTCCCCCGCCATGCTTTGCAGGGCTGTGGCAACGTTGTTGATAGCCTGCTTCATCTTCTCGTGGTCGCCCTTGTAGGTTTGCGCGATGAGCTCGTCGATCTTGCCGTTGGAGACCTGGGCCAGAATGCGGTTGCCTTCCCCGATGGGCAGCAGGATGGCATCCAGCATTTCGTTGACGCCCTTCACGATACCCGCATAAGCGCCCTGGAACTGGTCGGGTTTGCCCCGATCTGAGAGTTGTCCTTCCCGCGAGGCCTCGGTTAGCCGCCCCAACTCCTTCTGCAAGCTTTGCAGCACCGTGGCGACATTGTTGATGGCCTGCTTCATCTTCTCGTGATCGCCTTTGTAAGTTTGCGCGATCAGCTCGTCGATCTTGCCGTTGGAGACCTGGGCCAGAATGCGGTTGCCCTCGCCGATGGGCAGCAGGATGGCATCCAGCATCTCGTTGATGCCCTCGACGAGCTTGCGGTAGTCGCCCTGATGCTTGGTGGCGTCGCCGCGGGTCGCCAGCTTGCCTTCCCCGGACGCCTTCACCAACCCCCCGGTTTCGGCCACCAGGGCGTTGACGGCGTCGATGCACATGTTCAGATTGTTCTTGATCTCATTGAAGTCGCCCTTGTAAGTGTCCGTGATCTTGGCCGGGATGTCTCCCTTCGAGATCTGGTCCACGTACTTGGCTGCCACGTTCAGCGGCCCGATCACCGCGTCCAGGCAATCGTCCACACCCTGCACGATCTTGCGGAAATCGCCCTGGTGCTTGGAAGCGTCGGCGCGGGTAGCCAGCTTGCCTTCCACCGCCGCCTTCGAGAGCACCCCGGCTTCGGCCACCAGGCCATTGATAGCATCGATGCACATGTTCAGATTGTTCTTGATCTCATTGAAGTCGCCCTTGTAAGTGTCCGTGATCTTGGCCGGGATGTCTCCCTTCGAGATCTGGTCCACATACTTGGCTGCCACATTTAAAGGGCCAATCACAGCATCCAGGGTATCGTTCACACCCTGCACGATCTTGCGGAAGTCACCCTGATGCTTGCTGGCATCCGCACGGGTCGCCAGCTTCCCTTCGACGGCGGCCTGGGAGAGCCCATTGGCTTCTACGACCAGTGCTTTAACTGCCACGCGCAGCCGTTCAATGTTCTCGTTGATGAAGGCCTTCTTGCCGGGGAACTTCTCCAGTTCCGCGTCGAGGTTGCCCTTGGCGAATTCCGCCACGCAGGCCATGGCCTTCTTTTTTACGGTGATATGGCCATTGACCATATCGTTGACGCCCTTGGCCATGATGCGGAAGGTGCCTTCAAACTTGTCCTCGGGGATGGCGACGTCGATGTCCCCGGCGTTGTGTGCATCGCTCATAGCTTTCATTTCAGCCGCGAAGACACTCAACTCATCCAGGTTTCTGTTCTTTTTCGGTCGAGTTGGTTCACTCTTCATTTGATCCTCCATGGGGTGTGATTTACTGGCTAGGCGCCTCGCGCGGCAGTCGTCACCAGATTCAGTATCTTATCGGTATCCAAAGCAATCAGCAGTGTGCCTTTCAGTTTGTAAACTCCGCGAATGAGCTCACGTGCTTCTCCCGAGAGAGTGCCGGGCGGCAACTCAAAGACCTCCTCCTCCACTTCCAAGACATCACCGATTTCATCGACCAGGAGGCTCACCGCACAGTCCTCGTGGCGCACCACGACGTTCATGGGGAGATCGGCCGCGGCGCGTTCCCGCAGGTCCAACCGGCGGCGCAGGTCAACCGCCGTGACAATCTGGCCGCGCAGGTTAATGAGCCCTTTCACTTGAGTCCGGCGCATTTGCAGGGTCGTGATCTGCGCGTAACCCCTTATTTATCGCAAGCCGATTGACTTTTGCTATCCTGACCCTTACCTAACCTTTGGTTAGGTAAGGGTCAGGAT